>Ga0182024_10000200_pt1 | contig 143399 bp, 119 predicted proteins | sample P32metaG_FD_120480 | JGI IMG/M metagenome (GOLD analysis project Ga0182024, IMG submission 120480) | Permafrost microbial communities from Stordalen Mire, Sweden - P3-2 metaG (Illumina Assembly) | ecosystem: Environmental > Terrestrial > Soil > Wetlands > Permafrost | place: Sweden: Stordalen...
CTCACTCAAGAGTGCGGATGGAAGGGTGGCGACAGTGGCGACTCGGCCGGAGAAAAAAGGATGTCCAACGAAAAAACAAAAGAACCCACTTGACTCCGACCGGCCTTCTCATGGAAGGCGATTTCACAACTTTGCGCCTTTTATTCGCCAGGCATTCCAATGGATGAATCAAGTGATTACTGATTTCCCGCCTGCTCGATGGTCATTACGTCGAAGGTGTCGGTCAGGTCGGCGTGGCCGGCCAGGGTTTCGCGCTTCTTGCCTTCTACCAGGATGTTGACGCGCTGAATTCCGGGGACGTTGATGGCCAGGGTTTCGACTAGAGAGTTTATGGTGAGTTGCTCGCTGAGAATGCCGGAGCGGTGCTGGTCGGCGAAGGGGGCGTTGAGATCGATGACGGCGGCTCCGGGATCGACGAGGTAGATGCTGCGGATGTCGGCGGCTGCGGCTAGAGGATGCGCGGAACCTGGTTGCTGATAGATGCGGAGGAGGGCGCGTAGCAATTCTTCGGCGCGCTGCTGGCGACCTCCGGGAAGAGGGATTTGGGCGGAGCGGGGGCGGAGGATTCCGGCGGCGTCATCGGCTACGTAGAGGGTGACGGTTTCGGTCGGACCGGTGGCTGGAGGAGTGACCGGAAGAGCTTCGGTGGTCGCTGCGGGCTCGGGTTGGCGTGCGCGTTGGCGCATGTGGCGGAGGTAGATTCCCATAGACACGACTAGCAGCAGGAGTGTGGCTACGCCGATCAGTAGGGAGCGGGGGATCATTGTTGAACCCCTTTATCGGGCCATCGGGTGAGCGGGTCATCGGGTGATTTAGGATCAAAGGCCTCTGATTTTCGATGACCCGATGGCCCGATCACCCGATGACCCGATGTTTTTATCATTCTCATTGTTGGACTCCCAGACGGTCTCGGATGGATGCGATCGCGTCGGCTATACCGGCTGCGGCGCGTTGCTGATAGTTGGCTGAGGTTAAGTCGGCCAGGCCATTCGTTGCGGGCGCTAGTTCGACCGCTACTGCTGGCATCGAAACGTTGTTTAGCGGACGCAGCGACGCGGAAGATGATTGCGATGCGAAATCTTTTTTCTGCAACTCGGTGACGATGGCCGCGGACACGATGCGGCTAAGCGGCAGAGCTGGCGCCTGGGCGGCATTCCAGGGGTGAAATATTCCTTTGCTTGGTGTTTCTACCGGCAGAAGCGATGTGTAGACATGGGCTCCGCTGCCTTGCGAAGTGGCGTGGAGGCTGATGTAGATTCCGGCGCGCGCGAGGTTGGTGGCGGTGGCGCGCTGATCGAGGGTTAGGGCGGTGTCGGCGTCGCGGAGCATGGTTACGGCGAAGCCGCGGATTTCGAGTTCGTGGCGGAGGAGGCGCGCGAAGCCGAGGGTTACGTCTTTTTCGGCTAGCGTGTCAGATAGGGCGGCGCCGCGCTCGTCGCCTCCGTGGGCGGGATCGACGATGGCAAGAATGCGATGAGAGTTGGTATTGGTGTTGGCGCCGCTTGCGGCTGGGTTCGCTGCGGTTGGAGGCTGAGTTGGGTTTTGCTGCGTGGGGCCGTTTGCGGTTGTGCCGGCTTGCGCCGCCGAAGCGATTGGCGAAATGGTGATGGTTCTACGGTCGGGGCTGAAGGTGGCCAGCAGCGGCTCGCTGGCCGACACGTCTAATTCGGCGTCACCATTGCTCTCGGAATAACTGGCATGGGTGATGACTTGGTTGTCGAAGGAAATTGACTGGCTGCCCGGGGAGACAACGGGATCGCGCTTGAAGACCATTCGCAACCTGCCGGGTTCGGTGGAGATGGTCGGGTTCACGGGGGCGGTGAAAGTCAGTAGGAGGCGAGGAGGGTTAGCGGAGTCGAGACGGAAACTGGGTTGTATGGCTACGTCCCCGATAAATAAACGGCGCGCGGGTTCGCGAAAATTGATGGGGGTTCGTAGAAAGCGTGGCAGCAGTGCGCTTAGCGAAGTTAGTGGGACTAAGCCGCGCGAGTTTTCGATGAGGAAGGGTGCGGTGAAATTGAAATCGCGCCCATGAATTTTGCCTTGCGATTTTCCTGCGGTAAAGTCGGCGTCTAGCGCGTTGTAGCGCAGGCGCCAGTGGCGACCGTCGGATTGGCTGCTGACGCGGCCGAGGGGTTCGAGCAATTCGAGCAGGCCGACGTATTCGCGACCGGCACGATCGAGAATTGGAAGAGTGTAGATCGCGACGGGGGAGTAGACGGAGATGTGTTTGTCTTCCGCTCTCACTGCGACCGGCAGTACGGCAATGAGGAGCAGTACCCAGTACTCAGTACCCGGTACCCAGAACCCTGAATTTCGGCGACGGCCAGGACTGAGAAGCCATCTCATAATGAACCTGGGAAGTGAACTCGCCGCTCCCTCAGGGGCTAAAGCCCTTGTCTTTACTGGGACTTTGCGGCACGGCTGAAGCCGTGCCCTAGCCAAAAGCTGAGCCCTAGCCAAAAGCTGAGCCCTAGCTAAAAGCTGAGCCCTAGCCAAAACCGACTTATGAGACAACTTCTCAGTACCCGGTACCCAGAAACCTGAATTTCGGCGGGGACTGGGTACTGGGTACTGAGTACTGAGTACTTTACTCCAGCGCATAGATGGTGAGGCCGCTTAGCAACTTGGGATAGAAGTCGGTGGACTTCTGGGGAAGCACTTCGCCGGCAAGAGCGATGTCGCGAACCTGCTCCATGCGGGCGGGATTCATTAGAAAGGCCACTTGAACTTTTCCGCTTTGCACTTGCGCCAGAACTTCGGCGGCTTCGCGACAGTAGGAGACGTTGTCCTGATTGCGGACGGCTTCCTCGGAGATTTGCAGGATGCCTTCGAGCAGGCACTTGTGCAGTTGCACGACGTCGAGGGACTGCTGGCGGAGAGACAGGCTGCCGAGGAGAGGAGTGGCGATGGCTTTTGGGGAATGCAGTAGAAATGCCTGAGCGCGAGTGATTGCCAATAACGCCGTTCCAGCATGGCCGGCCTGTTGCAGAATTGCAGTGGCGCCGGTCGCGTCGATTCCGGCGTCGACTTCTTCGACATTGAAAAATTTGCGGGCCTCGGTCTGAAACTGAGTTGCCGAAAATGTGGGCAGGCCAAAGACGAGACGGTGGGTCGGCAGAATCACGAGGCCGGGGCGATCCATGTCGACGAAAGTCATCATGACCCAGTCGTAAGGGGCTGGAATTCCTGAACCTGTCTCGGCGGTGGCACGCCGCTGATCGCGATAGGTCAAGGCGGTTTCGTAACGGTGGTGGCCGTCGGCGATGATGAGCTTGCGATCTTTCATTTGTTCGCGAACGGAGGCGAGGATGTCGGCGTCGGAAATTTTCCAGACTCGGTGGATGACGGCGTCCTCATCGGTAACCTCGATGTCTGCGTTCTTATTTTTATCTTTGTATTGGCTGGCGGCGGAATCGAGCAGGGCATCTACCTTGCCGGCTCCGCTGTAGAGCATGAAGATTTGGCCGAAGTGGGCGCGCGTCGCGCGCAGCAAGTCCAGGCGATCGGCCTTGGGCTTAGCAAGCGTCTGTTCGTGGCGGAAGACGACCTGGGCGGAATATTCCTCGATTCGGCCGAGGCCGATGAAACTGCGGCGCTCGGCCAGCGTTTGGCTCCCGGGAATGGTGAAGGTTTGGGAGTAGAGATACAGGGAAGGCTCTGAATCCTGGCGCAGAATGCGCGTCTGGCGCCAATTCTGGAAAGAGGCTGCTGAGCGGGTGTAAACGTTTTCGCTATCGTTATCCTGCGGGAGGCGTTTTCCCAGGATAATCCGCACTAGATTGTAAGGACTGGCTTCGTAATAGCGGTCCTGCATGGCAGGGGTGATTTTGTCGTAGGGCTGGGTTACGGCCTGCTGGACGGGGACGCGCTCGGGGTTGTAGCGCCAGGCTCGAAATGGGGAAATGATTGCCATGAGGGTAACGCAGAATTGTAGCAGGGTGGTCTGTGGCGACCCGAAAGAGAAAAAAGATGCGCACTGTCGGAAGCAACCTCCCGAATTGGTTCGGAATCGTATGCGCGCATACGAAAAAGTGACAACACTTTTTCAGGACTGTGCTAGTATCCGGCTCATATAGCTTGTGTGGCCCGCCCTTTTTGGGAGGTTGGGTCGTCTCCCGTCGTGAAAGGCGCGGATTTAGTGGGGCCTATGCTGTGCGGCAAACAGTTCTCGGCTCGTCTCTCCTTTGCTGTTGTTCTGATATTTTTTGTCTGCAGCGTCGTTCCGCTCCTCGCCCAGAATTCGACACAAGATGTTCACATTCAGCCGCGCGTCCAGGCTTCGGCGCCGAAAGAGCCGGAGATTGACCCTGCCTTCAAGACCCATACCAAGCCGTACAAAGTGGGTGTGGATATGGTGCTGGTACCGGTCACCATCACCGATCCGTTAAACCGACTCGTGACGGGCCTCGACCGCGATAATTTCAATCTATTCGAAGGCAAAGATCAGCAGGAGATCAAGACTTTTTCGAGCGAAGACGCTCCGGTGTCGATCGGCGTGATCTTTGATATGAGCGGCAGCATGAGTTCGAAGATTGAGCGCGCCCGCGAAGCGGTAATCCAATTTTTCAAGACGTCCAATCCGCAGGACGAGTTTTTTATGATTACGTTCGCGGATAAGCCGGAAGAGATCGCCGACTTCACGAATTCGGTGGAGGACATTCAGGCTCGGCTTCTCTACACGGTGGCGCGAGGCCGCACGGCGCTGCTGGATGCGATTTATCTTGGCGTCAGCAAAATGCGGCAGGCGAAATATCCGAAGAAGGCGCTGCTGATTATTTCCGATGGCGGAGACAATCACAGCCGCTATACGGAAGGCGAGATCAAATCGATGGTCAAAGAGGCCGATATTCTTATCTACGCTATCGGTATTTACGATCATTATTTTCCGACGGAAGAAGAGCGGCTGGGGCCGGCCCTACTCAGCGACGTGACCGAACTGACCGGTGGGCGAGCATTTACGATTGATAACCCGAACGACCTGGCGGACGTATCGACGAAGATTGGTATTGAGTTGCGCAATCAATACGTGATCGGATACCGTCCTAAGAACCCGGCGCACGATGGCAAATGGCGTAAAATAAAAGTTAAGCTTTTACCGCCAAAAGGATTGCCGCCGCTCCGGGTCTACGCCAAAACGGGTTATTATGCGCCGTCGGAATAATTTATCTCTGCCGCTTTTATCTCTGCTGGTTTTTTCTCTCACACTATTTCAGCTGAACTTGGAAGCGCAAGGCGGAGCTGCAAACCAGCCGCCCGCTGCCAGCGGACCGGTGACGCCTCAGGATGGGGCGGCGAATCCAGCTGCGGGAACGGGGCAGAACTCGACCCAAAAATCAACCTCCAATTCAACCTCCAATGCAACTCAGAATGAGGATTCTGGGGACAGCGGCGTTTTCGTTTTTCATAAGGATGTCGAAGAGGTCGTGCTGCACGCCACGGTCATCGACGACAAGCAGCGCATTGTTACCACTCTCGATAAGGGCGCGTTCAACGTTTACGAGGATGGGCATCCGCAAGTGATTACGTCGTTCCGGCACGAAGATATACCGGTGGCCATGGGCATCGTGGTGGATAATTCCGGGTCCATGCGCGAGAAACGGCAAAAGGTGAATGCGGCGGCGCTGAATCTGGTGCGCGCGTCGAATCCGAACGATGAGGTATTTATCGTCAACTTTAACGATGAGTACTATCTCGATCAAGATTTCACTTCGAACATCGGCAAGCTGAAAGAGGGGCTGGAGAAGATCGAGACGCGCGGCGGCACGGCGCTGTATGACGCGGTCGTGGCGTCGGCTGACCACTTAAAAAAGGAATCGAAGCTCGAAAAGAAAGTAATTTTTGTGGTTACGGATGGAGAGGACAACGAGAGCGCCGAAACTCTGGAGCAGGCTGTGCGGCGCCTGCAGGCCGAGAATGGGCCGACAGTTTATTCGATTGGCATTCTGGAGAAGGAAGAACATCCGAAGCACGCCAAGCGGGCGTTGCAGATTATGTCGGAGCGCACCGGCGGCATCGCTTTCTTCCCGCAAACTTTGGATGAGGTTGACGCGATCAGCCGCTCCGTGGCGCACGATATTCGTACGCAATACACAATTGGATATAAACCGAGTAATCCGAAGAGCCAGGGCGGTTATCGGCAAGTGAAGGTCGAAGCCCATGCACATAGCTATGGCAAGCTTAGCGTGCGCACGAAGAGTGGGTACTATGCGGGAACCGAGCCGCCTTCGGGCGGGCAGTAGAGGGAGTTGCGCTAGGTTGATGGCGGGACAGAATCTGGATTTTGTGGAGTGACACTGCGGTAACCCTAGTCGCGATTGACGCTGGCGGCTGATGTTCCTTACTCTGTAGAGTGACCACATTGACTTCCGGTTCCCGCCTACGCCTCAGCGATGACATCTCGAAGCTCGTCGGCGAAACGCCGATGCTGCAAATGAAGAAGCTGGCCCCTGCGGGGTCGGCGGATATTTTTGCCAAACTCGAATACCTGAATCCAGGCGGAAGCGTGAAAGACCGCGCCGCTATTGGCTTAATCGCGCGCGCGGAAAGCGAAGGCAGGTTGAAGCCGGGTGGAACCGTCATTGAAGCGACGGCGGGCAATACCGGGATTGGGCTCGCTTTGATTGGCGTGAGCCGCGGGTATAAGGTGCGGCTGTTTGTGCCGGAGAAATTTTCGGAGGAGAAGGTCATTATTATGCGGGCGCTTGGCGCCGAGGTGACGCGGACTCCGGAGAGCGAGGGCATGCAAGGGGCGATCCAGCGCGCTAGAGATCTGCAGGCTTCGGAACCTGGGGCGTTTCTGGCGGCGCAGTTTGAAAATCCGGCGAACACTGATTATCACTACGAAACTACCGCGCGCGAGATTTATGAGCAGATGGAGGGGCGCGTGGACGCTATTACGGTTGGCTGCGGTACGGCGGGAACGTTTACAGGAGTCGCGCGCTTCCTAAAGGAGCGTATCGCCAAGGTTCACGCTGTGGCGGTGGAGACACAAGGCTCAATTCTCGGCGGGGGGAAGGCAGGTCCGCACAAGGTTGAAGGTATCGGCAACACATTCATTCCGGGGAATTTTGACCGGTCGGTTTGCGACGAAGTGATGATGGTGACGGATGAGCAAGCTTTTGGCATGGTGAAGGAACTGGCGGCGCGCGAGGGTGTTCTCGGAGGATCGAGCGCCGGGGCGAACGTGTATGCGGCGGTTGAAATCGCGAAGCGGCTGGGGGCAGGGAAGCGGGTGGTCACGCTGATTCCTGACTCGGCCGAGCGGTATTTGTCGAAGAAGATTTTTGAGGGTGGAATTTAAAAAAGGTTTTTCGCTGTTGGCTCTTAGCTTTTGGCTTGATGCTCTGGGCTGTGAGCTTCGAGCCAAAAGCCGCAGCTGATTTAGGAGAGATCTTTGACCATTCAACTATCGGGTTTCGCAACCCGCGCTATTCACGTTGGGCAAGAGCCCGATCCACTTACGGGCGCGGTTAGTGTGCCCATCTATCCGACCTCGACCTACGCCCAGGAAGAAATTGGCAAGCATAAGGGTTACGAGTATGCGCGGGTTTCGAATCCTACACGTGATCGGTTAGAGACGAATCTGGCGGCGCTCGAAGGAGGAGTTGCGGCGCCGGTATTTGGCAGTGGGATGGCTGCGATTAATGCGGTCGCGACGATGCTCAAGGCGGGCGACCACGTTGTCGCCGGGCACAATCTTTATGGCGGGACGCCGCGGCTGTTTAATCAGGTGCTGGCTAATTTTGGCCTGACATTTACGTATGTCGATACATCGGACGTAGATAACGTTGAGCGTGCGATTCAGAAAAATACGCGGCTTGTGTTTCTGGAGACGCCGACTAATCCTCTGATGGAGCTGTGCGATTTGCGCGCGATTTGCGACCTCAGCCACCAGCGGGGCATTGAGGTCGTGGTCGACAACACTTTCATGTCGCCATATTTTCAGCGGCCGATCGAGTTCGGCGCCGATATGGTGGTGCACTCCACCACGAAATTCCTGAATGGACACAGCGATGGACTGGGCGGCGTCGTTGTCTGCACCAAGCCGGAGCAGGCGGAGAAACTTGCCTTTTTGCAAAAATGCGCGGGAGCGATTCTTTCGCCTTTCGAGTGCTGGCTGATTTTGCGCGGAGTTAAGACTCTGGCCGTGCGCATGGAACAGCACGACCGCAACGGCCGCCAAGTCGCCGACTATCTTTCGAAACACAAGAAGGTGCGGAAGGTTTTTTATCCGGGATTATCGAATCATCCGCAGCACGAACTGGCGAAGCGGCAGATGTCGGGATTTGGATCGATGATCGCTTTCGAAACTGGATCGCTCGAGAACGCTAACAAGATGCTGCGCAAGGTACGCGTGTGTTCGCTGGCCGAGTCTTTGGGCGGAGTCGAGACTTTGATTTCGCATCCGGCGACCATGACGCACGCGGGCGTGGGTGAGGAAGTTCGCCGTAAGATCGGAATTACCGACGGGATGGTGCGCATCTCGGTTGGCATCGAGGATGTGGACGATATTCTCGGTGATCTTGACCAGGCGCTGGCCGCAATCTAGCGGCAGCGTGCGTCTTAAAGTCAGCGCGAGCGCGCAAACGATATTGCCTGAATCGCCAAATTCACGGGAGTGGAATGCCGCCGAATACCATAGGGTGTCGGCTCCGCAATTTCAGTGGGGGCAGCGGGTTCTCAGCGCGCTTCGACTGCGCGGCGATGAGAGCCTGCTCGATGCCGGCTGTGGCACCGGCAAACTAACACGAATTCTATTAGAGAATCTTCCGCGCGGGCGCGTGGTTGGGGTCGATCTCTCGCGAAATATGGCGTTGCATGCGCGGAAGAACCTAGAGGCAGATTTTTCTGGGCGGGCGCGGTTTGTGGTTGCCGATCTTGTGACGCTTCCGTTTCACAACCGCTTTGACGGGATTTTCAGTACGGCATCGTTTCATTGGATTCGCGATCACGATGCTTTGTTTCGCAGCCTATATGAGGCGCTGCGACCGAAGGGATGGCTCCATGCGCAGTGCGGCGGCGGCCCTAATATTGATCGTTTGCGTCAACGAGTGCGGGCGCTCGCACAAACCTCGGAGTTCTCAAACTGGCTGGGAAAGTTTCAAGAGCCGTGGTTTTTCTCCGATGCGGAAGGCGCGGCTGCTCACTTGCGGGCGGCTGGATTCGAAAATGTCGTAACGGGGTTGGAGGAAGCGGCTTATTCGGCGCGTGGCCGTCGAGAATTTGAAGGGTATCTGAAGACTTTCGTGCTGCATCGGCACATCGAGCTTCTTCCTACTGAGACGGTGCGCAGAGACTTTGTGGAGAAACTCGCCGATGCTGCGGCGCTTGACGATCCGCCCTGGACGCTTGATTACACGCGGCTCAACCTTCGGGCGTCGAAGCCGGGATAGACAAAAAGCCATCTCTTAATGAACCGAGGAAGTAAGCTAGCGGCGGACTCAGGGGCTAAAGCCCCTGTCTTTACCGCACCTTTGCGGCACGGCTAAAGCCGTGCCCTGCCCAAACCAATTTATGAGACGGCTTGATGGCTTCAAGTCTGCGGACGTCTGCGAACCAGGTTGCAGGTCAGCGAACGGATTGTCCAATCCAATCCAGATACGCGGTGCTGCCGGCTTCGATGGCAATTTCGATACACTCTGGAATTTCGTAGGAGTGGAGTTCGGTCAAAGCCTCGCGCGTTCGGTCGACGACCTCTGCGGTCGTCTTAATTAGAAGCAGCCACTCCGTTGCCGTCTCGACCTCGTCCTTCCAGCGATAGACCGATTCGATCTGGGGAACGATGTTGACGCATGCGGCCAGCTGCCGCTCGACGAGCGCACGCGCGATGCTGCGGGCTTCTTCCAGCGAGCCGCACGTCGTAAGAATGAGTTTTTTGTCGGTCATATAGGATTGAGCGTTGGAACTTTTGCAAGTCTGGCACTCAGGATTCTCGAAGCATACGAGGCAGGCGATGGCAACGCAAATCAAGTTTGGCACATCAGGATGGCGGGCAGTGATGGCCGAGGAGTTCACGTTTGCCAATGTGAATCGGGCGGTTCATGGCATTGCGCGCTACTTGTTGTCGCAGAAACCGAATGGCGCGAAGATCATTGTCGGGCGCGATCCGCGCTTTCTCGGCGAAAGCTTCTGCGCGACGGCAACTGACATACTGTCGAGCTATGGGATTACTCCGCTGATCATCGTGGAGCCCGCGCCGACGCCGGCCATTTCGTATGCGGTAATTCAGTCGAAGGCCGACGGCGCAATTAACTTTACTGCTTCGCACAATCCTGCGGAATATAACGGCATTAAGTTTTCGACGCCCGATGGGGCGGCGGCATTGCCGGAAGTCACCAAGGCGATCGAGTCGGCGATTGCAGCGTTTGACGCGAATCTGCCATCGGCTCTGGCGACAACGGCTGGTTCGGAACCGGCATCACAATCTCGCTTTCCAGCTCAATCGATCGACCCGCGACGAATGTATCTCTCGCGGTTGCGCGAAATTGTCGATGTCGATGTGATCAAGAAGGCGGGCATCAGAATTGGGTTTGACCCGATGTGGGGTGCGGCGCGCGGCTATTCGGATGTGTTCCTGCGCGAGGCTAGTGTGACTGTGGCGACGGTGCACGATACGCGCGACGTGCTTTTTGGAGGACATGCTCCAGAGCCTGACGATCGTTTGCTTGACGATCATCTGCTCGACGATCTGCGCCACAAGATGAGCGAAACCAGCGCGGCGATTGGCATTGCGACCGACAGCGATGCCGGTCGTTTTGGGATTGTCGACGAAGATGGAACTTTCATACAGCCGAACTATGTCATCGCTCTTCTTTTTGATTATCTGGTCGAAAGCCGTGGCTGGAAGAATGGGGTTGGCAAATCCGTTGTTACGACAAATCTGATTAACGCGCTCGCCGAAAGGCACAAGATCGAACTGCACGAGACGCCGGTGGGTTTTAAATATATTGGCGAATTGATTAAGGAGGACAAGATTCTGATCGGGGGCGAGGAAAGCGCCAGTCTGTCGATTCGCAAACACGTGCCGGAGAAGGACGGCGTGCTTGCCGGCCTGCTGTGCTGCGAGATGGTCGCGCGGCGGGGCGCTTCGCTGGGCAAGCAACTGGCCAACCTGTTTGCTAAAGTTGGTTCCTTTTATACACTGCGGGAGAACTTCCGCTTGACGCCGGAAGTGAAAGAGAAGTTAACTGAAAAGTTACGTCTCGATCCGCGCGAGTTTGATGGCATCAAAGTTGCCAAGGTGGTGAGGACGGACGGGCTCAAGCTTGTTCTCGCCGACGGATCGTGGGTTTGTTACCGGCTCTCGGGCACGGAGCCGGTGGTACGCGTGTATAGCGAAGCGCGCAGCCGGGAAAACCTGGCGAAGCTGAGCGTGGCGGCAAAGAAATGGATCTTCGATTAGGGCCATCGTCGCGAGTGCGCATCTTTCCTGGCAACAAGCCTGGCAGGAAGGAAGAAGCGCGTGCGGCGGTTGGACTAGCCTTTTATCAGGCGAAAGATCGGGCGATCGGTGAGGCGATCCGTCAAGCGAAAGATCAAGCGCCTAAGGCCGAGGCTGCGGCGGCGCGCTGGATCGAACGCACGCGTCCGATATGGTCGTGGCTCGCGGTGGAGTGGCGTCGTCTGGGAACTGCAGCCGCCGTACTTCTGATCGTGGGATTGCTGCTGCACGCCACGTTTGGAGCGAATGGCATGGTCGTCTATCGGCAGAAGCGGGCTGAGATTCAAGCGCTACAGAGCGAAGTCGATCGTCTGCAAAAAGAAAACAACCAGTATGTCGATCAGATTCGATCGCTGAAGTCTGACCCTGCGGCGATCGAGAAAGAAGCACGCGAGCAACTGCGCTACGCTCGGCCGGGAGAAGTGGTGCTCGTTGCTCCCGATACTCCGGCGCAGAAACCGCCGACGGGGCGCGTCAAGAACGACGCGATCAAATAAGCCGCTAGAAGCCAGCGCTTGGGACTGCGGAGCGAGCGACGCGGTCGACGCATGCTTGATCCGTCCTGTGATAAAGTGCAGGGGTTCGCGTCATGTGTGGGGACCGAACTATAAGGAGCATGATATGCGGAAGATTCTCTCGTTCTTACTTGCCGGCTCGTTGATTCTGATGGTGGGATCGGTTTCATTTGCCAGCGACACTCAAACTGTGAATGGCTGGATTAGTGACTCGAAGTGTGGAGTCAAGGGAGCGAACGCGAACGCGGAAGATTGCACGAAGAAGTGCATCGCCAAGGGTGCCAGTCCGGTTGTGGTTACCGATAAAGATCAGAAGGTGCTGACGGTCGACAATCCAGATGCTCTCAAGGATCACTACGGGCATCACGTGGCGGTTACTGGGCATGTTGACGGGGACAAGATCCACGTTGACAGCGTGAAGATGCTGTAGGAAGGCGCTTGATAGTTTGTGACAGGATTCACTGTGTCATCGTGAGCAAGGGACCTATGAATTTTCCTGCCTCGGGCGAAATGCACAGGTCCTTCGCTCCGCTCAGGATGACAAAATTATTGGTGATTGCCTTATTCGTCTCTATCTGACGAGGGCACTTCTATCTGATCACGCCTTCGAGCGGGGAACTGGCGGTCGCATAAAGCTTACGCGGCATTCGGCCTGCAAGATATGCCTGCCGTCCCGCGATCACGGCGTGCTTCATCGCTTCTGCCATCAGTACCGGCTCTTGAGCGCCTGCGATGCCGGTATTCATCAGGACGGCGTTGTAGCCTAGCTCCATGGCGATGGCCGCGTCGGAAGCGGTGCCTACTCCTGCGTCTACGATCAGGGGAACTCCCGTAATCAGTTCGCGCAGGATTTTGAGATTGGCGGTATTTTGAATTCCCAGGCCGCTGCCGATGGGCGCGCCTAAAGGCATCACAGCGGCAGCGCCCGCGTCGACGAGGCGTTTGGCGAAGACGATGTCGTCGGATGTGTAGGCGAGAACGGTGAATCCTTCTTTCGCCAATACGCCTGTGGCCTCGAGCGTAGCTTGCACATCGGGATAAAGCGTGGCTTGATCACCGATAACTTCGAGTTTGATCCAGTCGGAGAGGCCGACTTCGCGCGCCAGGCGGGCGGTGCGGATGGTGTCGTCGGCGGTGTAGCAGCCGGCCGTGTTCGGTAGGAGGAAATATTTTTTCGGATCGATATAGTCGAGCAGCGATTCTTTGTTGCGGTCGAGGTTCACGCGGCGCACGGCTACCGTCACCATATCGGCGCCGCTCGCTTCGAGGGCGCGGGCGGTTTCCTGAAACGATTTATATTTGCCGGTGCCGACGATCAGGCGGGAGCGGAATTGTTTGCCAGCGATTAGGAATGAGTCCGTCATGTTTTTTATTGTACGACTGGGGCAGGCGATTGAGCATCTTCTTGCGCTGGGTAAACTCGCTGCTACGAGCTACGAGCTAGGGGTTTCGAGCGAACAAGGATATTACCCGCCTGCTGCTTCTGCTTTCGAGTACATTTCGTCGATTAAGGCGCGGTAGCGTTCTTCGATTCCACGCCGCTTCACTTTCAGGGTGTGCGTCAGGGTTCCGTCGGCTGCAGAGAATTCTTCGGGCACCACGATTACTCGTTTCAATTTTTCAAAGCGGGCAAGGTTTTGGTTTGTCTCTTCGACGATGCCTTCGTAGAGTGCTTGCACTTTGGCGTGGGCAACGAGCATGTCACGGGAGTCGGTGTCAATCTCGTTAGCTCGCGCCCAGTCTTCGAGGACTGGGAAAAACGGCGAGATCAGGACCGCGGGAAACTTGCGCCGATCTCCGATTACCACGGCGGTGCCAATAAGCGGATTGAGCTTCAGCGAATTCTCGATGGGCTGGGGCGCAATAAATTTTCCACCTGAGGTCTTGATAAGGTCTTTCTTGCGATCGGTGATGGAAAGGAATCCATCGCTATCGAGGTCGCCGATATCGCCGGTTTTGAACCAGCCGTCCAGAAACGCAGCCTCGGTTTCGTCGGGGCGATTCCAATATCCTTTAAATACTGACGGCCCGCGCGCCAGTACTTCGCCGTCATCGGCAACGTGCACCTCGATGTTGGCCAGGGGCTTGCCGACGGTGCCCAGTTTGTGGGCCCGCGGCGTGTTTACGGCGATTACCGGAGAAGTCTCCGTCAGACCGTAACCTTCGTGGATGGGTATGCCAATATCGGCGTACCATTCGGCCAATTCGCGGCCGAGCGGCGCGCCTCCGGAGATGAATTCTTCGGCTTTGCCGCCCATGCCGGCGCGCACTTTGGAGAAGACGAGTTTGTCCGCAAGTTTCCAGGAAAGTGATGATGGTCGAGTATCGGCCAGAGTCTCGGCGCGGTGAGCGCGGCCGACGGAGAGAGCCCAGCGATAGATTGCGGTCTTCGGAAAGCCCACGGTTTTGAGGATCACCTGTTGGCGAATTTTCTCGTAGACGCGCGGCACGGCAATAAAGATGTTGGGCTGCACTTCGGTCAGAACCTGCGCCAGGCGCGCCAGGTCGGGGCAATAGGCGAGAACGACTCCGCGATAGAGCAACGCGAAGTCGACGTGCCGCGCGGTTACGTGCGAAAGCGGCAGGAACGATACGCTGACTTCATCTTTCGTTCCGAAACCGAAGGCCTCCATGGAATAGACAATGTTCGACGCCATGTTTCCGTGGGTGAGCATCGCGCCCTTGGGAGTGCCGGTGGTGCCCGAGGTGTAGATAATGGTCGCAAGATCGTCCGGCCTGATCGATTGCGCCCTGGCATCGAAGTCGGGGTCGGCATCCATTGGCCCTTGCAGCATGAGCGGCTGCATCTGGATTGCATGCGCGGTTTCGACCGCGTCCATCACCAGGATGCGCTCGACCGGCGTGTGGTGCTGGACGGTCAACACCTTTTCCAGTTGGCTCTTGGTGGAGACGGCAATGACTCGCGCCCCGGAATCCTTGAGGATGTATGCGGTCTGATCCGCAGTCTGGGTGGCATAGATGGGAACCGTCACTGCGCCCAGCGCGAGGGCGGCGAAGTCGGTAATCGTCCACTCGGGGCGGTTCTCGCTGAGAATGGCGACGCGATCGCCTTTGCCGATGCCCCAGGATTCAAGGGCGCGAGAAATACCAACGACGCTGCGATATATCTCGGCAGACGAGATTGGCGTCCAGCCCAGGACGAGTTTTTGCAGCATGACGCGATCGCGGCGGCTCTTGTAAACCGCTGCTAATATGTCGTTGAGGGTATGAAGGCTCATCCGATCCGTTAAATATTCCACGATCCTTAAAAATCATTGTACGCAGCCAAATGAATGCGAAGAAGCGCTTTGACAGCGTTGACACACAAGCGTAACGCTTTGACCCGCTCGCCGGTCGCAAGGTAGTCTGGAGAAGTTTCTGCGGAGGACTTTTCATGAAACGCCTGAAGCGACGAAACCTTTCAAGCGTGTTGGCGACGTGCCTGTTCATGGCGGCGACTCTGTGTCCATTGATGAACGCTCAGGACAATAAGGCGCAGGCGAGCAAGCGGGTGGCGGTGCCGACGAAATTAAATGTCGGTGACGTCGCTCCCGATTTCAAACTGCACTACTTCGACGGCAGCGATCTGAAAGAAATTTCGTTGAGTCAGTATCGAGGCAAGAGCAATGTCGTGCTTGCTTTTTATATTTTTGCCTTTACCGGTGGCTGAACCGCGCAAATGAAGGCCTTCCAGGCGAATCTTAAAACGCTGGAAGCGGCCGACACCCAGGTTCTGGGTGTGAGCATGGATAGTCCGTTCGCCAATAAAGCGTTTGCCGACCAGATCGGCGTAACTTTCCCGTTGCTCAGCGACTGGGGCGGAGACGTAACGCGCGAATATGGTATTTACGCCGATAAATATAAAGCAGCCCGCCGCGTCAATTTCCTGATCGGCAAAGATGGAAAAATTCTGGAAGAACAAACAGACAAAGAGGCGATCGATCCGAAGAAGATTGTGGACGCCTGCGAGCGCAAGAAAGTAAGCCGGTAAATCAGGTCGATGCCAAGCTTGGAAAAGTAAGGTATCCGCGCGCTGCCAGCACTGTTCGACTCCGCGTTCGACTCCGCTGCGACTCCGTGTGTTATGATTTTTGTGCGGGGTGGAGCAGTCTGGTAGCTCGTTGGGCTCATAACCCAAAGGTCGGTGGTTCAAATCCACCCCCCGCAACCAAATCCATCAATGGGTTACGAGCAAATCTACTTTTTGCCGCAGGGGCAAAAAAGGGCAATCTAGGCTGCTTCAGCGGCCTTTTTCATTTTGCCTCTTTGAGTGCCGGCCGAAGCACCATCTGTACTACCTTGCTGTTGGCTGCTCGCTTCGATTCCATCATGGCGTCACCGTAGACGTTCATGGTGGTCGCAATCTGAGCGTGCCGCATCAGTTTCTGCCGCACACCCATCGAAGTGCCAACCATGTCAAGCCAGGAACGATACGTGTGGCAGAACGTGTGCCACCCTATGTTGCCCAAGCCAAGCTTTCGTCCAGCCGGACGGATGTAGTCCTGCTGGATAGCGCAAAGGGTTGGACGATTCGAAATGGCTCAGCAGGGCACGCTTTTCCTGGACGAAATAGGCGACATTCCGCTTGCCTTGCAGCCGAAGCTGCTACGGGTGTCGCAGGAGCAAGAGTTTGAGAGATTAGGAAGTGGTCAGACCTACAAAGTTGACGTTCGTGTTATCGCTGCAACGCATCGCAACCTGGCGGAAATGGCGGCGCGGAATGAATTCCGCAGTGATCTGTACTACCAACAACAGGCTGGTATAGTTCTTGGGCATCAACGGGGCCTTCACCGCCGTCATCATGACTGAAGTTTCGTAGCTGCCGCGGTACTTCTCGTCTGTTCTTCTCGCGTTCAGGACGCAAAAATCCTCAAATCCCCGGCAGGTCCCCAATGCTGGCGGATTACAGCAAGTCTGTCCCTATTCCCTGCTGTTCAGTTCGATTGCCGTATCGCCAGCGAGTTGAGCGATCACGGCATCAGCATCACTGTGTGAGCAAACAAACTCTCCCACTGGCCTTCGAGACAGCGGGCAACCTCACCCCCGGGAGGCAGCTTGACTGGGCTCAATAAACGGGCCACCAAATAGGATACCCGCTGTATTGCGGGCCAAAGGTGATGCGGGTCTTGGTATGGCGTGCGAAGTCGACCACCCAGATGTCGGCAACGGTACGAATGCACTCCTTCAAATTGACATATGATGGCAATTTGCCAACTGGAAGCGCTTTTCAACAATTGCCGTCAATGTTTTGCGCTTTACAGCTCGAGTCCGTTCCAGCCCGGATCGCGTCTCATGCGACGCACGGGGCGGAAGTGGTGGTGTTGCTGAATGTCATGCGGATCCCGTGCTTCGGTCGCAGGATGACCATCGGGCGAGCTTCGATCATTTGGCCCGGAGACAACTGAAAATCGTATTTTCTAAGCAGATCGCTCAAAATCATAAGGATCTGCAGCATCGCGTAATTTCCGCCGATACAGCCTCGCGGTCCCGCTCCAAACGGAAGATAGGTGAAGGGCGTGCGCAGCTTCTCGTTTGCTTTGGTGAAACGCTCTGTGTCGAAATTCTCAGGATTCTGCCAGTAGCGCGGAGCATGGTGCGCACCGTACACATACACAATGACCATCGATCCGCGAGGTATGGCGACGTCGCCTACGCGGTCGTCCGCAACAGCCATGCGGTCGACCATCCAAAATGGCGGGTAGAGGCGGAGCGCCTCTTGAATGACCTGAGTCGCAAATTCGAACTTGGGAACGTCACTGTATGTCATGGGCGCGTCTCCGAGCACGGAGTCAAACTCCCGCCGTACCCTCTCGAGACAATCGGGACGCGAGCTCAAAAGATAAAAAAGCCACGATAGGGCATTCGACGATGTTTCATGTCCCGCAACCAGAAGTTGCATGCTCTCGCTAAGGATGAGCTCATCGCTCATGCCCTCGCCATCGTTGTAACGCGCATCCATCAAAGTCTGCAGCAGATCGTGGCCGGGTGGCTCGTTGCGGCGCTTCCTTATGTATTCGAGCAGAATGGCGTCGGCGCGGGTTCGCATGTCTTCGTGTCTGCGCAGTTCGCCCGAGACGGCGAACCAGGGATTCAGATAGGGCTGAAGAGTTTGCCGGACAATGAATTCCTGAACGGTGCAGATGGTATGGCTGACAAGATCGATGTCTTCATCCTTCAACCGCGCGCCAAAGAGCGATCGAGCGACCATGGCGAAGGTGATTTTCATGAGCTGCGGGTAAATATCGACGGGGCCGCGGCGGATCTGGCTGTCGAAATCGCGCAGCGACTCGGCAAGGGAGTCCTGCATGATCGAAGACAACGCATCGAGTTGCTTTCGATCGAAGCCCGTCTGGATGAGACGGCGCTGCGTGCGCCATGCTTCCCCGTGGGTAGTGAGCAGGCCTTTCCCCAGAAAGTGTCCCATGCGCTTCACTTGAATTTCAGATTTCTGGTAGTTCTCCGCATTGGTCTTCAACACGTGCTGAATGACAGCCGGATCAATGGTAACCATCGCCTCCTTGAGACCGCCGATGCGGATCCAGAATGTGTCGCCGAAGATCTCATTGTAGCGGGACAAAATCTGCACGGGATTGCGGGCCATGGCGCGAGAATCCGCAAAGCAGCGAAGCCGGGAAACAACGGGGACAGGCACAGGCGTTGTTGAGCTCAAAATCAGTCTTCATTCCCCCAGTTGCTTCAACAGTATCAGATGATGGCGGATAGCCAGGGTCATGGTGGAGTGCTGCCTATAAGGAACCCCAAACTCTTTGGCAGTCTCCTTCACGATCCCGGTCAGCGGAGCATAGTGGGTATGACACACGAAAGGACACAAGTGGTGGACGACGTGATGGTTGAGCCCGCCCGCGAGCCAAGCTACGAGAGGGTTTTCGGTTGCGTAGTCGGCCGTGGTCGCGAAGATGTGATACACGCCGTTTTCAAACTCTCCACGATCCGAGGGAAAATAGGTGCTGTCGACGGTGTGCGTCGACTGGAATACGAGCGTTACGCTCAAACCGACGATCAAATGAACAAGCAGGAACGCCCCGGCAACCAGCAGAGGCGATTTTCCCAGCACCATTACCGGCAAGATAAGCATGTAAGTAAGGTAGAAACCCTTGCCGACAAAGAGAATGGCATATTCGCGCAGAGAATGTTTCGTGCGCCTCAGATATTCATGGGTCGGAAAGAAAAAGCACTGAAAATCCCGGAAGAACACATAATCGAGAGAGAACATCGCGTAAACGAACAGCGCGTAAATGTGCTGGAACCGGTGCCATGGGGCCCGGGGTTCATAAGGCGTAAAGCGGAAGATGCCGCGACCTGAAAGCGCGTCGTCTTCACCGTGGAGATTAATGCAGGAGTGATGACCCCTGTGGTGGAGGATGCGCCACATGTACGAACTCATTCCGCACAGATCGAAGACATAATTCAGAGTTTTGTTGACGCGCGACCGGGACGAGATGGCGTTGTGATTGCTGTCATGGGCGATGTTCAGCAAAAGGAATGTCTGCGCCAGGCCGCCTAAAAGGTAGAGGGCGACGAATTTCCATGAACCGGGCCTGAGCGTATAAAGAGCAATCCATGCGCCCTCGAGGATGGCCAGACCGATGGCGATCTTGATCCACATTGTGCGGTCCGCTTTGGGAGAAATGCTCTGATCGGCAAAAAACCTATCCAGGCGGCTCCGCAAGACTTTCGGGAATGAAGATGCACCGGCCGATTCGACAATCGGCGAAGACGAAGGGTCCGATGGTACGAGATCCGCGACGTCCGGCTGATCGGCAATCGTTGCTTGGGCAATCGTTGCTTGGGCAATCGTTGCTTGGGCAATCACCGCTTCGGCAATCGTCGTTTCGGGTTGGAACGTCACCGGCGCCTCCGCGATCATGGTAAATAGGGACCCGAATGCGGTCCATATGCCGCATGCGTAGCCCTGACCCGCAGCGAAATTGTTGCCGCGCCGTCGACAGCCTCGCTGCACTATTTTAGTGCGAGCCATCAAGGGCAATCAAGAAAATTCAGAACGGACAAAAGCATGGATGGCGCTGCCCTCATCCCTGGAAGCGATCCCAGGAAGCGATGACGCGTGGCATTGTGCAAACGGTTTGCTAATATATACGAAACAATGAACCTTAGTGAACGGGGCCTCCTGCATGTGGTATAGGAGCCCCACAAGTCTGCTTCGCGTCCTGTGCGGCAAAAAGGAGAACGTCCGTTCCCCAGCCAATCGAGCGACGCTTGCGGCGGCAAAAAAATTACGCGTACATTCTCACAGTCCACATTCCAGGCCTGCACTGCGATCTGCACTTTGAGACTCAATCATGTTTCACCTGGCTGGTGAGACGTTTCGTTTACTGACTTGCGTTTTATTCGACCTTGGAGGATCGCTGATTGATGAAGTCGACGGCGTCAATTCTGGACCACCTTGATGGGCTGGCAGATGAGCACCCGGACAAGCTCCTGTATTCATATCTTGACGTAAACGGCGATCCGATCGAAAGCTACACCTACGCGTCGTTTCTCCACCGAACGCAAGCGATCGCCGGGCATTTGCTGAAAGACGGTCGTTTCGCGGCGGGCGACCGGCTTCTGCTTGCCTATCCTCCGGGGCTTGAAATGATCTGCGCATTTTTTGGTTGCGTGCGCGCCGGATTAATCCCCGTGCCGGTCTACCCACCCAGTTCGCGTGGCTTCCAGAGCGCCCTATACAAGACGGTCCACATCGCCAAGGATTGCCAGGCTGCTGGGATATTAACGAGCAAAGACTACCACGCATCCCTCAAGACGAATCTTGCCAGAAGTGGAGTCTCTGCGTCGGGCGTCGACGTAGATTATATCTCCAGTCTTCCGTGGATCGCGACGGAAGATTTTGTGCATACGATTTCTGGCCGCCTGCCTGTCGATTCTTCGGAGATTTTGTTTCTCCAATACACGTCGGGTTCGACGATGGAGCCCAAGGGCGTGATCGTTACCCACGAAAATATCCTGACTACCTGTCCGCTGGTGATCGACCATCCAGCCCCGGTCGTCGTTTCCTGGCTTCCGCAATATCACGATATGGGGCTGATCGGGTGCTACCTATATCCGGCACTGAAAGGTGGCACGACCTACGGCTTCGCTCCCATGGATTTCATACAGCGCCCGATCCTATGGTTCAATGCGATAACGAAATACTGCGCCACTGCGGCAGCTGCCCCCAACTTCGCCTACGACTATTGCCTGCGCGCCGGAAGGCTTTCCAAGGAAAGCCTGGAGGCTTGCGATCTGAGTTCGCTTCGCGTATTGATGTGCGCGGCGGAACCCGTAAAGCCCGATACCTACACCCGCTTTCTGGAAGCGTTTCAGCCCTATGGACTCAAGTCCGAGAGTTTCTATGTTGCCTTCGGGCTCGCCGAAAATACTCTGGCGGTTTCGCTGGGTGGTCGCAACATCGTTTCCGTCAACAAGCGTGCCCTCGCGCTGGGAAAGGCCCGCCTGACGACTGAGGTCTCAGAAATCGGCGCTGCCACGCAGATTGTCAGTTGTGGAACTCCACTCCCGGGTCTCGACCTGAAGATCGTGGATCCGGAAGGACATTTCGCTCTTAACCCACTACGCACTGGCGAAATTTGGGTCGCCGGAAGCGGCAAGTGCCAGGGTTACTGGAATAACCCTGAATTGACTCTGAAGCAGTTTCGAGCGCGGCTTGTGGACGATACTCCCTATGACGATGGCTACCTTCGGACCGGCGACATAGGATTCATGCACGACGGCGAACTCTACGTCTGCGGCCGCATCAAGGACATGATTATTCTCCGCGGGCAAAACTATTACCCGCAAGACATCGAGAACGTCGTGGAGAAATCATCCAATCTGATGCGGCACAATTGCGTCGTCGCGTTCCAGATTCAGGAAGATAGCGAGCCCGCGCTGGCAATCGTCGCCGAAGTCAAAAATCCTAAGGCGCTTCCCGAAGCACGAAAGATTGCCGCCGCGGTCCGGAATTATCTCAACGTGGAAGTGGCGGTGATTTCCCTCATTGCGCCTCGCGCGATTCCGAGAACGAGTTCGGGGAAGATCATGCGCCATAAGACCAAACAGATGTGGCTGCAAGGTAAGTTCACCGTTCTCTCCGACTTTTCGCGGGAGAAGGACGCTGGGAACTCTGCGTCCGTTTCCGACATGCATTCGACCTTCGCCGAATTGAAAGCCAGATACAACCTGACCGGTCAGGAATCGTACAACCTCGTCGAAGCCGGCCTGGATTCCCTCGATCTTGTTGTCTTCATGCATGAACTCAAGGAACTCCTGAAAGATAAAGGCGCCGAGATGCTGGCGAGGCAAGTCGATATTGGTGTGATTCAGCGTGTCAGTGTAGCTGAGTTGTTTGAACTAGCCGAACAACTGGAGCGCGCTCCCGAAGAGGCGCTGGATCATCTGCGCCATTCCCTTGCGGCTTTCCGCGAAGAGCAGTCCGCCGCTGAGAAACAGATGATGAGCAACGACAGAAAGCTCATCTTCGAGCCTCCACTGCCTGCGCCCCTGCCGGAGATACCGGTGCCGAAACAGGTGCTGCTCACCGGCGGGACCGGCTTCATAGGGCCGTTCCTCATAAAAAGTTTGCTGGAACAGACACGGGCGAAAATCTATGTTCTCGTCAGGTCTTCCGACGAAAAGCGGGGCAAGCAAAGACTGCGAGCTGCAATGGCGTCAATGGGACCGTGCGGGAGAGCGCTGATGGAGATGTTCGAGGCCCGCGTGATCCCTGTCTCCGGCGATTTAGGACAACCCAAGCTGGGCCTGACGCAGGATGTGTGGGATTTTCTCGCCAGTGAAATCGACACCGTCTTCCATAACGGCGCAACCGTAAATTACCTGCTCAATTACGACCTGATGCGCGACGCGAATGTGCTCGGAACCAATGAGGTCCTAAGACTGGCATTCGAGGGAAGGCCCAAAGAGTTCAATTATGTTTCGACTACCTTCGTGTTTGGCTGGGCGGTTAAATCGGTTTTGTATGAGACCGATCTGAACGAGAATATGGAGCTTCTCGATTTTGGCTACAGTCAATCGAAATGGGTAGCGGAACAAGTGGTTGTCGACGCGCGCAGCCGCGGACTTTCCGCGCGGATCTTCCGTCCGGCTCTCGTGAGTCCTTCCGTCACCGGCGGAGGTAACAACTTCGATATCGCCGTTCGCTTGGTTGCCTTCATGGTGAATCACGGCATTGGCGTCGACACTCTCAACCAGGTCAGCTTTGTTCCGGCCGACATTGTGGCGAACAATATCGTTGCCATCTCTACCACTCCCGGCACAGCGAATAAGACCTACCATGTCACTCGCGACGATTATTCGAACATGATGGATATTACCGGCCTTATTACCAAAGCAAGCGGCCGGCAATTCGAGATATTCAGCCTTCCCGATTTCGTTCCCGAGCTGATCCGGAGATGCCGGAAAGAAGATCTCCTCTTTCCCCTGCTCGATTTTCTGGTGGGCTCTGTCGACAACATCTCCGCGATGGAGTTCAAACGGTATGACAGCTCTTCCTATCAAATGGCGCGGGATGCCTCCGTGTGGGGGAAACCGGACCCGTCTCTGGAAGATACGGTCAACGGAATTCTGAGATTTATGTATCGCAAGGGGATCATTTCGGTCGCGGCTCGTGAAGTCAAGGCGGTATCGCCGATCTTCAAGCGCGAACTGAACATCGAGACCCATCGGAGAGGTGTGGATTGCGGTACGAATTGCCTCCAATGCCTGGCCGATGCAGGAGAGCCGGAGTGCGTCGCAGAGATTCCGAAGATCGGAGCTTCGGAGCAATTGTGAGATGGTCGCCGGGTCAATGAGCGAAATCGGCCTGATTTCGTCACCCATCTCGAAGTTGTATCGGAGTAAGCGAATAAGTTCTATGTGCGACGGCCACGTGTACTGACGGGATGGCGGCTGTGGGCGACTATCGCGCTATTTTAGCCTTGCCTTTTTCCTAGTGGCCTTTTCTCTTGCGAAGATTAAGAAGGATCCAAGCCCCCAGTCTTTCGCAGTCGCTTCACTACAGAACAATCGCGATGGACAGCGAGGTCAGCAAGATGGAACGGATTGACTTCCGACACCAAGGATGAAATAATTATTTCGTCAAGCGGATCGCAGTTTTGACCGCAAAGTTGACGTTGCTCTCGCCTTCTTCCGCATTCATTCATTCTTTCATAGCGAAGTTGCCTTCTGCACATGCGGAAGCGTCGAGAGGATACCCGTGGTAGCAGCCAAGAAACTCAGCAAATTCGATACGAAGATCTTCCTTTCCACCATCGACGGCGGTCGGAAGATCGTGGCTTTTGCCAAGAAGGAGGCGATCTTTGCTCAGGGCGACAGGTCAGATGCTGTCTTTTATATCCAGAAAGGGAAGGTAAAACTTACCGTTGTTTCGGAGATTGGCAAGGAAGCCACGATAGGCATTTTGAACGAGGGAGATTTCTTCGGGGAAGGATGCCTTGCAGGGCAAACTCTCCGCTTGTGCTCCGCAAGCGCAATGACCGATTGCTCTGTGATGCAAATCGACAAAAAGCCCATGATGGAAGTGCTTCACCGGGAACACGAGTTTTCCGATATGTTCGTGGCCCATTTGCTGACACGGAACATCCGATACGAAGAGGATTTGGTTGACCAACTTTTCAATTCCAGTGAGAAAAGACTTGCCCGGATGTTGCTATTGCTGGCTCACTTCGGCAAGGACGGAAAGCCGGAATCCGTGATCCCCAAGATCAGTCAGGAGACGCTGGCGGAGATGGTGGGTACAACCCGCTCGCGGGTGAGCTTTTTCATGAACAGGTTCAGGCAAATGGGCTTCATCGGATACAACAGCGAAGAGTTGCAGGTTCATAGTTCGCTGCTCAATGTCGTGCTCCACGACTAGCGTCCCGCTCCGATCCCACAAACAAAGCCGCCAGACCGCAATGAGCAAATCAGGCACTTGCGGGGTCTAATCCGGCGAGCGGTACTATTTTCATTGCGACCAGCACCTCCAGCAAAGTGGCGGTATTGCGAACGTTTCCCGCGATAGTGACGAGTGCTTCTGAGACGAGAGGATGTTGTCCGGCCAGCGTGTCAAGACGGTCACTCACGTTGTAGAGTTGCTGAACTTCGTGCAGGATCGCATTCGAAGGCATGGGGTACGCGGCTTTCTTCGAAAGCCTGAAGGAGAGAAAACTTCAGATGGGCTGACTTAGTTCAGAGAATCTGAAAGAGGGTCCGGCGGGATATCTCGACAGTCGAACCCTCATAAAATGCCGCAAATAGGATCAGGGAGCAGGATCACGCGCTGATCCTGTGAATCAGGTTAGCCGCGCCAGCGAGAGTATCCCCAGCCCCCGCCACCGAGCACGAACAGCACCAACAGAACAATCAATAGGAGTTCCATGTTGTACCTCGCGTGTTAAGAGGAAGCTGGACCGGCCTTTGTAACGGTGGTCTCACTTCCTAACTGGTCAATATCTTAGAACCGGAGAAGTCGAATGTCTGGTCACATTAGACCACTTTGAGCCGCTCGAATCGGTAAGGTGCGGCACTACCAGAACTAATCCTGTTGCAGTTTGTTCGTTTAGCGCGAGGTGATCCGTATTGCACAGACTTCTTGCGCTCCGCTGTCTATTCTAGTGGTCATACGGAGAAATCAGGATCATATGTCGATGAACTTTGAGCGGTGGAAACATCTATCGGCCTTGGCCTCTAGGGAACGAGACCCTGAGAAGTTGACCGATCTCGCGAGGGAACTGAACATCGTTCTCAGTGAGAAAACACAGACCGTCGATTCTCGGCCGCTCAAGGCTTCGGAATAATCACTTCCGGACAGTCAAGACTGCCTCGTATTCCGCCAAGGTGAGCAATACTCGCAGTTCCATTTCGGAGTAATCTCGGCGAATGTCTCAATCAGCCGATCTCGGAAGCAGCTCTTCGATATTTTGTCTTCGATCTCCTTCGCATGGGATTGTAGGTCAATCTCGGGCGGGGCTGGCGATTTCAGAAACCGCCCACACACCGAGCGGTTTTGACCAGACTGGGCCAACCTGCGAAAGGTAGTATTTGAAAGGTGGAAACGACGTGCCCTTTTTCACACGGTCATGGGACTGGACTATCGAAGACGAACAGTGTCAGAGGATCGGCGGCGGGTATACGGCTGTGAAGTTCAGATTTTTACTGTTTCTCTGAATGGAGCTAACATTTTACCTACGCCGAGCCGCAGTTCAGCGCCATGAATGATGATGATCGGTCGCATCAAGGGCCGTTCTTCTGCCGCGCCGGAGACGATCAATGAACAAGACACATATCGACAAACCGATACCCAAGCTGCGTAAAGCACCCCAACCACCCCTGTCGCACCAGGGGGCGACTCCTGACTCGGACCGCGCCAAGAGGCCGCCGCTGGCGGAGCCGTCTGCCACGGGCGAGGAACTGAATCCCGGAGATCGGGTCGAGGGTTTAGGCAACTTCGGAATACCGACCGGGGAAGTGGGTACGGTCGAGCGGGCGAACGAGGAGGACGCGGTTGTCAAATGGGATGATGACGGTCGCGAACGCCTCCACCAGCCGTGGCTTAAGAAAGTTTAGCCAGTCAACGAGCATCGGCTCGCTTAAGGCATAGGCGCGTCGGCGAGCGGGGATTCACGGAACTTCTAGTGTTTTGCGAGTAATCGGCGATCTCGATGCGGATCGGTGCGCGGTTGGCCGCTGGTAAGTTGACACTTCTCTCCCGGAGCAGCGCCGCAAGTCGGACAACTGATCGCGAGTACTTTTCTTGGGCTGGGGGCGTCCTTCTTCATGGCGGAAAGTGGAAGCGTAGCACCTGTGTCTTTAACTCGTCGGTACGCCAGCGCACGCCGCATTTTACGAAGCAATGACGGAGACGTTAGGCATCGGAATCAGGCAATCCCTGAAAACCCAGTTTAAAGATGCGAACTACCCTTCAAGTGGTTGCCCCAAAGAGCTTCGAGCACTTGAATTGATGGGAAAAGCGTGTCTGACGCACAGCAGATTCTCATTCTCCGCTACTTCTTAAACACGAGCTTCTCCGTCAGCCGCTGGCCCGTTTCCAACGTGCCTGTGGTGGATACGCTCATCTGTTGCCCATCCGCGGAAACCACCCACCGATCCTTTTGAGTAACTTGACCATCCCGCTGGTAACTCGCATCCACGGTTTGCGGATCGACAAGTTCGAGCGTCACTGTATCGTTGCGCGAATTCTTTAGATCGTATTGCTTTCCGTCGAAACGGGCGGTGTAGCTGTAGTCGCCCATAAAGCGGACCCCACCGCTTCCGTCCGCCTCGATTTTGAGCACCAGCCCTTGCCGCAGACGGGTCTTGCCGAGATCCTGCGTCCAGTCGCCGACAAACGGGTCAATGGCGGCCTTCGCGCCTCCGCTTCGCGTCCACACCGTGATCTTATCCGGATGGCCGGCAGTCGTAGTGGTGGCCGTCAGCTCCTTTCCATCCTTCGAAACTTGTTCGTGAACTGTCGCCACCACCGTTCCGTCCTTTTTCTGCGTGACGTCGGCCCGCCGCTTATCGATCCTGTGCAGATCAATCTGATTGAAGCCGAGATTGCCGGGCGCGGGCGAATCGTGTCCGTTGCGATTCGCGGTGAAATCGAAATGCTTTTCGCCTGACATGACTACATGCACCCCGCCATGCAGGTGTGAAATGGAGAGCCGGTTCGGAGGATCCAGGCTAGAGTCTGCAGAGACAAGCGTCCAGACGCCTATGCGATGGTCTGGCGCTCCAGGTTGCGCGGCGGCAAGAAGTGCAAACAACAGTAATGTACGAATTGATCCTCCCACGTTGATCTCGAAAGTTTAGCAGATTCACATAGCTTGTTATTGGGTAACGACGATCTTGTATGCCATGATAAGTGCCATGCACGTGCGCCGTTTATGGGTGTCCGGGATCGTCCTCGCAGCAACCCTTGTACTTCTTCCATTCTCTTTTCATGCTGAGCGCCACTTGGAGACCGCGACCCGTGTCGAAGGCAGCCAGGCTGAAACTGTCCAGCAAGAGTTGGCCGACCGTTTTCGGTCACCGTTCGTCGACGAAGTGGTGCTGGTGATGCAGGGACTCCCGCCTGCGGATTCGGCGGATGGCGCGCAAGCATTAGAACCCATCGTGACAGCGCTGAGAGAGCAACCCGGCGTTTCGGGAGTGGTGTCCTATCTCGACTCTCACGATTCCATCTTCCTCGGCCGCGGAGGGGGAACGTTTGTTCTCGTCGGACTCACGTCGACCGAAGGTCCCGTGGAGTTGCTCGTTCCGCAGCTTCACCAGTTGTCACACTCGCTGGAAAATCAACTGCGAGGCCGTTATCCGGCGGTGAACCTCGAACTCACCGGCGAGATTCCACTGAATTTCGATATTCGGAAAGCGAGCTCCGACGACGTGGACCGCGGCGAAAGTCTGGTGATCCCCGCGACCCTTGCACTTCTGCTGGTGGCTTTTGGAAGCCTGATCGCCGCCCTGATTCCATTGGCGGTCGGCCAGCTTGCCATCGCCACCACCATGGCGATTACGGGATTCCTTGCCCAGCGCTGGCACTTGTCAATTCTGGTTCAGAATCTGGCCACCATGCTTGGCTTGGGCTTGGGCATCGACTACGCGCTCCTCATGGTTAGCCGCTTCCGCGAAGCGATTTCCGCCGGGCACGACGGACCCGCAGCCTCAGTCATTGCGGCGCGTCAGGCGGGTCACACGCTCTTGATTTCAGCCTCCACGGTGGCCATCGGATTTTCAGCCCTCTTAACTGTGCCCATCAGCGAAATCCGTTCCATTGGCATCGCTGGATTCCTGGTGGCGGGAATGTGTGTGTTGCTTACAAATACCGTCGTTCCGACAGTGCTCGCGTGGCTCGGTCCGCGGATTAATATTGGCCGATTGCCCTTTACTCCAAAGCTGGATGCGCAGCGGGCTGAGCGCACGGGCGTTCGCTGGCGGCAATGGGGCAGGGTGATCGTCGCGCATCCCTGGCTAGCCCTCTTTGTGGCAGGCACTCCTTTGCTTCTGCTCGCCTGGCAGGTCCGACGATTGGATACCAGTCTTCCGCGAGGGGATTGGCTTCCGCCGGCCGCCGAGTCTGTCCGCGCCCTCCACACCCTGAAACGAATGGATCGGGAAGGCGTGGTTGAATCCTTGCGCATCATTGTCGAGCTTCCCTCCGACTCCATCGCGCAAACCGACGCTGGCTGGAATGTGCTGGATCGTCTCTCCAAGCGCCTCGCGAGCGACCCTCGTTCTTTCCGCGTGATTTCTATCGCTACGATTGCGGACGGCAACCGGTCTTCCCTCCTTAACATCGCGCGAGAGACCCGTCGAACCTTTCTGAGTAGTGACGGACGAGCGGCGCTGATTGAGGTGGTACCCGCCAGTTCGGTCTCCGTGCGCGACCAGGTCAACTGGGTGCGGGAGCTTCGGAAAACGGGCGCGCTAGCTCTGACCGGAGTGCCTGACGCAACCCTTCTTGTTGGTGGCATCCCGGCGCTCAACGCCGATTATGAATCGATTATTAGAGACCGCTTTCCATCGGTAATGGGGCTCGTAGTCGGCGGGACGCTCCTTGCGCTACTCTGCGGCTTCCGATCTGTCTTCGCCGCGTTGAAGGCCATCGCACTCAACCTGTTCTCCGTTGCCGCATCCTTCGGAGCATTGGTTTTAGTTTTCCAAAGCGGGCTCGGAAGCAGATTCCTGGGAGTTCCTGAAGCAACCGGTAGCGTATTTCCTCTGGTTCCTATCGTCGCCTTTGCCATCGTCTTCGGATTAAGCATGGACTACGAGGTATTTCTGGTGGCACGCGTTCTCGAAGCGAGAAGAAGCGGTCTAAGTGAAATGGATGCAATCCCGGAGGGTATGGCTAAAACCGCAGGCCTGATTACGAGCGCCGCCGCGATCATGATCGTGGTATTTGCGGCATTCACTTTCGGAAGCTTCCTGGTGGTTAAGATGATCGGATTTACGTTGGCGATCGCCGTGTTGATTGATGCCACACTCGTTCGTATTGTGATCGGTCCCGCGCTCCTGCGTATTGCAGGGGATTGGAACTGGTGGCCCGGGGGCTTGTCAAAGCGAGCTTGATGGGGAGTCGCGAAATACCTCAGCCCGGTTTTTGGGAATGAAAAATATGGATCGCAGCATCCAGCGCGTCCAAAAACTGATGCGGCGTAGCATAGATATGATCGACGATATGATCGACCGACGCGAGCTTTTTCCGTAGCTTCTGTGAGGGATGATCCGCCATGTCTTTGTGGTTGCGCGGCACCCACACGGTTTGCATGCCTGCTTTCTTGGCACCCTGCAGGTTGCCGATCGTGTCTTCTGCCATGATCGTCTCGAACGGCTTGATCGGGTCCGCCGGGTCGAGCATGTTGTTAATGGCCGCAAGCACTTTCTCAAAAACCTCCGGGTCTTTGCCTTTCTTATAAGGAGAAATCTCTTCCAGCCCAAAAATTTTGTGCTCGGGAATCACCCCTTTCAGGCCAAGCTTTTCCAACTTTTCCATTGCCTGCCCTTCGCCCTGTTTAAACGAATGCGAGAGGACAGCAACCTCGACCCCAGCGTCAGTTAGCCGCTGTACCTTGGTTACCAGTCCGGCATCGGGCCGGATGAACCCGCTGCCCATGTGCCTATTCCACAACCTCGTAACCCCTTTTTCTCCCTCCAGGATTTTCCCTCGCAGTTCGTCGCGCGTGAGTCCTGACTTCTTTTCGCTCCTGCGGTCCTGAAGTAGCCTCAGATTAAAGGCCATGGCGATCATGTCCTTGTAGGGCGGATCAAGGTACGGTGGGTCAAGGGAGTGATCATGCTGCATACTTTCTGCCGCCCCAACTCCCGTACTAGCCGACCGCGCTAGCCTCCGGCTGCGACGATAGGCTTCCAGCATGCCGATCACCGAGGCGCAGGGGTAACCCATGCTTTCCAGGCGCTCCGCCGTCTCGCTGATGTGCTGGCACAATGCGTCCTCTGGATTCTTCTTCGCTTCTTTCTTCGCCTCTTCAATCAATTTTTGCGCTATTTTCTTCCGGAATATGGGAAGCCCGTATTCCGTTTCCACCGCCCGCCAGGCTCGCAGAACGGCGTTGCAGTATGCCTTATCGTAAGGGTAGAGAAAGGCATCCAGGTCCAGGATAACGAGCCGCACCTTCTCGGGATAAGGATTAGGGTCAGGGTAGGTTTTGGTTTTCATGGACTCAGGCACACGGGCCTGAGATTGCGCACAGCATCGTGATCTTCAGTCCCACAGCCATTCTAAAGGGGCGGAGCTTATCTCCTCGATGAGCCAGCAAGTACCTGCCTCATTTCTCGCGCACCTGGGTGGCCTCGAACGAATCGGCTAAGGGATTCCAGTTTGCGCGCGCCCTAATGAGGACGCCGGACGTTGCTTCTCGGCGGCATCCCATTCCAGAAGGTCGTCCATCCATTTTTCGAAATGATCTCGATAGACAGGCAAGTGTTCACCAATAAGAGTTGACATTTCCAACCCACCAAATGGGACGCCTTGCACGCCCCACGCGGGTGGTTGGACAATCCCGCGTTCTTCTGTTCTTTTAAGCCTTATTCCCAGGTGCGAACGCGGCACAGGATGCTCGAGGGTGCGACTGACATACCGTTCGGAGACGGCTGTCACGGCCTGATGGAGCAGCTTTAGCTTTTTCGTGAGTCGGCTTTCCCTCTCAAAACGCCGTAGCCGTGCGCCCGTTTTGAGAGGGCTGCACTTCAGCGCTTCATTGACTTGCCAGTTTCATGGACGTAAGATTTGCCTCGATGATCGGCGAAATCATCTCGCACTACCGCATTACGGAAAAACTAGGCGGGGGCGGGATGGGTGTTGTCTACAAGGCCGAGGATGTAACCCTCCATCGTTTTATTGCCCTTAAATTTTTGCCTGAGGATGTTGCCGGAGACGCGCAAGCGCTGGCTCGTTTTCAGCGAGAGGCGCAAGCTGCTTCCGCGTTGAACCATCCGAATATCTGCACCATCCATGAGATCGGGCAGCAAGACGGTCACCCGTTCTTGGTGATGGAGTTTCTCGATGGCATGACGCTCAAGCATCGCATCGCCGAAAAACCGATTGAGACCGAGGTGTTGCTCGGTTTGGCGATTGAGATCGCCGACGCGCTCGATGCCGCTCACGCCAAGGGCATCATCCACCGCGACATCAAACCTGCCAATATTTTTGTGACGGAGCGCGGGCATGCCAAGATTCTGGATTTCGGTCTGGCGAAGGTCGCGACCGGCGCCAGTTCTTCCAGCCAGGTTGCGTCGGCAAACACGATCACCCGCACGATTGACGAGCAGCATCTGACCAGTCCCGGATCTGCGGTCGGCACCGTCGCTTATATGTCGCCGGAGCAGGCGCGCGCCAAGGATGTCGATGCGCGGACCGACTTGTTTTCCTTTGGAGCTGTCCTCTATGAGATGGCCACTGGTCAAGTACCCTTTCGCGGGGATAGTACGGCAACAATGTTCGATTCAATCCTGAACCGGGCTCCGGTACCCGCCGTACGGCTCAATCCCGATGTGCCGCAAGACTTGGAGCGGATCATCAATAAGGCGCTGGAGAAGGATCGCAATCTGCGCTATCAGCACGCAGCGGAAATGCGCACCGACTTGCAGCGCCTCAAGCGCGATGCGGAGAGTGGATACCGTTCCGGAACATCAATCTCAACAGCTTTGCCCGCGCCCCTGCCAGCACCCATGCCTGAGCCTGCAATTGCTGCGGCTCGGAAGACCAACCTTTGGAAAATCGTAGTTCCCATCGTATTGGTTGCGGTGTTGGCCGCCGGAGGGCTCTACTACGGTTTGCATCAAAGCAAACCCTTGACCGATAAAGACACCATCCTGGTCACCGATTTTTCCAACAGCACGGGCGATGCGGTGTTCGATGACACGCTGAAGACGGCCCTCAGCATTTCCCTGCGGCAATCGCCTTTCCTCAATGTGCTCTCGGACAGCCAGGTTTCGAAGACGATGCAACTGATGACCCTGCCGGGCAGCACGAAGCTCACGCCGGAGATGGCGCGCGAGCTCTGCTTGCGGGCGGGCAGCAAAGCCTACATTGCCGGAGCGATTGGCAGTCTGGGCAGCGAATATATGCTTGCGCTCAAGGCGGTGAATTGCCAGAACGGAGACACACTAGCGCAGGAGCAAGCCTCAGCGGCATCCAAAGAAAAAGTGCTGGATACGCTCGGTGAGGCGGCGTCAAAATTGCGCGGTGGGCTGGGCGAATCGCTGGCAACGGTACAGAAGTTCGACGTGCCGCTCGAACAAGCTACCACATCTTCGCTCGACGCTCTGAAAGCGTATAGCTTGGGCAGAAAGGCTGACGCCGAAAAAGGTCCCGCTGCATCCCTGGCTTACGATCAGCACGCCATCGAACTGGATCCGAATTTTGCCATTGGCTATGAGGCGATTGGCGGCGATTACGGGAGTCTCGGCGAAGTAAGCCGGGCCGGCGAGTACTACACGAAAGCATTCCATTTGCGGGAACATGCGAGCGAGCGAGAAAAGCTGAGGATCACGGGCCAGTACTATCAGAATGTGACGGGAGAGCTCGATAAGGCGGCCGAGGCATATCAGGAGCGGGTGGAGAGCTTTCCCCGCGAAAGCATCGCCTATGCCAATTTGGGCATCGTGTATTCGCAGCGGGGACAGTACGAGGTCGTCGATGGCGCCAGTGTCGACCGTTCCCGCGCTTCCCACCACGAGAAATGGCGTAAAGCCGTCAGCGCGATCTTTGTCGATTGACGTTTGCAGAGCGTCGAGATTAATCCGGTAACGACGGTCGGTTGCGACCAGCCTCAGGGCGTCGCTGCCGATGCCGCAAATATCCATGGCCTTGGCAATGCAGCCATGAACCGCAGTCGAGGCATAGGCGACGAGTCGCTTGGTCTGTGCGGGTACACCGCGGCGGCGTACTTCGAAGCCCACTGCTACGTCTCGTGCGATGACCAACGCGATCAGATTGGCCATGGATGTTCCGGTAACAAACAACCCTGTAGCGCTTTCTGGAAAACCGAAGATCTCGCGTATCCACAGGAGAAGTTGACGCTCGACTTCGACGGGAGCCTGATCACGGCCTGCGAGATTCGCATTCAGCCCCGCCGCCAGCATTTCCGCCAGCATGCCGACCGGCGTGCCGCCGCCATGCACCCATCCCATGAAGCCGGGGTGAACATTGCCGGCGGCGAAAGGCAGGACTTCCCGCATGAACTCCTGGTGGACTGAGGCGAGATCAACCGGCAGCCGTGGCAGCGCGCCGTGGAATCGCGCCCGCTGCTCGTCCCTCATCGGCTGCCATACCGGACGCTCGCGAATGTTCTCGATGTAGCCGAGCATATCGTCCAGCATTCCGTGTGCTTGCTTCCGAAACCCTTCCCAATCGGTTGGGTCCAGCGTTCGGTTTGGCTCGGGTGTTCCGTTGCCCGAAAAGGCGATGTCCACATTTCGGGGCTGATAATCGATCACCGCAGATATCTGCTCTTGTGGCAAAGGCATGTTGAGTCCCGCTGTGTTCCCTTCGAGCAAGCGGGCGACCAAAGCCGGGCGCAGTACCTACTCAGGTCATGACCACTCCTTACTTATTGTCATTCTTATTGTCATTAAGACGAAAGAGCGCTTGGAGGAGATAGCCAGAGAAAGATCCAAATGTACTGCGAGAAATATTAACGGATTCTTTTCGTCGAGAGAGCGGTGTCTTGCAGCTCTCTAATCTGGACTTGAAACGAAGCCAACAAGTCCTTTGTTCGTCGCCGACTCTTACATCAGAAGCAAGCCATTAGGCGTATGGCTCCTTCGCCAAAAAAACCGCACTACTCTGTCGCGAAGCAGGAAAGACACTTGCTCAAACGGAGAAGCAAGATCTCATTCTGACTTAAGCACTAAGTCCGTCCATGCCACGGAGGTGACTGGTAGACCTCCCTGCCAAATGGTCTGCCACTAGACTGCCCGCGCGTCATACCTTCTTCTCCACGTCCCACCTTCTAGTTTTACCTGCTTCCCCGCCCAACATTTCTGCGCCTCCGAGTGCCTGCGGTTCGCTCGAGCATGCTCTACCATGTCGGATCGCTCGACGTTATAATTTTTCTTCTCACGCCGCTGCTGTTTCTCTGTGTCGCCCTATTCGCGAGCTATCTGCCCGCGCGGCGCGCCATGAAAGTACATCCCATAGAAGCACTGAAGTGAGACCGCAGCATGACATGGCGCCGCAGCGAAGAGTGCAATTAGTTGCGCAGATGTCCGTCGCATTCATCTTGCTTTAACGTGCCTCTCCGCTCCAGATCATGCTATTCTGGCGCTCCTCTCCCGCTACTAACTTAGGAGGAGTCTCATGTCGCGCCGTTCCGCGTTCTCTCTTATTGCCCTTCCCGTTCTGTCCGCGTGCCTGTTTGCCCAGGGCGTTCAACCGTACCCGGGGGCAATCACTGATCGTAATTTTTATCCCAAGACTCCGATGACTCCGCCCGCTGCGAATACCGTTTTTCAGGATCCAGATCTGGGCGGGACGATGGTTCGCATCACCAACGAGAACACAAATCCGAAATTGCCTGGCGATTTTTTCCTGAACCCCGACAGCGACGTCAATGAATGGGCTATGGACGACAGCAAGTTCTATGTGGTTGCCGGCGGCGATTCGCTGAATCTTGCTTTTGCCTTCGATCCCGACACCATGACTGTCAGCCCGCTTCCCGTTGCAGGCTCTGGAGGAGCGCTCGCCGTGCCCCTGCGCGAAGGTCCAACTTTCAGCTTTGTCGATCCCGACCTGATGTATGGCACCTCGCTCAAGGAGCCTCTGACCATCGCTACCTACCGGTTCTCGACCGGCAAGACCACGCCGCTTTACGATACGACGAACTGCGCGACCGAGCCGCCCCTCGTCGCTGGCCCGACGCAATCGAGCAGCGACTCGACGGTTGCGAACGACGATAGTCGCGTCGTAATCTCAGCGGGCGGAAACTCGGCCGGCCATCGCCCCTTTGCGATCGTTTACGACCAGCAACTCGGCTGCCGCTGGTATAACACGCAGACTGGCCAGGTAGGCGGAGCGTGGGGGCCAGTAGGCCAAGTGTCGATCCCCGATCGATACAACGTCAACCACGTGAAGATCTCCGGTAACGGACAGTATGTAAGAATCGGTGTTGCGAGATTCGGATTCTATGTCTGGGATGTTACGACCCTAAACGTCGCGCCCTGCGACTTCGAGAAGCCCGGTCCGGATTGCAGCGGGTACGGAGCCGTCGGCAATAACTCCTACATCAACGCGCCCGACATCCTTGATGAGTTGAATGCCTTCTCGCGTCCGCTCGGAGATCTCACCGATTTTACTCCGCTAATCAATCCTTTCCCGCAACCTTACTATAAAGGCATGGAGAAGGCCTGGGCTTGGACTAACGGAGCTCTAAGTGGCAACGTGCCCGTCTGCGGTTCGACTTATAGCCCAAAGGGCGATGAAGAAGTCAAACAACCGTTTGATGGGGAAGTGTTCTGCATGGAAACCGACGGCCTCGCCCCGACCATCTGGCGCTTCGCTCACAACCGCGCCGTATGGAATCCGAAGTTTTATTGGAGCCAGCCTTACGGCAACATCTCGCTCGACGGCCGCTTCTTCAGCTTCTCGTCGAGCTGGGATCTACAGCTGGGAACTTTTTGGGACGGCGACCCGCGGTCCGATGTTTGGATTGTGCGCTTGCAGTAGAAATCGCAGTAGCAGTTACAACCGCAACGTAAATACCGGCCGGCGCAGAATACTGCGCCGGTTTTTCTGCGTCTGTCTTCTGCGCCTAACTTCTGCGTCTATGCCTGCTTGCGCGAAACGATCACCCACACCGTTCCGCGCCCCGTGCAGAACCGGCACGTGTCTTCGCCGAGCGACTTACCAGTGCCGCGGCATTCCAGGCATTGCGCGACCAGGTGCAACTCCTGCAATGAGCTGTCGGGAAGCTTCGTGGAATCTTTAAATATTTCGGCGTTATGCGTCGCCTTCAGCCAGAAGACTAACTTGCCTTCCAGGTCCTCGCGTTCTTTGGCAGAAAGTTGAGCGCAGCACTGCGGCCACCACTTAGGAATGCACGCATAACAAACCAGTTTGCCGCCAGCATCGAAGAGCGCTCCCGGCTCAGCCCGGCGATAGTACTTATGGCACCAATGGCAGGCATTCACGCCCAGTAGGTCAAACGCCTCCTTCAGTCGATCAAGCTCGGATTGCTGGCGCGTCAGCATGTCGTGCAACGTTAAGTCGGATTTGTCGGATATAGATTCGCGATTATCCACAATATTCAGGATACACAATGCCGCGACCGACAGGACGCGGGAAAGAGCACGCGAAAAATGGCGCGCGATCGGACTAATTCGTCGCTCTCAGGGAGGCGATATCCGTTGGAGGCCTCCGACCTCTAATTAACGGTGACGGTCACGGTCGCAGCAGCACCAGTTTGAGTCAATCCGTTCGCATCCTTGCCTGTAATTGAAATTGTGTAATTTCCAGCCGGCGTTCCCGGAGTTCCCGTCGTTGTGACACTCACGGGGGAGCTCTGGGCCGAGGCGCCAAAAGAATCACTGGCCGCCACCGTGAAGCTGTACTGCGTCCCCGCTGTTAAGTCAGTCACGTTGTACGTAGTACTCGTCGTGGTGGTAATGACCGTGCCGTTCTGATAGACCGTGTAGCCGGTAAGTGAGCAATTCGCGGGCGCGGTGGGTGCCGTCCAGCTCAGAGTAGTGCCCGAGCTGGTGGTGCCAGAGGCCGCCAATCCGGTCGGAACGCCGGGCGCCGCTGAACAACCGCTGCTTGAGCTGCCACCGCCGCAAGATGGGAGAAGAATCAGAGCGGTTGAGGCTAGGCAGATGAGACACAAAGTCCGCATCTTCTTCCGCTGCGTTGCCGAGGTGCCGAAGACAAACCCAACTAACGCTAACCCCGAGATAGGAAGCCAGAGCGCGAAGAACTGTAATTGCCTTCTCGACGGCGTTGCTGTGGGATTCGGATTCGACCTTGCACCCGCCATGCCGTTCCTAGTTCCCGACAACGATCTTTGGGAGCCGGAAGTCGGGGCAACGGTAGTGAACGTAAGCGCGGAACTGCCTCCGTTGCTGGTTACTGAAACGGGATTGGGGACGAGGCTGCACGTCGGTGCGCCGACCCCAGTGACGACAGGGGAAATACTGCACGAAAGAGTGACGGTGCCTGTGTATCCGTTTGCAGGAGTCACGCTCACCGCTGCGGTAGACGACACCCCAGGACTGACCGATACAGGATTGGCTGCTCCCGCCGAGAGCGAATAGCCGGGCGTAGGCGTACTGACCACGACGCTCACCGCGGGCGTGCTTTGCGTGACGCTGGTGTAATTGCCATCGCCGGAATAGGTGGCGGTGATCGCATACGTTCCGGGCGTGCTGAGCGAAGTGGTCAAACTCGCGCCAAGGGATGCCGGAATCGAGTTGTTCAAGTTTCCGTTCACTGGCGTAGTAGTAACTGTGCCGGTTAGAGGGGTTCCGTTGGCCAGAAAGACAACCGCACCAGTGGGCGCCACACCGTAGCTGGATGTGCTGACGGTGGCTGTGAGTGTAAATTGCTGCCCCGGATTCACCGAAGTCAGAGTCGAGGCCAGATTGGAGATAGCGGCGGTTGCCTTGCTGACGGTGACGGTGGCGCTGGTCGAACTTGCTTTATAGCTTGCGTCGCCACTGTAATTGGCGACCAGCGCGTGAGTGCCGCCGGTGAGTTGGATTGTCTGATCTTCGGTGTATCCGAGGCTGTTTAACTTGTAGGGGCTTGCGTCCAGCGGGCTGCCGTTGTCGGTGAAGCTTATTGTGCCCGTAGGACAGGCAATCTCGCCAAGAACCTCCGAAGTGCAGAAGGCTCCTGCCGAATTCAACACATCGGCCCGGAGCAAATACTCGTCAAAGTCGCCAGTTCCGTAAACGACTGAGTTAGAGACGCCGCTGGCGGTGACTACCCCGGGCATCGACACTGAGCTGTTCTCCGGGTTGACGGTGACGTTTGCCAACGGAGTCGAGTAACTGCCGCCGTAGGTGGTGTCGCCTTCGTAGTGCGCGATGATCTTATAGGTTCCACCCGGCAGCAAGGTGGTCGTCCAGGTGACGGTGCCGCTGCTTAGCGTGTTCCAGTCGATGCCTGGATTGCCCGGTGTACCCGGACTGACCAGCAGGGCAACGTCGCCGGTTGGGGTGCCGGAGCCAGAGGTTGGAGCCGCGGTAACCTTGACCGTCACAGAGGCGCCATGCGTGATGTTCACGGCGGAGCCACCATTCAGCTGCAAGGTGGTCGTCGAGGGACTGAATGAAACCGCGGTCCAGTTGTTGACCAGATTAGCAGCGTCTACCGATCCCAAACCGGTGACGAGATCGTAGTGAGTCTCGGTGTTGTATCCGGAAAGTACGCCAACTTGGTACGAGCCAGTGGTGTTGCAGTTTGGCGAGTCGACAACGCAAGGCATCGCGTTGGTCGAACCGGCGGGAATGTCGTGAAAGGCGGTGGGTTCCTTTGAAATCAAGTTATACAGCACAAGATTCGCGATACCCTGTGGCGAGCCCGTCTTCTGGTTCACCAGCGCCATGATTCCCGCGAACGCCGGGGAGGCAACAGAAGTACCGCCGTAGCCTTGAAGATCACTGTCTGGATTCGTGACGTCACAGCTTCCAGAAGGGCTCGCGTCAGATTGGCAAATGAGATAGAAGCTCCCCAGAAAGCCATTGCTGGCGAAGAGCGAAACGTCAGGCATGTCACGGGCAGTGTCATTGGGAACTCCAGCTCCCGTCTGCCACGTTGGCTTCGTCCACACGACGCTCGCGCCACCACTACCCCCTCCCGGGGCAAGGTCATCGAGGTTTGAGTTGCAGACTGCTTCGGTAGTCGAGCCGTACTGCCCTAGCGTGATCCACAAGGCATTGGTGCACGAATCGTTCCAGGAAGTTTCCGGGATGTAGGTATTGTTCTTAACCGATTGTTGGGTGATCGGCTGGTTCGTTGAATTCCAGTAAGTTGACCAAGTGTTGTACTCATTGAAATCGGTACCGCCGACGGCGACATTGAACCACGAAGAACCCAGTCCGTTTACGTTCAATCCATATTGAGCCGGAGAATTGACGTTGTCGTCGTCGCAACCTGCCGCGCCGTTGTCGCCCGTCGAAATCATGACGGTGATGCCCTGCGCAGCGGCCTGCTCCCACATGAAACTGTAAAATTCGACGCCGCTCGTGCCCAGGCCGGCTTCGCACTCTCCATAGCTTTCGCTCATGACCGTAGCGACATTATTGTCGACGATATAGATGGCAGACAGATCGATGCCGTAGTCAGTTTCCGTGTCTTCGGAGGTGACAAAGTCGATAGTGGCACCCGGCGCTACGGCGCCCGACCACTGCGTGTCAATATCCGCTTCCGGTTCGTCGCCGTCGGCGTTGAGTGCGGGACAGGGACCGTTACACACGATGTTGAGGGTCGGCATGGGAACGCTAATGCCATTAACGGTAGTGCCCAACCCAAAGAGAGTCCAGAAGGTGGGGGCATCGTCTGGGTTGATGTAGGTGTCGCCGACGATGGCGATGGTCTGGCCGGCGCCGTTGATCCCAGCACTCCAAAGGGGGAGAAGATCATAAATATTGGCGAAATCATACGGACCAAGCGCATAGCACGTGTCGCTGCCGCAGCCAAAAGTGAATTCTGGTTTTGGCGTGGTTAGCTGCCTGGTCTTTAGGGAATAGCTTCCGACACGGCTATTCTGCGCCTTCCTGCCAAAGCCGTTCAACGAATTGACGCCCGCCACGACTGGCACGAGCGCTGTAGGAATCGAGGGGTTGCTGCTGTTGGCCCAATGCGGCTGTCCGTTGACGACGTACTTGTGAATAGCCGTACCGAAGGCCTGCTTCACCTGCCCAGCCGTACCCGAGAACTCGATGACGGTTCGGCCATTACTCACTTGCGCTACCTGAAATCCGCTTTGTTGCAGCCAGTTGGTAACAGTCGCGATGTCGGAATCAGCGGGGCCGAATTGAATGCCAAATTCGGACGGAGTCAGAAATTGGTGATAGCCGGACGATTTCTTGTTCTGCTGATTCTCAATCAGGCTCCGCAGGGCCGTTTCCTGTTGCGGGCTGCGCTTCAGCACCAGCATCATGCGATGCAGGACGAGATCGGACGGCGCTTCTCCCTGATCGTATTGGGCGCGAGCCAACGGATGAACGTTGCCCGTCAAAACGGTACGCACGGAGTTATCAATCGGCTGGGTAATCAGCGCGGGCGGCTGCTGGGCTAGCAGTGGGCTGGCAATAACCAACAGACAGGCAATCACAATTGCATAGCAAATCGTCGAAAAACTACACGAGGGCAGCAGGGCCGAACCAGCATTTCGCATGGAAACTCCGTGGCGCTACAGAAGTTGGTAGGGGATCTTACTCGGAAGCATTATCCATGCTTCTTCTTGTCTGAGCAAGTTATTCCTGATGGAGTTGTATGGTGGGAAGTTATTTTATTGGACTTGTTGCAAAATACTGACATTTATTGGCTAGTAGCGCGGGCAGACTCGCGGGAGCGCAGCGCTTATTACCGCCGCGCCATTGCGCGTCGGGCTACACTTCGGCTAATTCTTCTTCGAGTAACTGCTTGTTATAGAGGTCCGTGTAATAGCCGTTGCGGGCGATGAGTTGGTCGTGGGTGCCGAGTTCTACGATGCGTCCTTGATGGAGGACGGCGATGGCGTCGGCGTTGCGCACGGTCGAGACGCGGTGGGAGATGAAGATGGTGGTGCGTCCGCGCATGATTTCGCGGAGGTGGTTGAGAATTTTATCTTCGGTGTGCGTGTCGACGCTGGAGAGAGCGTCGTCGAGAATCAGAATGCGCGGGCTGCGCAGCAGGGCGCGGGCGATGGCGGTGCGCTGCTTCTGGCCTCCGGAGAGGGTAATGCCGCGCTCGCCGACGGTCGTATTGTAGCCCTCGGGGAAGCTTTCGATATCCTGCGCGATGTTGGCGGCTTCGGCGGCGGCCTTGATCTCGTCGAGCGTGGGAGTGGCGTCTTCGCGAGCGATGCCATAAGCAATATTTTCGCGGATGGTATCGCTGAACAGGAAGGTCTCCTGCGGAACGAATCCGATGTTGCGGCGCAGGGAGTCGAGAGGGAAGTCGCGCAACGGGCGGCCATCGATGAGCACGGCGCCCGGCGCAGCATCGTAGATACGCGGGATCAGGCTGACTAACGTCGTCTTGCCCGATCCGGTGGGGCCAACGATGGCGAGGCTCGAACCGGCAGGGATGCGCAGACTGATGTCTTTGAGAACCGCCGTGCCGTTATAGGCGAAGTTGAGATTGCGGAATTCGATCTCGCCAACAACATCGGGTGATCGGGTGATCGGGGCTTCGGGCGATTGAAGAGCAAAATCGGGCGATCCGTGGCTTAGATTTTCAGATGACCCGATGACCGGATCGCCCGACGACCCGATGACTGTCTCGTCCTTGATCTCTGGCTGTTGCGAAAGAATTTCTTCGATGCGCACCATGGATGCAGTTCCGCGTTGGAAGATGTTGATGACCCATCCGAGCGCGATGACTGGCCATGTCAGTTGCATCATGTAAGTGTTGAAGGCCACGAAATCGCCGACCGACATTCTATGGAATAGAACCTCACGTCCGCCAAGCCAGAGCACGATGACCACCGCCGCTCCCAGCATCAGTTCGAGCGTCGGCCAGAGCATTCCCATCAGCCGGACCAGGCCGAGACTGCGGCGAATGTATTCCTGGTTAGCGTTTTCGAAGGCTGCGATTTCGGACTGCTCCTGCACATAGGCGCGAATGACTCGGGCACCCGAGAAATTCTCCTGAGCGCGGGCCGAGATGTCGGAAAACATGGCCTGAATGCGTTCGAAGCGCTCATGAATGCGACGGCCGAAATACTGGATGATGACGCTGGCAATCGGTAGCGGCAGAAACGCAAAGACGGTGAGTTTTGGACTGATGGCCAGCATGAATCCGAGCGCGCCCGCGGTGAAGACGATGGTGTTGGCCGAGTACATGATGGCGGGGCCGAGCAACATGCGAACGGCATTCAGGTCGTTGGTCGCGCGCGCCATGATGTCGCCAGTCCGGTTGCGCTGATAGTAGGAGTAAGACAGGCGCTCGAGGTGCGCGAAGAGGTCGTTGCGCAGATCGAATTCGATATCGCGAGAGATTCCGATGACGACCCAACGGGTTAGAAACTGGAAGACGCCTTTGATGAGGGCAATGGCAATGATAATCAGCGAGTAAGTAAGAAGCTTGTGGCGGGTAACTCCCGTATTAAGATCGTTGATGGCGCGGCGCAAGACCTGTGGAAAGAGAATCCAAACGCCGTTATTGAATAAAACGCAGAGCCCGCCCAGGAGCAGACCGTTGCGGTGACGCTTGAGATAGGGAACTAGGGGGCGTAGCTTCTTCGGCACCATGGTTTCGATACGCGGCAGTATTACGGCTTGATGAGATTGTAGCAGCGGGGGGTGCGGATTTTCGCTGTGAAGGAGCCAGAAAAACGAAGGCGGCGGTAAGCAGCAGTGCGGTCCAGAGCGACAGCATGCCGGCGGCGAACATCAATCCCGAGTAGAGCAGGTCGGCGCGTTCCATTCGCTTTGCTCCATTTCCGCATCCTTCGTCGTTATTGCCGAAGAACCAGGAAAAAAGGCCGGGCGAGGATGGAGGTTTCCAGTAGTTCCTCACCCGGGTCGGAGAGAGCCTTTTGCGGAAACCGCGGCTGCCCGCGGCCCCGGAGATGAGACCAGCCCACCTCTCACAAAAAAGCTAGTTGGACGGCGGCGCCTGATGCTTGCTCATGCGCGCCTCGTGATCGGCCTCGATCTGAGCCAGCTTCGCTTTCTGATCGGGGGTCAAAATCTGCATGATTTCCGACTTGATGCGCTCGTGCTCGACCTGCAGATCGATCATGGTCTGAGAGTTTTGCGTAGCCAGAGCGCGCGTTTTGTTTTCATCGAACGGCCCAGCGGCTTCGAGAGCTTTCATGGCCTGGTGGTTCTGGTGCATCTGCTGCATCAGCGGCTGGAGCGTGGGTTTCTCTTTCCCAAAGATCGCCTTAACCTGGGCGTGTTGATCGCTGGTCAGGTCAAGCTGTTTGAGCATGCGGTGAAATTCGCCGCCCGGACCGCCGTGACCGTGCATACCTTGAGCGATCGCAGCTGTCACCGCAAGCATCACAGCGGCGCCGATGGTGAGAATGCGGTTACGAGTAGATTTCATTGGCACTCCTTATTGGGCCGTTCAAATCTTGTAGGGGTTCGGGAGTCATCCCGAACGTCGTACACAGATAAGAACACTTTTTCATAAAAGAAGAGGTAAAGAGTCAGTCAATCGCGGTAAAGTTTTGTAAAGAGTATCGGGTCATCTGGTGATCGGGCCATCGGGCGATCGAAGATCAAGAGCCCGCTGTTTAACTCCGGCTAATCGCCCGGCAGTTTCGGTGGTGAATATATATGGAGCCAAACCTCAGCAAGTCGGAGGAGTTGCGGAATCGCACTAAGCAGTTTGCGCTTCGGATTATCAGGTTGTTCCGGCATTTACCTCGGAGTGTGGATGCGCAGGTTCTGGGTAAGCAACTGCTGCGGTCGGGAACTTCGATCGGCGCAAACTATCGGGCGGCGGGGCGTGCTCGATCGAAGGCTGAGTTCATTTCGAAAATGGGGATTGTCGTTGAAGAGGCGGATGAGACGGTTTTCTGGATTGAATGCCTGATCGACTCAGGAATCGTGAAGCGGGATTTGCTAGCCGATTTGCTTTCGGAGGCAAATGAATTGGTCGCAATCTTCGCAGCGTCCCAGAAGGACAGCGAGGAAATGATTGGAAAAAGATCGGGTGATCGGGTGATCGGGTCATCTGGTGATCTAAGGTCAAGAGCCTTTGCTCTTCGATCAACCGATGACCCGATGGCCCGATGACCCGATGTCTCCACAAATCACAAATCTTTACCATACTCAGCCAATCGAAGGTGTTAGATGATTAAAGGAATGGATAACGTGCTCATTGTCGATGACGATGTCGAGTTGTGCGGGCTGGTGCAGGAGTATCTGACCGCCGAAGGCTTCAGCCTCAAGGCTGTTCATGACGGCGAAAAGGGACTCCAGCAGGCGCTCACCAATGAATACACGCTCGTCGTGCTCGACGTGATGCTACCAGGGATCAACGGCTTCGAAGTGCTGCGCCGCATTCGCAGCGTATCGAAGATTCCCGTGTTGCTGCTGACTGCGCGCGGCGAAGATGTCGATCGCATCGTCGGTCTCGAAATCGGCGCCGACGACTATCTTCCAAAGCCTTTCAACCCGCGCGAACTGGTGGCGCGCATCCGCGCCATTTTGCGACGCACCAGTCCGGTTCGCGCGGCTGACGCTGTGCCTGAAGTGTTGAGTGTGGGCGATGTCGAACTCGATCCCGCAACCCGCAGCGTGTCGCGAGCAGGCCAACCGGTCGATCTGACTTCGGTGGAGTTTAATCTGCTGGAAGTGTTGTTGCGCGAGGCGGGGCGAGTGGTGACGCGCGAACGCCTGGTCAATGCTGTCCTCAGCCGCAAATTTATGCCCTTCGATCGCAGCATCGATATGCACGTCAGCAAGGTGCGGCGGAAGCTGGGCGATTCCGAAGAAGATGGCGATCACATCAAGACGATCCGCGGCGTGGGATATATGTTCGCGCGGCCGGCGGCGAAGGCGAAAAAGTGAAGAGTCTTTTCCTCAAGATTTTTCTGTCGTTCTGGGCGGCCCAGGTGCTGTTCGTGGTGCTGGCTATACTGGCCACGATTGCGCTCAGCCCGGCGCGGCACGGCATTGAGAGTGAGAGCCCGCAGATTCTGGCGGAAGCGGTGAACGCTTATCAGAGCGGCGGAGAGCATGCCGCCCACGAATACGTGGAAGAACTGTGGCGCACGCAGCACGTATGGGCGTCAGTTTTTGATCCATCGGGCCACGAGATTACAGGACGGCGTCCGCGCCTGGAGGACGTTCGACCGGGCGGCCCGCCAAACGACAGTCCGATGCGTGGCGGACCGCCGCGTCACCATGGCTGGCTCGATTATCTTTTACCTGATCGCGTTTTCCGTCAGGCGCTCACATTGGATGGGAAACGCTACACCCTAGTGCTGGTGCTGCCGCCGGGGCCAAGAGTATTTTTCGGGCCGCATGACATACCGCTGCTCGGAATTGCCATCGCCATTATCACCTCGGGAGTGATGTGCTGGCTGCTGGCATGGTCGATCACGAGCCCGGTGACGCGTTTGCGGCAAGCTGCGCAGAGCCTGGCGGCTGGGGATTTGACTGCGCGCACGGGCGCTCCGGCCGGCGGTCGTCACGATGAACTGGCGGAGTTGATGCGCGATTTTGATCGCATGGCCGAGCGCATCGAGGGCCTGGTGGATTCGCAATCGCGGCTGCTGAAAGATGTTTCCCATGAACTACGCTCTCCTTTGGCTCGGCTGAGTGTGGCGCTCGGTCTGGCGCGGCAGAAGACCGGCGCTGATGTCGCTCCCGAGCTTGAGGCTTCGCTCCAGCGCATCGAGCTTGAGGCGGACCGTCTGAATCAGTTGATCCAGCGGCTGCTGACCATCGCTCGCCTGGAGTCGGGCACCGATGGTCTGCGAAAGACCAGCCTCTCCTTGCTCGAGTTGGTGCAGCAGGTTGCGCATGACGCCGAATACGAAACGCCGGAGCAGGGTTGCAGAGTAACCACGGACGCCACCACTGACGCCGCCACGAACGCGGTCGCCAGGGCCACGACAAATGGCGACTCCGCCGACGAATTTCTCGTTGAAGCCGATCCCGACCTGCTGCGCAGCGCAATCGAGAATGTGGTTCGCAACGCAACGCGTTATACTGCCAAGGGTACGACGGTTGAGGTGCGACTGGAACGGCAGGAGACGGCGGACGGCCAACAGGAAATTGTTGTTCGCGTGCTTGACTCCGGCCCCGGTGTTCCCGTTGAAGCGCTGCCCAAGATCTTCGAGCCCTTTTATCGACTCGACGATGCTCGCAACCGGCAGACCGGGGGCGTGGGTTTGGGCCTGTCGATTGCGGATCGGGCGATCAGGCTGCACGGCGGGCAACTTCGCGCATCCAACCGAAAAGAGGGTGGGTTAGAGGTCGAAATGCGAATTCCGGCGGCTGCCGGGGTTGCTCTTCCCGCTCATTCCTGATACAAAAATTAATTTCAGCCACAAGCTTCGGGTTCCGGAACAGTTGGCAGGGAAGCGCCTGTGGACGAGAAGCGGCTGACTGCCCCAATCGGCGAAAAGCGCGGCGATGGGGATTCCTCGGAGAATAGAGAATAGATGTCGAGAAAATTAGGCGGAGCGGTGGCGCTGGCGGTTGTGTGCGCCCTGAGCTTGTTTTTGCTGAGTTGCGGCAGTTCTTCATACCGGCCGGCGGGCGTCCTGTATGTGTTGACGCAGGGAGAAGGTGGCACAGGAAACTTCGTGAGCTCGTTCTCCATCGATCTCTACAGCGGAACCCTTTCGCTGATCAATTCCGTTTCCGATGCCAGCACCTGCCCCACTTTGCAGAACACACCGCCCGTGGCGTGCGGAATTCCGGTGAATATCGTGATGGGCTCGGGAGGCACGACTGCGTTCGTTCTGAATCAGGGTGTGCCGTGCCAGCCCGCCCCTTCTGGGGCAACCTGTGTAATCGACTCGCAGACTGGCCAACCCACCGTCTCTGTTCCACCCACCATCTATCCATATACTGTTAACCAGGATGGAAGTCTGTCGAAACCCGGCACAGCGGTGCCGTTGAACAATCCCATCAACTCTCAGGACACAGTAGATGATGCCGCTTCAGCGATCTTCATGGGGCGCGATACCGCGGGACAATTTCTGTTCGTGCTCGATGAGGGCTCATCGCCCAGTCCTTCTAATGGCTTCCTCCAGAATTGCCCCGCACCTGCGAGCACAACAAAGAACTTCACGGCTTGCCCATCGATCTCCGTTTTTGCTATGCAGGCCGGGTCAACCACTCTAACTTTGGCCAATGGCAGTCCTTTTTACCTGAGCAAAGTTCCGAGTGCGCTTTCGACGATTACGTTTACGCCGGTCGGCGGATCGTCGGAAGAACTTCTCTTTGTGACTAACAACCACGACCTCAATCAGAGCGAGCATTACGACAACACGGTCAGCATCTATCAGGTGAGTTCATCGGGTGTTCTGACCGAGCAAGTTGGTTCGCCCTATCTGGTCGCGGCTGTCGATCCCATCTCGGTGCAGGCGGTCAACACTAACCCGATGGACGAGCAGACCGGTGGCGTGTTTGTCTACGTCGGCAGTCAGAACGATAATGCCGGCCAGCTTTATCCCTTCCAGATTTGCACCGTGGTAAATACGACCTGCCTCGCCCAGCAGGACGTGACCAACAATCTGATGCTGCCGCTGGTGCAGCCCTGTTCCTCGCCGCCGTGCCCCAACGTGCCTCCAACTTCGGCGGGATCATACCCGGGACAGATGGTGGTCGATCCAACCAACAATTTTCTCTACGTGGCCAGCGCCTTGTCCAGCCAGGTCTTTGCATTTCACATGAATACGTCGGCTGGCACATTAAGTCCTCTCTCGTCACCCTCGCCGACTGGAAGCGATCCGGTCTCGATGGTGCTCTTGCCCAGCGTCAATAGTGTTGGCCAGAATTTCAACGGCTATGGTCAGTTTCTGTTTGTGTCGAATAATGGGTCGAGTAACATCGCGGGCTTTACGCTGAATACAACCGACGGAGTCATGGAAAATCCGATCACGGTAATCGCACCAGCGTCGCCGAGTGGCATGGCCGTGCAGTAGGACATCGGGTGATCTGGCCATCGGGTCATCGGGCGATCTAAATTCGAAAGCTCTTGATCTTCGATTACCCGATGGCTCGATCACCCGATGACCCGATCCGCGAAGCGTTCAGGTCGGCATCCTGAGAATTAAATACCCTCCGATAAATCCGAAGACCAGATCCGGCGACCATGCAGCGACGGCGGGGGGAAGTTGGCTCAGATTGCCCATCGCTTCAAACAGGCCGTTGATTGTCCAATAAACCACGCCTATGCCGATGGCGGTCGCGACCCCAGCAATCGCCGAGCGCTTGCCCGCGGAGAGTGCGAAAGGAATGGCGAGCACCGCCATCACCAGCGTGATCAGCGGGTAGGCAATCTTCTTTTGCAGTTGCACGCGCAGGCGCACCACGTCGAAGCCGCTTTCCTCCAGATCGTGAATGTAATTGCGCAACTCGTCGTAGCTCATTTCCGACGACTGCTTGATTTCTTTCTTGAAGTAAGCGGGTGCCTCGGCCAGCTCGGGATACGTAGCCACGTCGAACTTGCGGTAGTTGTCGATAGCGGAGCCCTTCAGGCTGCGTTCCCACCCCTCCTCATAAATCCAACGGCCCATGGAGTCAGACCAGTGGGCGCGCACGGCCGTGATGCGATGCGTGATTTGAAAAGTGTGCGGATCGAACTGAAACACCGAGACGCTATCGAAAACATTCCGGTCGGGATCGAAAAATTGATAGTAGTAAATATCCGAGTGCTGACCGAAGATCCACTTGCGATCGGGACGAAGATAAGTTTGCGCCGGCTTGCCCTTAATCTGATTGCGCAGCGCATCCTGCCGCTTGTTGGTGTAAGGAAGATAGAGTTGGTCGGAAAGAAAAAGCACGCCGGCAACCATGGCGGATGCGATGAGTACCGGAATGATAATCCGGTAGAGGCTGATGCCAGTCGCTTTGATGGCAGTGATTTCATTCGACCGCTGTAGCAATCCAAATGTGACCAGCACCGCCAGCAGCATGCTGAGCGGAGTGGTGCTGTAAAGAAAATAGGGAACAACATTGAGCAGGTATTCGCCTACCGTGAGCGGCGAAATCTGATTGCGCAGAATATCGCTGAGCAATTCGAACAGCGTGAATACCAGCAGCAGCGTAAGAAAAGCGGCGACAATCAGCGCAAAATAAAGCGCAAAGCCGCGCAGCACATAATCGTCGAGGATGGTAGGAAAGTGCAGATTGAACAAGCGCCGCCGGAAAGCGCGACTGGTGCCGGCACCGCCGCGTGTCGCAGTTCGCGTCGAATCGCCGTTCTGCGCCAGCCCTGTCGTTTTCGCAGCGGCCACCTCTGGCGATGAAGTCTTAGATGATAACGCCTTAAACCAGGAGCGCAGGCCGGTTAGTTCGATCGGGCGCCGCTCCGATTGCCAGAGCAGAAAAACTCCTCCCACCAGGAAAACAAAATCAGCGAGCCAGACACCTGCGGCCGGTGAGACTCGTCCCTGTTTCGCAAAAGAAACTCCGATCAGAGAAACCGAGTAGTAGACAAAGACCAGCAGAATGGTCAGGACGAATCCGCTCGATTTGCCGCCCTTCTTCGACGAGAGGCCAAGCGGAATGCCGACCAGCGCAAGTACAATGCAGGCCGTCGGCAGGGCCAGTCGGCGATTGAATTCGATCAAGTCCCAGCGGCGCGTGAGCGGGTCGGAGGTTCGCGCTGTGCGCAGCAGGTTGGCAATCTTGATCTCGCCGAGCGATACAGGTTCATGTTCCTGACTGCTCTGAGCGGTCGGAACTTGAAGCGGGATGTCGGTAGTGTTGAAAGTGGAAATCTGATACTGATCGGGGTTCTTGGGATCGGTTTCGTGCGTCGAGCCGTTGGTCAGATGCAGGTCGAGCGTGTCGGCCCCCTGGCTGACCAGCAAGCCCTCGCGCGCCAGCGTGATTCTCGGTGCCGCTGGATCGGCTAAGTCGGCGAGAAATACGCCTTTCCACAACGCGCCGCCCGACATTGCTTTGACGTCCTGCACATAAAGGATGAGCTTGGGAAATCCCTCATAAAACACGCGCGGCTGAACTTCGAAAGAGGCCTGCGAAGATTTGAGATTGTCTTCGAGTTGTGCGAGCGCGGCGAGCGAGCGAGGCGCCAGATAAACGCTGTTGCCGAGCGCCAGCAGCCACGCTACCAGAACAAAAATCGAGATGACGCGGAGAAAAGTCCAGACGCCGAGCCCGCTGGCGCGCATCGCCGTAATCTCGCTGTCCGCGGCGAGGCGGCTGAGCCCAATCAGGATTCCCAGCAGGACGCCCATCGGAATCGTGTAAGTGAGCGCGACTGGGACAGTGAAGAAAAAAACTTCGGCAACGCTGGGAAGCGGCGCGCTGTTGCGGACCACAAGCTCAAGGATGCGGCCAAGATCGCGGGTGAAAAGAACAAAAGTAAAAACCGCCGCGCCGATCAAGGCGTAGGAGACGACTTCTCCCAGGATGTAGCGCGTAAGGATGCGCATCCGCAAAGGTTGACTCAACTGCGAGGATAGCATGGAGGATGGGTAGGAGCTAAGAGGGGCTGCGTGCCAACGCCGATTTAGGCCGAATATCCTTCGCGTTTACTTCCGCTGCCACTCCGAATGGTAAGCTCCGTTCAGTTCGTACATCACAAGCTCGGGACTATTGCGCGACAATTCCGTGTCCCACCTTAATACGCCTTGGAACGTGTTCTGCAGGAAATAGTATTCCTTGCCCGCTTCTAATTGCATTTCAAAGCCGTTTGCATTTTCGGACTGAGAAACAAGCTTGTATTTTCCGGGATCAAGATAGGCAATGCTGTAAGTCCCCGCTCGGTTCACTGCGATCACGTGATCGTTGGCATGCAATTTAAATTGATTGCCGCGAGCAGTGTACCGGGTCTCAAGGGCAGGACAAACAACTACCACGGTAGCCTTCTCTGCCCTTACCTCCGGTAACGGATGGTTGTTTTTATCGGCAGTGAATGTGTGTTTTGATTTGAAATCAGGGAGTGCGTTCGGATCGATCTCTTCACCTTTTTCGTCGAACTCCGGCATCGTGACGCGCGGCCCGAAGAGATCACGAGCCTTCGCGACGACTTTCTCCGACGAACTCTTCGGTATTGCGAAGAGAAGCGATTCGCTGTGATCGCCGCTTTTGTATTCAAGATAGAACCAATAGTCAGTGACGTGCTGGGCGGCCGCAATCAGTCCCGGGAGGCTTAGGTAGGCGACCGGTCCTCCTCGCATGCGACTCGTCCTCTCGAAAACCACTTTCGTGACATCGTCATAACCAATCGCTACGTCGTCGCCAGCCTCACTCCGGAACGTAAGTTTTCGATCTTTATCATCGAACCGCAAATCGCCGTCTTTATCCACCAGCAGGCGGCTATGATCATTCTTGGCACGTCGTATCTTTACCCAGCTGAATTTAACCGTATCCGCTGCCAACCAAAGGCTAGCCAGAAGTACTGGAACGATTAGTGGCGCCCATCTCCTCATTTTGGTCGAGCCTCCGTCGCGTTCAAAAACGGAAAGATTATATATGAGTTGACTTGCGCAGGAGGCGAAGGAAAATGGATCGTCAGCACTTCTAAGTTGTGCGAGGGTCTAGCCCCTCTTCAGAAACAGCGCCCCGAGCGGCGGCAGTGTCAGTCGCAGAGAAAAGGGCCGCCCGTGGGTTTTTTCAGCCAGAGCTTCCGCGCCTCCCATGTTGCCCATGCCGCTCCCGCCGTATTCCTGGCCATCGCTGTTGAGAAGTTCTCTCCAGTAGCCACCCGAGGGCACACCCACCAGATATCCCACTCTCGGGACGGGCGTGAAGTTGCACGCAATAAGTATGGGTTCTTCGTCCGGCTTGCCCTTGCGCAGCAGCGACACGACGCTGAGAGGTGCGTCGTTGCAATCTATCCATTCAAATCCGTTGGGGTCGTTATCGAACCAGTGCAGCGCAGGTTCGTTGCGATAGAGCCGATTCAGTTGTTCGACCCAGTTCATGAGGCCGCGGTGCACCGGATATTGCAGCACGTCCCAGTCGAGGCTGCGATCGTGCCCCCACTCGCTGACCTGTCCAAACTCGTCGCCCATAAAAAGCAGCTTCTTCCCAGGCTGCGCGAACATGTACGCATAGAGCAGCCGCAGATTCGCGAATTTCTGCCATTCGTCACCCGGCATTTTGCCGATCAGCGAACCTTTTCCGTGCACCACTTCATCGTGGCTCAGCGGCAGCACGAAATTTTCCTGGAAAGAATAGAGCATGCGAAAGGTCAGTTTGTTGTGGTGATACTGGCGATGGATGGGATCCTGGCTGAAGTATTTCAGCGTGTCGTGCATCCAGCCCATGTCCCACTTCAGGCCAAATCCAAGCCCGCCCAGATGCGTAGGCCGCGAAACCATCGCGTATGAAGTCGATTCTTCAGCGTAGGTCTGAATATCCGGATGCTCTTTATAAGCCTCAAGATTGAAACGCCGCAAAAAATCGATGGCCTCGAGATTTTCGCGCCCGCCGTATTTGTTCGGAATCCACTCACCCGCCTTGCGCGAGTAATCGAGATATAGCATCGAGGCGACAGCATCCACGCGCAATCCATCGGCGTGGTATTTGTCCAGCCAGAACATGGCGCTCGACATCAGGAAACTGCGAACCTCTGTGCGCCCGTAATTAAAAATGAACGTCTTCCAGTCGGGATGGAAGCCCTGGCGCGCGTCAGAGTGTTCGAACAAATGAGTGCCGTCGAAGAAAGCTAGGCCGTGGCCGTCGGAAGGGAAGTGCGATGGCACCCAATCAAGAATCACGGCGATGCCATGCTGATGCAGATAGTCGACCAGGAACATAAAGTCCTGCGGCGTGCCGTAACGCGCCGTGGGAGAAAAGTAGCCGGTCGTTTGATATCCCCACGAACCGTAGAAGGGATGCTCCATGATAGGAAGCAGTTCGACGTGGGTGAAGCCAAGCTTATTTACGTGCTCGGCAAGGCGAGGCGCGATTTCGCGATAGCTCAGCGAACGGTTGCCCTCTTCGGGAATGCGCATCCACGAGCCCAGGTGGACCTCGTAGATGGAAATTGGCGCGTGTAGCGAGTTCGCGGCTGCGCGTGTTTCAAGGAAAGCGGAGTCGTTCCATGTGTAGTCCAGATTCCATACCACCGAAGCGGTGCGCGGAGGCGTCTCGCTGAAAAGTGCCACTGGGTCGGCTTTTTCAGTCTCGTGACCTTCTGCATTGGAGTTGATATGGAACTTGTAGAGCGTGCCCTTGCCGATGCCAGGGATAAAACCTTCCCAGACTCCGGACGAACCGCGCGCCTGCAGTTGGTGCGATTGCGGGTTCCAACCGTTGAAGTCGCCGACCACCGATACCTTGCGCGCGTTGGGCGCCCACACGCCGAAAACCGTGCCGGTCGTCCCATCCGATTCGACGGGATGCGCACCCATCTTTTCGTAAATCCGGTAGTGGCTGCCTTCGTTGAACAAATAAAAATCTTCCGCCGTCAGCAGGGAAACGTCGTAGCGGACGAGAGATTTTTCCTGAGTTGGAGAATTCAATGTCATGGTTGGCTTCGCGTCTAGTCTATTCCTTTTGGAGGTGAGCAGGCTTTATCGGGACAGCACACAACGCTCCAGCGACCAGAAGATCGAATTACTACTCGCTATCGGCGCTTTTCTTTCTTCTGTGCTTCCCGCTTCGCCCGCGCCCAGCCTTCTTTGACGCTCTGTCGTGCTCGCCCCAGCGCCAATGCATCCGCCGGCACATCGTCAGTGATGCAGCTAGCGGCAGCGACGTAAGCGCCCCGCCCAATCTTTACTGGCGCGACCAGCGTCGAGTCGCTGCCGACGAACACGCCATCTTCGATCACCGTCTGATGCTTGTTGACCCCATCGTAGTTGCAGGTAATCGTGCCCGCGCCAATGTTTACGCCCTCCCCAATCTCTGCATCGCCGAGATAGCTCAGGTGGTTCGCCTTGGAGCCCTTGCCCAGTTTGACTTTCTTAGTCTCGACAAAATTTCCCAAGTGAGCGCCTTCGCCGACTTCACTTCCCGGACGCATATGCGTGTACGGTCCGATTACAGCTCCCGCATCGACGCGCGACTCTGCCATAAGTGTTCCCGGCTTCAGCGTCACGCCGTCGCCAATAATCGAATTTTCAATAATGCTGTAAGACCGTATGCGGCAATCCGCGCCAATCTTCGTCTGCCCCAGCAATTGCACGAAGGGCTCGATGACCGTGTCGGCTCCCACTTCCACGTCGCTGTCGATTACGCAGGTGTGTGGATAAAAAATCGTCACGCCCCCATCCAGCAACTCGCGGCACTTTGCCAGCCGCAGCCGCGCATCCAGCATCATCATCTCCGCGCGAGTGTTGCTGCCGAGCACTTCGCCCGCATCGTCCGTTTTGATCGCCACCACTTTCTTGCGCGCCCGGTGAAACACGTCCGCCATGTCGGTAAGGTAGTACTCGCCATGTGGATTGGCAGTCGATAGCTGGCCGATGTGCTCATACAAAGCGGGTACATTGAAAGCGTAGAAACCGGAGTTGATCTCGCGGATTTTTTTCTGCTGCGCACTCGCCGACTTCTCCTCGACAATCGCCTGTACGTCCGCTGCTTTGCCTTTGCGAATCACGCGCCCGTATCCATACGGATTGTCGAGCTCGGCGCTGAGCAAAGTCATCGTCGCTTTCTGCGAGGCGTGGAAATCGCTAAGCTTGCGAATAGTGTCGCCGGTAATGAGAGGGGCGTCGCCGGACAGCACGATTACCTGCTCATAATTCGAGAGCGCGTCGCGCGCCGCCATCAGCGCGTGTCCCGTGCCACGCTGTTCGGCTTGCAGCACGAAGTTCACGCCCGTGCCGGCAACCGCTTCGCGCACGCGCTCTGCCTCATGTCCGATGACCACAAAGATGTCCTGCGCGGGCACAACCTTTTGCGCCGTGGCAATCACATGCGCCAGAATCGGCTTGCCGCCAATCTCATGCAGAACTTTGGGATGCTTCGATTTGAGCCGCGTGCCCTTGCCCGCCGCCATAATCGCAATCGCGATGCGCGGCCGAGGCAGAGTCGACGCGGAAGGTTTTGATCTGTTTTTTGTTGCGGTCTGCGGCGCGTTTGCCATGCTTAGTCAATATACCGCGACAGAATTAACTCCGGAGTGTTTGGCGGTCGGGAGCCTGCGCCATCAGCGCCATCAGCGCCATCAGGTCATGCGCAACGTGATCAGTTGCATGCCGCGCCACCGCGCCCTCGTCGAGATAATCTCCCAGCACCGGACAGACGCCCAGTGCCTCGATCGCTTCCAGGTCGACGACGATCTGCGAGGCGCCCTCCAACGCATACTTCGCCTTCATCTCAGGCGACGCCTGAGTTTGATTGATCAGAGCGTAGTCGAACAACTGCACGCCAGCGTGATTATTCAGTGCGCGAATGTGATCCGACGCAGTTAAACCAAGACTTTCATTAGCCTGCGTCATCAAGTTGCATACAAATACTTTCACTGCCGGCGATTCCCTGATCGCCTGGGGAATTCCGCGAACCAGCAAATTCGGAATCAGGCTGGTGAAAAGCGATCCTGGGCCGATTGTGATCAGGTCCGCATTGGCGATTGCTTCGAGCGTCTGTGGAAGCGGTTCGACATCCGGGGGGAACAAGGCCAGCGCGCGAATCTTACCTTTGCTCGCAGTGATCTCCGTTTCGCCGCGCACTTGCGTGCCGTCTACCATCAGAGCTTCCAGTTCCACGCTGGTCATGGTCGCTGGATAAATACGCCCGCGCGTCAGCAAAATTTCCGATGACAGCCGCACCGCCTCGGCAAAGTCTCCCGTGATCGAAGTGAGCGCCGCCAGGAAAAGATTCCCGAAGCTGTGGCCTTCGAGCCCCGAGCCCTTCTGAAAACGATGTTGGAACAATCTCGAAAGCAGGGCTTCGTCTTCCGACAAGGCAACGATGCAATTGCGCACGTCACCCGGCGGCAGCATGTTGAATTCCTTGCGCAGACGGCCGCTCGATCCGCCATCGTCGCTTACCGTCACCACGCCCGATAATTCGCGAATCGTTGGCTGGCCAGGCAAAGCTATCGACGGCGTCATGACGTAGTGCTTCAGCCCCTTCAGCAGCGTGGAGAGGCCGGTGCCGCCGCCGATTGCGACCACGCGTAATTCAGGCCCAGCCTTGCCGGTATCGGATGAGTTCATTGACGATTGGGCAAGCATACCGCCTCACGGAAGACGAGTGTGGCGAGTCGGCGCCAGCGGCTAATACGCGCTCGCTTCTTCTTCCTCGGGCTCCGCTTCTACGCCCGGATCTGGATAGAGCAGTTCGGTGAAACGCGGATCCTCGGCCAGATTCTGGAAGTCAGTATCGTTGCGCGCCTGGAAGCGAAGAGCCGGCTTCACCTGAATTGCGTCATTGAGCGTCTTGAGCGATTCTTCCACGTGCCCGGTCAGGCAATGCAGCGCGGCCAGTCCATAGAGAACGTACTCGGACTTCGGATTCTGTTTCAGCAGCGCATCAAGATGCTCGCGTGCCGTCACGTAATCGCCCGAATTGACCAGCGATGCGGCATAGTCGTAGTGCTCCTCGACCGACTTAAACTGCAAGCTGGGCGCGTTCAGATGCTTTTCGCAGGTGATGATGTGCACCTGGGCGCGATCGACGAGAGACTTGTTCGGACCGCTCAATACTTTTTGCAGGTGACCTTTGGCCTTTTCGAACTTGTGCTCCTGCAACGCGCGCAACCCTGATTCGTAGTTCTGCACCGCCTGTGTGTGCCGCGGATCTTCGGTCGCTTGTTTCTTGGGAGTTACCTTCAGTGCCATCAAACCGCCTCGAGTTCGAAATTTAGCTCAAAAGTTTGAGAATTCAATTAATGCTGGCTGCTGTTGTCAGATCGATCGACTTCCAATCGCCTTTAATAATCCCGGCGCGAATCTGCTTCGCTGTTTTTCCCTGCTTATACATCGTGTAGGTGTAATAAAGCTCTCGCAGGCAAGTGCCGCACTCCGCGCCGTGCGTCCCCGAAAAGCAGCTGTGCAGGCTGGTGTGTCCCATGCTGCGATCGCAATAGCAATAACAAGGTTGCTGAAAAATCACCTTCGGAATCTTCGCCGCCAGTTCGTAAGCATGCGTCTGATAAGGAAACTGCGCGTTCGCACCCCACAACTGATCCTTGGTCAATATCGGCGGCAACCTGTCGCCCGCCGCCGGAGAGCTGGCATTAAAATGCGGAACGCCGTCGTCATCCTCCGACTGCAGCCACGGCGCCGACACCATCGTGACCAGAAAAAACAGCACCATCGACGCGAAAATCCGTGTACGCATACCGCTGAACCTCAATCTTTTATTTTACCTGAAGGCGCGGGATTGGGGATTACCGCGCGGGTTCTGCGTGGTTCTTCGATTGGCTTAGCGGGTGCGGAGGAGGCCGTCTACCGACAATTCGACATCGCGCAAGATGGACCGAAGAAGACCGGGACCAAGCGTTTCGCCGCTATGAACTGGCACTGTCGTTACTCTCCCGTCGGCATGTCGCAGAAATACGTGGCTACCTCGGGTCCGCACGATCTCAAATCCGCGTTTCTCCAGAAGACTACCAATTCCTTGCCCTTCAGGCGCGGAAGGCGTGTCATACCGAGATTTGCTGGATACCTACTAATTCTAGCGATGGAACAACACGGCTATCTTCCAGGCAGAGTTCCACGACCTCCCGAACGCGCTTCATGAGCGTATCGAGGTTCTTGGCCTGAGTATGGCAGCCCCGCAAGGCGGGAACGGTTGCGACATAATAGCCGTCTTCGTCTCGTTCGATGACAACGGTAAACTTTCGCTGAGCTTTCACACTGCGATTTTAGCACGCAGAGCCCCAGAGCCTGCCCTACCCCAGCTTCTCAAAAAACAAGCAAATCGTCTCAATCCCGCGATGAAAATTCGGAATATGAAACTTCTCATTCGGAGCATGCAGATTATCGTCCGGTAGCCCGAAGCCCATCATTACGGATGGAATCTTCAACACATCCTGAAAGTCGGTCACGATGGGAATCGATCCGCCCGAGCGAATAAACACAGTCTCTTTCTTGAATGTGTCGTGCAGCGCCTCAGTCGCGGCTTTGATAAATCGATTGTCGGTGCCAACCACGCACGCCGCGCCTTTGCTATAAGTCTTGATCTTGATCTCGATTCCCTTGGGCGTGTTTTTCTTAACGAAAGCCGAGTAGCGCTTGAAAATATCCTCCGGATCCTGATTGGGCACGAGCCGCATCGAAATCTTAGCCGACGCCTTCGCCGGAATCACCGTCTTCGCCCCCGGAGCCACAAATCCTCCCGGCATGCCATGCACCTCCAGCGTCGGACGCGCCCACGTGCGATACAGCACCGAATATCCCGGCTCGCCCGTCAGCACCTTCGATCCAACTTCCTTCTTCCGATACTGCTCTTCATTAAACGGCAGCCGCTTCCACGCCTTCAGCTCATCTTTACTCGGCGTTTTGACATTCTTGTAAAAGCCAGGAATCAGAATCTTCCCCTTCGCATCTTTCAGCTTGCTGATAATCTCGACCAGCGCAAACAACGGATTCGGCGCCGCTCCCCCATACATGCCCGAGTGCAGATCGGTCTTCGCCCCCACCGCCTCAATCTCTGTATAAACCAGCCCGCGCAGCCCGACGCACAGAGTAGGTAGGTTCGGCGCAAACAGTTCCGTGTCGCAGACCAGCGCGAAATCCGCTTTCAGCTTGGCTTTCTCTTTTCGTACATACGCGGCAATCGACTCGCCGCCCACTTCTTCCTCGCCTTCAAAAATCACTTTGACGTTGATCGGCAGCTTGCCCCCATGCGCCTTCATCAGCGACTCGAGCGCCTTCACCTCCATCCAAAGCTGGCCCTTATCGTCGACCGCCCCGCGCGCATAAAGATTATTGTTGCGCTCCGTCGGTTCAAACGGCGGCGTGTGCCATTCATCCAGCGGATCAGGCGGCTGCACATCGTAATGCGCATACATCAAAACCGTAGGCTTGCCCGCCGCATGAATCCAATCGGCATAAAGCAGCGGATGCCCCTTCGTCGGAATGATCTCGACATTCTCCATCCCAATGCGCTTCAACTCCGCCGCCACAAATTCCGCCGCCTTCTGCACATCGCTCTTATGTTCATCAAGCGTGCTGATACTCGGAATGCGGAGCAGAGTCTTCAGCTCATCAAGAAACCGAGGTTGATTGCTGCGGGCAAAATCGACTGCCGGGGAAGCCATAATAGGTGCCTTTCTGGCGCGCAGGGCGCGTATGCTCAAGGAATGATTGCGGAAAACGCTTCAGTATATACCCGGATGGGCGGCCGAACGTCCTAGAAGAACGGAACTGCTGGACACAAATCAGTGATGCTTCGGAGAACTTGGATCAATCTCTGGGCGGGTGACAGCGCCGTCGGGTGCGACATAGTAAATGGCGGTCGGTTGCGTGTCCTCCTCAAAGCTCAGAATTATTCGACCGCTGAAACCAGCGGAATCGGGCTTGGCGATCCACTCGGGGCTTCGTGAAGACGGTTCCAAGTCGAGAAGGCAGCTATCCATAAGAACCGATAAAGTCTCATGCGGGATAGCTCCAAGAGCGACTACATGGACGAAACGCTCGCCGGTCTCGCTCGCACCGCAATGGCCCTGAATATTTCCCGGGTTAGAAGCGAATGTATCTGTGAAGATCACGAAGTGATTGGGGTTCTCCGCAACCAGATGGGTTTCAGTCGGGGCATTAGTCCCTTGGCGATAGTTGCTTGGATGGCTGAGAGCGATACGCAGAGAAGACCCAGCATGGGACTTGATTTCAAGGATCGTTAAACGTCCTTGTTGGCGGAGTGTCGCCGTGCCAGAACGCACATTTCGAATTGTGAGCGCATGTTGAGCAGCACGCGCCGTAGGCAACAGTCCGACTCCGATTGAAAGCAACGATAAGGCGCTCCGAAAACGATTCATCGCGTTGTTGAAGAATTCAAGTTTAGTCCTGAAACCTCGCCGCCTCAAACGGCCCGAGATCGAACTCTGGCCGCTCCCCGGTGATCACCTGCCCTATCAACTTAGCCGTCAACGGCGCAAGCAAAATCCCATCGCGAAAATGGCCGGTAGCAACAAAATATCCCGGCGTCGGCGTTGCGCCCAGAATCGGCAGCCCGTCAGGCGTTCCCGGACGCAGCCCCGCCCACGCTTCCAGAATCCGCGCCTCCGCCAATCTCGGAACCAGATCAATCGCCGCCTGCCGCAACTTCTGGATCGTCTCCGGCACCGTCCGCTTGTCGAATCCCGCCTCCTCAGCCGTCGCCCCGATCACCATGCGCCCATCGCTCCGCGGAATCAGATAAACTTCCGGCGCCCGCACCACATGCCGCACCATCTCTTTTTCCGGCATGACGACGCACACCATCTGTCCCTTAACCGGCCGAGTCGGAAACGTGTGAGGCGCAATCTGCCCCGCCCAAGCGCCAGCGCAATTCACCGCCACGCCCGCCGCAAATCGAGTCTTGTTAGTAAGCACGCCAGACACCTTGCCGTCAGCCACTTCCACGCCCAGCACTTCGTCGCCAGATGAAAAATCGACGTCGCGATGCCGCGCCGCCGCAAGCGCCGCAGCTGTCACATCACGAGGGTCGACACAGCGCTCTTTAAGAAACAACGCCGAGAATCGCTGCGCCCCACCGTCTGAATTCTGAAGGTCCGGCTCCAACTCCGCGAGCGGTCGTGGCAAAGGACAAGCTTGTGTTGCATCGGGATTCTGGCTCAAGACAATTGTCCCCACCGACCGCAGATCAATCTTCAGTCGCGATTCATCCTCCAACTCATGCACGAACTCCGGATACATCCGCGCGCTAGCTGTCGCCAGTTCCCGCAATGCTGGCTGCGTTTCGGCGGGAGAGTCGACCAGCATTCCTCCAGCAGCCCAAGACGCCTCGCGCCCCGGCTCGCCTTTCTCCACCACCAGCACGCGCAATCCCTGCTTATTCAGTTCGATGGCGAGAGAAAGTCCAATGACTCCGGCCCCGATAACAATCGCGTCCCATTTCTTCACCATGTCATTCTAGTTGAGCTGTCTGACCCCAAGTATATGAAACGCAATTGACAGCAACCCGCATCTCACAAACAATAGGCGTTACCACTTTCAACCGGAGATCAAACTGAATGTCTGAAGGCGAGCAAGCTGTCGTTTACCATCCCGAGCCCCAGAGCCACGTGGGCCGGTGGGTTCTTATCGCATTGGCCGCTGCATATGTCGCCGCATCGGCATATTTCATTTACGCCCAGCGCCTCGATCTCGAGAAGATCACGCAGGATCAAACCTCCAGCGAAAAGCAGATCGGCGATCTCACTAAGCGCATGCAGTCCGCCGAAGCGGACTCCGAGACCCTGGCCCGTCAACTGGGCATGACCAAGAAAGAATTGGCCGCGCGCGCCGCCGCGCTCCAGCGCGAGCAACAGGCCGCCATGGCAAGCCTCGCCGCACAAGCGGAACAAGAGAAGAAGGATGTTAGCGCTGTTTCGGGAGAAGTGGGTTCGGTGAAGACCGACGTGGGCGGCGTAAAGACCGACGTCGCCACCACCAAAGCCTCCCTCGACTCGACCATCGCCAAACTTCAAACTACCATCGGCGATCTCGGACAGCAAAGCGGTCTCATCGCCAACACGCGCAGCGACCTCGAGGCTCTCAAGCACAAGGGCGATCGGCAGTATTACGAATTCACCCTATTAAAGGGTGCGAAGCCGCAGGCTTTCTCCACGGTAGCCCTGCAGCTGAAGAAGACTGATCCAAAGCATGGTAAGTATTCGCTCGACGTTACCGCCGACGACAAAACCGTCGAAAAGAAAGACAAGAATCAAAGCGAGCCGGTGCAGTTCTATACCGGACGCGATCACATGCTCTACGAGCTCGTCGTGTGGACGGTGGATAAAAAGAAAATCACCGGCTACCTGAGCACGCCCAAAAACGCGCCGATTCCAATCACCGCGACGCCGCAGTAACGCATTTCAAAAGGGGCGTCGCTTCAGCCTTGCGATTTTGTTCTAGTCTTTGGGTGGCGCAGCGGTTTACCGCTGCGATAAAAGGCTTCTTTTCAGTACCGGCTTTAGCCGCTGAGGGAAACTGCGGCGCACCGTCGACTAGAGTTGCAACTCTATGCTGCCCGCAAACGCGCACACGCTGCTCGAAATCGCGCTCCGCACTGGAGTGATCTATCTTCTCGTGCTCATCGGAATTCGCATCAGCGGCAAGCGCGAGGTCGGGCAGATGACTCCCTTCGATCTGACTCTCCTCCTGCTGCTTTCGAACTCCGTGCAGAACGCGATGACCGGTCCCGACACCTCGCTTGCCGGAGGCGCCGTAGCCGCCACCACTCTCCTCGTCCTCAATTATTTAGTAGCCGAGCTCTCCGGCGGCAATCGCCGCTTCCGAAAATATATTCAGGGGCAGCCCAGCCTGCTGGTGCACGACGGCGTGGTGATCGAGTCACAGCATGGATGAATTGGAACGCGCCCTGCGCGAGCATGGCGTCGGCACATATAAGGATGCGGCGCTCGCCGTACTCGAAGTCGACGGCTCCATCAGCGTGCTGAAATACGATGACATCGAGCCCACCGCCTCAACTCACCTGAACCGCCGCAGATTTTTGAAAAAGAATTGAGACTTGCTGGTGCAGAGAGCTTAGCCCGCCGCAGCTGCCGAGACCGCCCCCGATGTGCGCACTTCGCGAATCATTTTGTCTTCGAGCAGTTGCTCCAGATTGCTATATTTTCCCGGCCGCGTGACGAGGTTACTGACGGAAGAACCGTTGGCGGAAGCGTTCTCATTATTATTATTATTATTAATCACCGGCGCATTCGTCGCCGGAACCATGCCCACCGCCTGATTGCGCCCGCCCTGCTTCGCAAGATAAAGTCCGCGATCCGCGAGCCGCAGCACTTCCTCCACCGACAAATCCGAACAAGCCGGCGGAAGCCACGGGAACGCTGCCCATCCCACCGAGCACGACCGCGCCAACCGCCGCTCATTCCCCAGATCAAATTTCACGCTGTTGACCGCCTTCAGGATTCGCCCAGCCAGCAGCACGCCATCGTTGCGCTCGGCGGAGCGGAAGACAACCAGGAATTCTTCTCCACCCCAGCGGATCAGAAAATCCGACTCACGCACGACGCGACTCAGTCGCTGCGCGATCTGCACCAGCACGCGATCCCCCGCATCGTGGCCGTATTCGTCATTCACATCTTTGAAATGGTCGATATCCACCAGAAAAAACATCAGGTCACGATGATCGCGGCCATAGATTTCCGATCCGCGATAGGCGCGCAACGCCTGGCTCGCGTCCGCCGGAATCATGCTCTGAAAAAACCGCCGGTTGCGCAGGCCAGTCAGCGGATCGCAGAGCGAAGCCTCCTGCAATTCGCGATTCGCACGCGCCAGTTCCGCGCTCCGCTCGGCCACTGCCCGCTCCAGTCGCTCATTCTCGCGCCGATCGCGATAACGGCTCCAGAGGGTTGCCCAAATCAGCAGCGCTACTCCAAACGCGCCCATCTCCATCCACGACGTCCGCCACCACGCACCCGACCCAGGAAACCTATAGGCTGGCACAATAAACGAATAAGCTGCCGACTTACTCTCTCTCGGTTGCGGAGCATCGCAAACTACCTGGAAGCTATATTCCCCAGCGGGCAACGAAGAATAGTGAACCTCCGACAGGTGCGTCCCGGTAAATTCCTTCTGCAGTCCGTGGAGTCGATACCGGCACGTCACATTCTCAGCATTTTCAAAGACTGGAGGATGCACCGGCAGCGTCTGCCCGTGCACCGGAGGGGCCTCAGATGAAATGGCAGTCGACGACGACGCTCCCACCATAAACAGCAAAGCGAGCCGTCGCCAATGCGAGCCGTCGAAGAGCATAGACTCTCGAATGATAGGCTGGGCCTATGTCCCTCGGTAACTCGAAATCAACGCGGGATGATTACTTTTGTAAGCGCTGGTCGGAGGTCTTCAGATCACCCCATGACCCGATGCCTTACGGCCTCGTCATCTTCTCCGGCTTAACCAGCGCATCAAATTCCTCGCCCGTAAGATATCCCAGCTTCAGCGCCGCCTCGCGCAGGCTCGAGTGCTCCACGTGCGCCGTGTGCGCGATCTGCGCCGCCTTGTCGTATCCCACCTTCGGAGCGAGCGCCGTCACCAGCATCAGCGAATTCTTCACATACCAATCGACCTTCGCGCGATCGACCTCAATCCCCTTCAGCATGTATTCGACATAGCCATGGCAAGCGTCGGTGATCAGCGTGACCGAGTGCAGAAAGTTATAAATGATCACTGGCTTATACACGTTCAGCTCGAAGTTGCCCTGCGATCCGGCGAATCCCACCGCAGCCGTCGCGCCGTGCACCTGCACGCAGACCATCGTCATCGCCTCGCATTGCGTAGGATTCACCTTGCCCGGCATGATCGACGACCCCGGCTCATTCTCCGGAATCGACAACTCGCCCAGTCCGCAGCGCGGCCCCGAAGCCAGCCAGCGAATGTCGTTCGAGATCTTCATCAGCGAAGCGGCCAGCGTCTCCATCGCTCCCTGCGCAAACACTATTTCGTCGTGCGCAGATAGCGCGGCAAACTTATTGGGATGCGAGCGGAAGGGAAGTCCCGTCAGTTCGGCGGTCTTCCTGGCTGCGCGCTCAGCAAACTCCGGATGCGTATTCAATCCCGTCCCCACCGCCGTTCCGCCAATCGCCAGATCGTAGAGACCGTCGAGAGCCTGCTCTAACCTCTTTATGTCGCGCTCGAGCAGGCTAGCCCAACCGCCAAACTCCTGCCCAAAAGTCAGCGGCACAGCATCCTGCAAATGCGTGCGCCCAATCTTCACAACGCCGTCGAATTCCTTAGCCTTGGCCGCAATCGCATCGCGGACCGTCCTGATCGCCGGAATCAAATCATTCTTCACCCGCGCCGCCGCCGCAATGTGCATCGCCGCCGGAAACGTATCGTTCGACGACTGCGACATGTTCACGTGATCGTTCGGATGCACAGGCTTCTTCGATCCCAATTCGCCGCCAGCAATCTCGATCGCACGATTGGAGATCACCTCATTCACGTTCATGTTGGTCTGCGTGCCCGAGCCTGTCTGCCAGATGCGTAGCGGAAACTGGTCGTTCAGCTTGCCGGAAATCACTTCGTCCGCAGCCTGCACGATGAGCTTCGCCAACTCAGGAGCCAGTTTCCCCAGATCCTGATTCACCAGCGCGCAAGCCTTCTTCAGCACGCCAAACGCCCGAATCATCTCCGGAGGCATAGTGTCGCGCCCAATATTGAAATGCAGCAGCGAGCGCTGCGTCTGCGCTCCCCAATAAACATTGGAGGGAACTTCAATCTTTCCCATGCTGTCAGATTCGGTGCGGAACTTTATTGCTGGGTCCTGGATTTTTGACTGCGTGGCGGGATCGGTATGAGTGGACAAAGATGGAATCTCCTCTTGCGCGGGAACCGACTATTATACGGCGCTGCTTTCGGAGAAGACCATGCCGCCGCGCTGAGAAGAGGCCCGTCGAGGCCGCTCAGCTACTTGGGTTTCGAGGTGCTGAGCTTTGAGTTCTCGACTCGATATTTTCCTTCATCTGCGTTCAATTGCGAAAGACCGAAGCTTACGCTGTCTCGGGAGTTCACAGTGACCTGGGCCACGAAGTAGTAGATCTGACCAGGCTCTGCCGTAAACGATGTCAGGTCGATATTCTTGTTAAGCGTTTTGAAGGTCGATTGCCAATTTGCGCAGAGGTGATGAACCCCCGGATCGACCGTCAACGCGAAATATGAGTTGCCGTTATTGGCACCCACCCAGGCTCCGTCCATGCCGAAGCGGACAGTGGCATTGTGAAAAGGGGCATACATCTGGTTTTCGCCCTCGATAAGAATGATCTGCGCCTTGCCCTCCGCGGGGGCGGGGAGCGCGGCCTGTGATTTTTCCGTCTTGACTTCGAAATTGACTTTCTCATCCCCGCAAGAATCGGGCCAGGTATTGGCCCCAGCGCGTTCGGCGAATGCCAATGCGGCACAGAGAAGACATGCACTGAGAAGTCGTTTCAATTGGTCCTCCTGAATAGCCAGATGCTCGTTGGCTAATAGACGCGATCTGATGCCGGGATGCGACGATTATACGCCGCGTGTTTCCGCAAGCCACGTTAGGCGCTGGCCCTTCAATCGCTTAGCTCGGCGGGTGGCCCATTCTAAATTTCGCGCTCTTTGCGAAATTTAGAGTGGGGATTTTGCGCGGAGATCGAGTTGGAATAGGAGACATGGGAACAAGAAAGAGCGGCAGGAAGACTCTGTCACAGTAGAACTACCCCACTCAAGCCAAAACCGGGCTTGAATGGGCCACCCGCCAAAGGTCACTGTCGTGGCGCGATTCTTCCGTTTTAACTCCCCCCCAACGGAGGGAACTTTGCCTTTTCGGCAGCCTTGATTTTCTCGCTCATACTTTGCACGAGCGGTTTCATCTTCTCCGCTTCTAACCGAGCGGCCCATGATTCGTATAGTCTCACGCAACTTTCGAAGCGTGGACCCTGGCTTCGGAATGCGGCTACCACGATCATGACCTCTGCCAGAAATTGGCAGAAGGCGGAAGCAGTTTCTTGAAATCCAAGCTCATCGTCGGCGACCCCTGCGACGAACGGGATCGCATACGCCTCCAAGTAGTTCAACAGTTCCACAAACGCGCTTGACGCAGATAACGCCTCTCTCTCGCACTGTGCGATCCTTTGCTTGTCGAAGTTGTGATCTACTAACTCCCCTCTACTGATCCTGAATCGCTGGTCCCGTAAACAAGTGAATTTTTGTTGATGATACGACGCCATCGCTCTCGTTCGTGCGGGAACAATTGTCTCGGCAAAGTACTGGCAGCGCTCAGTCGCAAACTTGATGGACTCTCGCTTGGCATTTTTACTCGCGATTTGCTTAGTAAGACGCAACTGCTTCAGACCGTAGAACGCCACGCCAGTCAGTACGACGGTTGAGACGAAGTAGAATAACTCGAGGATCGAGCGGAGCGTAAGGAACCAGCGAGAGTTCATACTTACCATTTATTCTTTCGCCAAACGCCACGGATTGCAAGACGCTGGCTGGACCGATCGCTTGCGGAGGGGCGGACAAAATGAACCGGGAACAAGCATAAACCGAGAACAGACGAGGCGTCTCCTCGAGAAATAAGAGGCTGGTAGCCCAACCTCCCTCCACGAACCATCCAAAACGGTCATGGCCCTACGCTTGGCAAAGGATAGGCCTGCCCCGGACCGCTCCCTACTAATCTCGCAGATAGAAGATAGAAGACGAGTTACTGCGCGACGGATAACCCGGGGACAGGCCGGACGTTTTCTCGATAACGAAAGCGACACAAAAAGTCTTACCGATGCGCCGACCCCGAAGGCTGGCTCTCCATCACCACACGCAGAATGCGGTTGATGCGGGTCTGGTAGCCCTTGCCGTGACGCTTGAGCCAATCGAGCACGTCCGCATCCAGACGAATGGTTAGCTGCTTTTTCTCCGGAGGCCAGGGCATGGTTGCCTTTTTGAGAAACGATTTGTCGAGGCGCGGAATATCCGAGTAGTCGATATCGGCGTCTTTCATGCGGTCAATTCGTGCCAAGTCGCTCTTTATAGATTTCTTGTTCACGTCGATTTCCTTTTCTCATGGAGATGATGCGTGTCCCGTCATCACGTGGCGCATGGGCGATAACAACCAGACGCCCGGACAACAAGCCCAAAGTGATGAGCCGTTCTTCACCGTAGGCAAAACGGTCGTCCTCGAAGGTCACGCAAGGCCCGGCAAACACCTGCTCGGCATCCTCAAAGCTGAGGCCATGCTTGGCGAGGTTCTTCCGGTTCTTTTCGTCACCCCATTCGTATTTCATTCCATCTCACAATCAATTGTATTTCTTTTTGTAGTTACACACAATCGCGAGGAAAACGGTGGCCCATTCTAAATTTCGCGCTCTTTGCGAAATTTAGAGTGGGGACTTTGCCCGGAGAGTTGTCGGAAACCGCTAACCCCATATAAATCATAGAACTGCAATGTAACTATATATATGTACGCACGAACAATAACCGAAAATGTTCCACGTGGAACATTTGTACGTACAAACACGATTGACAAACGGTAATAACCCGACCATTACCGAAGCTAGGTCCCTCCTAGCTCTGAGTGATCTCTAGCCGGCGACTGAGACTAGGAATCGGCGACTGGCGAGCGCGGCATTTCGAAGGGCAGCACTACTTCAAAGGTACTGCCTTTTCCAACTGTGCTCGTTACGTCGATGCGGCCGTGGTGTTCTTCGACGATACGACGCGCCAGCGAGAGGCCGAGTCCGGTGCCGTTGCCCTTGGTGGTGTAGAAGGGGCGGAAGATGTGGGCGAGGTGTTGCGCGGCGATGCCTCGGCCGGTGTCGCTAACGAGCACGATGGCGCAGTTGTCTCGCGAACCGATCTCGACGCGGATGGTGGCTTCGCCTTCGGTGGCTTGGACGGCGTTGAGGAGCAGGTTGAGAAGGACCTGGTGAATCTGATCGCTGTCGTGCTCGACCTCAGGCAAGTCGGCGGACTTCTGGAATTCAATCTTGATTGGCTTTGACAACACTTGCTGGCGCGCCAGCATTACCGCGTGTTCGACTGTGGTGTTGAGGTTGCTGCGGCAGATCCGGGGTGGGTGAGGTCGCGCGGTCTCGAGAAGATCGGTGAGGATGCGGTTGATCTGGGCGATCTCCTGACGGACGTCTTTTACCACGGCGCGAGCCGGGCTGGTCGAGGGCAGATCGCGGCCGATGATTTCGATGACTCCGGCGATTCCGGCAAGCGGATTGCGAATCTCGTGGGCGAGGCCAGCGGCCAATTCGCCGAGCGTGGCCAGGTGCTCGGCGCGTGACATCTGGGTGCGATGCAGCGACTCGATCTCATCGCGGCTCTCGCGTAGCTGCTCGACCATGTGGTTGAAGTTGCGGCCGAGGTCGCCGATTTCGTCATTGCGCCGATCAAAGGTGACAGAGACGTGGAGGTTGCCTTCGCTGACCAGTGCGATCTTTTCCTGCAATTCGACCATGGGCCGGTGAATGAAATAGGCAAGCGCCCCGATGGAGGCGATGCAGATAGCAACGGCTCCCGCTCCCGCAACCATTAATACGGCGTGGCGCTCGGGATCGCGCAAAGATACGGTTGCGAGGGTGAAGAGCAACAGCCCGGCCAGAAGGACGAACGCCACCGGCAAGATCGCCTTGAGTTGCCAATTAACGCGAACGGAACTCATACGGAAGTCCTCTGGCGATGACGGAACTGCACGTGCTGATTGTACTGGCGATGGCCGCGCAGGCGACGATCCCGTCAACGAAATTCGTGTAGACGACAATCGTGTAGACGACGATAGTTTAGCCGACGGTCGTTCCTTCGACGAATCCGGCGATAAGTTGATGTTATCGTCCGGCCGTCGCTCAGGTGGAGGACGGACGGGCGCATCATAGGTGTGGCCTATTTGTTCCGTAGGCCCCAGCTTTGCGGTCTCGAATTGCGGGCGCTCAGGCATATGCGTGAAGTCCCGGCAACAGGTAAGTCACACCGAAGAAGGTGAACATCACGACCGCAAAGCCGCCGATGGCGAAGTAAGCGGCGCGACGGCCACGCCATCCGCGAGTGATGCGCATGTGTAGATATAGAGCGTACACGAGCCAGGTGATTGCCGCCCAGGTCTCTTTCGGATCCCAGCTCCAGTAGGAGCCCCAAGTCTGGTTTGCCCAGTAGGCGCCAGAGGCGATCATTAGAGTAAGAAGGGGGAAGGCGAGACAGATCGTTTTATAAGTGATGCGGTCGAGGTTGTCGGAGCTGGGCAGCGATCGCTCTAAATCCGGACGGCGCCACAGAAGCAGCAGATAGAGGAGAGAGATAAAAACGCCGCCCACCAAACCCGACAGTATAAAAGGACTGGCGGCGAGGGTTGTGGGGAATAGCCCATCTGCGTCGAGCGACGGATAACGGCCATCACGGGCGCGCAACACAAACATAATCGCCGTCATTACCTGGAGGAGAATGCTGAGAAAGACGGCGCGGTTGGCGAGCGTCAGCAAGGTGTCACTATGGGTCTTCTTCCAACGCGCCAGTCCGTAAAGAACGAGCGGCGCCGCCACCACCAGAAGCGTGAGTGTTAAGAGCCATCCAAGGTCGGGAACGACCACGAACAAACGCACTCCCTTGGAGATAAAGACTTCCGACTTACTTTCCGGATTCCACGCCACCAGATTCAATCCACCCCATTTTTCGAAGCGGGTGAGCACGATGCTCGCATAAACGGCGAGTGTGCTGGCGCTGGTGACGGCGAGGACGGTCTCCGTCTTGATGTGGTCCTGAATCAGAAACATCATGGCGAGGGCAAAGCTGAGCGCGCAAGCAGCATAGGCCAGCATGGCCAGCGTGACGTGGACATGGAGCCAGGTCGATTGCAGCGCGGGAACCAGGGGATGCACGTCAGTACGCAGCAACTGCATCAACACTACGCCGACGATTGCGACCGGCATGGTGACGGTGCCAATTACTTTGACGCCATATTTTTTCTCGGCGACCAGCGTGAGCACCGCGAGCGTCCACACGAAGCTGAGCAGCATTTCGTAGACGCTGGAAAATGGCGCGTGTCCGCTTTCATACCAGCGGTGGGCGATGGCTGCCGTATTCGCGACCAATCCGAGCGAGGTGGAGAACGATGCAAACTTCAAGTAGGAAGGTGTACCGGTAACGCCAAATCCGAGATAGAGCGCTCCGGCGCCAGAGTAAAAGATCAGTGCGGCAAAGAGCAGGTTGCTCTCATTCACGATGTTGCCGCTTTTCACCACGTTCAGAAATGCCATGAACAGCAAGAAGGTAACGGCGAGTCCGACCAGTACGACGAGGGTTGTGCCGGTTGCCGGTTGCTGCTGTTCTACCGTTGCGTGTGCCATTTACATCCTCCCATTGAGGCGGTGCGGTTCAATTTTTCAATTCGCTAAGTCGGTTCGCTGTGACAGTTCGCAGCTTTGGTTACCGGCGACACTCTCGATTGCTTCGCGCGAAATGTCGGCAGGAATGGCCTTTAGATTTTCTTCCACCAACGCGACCAGGTCATTGAAGCGCTGATCAAAGGCATCCTTGTTGCGGTTCGCGCTGCCACCGATCCACAGCGAGTACTTGCCGGTTTTTGGATCGCAAACCGGCACCATCCAAAAGCGCATGTGTACTACGTAAAACACCAAGGCCAGACCGATGCCCATCAGCACTACGCCGGACCACACTCCCCACTGCCCGGGCTCGTGCGAGACTTGCAAGCCGGTGAAGTGGCCCATCTTTAAATCGGTAGGCTGAAATTGATAGGGTGCCTTGGAGTTGTCGGTGACGTCGCCCATTTGCGGAAGCCAAACATCAAAATCCTTGCCAGCTTTTTTCGAAGTCACGACCAGGTGGGCGGCGGGATTGTCCAAGTAGTTTGATTTTTTGTAGACCTGCCCGTCGCGCACCGCGAAGTCGGGGATGAATTCGACGAAGCGCACGCTGGTATCGGCGTCGAGTGCAACGCTGTCGTTCAGCGCCATGCCAATTTCCTGCTTTTCGCCAGAGCCGCTGCTCGGAGTGGCAAGCAGGCTGAACTTCTGAACCTTGCCGTTGGATCCGTAACTCGCCTGATAAAAGCGAACGCCGCTATAAAGGAGCGGGTCGTTGACAACAATTTCCTTTTTCTGCACATCCTGTCCATCTCGAACCACGGCCAGCTTCGACCACCACTTTTTCGGCGTGCCGTCTTTGTAGTTCTCCTGTCCGGCTTCGTCGCAACGAATGGCAAAGGGGAGAGTGCGGGTGGTGCCGTCGCGCAACTCGACGATGTTGGAAGTTTGTCCGTCATTGAGAGTGAGAGAACCATTCCAGCCCCAAAGTCCGTCGACGAGCGCGCCGAAGAAAATGAGAAGGAGGCTGGCGTGCACGATGTATACGGCTAGCTCGGAGACGCGATGGCGTTCCGCGAAAATTCCGAAGTGATCTTCGCGCACCACTCGCTCGGGTTTCAATCCGAGAGAATGCAGCGCACGCTCCGCCGCTACCAATCCTGTTTCTTCGTCCGCGATGGCGATTGATTTCTGGGGACGGGAAGCGCGGCGAAAAGTTTCATCGGGATATTTGTAAGGGCGCGAGAAGAAGCGCCACGAGTTGGGAAAACGATCGATGGACGCCGCTAGAATGCTGAGGCTGACGAGCGCCATGAGGCCGAGGAACCACCAGGCGTGAAATACATCGGTCAACCCGAGTGTGTCCAAGAAGCGGAGCATGTGCGGCGAATAAGCGTTCTGCATTTCGTCGGAGTCGGTGGCGGGCCGCTGCAGAATGACCGTTCCAACCGCCGAGAGAATCACGACCAGGATCAAAAGCACTACGCCGGTCTTGATGGAGGCGATGGTTTGCCAAATTTTATGAATAAATGAGCGCGCATCTGCGGGCATATCTTCTCCCCGTTCGACAGCTTTAAAAGCAAGTTCTGCGCCAGACGACCTGTTATTTGTAACCGATTGATTTATCGTGGGTTATCGGCACCAGGGCAATGACTGGGATAGCAGATCTTGGGCCATATCGCGCACTCCAACTCGGCGCAATCGGGATTTCACACATCACACGCCGCTGGTGACCGCGCTCACTTACCCTGGTGATTTCCTGGATGACGCTCGGCCATTGGCCGTCAGCGCAAGAGTGATGAACGTCACAAACGCCTGTGATCACGCGTGTTCCATGCAATTCCTGGTTGGGATTAAATAACCTGTTATGGCATCGGCCGAGTGGGTTGGAACTCCAGCAATGAGAGGCGTTTTGCAGGAATCCTACGCTTGGGGCATTTCACTGAGGTTGCTGTGGCAGAAAGCCCATCCGGTCGAAGAAAGAAGAAGGCGAAACTCCGCCGCCCAATCAAAGGCAATTCTCAAGTGCCTTTTGCTCAGTCAGTTGCGGCGATATTGCAATTCACAACACTTTCTTTATGATTAGGTCGCTTTCGTGCACAGGCAATCTTTGGAGGCCGTGTGAGAGTCCTTCCCCAAAGCAGCTTATTGCGCATGAAGGTCGCAGATCATCGCGACCGGCCTCTTGCGGTTGTCATTTTTCTTTTGTTTCTGTTGGTTGCGCTGCTGCTCTCGCGCGCCTCTGCCGCGGTTCATCCGGTTCCATTGGATAAGAACGTCGATGCGGCCAAGTGCCTCGAATGCCACGAAGATAAATCGAAGGGCAAGTTCGTTCATTCTGCAATTGCGACGGGTTGCCTGAGCTGCCATCAGGTCCGGACTAACAAAGACACAACCCACGTAACACTGATTTCCGCCGTCCCTTACAAAGTTTGTCTGAGCTGCCATGCCGATAAGGACGCGACGCAGATTAAAGGCCATGTGCATCCACCTGCGGTACGCGACTGCCTGAAGTGCCACGACCCGCATACCTCTGACAACAAGTTTCAGCTGCTGAAGGCGACGTCGGGCGACAAGAAAGATAATCTTTGCCTCACCTGCCATGAAGTTGGGACGAAGGATTTGGGGAAGAACGGCAGCCGCCACGCCGCCCTCGACATGGGCTGCGAGACTTGCCACACGACGCACAAGACGGGCGAGATTGGAAAGACGGAGTTCGATTTCCATTTGACCAAAGCGACGCCGGCGCTCTGCCTGGATTGCCATGATGCCAAGAGCGCCGATCTGCAAAAGGCGCACCAGAACCAGCCTTTCGCTACGGCGGATTGCCTGACCTGCCACGATCCGCACGAGTCTGCCGCTCCTAAGCTGATGGCTAAATTCCTGCATCCACCTTTTGCTGACAAAGACGGATGCAGCACCTGCCACGCTCCGGCGAAGGATGGCAAGGTCGTCCTGACGCAAGCCAATGTCAAGGATCTCTGCGTGACCTGCCACTCCGACAAGGCTGAGTTGATCGAGAAGGCTAAGGTTCAGCATCCGGGAGCCGCTGGCGATTGCACGGACTGTCACAGTCCGCATGCCAGCCGGCAGCCCGGCCTGCCGAAGACGAATGCGGTCGACATTTGCCTAGGCTGCCACAGCGACATTGCCGATCTCGCGAAAAAATCCGTGCACCATCAGCCGGCATTCACGCAGGGCTGCGCCACTTGCCACACGCCGCACGGCGGCGAGAACGATCACTTGTTGCGGGCAAAAGGAAATGCGCTTTGCCTCGAATGCCACGGCCCTGACTCGGTGCCGCAGAAACTGGAAGCGGAACATGTGCTGACGATCTTCGACGGCAAGGTGAAGCTGCCGGAGGACTACTATCAGAAAAATCAGGTGGCGATTCTGCCGCTGCGCTACGGGCTCGGCCATCCGGTGGCAAATCATCCCGTCGGAGACGTGATGGATCCGGCAAATATCAGCAGGGTCAAGACTCACCTCGCTTGCCTGAGCTGCCATCAGCCGCACGCTTCGGCGCATGCCGATCTGCTCGTGAAAGACCAGCAGAACAACATGGCGTTTTGCGACACGTGCCACAAGAACCGAATCAACATGCGGGATACGACATCCGGGAATTAGAAACAGGAGATAAGAAAATGTTCGCGCTTTCATCCAAATCGAATCGCAATAGCTGGGCGCTGGCTGCTGTTTTGATCCTGTTCGCTCTGGCGCTGGCTTCGCCGGTCTCCATGTACGGCAGTGATAAGGATAAAAAGAAGAAGGCCGCTGCTCCCCCTCCGGAGCCGCCCAAACTCGACATTGATATTTCCAAGTTGGTCTGGCCGAACCCACCCAACATTGCCCGCGTCAAGTGGCTCAGCTATTACGCAGGCATGAAGATCGACCGCGCTCCCGCCGCAACCACCAAGAAGAAGCAGGGTTGGATGGATCGCGTGGCGGGCGCCAAGCAGGAAGACAACGTCGACAAGCTCAAGACCTTTCCCTGGCAACTGCTCGGCCCCTACGGCATCGCGATTGACTCCAAAGGTCTCGTCTACGTGGCCGACCAAAAAGTCGGAGCGGTCTTCATCTTCAACACGGAAACGCACGACGCCACGCTCATCAAGAATGGCTCCGACGCCCACTTTCAATGGATCAATGGCCTCGCGATCGACGACGGCGACCGCCTTTTCGTCTCCGACGGAAAGATGCGGCACGTGCTGATCTTCAATCCCAAACACGAAGTCGAAGGCCAGATTGTCGAGGGCCTGGTCGATCCGGTCGGACTCGCCATCGACAACGAGAACCGCCTCCTCTATGTGGTCGACGAACAGCAGGACATTGTTCAGGTCTATGACGCTGACAGCTTGAAATTGCTGCGCCACATTGGAACTCCTGTGCCTCCCGCCAAGAAGCACTCGCTCACCACGAACGGCGACTTTAGCGCGCCCACCAACGTCGCTCTCGACAAGGACGAGAATGTCTATGTCACCGACACCTTGAATAGCCGCGTGGAAATCTTCGATCCCGAGGGCGGATTCATCAGCACCTTTGGAAAGGCTGGCGACGGTCCCGGGTTCTTCTTCCGGCCCAAGGGCATCGCGATTGATTGCGACGACCACATCTGGGTCGCCGATGAGTATCAGGATCGCCTGCAGGTATTCAATCGCGAGGGACAGTTGTTGACCTACATCGGCGACACTCACGCCAATGGCCCTGGCCAGTTCAAAGCGCTGGTGGGCGTGGCTATCGACAAACAGAATCGCGTCTTCACCACCGAACAATACCCTGGACGTATGCAGATGTTCCGCTACGTCACCGACGATGAGGCCGCCGCCGAAAAGACGAAGCGCGAGGCGGATCTGAAAGCCAAGGCCGAGGCGCGCCGCGAAGCGTCAGGCGACACCACGAAAGCGGCCGACACCGCGAAACCGGCCGACACGCCGGCACAGAAACCAGCAGCCGCGGCGCCAGCAACCAAGCCCGCCGATACTCCGGCTCAGAAGCCCGCCGCGACGCCGCCCAGTTAAATATCTCGTTCAACTGGAGAGCCGCCCGTCCGTCCAGTTCAAATTGCTGAAAAACTCAGGCGATGCGCGGCAGTTACCCTCAGCGGCTGAAGCCGTCATTGGAAACAGGTCTTTTATCGCAGCGGTGAACCGCTGCGCCACCCAAAGGCAAGTGCAAGAGCGGTGAACCGCTGCGCCACCCAAAAGCAAGAACAAAGGTGCGTTTTTCAGCACTGACCTAGGGAGGCGGACGCCCGTCCCTCTCTCCTGTTTTTGTTTACTCCTCTATATGTATATGTTGGTGCCACCAGAAGTGACTTTTATCACCATCGTTTGAGAAGCAGGTCACTGACCGCTGCGCCCGTTTGCACGTTTACTGCGCTTGGACGGTAGCGGGAGGCTCAAGGTGGAACGGTGCGCGTAACTGTTGCAAAACACAATAGATCGCTCGCATCGGCTGCGTGGGTTTTTTCACCTACCCCCTGTGGCAGAAAGCCCAAGGGATTCGGCTCAAGCTCCGTCCAGCGCGTCGGATCTTTGCAGCTTGCATCAATAAGTAGCTATTTTCCAATTACTTACAAAGCTGCCTGGAACCTGCGTGTTACTTCGCACTACGGCTACCCTCGTGCATTCATTGAGGGTTGGAGATTCAAGAATTGCTCCAACGACTTTGTGGTAATCGAGAGTTCCGGAAAAGCAACAAGCAACAAAGGCAAGGCAAAAAAAAGTAAGAACTGAATAATCATAATTCCTTAAGGAGAATGTATGAAAAAGAGTCTGGTAGTCATTCTGATGATCCTGGCCATGGCGGCATTTGCTGCGGCCCAGATCGGGCCGCCGACGTCTGACGTCCTCGGCGCTCACCTCAATTACGGTCGCGGTTGCGCGGCCTGTCACGCACCACACAACGGCGCCAGCGGCAACGGCGCCAACAAGTCCGGCAACCTCACGGGTGGCACCTCGATTCTGTGGGGCCAGGACGTGGGCGCGCTGTTCGGCAAGACCATCATCACTGGCAGCACCAATGGAAGCACGGGCTACACCGAAGTTCTGCCGGCCACGATGGCCGCTGGAACGCCGGATGTGAACGGCCTCCTAACCTGCCTCAGCTGCCATGACGGCAACTATGCTACGGGCGCAATGATGAAGGACGCGGTCTATGAAACGCTGCCAGCGACTTACGGAACCTGGAACGCGATTCCGACGCTGCTCGGCGGCGGCGCGAACTCCGAGGGCTACCTCGCCACGCACCCGGTGGGCTTGAATGCCACCGTTTCCTGCGGCGGCCAGTGGAATTGGGATTGCGTCGAGACCAACGGCACGATCGCGATGACCGGCCCGAATTCCTCGCAGTTCGTAAAGAACTATGGCTTCTTCGTGTCCCCAACCGCTTACAACAACACGGCTGTGGTTACCTGCACGAGCTGCCACAACCAGCACTTGATGAACGTTGTCAGCGTTACCAACGGCCCGAAGAGTGGTTTGCCGACTGGGTACTACAAGACGATGTTCTTCGTAATCGGCCCCTACAACCCGGGTAGCGGAACCGCTGGATCGAACCAGACCGCGCAATTCTGCCGCGAGTGCCATGGTGGAGAGGCGAACGAGTCGAACGGCAGCTACAACATCCCGACGACTTTCTAAGCTGTCGGCTGTCACCACAGGGGAGAGAAAAACTCTCCCCTTTTTTTTGACCCGGTTTTGAGTACGATTTGGTATAAGTACGATTGGTTTAGCGAGAATTAGTTAAACCGGAATTAGTAAAAGAGGATTAGCTTTATGAAGCATCAACGATCAATAATCGCCCTGGTTCTGGCCGCACTCGTAACAATGACGCTCCCGGCGGCCGCTCAGCAAATGGCCGTCTCGCACACGCAGAATGCCGTGGCGACCCAGCCCCCGTCGAACGCAGCGGTTCAGATTACAGATAAGCCGGTGGCTCGCGTGAACGGAACCGTGCTGACCGATCGCGATCTACAGCGCGAGATGTACACCCTGTTTCCTTACGCCGCCCAGCACAATGGCCAGGTTCCCGCGGAGTTGGCTCCGCAGATCCGCCAAGGCGCGCTGAAGATGATTGTCTTCGAGGAACTGGTTTACCAGGATGCGCTGCGGCGCCAAGTGACCATACCGGCAGCCAAGCTGCAAAAAGCGGAATCCGACTTCCGTGGACAATTTAAGAGTTCGAGTGAATACCAGCAGTTTCTGAATTCAGAGTGCAAGGGCTCGGAGAAATTTCTGCATGAGAAGATTCGGCGCTCCTTGCTGATCGACGCCGCGCTTAAGGCGCAGGTCGATAACAAATCCGCCGTCTCCCTGGCCGAAGTCCGCGCCTATTATGACAAGAACCCGGCGCGTTTTGAGTATCCCGAGTCCTTTGCCTTTCAGACCATTTCTTTTCTGCCCCCGGAGAAGCCCACGCCGGCCAATTTGAAGGAACTGCGCAAGCGCGCCGACGATGGCCTGAAGCAGGCGAAAGCGACTAACGGCTACGAGCAATTTGGCATGCTGGCGGAAAAAATCTCGGAAGACGACTACCGCGTGATGATGGGAGACCACAAGGCGGTCGATCGCGCCAAGCTCGCGCCGGAAGTAGTACAAGCGCTGCTAGCCATAAAACCGGGCGAGATCACCGACATCCTCCAGCTTGATCAGGCCTATACCATCGTCCGCTTGAACCAGCACATCCCGGCTGGGAAAAGAACCTTTGCCGAAGTAAAGGACTCGTTGCAGAAGGAACTGCAAAAGAGAAAGGTCGAGGAAGTGAGAGCGTCTCTGGACAAGCGGCTTCGCAAGAGCGCTAAGGTGGAAGAACTTTAGGACCAGCTGTCAGCTATCAGTTTTCAGTGGAAACCAAACTGGTTTCCGCTGAGAACTGAGACACCGTCTCATGATGAACGTGGGAAGTAAGCTAGCGGCTCCCCTCAGGGGCTAAACAGTTTGCTGAAAAACTCTCGCAATTGGCTAGAAGTGGGCCTCAGGCGCTAAAGCGCGGACACACTTTCGAGGACATACGGCACGAGTAAAACTCGTGCCCTTCCCGAGGCCCGATCGAATTGGAGTTGTTCAGCGAACTGCAAAGCCCCTGTCCTTAACTGCCCATTTGCGGCACGGCTGAAAGCCGTGCCCTGCCCAAAACCGATTATGATAGGGCTTCTGAGAACTCTCTCGCCAACCCCCTTGCGCCAAATGCCTAGGCTCCTCAATTTGGCTGGGTTATATAACTCAATCTCCGCCCGATAACGCCCTTCGTCGTCTCCTATCTACTTTAGTAACAATAAGTTAGCAGATTCCCATATTGGCGGCGAACGTGCATTTCCTTGCTCAGGATAAGGCTGGCGTTCCCTCGCAATTGCGCCGCGCGCCGGGCGCCGTTCCGCGGAGGCCAGGGGACAGGTTGAAAGGTAATGGCTGCTGTCCGGGACAGCAGGAAGTGGGTGGAAGGTGGCGGGTGTTCTCCGAAAAACGCGATGGGGGCTGGCGGCGCTACTCCTGATGGCACTGCTGGCGTTGCCGGCAGCGGCGCAACTGCAACTCGGCGACTTGAACAGCAACCTCTCCGGCACCATATCGGCGGGATATAACGGTGATTACGGAAATCAGATCGACTCCGATCACAGCCTGGCATTCGGCGGCGCGGGCACGCTCTCCGGTTTTTACTACAATCCCAACTTTGTTTCCTTCACGGTTTCGCCTTTCATGAATCAGGCGCGAGACAACTCCGCCTTTCAATCGATCTCCGACGCCAGCGGCGTCAACCTTAACGCCTCGATTTTCGGTGGCAGCCATTATCCTGGATCCATCAGCTTTGCCAAGGCTTACAACAGCGAGGGCAATTTTGCCATCCCGGGAGTGGCCAACTACACCACTCGTGGCAACAGCGAAACCCTCGGCATCAACTGGTCGGCGATGGTGCCTGGCTTGCCCAGCCTGACCGCCAACTTCCAGATGGGAAACAACCAGTATTCGATCTACGGTTCGGACGACACCGGCAGCACCGATAACAAGTCGCTCGGACTTCGGTCGTCCTACATGCTGAAGGGCTTCAACATGAGCGCCTACTTCAGCGATGGAACGTCGCACTCGGATATTCCGCAGGTTCTCGATGGCTCGTCACAGGCGGAGACGGCGACCTCCAGCAACCACGGATATGGATTCGCGGTGGGGCATCAACTTCCCTTTCACGGGGGATTTTCCGCTAACATGAACAGCTCTTATGTTGACTCTGACTATGCGGGATACAGCTACGACGGCACGATTGACACTTATACGGCGACGGCAAGCTTCCAGCCGACCAACAAGTTTCACGTTTCGGTCAGCACCGATTACTCTAATAATCTTACGGGCTCGTTGTACGAGGCCATTGTAGGTACGGGAGGCATCGTTACGCCGCCGAGTCAGGGGCAGTCTTCGAACTCCTTCGATCTATTGAGCATGGCCAGCTATTCGCTGATGCCGAATCTGCAAACGCTGGCCTCGGTCGATCATCGCCAACAATCCTTCCTGGGCAAGAGCTATACATCCGATTCGTACGGCGGCGGCCTGACCTATGGGCGGGTCGTGCTCGGCGGCAACTTTAACGCTGCTCTTTCGCTCACCGACAATACGGTCAGCACTTCGAGCGCGAACGTATTGGGATTCAGTGGCACGGTCAACTACAACAAGAGATTCGACGGCTGGGCGACAGGTGTCTTCTTTAACTATGCGCAGAACGTGCAAACCATTCTGATCACTTACATGTCCTCTTCTTACGGGTATGGGGGCAATATCAGGCGGCGCTGGGGGAAATTCGGAACGAGCGCGGGGGCCAACTTCAACAAAACAGGATTGACCCAGGAGGCGGGGACAGACAGCAGCAGCCAAAGTTACAATGCCTCCGTTTCCTATTCGCCCTGGATCAACTTGACGGGCTCCTACTCGAAGTCGAACGGAAACGGAATCGAAAGCGGAGCCGGCCTGGTGCTGACGCAAAACCCGGAACCGGTGCTGGGCGCAGGCAATCTTATTCTTTTTGGCGGCACCAGTTATTCGTTTGGGCTAAGCAGCAATCCCATGCGCAGGCTCACGCTGAGCGCGAGCTACGCCCGCGCAGACAGCAACAGCAATGTGTTGGGGATCGCCTCCTGGAACAACACGAAGCAGATCAACACGCTTTTTCAGTATCAATTCCGTAAGATGTACTTAAATGGCGGATACAGCAATCTGGTGCAAGGCTTCAGCACCTCGGGATTGCCGGCGGAGAATGTGTCGGCGTTCTATATTGGAGTATCCCGATGGTTCAACTTCTTTTAATTTTAAAGGGGCGATGAATCATTTCGTCATTCGATATTAAGTCTGGATCTAACTCTGGCCGGCGAGAATCGCAGAAAGCGAAATAAGATGAGGATGCGGAGCGCGCGCAGGTTGAGTTCGGTCGCAATTCTGCTGGTGCCTTTGCTCGCCGCTACTGCATGGGCCTCGCGCAAGACCAATAATACGGCTCCTGATCCTGGTCCTCCGGTGCTTGAGCTTGAGGGCGGGCGCAAGCTCACCTACGAACGGAGCTTCGGCTCCGAACGCGAAGTGAAGCCGAAGCGCGGCTTCTGGAACCGCCTGGTCGACATCGTCGCCGGCGAGCCCGACTTCAAGAATCTGGTTCGCCCCTACAGCGTCGCCACCGACTCGCGCGGCCGCATTATCGTCACCGATCCGGGCGCGGGAGGCGTTCACATTTTTGATTTCGCGCAACAGAAATATAAGTTCATCGAGCGCCGCGACAAAGGGAAAGATGCCATGCTCGGGCCACAGTGCGTGGCCGTCGACGCCCAGGACAATATCTACGTCTCTGACTCGGAGACGGGCAAGGTATTCGTCTTTAATTCGGACGGAAAATATCAGCGCGCCATCGGCAGCATAAAAGGCGGCGAAGGCTACTTCAAGCGCGCCACCGGAATCGCCGTCGATTCCGCCGCGCAACGCATCTTCGTCACCGACACGCTGCGCGACAAGATTTTTATGATGGACATGCAGGGCAGCATCCTGCAAACCATTGGCGGCCGCGGCGAAGGCAACCTCGAATTCAACTTTCCCACCGAACTGCGACTCGATGGCCCGGATCTGATTGTGGTTGACACCATGAATTTTCGCGTCCAGGCGCTCGGCCGCGACGGCAGCTTTCACTACGCCATCGGTAAGCTCGGGGACAGCACCGGCGACGTCTTCCGTCCGAAAGGCATCGGCGTCGACTCTGAAGGTGATTTGTATATCGTCGACGGTTTATGGGGAGTGGTGCAGGTATTCAATCGCCAGGGCGATCTTCTTTATTACTTCGGCAAAAGAGGCACCCACGCGGGTGAGTTCCAGTTGCCCACGGGATTATTCATCGACCACGACGACCGCATTTTCATAGTCGACTCCTATAACCGCCGCATTCAAGTCTTTCACTATTTTGGTTTGAAAAAACCGAAGGAAGGAATGTAGTGAGATCGAAGCTCCTACTCGTGTGCCTGGCGCTACTCGCCCTGAGCGCAACCTCGCTCGCGCAATTTACCGGCGACGTAATCGGCGTGCACGATCTCGGCCCGGGCAGCAAGTCTCCCATCACCGGAGCGCGTCCCGACTTCTGCATGTATTGCCACGAGCCTCACAACGGCATCGGCGGCCGCGTGCCGCTGTGGAACCAGAAGCTCACGACCCAGAGCTACACGCTTTACACGAGCGACACCGAGAAAAACCGCGCCGTGCAGCCAGTCATGGGAGCCGACAGCAATCTTTGCCTCTCCTGTCACGACGGAACCATCGCTCCCGGCACCACCGTTGCCTACGGTCAGGTAACCATGCAGGGATCGATGTACGCCTACGACATCTTTGGCAGCAATCTACAACCGTCTCATCCTTTCTCGCTCGCCTTACCGCTGAAAGACAACATCGATCTCGTTTCCTCTTTAGCTGCGAAGGGCATAACTAGCGATCCCACCGGCGCCGTCCGCCTCATCAAGGGCAACATCGAGTGCACTTCCTGTCATAACGCTCACGTGCAGGCCAAGGATCTCGTCTCGGAGAATTTCCTAGTGCGCGATAGTTCCAGCGGACAGATGTGCCTCGCCTGCCATGATCCGTCGCGGCAAATGGCCGGCAAAGTAAATCCGCTGGTGGATTGGGCCACGAGCTCCCACGCCATCGCGCAAAACAAACTTTCTCCCCAGGCGAATGTGGGCAGCTATACGACGGTGGCGACGGACGCATGCATCTCCTGCCACACTCCCCACAACGCTCAAGGGCCAGCCCGCCTGCTGCGCGGCCCCAACGAACAGGATTGCCTCGCCTGCCACAACGGCGGCTCCAACATCACGCCCGCGCCTCCGAACGTCTTCGCCGAGTATGTTTCGCCAAAGGCCGGCCACCCTTTTCCGACCACGACCAATCAGCATGACGCGGCCGAGGCAACGCTCCTCAACAACAATCGTCATGCCACCTGCGTCGACTGCCACAGCGGCCACGGATCGGCTCAGGTCTCAACCTTCCCTCCGCCGCCTCTGGTCCGCGTGTCGCAACGAGACTCTACCGGAATCAGCGCCACCGACGGAATGACCGTCGTCAACCCGGTCGTCAATCAATATGAGAACTGCTTCCGCTGCCACGGCAGCAGCTCCGGCAAAGCCGTGCAGGCCCTTTACGGATACCTTCCCGTGCGCGCCGTGTCGGCCGGAGACCCGCTCAACATCATTCCCCAATTCAGCATCAACTCCACCTCGAGCCATCCGGTGACGCACGTCAGCAATAGCTCGCTGCCTCAGCCTAGTCTGCTGATGAACATGTTGTATCTCGACGGACTGACGCCAGGCCGCGTCATGGGTACCCAGATCCTCTGCACTGACTGCCACAACAGCGACGACAATCGCGAATCCGGAGGCCCTGGACCGAACGGCCCTCATGGTTCGAAGTGGACCCACATCCTCGAGCGCCGCTACGAATTCAGCCAGACCATCGCGCCCGGCCAGCTGGTCACCAATCTCTTTCGCAATCCCGATCTCAGCGTCAACGGTCCTTACGCGCTCTGCGGCAAGTGCCACAGCCTCAGCAACATCATGTCGAACGCCAGTTTCACCCAGCATCAGAGCCATATCAATGCGGGATTTACCTGTTCGACTTGTCATACCGCTCACGGCATGGGAGGCACCAACCCAAGCATCAGCGGACAGCGGCTGGTGAATTTCGACGTCAATGTCGTCGCCCAGAATGGAGCCACGCCTATCACCTACAACCGCGCCACCAACACCTGTGTGCTGGCCTGTCACGAGACCGCGCATAACCCCAACGGCTCTGTCAAAGCTTCCAGTATGGTCCCGGTTGGTATCAAGAAATAGGACGCACTCGTGAAGGTACGCCGCCATGGTAGATAGCTTACTTGCCGAACCCGAGACCAGGCGCCCGGCCGTTGGGGAAGTTGCATCCAGCCCTAAACAAACTTCTCTTGTCTCCAGGCTGCTTTATCCCGCAGCTCTGCTTGCTTCATTGTCGATCTGGCTTCTCGCGCTGCGGGCTCCGCTCTGGTTGGATGAGACGGCTGCGTACTGGCAGGTAAGCGGCGGCTTCGCAAAGATCTGGAGCCGCTCGGCACTCATGCCATCTTCGATTGGCTATCTTTATACCCTATGGGCCGCGAAGTCGATTCTAGGCAGCCAGGAGATCGCACTCAAGATTCCGTCGACACTGGCGCCGTTGGGCGCGGTTTACTTTTTTGTTTCGCGCGGCGCGCGCGCTTTTCGAGCAGGACATCGCGTTTCTGGTTTGCATCTTGTTCGCATTGGAGCCGAACGTGGTGTTTGCGGCGACGGACGCGCGCCCTTACGCGTTTGCCTTGCTGACTACCAATGCTGCGATTTTTGCCTTCCTACGGTGGATGAGACAGCACGAGATGCGGCAAGCGATCGTGTTTGGCGCAGCGGCAGCGGCGATTCTCTACTTTCATTATTTGTTCGGCGCGATCCTGCCGGCATTTGCAATTTATTATTTGGCGGTGCGGCGGCGCTCGATCGCGGCCGATGCGCGACAACTGGCGGCAGTGCTGGCGTCGTTTACTCTGATTTCTCTTCCGCTGCTTTATCGGGTTCTCAGCCTCTACCACACGAGGGAAACACATGTGGTACAGGAATTGCCCGTGAAGTGGATTGCGTTGAACACACTCGTACCCATGCAGACGCTGATCGGGTTTGTGGCGGCGGTTTTCCTGGCCGCTCTGGTGCGGAAAGTAAAACTGACAGTCGCCGACTGCTTCCCAGCAATCCTGCTGTGTCCGCTTCTGGCGTTGGTGCCCGCCGGAATCCTCATCGGCATCAGCACAACTACTTCGCTGCATCTGGTTATCCCGCGCTATTTTCTGGTGGTTGCGCCGGGCAGCGCGTTGACCTGGGGATTGCTGACGAGCCGCATCGACTCGCGCTTGCTGCGGCAGATATTCTGCGTAGGCTTGGTGGGAGTTACGGTATTCGAATGTTACAGCTCACCGTATTCCCGCAAGCACGAGCTGAGTTTTAAAAAGGCGCATGAAGTGGTGAACGCCAATGTCGCTCAAGACCACGCGCCCGTTCTAACTTGCAGCGCCTTTATTGAAGCGGACTACGAGCCACTGCCGACAGATCGCACCAGCGAGAATGCGCTCAACTCGCAATTTATCTATTACCCGATTGATGCACCGGTGGTGCTGCTGCCGATGTCTTTGAACGATGAAGCGAGAAGGATCGCCGGCCAAGCAGCACTGGCTGCCACACAGCTGCATCAGCGGTTTCTCGTTGTTGGAAGTCCCAATTGCTATCCGACCATCGACTGGCTCGCCAGTTCTTCGCGTGGCGCGTTCACGGTGCGGTCGCTGGGGGAGTTTGACGAGATCGCGGTGGTGGAATTCCAGCCGGTCGCAGAAGGCGACTAAGGCAGTTTCCCCAGCGGCTAAAAAGATTGCTGAAAAACTCATGCCGTGTGCGGCAGTTACCCTCAGCGGCTGAAGCCGTCATTGAAAACAGGTCTTTTATCGCAGCGGTAAACCGCTGCGCCACCCAAAAGCAGGAGCAAAGGCGCGTTTTTCAGCAAACTGTAAAGTCGCAGTTATTTTGCGGCAGTTACGGCACGGCTGAAGCTGTGCCCTTTCAAAGCAAATCAAACTGACCCATTGCGGACTAACGGCGCACGAAGACGACGGCGAGAGGGTCTTCGTAAATCTTCTGGAAACGTTGATCGGCATTCAAGACAGCGGCGAGCGGCTTCGTTTTCTGCAAGAGGACAACTCCCGATTCGTTCAGGTAAGGATCGTCGATGTACGATTCATCGCCCTTCTCGGAACGGAAAAAGCGCATGTCGATCTCGTCACCGTAAAGATCGGTGCGTCCATCGATGGCCACTGGATAGTCGGGCATGTACCAGGTTAGAAATCCACCCCAATCGAACGTGTTGTAGAGCGGACCGGGCTGCGGGTTTTGGCGAAGGAAGTTGACGGCCTTTACCGGGAACCAACCGCTCATGGCATCGTCCAGGCCGCGGGTGTCAAAAGCAGTGTTGCGCGCCACTAGAAATAAGATCAGAGCTAGCGCTACTGCCAGGCCTGCTTTCTCAGGAAGAGTCTCGTCCGGCTCGCGGCTCGCTTCTTCTCGCCACGAGTCGGCGATGCACGCGCCTGCGGCAATACACAGGAACCACGAATCGCGCATGGTGCGGAAGGCGATGACGCTGGTGACAGTCAGCAAAGCGAGTTTGAACAGGTCGATGCGTCTCTTGCGGCCAACAGCAAAGAAGGCAGCGCCCGCGAGCAGGAGTTCGAGGTAATGGCTAAGGGCCCGAAAAGTGAGCGCCTGGAACTCGCGAATGTAGGTGTAAGGAAACTTTGAACTCGCGTAGCCAAAAACAACGGCATAGAGATGATACGAGTAAGGTCCGACGCAGGTCGCCAGCAGGCAAGCGACAAAGATGAGAATCAGTTTGCGGGCGGGCAGCGTTGAGGGTTGGGCGACGGCAGGAGTAACGCCGAAGTGCGCACCCAGTTGCTGTAACAAATGCACTCCGGTGAAAAGCCCAAGCACGAAGATGCCATACACAAACTGAATATGGCAGTTTGCCCACACCAGAAACACTAGTGGCAGCCAATATAGAATATCGGTGCGGCCAGGACGCTGTGACTCCAGCAGCAGCGTGAGGGTCACAGCAAACAGGATCATCGCACACAAACACCGGCCGCGGCATCAGGCTGAATAGAAATGCGGAGCAGGTTACCGTCGCCAGAATACTGGCCACCCAGAATTTTCCGGAAAGGCGGCGGACCATCCAATAAACGGCGTAAGCCACGGCCACGGTCAGCAGCGTGCCGTACATACCAACGCCCGGAAGACCAAACCAGGCATAGGCTTGGGATAGCGGCACTTCGTAGCCCCAACTGTAAGCCATCCACGGCCTGGCAGCAGCGGTTCGCGAAAGTATTCCTACGTGAGGGAAGGCACGGTGAGCAACGATCCACTCGCCGACTTTCAGATGCCACCAGATGTCGAGATCGAGAACAGAAAACTTCAGGATAAGGGCGCGAGCAGCCACGGCGCTTAAAAGCCCGGCGAGGACGAGCAACTGAACCACGCGGCGTTCCAAGAGCGCGCGCAACTCCTGCGCCAGGCTCGTGCTCTGGGATTTCTCTTCACTATTCTCCTCACTATGACGATGCGCAGAGGTTTCATTTTGTGTCGTTGAGTCAGTTCGCTGCGAGCGTTGATCGGCGAAGCTTTGATCGCTGAATGGCGAGTCAATTGGGTCGTTCATCACTTGCGTCTCGTTGCTCATAACTCATGGGAACCTGCCTTCGTTACGTCTGTAGTAGAGGAAAACTTTATTTGCTTGCTCACCCGTTCCGCCCCACTGACGGAAAGGCAATCGCGATGCCAACTTGGCTATCAAAACTAAACGCATGCCAGACAATGACTTAAATGATCAAGTTGACGATGATCGCGTGCTGACGAAGGGGCATAACGCGCCTTGCTGCGGAGAAAAACCCGGCTCGAGATTGCTCATCAAATCAGGCGTTTCTACAGGGGGGCCGCGCTAAAAACTAACGGCGCATTCTGGCGGGACGCTGGCCGCAAGAATGCGCCAATGAGAATCGCTTGAGTCGATGAGCCGGTTACTGTAGCGGCTTTGCCTGGGTACCTGGTTTGACGCTCGAGTGCTTCTTCGCCTGCGCCATCAGTTCCAGAACTTTTTCTTTGCCCTCGTAGTTCGGATTCTTATCCAGCAACTTCTGCCAGGTCGCGGTCGCCTTGTCGATGTCCATCTTGCCCTGCCACTCGACCACGCCGAGATTGAATAGGGTGTTGGCCTTATTCGGATCGTAAGAAAGCGACCTCTGGAATTCCGCGATCGCACCGTCAGGGTTTCCCGTATACCAGATCGCGGTCGCCATGTCGGTGCGAACCCCGGTGTTGGCGGGATCCACCTGGAGGACACGCTGGTAGTAGTCGATAGCGGTCGGATAGAGCTGGGCGTCGTAATACACATTGCCGATGCTGGCCAAAAGCTCGGTGTTCTTGGGATCGGCCTTCAGCTTCTCGATCGACGGTGCGGCCTGCGTATCCGCCATCTTCTGCATCTGGGCCGGAGTTGGAGCCTGCGCCCCCATATTTGCGCTTCCGGCGGGGGCGGTTGCGCTCGCTGCCGGAGCGGCTGCGGACGCCGGGCTCTCGCTGCCGCGTATAAACCAGCCGCCGGCGATTCCCACCAGCAGGCATATCACTGCCAACACATAGGCCTGCACGCTTGTCCATTGGTCAGTCGAAGTGGAAGTCGAGGTTGCGCGATTGGTATCTGTCATTTGTCTTTACTCCTTCAAATCTAATTTCGTAAGCGGCGGAATCCGCAGCGAGGTGCGCTCCTTAAGTCGCGGCGCTAACTCTTGCCTTGCATCTGTACGTCGGCCATCAGTTTCTGCACCGTAGCCTTTTGCTCCGCCTTTAATTGCGGATTCGACTTCAGCAACTCCTGCCAGGCGGCAAGCGCCCCTTTGCTGTCCTGCTTCCCCTGCCACTTGATCATGCCCAGGTTGAAGAGCGAGTTGGCATCCTTGGGATCATATTGCAGCGCCTTCTGTAGCTGCGCGATCGCCCCATCCACATCGCCGTTGTAGTACACGCTCGAAGCCAACTGGGTGCGAATGGCGACGTTCTTGGGATCGACCTGCAGTGCCTTGTCGTAATAGCTCGCCGCGTCCTTAAACTGATGCGTCGCCTCGTAAATGTCTCCGACCTGCTTGAGCAGTTCGCTGTTGGCAGGATCACCCTTCAGCTTTTCCAACAGCGGCGCAGCTTTTTTGTCGGCCATAGCTTTCATCTGATCGAGGCGGGGCATCTGCCCGCCCATGGCGCCGGCCGGAGAGCCCGGCTGGGCGTTGGCGCTGGCCGCAGATTGCGCCGTAGCCGGCGATTGCGATCCGCGGAAAAGGTAGCCGAGGGCCAGCCCCACCACGAGGCAGACTGCTGCCATCGCATAAACCTGCTTAACCTGCCAGGCTGATCCAGCGCTCGGTTGACTGGTGGATTCGTCCGCCATTTCCTGTTTCTCCCTCGTCATCATTTCATTGCGATGGCATCTCGGTGGACGCATCGCATTAGGTTTTGGTACATTCCGACCTTGCTTATTCAGGTTAGAGGTGACGATGAATGTGGGCAGCAATCTACGTCACTGGGGAATGTGATGGCGGTCACATGGAGGCACCCGCGAACCTAGCTCTCCGCTGGAGTTGTCTACATATGATGGGAAGCGGGGGTTAGATCGATGGGCGACTGCCGGACAATTGTGGGCTAGTTTCTCGAGCTTCCTGAAACACTTTGCCTCTCAGTCAAACTTGCGCCAGTTGCACAGCACCGGAGCGTTATCGTAGGGCAGAGCTAAGCGGAGTTCTGCGTCGGCCGCGGCTGGATCGTAGCGATGTAGGAGGAAACCGTAATTGAGGTGTAACAGCCGGTCGTTCGGATTTTCCAAGATTGCCCACTGATAGTCTTCGACAATCTCCCCATAGTTAGGTGATCCTTCAGCTTGGTTCTTCATCCGCTGCAGCTCTTCAGAGTGATTTAGTTGATTTATAAACGGAGGCCGTTGCAGCTTTGCGAGAACCAGACCCGCGACGCGCAAACGGTCGTAAGGCGTAAAGGCGAGCCGACGCTCGCACTCCTCCTCGGAAGCGATATCAGTGTTCACGGCGCTGCGGCGCAAGTCTGCCTGCAATATACTGTCGATCCGGCCGAAGTAGGCACGCGCCAGCAGGTAGGTCCCGCGCGGATTCATATGCACGTGTTCGTAGAAGAGTTCGCTGCCTGGAACCTGATGCTCACTCTCGACAGCAAGAATAGCGGCCCCATCCACTACGCTGACGCCAGGAGCAGTTCCGGCGAGCCCGCGAATCACATCATTCAATTTGCTATCGGCACGAAAGCGGAGCGTGTCGAGATCCTGAGCGCGAACGAAGCGGTCTTTAGCCCCCGCAAAATCGCCGAGAGCCCAGATGCAGCGTGCGATGCGGAACTGAAGTTCCGCGTATTGAGGATCGATTTCTTCCGCTGACAGGTAGAGCTTCAGGGCCTCGGCGTAGGATCCCGCGGTCTCGAAATCGGCGCCACGCTTGACTAACGCCTCCCAGGAACGCAGTTCATCCTCGCGAATGCCTTCGCGGTGCAGGGAAGCGAACGGGGCACAATCTTTCATATTGGTAGCGACTGTGCTGATCACGACCTGGGTACCCGAGCGGCGGGCGGCCACGAGGATATCGCGTAAATTGGCAGCGAAATTTGCGTACACGGGCTTCATCTGGGGAGAATCGGCGCGGACCTGCCGGTCTAAAAACATTTCCATGCCTCGCCACTCGGCTGTGTTTTTCTGGTTCGCGCGCGTGACCTTCGCGACCAGCTGACCGACGCGAGTGGAGTTAAGGAAAACTCTTCCGCGGATGGCGGGCAGGCTCAGATCCCACGGCGTTAACACCGTGCCCGGTCCGAAAGGCCCGACCACTTCGGTGTTGCCCGTGTAAATCACAAAAAGGTCGGGCTGATAGTGCGACAAGTCCTCGACCATGGGCAGCAGCGCATGAGAGTTGATCGCGGTGATGCTGGTATTGATGACCTCGAACTTTGTCGAGGGATAGCGCTGTCGGAGCATCACCTCGAGGTAGCGGCCAAATCCGTAGCTGGGATCGGGATCGCCCCAGGCGACCGACTCGCCCAAAACGAAAATCCTGTAAGTTCCCGGAGATTTTTTTGCGGGAAATGCGTACGGCCGCGGAATGCGGAACATGCCTGCTGGGAAGAATGTCGCGGCGAAATTTGGGTTATCGCAATAAGCAGGTTGGCCGTGGTCGGTGCAGGGGCGCGTGACGGTGGTTGAGGTGCCAAGTCCGCAGAGGCGCAGCGCTAGCTCGGTGAGCGCGAGCAGTAGTATCGGCACAAGAACAGTAGCGGCCGCGATAGCCAACCGCCGGCGCCAACGACTGCTGCGAGCCTTCGTTAGTTTCGTCGTGATTTGCGGTTCTGCAGCTACGGTCATCAGGGTTCCGGGCGTGGCAACGCCATCTCGCCAAAAAGTAATAAAGGCAATTGTCATGCCATGCCAGCGCACCGGCAAATGCTTGAAAAGAGAGACATTCCGCGACATTTCGGCCGGCCGGCTATGCTTGCCAAAGGGCTAAAACACGCGCCGAGTGCGGAGAAATGCTCGCTTTCGAAGGACATGGCGTCACGCAATCTTCTCCGTCTCTGCAGCCGTTTGGAACTATTCTTCTAATTTTGGGCTTAGGCGCCCGTGCGCTCTGGAGTGGCAAGCTCTGCAGAGTGTGATCAAGTTCTCCTCCGAGTCCGTTCCAAACTGGCTACTGAATTCTTTGTGATGTACCTCCAGATTGGACATCGTGCCACAGGATTGACGGCCACGAAATTGTTGCCAGAGTCGAGTGCCCTATTGAACTGAACTTGCTGCGGGCGGTGACTACCAGACTCTTCCGAGGGTTACCCGGGCAAGGTGCTCACAAAAGCTGACCCTCAGAAATTGCCATACATCATCTGCGCCGTGCTCGTGCCACCTGACAGCGTGCCGATCAGCACAAAGATCAGGGCAAGCACATAGAGTGGCGGGAGCCAGAACCATCGCCAACGAGCCAGTAGCGCCATCTGTCCCGGGGGCAAATTCGATGGTGGGGCCTCCGCATCCACCGTCTCGGGCGAAGCGCGATTGAGGCTGTCGATTGCGAGCAGCACAATCGTGTAGCCAACCGCTAGCAATAGAACCAGCCAGTAAAGACTCGCTGACAGAAAATGCGAGCGATAGCTGGCGGGCGACAGAATCGCCGCCAGCATTTGATGCGCTTGGCCGAGAGAATTTGCGCGGAAGAAAATCCATCCCAGATTCACCAAGCTGATAGTCGAAACCCACGCGAGCGCAGTCCACGGAATTCTGGGAGGCGTCCAGTCGAACCTCCGCTCCATCCCTTCTACCTGTCGATGCAAGAGGAGAAGCAGGCCGTGAAAGGCGCCCCACAGAAGAAAGAGGATGCTTGCCCGGTGCCACAATCCGAAGAGAACCATGGCGATGAGCAAGCTGAGATTTCGCCACCATGCTTCTCGGCGCATGCGCATCAGAGGGAAGAAAACATAGTCGCGAATCCAGAAGGAGAGCGACATGTGCCAGCGCGTCCAGAAGATCGACGGGGTCGTCGAAGCGAACGGGCGTGCAAAATTCTCGGGAATCATGAAGCCGAGCGCCTGGGCTGCGCCGATGGCGATGTGCGAGTATCCGGCGAAGTCGAAGAAGAGTTGCAAGCCATAGCCGAAGGCGAGGCACCAGACGTCTGGGCCGCTCCAGTTCGCGGCGTGATCGAAGCCGGAGGCAACGCCATCGCCGCCGAGAATTCCTTGTCCCAGCAATTTGGCGAGTTGCATCATGAGCACGCCGGTGGCGATGCGCCGAAACCCGCGTGCAATGTCGTCCGAACGCGTGACGCTATCGGAACGGAATTGCGGAAGCATCTCAGACATGCGGCAGATGGGCCCCGAGATGGTGACGGGGAAGAAAACCATATAGAGCGCAAATTCGAAGAACGATGGCTCGACGTCGTCGCCCTGATAAACGTCAAATAAGTAGCTCATCGCCTGGAAGGTCCAGAAGGAAATGCCCAAGGGCAATGCGAGGTGCGCGAAGCGCTGCAATAGTAACGATGAAAACGGCAGATGGACGGCGGCTTCCGGCAGGTACTTGAAGGTGCTCAGCAGTGCCAAATTTAGAAAAATTCCGATGGATAGAGTTACGGCCGAGCGGTTGCGGCGAAGCCATTCGCCCACGAGATAGTTCATCACCGTGGATGTAACCAGAACGGCGGCGAACCCTGCTCCCCAGGTCAGATAGAGCGCATAGCTTGCAATCAGAAGCGCAGTTCGCCGGAGGGGCCGCGAGCGGGCCTTGGCCAGGATCACGACGCACAGCAGGAAGACCACAGCGTACGAAATGATGCGAAACAGGGTTCCTCCGTGTGCGTTGAAATTTTCTGAGCGCTGGGCCCTCACGAGTACCTCGGCGAATTTTCGCGGACGATTTCGACGAGAGCCAGCGAGAGTAAGCGACAAAGAACGACGCAGCAAGAATAATGGCGCGCTTGCGCGGTTACAAGAACACATCCGCTACACTTCTCATCCGTTACACTACTGCGTGGTCCGATATAACAATCTCGTCGAAGCGCTCGAGGCAGCTCCCGGCGAGCGCCCTTTCGTCACGGCCTGGGTCAACGAAGACGAACAAGAGACAGTCACATTTGCCGATTTTCGCCGCCGCGCCCGTCTCCAGGCGGGAGTGCTCGGCGCTAGTGGTGTGCACAGTGGCGATCGCGTGATCATCATCATGCCGCAGGGCATTCCCGCGATGACCGTCTTTGTTGGAGCGATGAAGCTCGGCGCTGTGCCTGCGTTTATCGCCTATCCCAACGATAAGGTTGAGCCCTCGAAGTACCGCTTTGGAGTGGCGGGAGTGACGGCAAATCTTAACGCTAAGGTTGTCGCGATCGACGAAGCGTTTCCGGACGAAATGCTCGAGTATGTGGCGTTGGGCGCGAATACAAAGCTGCTTCGCGCGGGTGAGGGCAAGTCCACGAGCGAGGAAGAAGAGTTCCGGCAAACAACCAATGAGGGCGACGGAGTGGCGTTCATCCAGCATTCTGCGGGCACCACCGGACTGCAAAAGGGTGTGGCGCTGACCCACTCTGCCGTGTTGCGCCAACTCGAACATCTGGCGGAAGCGCTGAAGATTGACAGCACGACCGATCGGATCTACAGCTGGCTGCCTCTTTATCATGACATGGGTCTGATCGCCTGCTTCATGCTTCCCATGGCCTATCACATCCCGCTCGTGATGCAGTCGCCGCTCGACTGGGTGATACATCCTGAAACCATGTTGCAGGTCATCAGCGAGCACAAGTGCACGCTCGCGTGGCTGCCTAATTTCGCTTTTCAATTTGTTCCTCGGCGGACGCGTCTGAATCGGCGCGCGCAGTATGATCTGTCTTCTGTCCGTGCGCTGATCAATTGTTCGGAGCCAGTCCGGACCAGCAGCATACAGGAATTCCAAAACGCATTTGCTGCCATCGGGCTAAAGGCTGGTGCTTTGCAAAGCTCCTACGCCATGGCCGAGAACGTTTTTGCGGTCACGCAGTCTGCCATCGATCGGCTTTCCGGCCCCTCGCAAATATGGGCCGACGGCAGGCAGTTTCGCAATTCGCATCGCATTGTGCGGGTCGCGGAAGGCAGCACGGGTTCGGTTTGCTTCACGTCATCCGGCCCTTTGCTGCCGAATCACGAGATTCGTATCGTGGCAGATTCGGGCGTGCCCCTCGGCGAAGGCAGCGCCGGTGAAATTCTCATCAAAAGCGATTGCTTGTTTAACGGTTATTACAATCGCGCCGACCTGACAGCAAAAGCGATCGTAGATGGCTGGTATCACACGGGCGATCTGGGATTCTTTGCCGGCGATGAGCTTTATGTGGTCGGGAGAAAGAAAGACCTGATCATTGTGGGAGGGGAAAATCTTTATCCGCAGGATATAGAAGAAGTCGCTGCCAGCCACAGCGCCGTTCACGATGGCAGAGTCGTGGCGATGGGGTTGTACAACCCTGATCTTGGGACAGAAGAAATTGTTATTGTTGCCGAGGTGGAAAGCGAAGGCCTTCTCGCCAACGCTGCCGAGATCGAGCGCGAGATTCGCGGTAAGGTCACCGCGGCGTTGGGAGTGAGTGCCGGAACAATTTTTCTAAAGCCGCCAAAGTGGATCGTGAAGAGCACAGCCGGAAAACCGGCGCGATCCGCGACCTTCGAAAAATTACAGAAGGAACATCCGGAACTCAACGTCGAATAGCACTCGCTGAGAAATGTTGGAGACGCAAGCGTCTCATTTTAGGGAGAGAATTGAGATGACAGACGAAGCCAAGCAGATGATCGAATACATCCTGAAACGAATTCGCAAGCCGACGCTGGTGATCGATGAAGATACGCCACTCGTCTCGTCGGGATTGGTGGACTCTATGGCGCTCGGCGAGGTGATGCTGACGCTCGAAGACCTGACCAACACGCGCATTCCGCCGGGTGCGGTTAAGCCGAAAGATATGGATACGGTCGCCAAGATGTTCGCGACCGCACAGCGGGTCGGAAAGCCCCGCAAATAGTCTGGTGATATGGCTGCTCGCGTAGATGCACAAACGTCTATTCTTGTTCAGCGCTGGTGCTGGGAGTGTTCAATGCGCCATTCATCAATCTCGTGTTCGGCGTCGGTAATTTATGATGGTGTAAGCAATTTTCTTAATTCTTGCGCGCTGGTCGTACTTTCCTTCACGGGCGGCGCGCCGGTTTTCCCCGGACTTCTTCGTAAAGCAAAACAGCTTTGTGCGCAAGCCAAGATTACCGCTGTCTACGGATCGACGGAAGCCGAACCCATGGCCGAGATTGCTCTCTCCGATATTTCGAGAGAAGACTTCGACGCCATGGAGAAGGGTAAAGGGTTGGTCACGGGGCGGCCGGTGTCATCGATTTCGTTGCGCGTTATTGGTGAGCAGTGGGGCGTCCCGATTTTACCGCTCGATGCCAGGACGTTCGAGCAACTTACGCGGGCCAGCGGAGAACTTGGCGAAATAGTAGTCTCGGGCGGCCACGTGTTCCCGGCTATTTCAACGGAGAAGGCGACGCCGAAACGAAGTTCGAAGTGGATGGCGCGCGCTGGCATCGCACCGGCGATCTGGGCTATATGGATGCGGCCGGCCGGCTTTGGCTCCTCGGTCGATGCAACGGGAAAATCCAGGATGCACGAGGCTCGCTCTATCCCTTTGCCGTGGAGTGCGCCGCGATGCAGACTGCCGGGATTCGACGGGCTGCATTGGCTGCCGTCGACGGACGCCGCGTGTTAGCGATCGAATCCACAGAAGCCCTATCACGCGACGACATTCTGAGATCTCTGTCCTGGGCTCAACTCGACGAAGTAGTCTTCTTGGATCATGTCCCTGTCGACAAGCGTCACAACGCTAAGGTTGATTACGTCGCGCTATTTCGCAAGCTTAAAAGAGCGAACAATCGTCGCCGAACTCTTCCGTAGATTGTTGCCGCGAGCTCTCATCTGATCCTTCACCGAGACGCAGACCATAGCCGCGCGACTGATACCTTTAGGCTGGACTTGGGCGGTTACGAAAAAGGGAAAATCTGCAAAACGAAGCCAACAAGTCCATTGTTCTTCAACCCGGTTTCGCGCGTTCGCGAGAAGACACCGCCGCACGCAACCACCTTCATGCAAACAAATGTATGCCTTCTTTCAACGATGGGGAGGGTCTTTCGGTGTGGACGATCCGTCGACTCGCGCCCTTAAAACGCGGCGGAATGGCTTCCTTGTGGTATCTAGCAGTTTGGGTAAACAGGATTGCCACTTCCAGTTGGAGGGAGGGCAATCTACTAATTCTCCGCCATCTGGAAGACGCAGAATCTTCCCGCGATCACATTCCCAGCACGACGGTGGCTCCGGTTCGCCGGTGGACATCTGACCACCAACTTTCCCTGTACACAGTATTTCATAGGTGTCCACCGGAGAGCAGTGATCACGGTCACGCCCGCAGGGTTGCGGTTATGGGCGCGCGCCGCTGCCTGGACCATTCGTAGACTGGAGTTTCGCCAAACCTCTCTACGCTGTTACACCGTCTTGGCGTGCGCCTTCATCAGGCTGACCTCGGAGGACGGAGAGCTGGACGAGGACGAGGCCGAGGCCGATGCAGAGACCGGCGCTTTCGAACACAATTCGATGGCTTCGGCCATGCCTTGGCATTCCTGCTGTTTCGAGTTGACCCATTCGGCAAAGGTAGCTTTCTGCCGAGCGACGCCGTCGAGGTTGCGGCTGATGCGCCCTGCGTAGTGCGCCTTTATGCTGTCCATCTCCGCCTGAATCTGCACGATTTCTTCGGCCTTCCTGGCCCACTCCGCCTCAACTTGCTTGCGCTGCTGCGCCTCGTGAGCATCGAGTGCATCCTGACGCGCCTTCGCGTCTTTCTGCAACTGCTCGAGTGAAGTGCCGGCCGCGTCGAGGGCCATTAGCACCGCGGCCCGCTTCATGTCCTTCGATAAGTCGCGGATGTGTTCGCTGTTCAGCATCTCGACCACTTTGGTGATGCTGCATCCCCTGGGCGGATTCATGATCCCAATGGCGCGGTAAATGTCTTCCATGGGCGACAGATCGGCTTGGAAGGTTGGGACCTCTCGTGCAGACCGCACCGGCGCCTTGGACGTAGATTGACTTATGTCAGACATAAAACAATTCTCCTTCTCGCGATTGCGGTTGCTGTTTCCGCCGCTGGCTTCGGCGTCCTCGGGCCCGCTCATACCGGGGTCCTCAGGATTCTTGCGCCAGGGCATTTCGAGCCATTTGCTTCGCATATGTTTTTCTTCCTTGCCAGCCTGCATTGGAGGCCGTTTGGTTTGGAGTTCAGTCTGCAATTGGGCCCGCACGGCTTCCCGTACCGCGGCCCATACTTCCGTCCTCACGTCGGCCCGTACGTCGGCCCGAAATTCGGCCCGCATTTCAGCCTGCACTTCGGCCAGAAAAAGAGGATCGATGTTTCGAGGGCGCGAGAGCGAAATGTTCCGGTTTTCGACTTCATGATCAACTGCACGCGCAGGCATCATGGTGGCGAGTGCGATGCCTTTGACGGGAGCGCGGTCTTCTTTTGTCGGCTCGACTTTCTGCTCGACTTTTTTCTGCTCGACCTTTTTCTGCTGGACCGAGGGAGCTTCGCTCGGCTTGGTCTCTGGCCGCTTCGGCGGCGGTCTGGGAATCTCGGGTGCTGCAGCCGCAACAGTCGTCATCACTATGTTCGTCATAACGACAGTCGGTACACTGATGTTCGGCACGACGACGTTCGGCACGATGACACTCGGTGCCACGGCGGCCGGACGCACCGCACGGCCTCTTACTGCGCTCGGCTGCGGCGTGGAGATAGAGCGGTAAGAGTACGCGGCCTGCGCGACGTCTCGCTGAATTCCTATCAGAAAATCCGCACCATCGGCGCGGCAATGTCGGACCTCGCCGGCGTAGTCGTCGTGTGGCGACTGAATTCTTACTTTGGATCCGACCGGGATTGGCATCTTGGCCCGTATAGCGTGCCCCGCCGGCAGACTTGTCTTCCATGCGCGCGGTAGCAGTCCGCCAAGTCCCGCCAGCGTCCTCCCACGACACATCTACCCGAGTTAGCACGGGTTTGCGGAACTCGACCGTCCCCCGTGTCGTAAACTCGGTTAGAACAGCGCTCATGTATTACCTATCGGCAAGAAGTCGAAATAGTTAAGGATGGGATAGGCGGCACGATTGGGAGGGGCAGAAGCTTCCCGGGAGGTCGGCGAGGCGATAGGCTCCGAAGGCGGAAAAGGCCCATTGTAGTACCGTGTTTCCCCGGCCCAACCGCCTGCAACGCTGACCTTTATGCACCTCATCATCTGGGAATTCGCCGTTCGAGAGGAACACCTGGAGGACTGCATCCGCGCCTACGGTGCGAATGGGGATTGGGCAAAGCTGTTTCGGCTCGCGGAAGGCTATCTCGGCACTCAATTGCTGCGGTCGTCTCAGAATTCCAACGTTTTTCTGACCGTCGATCGCTGGGAAAGCGCCGCTAGCTTCGGGAAGTTTCAGCAGCGGTCCGGCGCGGAATATAAGAAGTTGGACACTCGGTTTGAGGGCTACACAATGTCGGAACGGAAGGTCTGAGTCTTCGAGGATGAACCGGCGAAATTTTAGCCGCGCCTGGTTTAAGCCTGAGTCGGTCCTTCGAGCCGAGTAAGACGGCGCTCGCGACTGGTGGCGGTCTCCAACAATTTGGTGGCGGCGGACATGAGAGTTGCTCCAGCCCCGCCCATCAAGCCATCCCCGCCCGCTCCTTTGTAGTAAATTAGTCACCGATGGCCTCCGAGAAAATTATGATCGTGGACGACGAGCGCCTGGTGCGCTGGTCGCTCCGCCAGAAGTGCGAGGAGTGGGGCTACCAGGTCATCGAGGCCGACTCCGGACAGCCCGGGCTCAAACTGGCGCAACGCGAGTCGCCTGACCTGGTGCTTCTCGACGTCCGCATGCCCGACCTGAGCGGTATCGAAGTGCTCGATCAACTTAAGAAAAATGGCGACGCGCGCGCCGTCATTATGATTACCGCCGATCCTCAACTCGACGATGTAAAGGCCGCGATCAAGCTGGGTGCTTATGACTTCGTAGGCAAGCCGATTGATTTCGACGAACTGCACATCACCATCAAGAATGCCCTGGAGGCGACCAGCCTGCGCACGGAAGTTCAGAGCCTGCGCAGTGAGGTGCGCCGCAGTTCCGGCTACGACAGCGTGGTCGGCGTCTCGCCGAAGATGACCGAGCTGATGAACTTCGTGCGCAAGGTTGCATCCAGCGAGGCCACCACGATCCTGATTCAGGGCGAGAGCGGCACCGGCAAGGACCTCATCGCCAAGGCGATCCACTACGAAAGCTCCCGGAAGGACAAACCGTTTGTCGCCATCAACTGCTCCGCCATTCCCGAGACACTGATGGAAGCGGAGCTCTTCGGTCACGAAAGAGGCGCTTTCACCGACGCTAAGCAAATGAAGAAAGGCCTCTTTGAGGCGGCCGACGGAGGCACGCTCTTTCTGGATGAGATTGGCGAACTCTCGCCTCTGCTGCAAGCGAAACTTCTGCGCGTGCTTGAAGATCAGGTCATCCGCCGCGTAGGCGGCATACGCGACATGCAGGTCGACGTGCGCGTGATCGCGGCCTCCAATCGCGACCTGGAAAAAGCGGTGCGCGAAGGCCAGTTTCGGCAGGATCTCTACTATCGCCTGGCCATCATTGCTATCTTTATTCCGCCGTTGCGCGAAAGAAAAGAAGACATTCTTCCCTTGGTGGATTTTTTCATCGACCGCTATAACCGCCGCTTCAAGAAGTCGGTGCGCGGCATCACCGATGAGACACGCCGGCTGATCTTTACCCACAACTGGCCGGGAAATGTGCGCGAGCTGAAGAACACCATCGAGAGGGGAATGATTCTCGAAGATGAACCCTTTCTTCGACCTAACTACCTGCCGTTCTCGGTCGGAGATTCCGGGGGCCGGACATTGTTTGAACGGTCTTCGCCGACTGACGGGGGTCAGGTACTACCGAATGGCAGGTCATTGCCGCGACTTTACATTCCCGAGGGAGGAACGTCGCTCGAGGAGGTCGAGCACGCCATGGTCGAGTTGGCCATGCGCCAAGCGCATGGGAATCAGACACATGCCGCCAAGCTGCTGGACATTAGCCGGGACGCTCTGCGCTACAAGCTGAAGAAGTTCGGGCTGATCCGCGGGGACGAAGAGGGAGCGCAGACGGGAGCGGCTGAGGAGCAATAGGCTCAATGTATGTACAAATGTTCCACGTGGAACATTTGTGGTGGCGTCAAGATATGTACACTTCCGTAAGTATGTTAATTCTCCTCCGCTGCCTGGCAGCTTAATGCTCGAAAACTACTCAGATAGCCTGCTTGGATATTTAAAGAAAATCTTAGTCAGACCAGGTCAAGATCAACATCAAGATCAAGGGCAGCGGACAGGAGTGTCCGCTCCACACACGTGGAACTTAGGCTGACTTAGAGCTGACACTTCTTTGATCCTCGGTGGGCAGATGGAAGAGGCGCTGGAGGGCTTGGGTCATTTGTTCTTGTTCTACTTTTTCGGGAAACTCTTTTATTTCGCGGGCCAGAGAGGCGGAGATTGTTTGGGTCATGCGGGCCAGGACCGCGTTGAACATTTCGTCCTGGTCTTTTGAGAAAGGGCCGTTTTCTTCGCGGAAGGCGTTTAGCTCCTTGCGGCAGACTTCGTCCAGGCGCTGACGGACTTGAACGATGGTGGGGACTACGGAATCGGCAGTCAGAGTGCGGCGGAAGGCTTGCGCTTCTTCTCGCAGAATTTTCTGTGCTTCGGTGGCGGCGGCCTCACGCTCGGCGGCTGTGTCGTCGGATACATTTTCGAGGTCGTCTAGATCGTAGAGGAAGATGCCTTTAACATTGCGGACGGCGGGGTCGATGTCGCGGGGCATGGCTAGATCGGCGATTAAAAGAGGCTGGGCAACGGGATGGGTTTTTCCGGCGCCAGCCACGGCGCAAACTGCGGCGGCGCGAAGTTTGCGTTCGGCCATCACACGTTCGGCTTCGTCGCGGCTTAAAACCCGATGTGGACAGGAGGTCGAGCCGATGATGATGTCGACTTCAGCCATGTGATGCCAGCGGTCTTCGAAAGGAAAGGCTGTTCCGCCTAATTTGGCGGCTAGTTCGGCGGCGTGCACGAAGGTGCGGTTGATCACGCTGACCTTGACGGATCCGCCGGATTGTTTGATCAACTCGCAGGCGGAGAGCTCGCCCATTTCGCCCGCGCCCAGCACCAGGACTTTCTTATTGGCGAGCGGGCCGAAGATCTGGCGGGCTAGTTTCACGGCGGTGCTGGGGATGGAGGCAGGCGCCTTGGCGATCGCCGTCTCCCGGGTAACGCGCTCGGAGACGGCAAGAGCTTTGTGCATGACGGCGTCGAGGAAGCGGGCAGAGGCTCCGATTTTTTGGGCTTGCTGCCAGGCTGCTTTTGCCTGAGGAACAATTTGGGGCGCGCCCACTACCATGGAGTCGAGGCGGGACACTACGCGAAAAATGTGGAACAGGGCGGCCTGGTCGAGCAGGCGATAGAAGTGCTTCCACTCTTCGAGCTTTAGTCCATAGTCGGCGCCCAAGAGGCGCATGACGGAGTTGGCGGCCAGGGTGACATCGCTCGCCCAGAGAAAAAACTCGGTGCGGTTGCAGGTGGAGAGGATGATAACTTCTTCTATGCCTTCGGCGCGGGAGAGGTGGATCAAGGCCTGGTAGCGTCGGCTTTCGTCGATCCAGAAGCGCTCACGGACGGCCACGGGGGCGGTACGGTAGTTCAGGCCGACGACCATCAAGGATGGTTCCACGACACAGCTCCTGATTAGGGGGAAGCACATGGCTGGCCATTGGGAGTACCGTTTTAGGATCGTTTAAGATTTGCTATTTCAGTTAGTTAGCTGGTATGTGGCGGAAAGAAACAGTGGAGGCAGAGAGGGAATGTGGGATATGGCGCAGTACTTGGTCGCTCGGGCTAGTTATGACGCTGTTGAAAGATGAAACACGAGAGGCTCGGCGCGGCTGAGGCGGCGACCGACTGTGCTAGTGAACTTTGGATCCTCGCGCTGCGAACAAATACATGGGTCCTTCGCTTCGCTCAGGATGACACCGTAAAGCAGTATGACAAGGTCGTGATTGTTGGATTAGTGGGCGACCCCCACGGGCGTCAGATCGTCTTTTTCTTTTTTCAAGCTCTTGGCTTGCGGCTGGTAGACGCAGAAGGGTTCCTCGTCTAAGTAGTTGCCGGTGGCGGCGTAGGCGCGGGCTCGGCAACCCATACAGATGTTGCGGAACTCGCAGCAGCCACATTTTCCGCGGAGGTTGTTGGTGTCGCGCAGCTCGTTGAAGACGCTGGAGTTGGCCCAGATGTCGGCGAACGATTGCTTCTTGAGATCGCCAGCCAGGGCAGGGAGGTATCCGCAAGGGAAGACCTCGCCTTGATGCGAGATGAAACAGACGGCGGTTCCGGCGAGACAGCCTTTGGTCATGGCATTCATGTCGGAGGGATGGCTTCCGGGATGACCTACGGGGTGTCCGATGCCTTGCGGCTTGAGTTCGATGCCGGTAGAGCCGGGCATGGCCATCTCGGTGGGGCCGATGGCGGGGACATGCTGCGGTGCTTCGACTACGGGCGCGGCGTGGGCTGCGGCTGCGGCGGCTTCGGAGCGGTGCTCGGCAGCGCGGCGCTGGCGAACTACACGGAAATAGTGAGGCGCGCAGGTGGCCTTCATTTCGATGCCGCCTTCGAGCGAGCGATCGTAGAACCAGTTCAACATTCGCTCGTACTCTTCGGGGGGAACCATTTGCTCGGCGGCGATATCTACGCCGCATCCTACGGGGACCAACAGGAAAGTGTGGAGGGCGTCGGCTCCGATGGAGCGGGCAAGATCGAGAACGGCGGGAAGCTGATGGGCATTGTGGCGGGCGATGGTGGTGTTGATCTGCACCGACATGCCTAGATTTTTGAGATTGCGGAAACCGGCGATGGCGGCGTCAAAGGCTCCGGGGATGCCGCGGAAAGTGTCGTGGGTGAGGGCGTCGGAACCGTCGAGGCTGATGGCGACGCGCTGCACTCCGCTATCGACGATCATGCGGGCAACGTGCTTGCTGACGAGTGTGCCGTTGGTGGCCAGAGCTACGCGTAATCCTTTATCGGTGCCATAGCGGGCTAGCTGGAAAATGTCGGAGCGGAAAAGCGGTTCGCCGCCGCTCAGCACGAGGATGGGAGTAGAGACCTCGGTAATCTGGTCGATGATGTCACGCGCGGCCTGAGTCGAGAGGTCGGTAGGGGAGCTGAGTTCGGTGGCGGTGGCGCGGCAGTGGATGCAGCGGAGATTGCAGCCTTTGGTTAGTTCCCAAAAGATCAAGCGTGGCTTATTTTTGCCGGCTGAATGCGAATGTTCGGTACCGTTGGATGATTGCATTTTTGCTTTCCCCTTTAAACCAGGGTTGTAGTTAACCCCACCCACGGGCAAACAATAAAGGAGAAGAAAGCGTACAGCGGTGACAGTCATCACCGCAAATTGTGATCTTGGTCACGCCGCGTAAGTCTTGTGGAATGTGAGTGTTCTGGCGGAATCCCAAGTTTCAGATTCAGCGGATAGCGGAAAAAGCCAGCTGCGAGCTTGGGTGGCCTGATCGTACGTCGGACGTTCCGCGATCAATTGTTATGGTTGGCGATTTCGCGCAACGCGGCTGTATTCCGAATCACCATGGTTGAGCCTTTGGCATGCAGGATCTGGCGCTTTTTCAATTCGGCGAAGAGGCGTGTTACCGTCTCGCGTGACGTCCCGATCATCTGCGCTATTTCTTCATGGGTGAGCCGGAGTTTTAAGCGCGGCTCGGGTTTGGCGGCTTCGCCATTCTTGAGGCTCCATTCCAGGAGTAACTTCGCCAGCTTCTCGGCGGCGGAGTGGGACAGGCCAAGAGCGCCCGCTTCTTTGCAAGCGTTGTGATATTTTTCGCTCAACTGCTCGGCGACTTTGAAGCAGGCTTCGACGTCATCCTTGAGAAAGTGGAGGAAGTCATCGCGCTTGACGAAGTTGACCTGGCAGGGATCGAGGGTCTCGGCCGTGACTTCGTAAGGCTTGCCGGAGATGGTGGCGCTCAGGCCCAAGACTTCTCCGGGCTCGGCCAGCTTGACGATTACGGTTCGGCCGCTCGGGGAGTTGATGGAGAGCTTGACACTGCCTTTGCAGAGCACGAAAATGCCGCGGGGTATTTGGCCCTCGACGAAGAGCACGGCGCCCTCGGGATAAGCGGCGGCGTATTTGATGTTTTCAAACGCCTGCAAGGCGCTCGCAGGCAGGTCGCAGAAGATACGATCGGTCCGCAACTTGCAGGTTATGCAGCTTTCTACAATCTCCATTCCATAGGGCGAGAGCATGAGGCAGCCTCCTGTACAACCTTGGGCCAGAAATACTTGGGTGGACTGCATCGTGCGCAGTTTCACCAGCCCTTAGCCGGACCTCTGCCGCCAGTGTCGGACGGAACGGAACAGTTAGCTGTGTTGCGAGACACAGGATAATGTGACATGGCTCACACGGGAGTGGTAATGCTGAGGGGGCCGGTTGAATCCGGGATTCTACGGTGCGGGGGTGCATCAAGAAATAGGGCGCGAGCCAGAACTCGCGCCCTGAGCCGACCTTGCGGCCGGACTTAGATGATGAACGGGCTACCTACTTCGCCTGCAACGACTCGATGTATTTGGTCAGGTTCACTACGCGCTGCTGAACTTCGGACTCATGGCCGCCGCTCAGGTTCCAGAATAAAGCTCCCCAGACCGGCATCTCTTTCGAGCCGTGCGCGGGGAAGCCGCCTTCGCCGCGAATGGTGGCTGAAACTTTCAGGGAAGGGAATTTTCCTCCGTTGTTCTTGCTGAGAGAAGTAAGGTCGGTGGGTGGCGTTTTCAGGGCGCTGGCCGCGGGGCCGGCACCTTTGCCGTCCGCGCCGTGGCAAACGGCACAGTAGGCGGTGAACATGTCCTTGCCGGACACGGGCGAGGTGGAGGTGATCGGGACATGCTTGATGGTGGTGGTTCCGGCCTGGTCGTTTCCAGTTTGAGCCTGCGCGAGGATCGCGCCGGTGAATAAGACCAGAGCAGTGATGATTAAGGCTAAGACTAGTTTCTTGGTAAACATTCGCATCTCTCCTTTAGCAACCAGCGCCCTTGAACGGCGAGCGCTTTCAAAGCTAAAACTCGACTGGCTGAGTCTGGCGCTTTCGCGCCGCTATTGTGCGATCTTCCATCCACGATCGGTGCGCGCCATGGTGAGCGTGGATCTGGTTGGGCTCGCGTTGTAGAAGTCAGCCTCGTATTTGTTGATGAGAGTTTGACGCTCCCAAAGATTGAAGCTCTTTACGAGCGGACCGCCGGCGTCGAATATATCGCCTAATTGATTCGGAATCCACTTCCAGTTGTAGTCAACGGTCGCGCTGTTGACTCCGGCCATGTTGACGCCGGCGATGCCCACAAATTGGCGCTCGGCCAGCGGAGCCTGGTAGGAGACGGTGCCATCCGCTTCGTTCGATTTCTTCAGGCCGGGGACGGAGGCGAGGAGGCGATCGCCTTCAGGAGTGAGCGAAACCAGAACGCTGCTTCGTGCCGACTTAGTTAGTTTGAGGATGCGCGCCTTTTCCAGAAGGCGATAATTCGGGTCGCCGGTTTTTTCGTCGCTACTCGGTTTGAGTAAGCCGGTGCGGAAGTGGATGACGGCTGGGCCGGGCCCCTGCAGCGCGGCGGCCGCGATTTCGCTGGCTTGCTGCGCGCTGATCGGCGTTTGCGCACGCGCCTCGCGCCACACATAAGCTGCCACGCCCACGATGGCTGCTACCAGACACGTCATGAGTAACAGCGGCAACAACGATGAGCGGCGTTCCATCTCAACTTCGGCTTCAAACATGGAATCCCCCTTTTGAGCGGCTATCGAGACATCGAAACTCTTCATTGTGGTTCGCAGGGTGACCGTTTGCGGTGACCCAGCTCACTTTCGATGGTGCCTTGCGTCACCATCAAGTAATACGCGAGATGCGCCGACAGAGTTATTGAGAGCGTGCGCGTCCTCACGTAAGGCTGTGACTTCTATCACATCGTGACGTAGTTGATGACGGCATAATTGCTGAGAATCCGGTGGTGAATTCATCACCTTGAGCGTGGGGATTTCATGGCAAAAGGACGTGTTTCGATCGTCGTTGAGCGCTGTAAAGCCTGCGGCTTCTGTGTGGAGTTTTGTCCTTCGCACGTGCTTGCACTGTCATCCGCATTTAATTCGAAGGGCTACCATCCGCCGCATGTGGTGCATCCGGAGAAATGCAGCGGATGTGATTTGTGCGGAATGTACTGCCCTGACTTCGCCATTGCCGGCGGCAAGGTCGACGAAGCCGGCGTGCCGGTGAAGAAGGCGGACGCGGCGAAGGGAGCGAAGAAATGAAAACTGATTCTGAAGCGGCGGTTCTGCCAAAAGCGGGACATCATTCCGCTGATCCTCATACTGCCGACCGTCCTATCGCTGTTCGACATACCGCCGATCCGCGCGGGGTGCTGACTGGCATTCATTTTATGGACGGCGATCACGCCTGCTGCGAAGGGGCGCTGGCTGCGGGTTGCAGATGCGCCGCCGGATATCCGATTACTCCTTCGACGGAAGTTGTTGAACGCTTCGCCTCGCGTGTGCCTATGGTCGGCGGCACATTCATTCAGATGGAAGATGAGCTGGCGGCATCGATTACGTTGCAGGGCATGGTGTGGGCGGGAGCCAAGGCTTTTACTGTGACTTCGGGCCCGGGCTTCTCGCTGATGATGGAACACATCGGCTACGCGGCGATGACGGAAACGCCTTGCGTGTTTGTCGATGTACAGCGCGGCGGGCCGTCGACCGGATTGCCCACGCTTCCCGCGCAAGCCGACATGATGCAGGCGCGCTGGGGATCGCACGGCGATTACGAGGTAATTGCGCTGTGCCCTAATTCTCCGCAGGAATGTTTTGACCTGACGATTAAAGCTTTCAACCTCGCTGAAGAATATCGCGTGCCGGTAATGTTCATGATGGACGAGGTTGTCGGACACATGAGCGAGAAGGTTGTGATTCCTCCGGCGGATCAGATTGAAGTGGTGCCGCGGAAACATACTCACAAGTCGGTGGAGGATTATCTGCCTTATGCCACGAACGGCGATCAGGTGCCGGAGATGGCGCATGCGGGCGAAGGTTACAACTTCCACGTTACGGGGTTGACGCACGATGAGCGCGGCTATCCGAACATGACGCTGGCGGTGCAGGACAAGCTGGTGCGGCGCTTGCAGAGCAAGATTCTTAACGCTGTCGACCGCATCACCATGACCGAGGAAGAACAGATAGAGGGCGCGGACGTAGTGGTGGTTTCTTACGGTATCACTTCGCGCGTGGCGCAACGGGCGATTGAAGCGGCTCGGGAGCGCGGCTTGCACGTCGGCAAGCTGCGACTGATTACGGCATGGCCGTTCCCGGAGAAAAAATTCCGCGACCTGGCAGCGAAGGTCAAAGCATTTGTCGTACCTGAACTCAACCTGGGCCAGATGGTGCGAGAGGTGGAGCGCGCGGCGGGCGGGCAGGCAAAAACTTTTGCTGTGTCGCATGCGGGCGGCGGAGTTCACAACCCGGAAGAGATCCTCAAAGTAATTGTGGAGGCGAGCCGATGTCAGACGATCTAGTTACCGATATCCTTAATCCGGTCGAACCCTTTTTGCGGAGCGATCGCGTGCCTCATATCTGGTGCCCGGGATGCGGCATCGGCACGACGGTGAATTCTTTTGCGCGCGCGCTGATTGACTCGAACATCGACTTAGGCTCGCTGGCTCTGGTTTCGGGTATTGGCTGCACGGGGCGCGTGGCGGGCTACGTTAAGCTTGATTCGTTCCACACTACGCACGGGCGCGCTATTCCGTTTGCCACGGGGTTGAAGCTGGCGAATCCAAAGCTGAACGTTGTCGTGTATTCGGGCGACGGCGACCTTTCGGCGATTGGCGGCAATCATCTGATTCACGCGGCGCGGCGCAACATCGATTTGAAAGTCATCTGCGTGAACAATCTGATCTACGCGATGACGGGCGGCCAGACAGCGCCGACTACGCCGGATCACTCGACGACTTCGACGAATCCCTATGGCGTGTTTGAGGCGTCTTTTAATTTGCCGCAACTCGTCGAAGCGGCGGGCGCGGTTTATGTGGCGCGATGGACTACCTTCCACGTGCGGCAACTGTCGCGTGCCATCAGCGAGGCGTTTCAGAAAAAAGGGTTCTCGTTTATTGAAGTAATCTCGCCCTGCCCCACGCTGTATCAGCGGCGCAACAAGATGGGCGACGGGCTGGACGCGATGAAGTATTACAAGGAAAAGAGCAGAGTGCGGCATGGCGCACCGACCAGCGAAGTTGGCATGACCATGACCGGCGAGATCATCGTAGGGAAGTTTGTGGATCGCGAGCGCCCCGATTATCAAACCATGATGAAGGCGCAATTTCACGAATCGCTCGGCGAGAGATTTGTCGAGCAAACGGAGATGGTATGCAGCTAACGGAAATTCGTCTCGCAGGTTTCGGCGGCCAGGGAGTGATTCTCTCGGCCATTATTCTGGGCAAGGCTGCCTCGATTTTTCAGGGTGAGTTTGCAACCATGACGCAAAACTTTGGTCCGGAGGCGCGGGGCGGAGCGTGCAGCGCACAGCTGGTTGTTTCCAGTTCGCCGATCCTGTATCCGTATGTGACCAAGCCGGACATTCTAGTGATCATGTCGCAGGAAGCTTATGTGCGTTTCGGCTCTGAGGTGAAGGAGGGCGGGATCCTGATCGTCGAGCAGGATCTGGTGCAGATCTCAAACCTCAAGAAAGATGTCCAGGTCTACAGCGTGCCGGCGACGCGCATTGCCGAAGAACTGGGAAAGCGCATGGTGCTGAATTCGGTGATGGTGGGTTTCTTCACCGCCGTTACTCATCTGTTGAAGCCGGATGCGGTGCGCAAAGCAGTGGCGGACTCGGTGCCTCCGAATTTCCGGGAACTGAACCTGAAGGCCTTCGACAGAGGGTTGGAGCATGGAACGGCGGCTTTGACTGCTACCGCAAACCGGGCCGACGAAAAACTGCAATTGCAGTACGCGCCGGAGTAAGGCGACGCGCCCGATCTGGGCCAGAGTTAACCGTCAAATATTTCATTGATGAAAAGGAATGGGTCCGAATGCTTCTGCATCCGGACCCGATGCGCTGTTCCCGCGCAAAGAATAGCTGATCGCCTATACGAACCCTTATTTCTGCAACGTGCGAATGTAGGTTACGATTGCTTTCGCGTCGTCGGCCGATAGACTCTTCACGCCGGCGGGGTGCTTCGCTGTGCTGGTAATGGTTGCGGCAAAGTCGCTATCGGACTTTGCTTTCACATCCTCAGCAATCAGGCTGGGAATTTTAGCTGCGGGCTTGCCGGTCGCGTCCGCGCCGTGGCAGGCTGCACACTTTGCTTTGTAGAGAGCGGCTCCGTCTTCAGCCCAGGACAGGCTGGGAATCAGGATGAACAGGGCCACTGCGAGGGTCGTTACCAGTGCTACCAACTTTGTCGTCTTCATGATGTCGTTTCTTTCTCCTTGTGAATTGTGAAAACTAGTAGATGGAATCTTGCCGCAATCGCGCTTGTGTTGCAAAAACTAACCAGCGTTAGAAATTTCAACGAACTTTGTGTAGTAGAACGCAACAGCATTGTTGCTAGTTGAAAGTTTCTACATTCGAGCGGATGGAAGCAGTGATTGATGTCACGCTGAGTGGTGATTCGTGGGCGGGATGGGTGATGCGCTGGGCGTCACAATGAAAAGTGACGGATATCACAGTGGGGAAAGCCCTAACGCCGGACAATTTATAGCGGAGATTAAGTCACATGTTGGCAAGAATGTTTGATGTTGTGTTTGGTTGTTCTCATCGGCGCTATAGTTTTCCGAGGAAGGTGCGCGGCATGAGGAGTGGAGCGTCTGCGCTTACGGGTACGTATGTGGCGTGCCTCGATTGCGGGACGGAGTTTGCCTACGATTGGGACGAGATGAGGGTAATCGATTCGGAATCTCGATCCAAGCATTATACGCAATCGATAGTGACTAAGCAGGCGGCATGAGCGGCGAGATGGATTCGCCGGTCGATAGATCATCTATTTCGGTGGGGAAAGTTATTTGTCGGATTCTGGCCTGGGCTTGCTCATGGCGAGTTGGTGGCAGATTGCCCATATATCGTCGTTAACGATGCTCTGATCGAGGAACTGGAAGCCGTAGCGAAACGCGACTTTTTGTCGAACCGTCGCACAAATATTTACAGGGCCTGAGGGAAGCACGAAATCCAACTCGACAATCTCGCCGACCGGGACTGTCATCGTCAACATGGCGGAGATGCCTGATTGGCTGATGTCTACAGTGCGGCCGGTCAGCGCTCCGGACGTGCGCGAATAAACGGTGATATCGATCTGCAGTGCGAAGCGTGGAGAATGACGCGCGTCAACGATCTCGTGGATGGTACGCGCCAGGGCTGGATCTTGTGATTTCAAGCGTGCGATTCTCCGGCTCGATTGCGGGAAGGTTGGGCATCCGTCCGGTATATCTGGAGTATCGGCACACCACGGCAGGACTTTAGGGATGACCGTCACTCACGGCGGATGGACAATAATCCGCCACAATGAATCCGCGACGTTATTCCGCAACGATGATCCGCTTAATGACGCAATTGCTGCACCTCAATCGGCAGGGCTGATGGGAGAGTCGCGGGTGATAGGTGGCTTTTGACCGCGGCAGCAAGGCGCGCTATACCTTCGCGAATCTGCTCGGGAGCCGCATTCGAGAAATTCAAACGCATGTGGCGGTCGGCCGGGCGGCCATTATTGCTGATGCCGTCGTTGTCGATTCCGTGGCTGGATTGGGCAAAGAAGGAATGGCCGGGAACGAAGGCCACATTCTGATCGAGCGCCGATTTAAAGATTGCCTGCATGTCTGATCCTTGGGGGAGTGTCACCCAAAGAAATAATCCGCCCTGGGGATGCGTCCAGGTTACTTCGGGCGGGAAGAATTCTTTTAGAGCTTGCAGCATAACGTCGCGGCGTTCGCGATAAACGCGGCGAATCAACTGGACGTGTTGCTCCAGGAATCCGTCGCGCGCGACTTCATAAGCCACGAACTGATTGAAGGTTGAGGTGTGCAGGTCGGCGCCCTGCTTCAGTTGCGTTAACTTGCTGATGATCTCAGGCGGAGCGACGATCCATCCCACACGTAGGCCGGGGGCGAGCGTCTTGGAGAATGTGCTCAGGTAAATTACATTGCCCAGGGAGTCACCTTCGTCGTGGGAAAAGCTTTTTCGGTCGAGAGCGATGAGCGGCGGAAGGTGTTTGCCTTCGTAGCGAAGTTGGCCATACGGGTCGTCTTCGAGAATTGGAACGCCATAGCGGTCGGCTTGCAGGATGAGTTCGTGGCGGCGCTCCTCCGACAAGGTGGTTCCGGCGGGATTCTGAAAGTTCGGCAGCACATAGATGAACTTGGGATTGGAACGAAGAGGCTCTTCGAGTAAGTCGGTGCGCAGGCCGTTGTCGTCGCTCGGGACGGTCAGATATTTTGCGCCATAGACGTTGAAAGCCTGCAGCGCTCCGAGATAAGTGGGCGCTTCGACGAGCACGCGATCTCCGGCGTTGATGAAGAGCTTGCCGATCAGGTCGAGGGCCTGCTGCGAGCCGGAGGTGATGAGGACGTTATCGACTTTCGCCGGGACGCCGTCACGGGCCATGCCATTCGCTATGAGTTCGCGCAGCGGCCTGTAACCTTCGGTTTCGCCGTATTGCAGGGCCGTGGCTGATTGCTCGTGCAGCACTTTGTGGCAAGCTTCTTCAAAGCGCTGGACAGGGAAGAGGTCGGGGGCGGGAAGGCCGCCGCCGAAGGAAATCATTCCGGGCTTTTGCGTAAATTTTAATAGTTCGCGGATTTGCGAACTGGTGATTCCCTTGGTGCGCGCCGCGTAACGAGCCGTCTAGGCAGTCGACATTCAGAGTCCTTCGCGATGTCCGCTTTAATTCCAGGCATGCGTTCTTTCTTGGATGCGGAACGCTCAATTATAGGCGCTGAGGAATCGTCAAAGTTTTCGGCGCAGCATTTTCGCCATGTAGATGCGGCAAAAATCAACGACCGCGGGCGGGGGCGCCCGCGCCACACACATTAGTCGCGGCTCAAGGCTTTTCTTGGCTCGCGGGCGGCCGCCTCTACATGCTGCAGGCCTTTGACGGCGCGCATGTATTGCGAGCGCTCGAAGGCTCCGGGATCGGAGCAACGAAGCTGGCTCATGCTGCCTTGCATCTGGTGTACGGATTCGTATTCGTGTTCTTCCATCCATTCCGCGATTCCTTGCTCGATGTGACGAAGATGCCCGATGCCATGCCGCAATAGAACGGAGCAGAGCATGGTGACGTCGGCGCCGACCATGAGCAACTTGAGTGCGTCTTCAGCGCTGTGCACGCCGCTGGTCGCGGCCAGGCTGGCGCGTATGCGCCCGTACAGAATTCCGATCCACGTGAGCGGTAGACGCAAGTCTTGGGGGCTGCTGAGCAGCACGTTCGGTTTGATTTCCAGCTCTTCGAGGTCGATGTCTGGTTGATAAAAGCGGTTGAAGAGCACGAGGCCGTTTGCGCCTAAATGGTCGAACCGTTTTGCCATGTTGGCAAAATTGCTGAAAAACGGACTCAGCTTGGCGGCGACCGGAATCTGAACCGAAGTTTTTACTTCGCGGAGAATGTTGGCGTAGCTTGCCTCGATCTCGGAACCAAGTATTTCTGTATTGGTGGGAATGGAATAGAGGTTGCACTCGATGGCGTCGGCTCCAGCCTGCTCGACCTGCCTGGCGTATTTTGTCCAGCCGCCCAGGGTCGCGCCGTTAAGGCTGGCGATGATCGGAATATCGACGGCGGCTTTGGCTTTGCGGATGTGATTGAGATACTCCTCGGGCCCGGTGTGGAATTCGCTGGAGTGGGGAAAGTAGGTGAGGGATTCGGCAAAGCTCTCGGTGCCGGCGTTGAGATGGAGTTCGAGCTCGAGCGCCTCCTTGTGGAGCTGCTCTTCGAAGAGAGAGAAGAGCACGACGGCCGAGGCGCCGGCGTCTTCGAGGGCGCGAATTCCGGCGATTTCGTGAGAGAGCGGGGATGCCGAGGCGACCAGCGGCGTGCGTAACTGCATGCCGAGATATTGAGTGCTTAGGTCCATGACGTTTCCTCTTCGGACGAATCAATCTTTCTTATGATTTCGTGTTCGCGGCTATTCCTGTTTCGACCACTGCAGCCGGATCTGGCCGCTTCTCTGCCGCAACTGCGGCGTGCTCTGTTTTGCGCTGTGCCAGATACTCGTAGAAGCGATAGCGGGTGTCAACATCTTGCTGCGCTTCGTCCCAGAGGAGTTTCGCGTGTTCGGGGTTGCTCTTTTGCAGCATCTTGAAGCGCGTCTGCTGCTGGAAATAGTCTTTGACTTTGCGATTGGGAGTGCGCGAATCGAGCAGCAGCGGATTCTCGCCGGCTAGCGTGCGCTGCGGATGGTAGCGATAGAGCAGCCACTGACCGGAGTCGACCGCGACTTTCTGGTCAGACATGGCAGTGGTCATGTCGATGCCGTGTGCGATGCAATGCGAGTAGGCAATGATGATGCTGGGGCCGTCATAGGCTTCCGCTTCGAGGAACGCTTTGAGGGTGTGCTCGTCCTTGGCGCCCATGGCGACGCTGGCCACGTAAACGTTGCCGTAGCTCATGGCCATGAGGCCGAGGTCTTTTTTAGGCGCGGGTTTGCCGCCGGCTGCGAACTTGGCTACGGCTGCGCGGGGCGTTGATTTCGAGGCCTGGCCGCCGGTGTTGGAGTAGACCTCGGTATCGAGCACCAGGACGTTTACGTTGCGTCCACTGGCCAGCACGTGATCGAGGCCGCCGTAACCGATGTCGTAGGCCCAGCCGTCGCCGCCGATGATCCAGACACTCTTCTTCACCAGCATGTCGGCCACGGCCAACAATTGCTTCGCTTCGGGAGAGTTCAAACTTCGCAGCTTTTCTTTTAGCAGGTCGACGCGCTGGCGCTGCTCGAAAATGTCTGCTTCGTCTTTTTGCGGACTCGTCAGCAGAGCGGCAACGAGTTGCTCGCCGATCGAGCCGCCGAGACGCTGCAGAAGTTCACGTGCGAATTCGGTCTGCTTGTCGATCGACAGCCGGAATCCGAGGCCGAATTCGGCATTATCTTCGAAGAGGGAATTCGACCATGCGGGGCCGCGGCCGTCGGCATTCTTGGCCCAAGGCGTGGTCGGCAGGTTGCCGCCGTAGATCGACGAGCATCCGGTGGCGTTGGCGATTACGGAGCGATCGCCGAAGAGCTGGGAGACGAGTTTGAGATAGGGCGTCTCGCCGCAGCCGGAGCAAGCGCCGGAAAATTCAAACAGCGGCTCTTGGATCTGTTGCTGGCGGATGTTGGTAATTTTAATTTTGCGCCGATCGAGCTCGGGAATCTTGAGGAAGAAATCCCAGTTGTCGCGCTCGGGTTCGCGCAGCGGCGGCTGCGGCACCATGTTGATGGCTTTCAGCCGAGTTTCACTTTTATTTTTCGCGGGGCAGATGTCGACGCAGATGCCGCATCCGGTGCAGTCTTCGGGCGCAACCTGGATGGTGTAGTTCAAGCCCTTCCATTCTTCGTCGCGCACTTCGGTTGACTTGAAGGTTATGGGAGCGCCTTCCAACTCTTTCGAATTGTAAACCTTGATGCGAATGACAGCGTGCGGGCAGACCATCGCGCACTTGCCGCATTGAATGCAAACTTTTGTATCCCATGCGGGGATTTCGAGCGCGATGTTGCGTTTTTCCCATTTAGCGGTGCCAGTCGGGAAAGTTCCATCGACGGGCATGGCGCTCACGGGAATTTCATCGCCGTGGCCGGAGTAGATTACGCCGAGTACGTTGCGCTCAAAATAAGGCGCCTGCGGAGAGAACGCGGCCGGCATTTCGACTTGGCTCGTGACTTTCCCGGGGACGGTTACTTCGAAAAGATGAGCAAGGGTTTCGTCGACCGCGCGCAGATTTTGCTGGACGACATCGTCACCCTTCTTGCCATAAGTGTAGCGGATGGATTCGCGAATTGCTTCGATGGCTTGCTCGCGCGGCAAAACTTTGGATATGGCGAAAAAGCAGGTCTGAAGGATGGTGTTCATGCGTGAGCCCATGCCGGTTTCGCGGGCGACTTGATAGGCGTCGATGATGAAGAATCGGGCCTTCCTGGCAATTAAATGCGTCTGCACTTCGCGCGGAAGGTTGTCCCAGACATCGTCTTTACTAAAAGGACTGTTGAGCAGGAAGACGCCGCCTTCGACGAGGGTGCTGAGCATGTCATAGCGCTCGAGGAAAATCCATTGATGGCAGGCTACGAAGTTGGCTTTCGAAATCAGGTAGCTTGAACGAATCGGTTGCGGCCCGAAACGTAGATGCGAAACGGTCATCGCGCCGGACTTTTTGGAATCGTAGACGAAGTAGCCTTGGCCGTAGTTGTCCGTGTTTTCGCCGATGATCTTGATCGAATTTTTATTGGCGCCCACGGTGCCATCGGCGCCGAGGCCGTAGAACATCGCGCGCACTACGTTGTCAGGCTCGATCGAAAAATCGGCATCGTAGTTGAGGCTGGTGTGGCCGACGTCATCGTGAATGCCGACGGTGAAATGGTCTTTCGGTTTCGGCTGCGCCAGGTTGTCATAGACGGCTTTGACCATGGCGGGCGTGAATTCTTTGGAGGAGAGGCCGTAGCGTCCACCGATAATTTCCGGCGCGACTTTTAACGTGCCGTAGCCTAGCTTGATGCCTTCATGGATCCCGTTGACTACATCGAGGAAGAGTGGCTCTCTCGCGGCGCCAGCTTCTTTGGTGCGATCGAGGACGGCGATCTTGCGCACGGTTGGGGGTAGCGCCGCGATGAACTGCTTGACCGAGAATGGGCGATAGAGCCTGACTTTCAACAGGCCAACTTTTTCGGGGCGGCGATTCAAGTATTCGACGGTCTCGTGCGCAGTTTCGGCGCCAGAGCCCACCATCACGATCACACGCTCGGCCTCGGGGTCGCCCACATAGTCGAAGAGATGATAGGAACGGCCGACGAGCTGGGCGAACTTATCCATGACCGCCTGGACTTTATCGGGGCACGCGTCGTAGTAGGGATTGCAGGCTTCGCGAGCTTGAAAGTAGACGTCAGGATTCTGCGCGGTTCCACGCAACACAGGATGGTCGGGAGAGAGCGCACGCTGGCGATGCTCGATGACGCGATCCATGTTGATGAGCGCGCGCATGTCGTCTTCGGTGAGCATCTCGATTTTGTTGACCTCGTGCGAGGTACGGAAGCCGTCAAAAAAATGCAAGAAGGGAATACGGGTTTCGAGAGTGGCGGCGTGGGCGATGAGGGCCATGTCCATGGCTTCCTGAACGGAGTTCGACGAGAGCAGGGCGAAGCCGGTGGTGCGGCAGAACATTACGTCCGAGTGGTCACCGAAGATGGAGAGCGCATGGGCTGCTACGGTTCGGGCGCTGACATGAAATGCAGTCGCCGTGAGTTCGCCTGCGATTTTATTCATGTTGGGGATCATGAGCAGCAGACCCTGCGAGGCGGTGAAGGTCGTCGACAGGGCGCCCGTCTGGAGCGCGCCATGCACCGCTCCTGCGGCGCCGCCTTCGCTTTGCATTTCGATGACGTGGGGGACGCTGCCCCAGACATTGGGCACGCCTTCCGATGACCACTGGTCGGCCCATTCGCCCATGTTCGACGAGGGCGTGATGGGGTAAATCGCGATGACTTCATTGAGGCGGTAGGCGACGTTGGCCACTGCCTCGCTGCCGTCCATGGTCTTGAACTTACGCTTCATGAGATCCCCTTCGATACGTTCTACGAGCGACCAAATTCGTGAGAACAGCTCAGGGAAAGTATGTCGGAACGGGCGGGGATTGTCGGAGACGCACCTCACAGACGGGTGTGATCCAGATCACAACAGGGGCAAACTTGAGGGATGTTACTTCTTTCGCGCGGCGGGCAGGGAAGTACAGTCGGCGGCTCGGACCGGCACGCGAGATCTATTTCCTCAAAGATCGAGGAGGGCCATCAGCGAAGTTAAATCTTCTCCGGCGGTGATCCGAAAGCCCAGGCGCTTGAAGAGGACCTGCATGCCGATGTTGTCGGGCAACATTTCTGCGGATAAACGGCTTAACTTTTCATGGCGGGCGATCTCGACGACGCGCCGGAGTAATTCGTCTCCCAAGCCCTGGTTCTGATAGAGATCGGCGACCAGCACGGCGACTTCGGCTTCATTCTTATTGTGCAATTTGTTCATGCGGCCGACGGCGATGATGCGGCGCTCGGCTGAGGCGGAATCAGGGGCGGTGCTCTCGGGATCGGTGAGCTCGGCGACCAGCGCCATTTCGCGATCGTAATCTCCGAAACAGATGCGCAATAGACGCTCATGGGCCACGCGGCGGCTGAGGCTGAGGGAATAGAAGTAGCGTAGATAGACGCTGCGATCGGAAAGCGTCTCATGAAATTTGACCATCAGCGGCTCGTCTTCGGGACGGATTGGGCGGATGGTTATGGGGCTTCCATCTTTCATCGTCCACGAAGAAACATATTGGAGCGGGTAGGGACGGATGGCGGGCCTGGGTAATTGATCGGGAGTTACATCGGGTCCATACAACACGATTCTGGCATCGAGGGCGAGCAGGCGGTCGGGAGAAGCGAGCAGAGGATTGATGTCAATTTCCGCGATCCAGCGTTGTTCGAGGACAAGTTGACTGAAGCGGACGAGCAGATTTTCTATGGCGGCGGTGTTGACCGGCTTGCGACCGCGAACGCCGCGGAGCGCCGTGTAGACGCGGGTCTGCTCCATCATTCTTTGCGCGAGTGTGGTGTTCAGTGGTGGAAGCGCCAGTGCGCGGTCGCCATAGACCTCGACCAGTTGCCCACCGGAGCCGAACAAAATGACAGGGCCGAATTGCGGATCGGAAATGCTGCCGATGATCAGCTCGTAGCCGTCGAGCGTCACCATGGGCTGAACGGTTACGCCGGCGAATTGCTCAGCGCTCGCCTTCTCTGCCACAGAAGCCTGGATGGCGCGATAGGCGGCGCGAACTGCGGCTTCATCCGGCAGGTTGAGTTTGACTCCGCCGACGTCGGTTTTATGGGTGATGGTTTCGGAGAGGACTTTCAACACGGCTGGGAAGCCAATCTCCGACGCGATCCTGACCGCTTCGTCTTCGCTGGAGGCCGCTTGCGTTTCTACAGTGGGGATGCCGTAGAGCGTCAGGATTTGCTTCGATTCCAATTCATTGAGCAGAACGCGGCGGCGCGAACGCGCGTTTTGAATGATTTGTTCGGCATGATCGCGGGACGCATTCGCCAGCTCGAATTCGTCAGGCAGGGCGGGAGTTTCGTAGAGTCCGCGCAGATTGTAGGTGTAGCGCCACATGTAAGTGAATGCGCGGGCCGCCGTGTCGGGATAGCGGAAGGTCGGAATTCCTGCGGCATTGAGAATGTCCTTGCCGCCAGCGACGCTTTTCCCGCCCATCCAGGTTGCCAGTACGGGTTTGCCGGAGTCGTGAGCATGAGGCTTCAGGCGCTCTGCGACTTGCGCCGGATCGGTCATGCCCTGGGGAGCGAGAATAACCAGGAGACCATCGCTGTTCGGATCGCGCGCTGCAATCTCGAGGGTGCGACCGTAGCGCTCCGCATCGGCATCCCCGAGGACGTCGATGGGGTTGTTGTGACTCCAGTGAGCGGGAAGAAATTCGTTGAGGCGCTGCAGGCTTTCCGGGGAAAGCTCGGCCAGTTCTCCGCCGCTCGCTACCAGCGAATCAGTGGCCAGGACAGCGGGTCCGCCGGCATTGGTGACGATGGTCAGACGCGGACCTTTGGGGCGCGGCTGCCTGCCGAGGACCTCCGCCATATAGAAAAGATCGGCGATGCTGTGCACGCGCAGAACTCCAGAGCGGCGGAAGGCTGCTTCGAGCACTTCATCGTTGCCGGTGAGCGCGCCGGTGTGCGACGCGGCCGCGCGGGAAGCCTCATTCGACCTACCCGCTTTGATCACGATGATCGGCTTGGCTAACGCGACTTCGCGGGCCGCGGATACGAACGAGCGCGCATCGCCCACGGATTCCATGTAGAGGAGAATGCTTTTGGTACGCGGGTCATCGCCGAAGTGGTAGATCAGATCGCCCCAGCCGACATCGAGCATCGAACCGGTCGATACGATGGCGCTGAAGCCGACTTCTTCGCGGATACTCCAATCGAGGATTGCGGTTAAGAGCGCTCCGCTTTGACTGAGGAAGGCGACGTTCCCTGTCTTGGGCGGGTTCTTGGCGAAGGTGGCGTTGAGTCCGATGGTCGGATTCATGATGCCGAGACAGTTGGGACCGATCAAGCGCATGGTCGACTGGTCGCGGCGCAACTGGTCCTGGATCTGTTTTTCGAGTGCCGTGCCGGTGGCGCCACTTTCGCGAAAGCCGGCAGAGATCACAACCGCGGATTTCGCGCGGGCATCGACGCATTCTCTGATGATTTCGGGGACGGTTGCCGCCGGCGTGGCAATTACAGCAAGATCGACAGGGCCTGCGATGTCGCGAATGCTGGCGTAGGCTTTGAGGCCGAGGACTTCGGGGCGCTTTGGGTTGACGGCATAGACCTTGCCTTGAAATTCGCCGCTCAACAAATTTTCAAGAATGGTTCGGCCGACGGTGCCGGGATTACTGGTTGCGCCGATGAGGGCGACCGACGCGGGAGCGAACATGGCGTCAAGGCTGGAGCGATGGGTTTGGGATTCTTCGTCTTCTTCTTTTTGCGGCGATTGTCCGGCGAGATCAGCTTCGGTTGAACTCATGGAAGCTCCTCTGTTCTTAATCTTGCCACGGCGAGTCGGCTACGTCGAGGAGCGGCTGGAAGTGACATAGGCGGACGGGACGGGCGAGATGCCCGCCCCTCACGTTACGATCCATTCTTGTGGCCAGTATTACAAACACCGGCTCACTTTTGGGCTCACTTGGAACCACCGCCACGCACGGTAAGTACGGGGCAAGCGGCCCAAGTCAAAATCTCGGCGGTAGTGCTGGCCATGTGTGTGGCCAGTCCGAACTTGCCAAGTACGGGGCGCACTCCGAGAACAATGAGATCTGCCTGGTGATTGGCTGCAGTCTCGACAATCCGCTCCGCCGGCCGCGAAAACTGATGGCCGAACTCGAGCAGAGATTCGGGATGACACCATAATTCGGCTTCGGGTGGCACCAGTTCATCGAGACGGAACAGCAGGGAAGACTTGAAAGCGTCGAGATCCACTATGCCTGCGGCGGGTTCTTCGACGACGTGGAGTAGTGATAGTTGCGCCTGGTCTTCCTCGGCCAGAGAAATGGCATAGGGCAGGGCCGCCAGGGATTCTTCGCTGAAATCGGTTGCGAACAGAATATTCTTGAATTCACTTCCGTCATTCAGTTTGGCGGACGCGTGCGGGCCCACGCTCAGGACGGGACAGGGAGCACGGCGAAAAATTTCTTCCGCGACCGAGCCGAGAAATAATCTTTCGAATCCGGAGCGGCCGTGAGTGCCGAGCACGAGCAAATCGATGTCGCGTTCTTCAATGATTTGGATGAGAGCATCGACGACCTTGCCTTTTGGCGTCAGCAGCTTATGGGAAAGTCCTTGAAGCTTTTGTTCCAGGTCTTCGATACCAAGCTTTATGCGCCGGTCTTCTTCGACCATAGCGGTCGGCCAGTTTTCCGGCGTCATAAATAACAGATCGGCGTCATTAGGCATGACATACGCCGCATGCAACGTAGCCTCATACTTGCGCGCGAGCGCAAAGGCGTAAGGCAGCGCCGCGCTCGAGCATGGAGAGAAGTCAGTGGCAAAAAGAATGTTCTTGAGGGCGATCCGCTGGGTCGATTCTACCGTCTGCATATTAGCCTCCAACTGCACTGTTCCTGCTGGCTAAGATGAGCGCGTCCTGGGAGGTGTCATCTTCGCCGTGATGGCCATATCGTCGCGGATACTACGAGAGCGACGATGATCAGGCTTGCGTGCTTTATCTACAAAACCTCCTTGCCAGAAACGGAAATGGGGTGAGCAACTGTTAAGGAGAGTTCACCGATGTGTACATGCGCTTCAAATCGGGGCGCAACCGAGAGCGCGCGCGACACCAGGCATAGCGCGTGAGCCTTCTGCAAAAGCGCAGTCGCCCGTTCAGCTTCACGCGGAAGGATCAAAGTCGCGCGCATGACGATTTCCCGCAAACTGTAGCCAGCGTCAGTCTGGGCGACTTCGCCTTCCGCTTCCACTTGCAGATCGGTGTAGGCGAGCTTCGATTTTTCCGCGAGGGCCTCGAATGTCGTGGTGTAGCAACTGGCGATGGCGCAGAGCAAGAGGTCTTGCGGCGACCAGCGGCCATCGACGCCGCCAAAAGCGGGCGGGTCGGAGAAATGGATAACATTCGGCGCGGAACTGGCCTGGGCGATGCCGGTGCGGCCCGATGCACGCCACGCTGTGACTCGAAACCGATGTACATCTTCCATTTCCATGATGTTGCCGCTTTCTTTCATTGCTTCCGCAATGCGCGGAGTCGCGAGACCATCACGGCCTCAGTTAATTTCGAAATTTACGTTGACGGTGGTTTCCACTTCTACAGGCTCTCCGTTCAACAAGTAGGGACGGTAGCGCCACTGCTTGACGGCGGCGATGGCAGCCGGCACCAACATGGGATGTCCGCTGATTAATACGAGGTTTTGAATCTCGCCTGTTTTGGAGATGACTGCGCTGAGTACAACCTGACCTTGAACGCGGGCGGCCAGAGCAATGACTGGGTATTTGGGTTCAACCTTCAGAATGAGACGGCCTTCGGTTACGCCTTGAGAAACGCGGATGCGTTTCGGAGGCATCGGCGTGACGAGTTTCGGCACGGCCACGACCTTCGGAGTTGAACTGAGAATGCCGCCGAGGACTCCACCAATCTGTCCTCCGGGGATTCCACCGGGAACGCCGCCCGGGACTCCGCCGCCCGATAGATCGGGGGGTGCCTCATCTTCGCGAATCATCTGTACGGCTTGCGGAATTCTGCTGGGCGCGCGCAAACGGCCGTTCAGGAGATCGCTTTCGATATGGCGTACGACCCTGGCAGCGGCTGCGGACGCGGCGGGGGGTGGTGGTGGAGGAGGGGGTGGCGCCTCCAGAAATGTCAGCAGTTGCTCGCGCGGTAATGCGTCGGTAAACATTAGTGGGATGATGAGAAGTATGCCCACCAAGAGGCATTGGATGACGAACGATAGCGTCGCTGCCAGTCGGCTGCGACGACGTTCGAAGACGCTGCTTTCAAGTAACACGTCACGGAACAGTTCAATCTGTGCCGGTTTTGCCGCCCGCGGCACTGGCCGCGGCTCGGACGGTAGAACTGCTGCGTTGATCCGAAGCTCGCTTTCTTTTTCTTTACCTAGTTCTTTACTTAGTTCTTTAACCAGCGGCCCTTTAATTTCGGTGGCGGTGCTCATGGCGGCCTCCATGCAACTGCACAGCTTCCACACTCCCGTGCGCCTATATTGTGTCGCGTGATGCGGGGCGGAAACGATGCGCCGGGTCACCTTTTTGGGTGATTCTGATCACGGAGCGAGCAGGTGATACAATTTGCGCGGATAGCGGTGCCAAGATGCGCGCGCCTTATGGTCTAAATATCATCGACAATTGCATGACCTGCCCGATGCGGGAGGAGCATCTATTTTGTAATTTGCCGCCGGCAGCGGTGCAAAAGTTGAATGAGATCCGATCGTCCGCGACCTACCCGGAATCCGCCATGTTGTTTATAGAGGGGCAGCAGCCGCGGGGCGTGTTTGTGCTATGCACAGGGAAGGCGAAACTTTCGACGTCATCGTCGGAGGGCAAGACGGTCATCACTAAAATCTCTGAGGCAGGAGATGTTCTTGGACTCAGCGCTACAATTTCAAATCGGCCTTACGAAGTGACGGCCGAGATGATCGAACCGGGCCAGGCGAATTTCATTACCCGCGACGCGCTGCTGCAATTCATGCGTGAATATGGGCAGGTAGCGGTGCGGGTGGCCGAACAGTTGAGCCGCAATTACTACACGGCGTATGAAGGGATCCGCACCTTAGGGCTGACGAACTCGCCGTCAGAGCGCTTCGCAAAATTGCTGCTGGAGTGGTCGGCGGCGGCGAGCAATGGAGGTCCGGTGCAGGTGAAGCTCACGCTCACGCACGAGGAGATCGCAGAAATTATCGGCACCACGCGCGAGACGGTCAGCCGGTTGTTCTCGCAGTTCAAGAAAAAACAACTGCTGCAGCTTAAGGGCGCGACCTTGATTATCCGCGATCGCAGCGCGCTCGAAAAGATGGTTACCTCGTAGTGTAGCGCGCCGACGATGGTAAATTCTGGCGTCCGAGGAAGAAGTCAAGGACTTCACTACAGGGGTCACAGAGGATGACAGGGGAAAATCGACGATTTATAAATGTCGATCTGTTTGACGCTCTCTACTGGCAGCAAATCGGCGGCTTGCTCTCCCGACAAAAGCCTAATTGAAAAAGCCAATCAGTTACTCTCCTGGGTGTTTTCTGCTTCGAGCTGCGCGATCACACGGTTCAGCCAATCGCGAAGAGCCTCTTCCATCTCCTGGTGGGTCCCGGTGCGATAAAGAGATTCAACGGTCTCTTTTTTGTCGTTCAGCGGAATATATCGGCAAGGAAATTCCTGTTCGCGAAGTTCGGCTGGGACCAACCGGATCAACGGACATTCGGTGCAGGGATGAGGGCGGGTCGAGTTCTTGAAGTTCAGGCAACTCGGAGAATCCTCAAAAATGTAAGAAGCGCGCCAGGGCGCATGGGGCGGACTGGTGTAATAGCCGGATTGCAGTAACTCGAGCTCGGAGCGCAGGATGTCGAGCATGTTGCTAGTTTTGTTTGGCATCGTCTAGCCTCTTCGAGTCGATCTCTTAGTTACAGACCGTCAGGACCGGGCACGAAGCGTGAGCGATCACCTCATGGGTGAGATTCCAGGGTATGTGCGCGGCGATCCGCGGGGAGCGCGCTCGCATCGCGCCCATGACGATCAACTCGGCTTTGTGCGCCTGCGCGACTTCGAGCACTCCTTCAGGTACGAAATCCAGCCCGACGAGGTATTCCGGCGTCGCCGCCAAATTAGCATCGGCTGGAAGCAGCGTCCGCAATGCTTTGGCGCTGTCCCGTCGCGTCGCGTCTTGCCACTTGAGGAGTGACTCAGCAGCGAAAGGCCCGGGGCAGTAGCTCGTCGGGCCAAGATCGGCGATCGGCATCGGCGGCACCATGTGGAGGAGGACGAACTGTGCTTGGTAGTCCTCTGCCAGCGACAGGGCGTAGGGGAAAGCTTTGGTGGAAAGCGGGGTGAAATCGGTAGCAAAAAGAATGTGTTTGAACTCGGTCGTCTTCGAGTCGGCGGCCGGAACATTTGGGCCGATGGTGAGCACCGGACAGGGAGCCTGGTGCAAGACTGATTCCGCGATCGAGCCGAGCGCTAACTTCTTCAGCCCGCCGCGACCGCGTGTACCGAGCACCAATAGATCGATGTTCTCGCGTTGAATCTCTGCTGCCAGAACATCCCAAACGGGCCCACGCTCCACCAGCACGCGGTGGTTAAGATCACTGAGTCGTGCGTCGGCATCGATCTGCTTTATTTGTCGTTCCGCTGCCAGGCGCACGCGGTCCAATTCGCGAGGCAAGAGATAGATGGGCGCGGGCTCATGCGGGTCTGACGGAATCGCGTGGACTATCGAGAGCGCGGAACCATAGCGGTGCGCGAGGGCGATGGCGTAGTCGAGGGCTCGCTGTGATGCTTCCGAGAAGTCGGTTGCGATTAGGATCTGTTTGAAATCAATGCGATGCTTGCGTTCGCGTACCTGTGCGGTGGCGGACATAAGTGCCTTCCTTCCGGGTCACGCATAGGCGCACTGGACAGCGCTTGGCTGGGTGGAACTGCGACATCCATTACCGGAGCAGTAAGGGTCTGCGCACAGCGATGCCATAGCCGCCTCCGCATTTTGCAATTTTCCGGCGAAAGTCGAACTGAAAATTGCAAAATGGAAACACGTGCCTAGCGAAACATTACGACTCAATCCCGAAATATGAAGTGACCGCGAACACAATGGACGGTGACATATCTCACAAGGGCGAAGTGGACGAAGAGATGATAGGCGAGCCGGGGGAACACACTCCGTGACATTCCGCGGAGGGCTCGCGAAGTGATCGATCGGACAGCGATAACGCGCTAGTTGCCGAGAGCGACTTCCTTCTTCACCGTATGTACGAGCGAGAGCGGAATGCGCACTCGTCTGACGCTGACGGACCTTCGGGAAATACCTTCAACGGCAAATCCATCGCCGTCAGGAACGGGATTGGAAACTAAGTGGAATTCTTCTCCATAGAGCCTTATATCTTTTTCTCTTTCGTAACCTAGTTGTTGAAGCCTTTCGCAGATGGTTTGTCGCTTCTCATTTCGATTGATCATATAAGTCCCAGGTGCAATGTTGTGTTTCCGTTATGTAACTCTATTGTAGCCGATGTTAGAGTGATGGCATCACCGCCGCTGCGGGTGGCCGGTGCAGCCATTTTGTTTTTTCGCAGAATTCATAGCATCCGTGGCCGACCCTTACGCTTTCCGTGCTGAAACATTTTCCCCGACCGCTTGTTCCGCGGTGGCCAGTTCGTAGCCGACCGTGGCGTAATAAATTGCGCGGTCAAAAAATTGTTCCAGCAGCTGGAGCATCTCGAGTTCCCCAAATACTTCGACCGGGCGCTCCATTACCGATTCTTTTTTGATGAACTCCCACAGATTCTCCTTGGTTAAAACGATGACCCAGATCAACTCGCTGACGGGCACGTGCTGGGCGGCGCGCTGGGCGCCAATGTTAAGGTAGCGCTGCTCCAAGTGCATTTCATCCTTGCCGATGAGCCATTCGCCGAGATGTCGGTAGACCTCGCGTACGCGGTTTTTTAATTCTTCAGGCGGAACGTTTTTCTGGTAGCTTGCGGTTAATTCGGAATTGCGGACGCGATCGAGAAGGCAACCGGCGAGTGCTTCGGAATGAGTCTCAATCAGGCGAACCAGCCGGTATAGCATCATCATAATAATGGCCTCCGGTTCTGCGCATGCACCTAGAATACAGTGTCATCGTCCGCCGCGTTTGCGGCCATGATAGCTGGTACAGCCCTGTGTGTTGTAGATCACAAACGGGGCATGCGCGTGCTCGAAGCCGGAGCAGCCAAGCTGCCCCGGCCATGTCCGTCGGGCCTATGGGTCAGGCCGTCAGGGCCTCCACGAAGTGCTGGCAGAGCGAGGTTTCGACATTGTAGTGCCTGAAGTTGACCGGGGTGCTCAGATAGGGATTGAGGATGCCTGCGACTTTGGGATACACCTCAATCTCATAGCGTTCGGCATCCCGCTTCTCGGCCCAGAGGGTGATGGCGACCCACTTTTCCGCGGCGACGTCGGGTACGAAGGGCAGAAATTCGAGGAAGCCGGCCTGGCTTTTCAGGATGGGCGTTACGTCCTTGCGCAGAACCTTTAGAAGTTCGTCTTGCTTTGCCAGCTTCGGAGTAAATTCGACAAGGCGTGCAAACATGATGGATTCTCCTTGGCTTGGTGAAGATGAGTGCGGCCTGCGAGCTGATCCGCCCGGAAGCGGATTGCTCACAGGTCAAGATCATCAAGCGATGCCAGACTAGACTTTCACCGACGAAAGTCAGTGATTCTGTATACATCATTGGGTGATTACGAACACGCCGCCGAAAGATAATCGTTGCTGAGAGATATGCTGCAAGAGAAAGGTGATCTCGCGGGCGTTGGCGCAGCTGACGGCAAGAAACTAAAATGGAGGGTAGCAGTGAGAAAGGTGTAATCGAATGACTCCTCCAGCCACGTTGAATCCCTCCCAGTCTCGCACCGCTAACGCACCCACTACGGCTAAACCACTAAGCGCGGAAGAATTGCGTAAGCTCGACGCCTATTGGCGAGCGGCTAATTATCTTTCCGTGGGTCAGATCTATCTCTTCGCTAATCCGCTTCTGCGCGAACCGCTGAAGATCGAAGACGTCAAGCCGCGGCTGCTGGGGCATTTCGGCACCACGCCGGGGCTGAATTTTATCTATGCGCATTTTAATCGACTGATCAAGAACTACGATCTGAATGTTATCTATCTCGCGGGGCCAGGCCACGGCGGGCCGGGGATGGTTGCGAACACGTACTTAGAGGGCACTTATAGCGAGTTATATACGAGCATCACGCAAGATGAAGAGGGTTTGCAAAAACTGTTCAAACAGTTTTCGTTTCCGGGAGGAATTCCGAGCCACGCGGCTCCCGAGACTCCGGGCTCTATTCACGAAGGTGGCGAGCTCGGGTATTCGATCATGCACGCCTGCGGTGCGGTGTTTGACAATCCCGACCTCATCGCCTGTTGCGTAGTGGGAGATGGCGAGGCGGAGACCGGGCCGCTGGCCACGAGCTGGCATGGGAATAAATTTCTTGATCCGGTTCGCGACGGCGCGGTCTTGCCGATTCTTCATCTCAATGGCTACAAGATCGCGAATCCAACCGTGCTGGCGCGGATGAATGATCAGGAACTGACGCAGCTATTCACCGGCTACGGCTGGAAGCCATATTTTGTGGAGGGACACGAGCCGGAAGCGATGCATCAGCTCATGGCCGGAACGCTGGATGGCATTGTGAAAGAAATTCGATCGATTCAAGACGCGGCACGTGGGGATCGAACTCGAAGCGACAAGGCTGTGGGCGGAAGAGAATCCGCCGTGCCGGCGTGGCCGATGATCGTGATGCGCAGCCCGAAGGGATGGACGGGACCGAAGGTGGTCGATGGAAAACAGATTGAGGGCACGTGGCGAGCGCATCAGGTGCCGGTGGCCGATCTGCAGTCGAAGCCCGAGCACTTGAAGATTCTCGAAGATTGGATGCGGAGTTATCGGCCCGAGGAATTGTTTGATAAGAACGGCAAGTTGATTCCGGAGCTCGCGGAGCTGGCTCCTAAGGGCGATCGCCGGATGGGGGCGAATCCGCATGCAAATGGCGGATTGCTGTTGCGCGATCTGATCATGCCCGACTTTCGCGAGTATGCCGTAAAAGTCTCGAGGCCGGGGACCGAGAATGCGGAGGCCACGCGCGTGCTGGGAGGATTCTTGCGCGACGTGATGAAGCTGAACGCCGATGCGAAAAACTTTCGCGTGTTCGGACCGGACGAGACTGCGTCGAACCGGCTGGAGGCTCTCTATGAGGTCACGGATAAAGAGTGGATGGAGACGATCCTTCCGGTCGACGAACATCTGTCGCGGGGCGGGCGCGTGCTCGAGATGCTCAGCGAGCATATGTGCCAGGGCTGGCTGGAAGGTTACCTACTCACCGGGCGCCACGGCTTTTTCTCCTGCTACGAGGCCTTCATCCACATTGTCGATTCAATGTTTAATCAGCATGCCAAATGGTTGAAGGTTACGCGCGAGATCCCGTGGCGGCGCCCGATCGCGTCGCTCAACTATTTGCTGACTTCGCACGTGTGGCGGCAGGATCACAACGGATTCACGCATCAGGATCCGGGGTTCATCGATCACGTGATCAATAAGAAGGCTGATATTGTTCGCGTCTATCTTCCACCCGACGCCAACTGCCTGCTGTCTGTGGGCGACCATTGTTTGCGCAGCCGTCATTACGTTAATGTGATCGTCGCCGGCAAGCAGCCGGCGTTACAGTACCTCAGCATGGAGGCGGCGATCGAACATTGCACTGCTGGCATCGGCCTTTGGGATTGGGCCAGCACCGACCAAGGTGTCGAGCCCGATGTGGTAATGGCGTGCGCGGGAGACGTTCCTACGCTGGAGACGCTGGCGGCGGTTGACCTTCTGCGGCAGCATTTTCCCGACATCAGGATTCGGGTGGTGAATGTCGTCGATCTGATGACCATTCAACCGTCGAGCGAGCATCCACATGGCCTTTCCGATGTGGATTTCGATTCGATGTTTACGGTCGATAAGCCGATCATCTTCGCCTATCACGGCTATCCCTGGCTGATTCACCGTCTCACTTACCGGCGGAACAATCATGACAACATGCACGTGCGCGGTTACAAGGAAGAGGGGACAACTACCACGCCGTTCGACATGACGGTGATGAACGACCTCGATCGCTTCCATCTCGCCGGAGATGTGGTGGACAGGGTTCCGCGGCTGCAGAAAGTCGGAGGCCACTTCAAGCAGATGCTGCGCAACAGACTCGTCGAACACAAACAATACATTCGCGAACGCGGCGACGATATGCCGGAAATCCGGGACTGGACCTGGCCTTACTAATGAGAGTGCTTGTACTCAATTCCGGTTCCAGCAGCCAGAAGAGTTGTGTTTACGAAATTGGCGATGCGCTGCCCGAGAACCCGCCGGCGTGTGTGTGGGAGGGGAAGGTCGAGTGGGTGGAGGGACGGGTTCACTATTCCATTAAGAATTCGCGAGGCGATACTGTAAAGGATGTCGCTGCGGTGACTTCCCGCGGGGAGGCCATCAGGCGCTTGCTCGACACTTTGTGGGGCGGCAAGACTAAGGCAATTTCCGGCCCTGCAGCAATCGAAGTAGTGGGGCATCGTGTGGTTCACGGAGGCCCGCGTTATTTCGAGCCGACGATGGTTACGCCTGAGGTCAAGTCCGAGATCGAAAAGGTTTCTGCCTTTGCGCCGCTGCACAATCGCGCCGAACTCGAAGGCATGGAAATTGTCGCGAAGGTACTGGGACCAGTTCCGCAAGTTGCCGTCTTCGACACTGGATTTCATCATCGGATGCCGCTGGCGGCGGCCACTTATCCCGGGCCGTATGAATGGTTCGAGCAGGGAATTCGGCGCTACGGATTTCACGGCATCAATCATCAATATTGTGCCGAGCGGGCGGCGCAAATGCTGGGCAAGAATCTGAATTCCCTGAGACTTATCACTTGCCACCTGGGCAACGGCTGCTCGCTGGCCGCGATTCGCGAAGGTCGAAGCGTGGATACGACTATGGGTTTTACTCCGCTCGAGGGCCTGATGATGGGCACGCGCTCGGGTTCGGTCGATCCGGGGGTGCTCACGTATCTGATGCGGCAGAGACATTTTTTCGACGAAAAACTTGACGACGTGCTTAATAACAAATCGGGGTTATTGGGGATCTCTGGCATCTCGGGCGATATGCGAGAGGTTCTCGCGGCCACGCGAAATGGCGACGAGCCGGTGAAAGCGCGAGCCCAACTGGCATTTGACATGTACGTACATCGCTTGCGGTCGGGAATCGGGGGCATGATCGCCGTGCTCGGTGGGATCGACGCGCTAGTATTTACCGCGGGAGTTGGCGAAAACTCACAGGAAGTCCGTGCCGCTGCGTGCGAGAATCTGGGATTTGCAGGCGTGACACTTGATCGCGCGAAAAACGCACAGTCGCCCATGAAAGGTGATACAGATATTTCGAACGCAGATGCGGCGGTGCGCGTTTTGGTAATTCATGCGCAGGAAGATTGGATGATTGCGCGAGCGTGTTGGAGTCTGCTTAGAAAGCAGTCCGCGACCGCCTGATCAAGGGTGATACGGTTATCGTCCGCAACAGCTCTATGCGTAGTTGATTGGATGTTTAGTCAGCCACTGCTCGTCGCGCACGCGGCCAATATTTCGTAGGGCTCCACCGAGAGCGGTTGCGGTCAAGCGTCGGCTTTCCCATGCGAGACCTGCGCCCAGCCCGATGGCGCCTCCGAGCAGACCGAACACCAAGGCGCGGCCTACAGATTTCTGGCGGGATGCTGAGCCCCCTCCCAACACGCCGATGCACGCACCCACAACGGCGGGAGCCATGGCACTTCGAACGGAGTCAGACAGATCAGGGATGAGAGATTCCTCGTCGAAAAATTCTCTGCTGGCCGATCGCACTCCCTCGATTCCGGATTGGACGAGCCTTCGCCCATAGTTGGCATTCGACTTTGACCAGTTACGTAAACTCATCGGGATCTCCCCCCAAGGGTTGAATTCGGAGACACACTTATTAAAACATGAGGATGGGCGGGACTCCGTGTCCTGAATCACTACTGCAAGTGACGCGCGCGGGCCGGCCGTCGCGAATCCCATGGCGAATTACGGCTACGCTCCCCCGATTCGCTTCTTGTGAATATGTAACACCTTGTCTACTTCGGCGATTACGGTTCCAGTTTCATCTTTTACTTCCACGGTAAAGGTGGGTTCGATTTTGCCCTGGATTTTCAATCCCGCGCGCAGAGCTTCGATCTGCTGATCGGTTAAGCGAAAGGTCGCGACTACTTTGCCTCTTCCCGGCTTACGGAAGCGGATGCTCGCGGATTTGTCCCAAACGACGTAATCCGACCCGAGATTTTCGATGAGCATCAGCATATAAAAAGGATCGGTCATGGCGTAAAGCGAGCCGCCGAAATGAGTGCCGACGTAATTGCGATTCCAGAAAGTTAGCTCCATCTCTACATCGATCGCCTTCCAATCCGGTTGCAGGCGAGTTATGCGGATGCCCGCGCCGAGGAATGGCGGATAGAGATTGATTAGCCAGCGCTGTTTTATTTTTGCCATTTCAACCTAGAGCCTGACCGCTTCGTCAAGCTCAGCGTTGCTGCTCATAGACTGAACTGTTCGGCGTAGGTTCGTCATATTCGCGACCGTATTTGTTCTTGTGCGCCATGTGCTCGCCGTTCGCTTCTGGAACTCGAATCACGCCCAAAGATGAAGCGTTCTCGCCGATGGTGATCGCGCGCGTCAGCGGCTGCGCGTTTTCCGAACCCATGCCCTCGCTCCAGATGTGCAAGGTATAACGCCCGTAGGGAACGCTGGCGAGGCTGAGCTGACCGTCGCGAGTTGAGATCGCATAGAACGGCGTTACAATCGTAATCACCACGGCGCTCATTTCCGGATGGATATTGCAGAAAATGTAGCTGATGCCGAGCCGGTCGAATCGCACCATGCGCGTTGTTCCCGCCTCGTACAGTCCTAGGTCAAAGCGCTTGCCCTCGAAAAGCGAAAAGACGTTATGGAAAAAAGGATCGCGATTGGGAAACTCCACCATCGAACCGGCCTGCACTACCAGGATATGCGGGATGAAGCTCTTGTTTTTCTGCACCAGCCGCGGGACTTGCGCCGGGCTTGGCGCCGGAGTTGGATCCGCCCCTGAGGTCGCCGCAGGGGCTTCGGCTCCGGTCGCGGCCAGCGGCGTCAGCCAAACCACCGTCCCGGGGAGCGTCTCATGCTTTGACTTGGCGGTCTTAGCAGCACCAATGACCTCGATGCGTCCACGCACGGTTGTGGTGGTGACCTGTGTCGTCGCGCAGGGCGGCATGACGAATGCGCCGGTCCATAACACCGCGATCCAGATCAAGATTCTTGTGTGGCTCATCGCATTTAAAAAAGAACGCCCATCATTAAATTCAAATGTCCCGCGCCATTTGCGCCTTCGGTGAGGGAATAGGTTTTCAGGCGCCGATACTCGGCGGAAAATAAAATATCCGAACGAGGACGGTAAATGAAATTCACAAAGCCCGCCTGATTTTTCGCCAGCGAAGGATCCCCATAACTTTGCACATAGGGAAAGTATGTCAGATCGCTTGCGTATGGATTATCCATGCCAAAGGCTGCGTTGAACTCCCATTTATTCGCGGGCCAGTATTTTAATTGCGCCCAGCCGCCAATCGAGTTCAAGGCTCGGACTTGAGTCGTGGCCATTGTTGGATCGCCGCTGAACAAAACACTTTGGCCTAACGCGCCATACAGTCCACCCACCGCCCGGCCGCGATAGATCTTTCCGCTCAAGGATAGCTGTCGGTTGAGAGGCAGTTCAATATCGGTCATTCCGGCCCAGCCGTCGACGTTGCGGTTGAAGCCATAATCCTGGCGGTTGTAGTACCCTCCGACGCCCAGCCGCAGCGGCTGGCCGAAAACATTTCTCGTCCATGCGATGCGGGTGCCGTAGGCCGGTTGGCGGGATTCTTCTCCCGGTCCGGCTTGCCGATAATAACTGTCGCCCGCCGGTGCACCTGGCGGAGCGCCCGGTGTTTCACCGGTTACAGGATCGAGGATTCCTCCCTGGAAAAGCAGGCTTGAATCTTCGCTGAATGCGATTTTATGTTCGACACGTATTTGCGGCACCCAACTCCACAAGTTGCCCGCATTGGTAAGCGCTGGAATCGCCAGCGACGCAAATGATGTTGGCGAATTCGGCGAGAAGAAAAGCGCATCTTGGCCAACCACCACAGAGGTGTTCGTCCAATCCATGCGCATAGTGGCCGTGCGCAAACGTACGATACCGGAGTTAATTCCGTTGGGAATAGCAGGGAATCCGCCGGCGAGATCGAGTTGCAGGTCGGCGCTGGTCTTCGCACCCGCAACGCTGGGCCCGAAGGTTTCAAATCCGATCTCGGACTGGCGCAGCGTTGCTCCGAAACTCCCGCCGGAATCGCCGGCTGGACGGGCATAGGCCAAGGTCGGAATGTCGATGCTGTCGACAACACCCTGATTGCTCACCAGATTCATGAGGACGATTCCCGAGAGCCGCACGCGATACTTGGATGCGCTCTCCACTTTTGTCTGATACTGATCGTCTACTTTCCCGCTGAGCAGCTGATATTCCTCTTCGACGCTTGCCGCATGCTCATTTTTCTTTCGATCGTCTTGCGTCCGATCGTCTGGAGGATTTTGCTCCGCTAGATTCTCTGCCGCCCCGTTTTGCTGTGTTTTTAATGAGCTTCCGTTGCTTGACTGAACCATCGCATCTCGTAGGACCGCATCGCCTGCTCCGGTGCCGGCGCGGACTTCGTTGAGCTCGCGGCGCAGTTCACTCGTTTCCTCGCGGGCGCTCTGCCAGTCGGAGCGCATCTCGGCAACCGCCGCCTGCAACTGGCGTAGCTGCTCGCGCAAGTCGCGCACCGAGTCATTTAACGGTTCAGCCGGTGATTCTGAGCTTGCTGCGGGAGAAGCTGGTTTTACACGCGTAGCTGATTCCTGCGCGACGCCGGAGGCGGCCCATAGGAAAACGCATATCAGTAACCCCCAACGCCACTGGTTGAACTTCGCCGACTCGCTCGTGCTCATTTTTCCTCCTGCACCGCATTGCAAATTACATTGCAGTTACTCGGTACTCGCTCCGCATGTGGAGTACATGGAAGCGTACATTGTTCTAATCGAGGCTCTTATCCAGATCAAGAGTGCGCAACAGAGATTATGCCGTCTACGTTGCATGGCGGGCGGTCAAGACATTTTCCGCCGAAGGACTCAGCGGAATATTCAAGCGGAATGTCGTTCCCGAGGTCGAAGTCTGGATCACCGCGACATCACCGCCATGGTCCTGGAGAATCTTCTGCACCACTGTCAGTCCCATGCCCGTGCCATTTTCCTTGCCATGGCTCGCAAACGGCTCGAACAGCCGGTCCCGCACCGCTTCCGCTATCCCCGGACCGTTATCTTCAATGCGAACTTCCAGATTTTCGCCCTGGCGCCGCAGTGCAATATCAATTTTGCCGGAGTCCGATGATACCGCTTCGCAGGCATTGAGCAGCAAGTTGAGAAGGGCGCGTTCCAGCTTCTTGAAATCGAACCAGCCTTCGGTCGAGCCGTCACATGCGATGCGGATTCGAATGCGCTGGAACTCCGGGTGGGCCTTGACGCCTTGCACCGCGCGCTCCACGGCCGATCGCACGTCACCGTAGGTGGGACGCAATGATTCCCGGGTGCGCGAGAATTCCAGCAGAGACTCGATCAACTCTGTCATCTGGTCGACGGCGATTCTTATCTCCGCGTAGAGATCTTCGCGCTGCAATGGAGTCAAATTGCTCTCGCAAAGAAATTCAGCATTGGCGACAACGGCTGCGAGCGAATGCCGCAGATCGTGCGAGATCGAGCTTGCCATCCGGCCAATCGTGGCGAGCCGTTCCGCGTCGAGCAACTCGCGCTGAGTGCGCTGGAGATTGGTTCGCATGCGGTCGAAAGTTCCGGTGACCTCGGCAACTTCGTCTCCGCCGTGTGCCTGCAAGGGATAGGCAAAGTCACCCATTTCTAGCGCGCGCACTCCGGCGACTAAATTCTCTAGCGGCCGCGTGAAGGTGTGAGAAATCAGAAAAACCAGCAAGCTGCCAGCCAGCACTGCGGCCAACCCGAGCGCCAGCAGCAGTTCGTTAAGGCTGCTCAAGAATGCCGTCGCCTGATCAAACGACTTCAAGACCCAGAGATTTAGAGTTCGGTCGCCGACTGTGGCTAGGTCGACTGAGGTCGCTAGAAAAAGCTCTCCACCCAACCGAATTTCATCGCCTTGCGGCGGGCCACCCGCAGCGGTTCTCGGTGACACGTGCCGTAATTCCGATTCCTGGGCAGGCTTCAGGGTGCTGCGTACGATTAAGTCTCCATAGCGAAACGCGACTTCACTCGCGGCAACGCGGCTGAGGTCGCGGGTAAAGCGGTCGTCGATTTCGTAACCGAGCAGCAAATATCCCAGAACGTGTTGTCCGCTGGCTGGGCCGAAATAAATATTCTGGAGAAAAACTTCGTAGAGGTGGCCTTCGACATACCACCAATGCCGCATCTCATCGGGCGCAACGACATGCGGGAAAAAATCCTGCCCGTCGCGGACGGTGATCTCGGGCGGAGTTGCTTGCAGCGCCATCACCTTGCCGGAGGCATCGGCCAGCAAGAGCAGGTCGCTGCCTGCCAGTTGCCACAAGTCGCGCGATGCGTCCTGGATGGTCGCGGGGTCGTGCGTGGTCATCAGCGCACGGACGTTTGGCAGGTCGGCGAGGAGGGCCGCTGATCGTTCCAGTGTGGCTTCGCGCTGCTGTTGAAAATTGTGGAACGCGGAAACGGAATTTTCGAGGTCGCGCTGAATTCCGAGGCGCACCTCTTGCTCGACCGTGTGCCGCACCACAAGGAGGGTTGCAAACGTGAGAGCCGCCGATACCGCGACCATGGAGAGCAGGAACTTCGTACGCAGCCGAATTCCCGCCATGGTCATGCCTCAACAGGAGTCGCAGGAGATAGGTTACAAGAGGTCAGAGGTTAGAGGTCAGATTGCAGAGGTAAGGGCCCGACTCGAATGAAATAAGGGCTGAAGGCTTCACTTCTGCAATCTGACCTCTGACCTCTGACCTTCTACTTTACGGCACAAATTTATAACCTGAACTATGCACGGTGCGGAAGTGTAAAGGATTCGCGGGATCCTTCTCTAACTTTTGCCGCAGGCGCAGAATATGATTATCCACGGTGCGGGTGCTGGGATAATTTCTGTATCCCCAAACATGATTGAGCAGTTCCGCGCGCGACAGGACGCGTTCGGCGTTCTGGGTCATGAATTTCAGGACTTTGAATTCCTGCGAAGTCAGCTGCACCAGGTTGCCGTCCCGCCACAATTCCATCTTCGCGAAATCAACCTTCACATCGCCAAACTCAAAAGCCTGGGCTAGCGGAGTCTTGGCGGATGGCGAGCGCCGCATCGCGGTGCGCACGCGCGCCAGAAGTTCCCGCGGACTGAAGGGCTTGGTCACGTAGTCATGCGCGCCCAGTTCCAGCAGCAGTACCTTATCCACCACTTCGGTTCGCGCGCTCAGAATAATGATGGGAAGCGATGGATCAGCCTGGCTGATCTCCCGGCAGACGTCTTGCCCGGGCGTACCCGGCAAACTCAGATCGAGCACCAGGACGGCAGGTGCGGCCGCACGAAACATTTCCAGACCCGCGGCTCCGTTCCCCGCGATGTCGACCGCAAAGCCTTCCGCTTCGAATAGACGTTTGAGAGCTTTCTGCACGGCGCGATCATCCTCGACCACCAGGATTCGCTCCGCGGCCGCCGGCGCCGCCTCCATCGTCATCGTTGCCGCCCCTACCACCGCTGAAGATATGTTCTTATACACAACCGACCCCGCGCCATATTTGGCTTGAATCATACCTCCAAACTGTAGCGTGATAGCAGCGGAATGGCGCAGTTTCGGATAGAAAGTGACATAGATTTGACAATTTGTTGACAAGGGAAAGATCCCCGACTTTTACAGCGGATCGCGGATTCGAGCTTCGGGTTGGCCACCCAGGTCCATGAAGCGGGCGTCACGCGCCTCCTCATGTACGGAACTCAACGCGAGAGTGACTTCGCGGATGTAGTAGAAGGTTCCCGCCAACAAACAGATCAAAGCGAGAACAAAAACGATAACCGATGCCACCGCTGCCTGGTTCCAGTAAAGGCCGACCCCAAGAAGCAGGCACGAAGCGATGGTTCCCACCAGAGAAACAAGGACCAGCAGAAAGGAGCGGCGCATCATTTCCGCTCGCTGGACGATGGCGTTGATCTGCGTTGTGTAGGCTTCGGCCTCCTGTAAGCGCTCGTTCTTAGCGGCATCATGCTTTGCATGAACGTACTGCCGCAATCGGCTGACAATACCCATCAACCGAACGTTGATCGACAGGATCAATAGAGCGGTTGCGGAGACGAAAATGGCAGGAGCAAGAAAGGCTTGAAACAGGCGAGAGATATCGGTCATGGAGTGTTCGGAAGCAGAAGCGCGGCCCTCTGCCCGATTCTAACTCAATAGGAACTCGACCAATTTCGCCTCGGTAGCTCTCTAATATTTGAACGACTGAATCTCGGTCACTCCGGAATCCGGGCCATCGACGTATCCGCTGCGATTACTGGGATTGAGCGCGAGGTGCGTGAAGATTACATTGAATGCATTTGAGAAATTGAAGCCGTTGAGCGACTCCACCAGATTTCTCTGCGTGTCATAGACCTGAATGCTGCTGCCCGAGCTTCACGTCTGACCGGCCCGCATAGCGCCCTGGATTGGGCCACTGCAGACTGTCTCGCGCTCCAGCCGCCCGTGCTAGACTCCCGTATTGCGGATTGCATCGAACCATTCCATGAAGTTTCTTCAAGCGAAAGTCCTGACCGCATGGGCGATGATCGCCATGGCCGCGATTGCCGCTCTGGTCGCATGCGGCGATCCGAAATATCAGGCGCCTGCAATTGTCGTGGCAGTCAGTACCGGATTTCCGCCTCCCACCGCGCTGGAGATCAGCGCGACTACAGGCATTGCTGCTGTTGTCACCAACGATCCGAAAAACGCGGGGGTAAATTTCTCCTGTCTTCCTGCCAAGGAATGCGGAACATTTTCCCCAAACCCCGTAGCCAGCAATGTTCCGACCACCTATCAGGCCCCGCCGGCAGTTCCGTCCGGAGGGAGCGTGACTGTTACCGCAACCTCGGTGACGGATTCCACGAAGTCGGTGACAGCGACGATCGCCATCGACGAACCTTAGAAGGGCAGGTGTTAAGTGTTAGGAAAAGCAGAAAAGACCAGAAAAAGCAGGGGTTAGGAAAGGCAAAACCGGGAAAGAATGCTTTTCCTAAGACCTAAGACCTGACACCCTAAGACTTGTTTTCCGATATTTGACTTCCCGCCATTTCCCGCCGAGAATAGAAGTAGTTCTTTAAAGGCCAATTCCCACAAAGTGGGGGCGTCACGGCTTCGACGGAGATGCTTGCGGCCAAGAGGCATGCCGGGGTGCACACACCCGTAATCGCGTGCAAAATGATAATTGCCAATCAACAGATGGCATACGCTGCTTAATTAGTTAAGTAGCCGTCCTCCGCGGCTTCGCCCGTGGGCTGCGGTCAGGACGTCACACAGCGGGCCGCTCTTCTCTGCTACGTCTGGGCAGCGGGGCTAAGATCACAGGCTAGCGCCGACTGTTTCTTGTCCGTTCTGAGCAGCTGTCGCGAACGTCCTGGGGTAATGCCCAGGGCATGAACCGGAATAAGCATGTAGTCTCTTGACCAGTAACATTTTCGGACGCGGGTTCGACTCCCGCCGCCTCCACCACTTTTGCCTTTACAAATCAAGCACTTAACCGCTCATTTCGCCGCAAAACGCCGCAAAACTCTGCGGGGATAGCCCGCTGCGTCTCAAAAAGAGCCGCTAGCTTGTTTACGGCTTCCCTCTGATCGGCAGAAATGGCGTGTGTGTATCGCATGGTGGTCTCGATCTTGGCGTGACCGAGATTCTCTTTCACCGTCACGATTGAAGCCCCCGCCTGTAGCTGTGCAGTTGCAGCACCATGACGGAAAGCGTGTAGTGCTCCCTCGCCGAGTCCTAGACGGTCTCTGAGGGGATTGAACACGAACTCACGAACGCGGTTGGCGTGGTACGGCTTATTGCGGTGATTCGTAAATAGCAGGTTCCACTTGTTTTCTCTCCATTCCGCCGAACGATAGGCGTTCAGCAAGTTCACCAGATATTCGGGAAGGTGCAAATCGCGACGGCTGTTCTTCGACTTCACCGTCTGAATCTGACCTTCCACAACGCTTTGACGCACCTGTAGCCAGCGACCCGGAATGTCGATGGCGTCCCAAGCCAAGCCCAACACCTCGCCACATCTGAGACCGAGAACAGCCGTCAGCGCGAAACAGACTTTCCATTTCAAGCTGGGAGCAGCCTCGATTAGCTGTAGGGATTCTGCGGGCGTGTAGGATCGCGCTGTCACTGGAATCTCTTCCGGGGGCAGGCTCACGTCGCCATACCTGAACACTTTGACCTGGTACTGCCAGGTTTGGGCGCGCTTGAGCAAGGCTCGGAACGTTCCCAGAATGTTCATGATGGTTTTGCGCGACAGCTTATTCCGTATTTCCGCGTTGACTAGGCGCTGCACAATCGGACCGCTGATTTCATCCAGCCGAACAACTTGCCATGACCGACGACACTCCTGTACTCACAATGCCGGGTGCCGAGTGATAACTGTTCTCGACGGTTACTCCGCAATGGACACAAGTCCATGATTCCGTGCGAAGGCTTCCAACCGAAGAGTGATGCCCTCCGAATCGGCCCAGTAAAGATTGTCGAGGTCGTCCAGTTTTTCGCTCCACTTGGGCGTTGGCGAATTGTCTTCAGGGGATGGGAGAGGCCATCGAAGCCGCTCGGGGAATGGTGAACCTGTTCCACCAGCCATATCCAAAGCCTGCGGTAGGGATCGGTGAGCATCCTTTCACGCTGCTCCCGAATGTGTCGCTTCCCCTCCTCGTTGCTCTCGCGGTAGCCGCCTTTGCAGGGCATGCAGAGGCCATCCGTTCTCAAGGCGGTGCTCGCAAGGATGGGCACTCCGCACTTCGAGCAAGGCATCTTCTGGCTCACGCGACTACCTCCAGTGTCGCCAGCTTAATGCAGGAGCCGGATTGCTGTCGAAGAATCGCCACGTCACGCATCGACGCGCTTGCGCTCCTGATCATCACGAGCCGGACAATCGACTTCCTACTGCAAGCACTGGAATGGTGGCGTTCGGTGCGGGTGGAGAAATGGATCAATCGGGAGACGAGGTGAATCGTTCATGGCGCTTAAAGCCGAATCAGCTTCAGTCAGAATATCTAATGAGTCGGGGCAATTGGTGCCGAACCTATCGATAGGATTTCCGGGAACATTTTTTGATCTGCGTTTCTTAGGAGGAAGGTTACAGGAGTTTTGATGTCATCGCTTCTATATGCTCTCGTTCGACAATACTTGTTTGTTCCGCACGCCTCAAACGCGGTCACCCATTCGAGAGAATATTGTCCCGAAGCGCATGGATTAACCAGCCCTGCTACCCGATAAGTGCGGGAATCAATTTTGCTGAATTCTTGGAGAACAAAATCCATGCCCAACCCCTGCTGGTCTTTTGCTCTCGTGTAATAGGATTTCGCACGCTCCTGAGCGTTCATATCAAACGAAAACGCCAGAGCACTAAGTTCAACCTCGCCGCTAAATCTCACATCGCAGGTCATTCTATCGCCGGGCGCGTGCGTGCCGCCGCACAAACTTATGGATTCGATATCGGGGAAATGGTTGGTTTCCGGCTTCGCAGGCTCACCCTGCATCGCGATGTCCGTGGAGCCGCTTGGTATCAACGGCTGATCCTCTAGCGGGACTTGCTTGAAAACCCGATCAACGGCTTGCCCTTCTCGGGAGGTACCTTTTGCGCTGGGCGGCAACTCCTCCACCGGAACCACCTTTTCTAAGATGTCGATGCTTACGTTGAATCCTTCCTGATACAAGCGATGTCCCTTGTTCCAACCCAGACTTGCATTAACTGCCAGGAGTTTGTAGGTGCCGGGAAGACATTGTGCGGGTATCGTTCCGCTGACTTCATACGTCCGAGGGTCCAATCTCCGGTTTTCTTGGAGTATGAATTGGCTGCCACGCGTTTTCAGTGGACTGAAAGTTAACTGAACCATCGCGAAGTCTGTAGCACCGTCGAATGTCACATAGCAAGTTAGCGTGTCGCCGGGTACGTGCTGTCCTCCGCAACTCCCTTCGTGCACTGAATCGGTGTTGTTGGTTTGCGAAATTTTGGCGGACACGCTCATTGCCACAAGCAGCAGCGTTATCGTTCCAATGATTCCCTTCCGCATAGGCAAACATCTTACGCTCAGGAGCGCGTTCGAACACCGCGCTGATCATTGGCCGGAGCGCAACTCATCTACGTGCTGCTGTACCTTATCTTGCTGACGTATTGCGAAAGGAATCGCTGGTCGGTGGATCGGTACTGGGAAACGCATCGACGATAAGAAGGTCGGTCGGAATGAAATGTGTCCCTGCGGCTCGGGGAAGAAATACAAGAAGTGCTGCGGCGGGGCGACGGTGAACTAAACCCCGGCTGCTCGTGCTGATCGGGCAGAAGAAGGCGCTGGGCATCGCGGTCCGCAACGACCGACCGCAGAGGCGGTACTCGGGGCTGCTCGCCAGTCTGAAAAATAGCAAGCGCTCGGCATTGGCTTGAGTAGCGTGCCCCCGAACTGGAGGACCGCCAGCTAATCGATGGTGGTATCGTAACCGTTCCGAGAACATTTTGAAATGCCGTCAAAATTTATTTGAGAATTAGTTGATCGGAGGAAGCTTTATGCTTGCGGACTTCGCAGTAGTTCCTATGGGCGTCACAGGTGGCGTTAAAGATCTGGTAGCCGAAGCCCTAAAACTTGTCGACGAATCTGGCCTTTCCTACA
>Ga0182024_10000201_pt1 | contig 143162 bp, 129 predicted proteins | sample P32metaG_FD_120480 | JGI IMG/M metagenome (GOLD analysis project Ga0182024, IMG submission 120480) | Permafrost microbial communities from Stordalen Mire, Sweden - P3-2 metaG (Illumina Assembly) | ecosystem: Environmental > Terrestrial > Soil > Wetlands > Permafrost | place: Sweden: Stordalen...
CGAGATCGGCATCGGCTGGATCACCATGTACGCCTTCTCCACCGAGAACTGGCGGCGCCCCCCCGACGAGGTGCGCTACCTCATGGGATTCAACGAGTCGCTCCTCATGCGGCGCCGGGACGAGCTCAACGACAAGGGCGTCCGCATCCGCTTCGCCGGGCGCCGGGACTGGCGCGTCCCCCGCCGGGTGCTGCGCCGAATGGACGAGTCGATCGGGCTCACCGCGCACAACCGGCGGATGACGCTCACGATGGCCTTCAACTACGGCGGACGGGCCGAGATCGTCGATGCCGTCAAGGCCCTGGTGGCCGAAGGAACCCCGGCCGCCAAGGTGGACGAGCGGGCCATCCGCCGGCACCTCTACTTCCCCGACATGCCCGACCCCGACCTGGTCATCCGGACCTCGGGCGAGCAGCGGATCTCGAACTTCTTGCTGTGGGAGCTGGCCTACAGCGAGCTCACCTTCCCCGACGTGCTCTGGCCCGACATGCGCCGGGGCCACCTCTACGAGGCGGTGCTCGAGTTTCAGCGCCGCAACCGTCGCTATGGGGGGATCAAGCAGTGACTGGGCGACGGTGGCCACCCGACGGGGGGCGCCGGTGATCGTCACCCGGCTCGCCGTCGCCGTGTGCGTCCTCGTCTTCGGCTTCCTCTGCTACCTCGCCGTGCGGGGGTCGGCGGCGGCGACCGGCCTGGTCGTCACCGTGGCCGCCCTGGTCGTCCTGGTCGGCGGGGGCAACTGGCTCGGCGGTCGCACCACCCCCCACGGGGCGCCCCCGGGGCCCCGGTCCTCGCGCTTCTACGGGGTCGACCTGCCCGAGGGCGGGGTCGACGCCGGGCCGGGCCCAGGCGGTCCGGAGCCCCCGGCCGAGCACATCACCGCCGAGGCCGGTGGGGAGGGCGCGGTCAGCACCGCCGAGCCCGGTACAGCGGGCCCGGATACGCCCGACCGGTCGCGCACCCCGGACGCGGGCCCGTGAGCCTGTTCCGTGACCGGGGCGTGGTGCTGCGCACCTATCGCCTGGGCGAGGCCGACCGGATCATCGTCTTTCTGACCGAGCACCACGGCAAGGTCCGGGCGGTGGCCAAAGGGGTCCGCCGCACCGCGTCGAAGTTCGGGGGCCGCCTGGAGCCGTTGAGCCACGTCGAATTGATCCTGTGGCAGGGCCGGGGGGACCTCGACATCGTCAACCAGGCGGAAGTCCTCGATAACTTCCGGACCGTGCGCGAGGACCTCGGCCGGGTGGCCAAGGGCCTCTCCCTGCTCGAGGTGGCCGACCAGCTGGCCCAGGAGCGGCACGCCGACCCGCGCCTCTACGCCATGCTGGTCGGGGCCCTGGGGGTCCTGGCCGACCCCGAGCGCGACCCGCTCCTGGTCCCGCCCGCCTTCTTCTTGAAGGCCCTGGTGCTCGAGGGGGCCGGGCCGGTGCTCGACGTGTGCGTGTCGTGCGGGGAGCCCGACGGCGCCGTCGAGCTGGTGGCCTTCGATCTCACCGAGGGGGGGGCCCTGTGCCGGCGCTGCCGTCGGGGGCGTCCCGTCAGCGCCGCCGCCCTCGACCTGCTGCGGCGGATTCTGGGCGGCTCGCTCGCCTCGGTGCTCTCGGGACCCCCGCCGCCCTGTGCCGAGGAGGTGGCGGCACTGGCCACCGAGGCCATGGAGGCCCATCTGGACCGGCGGCTGCGAAGCGTCCGCTCGGTGGCCGGCCTGTAGGGCCGGTGCGACCGACCCAGGTGGCCCGGTCGGAGTTCGGGGTCTATGTCCACATCCCCTTCTGCAAGCGGCGCTGCGGCTACTGCGCCTTCGCCACCTACACCGACCGGGACCACCTGATGCTCCGCTACGCCGACGCCTGTGTCGCAGAGATCGGCCGGGCCCGCTCGGCGGGGCTGCCGCCGGCCACGAGCGTCTTCTTCGGGGGCGGGACGCCCTCGCGCCTGGCGCCGGACGAGCTGGGTCGGATCCTCGCCGCCCTCGAGCTCGCCCCGGGGGCCGAGGTCAGCGTCGAGTGCAACCCCGAGGACGCCTCAGAAGAGCGCTTCGCCGTCTACCGGGCGTCGGGGGTCACCCGCCTGTCGTTCGGGGTCCAGTCCACCGTGCCCCATGTGCTGGCCGCCCTCGACCGCCACCACGACCCGGCCCGGGTGGGCCGGGTCGCCACCTGGGCCTGGGCAGCCGGGTTCGCGTCCTACAACATCGACCTGATCTTCGGGGCCGCCGGCGAGACCGACGCCGACTGGGAGCGCTCGCTGCACGACATCTTGGCCCTGGACCACCCGCCACCCCACGTGAGCGCCTACGCCCTGACCGTCGAGCCGGGCACCCCCCTGGCCGCCGATCCCGCCGGTCATCCCGACGACGACGTCCAGGCCCGGCGCTACGAGCGGGCGGACGAGGTGCTGGCCGGCGCCGGCTACCGCTGGGAGGAGGTGTCCAACTGGGCCCGGCCCGGCCACGGCTGCCGGCACAACCGCCTCTACTGGACCCAGGGGGACTATCTGGGCATCGGGTCGGCGGCGCACTCGCACCGACAGGGCCACCGCTGGTGGAACGTCCGGACCCCCGACCGCTACGTGGCCGCCGTCGAGGCCGGACGGTCGGCGGTGGCCGCCGACGAGCGGGTGGACGGGGACCGGCGCCGGTTCGAGGCCCTGGCCCTGGCCCTGCGGACCCCGGGCGGCGTCCCCGACGCCGCGCTGGCACCGGCCCCCGAGCTCGAGGGTTTGGTCGAACGGCGCAGCGGGCGGGCGGTGCTCACCCGGAGGGGCCGGCTGCTGGCCAACGCGGTGACCGCCCGCCTGGAGGTCGGTGGGGACCCAGCCGGTATCCTGCGGCCATGACTCCGGCGAATTCGGCCCAGGGCTCCGGCGCGCCATCGGTCGCCGCTGACCCGGTCGACGAGGGACTGGACGGCGACGGGCTGATGGACAGGGTCGTCGGCCTCTGCAAGCGGCGCGGCTTCATCTTTCAGTCGGCCGAGATCTACGGCGGCTTCCGCTCGACCTACGACTACGGGCCCCTGGGCGTCAACCTGCTGCGCAACGTGAAGGACCGCTGGTGGTATTCCATGGTCCAGATGCGCACCGACGTTGTCGGGCTGGACGCGGCGATCCTCTCCCCCCCCGCCGTCTGGGAGGCCTCAGGTCATCTGGCCAACTTCACCGACCCCCTGGTCGACTGCCGGTCCTGCCACACCCGGTGGCGGGCCGACAAGATCGAAGGGGTATGCCCGAACTGCGGCTCGACCGAGTTCACCGAGCCCCGGGCCTTCAACCTGATGTTCAAGACCCACGCCGGCCCCCTCGAGGACGAGGGAGCCGTCGCCTACCTGCGGCCCGAGACGGCCCAGGGCATGTTCGTCAACTTCGTCAACGTGCTCCAGACGACCCGCAAGAAGCCGCCGTTCGGCATCGCCCAGGTCGGCAAGTCCTTCCGCAACGAGATCACCCCCCAGAATTTCGTCTTCCGTACCCGGGAGTTCGAGCAGATGGAGATGGAGTACTTCGTCCCCCCGGCCGAGGCCGAGAAGTGGCACCGGTACTGGCTGGACGAGCGCTACCGGTGGTACCTCGACCTCGGGATCCCCGAGTCCAAGCTCCGCCTGCGCCACCACGATCCCGACGAGCTGTCGCACTACTCGGCCGGGACGGCCGACGTGGAGTTCCTCTTCCCCTGGGGCTGGGACGAGCTGGAGGGCATCGCCAACCGGACCGACTTCGACCTGTTGGCCCACGCCCGGGCCTCGGGGGAGAAGCTCGACTTCTTCGACCCGGCTACCAACGAGCGTTACGTGCCCTACGTGATCGAGCCGGCCGCCGGTGCCACCCGCACGATGATGGCGTTCCTGCTCGCCGCCTACGACGAGGACGAGGTGGGGGGCGAGCCCCGCACCGTACTGCGACTCGACCACCGGCTGGCCCCTTACCAGGCGGCGGTGCTCCCCTTATCGAAGAAGGACGCCCTCGAGCCCCTCAGCCAGGAGGTCCTCGCCCTCCTCCAGCCCCACTTCATGTGTGATTTCGACGTGACCCAGGGGATCGGGAAGCGCTACCGGCGCCAGGACGAGATCGGTACCCCGTGGTGCGTGACCATCGACTTCGACTCCCTCGAGGACGGGGCGGTCACCGTACGCGACCGTGACAGCACCGAACAGGTCCGGGTCCCCCTCGACGGCCTGCTGGCCGAGCTGCACTCCCGGGCCGCTGGCTCCTGACCGCCGACCGGCGCCGTCAGGCGGTGCGGCGGTACTTCCAGACGGCGACCGGGGCCAGCACGACCAGGAGGCCGACGCACCAGGCCAGGGCCTTCCACTCGGCCGAGGCGGACTGCCACTGGCCACCGAGCATCAGGGAGCGGGTGGCGTTGATCACCACGCTGACCGGCTGGTTGGTGGCGAACCCCTGGAGCCATCCGGGCATCGTCGACACCGGTACGAAGGCCGACGAGGCGAAGACGAACGGGAACAGGATGGGGAACGCCATCAGCTGGGCCGTCTCGCTGTTGGGGGCCGACAGCCCGATGACGGCGAAGCCCCAGCTCAGGGCGTAGGCAAAGAAGAGGACCAGCAGGAGGGCGACGAAGAACAGCCCGACATCGGTGCCGATCCGGAAGCCCACGGCGAAGCCGACCGCGGTGATGAGGACCACCACCACGATGTTGCGGCAGACGTCCGCGGTGGTGCGGCCACCGAGGACGGCAGATCGGGCCATGGGCAGGGCCCGGAAGCGCTCGATCAGGCCCTTCTGGAGGTCCTCGGCCAGGCCGACGCTCGTGCTGACGGCGCCGAACATCACCGTCTGGACGAAGATGCCCGGCATGAGGTAGTCCACGTAGCTCTCCCCGCCCGGGATCTTGATGGCGCCCCCGAAGACGTACACGAACAGCAGCGTGAACATGATCGGCTGGATGCTCGAGAAGAAGATCTGTTCGGGGATCCGGGTGTAGTTGATCAGATTGCGCCAGGTGACCGTCTTGATGTCGGCGATGGCCCAGCCGACCCGGTTCCCCGAAGTCGGGCCGGCGCCGGCCGGGGCGGGGGCGAGCGTTGCCGTCGTCATCGGGCCACCTCCTTGTGGCCGGTCGGTTCATGGTCGGTCTCGTGGTGTCCGGGGGGCCCGGCGCCCGCCGGGGCCGGTCCCGGGGCCGGGGCGCCGTCGGCGCCGTCCGACGGCTCCTCGGCCTTGTGGCCGGTGAGGCTCAGGAAGACGTCGTCCAGGCTGGGCTCGCGCAGGGCCAGGCCGGCCACGTCGACGTGGCGCTGGTCGAGGGTGCGCAGTACCTCGGCCGCCACCTTCGGACCGTCCTCGACCGTGAGCTCGACCGTCGACCCGTCGACCGAGGCGTCCTTGGGGCTCAGGCCCTTGAGCAGCCCGGCCGCCTCCCGGGCGGCGGCGGCGTCGTGGAAAGTGACCGAGATGACGGTCGTTCCGAGGTCGGCCTTCAGTTCGGCCGGGGTCCCCTCGGCGATGATCTTGCCGTGGTCGATGACGATCACCCGCTCGGCCAGTCGGTCGGCTTCCTCGAGGTACTGGGTGGTGAGCAGGACGGTCACCCCGGACTGCACAAGGCCCTCGATGACGCCCCAGAGGTCCTGGCGGCTGGACGGGTCGAGGCCGGTGGTGGGCTCGTCGAGGAAGAGGATCGGCGGGCGGGCCACGAGGGCGGCGGCCACGTCGACCCGACGGCGCATTCCGCCCGAGTAGGTCTTGAGCGGTCGGTTGGCGGCGTCGGTCAGTTCGAACTGCTCGAGCAGCTCGTCGGCCCGCACGAGGACGTCCCTCTTGGACATGTGGCAGAGGCGCCCGACCATGCGCAGGTTCTCCCGCCCGGTCAGGTTCTCGTCGACCGTGGCGTACTGGCCGGCCAGGCCGATGAGCCGGCGGACCGTCCCGGCCTCCTTGACGACGTCATGGCCGAGGACCGATGCCCGGCCCTGGTCGGGGGTGAGGATGGTGGAGAGGATGCGCACGGCGGTGGTCTTCCCGGCGCCGTTGGGCCCGAGGACCCCGAGCACCGTGCCCCTTTGGACCGAGAAGCTCACCCCGTCGAGGGCGCGTACCTCGAGCTTGCCGCCGAAGACCTTCACCAGATCCCGTGCCTCGACCGCCAGCGTCTCCGTCATGCACAGACAAGGTAGTGGCGGAGCGCGGCGTCCCGAACCGGCGGCCACCGGAGTCCCGGTCCGCGCCGACGTGGTCCTCTGGCCAGGGCCTCGGGGACCGACGGGGCCCGGGGACCGGTCGTCGCCCGGGCGGCGGGCCGCCGACCGCACTCGCCCCGACCACTACCATTGGCCCTTCCGCAATTTGCAGGTCCTGGGCGAGGAGGCCCGATGCCCTACGTCTTCGACTTCGACCACTCGCACCGCAGGCCCCCGATGGAGATGAAGGACCTCCTGGGGGGTAAGGGCGCCAACCTGGCCGAGATGACGTCGGTGCTCGAGCTGCCGGTGCCGCCCGGTTTCACCATCTCGACCGACGCTTGCCGCGACCACATGGCCGCGGGCTGGCCCGACGGCCTCACCGAGGAGGTGGCCCGGGCCCGGGGCCGGCTCGAGAAGGCCATGGGCAAGGAGGTGGGTGACCCCTCCGACCCGCTGCTGGTCTCGGTCCGCTCGGGGGCGAAGTTCTCGATGCCCGGAATGATGGACACCGTGCTCAATCTCGGGCTCAACGACCGGTCGGTGGAGGGGCTGGCCAAGCAGACCGGCGACGAGCGGTTCGCCTACGACTCGTACCGGCGTTTCGTGGCCATGTACGGCCGCATCGTGCTCGATATCCCTGGCGGCCAGTTCGACGATCTGTTCGACGCGGCCAAGGAGCTGGCCGGTACCACCTCGGACGCCCGGGTCCCGACCGAGCTGCTGCGCTACCTGGTCGACTCGTACCAGAAGGTCGTCGAGAACCACACCGGCCGGCCCTTTCCCCAGGATCCGGCGGCCCAGCTGCGCGGGGCCATCGAGGCGGTCCTCCGAAGCTGGAACGGGCCCCGGGCCATCGCCTACCGGGACCGGGAACGGATCTCCCACGACCTGGGCACGGCGGTCAACGTCCAGGCCATGGTGTTCGGTAACCGCGACGACAAGTCCGGGACCGGGGTGGGGTTCACCCGGGACCCGGCGACGGGGGCCAAGGGCGCCTACGGCGACTTCCTGGTCAACGCCCAGGGCGAGGACGTGGTGGCCGGGATCCGCAACACCGAGCCGCTGTCCGCCCTGAAGCAGAAATTCCCCAAGGACCACTCCCAGCTGATCGACATCTTCGACCGGCTCGAGCGCCACTACCGCGACATGTGCGACACCGAGTTCACGATCGAGCAGGGCAAGCTCTGGATGCTCCAGACCCGGGTGGGCAAGCGGACCGGCCGGGCCGCCCTCAGGATGGCGGTCGACATGACGGCGGAGACCAAGATCCGCCTGACCAAGGCCGAGGCGATCGAACGGATCACCGAGGACCACCTGGCCCAGGTCCTGCACCCCCAGTTCGCCGCCGGCGGCCACACCATCTTCGCCAAGGGCCTCGGGGCGTCCCCCGGGGCTGCCGTCGGCCAGGTCTACTTCACCGCCGACGACGCGGCGGCGGCCGCCGGGCGGGGCCACAAAGTGGTACTGGTCCGGAGCGAGACCTCGCCCGAGGACGTCCACGGGATGCTGGCCGCCGAGGGCATCCTGACCGCCCGGGGCGGCCTGGTCAGCCACGCCGCGGTGGTGGCCCGGGGCTGGGGGAAGCCGGCGGTGGTGGGGGCCGAGGCCCTGCGTATCACGGCCCACAACGTGACCGTGGGGGACGTCACGGTGGCCGAGGGGGAGTGGCTGTCGGTCGACGGGACCACCGGGACGGTGGTCGTCGGCCAGGTCCCCCTGATCCCCGCCGATCCGCCGCCCGAGTTCGACGTGCTGCTCTCCTGGGCCGACGAGATCCGGGCGGGACACCTCGGGGTGCGGGCCAACGCCGACAACGGCGAGGACGCGGCCAACGCCCGCCGCCTCGGCGCCGCCGGGATCGGCCTGTGCCGCACAGAGCACATGTTCTTGGGGGAGGACCGCCTGCCGGTGGTGCGCCGGATGATCCTGGCCGACGATCCCGAGGAGGAGCGCGCGGCGCTCGAACATCTGCGCCGGGTCCAGCGGGAGGACTTCGTCGAGATCCTCGAGGCCATGGACGGCCTCCCGGTGACCGTCCGCCTCCTCGACCCGCCACTGCACGAGTTCCTGCCCTCCACCCACGAGCTGGCGGTGAAGGAGGCGACGGTCGGGCTCAACGACGAGGAGCGCCGCCTCTTCGACGCCGCCCGGTCCTGGCAGGAGGCCAACCCGATGCTCGGGACCCGGGGGGTGCGCCTCGGGGTCATCAAGCCCGGCCTCTACGCCATGCAGGTCCGGGCCCTGATGGAGGCCGCCCGCGACCGGGTCGCCGCCGGGGGCCATCCGGTGGTCGAGATCATGATCCCCCTCACCGTGGCCCGGGCCGAGCTGGCCCTGGCCCGCGGGTGGGTGGAGCAGGCCATCGCCGAGGTGGAGGCCGAGGGGTCCAAGGGCCGTCCGGGCCGCACCAAGTCGACGGCCAAGGGGGCCAAGGGTGCCGGCCGGGCCGAGGTGACCATCGGCACCATGATCGAGACCCCGCGGGCCGCGCTGGTAGCCGCCGAGATCGCCGAGGTGGCCGACTTCTTCTCCTTCGGCACCAACGACCTGACCCAGATGACCTTCGGGTTCAGCCGGGACGACGTCGAGGGCCGGATGATGGCGGCCTACCTCGAGCTGGGACTGCTGCCCCGCAACCCGTTCGAGACCGTCGACCCCGACGGGGTGGGCGAGCTCGTCCGCCTGGGTGTCGAGCGGGGCCGGGCCACCCGGCCCGGCCTGAAGGTGGGGGTGTGCGGCGAGCACGGGGGTGACCCCGAGTCGATCAGGACCTTCTTCGAGGCGGGACTGGACTACGTCAGCTGCTCCCCGTTCCGGGTGCCGGTGGCCCGTCTGGCCGCCGCCCAGGCGGTGCTGGCCTCGGGTGCCGGGCCGGCCGCGTCGGCCGGCGGCTCCAAGGGGGGCCGGCCGGCCAAGGCCGGGGCGTCGGGGAAGGCGCCGTCCAAGGGCGGGGCCAACGGCAAGGCGGGGGCGTCGGCGGCCCGGACGTCGGCCAAGCGCTAGGCCGTCCCGCTCAGCACAGCCGGGCGGTACCCTGCGGCCATGGCCATCCCCGACGAGGACGTGGCCCAGGTCCGGGCGGCGACCGACATCGTCGCCCTGATCGGCGAGCACGCCGCCCTGCGCCACCAGGGCCGCCGCTGGGTGGGGCTCTGCCCGTTCCACGCCGAGAAGACCCCCTCGTTCAGCGTGAACGCCGAGGAGGGCTTCTACTACTGCTTCGGCTGCCAGGCCTCGGGCGACGCCATCAGCTTCGTCCGGGAGACCGAGCACCTCGATTTCGTCGACGCCGTGCGGCTCCTGGCCGACCGGGCCGGGGTCACCATCCACGAGGACGTCGACGGTGGCCCCGACCGCAAGCGGCGGACCGAGCTGCTCGAGGCCATGGAGCGTGCCGTCACCTGGTACCACGACCGGCTCCTGTCGGCCCCCGACGCCGGACGGGCCCGCGACTACCTGCGCTCCCGGGGCTACGACGGGGCAGTGGTCCGCCAGTTCCGGCTGGGCTGGGCCCCCGACGATTGGGACGCCCTGGCCAAGGCCCTCGGGCTCTCCGAGCGGGTGCTCACCGACGCCGGCCTGGGCTTCGTCAACCGTCGGGGGAGGGCCCAGGACGCGTTCCGGGCCCGGATCATCTTCCCGATCTGCGACCCCTCGGGCCGCCCTGTGGCCCTGGGCGGGCGCATCCTGCCGCAACCGGGGGAGCCCGGTCAGGACCCGGCCGACCCGGGAGACCGCCGACCGGAGCCCAAGTACAAGAACTCCCAGGAGACCGCTATCTACTCCAAGCGGCGCACCCTCTACGCCCTCAATTGGGCCAAGAAGGACGTCGTGGCCTCGGGGGAGGTGCTGGTCTGCGAGGGCTACACCGACGTGATCGGTTTCTTCACCGCCGGTGTCCCCCGGGCGGTGGCCACCTGCGGGACCGCCCTGGCCGAGGAGCACTTCAAGCTGCTGCGCAACTTCGGTAAGCGGATCGTGCTGGCCTACGACGCCGACAGCGCCGGCCAGTCGGCCACCTCGCGGGTCTACGAGTGGGAGCGGCGTCACGAGGTCGACGTCGCCGTTGCCGCCCTGCCTCCGGGCAGCGACCCGGGGGAGTTGGCCCGGACCGATCCCGAAGCCCTGCGCGACGCGGTGACCGGGGCCCGGCCCTTCCTGCAGTTCCGGGTGGACCGGGTCTTCGACGCCGCCGACCTCTCCTCGGTCGAGGGTCGGGCCCACGCAGCCGACGCGGCCCTTGCCGCGGTGGCCGAGCACCCCGATGACCTGGTCCGGGACCAGTACGTGATGCAGGTCTCGGACCGGTGCCGCCTGGAGCCAGCCCGGGTGCGCGAGCGGCTGGAGGAGGCCCGCCGGCGCCAGGCCGCGGGGGGAGGGCCATCGGGCCGACTGGCCGGGCGGCCCGCCGAGCGGGGGTCGCAACGGGCGGAACGCAACCAGCACATCGAGCCGCGGGATGACGAGGGCCGGGGCTGGGAGGGCGGTGGCCCCGACGAGAACGACGGGCCCCGTCGTCGGCCGCGGCCGGCCGGCGCCGAAGCGGCGAGCCGCCCCGGGCTCGAGGCGCTGCGCTTCGCGGTGCACAGACCCGAGGACGTCGCCCACCGTCTGGAGGCGGTGCTCTTCGTCGACGAGCTGCAACGCCGCGCCTTCGTCGCGCTGGCCGGGGCGGACAGCCTGGGCCTGGCGGTCCACGACGCGCCCCCCGAGGTCGCCGCCCTCCTGCGCCGGGTCTCGGTGGAAGAGCCGATCATCTCGAGGGACCCGCTCGCCGACCCGGCCGACGCGGTGGTCACTCAGCTTGTCCGGGAGGCCGCCCGGCGGGCGATGGCCGATCTCCAGGTGGAGGCCCGCACGGCCGGCGGAGACCTGGGCGCCATCAACACCGAGACCGGTCGGGTGCGTCGCTGGCTCGAAGAACTGGAGGATCCCGAGGCCGGTCGCGCCGCCGCCGACCGGTTGCTAGCGTGGTTGGTGACCAGGGAGGAGGGGTGATGTCCGGGTACGTCCCGACCGAGCACGAGATGGATGATCCGTCGGGGTCGGCGCGCGCCCTGGCCGTCCTCCCGGGCACCGAGGCCCTCGACATGCTGTCGATCGACGAATTCGCCGAGTTGCTCATCGTCGGCCGCGCCCGCGGGCACCTGACCCAGGGGGACCTCGTCGAGGCGGTGCACCAGGTCGAGCTCACGCCCGAGGCGATCGAGCGACTGGTCGGGCGCGTGCGAGACGAGGGCATCGAGTACGTCGACGACGTCATCGACGTCGAACTGGACATCGAGGCACCGGTCGCCGCCGATGCGGTGGTAGTGATCGACGAGGGGATATCGCCCAAGGCTCGGAGAAGCGGGGCCAAGGCCAAGAGCCCCCGGGAGCCGGCGACCAAGGACCCCGGCGCGGCCCCAGCCAAGGCGATCAGGGCCAAGTCCTCGTCGGGTGGCTCGGACTACTTCGGGGGCAGTTCCGAGGACCCGGTACACACCTACCTGAAGGAGATCGGGAAGGTCGCGCTGCTCAGCGCCGAGCTCGAAGTGGAGATGGCGAAGCGGATCGAGGCAGGGAACGAGTCCGCCGCCCGCCTGGCGGCCCACGCGCTGGCCGAGACCGAGGGCAGCCTCGACGACGAACTGTTGTCGAGTGCCGACCAGAGCCGGGACCGGCGCCTGGTCCGCAAGGGCCAGCAGGCCAAGGAGGTCCTCATCGAGGCCAATCTGCGCCTGGTCGTCTCCATCGCCAAGCGTTACCGCAACCGCGGCCTGGCCTTCCTCGACCTCATCCAGGAGGGGAACCTCGGGCTTATGCGAGCGGTCGACAAGTTCGACTACTCCAAGGGCTTCAAGTTCTCCACCTACGCCACCTGGTGGATCCGCCAGGCCATCACCCGGGCCATCGCCGACCAGGCCCGAACGATCCGGATCCCCGTCCACATGGTCGAGACGATCAACAAGGTGGTCTGGGCCCAGCGCCAGCTCCTCCAGGAGCTCGGCCGCGAGCCGACGGCCGAAGAGGTCTCCCAGCGCGTCGAATTCCCGATCGAGCGGGTGAGGGAGATCCAGCGGATCAACCAGGACACGGTCTCGCTCGAACAGCCGGTGGGCGAGGAGGACGACTTCAGCCTCTCGGACCTGATCGAGGACCGGGGCGCCGTGGTGCCCGACGACGCGGCCACCCGGGCCATGCTCGACCAGGCGGTCAAGGAGGCCCTCGCCCACCTCTCGCCGCGCGAACAGGACGTCGTGCGGCTGCGCTTCGGGCTGGAGGACGGCAAGATCCGCACCCTCGAGGAGGTGGGTAAGGAATTCGGGGTGACCCGCGAGCGGGTCCGCCAGATCGAGTCCAAGACCCTGGCCAAACTCCGCCGCCCCGATGCCGCCTACCTGCTGCGTGATTATCTCGAGGAAGCCTGATACCGGCTCGGAAAGTACCGGCTAGCGGCTTCTCCCGGTCGGAACCGCAGGTGGCCCCTGATAACGTGCGTGCCGCACCACGCGGTCCGGGGTAGCTCAACGGCAGAGCAAGCGGCTGTTAACCGCTAGGTTGAGAGTTCGAGTCTCTCCCCCGGAGCTTTCCAACGCCGCAGGTTCCTGCCGGTCGGGTTGCCTCTCCGTGCGTCGCTCGTCACCGACCGGACTCGTCAATGACCTCCTTGACCTTGTCCTTCGCCTTGTCAATCGCTCCCTCGGCCAAATCCTCAGTCTTGCCAACCTTCTCCTTGACTTCACCGGCACGACGATCGGCTCTGCCTTCGGATTCGAGGTCCTTGTCGCCGATGAGGCGGCCGACGGCCTCTTCGCCGGTCCCCTTCACCCGATCCGCCTTTGCACCCATCGTGAGCCACCTTTCATCGTTGTTCGTGGTGTCACACCGGTAACTGGTTGGTCGACCGCTGTGATCTCTCCGAAGGGAGCCCATTGCCTTCGAATGAACCCGGCAAGGAGGACCCTCCGGCACCCACTAGTGCACTTCTTCGTGCACCACGGCCGAGCGACCTTGTGCGTCGACTGCTTGTCGGTCGTAAGTGTGCTGACGGCCATCAGCCGGACGACGACCCATGGCGAAGACGATCGTGGAGGCGACGAGGCCGATTGCTCCGACGATCATCAGGATGACCCCCACGGTCGAGACCCGGAACCCGTGCCCTTGGGCGGTCACCGCCCAGTACAGAACTGCGCCCACCGCGATCGAAACGGTGCTGAGAGCCATTCCTGTGAGACCCATTTGCTGACCTCCGTTTTGGGTCTGGCCCATCGGCCAGATCACCTGAAACTCTACTCTAGTTTCTAGAAGCTAGCAACCAACTTCCGATAACCACGGAACGGAGCCTGTCTTCGGCGTTGCTTCTTGTCCGATCCGACCGTGCTTCTTGTCCGATCTGACCGCCGCCGGCTATATCGATGGATGTCGACAGCGGTACAGCGTGCATGCCATGTGCTTCGATACTTCTCGGTTTGGCTGCGTTTCGATAGGCGATAGCTGCGGCTGGTATCACCGTGTCGTGCGAGACGCCCGAGCGCTAGCCGATCTTGACGACAAGGCTTGAGGGTCCCCCGTGGAAGGTCTGTCGGATTTGGATCGGCGTACCATTGGCGCGAAGTCCGGCGTCGACGGGAGCCGCCACGGGCCACGCTTCGCTCTGGCAGCGCTGCACAGGCGGAATGGAGTCATGAGGTAGTCACCAACGTTGTTTCATGTGCGAAATGGCCAGAAGTATCAGTTCGGGGGCGGTAGCTCAGTGGTCAGAGCAGGGGACTCATAATCCCTCGGTCGCAGGTTCGATCCCTGCCCGCCCCACCAATGGCGCGTTCTTGGGCTGCCGGCATGAACCCGTCCCCGCCGATCCCGGACACTGTCTCTGGTGAACCTTGACCGCCACCGGGTGGTTGGCACGGTTTCGATTGATGCGTGACCGCCGGAGGTTCATATCCTCACCGCGTCGCCGGTCACCGGCCCTCCGGAGCGCTGGCGGCCCGGGTCGGCTATGACTTGATCATGCGAGCCGCCGTGGCCCGGGACGACCGACTGGAGCTGGCGGAGGTCCCCGAACCGGTGCCCGGCTCGGGGCACGTGCTCGTCCGGACGCTGGCCAACGGCATCTGCGGGTCGGACCTGCACGCGTTGACCGACCTCCGCCATTTCGCCGAGCTCACCGAGCGGGTGGGCGGGATGCTCAGCCTCGAGCCGGGTCAGGACACGGTGTTCGGTCACGAGTTCTGCGCCGAGATCGTCGACTTCGGCCCGGACACCCAGCGCTCGCTCCGGGTCGGGACCCGTGTCTGCTCGGTGCCGGTCGTCTTCGGGGACAAGGGGGTGGAAGCGATCGGGTACTCGGCCCGCTTCCCAGGGGGGCTGGCGGAGTACATGGTGCTGCAGGAGGCGCTCCTGGTGCCGGTGGCCGAGGGTCTGGAGACCGAGCGGGCCACCCTGACCGAGCCGCTGGCCGTGGGCGAGCACGCGGTGGGCCTGGCCGACCTCGAGCCCGACGACGTGTGCCTGGTTGTGGGCTGTGGCCCTGTCGGCCTCGCCGTTATCGCCGCTCTCAAGGCGAGGGGTCACGGGCCGGTCCTGGCCGCGGACTTCTCGGCGACACGGCGGGACTTGGCCGAGCGCTTCGGGGCCGACGAGGTCATCGACCCGGCCCAGCATTCACCGCACGACCGCTGGACCTCCTTCGGGGTGGCCCGGAATCCGACCGACCGGGCGGCGGCGGAGATGCTCGGGGGACCGGTGCGCAACGCCGTTATCTTCGAGGCGGTCGGTGTCCCGGGCATGCTGCAGGCACTCATCGACGAGGCCCCGGCCCGGAGCCGCATCGTGGTGGTCGGGGTGTGCATGCAGACCGACCACATCGAGCCGTTCATCGCCGTGGCCAAAGAGCTCGACCTCCGTTTCGCCTTCGGGTACTCGCCCGCAGAGTTCGCTTTGACCCTCGATCGTCTGGGCGACGGAACGCTGAAGGTTGACGGCCTGGTGACCGACGTCGTGCCGCTCGAGTCAGCCGGGCACGCCTTCATGACCCTCCGGTCACCTGAGGGCCATGGCAAGATCCTCGTCACCCCGTAGCCGGCCTACCGGGCCTCCACCAACCGAGAGAAGAGGAGTCCGAGATGACATCGGGTGCAGGGACCCAGAAGCGATTCGGCGTCTTCCTGGCGCCGTTTCACCCGGTCGGCCAGGACCCCACCTTGGCCCTCGAGCGCGACCTGGATCTCATCGTGCACCTCGACCGGCTCGGCTTCGACGAGGCATGGATCGGTGAGCACCACTCCGCCGGCTACGAGATCATCGGATCGCCCGAGGTGTTCATCGCGGTCGCCGCCGAGCGGACCCGGCACATCAGGCTCGGGACCGGGGTGTCGTCCCTCCCGTACCACCAGCCTCTCATCCTGGCCGACCGGATGGTGCTGCTCGACCACCTCACGCGGGGACGGATCATGATGGGCGTGGGCCCCGGAGCCTTGCCCTCGGACGCCTTCATGATGGGGATCGAGGTGGCCCGCCAGCGGGACATGATGGAGGAGGCGCTGGAGGCCATCCTCCTGCTTCTGCGCAGCGACGAGCCGGTCGACTACAAGTCCGACTGGTTCATCCTGCACCACGCCCGCCTCCAGCTCCGCCCCTACCAGCGCCCCCATCCCGAGATCGCGGTGGCGGCCCAGGTCTCCCCGGCCGGCCCCCGGGCGGCGGGGCGCTTCGGGTGCAGCCTCCTGTCGATCGGCGCCACCAGCTTGGGCGGGTTCGACGCGCTTGGCTACCACTGGGGTGTGATGGAGGAGAGGTCGGCCGAGTTCGGCCAGGTGGCCGACCGCGGCGGGTGGCGGCTCGTGGGGCCGATGCACCTGGCCGAGACCCGGGAGCAGGCCATCGCCGACGTCGACTTCGGTCTGGCCGAGTGGGTCGACTACTTCCAGCGGGTGGCCGCCCTGCCGCTGGCCCCCGACGCCACCAATCACGCCACTCTGGTCGACGCGCTGAACGCCTCGGGCTTCGCGGTCATCGGCACTCCCGAAGACGCCATCGCCCAGATCGCCCGGCTCGAGGAGCAGTCCGGCGGCTTCGGGACGTTCCTTCTGATGGGCCACGAATGGGCCGACACCGAGGCGACCCGTCGCTCCTACGAGCTGTTCGCCCGCTACGTGGCCCCGGTCTTCAAGGGATCGGCCGAGACCCTGACCGCCAGTCGTGACTGGGCGGCCGAGAACCGGCCCGAGTTCATCGGGGCCGCCGGCAACGCCATCATGTCGGCCATCCAACACCACGCCGAGGAGAAAGCGGAAAAGGCCGGCGGGGACTGAGCTGACCCCGGGGGCGGCTGACACCACCCGCCGCGAACCGGACCCCTGGTCGTCCGCCGGGCTCGGTCCTCAGCCTCGGCCCCCGGTCCTCAGTCGCAGCACGAGTCGCGCCACCCGCATCCCGAACACCGGAAGTGGGCGTGCTCGGGCCGCAGGTTCCCACCGCAGTGGGGGCACTCGGCGAAGGTGCCCAGCGGGGAGCGGCCGCAGGCTCGGGCCGGCTCGTTCCCCCTCGGCACCGTCTGGGGTTCGGTGGCCGTCATGGCGCTCAAGATAGCGTCGACCGGCCGCCGCCCTGTGGATTCCGGGGTCCGGGCGACCGCCCGCCGGGACATGGAATCATCTGTCCGTGTTGCCGGACCGTCGGTGGGCCCTGGGCCTGGCCATGCTGGGCGCGGTGGCGGCCCTCGTCGTCGTGGCCCTGGGGGCGCCGGAGCTCAGCGAAGCGGAGGGGGCCGCCAACGAGTCCCTGGTGCCCGTGGTGGTCTGTCCGACGACCTTCGGGATCATCCCGTCACCCCAAGAGGTGCCGCAGCCGATGTCGTCGACCGTCCCCATCGCCGCCTCCCTGGCCCGTCGGGTGGCCCTCTACGGCGACGACCAGGCGAGCATGCGCCTGCTCGCCCCCCGGGGCTGGCACTGCACGGCCGAGTTCGGGGCGGACGGCTCGGGCGGCGTCCAGGTCTACCCGCCCACTCAGCCCCCGCCGTCCGGCGCGTCGTCGTTCCCCTCGTTGCCCGAGGCCGTGCTCGGGCTGCAGACCTCGGTCTGCGTTGGCTGTACGCAGGGCCAGGCCTGCCCCCTGTTCACCCAGGCCGCCACCGCCTACCACCGCGACTTCATGCTGCGGTGCCCCCTGACCCGCCCCGCCCGCGAGACGGTGCACCGGGTCGGCCCCACGGTGGTCGGGTTCACCGACCCGCCCGGGGTCCGGGGAGACGGCCTGCCGTCGGGCGGCCGGTACACGGCGTACGGGGTGATGACCTACAGCCCGGAGGCCGAGCACGGGAGCTGGCTGGCCACCTGCACCCTCCCCCCGGCGGACCGTGCCGTGTGCGCGGCCGGCCTCGGCCTCTTCGCACGCTGGTACGCCCGGGACTGACGGCCGACCGGGAGCCGGGGACGTGGTCCGCCCCCTCCGCCGGATTCACAGGACGACGACCGAGCGGAGCACCTCACCGCGCTGCATGCGCCCGAAGGCCTCCTCCACCTGGCCCAGGCCGATGGTCTCGGAGACGAAGGCGTCTAGGTCGAGCCGACCTGAAAGGTACAGGCCGATCAGGAGCGGGAAGTCGCGGGTGGGGAGGCAGTCCCCGTACCACGACGACCGCAGGGCCCCGCCCCGGCCGAACAGCTCGATCAGCGGCAGCTCGATGGTCATGGAGGGGTCGGGCACCCCCACCTGCACCAGGGTGCCGGCCAGGTCCCGGGCGAAGAAGGCCTGGCGGTAGGTCTCGGGGCGCCCGACCGCCTCGATCACCACGTCCGCCCCGTGGCCGCCGGTGATTGCGCGGATGGCCTCGACCGGGTCGGTGGCCGAGGCGTCGACGGTGTGGGTGGCCCCGAACCCCCGGGCCCACTCGAGCTTGGTGGGGTCGACGTCGACGGCGATGACCACCGCCGCCCCGGCCACCACGGCACCGGCGATCGCCGCGTCGCCGACCCCGCCGCAGCCGATCACCGCCACCGAGTCGCCCCGCGACACCCCCCCGGTGTTCACCGCGGCCCCGAAGCCGGCCATCACCCCGCACCCGACGAGGCCGGCGGCCTCGGGCCGGGCCGCCGGGTCGACCTTGACCGCCTGGCCGGCGGCGACCAGGGTCTTCTCGGCGAACCCCCCGATGCCCAGGGCGGGGGTGAGGGCGGTCCCGTCCTCGAGGGTCATCGGCTGGGCGGCGTTGGCGCTCTCGAAGCAGTACCAGGGCCGACCCCGCAGGCAGGAGCGGCAGGAGCCGCACGGGGCACGCCAGGCGATGACGACGTAGTCGCCTGGTACCACGTTGGTCACCCCGTCGCCCACGGCGTCGACGAAACCGGCGGCCTCGTGGCCCAACAGGAAGGGGAAGTCGTCGTTGATCGCCCCTTCCCGGTAGTGCAGGTCGGTGTGGCACACCCCGCAGGCCCGCACGGCCACGACCACCTCACCGGGGCCCGGGTCGGGAACCACCACCCGCCGGAGCGACACCGGGTCCCCCTTGGTCTCGGCGACGATCCCGTCGACCGTGGTCGCCATTTCCTTCGACCTCCTCCCTGTCGGCCCGAGGCGCCGGGCACGGCGCCGGCCGGCGGGCCGCGCCTGGATTGTAGGGAGGCCGGCGCCTCCCCGTCAGCGCCAGAGCCCGTCCAGGTCGACCCGGACGGTCGCCTCACCCGGATACGCCGGGGCGGTCGGCCGGCCCGGGGTCAGCTCCTCGACCTCGAGCAGGCCGAGGACGTCGCCGGTCAGGAACCGGCTGGCCGGGGCCAGGCTGTGCCGGTCGTCGCGGGCGCGCCGATGGTGGGGCATGCGCAGCGGCACGTAGAGCCACAGCTGGTCGCGGGCCCGGGTGGCGGCCACGTAGAAGAGGCGCCGCTCCTCGTCCAGGCCGGCCGGCGACCCGAGGGCCATATCGGAGGGGAAGGCCCCGTCGACCAGGTGGGGGAGGTGGACGACCGGCCATTCGAGGCCCTTGGCCGAGTGGACGGTCGAGATGACAACGTAGTCGTCGTCGAGGTGGGGCGGGCCGGCCAGGTCGCCGGTCGAGATCGGGGGATCCAAGGTCACCTCGGCCAGCCAGGCCGCCAGGTCGTCGGTGGCCTCGGCCGCCGCCGCCAGCCGCTCGAGGTCGCCGATGCGGGCGCCGGCGTCGGTGTATCGGCCCTGCACCAGGGGACGGACGGCGGCCAGGACGGCCTCGGGCCGTCGGGTCGGGCCGACGAGGGCCCGGGCCGCCGTGAGCGACTCGAAAGTGCTGGTCAGCGCCACCCGGCTCTTGGCCGGGGCCAGGGCCACGGCGCCGGCCCAGGCGTGCTCGGCCGAGGCATCCTGGGGATGGAGGGCCGCGAGCATCGCCTTGGCCCGGGCCGGGCCGACCCCCTCGTGCAACCGGAGGATCCGGAACCAAGCGATGTCGTCGGAGGGGTTGTCGAGCAGGCGGACGGCGGCGACGTAGTCCTTCACGTGGGCGGCCTCCAAGAAGCGCAGGCCGCCGTACTTGCGGTAGGGGATGCGCCGGGCCGACAGCTCCAGCTCGATCAGGTCGCTGTGGTGGGCGGCGCGGACCAGCACCGCCTGGTCGCGCAACATGCGGCCCTGCTCGTGGGCGGCCAGGATCCTCTCGGCGACCGCCCGGGCCTCGCCCGGCGCGTCGTGGCAGCGCACGAGTGCCGGCCGGCGCCCTCCGGCCCGCCGACCCCGCAGGACCACCGGGGCACAGCTGCGGGGCCGCACCTCGTTGGCCACGTCGAGGATGGCCTGGACGGACCGGAAGTTGCTCTCGAGGGTGACCACCGTGGCGCCGGGGAGGCTGGCGGCGAGCTCGGTCAGATGGCGCGAGTCGGATCCCCGGAAGCCGTAGACGGCCTGGGCGTCGTCACCGACCACGGTCAGGCCGCGACCGTCGGGGCACAGGGCGCGGACGATGTCGACCTGCAGGGCGTTGACGTCCTGGTACTCGTCCACCAGCACGTGGTCGAACATCGAGGCCATGTGCGACCCGACCTGCTCGTCGGCCAGGGCCGCCCGCCAGTAGAGGAGGAGGTCGTCGAAATCGAGCTGGCCGTGGCGGCGCTTGCGGGCCACGTAGGCCCGGCAGAGCTCGGCCACCGCCTCGCCATGGGGTTGGCACCACGGGAAGTCCACGGCGAGGACCTCGGACACCGGGCCGCACGTGTTGACGCAGCGCGAGTAGATGTCGACCAGGGTTGCTGGCCGCGGCGTGCGGACCTCGGCGTCCGCCAGTCGCTGCTCGTCGCGCAACAGGTCCATCAGGTCCGCCGCGTCGCCGGGGTCCAGGACCGAGAACCCGGGCGCCAACCCGAGCGCCTCGGCCGTCCCGCTGATCAGTTGGTGGGCCACGGCGTGGAAGGTGCCTCCCCGGAGGCGCCGGGTGTCGACCCGCCCCGGAGCCATGGCCGCCGCCCGGCCGAGCATGTCGTCGGCCGCCCGCCGGGTGAAGGTCAGGAGCAGGATGCGCTCGGGCGGGGTGCCCCGTTCGAGCAGGCGGGCGACCCGGGCGGTGAGGGTCCGGGTCTTGCCGGTGCCCGCACCGGCCACCACCACGAGGGGGCCGTCGTCGTGCAGCACGGCCTCGAGCTGGGCGTCGTCCAGCCCGTCGTCCCAGCCCCCACTATCGAACATATGTTCGTAGACTAGCCCGCCGGGGGGCCCCGGGCCGGCCCCCGGATCGGCCAGAATGCCGCCCATGGGTGGACCGTGAGCCAGGACGGGCCGTCGACCGACCCCTGCCCGGTGGCCGAGGTCGGACACTGGGAGTCCGAGTGCGACGTGCTGGTCGTCGGCTTCGGGGCGGCCGGGTCGACCACGGCCCACGCGGCCCTCGAGGCCGGGGCGACGGTCACCGTGCTCGAGCGGACGGGCGGGGCCGGGGGCGCGGCGGCCCTGGCCGAGGGGATCGTCTACCTCGGGGGCGGCACCCCGATCCAGCGGGCCTGCGGGTTCGAGGACTCGACCGAGGAGATGTTCAAGTTCATGATGGCGGCCTGCGGTCCGTGGCCCGACGAGGCCAAGATCGCCGCCTACTGCGAGGCCAGCCTGGAGCACTTCGACTGGCTGGTGGCCCGGGGCGTGCCATTCGACCCGAGCTTCTGCGCCGACACCTCAATGGCCCCGAGCGGCGAGGAGGGGCTGGTCTACTCGGGTGGCGAGGACGCCTACCCCTTCGACCGGATCGCCCGGCCCGCCCCCCGCGGCCACCTGGCCAGGACCAGGCAGTCCACCGGCTGGCTGCTGATGCAGCACCTGGCCGCTGCGGCCCAGTCGGCCGGGGCCGCCGTCTCGTTCGACACCCGGGTCGAGCGGCTGGTCGTCGACGACGGGCGGGTGGTCGGGGTCATGGCCCGGCGCTTCGGTGAGACGGTGGCCGTCAGGGCGCGCCGCGGGGTAGTGCTCACCGCCGGCGGTTTCGTGTTCAACGACGGCATGCTGCGCCGCCACGCCCCACCCCTGGCCAGAGGCAACTACAAGGTGGGCACCGAGGGCGACGACGGACGGGGCATCGAGATGGCCCAGGCGGTCGGCGCCGGCGTCCGCAACATGTACGCCGGCGAGGTGTCCCTGCCGATCACCCCGCCCCGGGGGCTCATCCACGGTATCCTGGTCAACGGCCAGGGCCAGCGGTACATCAACGAGGACACCTACATGGGCCGGGTGGGCCAGGCCACGCTGTACTCCCAGAACGGCGAGGCCTATCTGGTGGTGGACGAGGAGGCCTACGAGCCCAACTGGATGGGGCTGGCCGCCACCTGGGTCTGTGAGAGCGCGGCCGAGCTGGAGGGGGAGATGGGGCTGCCCGCCGGGTCGCTCGAGTCGACCGTCGCCCTCTACAACCTTCACGCCGAGTCGGGGGAGGACCCCCAGTTCCACAAGCACCCCAAGTGGGTGCGGCCGCTCCGGCCGCCCCTGGGGGCCTTCGACCTGCGGCTCACCGCCGCCCCGTACGCACCGTTCACCCTGGGCGGTCTGGAGACCACCGTCGCCGGCGAGGTGCTCGACCTGGCCGGCGACCAGATGCCCGGGCTCTACGCGGCCGGGCGGACCGCCGCCGGGGTCTGTGCCTTCGGGTACGCGAGCGGCCTGTCGATCGGGGACAGCACGATGTTCGGGCGCTTCGCCGGCCGGGCCGCCGCCCGGGGCACCAGGTAGGGCCGACGTGGTCCGGTCCTACGTCGAGGTCGCCGAGGGCTGGACCAGGGAGCGGGCCGGGGGCCTCGGGCCCTTCGTGACCCGCGAGGAGCTCCGGCGTCCCGACGGGACTCTGGTGCTGTGGGACTCGCGCCGGCACCGAAAGCACTCCCGGGCGACCGGCCCGGACCCGACGTGGTGGGCACCCGGGGCCCTCGGCTGGTGGATCGGGGTGCTCTTCGCCCTGGGGTCGGCGGGGTTCGCCCTCGGCTCATTCCCTCCCTACACGACGTCGGTCGGGGCCCGGACCGACAGCATCACCTACTTCGTCGGCTCCCTCTTCTTCACGACCGCCGCCTTCTTCCAGTACGTCGAGACGGTCGGGTCCAGCCACGTCCTTGGCGGGGCCCCCGACCGCCGCTGGCGCCGGCTGCTCTCGGCCGAGCCCCGCCGCATCGACTGGTGGGCCGCCGCCGTCCAGCTCCTGGGGACCCTCCTGTTCAACCGCAGCACCTTCCAGGCCATCGTCACCGCCCCGGCGCCACAGTCGATCAATCACAACGTGTGGCGGCCCGACGTCTACGGGTCGGTCTGCTTCCTGGTGGCCAGTGGGCTCGCATGGTTCGAGGCCTGCCACGGATTCGGGGCCTGGCGCCCGCGCTCGATCCCGTGGTGGATCACCGCCCTCAACCTGGCCGGCTCGGTGGCCTTCGGCGTCTCCGCCGCCGCCAGCTTCGTCGAGCCCGACGGCAGCGTGCGCAGCCTGGCCCTCACCAACCTGGGCACCTTCGTTGGGGCCCTCTGCTTCCTGGCCGGGTCGCTGCTGCTGCTGCCCGAACGCACGGCCGGCACGCCCGCTGGCACCGGGCAGCGGGGCGCTCTGGCCGCCAGCTGACCCACGCGCTGCTAGACGCCGGTGGTGGCGACCACTGTGCCCTCGGCGATGGCCTTGGTCAGTGCGTCGTGGTCCCGCTCGTTCTGGTCGGCGTAGTCGGCGGCGAAGGTGCTGAGAGCCCGGTCGAACTGGTCGCCCCCGCCCAGGTAGGCGCTGATGGCGATTGCGTCCCCCGAGCGGGCATGGGCCCTGGCCAGGGCCCATGCGCACATCTGGCCGTAGACCGGGAAGGTGCCCGGCAGCATGGTCTCGATGTCGGCCGACGCCTTCCAGTCCCACAGTTGGCGCACGTAGTAATCGTGCGGCTGGCCGTCGACCCCGACGGGGTTCCGGTCCCAACCGAGGAGGATGTCGCTCGCCGCCTGCATGAGGCGCTGGCCTTCGACCACCCGCTGGCCGTGCTGCTTGTACTTGCTCTTGTGCATGAAGGGCTCGAGGACCGAGGCTTCGGCCTCCTTCACCTGGAGGAAGAGGGGGTCGTTGTTGTCACGGCCCACCATCAGGGCCAGCCAGCAACGGGTCCCCACGCTTCCCACTCCGACGACCTTGCGGGCCAGGTGCACGAATCGGTACTCCTCCAGGAGCCGCCGCCGGTCCCCCTGCAGGGTGCGCCGGTAGGCGTCCAGCGAGGAGCGGACGATCTCCTCGAGCTGCTCGCTCACGTCGGCCGGGAACAGCTCGTCCGCCGGGACCAGGAGCGGCGGGTCGCTGATGAAGCGGAGCTGGCCGTTGACCAGCTGGGTCAGCTTGGCCGAGGCCTTGATCCGGTCCTTCGATTCGGCCTTGGTCACCGCCCGCCCGAAGTTCTTCATCGCCTGAGCGCCGGCCTCCTTTCCCCAGCGGCTGAGGATGTCGGCGGCGTCCATCCTGGCGTACCAGATATCCAGGTTGAGCATGCCGGCGAAGGACCGCATGGCCTCGCGGTAGCCCCTCGAGGCGGCCAGGACGATGGCCGTGCGCTCGGCCGACTTCATGCCCCGGGAGCGGGCCGCAACCTCGAGGCTGGTGGTCAGGCGCTTCAGGTCCCACTCGAAGGGCCCCGGCAGGGTCTCGTCGAAGTCGTTCACGTCGAAGACGAAGTCGCGCTCGGGTGAGGCGAAGCCGCCGAAGTTGACCAGGTGGGCGTCCCCGCAGATCTGGGCCTCCAGGCTGGTGCGGGGGGCGCCGGCCAGGTCGGCCGCCATGACGGCGGCGGCCCCCCGGTAGAAGGCGAAGGGCGACGCCGCCATCCGCCCGTACCGGATCGGCACCAGATCGGGCAGCCGGGTGGTGGCCTGAAGGGCGAGGATGGCCAGCGGGTCGCGGCGGGCGGAGGGTTCCCAATCGCCGTGGGTCGAACGGGGGACGGCGGACCGGGCCCTCTTGCCGACCTCGGCCCGCTCCTGGGGGGTGAGGTGGGCGACCTGGCCCGGCTCGACGGCGGTCTGTGGCATGGACGTGCCTCCCCTGGGCGCCCGTCACGATCCCGGCCGGCCTGGCCGCGTGACGGCGGTCCCCTGGAGCCTAGGTCGGTGCGCCGTACCCCGCCTCCGCGTAGCGTGTCGCCCCATGACCGACACTCCAGCGACCGGCGAAGCGGGGAGCGGCACCGAGCGCGAGCGCCTCGACGCCGCCGCCGACGCCTGGCTGGACGGCCTCAAGGCCGCCTTCGACATCGTGCGAAACGCCGAGGGCGTCCCCCGCAGCGACACCGACGTCGCCGAGGGCTACCGCTGGGTCACCCGCCTCTCGCGGCTTGCCCTGTACTGGTTCGTCGAGTACGCCGACCCCTTGCACCCCAAGATGTTCTTGCTCCAGGACGAGGACCGGAAGCTCCTCGTGGACAATCCCGAAGTCCGCTATCTGTTCTCGGTGCTCGACGACACCCGCAGTTACCGGCTCACCGGGTCCCGGGGGGAGGCGGCCTACGTCGGGTTCACCTTCGGCACCCCCATGGGCAAGGGGGCGGTGAACGGGCGGACCGGCACCCTCATCCAGACCCACCTGGACGAATTCGAGCTGGGCCCCGACGGGGAGGTGGACATCCTGATCGTCCCGCCCGGCGCCGTCCTCGACCCCCGCCCCGCCAACGTCATCGAGATGGTCCCGGGCACCGCCCAGATCGCGGTGCGCGAGACCTTCTTCGACAAGCGCCGGGACCGGCCGGCCGAGCTCAACATCGAGCTGGTCGGCGACGTCCCCCCGCCCGTCCTGACCGCCGACGAGATGGTGCCTCAGCTCGAATGGGTCGGGCTCTTCGTCCAGTTCGTGGCGGCCACCGCCGTCAACATGTGGCACGACACGGCCCAGAACGTCAACCGTTTCGGAGGGGTGGCCGGCTCGGCCCACGTCGAGGCCCAGGAGGACGAGGTGCGTTCGCACTCCAACGCGGAGATGACCTACCACGGGGGGCGTTTCGTACTGGGGGAGGACGAGGCGCTGGTGGTGACCGTCCACCAGCCGGACAAGCCCTTCGTCTACTGGGGTCTCACCACGGCCAGTCCCTGGATGGAGAGCTACGACTACCGTTACACGACCACCAATCTCAACAACAAGACGGCCGAGCGCTCGGCTGACGGCAGCTGGCGCCTCGTGATCGCCCCGAGCGACCCCGGGGTGCCCAACTGGCTGGACTCGGGGGGTCGCCGGGAGGGCTACATGCTCGTGCGCTGGGTGCTGGCCGACGGACCGCCCCACCCGAGCGCCGAGGTGGTGAAGATCGCCGACCTCACCCGCTGAGGCGGTCAGACCTCCGAGTCGACCCCGAAGCGCTCCTGGTAGGCGGCGAGGAGGGCCCGGTGCTCGGCCAGGTCGAGACCGGTGTCCTCGAACCGGTAGTCGTGGCCGCCGCCCCCCCGGTTGGCGTGGCGGGCCGCCACGTAGGCCTCCAGCCGCCCCCGGTATTCGGGGGTGACCTCCAGCCCCCACCCGGCGTAGAGGCCCTCCACCGCGGCGATCGGGTCGTGCACCAGGTCGCGGTAGACGATGTCGGCGATCTGGTCCTCGGGCAGCACCCCGGCATCCCGCTCGGCCGTGACCGCGTCCATCTGGAGCTCGAGGCCCATGGTCATGAACTGCACCAGGATCTCGTGGTCGACCCGGTCCGAGTGCATCCAGTGCAGGGTGGCCATCAGGTCCGACAGGGAGCCGATCACCCGCAGCGGGTCCCGGTGGGTGATCACCACCCGGGCGTCGGGGTAGGTGGCGAACACGAGGGGGAGGGCCGAGAGGTGGGACGGCGCCTTGACCACGAATCGCCCGGTCGGCGCCCCCCACTGGAGGGTCTGGAGCATCCGACGGTGCCAGTCGTAGATGGGGGTCTGGTCGATGCCGCTGCGCCAGATCGTGTAGCCGGCAACGTTGTACAGCCCGGTGAACATGTCGGTCGAGAACTGGTGGGCGAAGAAGAAGATGCACTCGGTCGGGAGGTAGCCGCGCTGTTCGTGCATGGCCGGGAAGGCCGGGACCATCTCGTCCATGATCGTGATCTCGTCGTCGGCGAGGAGCGCCCGAGGCTCGTCGACCATCCCGCCGGCCGTCGGGGGCGGGACGGTGTGCAGCATCTCCCACAGGAGCGGCGCCCGGTTGTCGGGGTCGCAGTCCAAGAGCTCGTGGAGGAGAGTGGTCCCCGAACGCCCGAGGCCGGTCAGGATGATCGGTCCTCGGACCTCCTCGGTGGCGATCGCCGGATGGCGCCTCCACAGGTCGACCAGGCGCAGGCGATTCTGCATGATGAGCTGAAGTTCGCCGCGGGCCCGCAGCCGGCCGGCCAGGTGCAGTTCGGCTTCGTCGTCGAGCGAGTCGCACAGGCGTTGCAGCGGCTCGCGGAACCAGTCGTCACCGAGGTCGGTCAGCCCGGTGTTGGCCCGGGCGGCGGCGATCAGGTCGTCGGGGCGCAGTGAGACGATGCTGCGCCCGTTGTCCCCGAGCCCGTGGCCCAGGGCCACCAGCTTGTCGACCCACGGGCCGCGGGGCGGGGGTTTCCAGGCCACGGCGGGCCACCGTACAGGACGGCCCCGCCACGAACCCGGTGTCGACGCCCGCCCGACCCGGCCATCGGGTGCGGTGGGCCGGCGGCACCGGTGCGGGTCGCTGCGGACGGTGCCTCTGGGGTAAGCATGGGCCGCCGCAACGGCCGGGGCGGCCCGCCGGAGGGACCAGGAGGCCAGCCGTGATCGACGTCACCGACATCGGGAGCACCCGGGTCATTACCTTCGACCGGCCCGAGGTTCGCAACGCCTTCAACTTCGCCATGTACCGGGCCACCACCGAGGCCCTGGCCGCCGGATCGGCCGACGACCGCGTGCGGGTGGTCGTGCTGACCGGTCGGCCTCCGGCCTTCACCTCGGGTCAGGACCTGGGCGAGATGGCCGAGATCGCCAGCGGCACGGCGCCGGCCGGAGTGGAGCACGGGTTCGTCGGGCTGCTCGACCGACTGGCCGCCTTCGACAAGCCGCTGCTGGCCGCGGTCAACGGGGCGGGGGTGGGCCTCGGCTTCACCATCCTGGGCCATTGCGACCTCGTCCTCATCGACCGCGCGGCCCGCCTGCGGGTGCCCTTCGGCGAGCTGGGGGTGCCCCCCGAGGCGGGGAGCAGCTACCTGTTCCCGCTCCGCATGGGGCGCCAGCAGGCGGCCCGGGTCCTGCTGGCCTCGGAGTGGGTGAGCGCCGAGGAGGCCGTCGGACTCGGCATGGCGGTCCGGGTGTGCGCCGAGGGGACCGTCGTCGAGGAGACGCTGGCCCTGGCCGAGAGGATCGGCTCCTTCCCCCCCGAGGCGGTCCGGGAGATCAAGCGTCTGATGACGGTGACCGAGGTCGAGGCGGTGCGGGCCGCCCGGGCCCGTGAGGACGAGGCCTTCACCAGGCTCCTCGGGAGCGCCGCCAACCGGGACGCCCTGGAGCGCTTCAACTCGGGTGAGCGCTGAGGCCGGCGGGGTGCCACCGCCGGGTCGGGCTTATGCTCTGGGCGGCGCCGCCCCCGGGACCGAAGACCGGCCGGAAGTCGACGGTCGCCGGAGGAGAACCGGGCGTGACCACCTTGCAGGTCGAGTACACCGAGGCCGAGTTGCTGGCCGACCATGACTACGCCGAGCCCCTGGTGGCCCGGGGGGTCCGCTGTCACGGCGGCTTCGACCAGGACGGTCACTACCTCTCCCCCCGAACCAGGCACCGAAGGGCGGCGATCGCCGCCTGGGAGGCACAGCGTCTCGAGCAGTTCTCGACGCCGGTCCTCGACATCCCCCTCGAGTCGTGGCCCGAGGCGTTCCCCAACGTCGAGCAGTCCAAGTTCCTGCTGTCCCGCGGGGTCCGCGAGCCCACCATCTCGGCCCTGACCCGGATCGGGACGGTGGAGGGCTTCGGCAGCATGCTCCGGGTGCTGACCATCCCCGACTTCGAGCGCAGCTTCGACGAGGACATCACCGGGACCGCGGTGGCCCACATCGACGGGGGCCTCTTCGAGGCCCACGCCCGGGACGAGGCCGGTCACGGGGGCGAGGCCGGCCACAACGTCATGTGGTTCGTGGCCCGGGACATCGCCTTCGAGGACCCGGTGACCGAGGACCAGACGGTCCGGATGCTGGCCCGGATGGGCATCCCGTCGGGCCCCCGGACCGCCGAGGAGATCGCGGCGATGCAGGAGGTGGCCCGGGGCCAGCGATGCCTGCCCGAGGACATCGACTTCACCTTGGAGATGCTGGTCGGTCGGATGATCGGCCTGCTCCTGATCGAGATCTCCGCCTTCCACGGCTTCTCGTGGGCCGAGGCGGTCCTGAGCGACACCGACCTGGTGGCCGGGGAGGGTGAGGCGGCCCGCATCATCAGCTACGTCCGGTCCGACGAGACGCCCCATGTGGCCTGGCTTCGTACCGCCATCTCGGAGATGCGGGACCGGACCTGGGTCGGCGAGGGCGGTCGCAAGCACGCCGGGACCGAGATGATCGGACTCCTCTGGGAGCGGGCCGTCCGCGACTCGGTGGTGCTGCGCCGCCCGGACAACCTCGCCCTGGCGCTGTCCGAGATCGAGCTGGCCACCGAGGGGCGCCCCGACGCGGCGGATCTGCTGGAGGAGATGCTGAGGCTGGGCAGCGTCGCCCGAGGGCCCGACGGCACCCTGGTGGACCTCCACGGGGACCAGCTGCTCGGCTGACCGGCGGCCCGGCCGGGGCTCGGCCGGTGCTCTACCGCCAACACGGCCGCCAGGCCGCCTGATCGGAGGTACATGAAGTTCGGGATCTTCTACGAGCACCAACTGCCCAGGCCCTGGGACGACGGTTCCGAGCGCCGACTCATCGCCGACGCCCTGGACCAGATCGAGTTGGCTGACCGGTTGGGCTTCCAGTATCTGTGGGAGGTGGAGCACCACTTCTTGGAGGAGTACTCGCACTCGAGCGCCCCCGAGGTGTTCCTGGCGGCGGCGAGCCAGCGCACGGCGCGCATGCGCCTCGGGCACGGCATCATCCAGACCGCCCCGCCCTACAACCACCCGGCCCGGACGGCCGAGCGGGTGGCCATGCTGGACCTGGTCTCGGGCGGCCGGGTCGAGTTCGGATCGGGCGAATCGTCGTCGGAGGCCGAGCTCGGGGGTTTCGGCATCGACCCGTCGGTCAAGCGGGAGGCGTGGCTCGAGGGGCTGCAGGTGGCGATCCGCTGCATGACCGAGACCCCGTTCAGCGGGGTGGACGGCACGTTCGTGACCATGCCGCCGCGCAACGTGGTCCCCAAGCCGGTACAGAGGCCCCATCCGCCCCTGTGGGTCGCCTGCAGCCGGCGCGACACGATCCTGCTGGCGGCCGAACTCGGGATTGGGGCCCTGAGCTTCACCTTCATCGAGCCCGAGGACGCCAGACAGTGGGTGGCCGATTACGAAGCCACCCTGCGCGAGCGATGCGTCCCGGTCGGTCTCGCCGTCAACCCCCAGCTCGCCTGCGTGTCGCCGATGATGTGCGCCCGCGACGAGGAGGCGGCGATCGCCAGGGGGCTCGAGGGTGCGAACTTCTTCGGGTACTCCCTCGCCCACTACTACGTCTTCGGGGACCATATCCCCGCCCGGACGAACGTGTGGCAGGAGTTCGAGGAACGTCGGGGGAAGATGGGGTACTCGCCCGAGGCGGCGATCGCCGCGAGGACCGAGACCCTCGGGGCCAAGGCGGCCGCCGGCGACCAGACCGGCCTCCGCGGGGCGGTGGGTACCCCCGACCAGCTGCGCGAGTTCCTGCGGCGTTACGAGGCAGCCGGGGTGGATCAGCTGATCTTCGTCATGCAAGCTGGTCGCAACCGCCACGAGGACATCATGGAGTCGATCGAGCTGTTCGGCACCGAGGTCCTCCCCGAGTTCGCCGAGCGCGACGAGCAGGCCGCCGGGGCCAAGGCCGAGCGGTGGGCGCCCGTCGTCGAGGCCGCCCTGGCCCGCAGGGTCGACGACAGCCCACCGATGCCGGCCGACTACGTGATGAAGGCCATGCCTCGGCAGATGGTCGACGCTGCACAGGACGACGGGGCCAAGCGCTGGATGGAGGACCTGGCCGACAATTCGGCGGCCGGCACCGACGAGGAGTTCCAGCGGATCCTCGACAGCTGAGGCCGGTCCGGAGGACCGGGGCCGGTCCCGCTCACCTCGATCCGCGACGGCGTACGATGCGGGCCAGCCGGACCAGCCCCGAGATCCCAGACCCGTCATCGGCCCCGAGCGGGGCCGTGCCGGCGCAACCGAGAGGAACGGCGGAGTGAGAGACGGACGGATCGGCGTGGTCATCTGGACCCTCGGCGCGCTGTCAGCGGCTGGGATCCTCGCATCGGCCGTCCCGGCCGCTGCATCGGGAAACGGGATCGCCGCCGTGTCCCCCCGGCAGATCTTGGCGAAGGCGACCAAGGCCCAGAGCGGGGCCAGGAGCTTCACCGTGACCGGCCTCGTCCGGGATGGATCGCAGACCACCGGCCTCAAGGTGACCGCCAGCAGCACCGGGAACGGGTTCGGATCGGTCAGCCTCAACGGCGAGACGGTCCAGATCATCAAGGTCGGGCCGAACGTCTACTTCCGCTCGGGGAGCGCCTTCTGGGCGAAGCAGGGTGGCGCGACGGCGGCCGAGCTCTTCGCCAACAAGTGGGTGGAGGGTCCAGCCAGCAACGCGGACTTCTCGCAGCTGGCGTCCTTCTTCAGCACGGCCCAGCTGACGAGCCAGTTCCTCGGAGACTCATCGTCCTCGGCCATCCTGTCCAGGGCCGGTACCTCCTCGATCAACGGCCAGCCGGTCCTGGTACTGAAGGGCCACGACCGCACCAACAGCGCCGGCGGCTCGATCTTCATCGCCACGACGGGCCAGCCCTACGTGATCCGGGTCTCACTGGCCAAGGGTGGGGGGGCGACCGGCGTGGTGACCTTCAGCCGCTTCAACGCACCGGTCAACCCGCGGGCGCCCAAGGGCGCCATCAACATCGGCCAGCTGAAGGGCGCGTCCAGCGCCTCGACCTGATCCTCAGCCCGGGATCCGGTCGATGAGATGTCACCGAGTGGCTCGGTCTCGGCGGACAGCTGACCGGTATCACCCAGCGGTCGTCGTGCTCCGCGGGTGGACCGGCACTGGCCTCGGGGAGAGGCGGCTGAGTTGCGCTAGGCCGACGGCGACCCCGCCGGCTTCGAGTCCACGGCGGTGACCAGGCGGTCCAGCAGTTGGGCCTGGGCCGGGTTGATCTTGATCCGCGCCGCGTCCAGGGAGAACCAACCGGCCCGGTCGATCTCGGGGAACGAGCGGCGCTGGCCCGACCGGGGTGGCCACTCGATCTCGAACTCGTTGCTCACGATGTCGGTCGGATCGAGGTCCCCCGGCACCGCCCAGGCCACGACCCGCTTGCGGCCCGCCTGCACCACCTCACCGAGCTCGACCCGGTCGCCTGGGGGCACCGGCCGGCCCGTCTCCTCGGTGAATTCGCGCTCGGCGGTGGCCAGTTCGTCCTGTCCGGGCTCGACCTCCCCCTTCGGGATGGACCAGGCGCCAGCGTCCTTCTTGGCCCAGAAGGGTCCCCCGGGATGGACCAGGAGGACCTCGAGGCCCGAGTAGGTCCGGTAGAGGAGGATGCCGGCACTCCGGGCGACCATCTCGCCATCATGGGCCAATCCGTGACCGTCGGCTGCCGCCGATCGGCGTACCGGTCAGCCGAGGTCGACCGCGTCGGCCGTGAAGCCGGAGGTGCCTGCCCCTACGGCCCAGCACTGGACCACCGTCGGGCAGGTGAGTGCCCCGTCGGCGGTGCGACCCGACACCGCGCCGGCCGCCGAGCCCTCGACGGCGCGCTCGGTCACCGGGGAGGCGGGGTCGGTGGCCCCGCCGCAGCCGGACGGGCACAGGGGCGCCCACCCGGTGCCGGCCACCGAGCCGCCCCGGGCGGCGGCGGTCGAGGCCCAGGGCGTGGCCCCGCCGGTCAGGGCGATCACCGAGCCTCGAGCCCCGGTGTCCGCCGCCCAACAGGTCTGCACGGTCGGGCACACGACGGCCGCCACCCGGGTCGCGAGACCGGGTCCGGCGGCCGGTGGCAGCACGTCCTGGACCCAGTTCCCGCCCCCGTCGTGGGTGCTCATGAGGGCGGCGCCCCCCGGGCCGCCACCGCCGGCCCAGCACGCCGTCACGGTCGGGCACGAGACCGCGTCGAGCGAGGTCACGCCGGCCGGCGCGGACTGGCGGGCCCAGATGCCGCCACCGTCGATGGTGGCCACGATGGCCCCTCCCATGTCCATGGTCCCGACCGCCCAGCAGGCGGTGGTTGTCGGACACGAGATCGCGTCGAGCGAGACGACGCCCGAAGGGGTGGACTGGCGGACCCAGTCGTCGCCGCCGTCGGTCGTGGCCAGGAGTGCGCCTTCCCGGCCGGCGTTCCCGACGGCCCAGCAATGCTCGAGGGTGGCGCAGGTCACGGCGGTCAGGCGGGTCACCCCGAACGGGGCCGATCGGCGGATCCAGGTCCGGCCGCCGTCATCGCTGGTGGCGACGGAGGCGGACCCCGAGGTGTCGGCCACCCCGATGCAACGGTCCGCGCCCGGGCAGGAGACTGCGGCGAGCCGGCTCAACCCACTCGACGATGGAACGGTGGGGGCCAGTTGCAGCCGGTCGTCCACCATCGCGAGGCGGGTGGTGATCGGAAGGGTCAGGGCGCTGTCGGATGTGTGATGGCCTCCGGCGGGCCCGACTTCGACCAGCGTGAAGAGTGCGGCCACCGCAGCCGTCGCTGCCAGCGCCTCGCGGCGACGGCGTCGTTTCCCGGGCCTGGTCGACGATGCCCGGAGGCCCGAGGGAGCGGCCCGGTCCAGCGAGACAGGGCGGAGCGGGGCGACGGCGGCCCCGCCCCCGGTGCCGGGTGTCCGGCCGTCGGGGAGGCAACCTTCATCCCACCAGTCGGCCGGCAGCGAGCTCAGACCGGCGGCCAGATCGGTGAGCTCGTCACTGGGGCTGGGCTCGCCCGGACGGTTCCCGCCCCGCAGCCGGGCGTCGATGGCCAGGTCGAGGGCCAGGGCCCGGACAACCATCTCATCGGGGTGATCGGCCGCCCTCGCGCTCACGGGGTCAGGCATCGGCCGCCTCCGTTGTCGGCATCCGGCCGGTCACCGCGGCGAACTCGGCTCGGAGTCGCACCAGGGCTCGGTGCTGGAGCTGGCGCACCGCCGGTGCGCTGCGGCCGAGGAGCGCCCCAACCTGGTCGGAGGAGCGGCCCTCGATGAGCCGGAGTCGGAGCACCCGCCGGTACTCGGCAGGGAGACGCCCGAGGGCCGCCGACAGCGCCGCCCGGTCCAGTCCGGCCAGGGCCAGTGCCTCGGGCCCGGGACCGTCAGCGGTCCCGTCCAGGACCGATGCGCTCGGGTCGACGAACCTCCGGCGCCGCCAGCGGTCTCGGACCAGGTTGCGGGCGACCTGGGCCAGGTAGGCGTGCAGGGCGCCGCCGTCGGCGAACCCGTCGAGGCGGGGGAGCACCCGGGCGAACGCCTCCTGGGTCAGATCCTCAGCGTCGTCCCGGTTGCCGGTCTCGGCGACGACGATGCGGTGGATCCGGGGCCACTCCAGTCGGATCACTGCCGCCAAGGCCTGGCGGTCCCCGCCCGCGGCGCGGCGCAGGTCCTGGTCAGTGATGTTTTCCGGGGGCGACAGCGGTTTGTCGGCCAGCGACGCGAGTCGGCCGCCCTACCGGCATCGGGACCCCCCACCGCCACCCTCGATCATCGTGTGACCCATCCCACCTTCTCCAGACGAAGGAGCACGACGAGTGTGACGGGGCAACGTGAGGGCCCGATAAGAACCGCGCCCGCCGGCGGCCCTTGGAACCCGGACTCGGGGACCGGGGGAGACCCCCGTAGGCTGATGACGTGGCGCTCGACGGCTACACCAGTCCCGACTTCGACCGTTCAGCCCTCGTGACCATCGACGTTCAGCGAGACGTCCTCGACGGCGGACCGCTCGAGATTGCGGGCACGTCGGCCTTCCTGCCCCGATTGGGAGCTCTGGCTCGGGGGTTCCGGTCCGCCGGCCGGCCGATCGTCCACATGGTGCGCCTCTACCAGTCCGACGGTCACGACGTCGACCTGAGCCGTCGGGCCCGGTTCGATGCGGGGCGCCCGACGTTGCTGGCCGGCTCACCCGGGGCTGAGCTGGCGCCGGGGATCGCCGAGGCGGGCACCGACGCGCTGGACACGGTCCGGCTGCTCGAAGGCCTTCCCCAGCAGCTTGGCCCTGACGAGGTGGTGATCTTCAAGCCTCGCTGGGGCGCCTTCTTCCGCACCTCGCTGGCCGAGCACCTCGAGATGCTCGGGGTGAACACCCTGGCCTTCGCCGGGGCCAATTTCCCGAACTGCCCACGAACGTCGATCTACGAGGCGTCGGAGCGCGACTACCGATTGGTGGTGGCCTCCGACGCCGTCTCGGGTCTCTACCAGCGGGGGAGCGTCGAGCTCGAGGGGATCGGGGCTGCCCTGATGACCTGCGGCGAGATCGTCGGCGCCCTGGTCCCCGAGTCGGGCCCAGGCGGCTAGCCGGGTCGGAGGGCCACCAGCAGCTGCTCGACGTTCGCCTCGAGCTCGACCGAGGCGTCAAGGATCAGATCGACGTCAGCCGGCGGCACCCAGCGCTGGCGGAACGAGGCGACGTGCTCCCAATCGAGCTCGGGCCAACCCGGGATGCTCCGCAAGCGCCCTTCCACCCTCGATCGGTGGACGGACACGTCGGCGCACGAGGTGAGGACGACGACGCAGCGGGCGGCATGTTCGGCGGCCAACAGCCGGGTGTCGATGACCTCCTCGTCGCGAGCCACCCCGTCGAGGACCACCGAGCGCCCCGCCCGCAGCTGGGCCCGAGCGAACTGCCAGAGCAGTGACCAGCCGACCCGGCGGTAGGTGGGGTGGTCAAGGGCCTGCAGGGCATCCTGGATCGGATCGAAGGGGGTGAGCGCTCCCAGGGCCCAGTCGTGGCCCAGCACGGTGGCTTGGAGCCACTCGGCGCAGACCGCGGCCAGGGTCGACTTCCCCGTACCGGGCGGACCGGTCAGCAGCACCAGGATCGGGGGCCCCGTCCGGGTGGGTACGTTCTCCCAGCTGTCGGTCAAGCGTCGGGCTCGGAGGCGACCCAGGCCACAGCCCCGCCGGCCAGGTTCTCGGCCGACCACCCGGCGCTCACCAGCGCTTCGGTGGCCGCGGCCGAGCGCCCACCCATGTGGCAGGTGACCACGATCGGCGTGCCCCGCGGCAGCTCGCCCGTGCGGTCCAGCAGCTCACCGAGCGGGATGTTGACAGCGCCGGGAAACGCCCACTCGGTCACCTCGTCGGGCTCTCTGACGTCGAGAATGAAGATCTCCTCACCGGCGCCGAGCCGAGTCCGCAAGTCGTCCGGTTGGATCTCTGTGTAGGTCACCCTGCTCCGATCTGGTCCCGCTCAGTCTGCCCCGAAAAAGGGCGAGCCGAATGAGAAGACCCCCCCGTCACGGGCGACCAGCCAATAGCCACCCGTGGCCTGGTCAGCGGCCATGCCCACGATCGGCTGGACCAGTGTCATTCCGCCGGTCGAACCCCGGAAGCCCGCGTCCCCGAACGCAAAGATGCCACCGTCCGAGGCGACCAGCCAATAGCCACCACCATCCGGCGTGGTCGACATGGCCACGATCGGTTGGTTCAGGTGGATCGACCCGGTGGATCCGTAGAAAGGTGCGGCGAATGAGAAGATGCCTCCGTCGCTCGCGACGAGGCGATAGCCCGATCCTGAGGGGTCCGTGGAGATCCCGACGATCGGAGCGTTCAGGGGTTGTCCCCCCATCGAGCCGAAGAACTGAGCATCGCCGAAGGCGAAGATGCCCCCGTCCGAGGCCACGAGCCAGTACCCGCCCCCATCCGGAGTCGGCGACAGCGAAACCACCGGCGCGTTGAGGGGCCGGCCTCCCATGGAGCCGTAGAACACGGCGTCTCCATAACTGAATACCCCTCCGTCCCCCGCAACCAGCCAGTACCCCCCGCCGCCCGGAGTCGGCACAATATGACGGATGGGTGATGTCAGAGCGAGGCCATTGGCCGCACCATGGAAGGCGGCATCTCCATGCACTGAGACAGCTCCCGAACTGTTCACAAGGGAGTAACCGCCACCATCCGGACTTGCCGCGATCCCGGTCACCGGGGCGGGCAGCGGGCTGAGGGGAGCGCCGCCAGCCGGATAGACCGGACCGTTGCAGGTCCAATCAACACCCGACGCGAACTCAGATCCGGCTGCGATCGGGTTCTGGGGGAAGACGTCTTGTGCCGGAACGGCGCCACCCCCGTCCTGAGGTGGTTCGTAGACCGTTGTGACCGTGCCGCCTGATGCCACAAATTCGTTGTTCGAGGCGAGTTCTGCCTGCAACCTGGCTTGCCCGACATTTGCGGCAGTGGCATCCGCATCGGCGAAGAGTTCGATGATCACCGCGCCTCCAGAGGGACTGCACGCAACCCCGATGCCGGCAATATCACTTGCAGCCGACAGGATTGCCACTGCATGGCCCCAAGATTGCATGACGTCGAGGTCAGTGCTCGCTGAATCTAAGATCAACGCTCCTTCATTTCCCCCGGTGTCGTAGTACCCGTTGGGGTACGACCCTCCGTAATCGTCGTAGGTCCCGCTTGCGAGTATCGCTTCAGCAGCTGCTTGTGCGGTCACTTGGAGGGTCGGATCGCTGGGAAGTGCGGGCAACTTTGTCGACCTACCGTTGTCCGGGTACGCCCGCTGAGGTTGTCCACGTTCGATATTCATTCGTGTCAATACGTCGTTGGCGAACCCAGCCTCAGCCGCCGTCGGTGGTGAGTAGGGACACTGGGGACCCGGACAGGTGTTCCGGAATATCCCTGGGCCTTGCGCTGCGGCCGCAGTTGTGAAGCTGGAAATCCCGACGGCCACCAAGCAAATACAGGCCGTCACCACCCTTGCTATCAAACAATGATGCCGTCGAGCCTGAGCGCTTGTCCCCATTCATTCCCCGGTTTTGAGACTACGGCCGACTCCGCTTCCAGCGGGCTCGGTGGCTGATACGCAGAAGAGCACAGCCTAGGGCTACGAAGAGGAAGCCCCCCCACACCAACCACATGCTGGGAGCACCCGTGAAGGCGAGCAGGGGGATCGGCACGGCTGGCGGTGATTCCGGGACGGGAGTTTCAGCCAAGGCGATGGTCATCGCTGCTGGAGCAGTGCTCGAATTCAGTACCGCGGTGCAATGGAAGCCCGGATCGAGTTGGTAGCTCGTGGGGGACGGCGCAAGTTCATGCAGGCACCATGAGTACCCAGCTGGCACTCCAAACGACAACTGGCCCTGCGAATCCGAAGTTCCCTGAGTCCAGTAGGTGTCGCCAGTTGGAACTTGGATGTTGGAAGGGGCAGGATCGACAGGGGGGTTCGGGGGTGGTTCCCCCTGGAGCAACAGCTCGTAGGTCGCTCCCGGGATGCTGGAGGAGGGGTTCAGGCTGTTGAACTTATGGGCGGAGACGTACACGGTAGTGAGCGTCTCGGGCAGCGCAATCGTGGTTTCGGAAGCCGGAGCATTGGCATTGAGGACCGCGGTGCAGTGAAGTGCGGGGTCGAGTGAATAGTTGACGGGGGCACTCACTTCGAGCAAGCACCAGGCAAAGCCGGCCGGCACCGTGAAGGTCAGGTTTCCGGCTGCATCCGTCGTCCCGCGGTCGTACCATGTGTCTCCGAGTTCTGGCGCTGGAGCGGGGGTCGGAGAGGGAGTCGGCACTCCTCCGGGCGGAGCATTTCCCTGCACATAGAGGTCATAGGTGGCTCCCGGGATCACCGTGGCAGGCATCAGGCTGTTGAATTTGTGTGCGCTGAGAGCCACCATCGCTTCAGAGTCAGCCATCGTGATGATGCTCACGGTTGGCGGAGCTGTAGTCGCACCCTTGAGTACGGGAGAACAGATCTGGCCGGGAGTCAATCGGTAATTGGCTGGTGCAGCGTTCTCCACGGCACAGTAGGCATAGCCCGGGTACTGAAGCGGGAATGCCGCCATGCCAGTCGAGTCGGTCGTTGCTCGGGCCACCCAGGTCTCTCCCGCTTCGGTGGCGGCATCTCCTGGGGGGGTAGCAACGTTACCGGGGCCGTCTCCCTGATCTACTCGATAGAGATCGATCACCGCGTCAGGAAGTACGGCCGTCGAATTCGCTTCATCCACTTTCTTCACGGCGATGCCGGTGAACACACCGGGATCGGTGATGGTGATCGGTTGCGCTCCATGTCCGTTGTCAGCGGTGAAGCAGCCGTTGGCCCCAGCCGCGAGCCCGGGAGGAGCGGTCGTCTCGACCCAGCAATATGGTTGCCCGGAGACGAGAACAGCCGAGGTCGTGCACGTGCCACTCGCGTCTGTGGTGCAACTGGCAACGTCGGGGCCACTCGAGGATCCCTCAAGGATCTGGATGACGGCTCCGGCGTAGCTGATCTGGGTCGGATTGATGTTCCCGATGGCCACTTTGTGGAAGGCGGCCGGTACAAGCAGCGGATCCTTGAATATGGCCTGTCCGGTACCTCCCGGGGTGAGCTTGAGGTCCTGAGTCGCCGACCCTGGCACGAGCTGGTATCCGGGTGGTGCACCGATCTCGGTGACCTGATAATTGCCCGGCAGGAACTGACCGGGCCCATCGTTGCCAGCCGGCGCGCAGGTTCCCCCAACCGAAGTGGTGCATTGCCCGAGATCCGTCGAGTAGGTGCCCGAACCGTTGGGGTCATACCGCACATCGAAGACGGCGCCCGCTAAGGGTGCGTTGGTGGCTTGATCGATCTTCTGGATGATCGCTGATGCTGGTTGGATGTGGTCGAGCACGTTGATCACGGTCACGGGAGCCGGTGCGTTTCCCGTCTCCGGGGGCAAGGAGATCGTCTGCGTGGCGATGGGTTGGTAACCAGTTGGTGGGGTGATTTCGGTGAGCGTGTACGAACCGGAGGTGAGATTATCGACAATGTTTGATTGGCCATTTGAGCCAATGGTCAACGTCCCAGCCTGATCAGTCGACGGGAGGGGACCGACGAGCGAAAAGACGGCCCCGTTGACCGAGGCATACGAGGAGTCGTCTCCGGATTTGTCGATTTGGACACTGTCAGCCACGAAATCGGCAAAGAAGAATGACGCCCCGCTCGCCGCCCCGGCGTACTTCGTAATTGTGGTCGGAGGTGATGCGTAGTACCCCGGTGGAGCCTGAACCTCGGTCACTTGATAGTAGCCAGGCAGGAACGAATCTCCTGGGCCGTCATTGCTCGGAGGTAGACAACTCCCGGATGCGTCGGTGGTGCAGGTTCCAAGATCATCGCCGAATGTCCCGGAATTGAACTGGTCGTAGCGAACGTCGAACACCGCTCCGGCTACCGGTGTCGATTCCGCGCCCTCGGTTCCCTTGAAGATGGAAATCTCTGCCGGCTGGACGTGTTCTTCAAAGCTGCCTGAGTAGCTCACTACAGTGTTCTGGTTGCTATAAACAGTTACCGCTTGATCTGGTGCTACGGAGTATCCGGGTGGTGCCAGGCTCTCGTGAACAGTGTAATCCCCAGCTATCAGAGGTTCCGAATATGGGGTAGTTCCGTCAGCTCCGGTAGTCAATGCCTCGACAATGCCGCTGCCGTTCTCGATATCGAAGACGGCGCCCGATGGTCCGTAGTAGGCCCCGTCGTCGACCTGCTTCTGGATAGAAAGAGTTCCCTGTTGATTAATGCTCGCACCATTGTTCGTAAGGCCCAGATCCTCTGAGAGGGTGGTCGGTGCCGGGAATGCGGCCAGATCCTGGGCTGCCGAGTTCGCCGAATGGTAGAAGCCGATACCGACCTGTCCGACGGCCGTCGCCGCCGATACGGTAACCGGACCCCCCACGCTCGCGAAGATGGGGATGGTCACGTTTCCGCCACTGTCCGTGGACACCCCGACCGCCGCCGGGCCGCTGGCGTTGTTGAACGTTGCCCCGCTGACCGTCATTAGGATCCCGAGCCCCTGCGTCGGGCTACCGGATCCGGGGAACTGGACGTGGAGTTGTACGAAGGCCGAACCGTTGAAGGTCGTCCCGCCCCCGGCGATACCTATGGTGATCGTCGGCGATCCGGTGGCCCCGGCCGCCTGGTTGTACCAGGAATCGAGCTCGCTGAAGGCGTTGAGCGTGCCGTAGGGCATGGAGGGGATGCCCTGGCCCCACACGACGTTGTCGTAGAGGATCTTCCCCGCAGCGGCGAAGTCGTCCGCCGACGAGGGGCCTTCCCCGTTCGTCCACCACCCTGCCGCTTGCGCCTGGGAGAGGGCGAAGCCGAGGGCGTTGTCGTTGGCGGTGTCTGCGCCCAGCGGGGCGCCTGAAGGGGCGTAGCCGAAGGACGGGGAGGGGTAGTCCCCGCCGGTGGCTGCGTTCTCGGCGCAGAACCCCCACCCGGTCGCCGTCGGGAAGCCGAGCCCGTAGCTGCCGTAGAAGGTGTTTCGACCGCCGTAGGTGGCGCAATATCCATGGAATGGACTGGTCGGACCACCGGTGTCGCAGGGGGCGGGTCCGTCCGCATAGGCGCGGGTGACCGGTTTCGTCAGTACCCCGAGGGAGGTCAAGCAGGCGGCCACGGCCACCAGCCCGGCGGTGAGGCGCACGGCGGCTCGGACCCGGCCCTTCCACCCTGCGCTGTGCATGGACCCCCCTCGAATCGTGGTGCTGCCCGCCCGGACGGACCTCTTGGCCTGTACTTGTAACGCCCGGTCCTCCCACCAACGCTCCCTCCCCGCTCCCACCAGGGAATTTCCTCGGTGCCTCACGCTTTGGGGCTCCGGGCCGAAGCACCGTGTGGCACAGGACGCCAAGTACGCTCGTCGGGGTGCCGATCTCGAGTCGGGTCCTTGCCGAGGACGAGGAGGTCCTGATCGACCTCCGACCCCACTGGCTGTTCCTGTCTGGTCCGGCTGCGCTCATGCTGGCGGCCGTGGCCCTGGCCGCGCTGGTCACGATCGAGGCCCCCAAGGCTCCCGTCTGGGTGGCGTACGTGCTCGCAACGGTGATCGGCGTACCGCTGGCCTGGCTGGCCCTGCGGGCCCTGCGCTGGCTCGGTGTCAGCCTCGTGGTCACCACCAACCGGCTCATCTACCGCCGCGGGGTCCTCGGTCGGGACCTGATCCAGCTCCGCCTGGCCCGGGTGACCGAGGTCCACTGCCGCCAGAGGATCTGGGAGCGGGTACTGGGTTCGGGGAACCTGGTCGTCGACGTCCTGGGCGAGATCCCGTTCTCGGTGGGCGATGTCCGACGGGCCCGCCTCGTGCAGCGGGTGATCTACGAACAGCTCGACCTCCTCCACCGGGTCCCGGCGATGGCCGAAGCACCCGGACCGAACGGACTGGGCGACCCTTCCGGGCCGGCCCCGTGGTCCGTGATCCTCGACCCGACACCCCCCCACGGGACGCCTGCCGTCGGGGTGAGAGGACCGGCCGAGCAGGGCCGGCTCGGACCGGTCGCCGGATCGCTCCATGAGCAACTGGTCCAGCTGGACGACCTCCGCCGCCGGGGGATCTTGTCGGACCGGGAGTTCCAGGCCAAGAAGACCGATCTCCTCGGCCGGCTCTGAGCGATCCCTCCCACCCGGGGCCGCGGTGCCCGCGAGTACCGTGGGCGCTGTGAGCATCACCCGGTACCGCTGCACGGCGTGCGGCAATCTGACCCGCTTCGACGTCACGACGACCCGGACGGTGAAGGCCTTCAACCACTACACCGTCGGGGGGGAGCTCGAGGTGGAGGAGGAAGAGGTCCTGGCCGAGGCGGTCGACGGGGTCTCGTGCCGCTGGTGCGGGCACGGGAACGCCGTCGAGGTCCTGCCTGCCGACGCCACACTGCCCGACGGGGCGGGTTCGGGTGACGGCTCGGGCCAGGTCTCGCCGGTCCGGTGAGCGACGGGAGCACCCGGCCCAGACTCGACGGGCTGGTGCCGGTGCCCACGTATCGGGACCGCCCGGCCAGTTCGGCCGCCGACGTCGCAGGGGTCGACCTGCGCGGGTCGCCCACCAGGGTCCAGGTGGTCGGGACCGGGCGCTGGACCCTCCTTCTCTTCCTGTCCAGCTCCTGCGACGGGTGCCTGGAGCTGTGGCGGGCCCTCCGTGACCCCGCCGGGACCGGGCTGGCCACCGACGAATCGGTCGTCGCCGTCACCCGCGACCTCGACGCCGAGGACGTCGAGCAGCTCCGCTCCCTGACGGTCGTCGCGGTGCCCACCGTCGCCTCGTCGCAGGCGTGGCTGGATTACCGGGTGCAGGGCCCACCCTTCTTCGCCCTGGTGGACGGGACGGCGAACCGGGTCGTGACCGAGGGGGTGGCGTGGGGGGCGAGCCAAGTCGGCGGCCACCTCCGCCGGGCCCGGCGAGGGAACGGCGGCCCCGACGTGCCCCGGCTCGTCCCCCCCGACGCCGGCGCGGTCTAGGAGATGGACACCGAGCTCTTCGACATCGAGACAGGGAGCCGCCGGGTCACCGATCTCACGGGTCTGGTCGCCCGGTTCTGCGAGAGTCGGGGCGATGGGCTCTGCCACGTCTTCGCGCCCCACGCAACGGCGGGCCTGGCCCTCATGGAGCTCGGCTCGGGCTCGGAGTCCGATCTTGAAGAGCTCGTCGATCGCCTCCTGCCCCGGGACGACCGCTACCGCCACCGGCACGGGGCCCGTGGGCACGGAGCCGATCATCTCCTCCCGGTGCTGGTGGGCCCGTCCCTCGTCCTGGCGGTGGCGGGCGGGGAGCTGCTACTCGGCACATGGCAATCGGTGGTGCTGGTCGATCCCAACGCTGACAACCCTCGCCGCCAGGTCCGCTGCTCGTGGATCGGGTCCGGGTGATACACCCCCCGGTCATGCTGTCCCCATCAGAGAGACGGACCACGCCAGAGATGCAAGGGGACACCGATGACCGCTCCCAGCTTCACCATCAGCTGCGACGACTGCAGTCTGCAGGGCACGGACGCCTGTGACGGCTGCGTCGTCAGCTACCTGCTCGACCGCGAGCCCGAAGACGCCGTGGTCATCGACGCCGACGAGGCCCGGGCCATGCGGATGCTCGAGAAGGCCGGGTTGGTGCCGACCCTCCGGTTCGAGGACCGGGCCGGCTGACCGGCCGCCCGAGGGGGAGATCCGGGTGGGTGGCCGATGAGGAGGCACCTGCTCGTCACCAACGACTTCCCACCCAAGGTCGGCGGCATCCAGTTCTACCTCTGGGAGTTGTGGCGGCGGTTGGACCCGGAGAGTTTCGCCGTCCTCACCGCCAGCTCCGACCCGGCAGCCGGTGCTTTCGACGCCGCGCAGGCCGAGCTCGGGTTCCGGATCGAGCGGGTGTCCGGGCGCATCCTGTACTTCCCGACGCCCGGCGCCCTGGCAAGGATCACCCGGCTGGCCGAGGAGATCGACGCGTCGGTAGTGGTGATCGACCCGGCGCTGCCCCTCGGGCTCCTCGGTCCCCGGCTGGCCCGCCCGTACGCGGTGATCCTGCACGGGGCGGAGGTGGCCGTGCCCGGAAGGGTCCCGGGGGCCCGTCGGGCGCTGGCCCATGTCCTGGGGCGGTCCTCACTGGTCATCTCGGCCGGGGGCTACCCGGCGGCCGAGGCGGCCCGGGCCGCCGGCGGCCACCTTCCGCCGGTCGTGGACGTGCCCCCCGGGGTCGACTGCGACCGCTTCGTCCCGCTGCTGGCCAAGGACAGGGCGGCCGTTCGTCGCCGGCTGGGCCTGCCGACCAGGGGCCCGCTTGTGATCAGCGTCAGCCGCCTCGTCCCCCGCAAGGGAATGGACGTGCTGATCGACGCGGCGAACCGGCTCGTGCCCTCCTTCCCCGACCTCACCCTTGCCATCGGGGGCCGTGGGAGGGAGGCCGACCGGCTGGCCCGCCAGGTGGCCGAGGCGGGGGCCCCGGTGCGCTTGCTCGGCCCGGTGGCCGACGACGACCTGCCCGACCTGATCGCCGCCGCCGATGTCTTCGCCATGGCCTGTCGAAACCGGTGGGGCGGCCTGGAGCAGGAGGGGTTCGGGATCGTCTTCATGGAGGCGGCGGCGGCCGGGGTCGCCCAGGTGGCCGGCGACTCGGGTGGAGCGGCCGAGGCGGTCGAGGACGGCATCACCGGGTTGGTGGTCCGGGAGCCCGCCGATGCGGCCGAGGTCGCCGCCGCGCTGCGACGACTCCTGATCGATCCGCCCCTGCGACGGCGGATGGGCCGTGCCGCCCGACGGCGGGCCTCGGCATCCTTCGACTACGCCCTGCTCGCCCCTAGGCTGGCCCAGGCGCTCGCGGAGGTGGGAGGCTGAGCCCGTCCCCCCGCACGTAGGGTGTGGCCTCGCTGGTGCCGACGGGGAGGATGCAGGTGGCGGAACAAGCCACGGAACACATGAGCGTCACGGCACCGCCGGACCGGTGCTTCGCCGTGGTCGCCGACATCGAGCGGTACCCGGAATGGGCCGCCGACATCAAAGAGGTCTCGGTCCACGAGCGCGACGCCGAGAACCGGCCCCTGCTGGTGACCTTCCGTGCCGCCGCCTTCGGACGGAGCACCAGCTACACCCTGGCCTACGACTACGCCGAGGCCCCGCGGGTGCTGGCTTGGCGGCTCACAAAGGGCGACATCACCACGAAGCTCGACGGCAGCTACGTCTTCGACGCCGCCGAGACCGGGGGCGGGACCGACATCACCTACCACCTCGAGGTGGAGCTACGGGTGCCCATCCCCGGCTTCATCAAGATGCGGGCCCAGAGCCGGATCATGTCGACCGCCCTGCGTGAGCTGAAGGCCCGGGTCGAGTCCTCGGCGTGACCGGCGGTCGCCCGGGCGGCCCCGCCGTCGCCCTCGGGGTCGATATAGGCGGCACCAAGGTGCTGGGAGTGGCCCTCGACGGTGCCGACCGGGTCGTGGCCGAGGCCCGGGTCCCGACCCCCCACGGCGCCGTCGAGCACGCCCGGCGCCACGGGGGCGCCGAAGGGACCGGGACCGGGTCCGACGTGGCCGACGCCGTCGCCCGGGTGGTCGCCACCCTGCGGGCCGAGGTGGGAACGGCCGGGGGAGCCTCCGGTGGTGCGGCCCCGGTCGGGGTGGGGATCCCCGGGATGCTCGACCGCCGGGGGGTCCTGGTCTTCTCGCCCAACCTGCCGGGGGCGTCGGGGGCCGACTTCCGTGCCCTCCTCACCGACCGCCTACCCGAGGCGCCCCTCGTGGTGGAGAACGACGCCAACTGTGCGGCGACCGCCGAGTTCCTGCTCGGCGCGGCGAGGGGGGCGGACCACTTCGTGATGGTGACCCTCGGGACCGGGATCGGCGGGGGCCTGGTCACCGGGGGCAGGGTCCTCGCCGGTGCCCACGGCTTCGCCGGGGAGATCGGCCACATGCTGGTCGACCCGTCCGGGCCACCGTGCCCCTGCGGGCGCCGGGGCTGCTGGGAGCGCTATGCCTCGGGGGGAGGGCTGGGCCGGCTGGCCCGGGAGGCGGCCTACGCCGGTCGGCTCGCCCAGGTGGTCGCGCTGGCCGGGGACGACCCCGAACTGGTCCGGGGGGAGCACGTCACCCGGTCCGCCCTCGACGGCGAACCCGGCGCCCTGGCCGTGATGGAGGACCTGGGCTGGTGGGTGGCCCTGGGCCTGGCCAACCTGACCGCCGTGCTCGACCCGTCGCGCATCGTGCTCGGCGGCGGCCTGGTGGTGGCGGGGGAGATCCTCCTCGCCCCCACCCGGCGGGCCTTCGCCGAGCTGGTGGAGGGGGCGTCGGCCCGACCCGAGGTCGAGATCGTGGCCGCCGCGCTGGGCGAGCGGGCCGGGGCGGTCGGGGCCGCCCTTGCCGCCCGGGCCGGGGGCCTTTGGTGAACCGGCCCGCGGCCCCGGGGGAGGGGCGATGAGGACCGGGGTCGTCCTCCCCACCTTCACCGAGTCGGCTGAGGACGCGTTCGAGGTGGCCCGGCGGGCCGAGGCGCTCGGTGTCGACGGGGTGTTCTGCTACGACCACCTGTGGCCGATGGGCCGGCCCGACCGACCGGCCCTCGCCCCCTTCCCGGTGCTCGGCGCGCTGGCCGCCCGGACCGGGCGGATCACCCTCGGGACCCTGGTGGCCCGGATCGGGCTGGCACCGAACGAGGTGATCGTGGCCGAGTTCGACGCCCTCAGCCTCCTCGCCCCGGACCGGGTCATCGCCGTCCTCGGCACCGGTGATCACCTGAGCGCGGCGGAGAACCAGGCCTACGGGATCCCCTTCGCCCCGGCGGCCGAGCGCCGGGGCCAGTTGGCGGCGTGCGCCCGGGCCCTGCGCGACCGGGGCCTGCCGGTGTGGATCGGCGGCGGCGCGGCCAAGACGGTGGCGATCGCCGAGGAGGAGCGGGTGGCGGTGAACCTCTGGGCGGCCGGGCCCGAGGCCGTCGCCCTCCAGGCCGCCCGCTCCGAGGTCACCTGGGCCGGCCCCTGCCCCCTCGCCGCCGGTGCCGACCCCGCGTCGCCGGCCGGTCCCCCCGACCCGGGGGCCCTCGAGGCCCTCGTGGCCCAGCTGGCCGCCGCCGGGGCCAGCTGGGCCGTCTTCGCCTGGCCGGTGCCGATGGAGGTACTGGTTGCCGCGGCTGGCGACCCGGGACCGGCCCGACCGGGGTGATGGCGCCCGGCGCCCGGCTTCGCCGACGGCCCGGTCCCCGACGGGTCGGGCACTAACCTCGGGTATGGAGTTCCGCCGGATCAACGGGCTGCCGCCCTACGTCCTTTCGACCATCAACGAGCTCAAGCTCGAGGTGCGACGCACCGGCAAGGACGTGATCGACTTCGGCTTCGGCAACCCCGACCTGCCGTCGCCCGAGGTAGCGGTCGAGAAACTGGCCGAGTCCGTCCACAATCCCAAGAACCACCGCTACTCGGCGTCCAAGGGGATCCCCAAGCTCCGCCGGGCGGTCAGCGACCTCTATCTCCGCAGGTTCGGGGTCGAGCTCGATCCGGACCAGGAGGTGGTGACCACCATCGGGGCCAAGGAGGGGCTCTCCCACCTGATGTGGGTCCTGGTCGGCCCGGGCGACACGGCGCTCGTGCCCTCCCCCTCGTACCCGATCCACATCTACGCCCCCCTCTTCGCCGGGGCCGACGTCCGCCACGTCCGCTTGGAGGGACCGGTGGCCGGCCAGTCCGGTCCGGGCACCGAGGAGGGCGGGGGCGCCCACAGCCCGGGTGACGCCTTCTTCGACTCGCTCATGGAGTCCTGGGAGGACACCTGGCCCAAGCCCCGGGTCATCATCCTGTCGTTCCCCCACAACCCGACCACCGCCTGCGTGGGCCTGGCCTTCATGGAGCGCCTGGTCGCCTTCGCCCGGGAGCACGACGTGGTGCTGGTGCACGACTTCGCCTATGCCGACATCAGCTTCGACGGTTACTCGCCGCCGTCGATCCTCGAGGTGCCCGGGGCCAAGGACGTGGCGGTCGAGCTGTACACCCTGACGAAGTCCTTCTCGATGGCCGGATGGCGGGTGGGGTTCCTGGTGGGCAACGCCGAGATCGTCCAGGCCCTCACCAAGCTCAAGAGCTACCTCGACTACGGGACCTTCCAGCCGATCCAGATCGCGGCGATCGTGGCGATGAACGAGGCCCCCGACTACCCCAAGGAGATCAACGGGATCTACCAGTCGCGGCGCGACGCCCTGTGCGACGGGCTCAACCGCATCGGCTGGGACGTCGTCCCGCCGAAGGGGACGATGTTCGTGTGGGCCCCGATCCCCGAGCCCTACCGCGAGATGGGCTCGCTCGAGTTCTCCAAGCTCCTCGTGCGTGAGGCCGAGGTGGCCACCTCGCCGGGGGTGGGCTTCGGGCCGGGGGGAGACGGGCACGTCCGCTTCGCCCTCATCGAGAACGAGCAGCGCACCGGCCAGGCCGTCCGGAACCTGCGCCGGGCCCTGACCAAGCTCGGCTGACCGTGACCGAGGGCTCCGGGCCGACCGGCCCGGTCCCGGCGGCAGCCTGCTCAGGGGAGTCCGGCGCCCGGGACCTCGACCCGGGCCTGGACGATGCGCCCGGCTCCCTTCCCCCGCACCTTCGGGGGGTCGCTCGAGGGGGCGGTCACGCAGTAGAGGGTCCTGCCGTCGGCCCCGCCCAGCATGCAGGCGTAGGTGTGGAGCTCGGTGGCCACCCGGTCCAGCACCTGGCCGCCCTCGGCCACCCGGACGCACTCGCGCCCCGCGGCGTTGGCCACCCAGATGCACCCCTCGGCGTCCAGGCAGCACCCGTCGGGGGCCACGCCCTCCAGCGGCGCCCAGACCCGGCGGTTGGACAGGGTGCCGTCCCCGGCGATGTCGAAGGCGGTCATCTGGAGCCCGAAGGACTCGCCGACCACCAGGGTCCGGCCGTCGGGGAAGATCACCGTCCCGTTCGGGAAGGCGAGGTCGGCGGCCGCCTCGACCGAGGTGCCGTCCGGGTCGACCCGGATCATCGAGGTGGTGCTCGGCTGGGGGGCGTCGGGTCCGCCGGCGTAGAGGGCCTCGAGGTCGAACCCGAAGTTGCCCACATACGCCCGGCCGTCGGCGGCCACCACCATGTCATTGGCCAGCCCGGTGGCCCAGGGCTTGAGGTCCCCGTGCACCCCGAGCGACCCGTCGGCCTCTTGGCGCAGCACCACCCGGTCGGCCATCGAGACCACCAGGAGCCGGCCGTCGGGTAGCCACCCGAGGCCCGAGGGCTGGTCGGCCAGCTCCACCTCGACCCGCCGCTCGCCGTCCTCGCCCACCGAGACGACGGTGTGGCGGTAGAAGTCGGAGTACCAGAGGCGGCCGCCGTGCCACCGGGGGCCCTCCCCGAAGTCGAGGTCATCGAGGAACGGCTCGGCCACGCGGGGTTCGGTCGCGGGCATCGGCACCTCCGCTGATCGTGGGTCACCATGGCCGACGCAGCGCAGGCGCCGACGGTGCACGGCAGTTGACCACATGGGGCCGGGCCCTGCCCGCCCGGGACCGCCCGGACCCGACCGCCGAAGCCCCCGGCGGGACGGCCCGGCCGGATGTACCGTGCCTCATGGCCTACTGGATCCTCAAGGTGATCCTGACCCCGATCTTCCTCCTCTTCTGGCGGGTCCGGGTCGAGGGCCGTGAAAACGTCCCCAAGAAGGGCCCCGCCGTCCTGGCCGCCAACCACCAGTCCTTCTGCGACTCCTTCTTCCTGCCCCTCGTGGTGCGGCGCAAGGTCACCTACCTGGCCAAGGCCGAGTACTTCGACTCCCCCCGCACCTCGTGGTTCTTCCGTGCGGCCGGGCAGATCCCGATCCGCCGGGGCGGCGGCAAGCAGTCGGAGCGGGCACTCGAGACCGCCCGCGAGGTGCTGGCCCGGGGCATGGTCCTCGGCCTCTACCCCGAGGGCACCCGGACCCTCGACCGGTCCGTCCACAAGGGCCGCACCGGCGTGTCCCGGCTGTCGCGCGAGTGCGGGGTGCCGGTCATCCCGGTCGGCATCTCGGGAACGGTGGAGGTCCAGCCGGTCAACTCGAACTTCATGCGGCCCTTCAAGACGGTGACCGTCCGGTTCGGCAAGCCGATGCGGATGCAGCCGGTGGCCAACCCCGAGGACCCCTTCGAGGACCATGACCACACGGTCTGCCGGGACTTCACCGACGAGCTCATGCACGAGATCGCCCGGCTCTCCGACCGCGAGTACTCGGACGAGTACGTGCCCAAGCGCAAGCCCAGGGACGCTGAGGAGCGCGTGTCGTAACTTCGTTGAAACCGGGTGTTCACACTTTCCCCGTAACGTGAGGGCATGGGTCGCTACGTGCTCCGGATATGGCTGCCCGACCGCCCCGGGGCGCTGGGCCTGGTGGCCAGCCGGATCGGGGCGGTGGGCGGCGACATCGTGGCCATCGACATTCTGGACCGGGCCGACGGGCGGGCGGCCGACGAGTTCGTGGTCGAGCTGGAACGCGACGACCTGGTGGAGCTCTTGCGCACCGAGATCCACGAGGTCGACGGTGCCCGGGTCGAGGACGTCAGGCGGGTCGAGGACCGCTCGGCCTCCCCGGACGACTGACCGCCGGATCGGCCGGGCCGCCGGCCCCCCTCCGACCCGGTCCGGTCAGGCCCAGTCCCGGGAGCGCTCGACGCTGCGTCGCCAGGCTGCGTAGGCGAGGTCGGCGATCGCCGGATCGAGCGACGGCCGGTACTCGACGTCGGGCGCCCAGAGACCGGCGAGCTCCTCGAGCGACCCCCACACCCCCTCGGCCAGCCCGGCCAGGGTGGCCGCACCGAGGGCGGTCGACTCGACCGAGCGGGGCCGGACGACCGGCGCCCGGATCTGGTCCGCCTCGAGCTGGAGGAGCAGGTCCATGGCCGACGCGCCGCCGTCGGCCCGGAGCTCGCTCACCGGTTTCCCGGTGGTGGCGACCACGGCGTCGACCATGTCGCGCACCTGGAAGGCCATGGCCTCGACGACCGCCCGGGCCATCTGGGCCCTTCCGACGCCCCGGGTGATCCCAGTGATGGTGCCCCGGGCCCGGGGGTCCCACCACGGGCTGCCGAGACCGGTGAACGCCGGCACCACCGTCACCCCGCCGCTGTCGGGCACCGACGCGGCCAGGGGGCCGACCTGGTCGGCCCGCTCGATCAGGCCGAGGCCGTCGCGTAGCCACTGGATGGCGGCGCCCGAGACGAAGGTCGAGCCCTCGAGGGCGTAGGTCACGGGGCCGGCGGCTCCGCCGTGCTCGCCCAGGTCCCAGGCGATGGTCGACACCAGGCCTTCGGGCACCGGGGGGCACACCGGGCCGGCGTTGGCCAGCACGAAGCTGCCGGTGCCGTGGGTGACCTTCACCATGCCGGGCTCGAAGCAGGCCTGACCGAACAGCGCCGACTGCTGGTCGCCGGCGATGCCGCTGATCGGGAGCCCGGCCAGGGCGACGGAGCCGTCCACCGCGGCGCTCTCGACCAAGCCGAAGCGCCCACACGACGGGCGTACCTCGGCCAGGGCCCCGACCGGTACGCCGAAGAGGTCACAGAGCTCGGGCGACCAGGCCCGCTCACCGATGTCGTAGAGGAGGGTCCGACCGGCATTGGTGGGATCGGTGGCGAACGTCCCGCCGGCCGTCCCGCCGGTCAGATTCCACAGCACCCAGCTGTCGACGGTGCCCAGGGCCAGGCCGGCCGGGGGGTGCTGCCCGACCCCTCCCTCGTCGAGCATCCAGGCGTACTTGGTCGCCGAGAAGTAGGCGTCGAGGACCAGCCCGGTGCGCCTCCGGATCACCGGGAGGTGGCCGGCCTCGCGCAGGGCGTCGCAGGCCGCCGCCGTCCGGCGGTCCTGCCAGACGATCGCCCGGTGCAGGGGTCTCCCGGTCCGGCGGTCCCAGGCGACCGCCGTCTCGCGCTGGTTGGTGATGCCGATGGCGTCCGGGCGCCGACCGGCCCCGCCCAGCCGCCCGGCCACCTCGGCCAGGGTGGCCCGCACCGCCCCCCAGATCTCGTCGGCGTCGTGCTCGACCCACCCCGGTCGGGGGAAGTACTGGGTGAGCTCCCGGTAGGCCAGGTCGACCACCGCCCCGGACCGGTCCACCACCAGGGAGCGGACCCCCGTGGTCCCGGCGTCGATCGCCACCACACACGACATGGCCGCACAGTATCCAGCCCCGCAGCTCCGGGGGCCCTTTGGACCGGGGGGAGGTCCCGGGTGCAAACCTTCGCGAACGGCTCGCGACCAGGGCCGATCCCAGGGGGGAAACGTTGACAGTGGCGTAACTACAGTGCTGTAATGACCCCAGCATCTTGTGCCTCGGGGGCGGTAGGACCACACGATATTGTGGTTCGGGGGATTTCCGACCGTTCCTGAGGTGTGGACAACCCAGCAGGCGGTGGTCGATTTCGCACCGCCGGCGCCCGAGCGAACCAGAGAGACCAGAGGAGCCAGGGACCATGGCAATCGCCCCCCAGCGAACCGGCATCGGCATCCGACGCCACTTCACCACCGACGGCGTGCACCCCTACGACCAGGTGCGCTGGGAGCGCCGTGACGCCCGGATCACCAACTTCCGGGACGGCACCGTGGCCTTCGAGCAGCTCGGGGTCGAGGTGCCCGAGACCTGGAGTCTCAACGCCACCAACATCCTGGCCCAGAAGTACTTCCGGGGGACCCTGGGCACCGAGGAGCGGGAGTGGTCGCTCAAGCAGGTGGCCGACCGGGTGGTCGACACCATCACCGCCTGGGGTCAGAAGGACGGCTACTTCGTCGACGACGAGGAGGCCGAGGCCTTCCGGGACGAGCTCAAGTACCTCATCATCCACCAGAAAGCGGCCTTCAACTCCCCGGTGTGGTTCAACATCGGTGTGAAGGGGGTGCCCCAGCAGGGGAGCGCCTGCCAGCCGTACGACGCGCTGGTGTCCACGCCCGAGGGCCTCGTCCCGATCGGCAAGCTGGTGGAGGACGGCGCCGTCGGCGCCAAGGTGCTCGACGCCCACGGTGTGACGAGCGTCGTCGCCGTCAAAGACAACGGCCGCAAGCCGGTTCTCCGGCTCCACACCAAGGCCGGGCACCGCCTCGACGTCACGGCCGACCACCTGGTGTGGAGGGCGAGCGACATCGCCCACGGGCGCTTCGTCCCCGCCGGCGAGCTCCGTCCGGGCGACCAGCTGGTGTGGCGCCGCACCGAGTCCTTCGGGGTCGGGGAGATCTCCGGCCACGCCACGGCCGAGGCGGCCCTGGCGGGTTGGCTCCAGTCGGACGGGTTCGTCGGTCAGTACGAGGGCACCAACCGTTCGCTCACGATCGAGGCCATGACGGTCACCGAAGCCGAGCGTCAGTGGGTCCTGAGCGCCATCGACCAGGTGTTCCCCGACGTGCACCGCCATGAGCGGTCGGTCGAGACGATCGACAAGACCCTGGACTGCCGCCGGACGAGGCTTTACGGCGCACCGCTGGAAGACTTCGTCTCGAGATGGGAACTGCGGGTCCGGGGCACCGACATGACCGTCCCCGAGCAGCTGTTCTCCGCCCCGCAGCCCGTTGTGGCTGCCTACCTGAAAAGCCTCTTCCAGGCTGAGGGATACGTGACAATCAGAGGGCGGGGGGCCGGGATCGGGCTCGACATGATCTCCGAGGGGATCGTTCGCGGCACCCAGGCGCTACTGGCCCGGTTCGGGATCTTCTCACGAGTCCGCCGCAAGGAGGACCCGCGCCCCGATCGCCGCGGCTGCTGGTCCCTCTCGATCCAAACCCTGGGCGACCGAATGCTCTTCGCCGACCTCATCGGCTTCATCGACCCGGTGAAGGCCTCCAAGCTCGAGCGCAGCTTCGACCTCCCCGGTCACGCGGCGAGGCCGGCCAAGCGGCTCGAGATCGAGTCGGTCGAGGAGATCGGCGAGATGGACGTCTATGACATCCAGACCGAGAGCGGGGAGTACCTGTCCAACGGCCTCAGGGTCCACAACTGCTTCATCCTCGCCGTCGAGGACAAGATGGACTCGATCCTCAACTGGTACACCGAGGAGGGGACCATCTTTAAAGGTGGATCGGGTGCCGGGGTGAACCTGTCGCGCATCCGGTCGTCGCACGAGAAGCTGAAGGGTGGGGGGACGGCCTCGGGCCCGGTCAGTTTCATGCGTGGCGCCGACGCCTCGGCCGGAACGATCAAGTCGGGCGGAAAGACACGCAGAGCGGCCAAGATGGTGATCCTCGACGCCGACCACCCCGACATCGCCGATTTTATCTGGTGCAAGGCGATCGAAGAGCGCAAGGCGCGGGTCCTAAGCGACGCCGGTTTCGACATGGACCTTGACGGGTCCGACAGCCACTCCACCCAGTACCAGAACGCCAACAATTCGGTCCGGGTAACCGACGAGTTCATGCAGGCGGTGCTCGACGACCGGGACTGGGATCTGGTCGCACGCGTCGACGGGTCGGTGATCGAGACAGTTCCGGCACGGGACTTGTTCCGGCAAATTGCCCACGCCGCCTGGGAATGCGCCGACCCCGGTATGCAGTTCGACACCACGATCAACGCGTGGCACACCGCGCCCAACACCGGCCGGATCAACGGAAGCAACCCCTGCTTCCCGGGGGACGCTCGGGTGCATACCGACAAGGGCCTTATTCGATTCTCGGAATTGTTCGATCGGGCAAACCGCGGTGAGGAATTTGGCGTTTACACACACAACGTCACCGATCCCGAAGCTCCCACCGAATGCGTTCAAATCTCGACCCCTGAAGCCTTGATGATCACCGGATACAACGACGTTGTTCGTCTTCGGTTTGACAACGGGATGGAACTCCGGTGCACCCCTGCTCACAAGATCTTCACAACGAATCGGGGATACATCGAAGCACGTCATCTGACCTTTGATGATGAAGTGAAGACGCTGGACCTGAGGGCCCCCGCGTCGAATGCTGACCCCGGTCTCCCTGTCTCGTCGGACCCAGACGACTACCGGGCGAAGGGAGATCACAAAGACCAGCTTCGGTTCCCCGATCAGTGGACATCAGGGTTCGCTCATTTCCTCGGTTGGATCATCGGGGATGGCAGTACGTCGGGATCGGTAGTCGCAGCGATCTACGGCAGTCAGGAGGATCGCGATGAGATCTTGCCTGGTCACGCTGAGTTGTTGGAGTGGATCAACGGGGGGAGGGCTCTCAAGGTCTCCGAACAACAAAATGGTACAGCGCAGTTGAGAATGAGCAGGAGAGCCTTCAAAAGGTTCGTCGAGGCGCTCGGCGTTCGTCCCGTGAAGGGCCCTGAGAAGTCAGTACCGTGGTCGATTGAGCAGGCCCCCGAGGAGATTGCCTCCGCATTCCTTCAAGGTCTCTTCGACGCCGATGGATGCGTCGTCAGGGGCAGCAAGGGCGCCTATGTGGGGTTGGGCTCGACGTCTTCTGATCTCCTGAGAGGTGTTCAGCGTCTCCTGACAACGTTCGGGGTCACGAGCCACATCTACAAGACGAAGTCCGCCTCACGGGAAGGTCAGTTCAGCTACACCAACAAGCGCGGCGAAGTGATGAGTTACGGGAATTCCGCAAGCTATGACTTGCGGATATCTTCGGGCTCGATCGACACCTTCGCCGCCCATATTGGGTTCTCGCTGACCCGCAAGGCCGCCATCCTCCGGAGTTTGCTTCTTGAGCGATCGCGGAGTGTCTACCGAACCCGACGGACGACCCATCTTCTTCAGCGCTCTGACGAGGGGATTGAGCTCACATACAACTTGTCGGAGCCCAAGAATCATTCATATGTCGTAGATGGAGTTGTTGTTCGAAACTGCAGTGAGTACATGCACCTAGACAACTCGGCCTGCAATCTGGCCAGCCTTAACCTGATGACCTTTCTGAATGACGACGACACGTTCGACGTCGACGGTTTCAAGTCCGCAGTTGAGGGCGTGTTCACGGCGCAGGAGATCCTCGTGGGGAATGCTGATTACCCGACGGCACCCATCGCCGAGAACTCTCGGCGCTTCCGTCAGCTTGGCCTGGGATATGCAAACCTCGGTGCTCTTTTGATGGCCAACGGTCTTCCATACGACTCCGACGGAGGTAGGGCCTGGGCGGCTGCGATCACGGCTCTCATGACGGGGCATGCGTACGCCACATCCGCCCGTACTGCCGCTCGGATGGGGCCATTCGCTGGGTTTCATGAGAATGGCGAGCCAATGGTCAATGTTCTACGTAAGCATCAGTCCGAGGCGTCCAAGATTGACGAGGATGTCGTTCCGCCCGAGTTGCTCTCGGCAGCCCAGGAGGCCTGGGACGAGGCAGTCGAATTGGCGGAGCAGTACGGGGTGCGGAATTCACAGGCCAGCGTTTTGGCGCCGACTGGAACTATCGGCCTCTTGATGGATTGTGACACCACCGGTGTCGAGCCTGATCTCGGACTGGTGAAGACCAAGAAGCTTGTCGGCGGTGGGACAATGTCCATCGTCAATCAGACGGTTCCCCGCGCCCTGAAACAACTCGGGTACGGCCCCGACCAGGTGGACGAGATCATCGCCTACATCGACGAGCACAAGACGATCGTGGGTGCGCCGAAGCTCGCACCTGCGCACATGCCGGTCTTCGCCTGCTCGATGGGCGACAACACGATCCACTACTCGGGCCACGTCCGGATGATGGGGGCGGTCCAGCCGTTCATCTCCGGTGCCATCTCCAAGACGGTGAACATGCCCGAGGACGTCTCCGTCGAGGAGGTGGAGCAGCTCCACATCGACGCCTGGAAGCTGGGCATCAAGGCGGTCGCCATCTACCGGGACAACTGCAAGGTGGGCCAACCACTATCGACGACCAAGAAGGAGGCGGTCGGCGGGGACTCGGCCCCTCCGGGATCCGACGCCGAGGCGCGGGACCGGGCGGCCGCGGAGCGCATCGCCGAGCTCGAGACGGCACTGGAGCACGAGCGCCAACGCAAGACCGAGTCGGTGGTGGTGGGGGCCATCCGTGAGCGGCTCCCGAGGCGCCGGCGCTCGAACACCTTCGCCTTCCGGGTCGCCGACTGCGAAGGTTACGTGACCGTCGGCGAGTACGAGGACGGGCGCCCCGGCGAGGTCTTCATCAAGGTATCGAAGCAGGGCTCGACCCTGGCCGGGATCATGGACGCCTTCTCGATCTCGATCAGTCTCGGGTTGCAGCACCAGGTGCCCCTGTCGACGTACGTGCGGAAGTACTCGCACATGAAGTTCGAGCCCGCCGGGATCACCGACGACGCCGAGCTGCGCATCGCCACCAGCCTGGTCGACTACATCTTCCGCCGGCTGGCCCTGGACTACCTCACCTACGAGGAGCGACTGGACCTGGGGGTGCTATCGACTGACGAACGGACCCAGCCGACGCTGCCCGGGGTCGAGGAGAGCGCCACCCTGTCTTCGGGGCTGGTCGACGACGAGCCGGTCGCCGAGGTCATCGTGGGCGGGCACCCGCCGGCCATGGACCGGGGGACGGCGGACAACGCCGCCACGCTCGCCCGGGCCGAGCAGCGGGACGCACCGTTCTGCTACAGCTGCGGCAACGTCATGCAGCGGGCGGGGTCCTGCTACGTCTGCTCGAGCTGTGGGACGACCAGCGGCTGCTCCTAGGACCGTGGATCTCATCGGTGGTATGCCCGGGAGCTGACGACGTCGGCACGATCACCGCGTTCGTGGGGGTGGGCCGCCGATCCGTAGTCCCCGACCGCGTGAGTCCTCGGGTCGAGTCCCAGGTCAGGAATCGAGGAACCGCAGGACCGCAAGCACCCGTCGGTGGTCGGCCTGGGACACCGGCAGATCGAACTTCGTGAAGATGTTGGCGACATGCTTCTCGACGGCGCCCTCGGAGATCACGAGTGCGCTGGCGATGGCTGCGTTGGAACGGCCCTCGGCCATCAGGGAGAGGACCTCCTTCTCGCGGGGGGTCAACACCGAGATCGAGTCACCGCGCCGGGAGGCCCCCAAGAGCTGGGTGACCACTTCTGGGTCAAGTGCGGTGCCTCCAGACGCCACTCGGATGAGGGCCTCGACGAAGTCGCCCACGTCGGCGACGCGGTCCTTCAGCAGGTAGCCGATCCCGGCCGCATCGTCGGCCAGCAACTCTGCGGCATAGCGGGTCTCGATGTACTGGGAGAACATCAGGACCCCAATGCCCTTGTGGCGGCGACGAAGATCGAGAGCGGCCCGCAGCCCCTCGTCGGTGAAGGTGGGCGGCATGCGGATATCGACGATGGCGACGTCGGGGCACTCCCGATCGACCGATTCCCGCAGGTCATCAGGTCCGCTCACCGCGTCGGTGACCACGAAGCCCCGATCGACCAGCAGTTGGACCAGGCCGTCCCGCAGGATGGCCGAGTCCTCAGCGATGACGACGCGTGTTGCCCCGGCCATCTAGGCGTGCAGAGGTAGGTCGACAGTGACCACCGTGGGCCCGCGCTGCGGGCTCACGATGTCGAACCGTCCATCGACGGCGTGCACCCGGTCGGTGAGGCCGGTTAGTCCACTCGACGAAGAACCCACCCTCGAGCATCTCGCACCGCCCACTCCGTCGTCGCGCACGACCAGGCGCAGCCACTGGCCGTGCTGCGAGCACATGATGCTGGCTCGGGAGGCTTCGGCGTGCTGGGCCACGTTTGCCAGAAGCTCGGCCACACAGAAGTAGGCGATCGACTCGATGGCCGGGGTCGGCCGATCGTGGAGCGTCAGCGTGAGGTCGGTCGGCACCGTGCTGCGGGCTGCCAGGGTGGAAAGAGCGCCCTCGAGCCCGATATCCAGAGCGGGCGGGTGGATCCCGCGGGCGAGGTCTCGCAGCTCGACGATCACCTCCTTAGCGTCATGATGGGCGGTATTCACCAGTTCGCGGACCTGGTCGAGGTCGACGTGGTCGGTGTCGGCCAGCTTCTCCTTGGCCATCCCCAGTCGCATGGCCAGGGCGACCAGTTGTGCCTGCGTGCCGTCATGGAGGTCCCGCTCGATCCGTCGCAGGGTTGCGGCCGAGGTGTCGACGGTCTGAGCACGCGCGTGCTCCAACGAGCGCACCCGAATGGCCATTGCATCTGGCCCGAGCAGCGCACGCATCAAGAGTCGGTCGACTAAGACGACGACCCGAACGACCCAGGGGGCCAGAAAGAACAGGATCACGCCGGTGCAGAAGATGGCCGTCCCGTGCAGCCACCCGGGGCTCCCGATCGAGAAGTACCCCGGGGGGAGGAAGCTCTGGACCAGGCCGAACTCGGGGGGCTGGCTCCGCCCGCCCAGGGGGTAGATGAGGCAGGTGAATGCGTCGAACCACACGCTGAACGCGGTGAAGATCCCGACGACGGCCAACGGGACCTTCACGACCACATAGGCCACCGCCCGCCAGGCTGTCCGGTTCCGTAGGGCCGACTGGAGCCAGCCGAAGAACCCCGGGCGTGGCGCGAACGGACCAGGGTCTTCGATCAGTTCGCCGAGAAGCCCCCGGGCCAAACCACGCTGGATGCCGCCGATCCCCCTCGCCCCGCGCAGCGAGAGGCCGATGACCGCGAGCCCGAAGAAGGTGATGGCGAAGACCAACCCCACGCCCATGGTGAGCGCAAGGAAGGCGAAGCCGAGGAATGCCAACGCCGTTCCGACCACCAGGTACCAGAGCTCTGACCAGGTCCGCTTGGTGAAGGGCGCCCGCAGGATCGTGCGGGCGGTCCCGCGGAGCTGGGTCTCGAGCTCTTCTGAGACCACGATCACCATCTCATTGCGCCAAGCACGAGCACCTACCCGACCTCGTCGATCCCTCCACCCGCTCTCGGGTCACGCCGAGCGGGCTCCTGATGCTTCCAACCTAAGGGGTCCTGAGGTCGGTGAAAAGGCTGCCAGCGGGCCTCTTCTCCTGGGGCCAACCCCCGGGTCCGGACCGGGTGGTGACCGACGGGCTCTTCGCCGATGACGGTCGGGCCGGACGGCGGCGGCCGGGTGGTCGAGGCTGGCCCGGCGGTAGGCCGGTCGACGGGATCAGACCGGCACCTCCCGCCAGTCGATCCAGTTACCGTGCTGGTGCACGAAGCCGAGTAGGTGTTCCGACGTGGTGCCGCCCTCGAAGAGCAGGACGCCGAGGATGTTCGCGCTGGTGCTGTCGTGCTCGGGCAACCGCACGCCGGCGAAGGCCTCCACCGTTCCCGCCCCTTCGGCACTGAGCCACGCGAGGGGACGGACCTGGGAGGCCTCCTCGAGGACCTGCACGAAGGCCCGGCGCTCCTCCACCCCGAGGTAGGCGAAGGCCCACGTCGTCACCACGACGGCGGGTGCGCCGTCGGCCAGCGCGGCGAGCATGCCGGGTAGGTCTTCTACCGCATCGCCGGCGATCACCGGTGGCAGGTCCTCCCGGGCCAGGCGGATGGATGCGGCCGTGCGCTCCAGCCGGCCGGTATCGGGCCAGACGCACGCCAGAAGCCAGCGGGCATCGGCGGGATTGGTGAGATCGATGGGGGGTGCGGTCGATGCCGATCCGGCTGACCAACGGCGGGAGCCGCCGGGCAACCGGCGGCTCGCCCCCGGCGACCCGGCGGCTGATCCGGACCGGTGAGTCGTCGGGCCCGGTGGTCCCCTGATCCCCGTAGTCGATGCGGTAGCGGTCACACAGCAGGTTGAGCCCGGCACTGGCGCCGACGTCGACGAGGGCGAACGGCCCATCGAGCCGAGAGGACAGCCAGGTGAGTCCCGGGCCGATGACCGCGCTGCGGCCGCAGTCGTTGGTCTGGATGCGGCGGGTGGCCAGAAGGGCCAGGATCGGGTCCCGGTGGAGGCGGCAGACCTCGGCGAACAGGGGCGCCGGATCGCCGTCGGACCGGCCGGCGTAGACCTCGGCCAGCGGGCGGTCGACTCCCTCCATGACGAGATCGTGCACGGCGGCCAGCAGCGCCGGAGGCATGTGGGCCGCCGGCGGGGCGGCCATCACCATCTCCAGCAGGTCCCGGTCGTCGGCCACGGCGCCGGCGATGCGGTCGTAGAGCGGTGAGTAGCCGCGGCACTGGGTCTCGGCGAACCACCTCCAGAGGTGGGCCAGGTCGGCGGTGGGATCTGTCACGGGGTCCAATGGTGGCACCGCTGGCACCGAGGGTCACGGGCGACAACGGGTGCCCTACCGGTCGGGCTGGTGCTCCTTCACGTAGGCGGCGGTGGCAGCGAGGAACCCCTCGAGGTCCTCGGCCTTCCGTGGGGCCAGTTCACCGAACCATTCGGGCACGTAGACCTGCAGCGCGCCACGATCGAGGGCGCCCAGGACCGCCGTCACCACGTCGGATACCGGGACCGGGTCGACCGAGGCGGTGACCGGGTCGTTGTCGGGCAGGGTGAAGAGGTCGGTGTCGATGACCCCGGGGTAGACGACGAGCACCTTGACCCCGGTGTCCCAGAGGTCGACCGCCATGGCCTCGCTGAAGGCGGTGATGGCCGCTTTGGACGCGTCGTAGGCGGCCTCGCCGGGCGAGCTGAGGGTGGCGGCGACCGACGAGACGTTGATGATCCTGCCGTCCCCCCGCCCGAGCATGTGGGGGAGCAGGCCCAGGGTCAGGCGCACCGGGCTGAGGTAATTGATGGCCATGACCGCCTCGACGGTTGCCGGGTCGAGCCGGGTGACGTGGCGCCGCTTGGGGATGCCGGCGTTGTTCACCAGGACGTCGACCCCGCCGAGCTCGCCCAACGCCGCCCGGGCCAGCTCGTCCACCGCGGCCGGCTGGGCGAGATCGGTCGTCCACATCCGGGACTCCGGGCTGTGGCGGCGACAGCGTTCGAGCACCTCGGCCAGACGGTCCTGGCGGCGGGCGCAGATACCGACGGTGGCGCCGGCACGAGCGAAGGCCTCGGCCAGGGCGGCCCCGATCCCCGATGAGGCACCGGTGACCAGGACCCTCTTTCCTGACAGGTCGTATCCCATCGGATCCAAACTCTCCCTCGGCGGCGCCGGCTCTCGGGCCGTGCCCTTTCTAGTCGCCGGCCCCTGGGTGCACGGACCGGCGTCCCCCGGTGGGGGAGCCCACCTGGGGCCAGCCACCCGCCCCGGGCGAGGCACCGTAGGCTCGGGGGATGGGCATCTCGGTCGGGCTGGTCGTCCTGCCGAGCGACCGCTGGTCCGAGGGGCGTCGTCAATGGGAGTGGGCCGAGGACACCGGCTTCCCGACCGCCTACACCTACGACCACCTCCGGTGGGGCGGCATGCCGGCCGGCCCGTGGCACGCCGCCTATCCCCTCCTGGCCGCCGCCGCCGGGGTGACCAGCCGGATCCGGCTGGGCACACTCGTCACGTCGCCCAATTTCCGCCAGCCGGCCACCCTGGCCCGCGAGGTCGTCACCCTCGACGATCTGTCCGGGGGCCGGTTCGACCTCGGGATCGGTGCGGGGAGCCAGGGGCCCGACGCCGTCGTGCTCGGGCAGGACCAGTGGAGCACGGCGGAGCGGGGCGACCGGTTCGCCGAGTTCGTGGCCCTTCTCGACCGGCTCCTCACCGCGCCGGTGACCACGTGGTCCGGCCGGTACTACCGCGCCGTCGAAGCCCCCACCACCCCGGGGTGCCTGCAGACCCCGAGGGTGCCCTTCACGGTGGCCGGCGCCGGCCGACGGAGCCTCGAGGTCGCGGCGCGCTTCGGTCAGCGCTGGGTCACGGTCGGGCCCGTCGGGCCTGGGCCGCGCGACGCCGGGACGGTGCTGGCCGCCGCCCGCCGGCAGTCGGAGCGGCTCTCGTCGGCCTGTGTGGGCGCCGACCGGGACCCCGCCGGGATCGGCCGGGTGTTCCTGGCGGCGGATCCGGGCCTCCAGCCCGGGTCGGTGGGCCAGTTCGAGGACCTGGCCGGCCCGGTCGAGGAAATGGGCTTCAGCGAGATCGTGCTGCACCATCCCGAGCAGACCGGACCCTTCGGCGGCGATCGTGCGACGATGGCCGCCATCTCGGCCCGCTACAACGCCTGAGAGCCTGCAGCCTCGCAGAAATGCGGTGACCCGGTGGGAGGCCGGAGGGGACGTTCGACAGCGCCCCCCGGCCATGGTTCACTGAGGTCCGCAGAATCCCTGTGTGGTCATACAACTGTTTGGAGGGAACGTGATCGGTTCAAGCTATCCGCTACTCGACATCTTCTTGACGATGATCGAGTTCTTCTTCTTCTTCATCTGGATCTGGATCGTGATCATGGTCTTCATGGATATCTTCCGGAGCCACGACCTGAGCGGGGGCGTCAAGTTCCTCTGGGTCCTCCTGGTGATCGTCATCCCGTTCCTGGGGGTCTTCATCTACCTCATCGCCCGCGGCGGTTCCATGCACGAGCGGGCAGCCGTCCAGGCCCAGGCCCAGCAGAAGCAGTTCGACGACTACGTCCGCCAGCAGGCCGGAGCGGCCAGCCCGGCCGAGGAGCTGACCAAGCTCACCGACCTCAAGGCCAAGGGCGCCATCACCGACGACGAGTACAACAAGGCGAAGGCGAAGCTGCTCGGCTGAGCGGCGGTGTGACCCACCCCGGTCGCCCATCAGGCGCGGCTGGGGTGGGTCCTGGCCCACTGGCCGTGCGGACGCCGCCCGTCTCGCCCGACGCCGTCGGCGTCGTCAGAGCTCGCCCGGCCCGAAGACGTTGACCCAGTTGGACTGGGAGGACGCGCCGTCGGCGACGATCGACGAACCGCTGATGTAGCGGCCGGCCGGCGAGCACAGGAAGAGGATGACGGCGGCCATCTCGTCGGCCGTCCCCATGCGGGTCGTCGTACGCTCCGACGCCATCTCGGCGCTGAAGGTCTCCTCGGAGTGCCCGAGCGTGGTGAGCTCGGCGGCCACCATGCCCGGCGTGGTGAAGATGCCGGGGGCGAAGGCGTTGATGGTGACCCCGTGCTGCATCAGGTACGGGGCGAGGGTCTTGGTCAGGTTGACGACCCCCGCCCGGGCCGCACCGGAGTGGGCGAACAGCGGGGCTCCCCGGTCGAACGAGAAGATGTGCACCACGTTGACGATGGAACCCGCGCCCGCCTCAGCCATGGTGGTCATGAAGCGGCTGATCATGTTCCAGGTCCCGTTCAGGTTCAGGTCGACCACGGCGCGCCACCCGTTGTCGCTGATCTGCGACGGCCGCGAGGGGAACTGGCCGCCCGCGTTGTTCACTAGGAAGTCCAGGCGGCCGAACTCCTCGTAGGTGGCCCGGTGGAGGGCGTCGACCTGCCCGGTGTCCCGGATGTTGGTCGGCACCGGCAGGCACTGTCGCCCCATCGCAGCCACCTTGTCGGCCACGGGGAGGAGGCGGTCCCCGGTCCGCCCGGCGATGACCACATCGGCCCCAAGGCGGGCGAAGGCACAGGCCGTCTCTCGGCCCAGCCCGGTCCCGCCCCCGGTCACCAGGGCCACCCGCCCCTCGAAGAGCCCGGGCGCGAAGACCGACGTAGCGCCGCCGTGTTCGGGCATCACCACGTCCCGTCCGTCCGCACGGCGGCCCAGCATACGGTCGGGTGAATGACGGTTTCGCCGGGGGAGCCGCCGGTCGGCGCCGGGCCCGGGGCCGGTACGCTGCGGGCGGGCCGCCGCCGGGCGAGCGGCCCGGAGGGAGCCACCACCATGGCCGACGAGGAGATCGAGGTCCGCGACGAGCGGGCCGAAGGGCGCTACGAGGCCTGGGTCGGCGGCCAGCGCGCCGGCCTCGTCGCCTACCGAGTGCACCCGGGCCTCCTCGACCTCGTGCACACCGAGGTGGCACCCGAGTTCGAGGGGAGGGGCGTCGGCCGCCACCTCGCCACCTTCGTCCTCGACGACGCCCGCAGACGAGGCCTGCGGATCCGGCCCACCTGCCCGTTCATCGCCGGCTTCATCCGCCGGAACCCCGCCTACCAGGACCTGGTGGCGGGGGTCGCCGGGTCGTCCGCCGATGGCTGAAGGAACCGCACGGCCGGCCGGCCGGCCTTACCGGGGCCAGGCGTCACGGTGTACTTCGACGCCTCGCGGTGCCGCCACTACGGCGAGTGCGTCCAGGGCCTGCCGGAGGTCTTCGACGTTGCGGCCCGTCCCTGGGTCAACCCCGACGGGGCGGCCCCGGGCGCGGTGGCCGAGGTCGTCGAGCGGTGCCCGTCAGGCGCGCTCCACTACCGGTTCGACGAGGGCCCGGTCGAGGCCCCCGCCCGGCCGACCACCATCACCGACACCGCCGCCGGCCCGATCCTCGTGCGGGGCGAGCTGCGGCTCGTGGCCGACGGGGTGGAGATGGCCGAGACCAGGGCCGCCCTGTGCGGGTGTGGCGCCTCGGCCAACCGGCCGTTCTGCGACGGCGCCTGCGTGACCCCGGCCGGGCCGGGGTGAACCGGGGCCGTGGCCCGCCGGGCCGGCTCAGGGGCCGGGCCGATCCAGCAGCTCGGCCAGCCGCCGTCCCAGTACGGCGTCGTCCCCCTGGAGCTCGACCACCTTGTCGCGCGAGCCGGCGCCGGCGACCAGCAGCACCTGGGAGCAAGGGAGCGAGAACTCCCGGGACAGGGCCCGCAACGCCGCCTCGTTGGCCCGACCGTGCTCAGCCGGCTCGCGCACCCGGACGACGAGCGCCCCGCCGTGACCACCGCCCACCATCGCCCGCGACGAGCCGGGTCGGACCTTCACCGACAGTCGCACCCGGGGATGCCAGGAAGGTCGCCCGGATCCGGCGCCGCTCAGCCGGCGAAGTCCCAGGTGCCCCCGGCCTCGTACTGGCGGAGCACGTTCTTGGCGATCAGGATCCGGTGGACCTCGTCGGGCCCGTCGGCCAGTCGCAGCGTCCGTGCGGTCAGGTACATGCCGGCGAGGGGCAGGTCGTTTGAGACCCCGGCCGCCCCCCAGACCTGGATGGCCCGGTCGACCACCCGGCTGTAGGCGGCGGGGACGAAGACCTTGATGGCCGAGATGTCGGTGCGGGCCTGGGGATCGCCCCGATCCACCATCTCGGCGGCGCGGATGGTCATGAGCCGGGCAGATTGGATGTCCATGTAGCTGTCGGCGATGAAACCCTGGATGAACTGCTTGTCCTTCAGCAATCCGCCGTGCACCTGGCGGGTGAGGCTGCGTTGCACCATGAGGTCGAAGGCGCGCCACATCTGGCCGACCGAGTTCATGCAGTGGAAGATCCTCCCGGCCCCGAGCCGGTCCTGGGCCGCCCGGTGGCCCTGACCGACCTGACCGAGGGCGTTGTCGAGGGGGACCCGCACGTCCTCGTAACGGACCTCGCAGTGGTCCGAGGTCCCGTGGCCCCAGATCCCGATGCCCCGCACGATCTCGACCCCCGGTGTGTCGGTCGGCACGATTACCTGCACCATCTGACCGGAGCGCCCGAGCTCGCCGCTCGGGTCCTGGGCCCGGCACATCACGATGAAGAAGTCGGCCTCCTTGCCGTTTGAGGTGAACCACTTGTGGCCGTTGATGACCCACTCGTCGCCCTCCCGGACGGCCGAGGTGGTGAGCGACCGGGGGTCCGAGCCGGCGTTCTCGGGCTCGGTCATCGAGAAGCCTGACTCCATGGTCCCCTCGATCAGGGGGAGCAGCCACTTGCGCTTCTGCTCCTCGGTCCCGTACTTGACCAGGATCGTCTGGTTCCCCGAGTTGGGTGCCACCACCCCGAAGAGGGACGCCGCCCCCACTGCGTAGGCGAGGATCTCGTTCATGTAGGCGTGGGCGATGAAGTCGAGGCCCATGCCGCCGTACTCCTGGGGGAGGTGGGGGGCCCAGAGACCGGCTGCCCGCACCTTCTCCTTGACCTCCTCGCGCAGCTTGCGGGCCGCCCCCCGGTCCTCGTCACCGGCCGCCGTATTCCGGCGGCCGTGCCAGAGGCGGTCCTCGACCGGGAGGATCTCCTCATTGATGATGCGGGCCGTCCGCATCCGGATGTCGTTGATCCGGTCGTCGAGGGTGGGGACTGGGGTGACGTTGATCGGCATCGGCCCTTCATACCAGCCCGGTCCCGGCAACGCATCGCCCCCGGTCGGCCCGGGTACGTTGTGCCGGTGGCTCCGCTGGTGGGGCCGGGGAGGTGAGGTCGAGGTGCCACTCAGCTACCAGGAGGCGACGGCCAAGGTCACCGGACCGGGCCAGATCTTCGAGATCGCCGACCTCATCGTCGGGGGCGTCGAGTGCCGGGCCTTCACCAACGCCCCGTCCACCCTGCGCGAGGTCTTCGACTCGGGCCGCAACCAGGGAGACGCCACCTTCATCGTTTACGAGGGCGAGCGCTGGAGCTTCGCCGACGTCATGGCCCACGTCGACGCCCTGGCCTCGGCCCTGGTGCACCGCTACAGCATCAAGAAGGGTGACCGGGTGGCCATCGGGATGCGCAACCTGCCCGAGTGGGTCGTGGCGTTCGCCGCCATCCTGTCGGTCGGCGCGGTCTCGGTCTCCCTCAACGCCTGGTGGACCGAGGAGGAGCTCGACTACGCCCTGGCCGACAGCGGGGCGACCCTGCTCATCGCCGACCCGACCCGCCTGGCCCGCTCCCGGATCTCCTGCCAGCACCTCGACATTCACACGGTGGTCGTCCGGGCCGGCGACGACGTGGGCAACCCGCCCGACGTCGACCGGTTGGAGGACGTGATCTCGGTGGGCGACCCGATGCCCGAGGTGGTCGTCGACCCTGACGACGACGCCACGATCCTGTACACCTCGGGCACCACCGGCAATCCCAAGGGTGCCGTCTCCACCCATGGCGCTGTCTGTCAGTCCCTCTTCGCCTTCGGTTGCGCCTCGGCCATCCAGCGCGAGCGGGCGGGCAGCTCGGCCGGGACGTCCCAACCGCCGTCGTTCATCCTGATCGTGCCGCTTTTCCACGTGACCGGCTGCATCCCGGTGATGCTCTCGTGCTTCTACGCCGGCCTGAAGCTGGTGATCATGCACAAGTGGGACCCCGAGGCCGCCCTCGCGCTGATCGAGCGGGAGAAGATCACCAACTTCGTCGGGGTGCCCACCCAGAGCTGGGACCTCCTCGAGTCACCCCGCTTCGCAGACTTCGACACCTCCAGCCTGACCAACATCGGGGGCGGGGGCGCCCCGGCGCCACCCAAGCTGGTGCGCCGGGTCGAGGACAACTTCCGGGGCCGCCCGCAGATCGGCTACGGGATGACCGAGACGAACGCCTACGGGCCGGGCAACTACGGCGAGGACTACCTCACCCACCCGGCCAGCGCCGGCCGGGCCGTCCCCATCCTCGAGATCGAGGTCCGTGACCCGGCCGGCGCCCCCCTGGCCCCGGGCGAGCGGGGTGAGATCTGGATGAGGGGCCCCCACCTGATCCGGGGCTACTGGGGGAAGCCCGAGGCGACGGCCGACACCATCGTCGGGGGCTGGCTGCGGACCGGGGACATCGGCCGGATGGACGACGAGGGCTTCGTCTACGTCGAGGACCGGGCCAAGGACATGGTCATCCGGGCCGGGGAGAACGTCTACTGCGCCGAGGTGGAGGCGGCCATCTACGAGCACCCCGCCGTCTACGAGGCGGCGGTGTTCGGGGTGCCCGACGAACGGCTGGGCGAGGACGTCGTCGCCGTGGTCAATCCCAAGCCGGACTCGACGGTGACCGTGGCCGAGCTCCAGGCCCATGTGGCCGAGCGCCTGGCCGCGTTCAAGGTGCCCAACCGGATCGTGTTCACCGACGACCGGCTGCCCCGCAACGCCTCGGGCAAGATCCTGAAACGCGACCTGCGGAGCGAGTACTTCGAGTGACCCGGCCCCGACGTCGGGGTCAGGTCGTGGCCTGGGGCACGACCACCAGCGCCGAGGGCAGCCCGTGCACCGACACGGTGCGGCCCTCGGCGAACTTCGGGAGGTAGAGGAAACTCACGGTGCTGCCCGGCGCCCGGGCGAGGCCGGTGTTCCCGACGACCGCCCAGTTCCCGCTCGGGTCGAGGGCGATCGGTGTGGGGCCCACCCCGACGGTGATCGGCGGCCCGGCCTGCCCGGTCTGCAGGTCGACCGGGGTGACCGTGTCGGTGTACAGCGTCGTCGACCCGCCGTCGGTCACCAGGGCCCACTTCCCGTCGGGGGTGATGGCGACGTCCTGGGGGCCCTTGCCGACCCCGATCGGTGCCCCCCGGTGGCCGTCGGCCAGGTCGACCGGGGTCAGGGTGTCGAGCACCTTGGTGCCGTTGTCGGGATTGGTCACGTACGCCGTGCCGGTGCTGGGCCGCAGGGCGAACTGGCCGGCCGGCGCGCCGACCGCGATGGCGGGCCCGACCGCCCCGGTGGTCAGGTCGACCCTGATCAGGGCCCTCCCGGCCAGGTTGGAGAGGTACGCCGTCCTGCCGTCTGGGGTGACCACGATGGTGGCCGGCGAGGGCGCCCCGCTCAGGACGGTCAGGGCGGCGCCGACCGCCCCGGTGGCCAGGTCGACCGGGACCAGGTAGGTGCCCTTCTTGTCCACCGTCACCACGAAAGCGGTGGAGCCGTCGGGCGAGAGCGCCATGGCCAGGGCGACCCGGGGGATAGAGGCCGGCGCCCCGGCCCGGTCGCTCGCCAGGTCGATGGGGGTCAGGTCGCTCGGCCCGCTGGCGGTGGGGCTCGACAGGACGTAGGCGGTGTGGTCGCTCGGGTCGGCGGCGATCGCCTCGGCCCCCGACGGCACCGGGATCGTCGCCCCGAGGTCCCCGGTCGCCAGGTCGACCGGGGTGACCACGCTGCGACCGCTCTGGATGTCGAGGGTGGTCACCACCAGGGCGGTGGACGCCGGGGGGACGGGGAGCGATGGTGCGGTGGAGCCCGAACGGCCGAGGGCGATGCCCGCCCCGACCGCCCCGAGGAGCACGACCACCGCGAGCGCCACGATCAGCCGGGAGTGCCGCCGCTTGGCCCGTCCGGGCCCGGCGCCGGGATGGTGGGGTGGGGGCGAGCCCCACCCCGGGCCGGGGTGGGCGGGCTGGCCCGGGCCCCCGGGGTAGGGAGGGACGACGGCGCCGGGCTGGGGGGGTCGGCCGGGCGGGATGGGCGCCGGGGCCGCCGGAGAGGGGATGGACTCGAGGCCGGCCGGGGGTCGCAGCGCCGGGTGGAGCTCCGGCGGGTACCACTTGCCGTCGGTTGCCTGCCACCAGGCCGGACCCAGCGGGAGGTCACTCACCGGGGCCGTGCCTAGGCAGGCGGGGCCGGTGCGGATCCGCGGCCGCCGGGTCCGGGCGCCCGCCCCCGCCGTCCGGGGACCGGCCCCCGTCGGTCCCGGCGCCCGCCGGGCCGTCCCCCCCGGCGGGGTCGGGCGTGAGGGCCGCCCGGTTGGAGGCGGCCACCCGCGCCGTGCTGCCGGGGGTCCGCAGATCGCTGATGACCCGGGTCACCTCGGGGTGCTGGGCGATGGCCAGGCGGGCCACCACCTGCTGGAAGGTGATGGTCCGTTCCGCTCGGCCGGTGCCGATGAAGCTGATCGTCCAGCGGGCCAGGGTCGCCACGCGGTTCTTGAAGCCGGTCAGAAAGGCGATGTGGACCACCAGCCACAGGAGCCACCCGATGAAGCCCCCCACCGACACCCTCCCGATCCGGGCCACCGCCCGGAAGCGCGAGATCGTGGCCAGCATCCCGAGGTCGTGGTAGCGGAAGGGGCGACTGGCGTCGCCGCCCCCGAGCCCCCGCTTGATCTGTTCGGCCGCGTGGGCGCCCGACTGCATCGCCACCTCGGCCATGCCCGGCAGGTCGTCGAGGGTCATCAGGTCCCCGACCACGAAGATCTCGGGGTGCCCGGGCAGGGTGCAGTCGGGGAGGACCTTCAGCCTCCCCATCCGGTCCACGTCGGTGCCCGTGGCCTCGGCCAGGACCCGGCCGATCGGGGCGGCCTCCATGCCGGCCGCCCAGACCTTGGTGCGGGCCCGGATCCGCTCGGTGCGGCCGTCGGCCAGGCGGACCTCGAGGGACTCCTCGTCCATCCCGGTGACCATGGCCCCGGTGTGGATCTCGATCCCCATGCGAGCGAGGACCTTCTCGGTGTAGTCCGAGAGCCGGTCGCCGAAGGCGGCCAGCACCCGGTCGCCGCCCTCGAACAGGAGGACCCGGGCGTCCGCCGGGTCGATCCGGCGGAAGTTGCGGCGCAGCGCCCGCCGGGACAGTTCGGCGATCTGCCCGGCCATCTCCACCCCGGTCGGCCCACCCCCCACCACGGCGAAGGTCATCCAGTCCCGCCGGGCCCGGTCGTCGGCCTCCTGTTCGGCCATCTCGAACGCCCCAAAGATCCGGCCCCGCAGCTCCAGCGCGTCGTCGATGGTCTTCATCCCCGGCGCCCAATGGTCGAATTCGTCGTGGCCGAAGTAGGAGGTGTCGACCCCGGCGGCCACGATGAGGCTGTCGTAGGGGACCTCCAGCATCCGGACGCCCTGGGTGACCGAGACCACCCTGTGCACCGGGTCGATGGCGGTGACCAGGGCCATCTGGACCCGGGTGTTGGGGGACCGGCGGAGGACCTCCCGGGTGGCCGGGGCGATCTCGCCCTCCGACAGGATCCCGGTGGCCACCTGGTAGAGCAGGGGCTGGAACAGGTGGTGGTTGGTCCGGTCGATGACGGTGACCTCGACGGCGGCCCGCCGCAACCGGCGGGCGGCGAAGAGGCCCCCGAACCCGGACCCGATGATCACCACCCGGTGCGGCCCGGGCGAGGCGCCCACCGTCACCTTCCCTCCCGGCGTCGCCCGTCGGGGGTCGCGCCCACCGGCCCGGCCGTCACGTGGCCGGCCCGGCGAGGGTGCCGAGCAGCTCGTCGAGGTGCCGGCCCAGCACCCGGGCCAGCCCCGAACCGAAGCTGATGCGGGCCACCCCGAGCCGGGTTAGACGGTCGACGTCGGCCGGGTCGGGCCGGGCCATGACGTTGACCGGTCCCCCGGCCCGCTCCACCAGGGCGGCCACCGTCTCGTCGTCGGCGGCGGTGATCGGGTACACGCAGGTGGCCCCGGCCGCCAGGTAGGCGCGGCACCGCTCCAGCGCCCGCTCGAGGCGTTCCTGCGGCGAGCCGACGGCGCGGAGGAAGACGTCGACCCGGGCGTTGATCACCAGGTCGACGCCGGCACCCCGCGCCGCATCCCGGACCGCCGAGAGGCGGGCCGCCTGGTCCCGGATCGGGACGAGCGGCTCAGTGCCGCGGTGGTCGGAGTCCTCCAGGTTGGCCCCCACGACCCCGGCCGACAACATGCGGGCCACCAGCTCGTCGGCCGGCAGCCCGTAGCCGTCCTCGAGGTCGGCAGTCACCGGCAGGGCCACCGAACGGGCGATCCGGCCCACCGCGTCGAAGACCTCGGGGGCGGGGGCCAGCGACCCGTCCTCGTAGCCGAGGCTCCGGACCAGGGCCCCGCTGGAGGTGGCGACGGCCCCGAACCCCGCCCGCTCGACGGCCCGGGCCGACGCCGCGTCCCAGGCGTTGGGCAGGACCAGCGGGCGGTCGCCGTGATGCAGCTCGGCCAGACGCCCGGCCAGCCGGGCCAGCCCCGAGGTCATCGGGCACCCTCGGGTGCCCCGACCAGGGCGGCCCCGTCGGCGGTCGCTGGGTCGGCCATGGCCCCACCGTAGGGGGCGGCCGGCCGGGGGCGTCCTCTCTGCCCGCCGTCGGGTGTGTCCCCGACCTCAGTCGGGCGTCCCGACGGCCACCGCCGCCAGCGCCGGCTCGGGGCCGGCGCCCGGCGGGAAATCGGCCCGGCCGGGAACCTGGCCGGTCGAGCGGGTCGCCCTTCGTTCTCGCAGGAAGAGGGCGGCGATCACCCCGGCGGCCACCAGGACCACGCCGTCGACCGTGTAGGCGGCGCCGATCCCGCTGACGAAGGCGGCGCCGGCCACCTGATGGATGTGGGAGGCCGGGACCACCGAGGTCACCGAGGCCGGAGCCCCCCCGCCGTGGGCGATCACCGCCGCCACCTGTCGCCGCAGTCCGGGTGCGAGCCGGTTGAGGGCGCCGGCGGCCGACGCGGCGGACCGGTTCTGGACCAGGGCGCCCAGCAGGGCGATGCCCACCACCGTCCCGGTCTGGCGGGCGGTGTTGGCGGCGCTGGAGGCCAGGCCGGCCCGCCGGGGGTCGACCGAGGCCAGGGCGGAGGCCGAGAGCGGCGAGAGCATCAGGCCGAACCCGATCCCGCACAGTGCCAGGCGCCAGGCCACGTCTCGGTAGGGGGAGGACGGGGTGATCTGGCCCAGCAGGAGCATGCCGGTCCCGGCGGTGAGGCCGCCGAGGGCGACCGGGAGCCGGAAGCCGAACCGGGCGCTCAGGCGCCCGGCCAGCGGGGCGAGGAGCGAGAACATCAGGGTGAAGGCGAGGACCCGCAGGCCGGACTGGATGGCCGACAGTCCCTGGACGTCCTGGAAGTACTGGGCGATGAAGAAGGGCAGGGAGATGAGGGCGAACCCGGCCATGAAGGTGACCCCGGCCGTCGCCGAGAACAGGCGCGATCCGAATAGGGACAGCGGCAGCATGGGCTCGGGGGACCGGGCTTCGGTGCCGAGGAAGGCCACCAACAAGAGGACGCCGGTCAGCAGGGGCACCGCCACCTCGGGCGCCCCCCAGGGGTGGGTGCCCCGCTCGATGAACCCGTAGGTCAGGGCACCGAGCCAGGCGATCGAGAGCAGTTGGCCGGGCAGGTCGATCCGTCGGGCCGCCGGGTCCTTGGACTCGCGCAGGGCCCGGACCCCGAAGACCAGGCAGGCGACGCCCACCGGCACGTTGACGAAGAAGACGGACCGCCAGCCCCACCCGTCGACCAGCAGGCCGCCGACCGTCGGGCCGATCCCCAGGGCGATGCCGCTGATGGCCGCCCACAGGGCGATGGCCCGGATCTTGGCCTTGGGCTCGGGGAAGGCGGTGGCCAGCAGGGCCAGGCTGGTCGGGGCCAGGGCGGCGCCGCCCACCCCCTGGAGGGCCCGGGCCGCGTTGAGCAGGTCGGGTGAGGCGGCCAGTCCGCACAGGAGCGACCCGAGGGTGAACACGGCCATGCCGGCCTGGAAGAAGCGCTTCCGGCCGAGGCGGTCGGCCAGTGACCCCCAGGTGAGGAGGAGCACGGCGAAGGCCAGGGTGTAGCCGTCCACCACCCACTGGAGCTCGGAGAGGCTGGCATGGAGGTTGCGCTGGATCGACGGCAGGGCCGTGTTGACGATCGAGACGTCGAGCAGGACCATGAAGAACCCGACACAGGTCACGGCCAGCGTGGCCCGCTGATGGGGGGACATGGCGTGCTTGGCCGGGACCGGTGCGCTCAGGGCCGGAGCCGCTGTCGGGTCGTTGGCCGCTCCCATCACCGGGCCTCGGGGAGGACGAGGCAGGTGGTGGTGGCCGTGGCCAGCACCCGGTCGTCGGGGCCGGTCAGGGTCCCCGAGGCCGTGGCGATGCGGCCGCCCACGTGGATCGTCCGCCCCTCGGCCCGGATGACGACCCCGTCGAGCGGGACCGGTCGGAGGTAGGTCACCGCCAGGTCGACCGTGGTGTAGGCCGCCCCGGCGGGCAGGGCGGTCATCACCGCGCACCCCATGGCCGAGTCGAGCAGGGTGGCCGAGATGCCGCCGTGGAGCGTGCCCATCGGGTTGGCGAAGTCGCCCCGGGTCCGGCAGGAGAAGGTGACGTGGCCCCGGTGCACCGACTCCAACCGGGCGTCGAGCAGGGTCATGACGCCGACGGCCGAGGGCCCCCGGGCCTGGAGGTCGAGGAGCCGTGCCAGCCCGTCGGGCCCCGCTCCAGCCGTCGTCTCCGTGCCGGATCCGGTCACCGTCGCCGTCATCGCCCACCTCCACTGTCCGGCCGCCCCAACGTTGCTGACGGTCCTGCCCGTTCGTAAACTGAACTTATATGGTTCAGATTCCGAACGCAAGCCCCCCCGGGTGGGTTATGATGGGTGTGTACGGTGGAGTGACATCCGTGAGCAGGAGTGCTCGGTGGCCCGGGCCTTGTCGGTGGTGGGGGACCGGTGGACGATCCTGGTGCTGCGCGAGGCGTTCCTGCGGACCCGGCGGTTCGAGGACTTCCAGGCCCGCACCGGCGCCCCCCGGGCGGTGCTGACCGAGCGACTGCGGGCCCTGGTGGACGAGGGGGTGCTCGAAAGGGTCCAGTACTCCGAGCACGCCGAGCGGTACGAGTACCGGCTCACCGAGAAGGGGCGGGACCTCTACCCGGTCGTCACCGCCCTGATGCGCTGGGGCGACCGGTGGATGAGCGGAAGCGCCCAGCCCCCGGTCGAGCTGCGCCACCGCGGCTGCGGTGCGGCGATGATGCCCGAGCTCGCCTGCCCCGAGTGCGGCGAGTGGGTGGCCGCGAGGGACGTGGAGGTCAGCCGGATGCCGGCCCGGATGGGCCGCGCGGGCTGAGCCCACTGCCCGGCCCGTCCGGGGCGAACCGGGAGAGGGCCTCGGTCACGTAGGGCATCACCGGCAGCGTCGCCAGCTCGGCGCCCGGGACCCAGCGCACGGCGTCGCTCGAACCCGACGCCTCGGCCCGCAGGGACCCCGCCCATCCGTCGATGCGGTAGATGATGCGCACGGTGTGGAGGTCGGTGCCGTCCGGCAGGGTCGTCCGGTCGGCCAGCACGCCGAGCAGGGTCCGACTCAGCACCTCCAGGCCGGTCTCCTCGGCGACCTCCCGGCCGAGGGCGCCGGCCGGCGTCTCCCCGTGCTCGAGGCCCCCGCCCGGCAGGAACCAGCGGCCCCGCACGGTCAGGTTCTGGGCCGCCCGGACCACGAGGACCCGGCCCGCGGGGTCGACCGCGATGCCGTAGACGGCCACCCGCTGGCGTTTCCGGCCGCCGACCGGGGCGGCCTCGTCGGTTCCGCCGCGCCGCTCCATCCCGACAGCATGGCGCAGGAGCCCCGGAGCGGATGTGGGCGGGGGTCAGAGCCGTTCGACCAGCGACTTCGGTGCCACGACGCGGTACGCCTCCTCCACCACTTCGGCCACCTCCCCCCAACGGGGCGACCGGTCGACCCGCATGCCGACCCAGCCCCGGTGGCCCACATACGGCGGGCGGAAGTAGCGGTCCGGGTCGTCGGCCACCATCGCCTCCTGGGCCCCGGGCCGGGCGGCGCACCACAGGGCCAGCCGACCGTCGCCGTGGTGGTCGTCCCAGAACATCACGAAGGAACGCTTGCCCCGCACGAACCAGGCCGGCGTGCCGTGGCTCAGCCGCTCGCTCGCCTCGGGGAGTGCCAGGCACAGGGCCCGCACCCGGGTGAGGGGGTCAGGGGCCACGGTGGGTCCCCACCCGGGCGGTGCCGGCTGCGTCGCCTCCCCGGACGGCGGCCCCGGACCGGTTCGCGCTGGGGTGCAGCCGGGGGACGGCGACGACCCCGAGGAACATGACGTGGAGGAAGGTCGTGTGGTTCCACTCGCCGTGGGCCGGGGCGACCACGGCCGACCGGTGGGCGGGGACGATGCCGAGGGCCCGGTACGGGCCCTCGGTGGCCAGGCCGGCGACCGACATCACCGCCCAGAAGACCACCAACATCGGCAGCGCCATCCGCCCACCGTAGAGGCGGCGGGGAGATACGCAGGGGGGAAGGCGATGGGATCGGCGAAGAGGAAGCCGAGCACCCCGCCGAAAACTGATCCCGCCGCCTCCGTCGGGTCAGCGGGTGCGGGGGAACCCAAGGTCGACGGCCGAGGTCGAGGGGTCGGGCCAGCGGGTGGTCACCACCTTGGTCCGGGTGTAGAAGTCGATGCCGGCCGGCCCGTACATGTGGGCGTCGCCGAAGAGGGAGTCCTTCCAGCCCCCGAAGCTGTAGGTGGCCACCGGGACCGGGATCGGGACGTTGACCCCCACCATGCCGCAGACCACGTCGAACTGGAAGCGCCGGGCCACCCCCCCGTCGCGGGTGAAGATGGCGGTGCCGTTGCCGTAGGGGTTTCCGTTCACCAAGGCCACCGCCTCGTCGTAGGTGGCCGCCCGGACCACCGAGAGGACCGGCCCGAAGATCTCCTCGTCGTAGACCCTCATGCCCGGCCGCACGCCGTCGAGCAGGGAGGCCCCGAGGAAGAAACCCCCGTCGGTCCCTCCGGCCAGCTCGTGGCGGCGCCCGTCGACCACCACCGTGGCCCCCTCGGCCTCGGCGCCCGCCACGTAGGCGGCCACCTGGTCGCGGTGGCCGGCGGTGATGAGCGGCCCCATCTCGGCGTCGGGGTCGGTCCCCGGGCCGATATGCAGCTTCGAGAGCCGTCCGGCGATGGCCGCGATCAGAGGTTCGGCCACCTCGCCCACGGCCACCACGACCGAGACGGCCATGCAACGCTCCCCGGCCGACCCGTAGGCGGCGCTCACCGCGGCGTCGGCCGCCAGGTCGACCGGTGCGTCGGGCAGGACGACCATGTGGTTCTTCGCTCCGCCCAGGGCCTGGACCCGCTTCCCGGCGGCCGTGCCCCGGGTGTAGACGGACCGGGCCACCGGGGTGGACCCGACGAAACTGACGGCGGCGACGTCGGGATGATCGAGGAGGGCGTCGACGGCCACCTTGTCCCCCTGGACGACGTTGCAGACCCCGTCGGGCAACCCGGACTCCGTCAGGAGGCGGGCCAGCAGGAGCGATGCCGAGGGGTCCTTCTCACTCGGCTTGAGGATGAACGAGTTCCCGCAGGCGATGGCGTTGGCCAACATCCACAGCGGGACCATGGCCGGGAAGTTGAACGGGGTGATGCCGGCGACCACCCCGAGGGGCTGGCGCACCGAGTGTACGTCGACCCCGGTGGAGACCTGCTCGCTGAAGCCGCCCTTCAACAGGTGGGGGATCCCGCAGGCGAACTCGACGTTCTCCAGCCCGCGGGCGACCTCGCCCGCGGCGTCGTCCGGGACCTTCCCGTGCTCGGAGGTCACCAGGGCCGCCACCTCGTCGACTCGGGACGCCAACAGGTCACGGAACCCGAACAGCACCGCCGCCCGGGTCGACAGCGAGGAGCTGCGCCACTGGGTGGCCGCCTCGGCGGCCACCGTCACCGCCCGGGCCACCTCGTCGGCGCTCGACAGCGCCACCTCGGCCTGCACCCGACCGGTGGCCGGGTCGTAGACCGGGGCCGTGCGCCCCGAGCCCGACACCGCCGGTACCCCGCCGACCCAGCTGTCGATCCTGCGCATCCCTGGCTCCCCGGCCTCTCGAGGGCGACCGGCGGGCCGCCCGGTGGGTTCCACGGCGCGGTCCCCCGACGAGACGCTACCCCCGCCGCCTCCGACCACCCCCCTGTACACTCGCCGCGTGCCGGCGGCGGTCGGCCCCGGGAGTGAGGAGCGCCGCAGGGTGGGGTTCGACGATGGGTGGTCAGAGGAGATCGAAGCGATCAAGCAGGTCAAGTACGCCTACTTCCGGCTCCTCGACCTCAAGCGCTTCGACGAGCTCGGCGAGCTCCTCACCGACGACTGCACGGCCAGCTATGAGGACGGGTCCCGTCGCCTGGCCGGTCGCCTGGCCATCGTGGAGTTCCTCGACGAGTCCCTGCGGGACACCGCGATCGTCACCTCGCACTTCGGCCACCATCCCGAGATCCGGGTCCTGAGCCCCGACAGCGCGACGGGGACCTGGTACCTCCAGGACCGGGTGGTGGTGCCCGCCTTCGACCTCGAGATCGGCGGGACAGCGTTCTACGCCGACGAGTACGCCAAGATCGGCGGTCGGTGGTTGATCAGCCACACCGGCTACGAGAGGGTCTTCGAGGAGCGGCGGGTCCACTCCACCATGGAGGTCCGCTCGTTCCGCTCCCGCTTCTGAGGGTCACCGGACGCGGCGGCGCCGGGGGTCAGCTTGCGCCCCGGTCCCGGGCCCGGACCGGGGGGGCGCCCGGTCGGCGAGACCGCCCGGGCCCCGTTCAGGGGCGGGTCTCGGGGCTGAGGGTGAAGCCGGGGTCGCGCAGCACCGTCGGCTCGAGGACCTCGTCGATGGCCCGTACCAGCTCGGGCTCGAGCTCGATGTCGACGGCCTTCACGTTTTCGACGACCTGCTCGGGCCGGGTGGCCCCGATGATGGCCGCCGACACGTTCTGGTTCTGCAGGACCCAGGCCAGGGCCACCGTCGCCGGGGTGTGGCCGGCGTCGCGGGCCAGGGCGGCGAACTGGGCCACCGGCCCGAGCACCTCGTCGCGCAGGAGCCAGCTGATGTCACCGCCACCCTCCTTCGACGCCGCCCGAGAGCCCTCGGGTGGCTTGGATCCGGGCAGGTACTTCCCACTGAGCACGCCCTGGGCCAGGGGCGACCAGACGATCTGGCCGATGCCCTCCTTCTCGCAGAGCGGGACGACCTCGGCCTCGATGACCCGCCAGAGCAGCGAGTACTGCGGCTGGCTGGAGACGATCCGGTCGAAGCCCATCTCGTCGGCCACCCGGAGGGCCTCGGCGATCTGGTCGGCCGTCCACTCCGAGACACCGACGCAGTGCACCTTGCCCTGGCGCACCAGGTCGTCGAAGGCCCGGAGGGTCTCCTCCAGCGGCGCCTCATAGTCGTACCGGTGCGCCTGCAGCAGGTCGACGTGGTCGGTCTGCAGCCGCGCCAGCGACGCGTTGCACGACTCGATGATGTGCTTGCGCGAGAGGCCGCGGTTGTTCGGATTCGGCCCGGTCGGCCAGTAGACCTTCGTGAAGATCTCGATCGAGTCACGGCGGACGCCCTTCAGGGCCCGCCCGAGCACCTCCTCGGCCTTCCCCATGGCGTAGACGTCGGCCGTGTCGAAGGTGGTGATGCCCGCCTCGAGGGCGGCCTTCACGCACTGCTTGGCCGCGTCCTCCTCGACCTGTCCGCCGTGGGTGATCCAGTTGCCGTAGGCGAGGGCCGAGACCACCATGCCGCTGCGCCCGAGGTGTCGATATTCCATGTGCGGGAGCGTATCGGTCCTACGCTCGGCGGGTGGCCGAGCCGCAGGGGCGAAATGACGACCCCGGTCCCGGGGTGCTCCGGGTCAGCCGGAGCCTGTCCATCCCGCCGGGCGAGATCCAGTGGCGGGCGACCACGCCGGGGGGACCCGGCGGCCAGCACGCCAACCGCACGAACTCCCGGGTGGAGGTGCGCTTCGACATCGCCCGCTCCCGTTCACTGGGTCCCCGCCAGCGGGCCCGGCTGCTCGAGCGCTTCGGGCCGGTGGTCCGGGCCACCTCGTCCGAAGAGCGGTCCCAGGTGCGCAATCGCCAGCTCGCGCTCGAGCGCCTCGGGACCCGGCTGGCGGCGGCCCTGCGGACCGAGAAGCCCCGCCGGCCGACCGCCCCGACCCGGGGGGCCAAGGAGCGCCGGCTCGAGCAGAAACGCCGTCGCTCGGACGTCAAACGTCACCGCCAGGTCCGGGGCGATCCCGACGGGTGAGCGGCCCGGGCGGTGACCGGTCCGGGTCAGGCCGGGCGGCGGCCCCGGGTGTCGGTCGCCCACACCCCGGAGAGGAAGTCGGCGATCTCGCCGGTCATGCGGGCCGGGGTCACCCGGAGCTCCCACATCGAGCGGGCCTCGACGAGCCGGGCGTCGGGAAGTTGACGGGCCAGCCGGCTGGCGTCGCCGAACGGGTGCAGCCGGTCCGAACGGTGGCCGATCACCAGCGCCGGCATGGTCATGGCCCTTCGCTCCTCGGCGGTGGGGGCGACCGGACCGACGAGCACCCCATGGAGCACGGCCACCATCTCGTCGGGATCCAGGGTCAGTGGTCCCCACACCTGGTCGAGGGGCCCGAGACGGTGACGGGGGACCCGGCGGGCGAGCGAGGACAAGGCCCGGGCCGGCGGCGCCGCGTAGTGGGTGGCCGCCAGCAGCGGGGTGAACAGGAGGGCGGCGAAAGGGGTCGCCGACTCGAGCACCGGCATCTCGAGGATCATGGCCCGTACCCGTTCCGGCGCGAGCAGGGCCACCTGCAGTGTCACGTCGGCACCGAGCGAGAGCCCGCCGATCACCGCGTCGTCGACTCCGAGCTTGTCGAGGAGGCGGACGACGTGGCGGGCGTAGGCGTCCATCCGGTGGGCCGCCGCCCGGCGGGGCTTGTCGGAAGCGCCGTGGCCCGGGAGGTCGAGCAGGACGACCCGGTTCCCGGCGTCGGCCAGGTCCCGGGCGAGGCGCCGGTTGATCGCCGCGTCGAGCAGCAGGCCGGGCAGGTACACGAGGGTCCCGGAGCCGCTCCCGTGGACCTCGTAGGACAGCGTGAGGTCACCGTCGACGAACGTGCGCAGCTCGTGGGGCATCGGCCCAAGCCTGCCACCATCGCTGCCCGGGTCCCAAGGCGACGTCACCGGCGGGCCGCCTGGGCCGGCCGCGGGCTCAGATGAGACCGAGTCTGCGGGCGCAGGCCGGCCACTGGCCCCAGCCGCTGCGGGCCTGGAGCCGCTGGGCCGCCGCGTCCTGCACCGCCGGCGGGGCGGCGGATGGCAGCCCGCCGTAGCCGAGGCTGAGCCAGGTCGGCAGGGAGAACTGGTAGGCGCCGTAGTAGCCGTTGCCGGTGTCGGTGGTGTAGTTGCCGCCGGACTCGCACTGGCGCAGGGCGGCCCAGACCCCTCCGGACGGAGCGGCCGGTGGCGCCGACGCCCCGGCCGCCGGAGCAGGGCCCGTCGCCGGAGCAGGGCCCGTCGCCGGAGTCGCGGTTGCCCCGGCGGCAGCCTGCTGGGTGGCCACCTGGGCTTCGGCGGTCTGGAACGCCTGCTGGGCGGTCGTCATCGCCAGATCCTCAAGTTGGTACGTGGCGACCATGGCGTTGAACTGCTGGGCCCGCAGGGTGCCGATGTAATAGCGGAGCCGCTGGAGCTGGGCCAGCTGTTGGGTGCCCGACGCCAGGTCGTTGGCGTCGTTGGTGGCCGGCGGGGCGCCGGCGGCCAGGGCGGCGCTGGTGGCCTGTGCCGCGCCGGCCCCCACTCCCTGGGAGAGGTGGTTCCAGCCCGGGGGCTGGGCGCCGGCGGTGGCGCTGGCGGTGGCATTGGCCGCTTCGGCGTGGGTGGCCGGTCGGGCCAGGATCATGATCGATCCAGCGGCGGCCAGCAGGGCGAGAACGTGCAGGCGGTGCTTGCGCATCTTGCGCCTCCTCGAGGTCGAGTTGGTTTGGGAATGCGGGCGCCGTCTTGGATGCATTCATCTCGCGGGCCGGCGCCGGGGAGGGCGGGCGCCCCTGGACTTTCGATCGGGTCCGTACGAGGTGCGAGACGGGTTGTCCCTGGTTCGACTGGCGCGGCTCCTTGGGGTTCGGATGGGGAGAACGGTCGGGTGCGGAGGGGGTCGGATGGCGGCCGTCCCCCCGGGCCGCTCCGTGGCCAGGACGGCGCCATCGGCCGACCGGGCGGGGGTGAATCGACGGGCCGGAACCTCGGACGGTCGATCCGACCGGTGGCGCCTGGGCGCTGCCGGTGGCCGTTCCCGATGGCTGGCGAGTGTCACGCGACCGTAGCAAGGAAGTCACACCGTTGCAACTCGCATTCTCGATGCAAGAGAATGTCGGGCGGGACCCTCGTGCGGCTGTCCATTCGGTGGCCTCAGCCGGTGGACCAGCGGCCTGAGCTGGGACGACTGGGGGCCCGGGGCCGGTCCGTCCGGTGCCCGGGCTCCCAGTCGCCCGGCCCCCTCCCCGCCGGCCTCCCGGGGCCGGACCCCCCGCGGGGCCTCGCCATCGACGGATCGTCGCCGATCTGCAATGTCCCCGGTGGGCCGGGCTCTGCGACGACGCCGGGTTCGGGGACCGGTCAGCCCGGGACGAGGGCCTGGCGGAGGTGGTCGAGGGCGGCCCGGACCGCCTCGGCCGGGCCCTCGGCCATGTCCTCCCGCACGCCGGCCAGTGCGGTGAGCGAGGCGAAGCCCGCCCCCACCAGGGCGGCGTCGTCCTCGGGATCCTCGTCGCCCACGTCGCCCAGCTGGGGGACGGCGCCGCCGAGGGTGAGCCGGACCTCGCCCTCCTCGGGCTCGCCCCCGGTGTGGGGACCACCGCTGATCCGGTCCCCCCGGGCGGCCGGCCCGGTGCCCGGATAGGAGGTGTCGTGGGCCGACTTGATGATCCCGGCGGGTCCGACCCGCCCCCGGCGGACCCCCCGCAGCTCGCCGAGGGGGAGCGCGGGCACGTTGAGGTTGAACACGGTGCGGTGCGGGGCCTGGGCCAGGACCTCGAGGAGCCCGACGGCGAGGACGGCGGCCGTGTCCCACGGCTCGGGCTCGACCCCGGAGCGCATCGATACCGCCAGCCCGCTCGCGCCCAGCTGGGCGCCGGTCAGGGCGGCACCCACGGTGCCCGAGTGCAGCACCGACCGTCCGACGTTCACCCCCAGGTTGATCCCCGAGACGATGAGGTCGGGGCGGGGCCCGAAGGCCCCGAGCATGCCGACGATGACCGACAGCGCCGGCGAGGCGTCCAGGCCGAAGCTCGGCACCCCCGCGGCCCCCTCGATCGGCACCGCCCGGTAGGCGATCGAGTCGCGCTCGTAGACCGTCCCCACCGCGGCCGAGGCCCCGCTGTGGTTGGCCAGAGGTGCCACCACCACCACCTGGCGGTCGTCGCCGGCCGAGCCGGCGGCCGCCCAGCGGGCCAATTCCCTGGTGAGCGCGCCGAGGCCGGGGGCGTGCACTCCGTCGTCATTGGTCACCAGGATGCGCACGCGCCAGTACGATACCGCCGACCCCACCGACCGCCGCTCCGGCGGACCCCCGACCGGCCGGCCAGCTGCCGGCCGAGCCACGGCCCACCTGACGATCCCAGAGGACACCATGGCCCCCAGTCCCCAGCCGCCCAGCCCGGCGTCGCCGACCGGTGAGCAGTGGCTGATCGGGCACGGTCTCCAGGAGCTGACCGTCGCCCAGGTGGGGGCGACCATCCGCCGCTATCGGGTCGGCGAGCGTGACGTCCTCGACGGTTTCGGGGTTCGGGAGTGGTCCGACAGCGGTCGGGGCCAGGTGCTGGCTCCCTGGCCCAACCGTCTGGGCGACGGGCGCTACGAGTTCTCGGGGCTGCGGGCCCAGGCGGCGCTGGACGAGCCCGAACTGCGCAACGCCATCCACGGGCTGGTCCGCTGGGTGCCCTGGCGCCTCGAGGCCCAGGCGCAGAACGTGCTCAGCGTGGCCTGCACCCTCCATCCCTCTCCGGGCTACCCGTTCATCCTGGGCCTGCGGATTGAGTACCGGCTCGGCCGGGACGGGCTCTCGGTCTGCACCCGGGCGGAGAACCTGGGCGAGACGACGCTCCCCTTCGGGTTGGGCTTCCACCCGTACCTGCGTCCCGGCGCCGGGTCGCTCGACCTGGCCCGCCTCCGCCTGCCGGCGACCCGGCGCCTGGTGCTCGACGAGCGATCGCTGCCGACGGGCGAGCTGCGGCCGGTGTCGGGCACCGAGCTGGACTTCACGGCCGGGAGGGCGATCGGCGCGACCCGGATGGACACCGCCTTCACCGGCCTGCACCGCGACGCCGACGGCCTGGCCTGGGCCTCGCTGGACGACGGCGCAGGGGACGACGGCACCGAACTATGGGTGGACGACCGCTTCAACTACCTCATGTGCTACACCGGCGACACGATCGGCGACCCGGCCCGGCGCCGGGCGGCGGTCGCCATCGAGCCCATGACCTGTCCCCCCGACGCCTTCCGGTCCGGCAAGGACCTGGTGGTCCTCGGCCCCGGCCAGGAGTGGCAGGGGAGCTGGGGACTGCGCCCCCGATGACCGGACTCCCACCGAGCGGGTCCCTGGCCGGTCACGTGGCCGTGGTCACCGGATCTTCGAGCGGCATCGGCGAGGCGATCGCCCGGGCCTTCGCCGGGGCCGGGGCGTCGGTCCTTGTGAACTCGTCCACCTCGGTCGACGCCGGGCGGGCGGTGGCCGACTCGCTGCCCGACGCCCTCTACGCCCAGGGTGACGTCACCGACGAGTTGCAGTGCGCGGCGCTCGTGGCCGCCGCCCTCGAGCGCTGGGGCCGGATCGACACCCTGGTCAACAACGCCGGCACGACCGAGGTCATCGCCCACCACGACCTGGCGGCCGCCGACCTGGCCGTGTGGCGGCGGATCTTCGAAGTGAACGTCTTCGGGACCTGGGCCATGACCTGTGCCGCCGTCGCGGCCCTGCGCCGGGCGAAGGGCTCGGTGGTCAACGTCACCTCGATCGCCGGCCTGCGCCCGACCGGCAGCTCCATCCCCTACGCCAGCTCGAAGGCCGCCCTCAACCACCAGACGGTGCTGCTGGCCAAGGTCCTCGGGCCCGACATCCGGGTGAACGGGGTCGCCCCCGGCCTGATCGACACCCCCTGGACAGCCGATTGGGACCTGGTCCGCCAGTTCGTGGCCGAGGTCGCCCCGCTCAAGCGAAGCGGGCGGCCCGACGACGTGGCTCCCCTCGTCCTCGCCCTGGCTACCCTCGCCTACGTCACCGGGCAGATCGTGGCCGTCGACGGGGGCCTCACCATCGCCACCTGATCGCCGCGCCCGGCTGGCTCAGGGACGGGGCCCGTCGTCGCCCGGGCCGGTCTCGAAGGGGCGGGGGGCGCCGGGCCCCCCGACGGCCCAGCGCAGGCCGGCACACAGGGCGTGGCCCAGGGGCACCGACACCACCCGGTCGAACAGGGGCGGGTTCGGGACGGCCAGCTCGGCCCGGGCCCACGGCGGGAGCAGGCTCACTGCCGCCCCCACCATCACGGCGTAGACGGCCCGGTCCTCGGCCCGGCGCCCCACCCCCCGCATCAGGAAGTCCCGGGCCGCCAGGGCCTGGGGCCCGGCGTAGAGCTCGGGGCGGACCCGGCCCAGGTACGCGGTGACCTCGTCGACCGAGCGGGGGACCCAGTCGGCCCCGAGGGCCAGGGCCACCCCGGCCGTCTCCTCGTAGTAGCGGTCGCAGTCGGCCCGGCTGAACCGCAGGGGGCCGTAGCGCTGGGCGGCGTGGAGGAGCGACGAGACCTCGGCCACGTGGATCCAGGTCACCAGGTCGGGGTCGTCGGCGGCGTACCGCCGCCCGTCGGGGGCGACGCCCCGGACCTTGCGGTGGACCCGCTGGACCTGTTCGATGGCGTCCCGGGCCTGGTCCACGGTCCCGTAGGTGGTGGCGGCGACGAACGACGCCGTGCGCCGCAGCCGGCCCGTCGCGTCCTCCTTGTAGTTGGAGTGCTCGGCCACCCCGGCCATGGCCAGGGGGTTGAGGGTCTGGAGCATCAGGGCGCTCAGGCCACCGATCAGCATGGCCGGCAGGTCGGCGTGCACCCGCCGGGCCACGGCGCGGGGGTGGAGGAAGGACCGTTCGGGGTCCATCACCGGCGACTCGGGCTCGGCGGTGACCCCGAGGACGCGCCGCATGTCGCGCCGGATCCCGGCCCGACGGGGCTCGGCGATCGAGCCCAGCACCCGGAACGGGGCCAGGGCCACCTGGGTGCCGAGCGAGCCCGCCCGCCCGAGGGGGTTGGTCACTGGCCGGCCGTGGTCGGCGCCACCGGGGACATGCCCCAGCTTCGCGCGATCATCGGCAGATGAGGTTCGTGGTCTACGGCGCCGGCGGGATCGGTGGGGTCATCGGCGCCCGGCTGCACCAGGCCGGCCACGAGGTGACCCTGATCACCCGGGGGGCCCACCTGCGGGCGATCATCGGGCACGGCCTGCTTCTGGAGGCCCCCGGCGAATCGGTCATCCTCGATATCGGCGCCGTCGGGACCCCGGTCGAGGTCGACTGGTCGGGCGCCGAAACCCCGGTGGTCCTGCTGGCCACCAAGAGCCAGGACACCGAACCGGCGCTGCGGGACCTGGTAGCGGTGGCCCCCCCCGAGACGCCGGTGGTCTGCGCGCAGAACGGCGTCGCCAACGAGCGGCGGGTGGCCCGGGTGATGGCCAACACCTACGCCATGTGCGTCATGTGCCCGACCACCCATCTCCAGCCCGGGGTCGTCCAGGCCCACTCGGCCCCGGTGACCGGCCTGCTCGACCTCGGGCGGTTCCCCGGCGGCGTGGACGCCACCGCGGTGGCGGTGGCCGCCGCCCTCAGCGGGGCGACCTTCGACGCCCGCCCGCTCCCGGACGCGATGCGCTGGAAGTACGCCAAGCTGCTGAAGAACCTGGGCAACGCGGTCGAGGCCCTGTGCGGGCCCGAGGGCCGGGGGAGCGTGGTCGACCGGCGGGCCCGCCGAGAGGGTGAGGCGGCCCTGCGGGCAGCCGGGATCGGGTTCGCCAGCGACCGGGAGGACGCCGAGCGCCGGGGGGACCTGCTCCGGTTGCGGCGCACCCCCGGCGGGCGATGGTCGGGGGGATCGTCCTGGCAGAGCCTGGCCCGGGGGGCCGGCTCGATCGAGACGGACTACCTGAACGGGGAGATCGCCCTGCTGGGCCGGCTCCACGGGGTGCCCACCCCGGTCAACGTCGGGTTGCAGGTCCTGGCCAACGAGATGGCCCGGACCGGGACGGCGCCGGGAAGCTGGGCGGTGTCCGACCTGGCGGCCCGGCTCGACCGGGGCCCGGTGGCCCGCTGATTCAGTCGCGGTGCAGCGCCGCCCCCACCTCGTGGGCCGGGTCGGACGCCGGTGACCCGGGGGTCTCGATCCGCAGGCGGTGGAGCGAGCCGTTCCATATGCCCGGGGTCGCATAGCGGGGGGACACCGGGAAGCCGGCGTCACAGCCCAGGCGGAGGCCGGCCCCGCCGTGCTGGAGGGCGATCGGGAGCATGCCGGCGAAGCGGGTGCTCCCGACCGGGGTCCCGTCGTGCAACAGGGTGAAGGCCCCGTCGCCGTCGGCCCCCAGCTCGTAGGACACGCCGAGGGCGGCCCCTTCGGCGCCGGTGGGCACCGGGCGCTCGGCCACCACCTCGAGCAGTTCGCCCGCCCGCTGGAAGCTGAACACCAGCCGTCCGCCCTCGACCCACAGGGCGAAACCGCCGTTCCAGTCCCCCAGGGCGCAGAGCACGCCCGCCGGCGCCGAACCTCCGCCGACGGTGTCCACCACCGCGGTGATCCGGAAGCCCCCGAAGAGCATGGGCACCGATTCGTCGGACACCGGGCCGCCGCCGGGGAGGAACGTCCGGTCGCGCCCGGGGGGCCAGGCGGGCGGGATGAGGGCCCGGATCCGCTCGGCGAAGGAGTCCTCCACCGGCAGGACCTGGTTCCTCTCGGCCTCGGCCCGCCAGAGCTCGCGCAGCTGACGCACGATCTCGGGGTGCTCGGACGACAGGTCGGTGGACTCCGAGAAGTCCTCCCGGAGGTCGAACAGGCCCCAGTGGTCGTCGGCGAAGTCCCGGCTTCCGGTGGCCAGCTCCTCCTCGTCGAGCACGCCCGTCGAGATGTGGTCGGTGGTCGCCTTCCAGCCCCGGTGGTAGATCGAACGCGAGCCCAGCATCTCGAAATACTGGGAGTCACGGGGGTCCGGGGCCGACGGGTCGTCGAACGTCGACATCAAGCTGGCCCCGTCGATGCGTTGCTGGGTGACCCCGTCGACCGCCCCGGGCGGCCGGATGCCCGTCGCCTCGAGTACCGTCGGCATCAGGTCGACGGCGTGGGCGAACTGCGATCGGATCTCACCCTCGGCGGCAATGCGGCGGGGCCAGTGGACGATGAGCGGGGTGCGGGTCCCCCCGAGCCAGGTGTAGCGCTTCCAGAGCCGCATTGGGGTGTTGCCGGCCCACGCCCAGGCCCACGAGTAGTGGTTGTAGGTGCGGTAGCCGCCCCACTCGTCGATGGCGGCCAGGTTGTCGGCCATCGACTCGCGGATGCGGGCCGTGAACCGGTGCTCGTTCACGCTCCCGAGTCGGCCCCCCTCGGCGCTGGCCCCGTTGTCCGAGAAGAGGAGGACGATGGTGTTCTCGAGCTGCCCGGTCTGCTCCAAGAAGCTGAGGAGTCGCCCGATCTGGGCGTCGGCATGGGTCAGGAAACCGGCGAAGACCTCCTGCTGGCGGGCGTGCATGCGGCGCGCGTCGGCGCCCAGCTCGTCCCAGCCCTGCACCCAACTGGGTCGGGGGGTGAGGACGGTCCCCTCGGGGACGATCCCGGTGGCGAGCTGGCGGGCGAAGAGCTGGTCGCGCCATGAGTCCCACCCCTGGTCGAAGCGTCCCCGGTAGGGCTCGGTCCATTCGGGGGCCACGTGGTGGGGCGCGTGCATGGCGCCCAGGGCGAAGTACAAGAAGAAGGGTTTTCCCGGCGCGGCCTGCTGCTGGTCGAGGACATACCCGATGGCCCGGTCGGCCAGGTCCTCGGTCAGGTGGTAGCCGTCCTCGGGCCTCGCCGGCGGCTCGACGTGGTGGTTGTCCTCGATGAGGTTCGGGCTCCAGTGGTTGGCGTCACCGTGGAGGAAGCCGTAGTAGTGGTCGAAGCCCAGGCCGAGCGGCCACAGGTCGAAGGGCCCGGCGGCCGAGCGCTGGAACCTGGGCACCAGGTGCCACTTGCCGACGGCCATCGAGTTGTAACCGTTGTCCCTGAGGATCCGCGCGAGGGTGGCCGCCGACTTGGGGATGCGCGACGTGTAGCCCGGGTAGCCCATCGGGATGTCGGTGAGGAAGCCCATCCCCACCGCGTGGTGGTTGCGACCGGTGAGGAACGAGGCCCGGGTGGGCGAGCACAACGACGTGACGTGGAAGCGGTTGTAGCGCAGGCCCCCGGCGGCCAGTCGGTCCATGTGGGGGGTGGCGATGTCCGAGCCGAAACTCCCGAGGTGGCCGAAGCCCGTGTCGTCGAGGACGATGGCGACCACGTTGGGTGCCCCGGCCGGCGGCTTCGGGTCGGCGGGCATGACCGGAGTCGCCCCGCCGCCCGACACCCCGATCTGCTGGCCGCTCTCGGTCGGCCGGGCCTCGGACATGGCCCCAGGCTACGACCGGACCCGGCGTTCCCACCACTCAGAGTGCAATCATCTGGCCCCGGGCACCCGGGAGCGGGGTCCCACCGGCAGGGCCAGCCCGGGGGTTACCGGGATGGCCACCACGCCCAGCACCGCCGGGAAGCCGGCGGCCCGGCTCCCGCCCTCGGTCCATCCCTCCTCGGGGGTCTCGCCCCGCGGAGCTTCGGAGGGCTCGAAGGCCCGGACCACGGCCATGCCGCTGCGGGCCAGCACGTCGACGTACCAGCCCAGGGGGCGGTGGTAGTGCCGGTGGCCGCCGAAGGTGTCGACCCAGCGGACCTCGGGCTGCAGGTAGCCGGGCACCCTTTGGCCGACGGCGGGGCCGTCGGGGTTGCCGGGGTCGAAGAAGGCAGGATGGGGGATGGTGAAGATGAAGCGGCCGTTGGGGAGCAGGCGGTGTCCGATGTCGGCGACCAGCGCGTCGACCTCGGCCAGGTCCATCAGGACCATCTGGGCCACCACCCGGTCGAAGCGACGGCCACCCAGGTCGGGGAGCCCGGCGGTCAGGTCGGCCAGGACGAACTCGAGGGCGGCGTGCTCCCGCCGGGCCAGTTCGATCAGCCGCTCGCTGCCGTCGATACCGGTGACCCGTCCCCCCTGCTCGGTGATCTCGGCCGACAGCCAGCCGGTCCCGCAGCCCAGGTCGAGGACCGAGCGACCTTGGAGGTCCCCGAGGGACCAGTGGAGGAAGGAGCGGAACCGGGCGGCCGAGGTGTCGGCGGGGCCGCCGGCCGTGGCCGCGTACCGGTCGGCGTTGGCCTCCCAGGCCGCCAGGTCCCCCGACGAGTCGCCCGGGCCGCCCATGGAGCGTGAATCTATCGGCGGGACCGGACCCCCGTTCCGCCCGCTGCCAGCCGGCCCTTCTTGGAGCCGGGCTTCCCGATGGCCCCCGGCTCCGGCGCCCCGGGGCCGGGTTCCAACTAGGGTTTCACGACGTCGTTCGAGCCCCGGGAGGGAACCCATGAATCACCTCGCACCGCACAGGGCCCGCCGTAGTGCCCGCGCAACCGGTCGTCGGTTGGGCGCGCTGGCCGCCGGGGCCGCCGCCCTGGCCGCGGCCGGCAGCCTCGCCCTGGCCGGCACCGCCGGGGCGGCCGGTGGGAGCTCGGGACTCAACGGGCTGTCCAAGGCCCTGAAGAACGCCTCCCACGCCACCTACGAGGCGACCTACTCGATCGTCAATTCCGGGTCGGGGAACCAGACCATGGTGATCGCCCAGTCGGGGAACAAGTCGTACCTGAAGGCCAGCACCGGCGAGGTGGTGAACAACGGCAGCAAGACCTACTTTTGCTCGAGCTCAGGTGGCTCACAGACGTGCGTGTCGTCGGGCGGCGGGAACCCGCTGGCCGGGCTGACCGAGCTGTTCAGCCCCAACGCAATCATCACCGAGCTCGGGGCCCTCAGAAGCGAGCTGGCCGTCCACGCGCCGGGCGTTTCGGTCAAGACCTCCTCGGGCACCTACGGCGGGCAGGCCTCCAACTGCGTGACGGTCACCTTGCCGAAGCCTCCCCCGGGCCCTCCCAATCCCGCGGCAAGCAACAAGGACATCTGGTGCGCGGTCAAGAACAAGGGGGTCCTGTCTTACGAGAGCAGCGCCGGGAATTCGATCACCCTGAAGGCGTTCACGACCAACGTGCCCTCGTCGCTCTTCACCCTGCCGTCCGGTGCGTCGGTGGTGACCATCCCGAGCGGGGTCAGCATCCCGAACGTACCGGGCACCTGAAGAGGGGCGCCGTGAGGCGCCGATAGGGTCGGACCGTGCCGCCCGACCCCGAGCCACCGCCCGACGGGCCGCCGGGGCCGGGCCCGGGGTTCACCCCCGGTGGCGACCGGCGTGGCAACGGCCACGGCGCCTTCGGGCGACCGGGCCCCCCCGCCCCGCCCGTCGTCCCACCGGGCGGGGCGGGGTTCGCCGCCCACCGGGGGGCGGCGCTCGGCGGAGGCTCAGCCTTCGGCCCGGTCGATGACGGCGGATCGTTCGGAACCGACGCGGATGATGTCGGGGAGGACGAAGGTGGCCGGCGGCACCGACCGCGCTGGGTCCGGGTGGTGGGCCTGGTGATCGTGGCGGCCCTGGTGCTCGGCAGTGTGAGCACCGGCGTCGGGATCATCCTGGGCGGCGGGAGCGGGGTCAGCGGCCCGGCGGTGCCGAGCGAGGTCGTCGCCGTGGGTCCCGCCCCGGGCCAGCGGACCGGGACCAACCTCGAAGAGGTCACCTTCAGCGTCGGTAACATCACGGGGAACCCCCTCACACCGGTGTGTTCGGTGGCCGTCGTGCGCGCCGGGACGACCCTCGGGGTGGTGACGGCCCGTGCGGCGCGCCCGCTTGCGGCCGGGGAGCGGATCAGCGCCGCCTTGTCCGTCCCGATCAGCCGACCCGTCTTCGCCGGGACGCCGGCCGACGCCCGGGTTTCCTGCACCGGCTGATCGGACGCCGGGTCACCCCTGTTTGACCACGGCATACCAGATCCGGTCGGCCGCGGCGACCACGTGGTCGCCGATCCGGGCGTACCGGCGGTAGAGCTCACGCCGACCGGTCACTTCGCGCAGCTCCTCGACCCCGAGCAGCCCGGACATGGCCCGCCGGTACACATGCTCGAGCTTGCGCTGTTGGTGGATCGCTGCGTCGGCCGCCTCGGTGGCGGTGTCGGACTCTTTGGCCAGGGCGGGAACCGCCCGCGCCAGCTCTCGAACGCCCTGGTCGATGAGCTCGGCCATCTCGGCCATGGCGCCGTCGGGTGGCATGGCCAGCACCTCGGCCTCGCGCACGACATTCTTGGCCGCGTTCAAGGTGTCGCCGAGCCGCTCGGAGAACTCGAAGATGTCCTCGGGGCTGATCGGGTTGACGAAGGTCTTGCGCACAGCGGCGATGACGGTGCGACGGACGTCGTCGGCCTCGTGCTCGAGGTTGCGCACGACCGCCTCCTCGTCCGGCGCACCCCCCGACCACCGGGCGAAGGCCCCCATCCCGGCCACCGTCACCTCGGCCTGGTGGGCCAGCATGCCCAGGATGTCGGGTGACTTCGGCAGAAACCAGCGGATCATGGGATCCACCGCCACAGCGGGAGGGCCAGGGCCCCCAGGGCGGCACTGACCGGCAAGGTCACCACCCAGGCCAGCCCGATCTCCCGCACGACCGCCCACCGTACGTGGCGCCACCGTTCGCCGACGCCGACACCGACCACGGCCGGCGCCACCACGTCGGTCGTACTGACCGGAGCCCCGGCGATCGACGCGGCCAGCACGACCACCCCGGCCGATCCCTGACTGGCCAGACCCTGGAGCGGGCCCAGCGGGTAGATGCGGCGCCCGAGGGTCCGGACGACCCGCCAGCCCCCGAAGGTGGTCCCGAGGGTGAGCACCCCCGCGGACACCAGGACCACCCACAGCGGGACGTCGAAGTGCCCGAGGTGCCCCCCGGCCACCAAGGCCAGGGTGATCAGCCCCATCGTCTTCTGGGCGTCGTTGGAGCCGTGGGCGAAGGCCAGTCCCGCCGTGGTCACGATCTCGCCCCGGCGGATCGGGGTACGCACGGAGCGGGTGGCCCGCCGGAGGGCCCGGCGCGAGCCCCGGATGGCCAGCCAGGCCATGGGCACGGCGACCACAGCGGAGAACAGTAGCCAGAGGAGGGAACCGATCACCCCCACCGGCCGGACGCCGTCGAGGCCGCCCCAGTTGACGGCGTGCGGCCCCCCCTCAGCAAGCGCCGCCCCAGCCAGCGCGCCGACCAGGCAGTGGCCCGAACTGCACGGGATGCCCAACCACAGGGTGGTCACGTTCCAGACGAGGGCGCCCAGGACGGCTGCGCCCAGCACGGTCAGGGTCTGATCGGGGGGCACCGAGATGATCCCGGCGATCGTGGCGGCCACCGCGGTCCCCAGCGCCAGTGCGCCGAGCACGTGGAAGACCGACGCCAGCCCGATCGCCGACCCCGGGCGCATGGCCCTGGTGACGATCGGCGCCGCGATGGCGTTGCCGGCGTCATGGATGCCATTGACCAGTCCGAACGCCAGGGCGAGGAGGACGACCGCGAGGAGCACGCCCTTCCTCAGCAGCCGGTCGGCGGATCAGTGCGCACGCCCAATACTGGCCCGGACCCACCGCCCAGCCGGGCCCCGCTCCCGGTTTCGCCGCGGGCGGTAGCCGGTGGTGCCCGCCCGGGCCCCGCTGGGAGGGCGGGGCCCCCAGTAGGGTTGGCCCGTGCCGTCCCACTCGCCGCGGGTGGCGCCCGGGGACGTGCCGGCCGATCCCGACCGGGCCACGGGTGCCGCGATGCGACAGCTCCGAGGGGCGTGGCCGGTCCTCCGCTTCGTGCTCGGGCTGGCTCTGGCCGCCGTCGCACTCTGGGTGATCGGCGGTCACCGAGACGAGCTGCAGGGGCTCTCGACCCTCCTCGACCACATCCGGTGGGCGTGGCTGGTCCTGGCCCTCGCCGCCGAGGCGGCCTCTCTGGCGGCCTTTGCCGGCATGCAGTACCGCCTCTTGGAGGCCGGTGGCATCGTGGCCCCATCCGGCCCGCTGTTGGCCATGACGGTGGCCGCGCAGGCCATGAACAACTCGCTGCCGGGGGGGGGCGCCTTCGCCGCCGTGTACGGCTTCCGCTGGTACCGCCGCTTCGGGGCTGACGACGCCATCGCCGGCTGGACCCTGGTCGGGGCCGGGGTGGCCGCCGCCCTCTCGCTGGCCCTGGTGGCCGCGGCCGGGGCCGCCCTGGCGGCTGAGCTTGGGGCGAGCCTCGGCTTGGTCCCGGTCATCATCGGCGTCCTGGTCGTGACCATCGCCGTGGCCGCGCTCTTCGTCTACGAGCGCCCGGTCGCCCTGGCCGTGAACTGGGGGGTGCGGGCGTGCCGTCGCCTCACCGGGCGGCCCCGCGGCGACGTGGCCGAGCAGATCGACCGGGTCATCGAGCGGATTACTGTCGTCCGACTCAGCTGGCGATCCATGGGGGTGGTGCTGGGCTGGGGCCTGGCCAACTGGATCCTCGACTGCGCCTGCTTCGCCATGACCTTCCTGGCCATCGGGGCGACCATCCCCTGGAAGGGCCTCCTCCTCGCCTACGGCGCCGGCCAGCTGGCGGCCAATCTCCCCATCACGCCCGGTGGCCTGGGGGCGGTGGAGGGCAGTATCACCATCGCCCTGGTCTTCTTCGGCGGCTCGCGGACCACCACCGTCGACGCTGTGCTCATCTATCGCCTCATCAGCTTCTGGCTCGTGACCCTCGTCGGATGGCTGGCCTGGGGTGGGCTGGCCCTCGGGATCCGACGTGGCCGGTGGGACCGCCGCGTGCGGGTGCGCCCGGTCGGGCGGCTCCAGGCCGGCGCCGCCGGCCCGCCCTCGGCTGACGATCGGGCCACCAGCACCGTCGGCACCGACCGGGGGGCGCGATGACGTCGGGCCCGGGCCGGCGGCTCCGGCGTCTCCGGACGGTCCTGGCCTGTGTGGCCGCTGCCCTGACCCTCGCCGCCTGCGACTCGGCCCGCTCGGACCTGGGGACGTCGAACGGCCCGTGCTACGTGGCCCTGCCGGTGGCCGACGGAGCGGTCCACGGGGCCGGGCGCCTGGTCGGGGTGCGGCTGGTCAACGTGGCCGGCCTGCGGGGTCCGGCCCCTCACGTCTACACCGCGGCCACGGCGGCCGGCGCCCACCAGTCCGACCGGGTCTGTCTGGTCGCCTACGAGGGGCGGTTCGCCTCGTCGGCGGTCCGGCGGCCGACGGGGCGGTCCTCCGGGAGGTTCGCCGTGGTAGTCGTGGCCTACCCGAGTTCCCACCTGCTCGGCACGGTGATCTTCCGCCGGGTACCGATCGGGTTCGGCCACTCCCACTTCGGCGCCTGACGGCGCACCTCGCCGGCGGGGAATTGGACCGGGCCCCCACCCTGGGGCAACGTGACCGCCGTGGCGAACCCATTCTTCGATGCGCTGGCTCTGCGGGCCGGCAGTGGCGGCCGCTACACGGCGGAGCTGGAGGACCGCTGGAACCTCCGGCCCCTCCCCCAGGGGGGCATCCTCACCGCCCTGGCCGTGCGGGCCATGGCGGCGACGCTGGCCCACGACGAACAGCGGGCGCGGACCCTCCACACGGTCTTCGCCGCCCGGGTCGCCCACGGCCCCCTCGAGATCGACGTCGAGACGCTACGGGCCGGCCGGTCCATGTCCCAGCTCCGGGCCGAGGTCCGCAATCCGGGGGCGGCCCGCGGCCACCTCACGACGTGTAGCTTCGGCGCAGCCCGGGCCGGGTTCTCGTTCACCGACCTCCGGCCCCCGACCGAGATCCCGGGTCCCGACCAGTGCCCGTCCTTCCGGGAGCCACCCCCGGCCGGGGTGGTCGGCTTCGAGCCGGTTCCCTTCTGGGCCGAGCTGGTGGAGGGCCGCGCGGTCATCGGGCACCCGCCGTGGGAGGACCACGAGCGGGACCGGGCGGAGCAGGCGATGTGGTACCGATTCGACGAAGCGCCCATGCTCGACGACGGGCGACTTGACCCCCTGGCCCTCATCGTCCTGGCCGACACCATGCCAGGGGCGGTCGGCCAGAAGGTGGGTTCGTTGGACCGGCCCTGGTTCGCCCCGAGTGTGGATCTGACCGTGCACCTGCTGGACGACTGCCGCTCGCAATGGGTCCTCGCCCACAACCGGGCACGCTACGCCGGCGACGGCTACGCCTCGGCCGACATGGCCCTCTGGGACTGCGGCGCCGACGGTCGGGCCACCCCCCGGCTCGTCGCCTACGCCACCCAGATGTTCCTCTTCAGCTTTTCCGCCGGCCCCTGACAGTCGGGACGGACGCGGGATCAGATTGCTGAGCAGGGCGGAACGCCTGCAGGAGATCCGGATGCGCCACACCGAGAGCCTAGGACTTGGCCCGACGGGTCATTCCGGGTGTACCCCCTCTTCGGCCAGACGTTGCAACCTCTCGGGCGGTGCTCAACCGCGGCGCGCCCAGAACCGTTGGCCAGACCGGGCAGGCCTCGTCCAGCCTGGACACTCGGTGATGACCGGACCGGAGCGTCTCTCGACCTGGCAACGGCCATGGCGGGGTTGCAGTGCGCAGTGGACCCGGGCGGAGAGAGGGGTGTCGACGGTCACTGGAGCGGACGGCCCGGGCCCCGGCGGGGGCCCGCGGCACCTCGTTCGGGCGACCAGCCGAGCGGTGCAGCAGCTCGTCGAGGTCGTCCGACCGTCCGGCTGGGGATCCCGGTTCACGCCGGGATCCCGGCGGCACCCCCCCGATCCGACGGGATTGCAGTCGCGATGCAAGTGCCTGGGCCCCGGGGCCGTGGCCGTGGCCGTGGCCGTGGCCGTGGCCAGCATCCCCCCGCGCGCGCCGGGCGGGAAGGGCTAGCCCGGAGCGCTCTCCTTGTTCACTGACACCGGCGTCAGGGAACAGATACCCTTTCACCATGGCACTTCCCAAGATCATCAGCGTTGACGACCACGTCGTGGAGCCACCCCATGTCTGGCAGACATGGCTCCCCAGCAAATGGCGGGAGCGTGGCCCTCGAGTCGAACGCAAAAAGTGGGGCAGCTTCAAGCACCTCTCCGGAGCCAAGTACGACATGGTCGAGGACCTCGAAGGAACATGGGGTGACGCCTGGTACTACGACGACGAGCTGATCTATGTGCAAAAGAAGTTCGTGGCCATCCCGCAGGCATCGACGACCCTGGATGCCCAGGGCAATATCGCCTTCGACCGCACCCAGATGACCATGACGGCGATCACGTACGACGAGATGCGCAAGGGCTGTTGGGACCGGGACGAGCGGGTCAAGGACCTCACCCTCAACCACACCGACGGGTCGCTGCCCTTCCCCACCTTCCCCCGCTTCTGCGGGCAGACCTTCTACGAGGGCGACGACAAGGAGCTCGGGCTGGCTTGTGTGAGGGCCAACAACGACTGGATGGTCGAGGAATGGTGCCAGCCGTCGGGAGGCGTCAACATCCCGCTCTGCCTCATTCCACTCTGGGACGCCGAACTTGCGGCCGCCGAGACCAGACGCAACGCCGAGCGCGGGGTGCGCGCCATCGCCTTCAGCGAGATCCCGACCCGGCTCAAGCTGCCCAGCATCAACACGAACTATTGGGACCCGTTGTGGCAGGTCTGCAACGACTACGGGGTCACGGTCTGCATGCATGTCGGGTCCAGCAGTTCCAACCCGGTCGCTTCACCCGATTCGAACAAGGCCGTTGGCGTGACGCTGGGCTTCAACAACGCCATGGCCTCCCTAACCGACTGGCTCTTCTCGGGCAACCTCCTCCGATTCCCCAAACTGAAGCTCGCGTATTCCGAAGGACAGATCGGCTGGATCCCCTATGTCCTCGAGCGGGCGGACACGGTCTGGGAGATGCACGAAGCCTGGACGCACGCAAAAGAGCAGATTCCGGTCCTCCCCTCGACCCAGTACTACGGCAGGATCTTCGGTTGCTTTACCGCCGACCGGCACGGTTTGCGCTCCCTTGAGGAGGTCGGTGTGGACAACATCTGCTTCGAGACGGACTACCCCCACACCGACACGACCTGGCCGAATTCGGAGGCGTACATCGAGAAGCTCTTCGCCGACCTCGACGACGACGTGGCCTACAAAGTCTTGCGTGGCAACGCCATTCAGATGCTCGATCTGGATCGGGTGTAGTCCACGACACCTGGAAAAGCGGCGCGAAGGGTTCAGCCCGTACGAGCTGGTGTCAACCCCGTCTCAGGGCCACGAGGGGACGGAGCGTGGAGTCGGCTGGTCGGGCTGCTGACGTCATCGGCCGCGTCGCCAGGCGGCATCTTGTCGTCTCGGGTCTCACGCAGGAACCGATCGGCGAACACCTCGGCGGGTAGGGGAACGGACCAGAGGAAACCCTGCATCTGATCGCAGCCGAGCCGCCGGAGGGCAACCAACTGCTCCTGGGTCTCGACTCCCTCGGCCACGGCGACAAGACCCAGGGCATGGGCGAGCTCGATGGTTGACCCGACTATCGCCGCATCCTCGGGATCAGCGGTCACGCCGGTCACGAACGACCGGTCGAGTTTCAGGATCTGGACGGGGAAGCGCCGCAGATAGGTCAACGAGGAGTACCCGGTCCCGAAGTCGTCGATTGCGAGTTCGATGCCGAGGGACCGCAGTTCGACCAGCGATTTCCAGGCCAAGTCGGAGTCCACGAGGAGCGCCGACTCGGTCAGCTCCAGGCACAGGCTCGAGGGTGCGACGCCCTCTTCAGCGAGGACCGAAGCGACCAGTGCGCACAGGTCGGACTGCAGGAGTTGGCGGCTCGACAGGTTCACCGCGATGGTGAGCGCCGGCGCTCCCGCGGCCAACCATGCCGCGGACTGCCGACAGGCCGACCGCAGGACCCACTGTCCGAGGTCGACGATGATCCCGCTCTCCTCGGCCGCCGGGATGAAGTCGCGGGGTGCGAGGAGCCCCCGCTCCGGGTGCTGCCAGCGCACCAGGGCCTCCACCGAGACGATCTCGCCGGCGGCGGAGAACACCGGCTGGTAGTGGACCCGGAGTTGGTCTTCGTCGATGGCTGTGCGCAGCTCGAGCTGGAGGCAGATGAGCCGGAGGGCCTCGTCCCGCATGACACTGTCGAAGACTGCGAAGTGGCCGCCCCCGAGATCCTTGGCCCGGAACATGGCCAAGCTCGCATCGCGTAGGAGATCATCGGTGCAACTCGGCTGGTCATTGACCGCGATGCCGATGGTGACGCCGGGTCGCAGGTCGTGACCCTCGAGGTTGAGGGGTGCTGACACCGCGTCGATGACGTCCTTCGGGAGTTGGGTCGGTGGCTCGCCGGGGACGACACCCTCAGAGAGAATCACGAACTCGTCACCGGCGAAATGCGCAAGGACGTCACGCGGGCCGATCACCCCGGCGATCCGGCGCGACACCGCTATGAGGGCATCGTCACCAGCCCGGAGTCCCAGAGTGTCATTGACGACCTTCAGGTGGTCGACGCCGATGAAGAGCACGGCGATGGACCCCGCGGGCGGGGTCCGGGCGAGGGCGGCGTCGAGAAGGTCTTCGAACTTGGCCCGATTGGGCAGACCCGTGGCGTCGTCGGTGAAGGCCTGGTGCACCAGGCGCTCCTCGGCCGCCTTCCGGGCAGTGATGTCCCGGACGAAGGCGTTGAAGACCAACGCATCACCGCGATTAACGCCGACACCGGTCATCTCGATCGGGAACGACCGGTCGTCCCGGGTCATTCCGGTGAGCTCAATTGGACCGGCGACCAGATGGCTGGACATCCGGTGCTGGCCGGCCCTCAGCAAGCGCGATCGGTAGTCGGATCGCAGTTCGGGAGGGATGATCATGTCCACCGGCTCACCCACGGCCTCCTCGGCCGTCCATCCGAACATGCGCTGGGCGCTCAGGTTCCAGTCGCTGATCACCCCGTCGGAGCGGACCCCGACAAAGGCGTCGCTGGTGGCCTCCACCGTCTGGCGGAAGGCGCTCTCGATCTCCAGACGCTCGTGCTCGGCCGCCCGGCTGTCGGTCACGTCCATCACGACCCCGGTGAATCGAATCCGCTGCCCACCCGCGCTGAGGACGACTCGTCCCCGGTTGTGGATGCAGCGAGGGCCCCGGAGCGGGGAGTTGAACCGGGAGTCGTGGGCGAACTCGCTGTTGCGGTCGGCCCCGCGCACGCTTTCCTCGAACTGCTCGATGTCCTCGGGATGGATGTAGCGCAGGAAGCTCTGGAACGTTCCGTTGGCGGCTCCTGGCGGGATCCCGAGGACCTCGTTGAAGTTCTCGGAGACGGTGATGCGCTGGGTGGCGTTGTCGAACTGCCAGGTCGCCATGCGGGCCGCGTCGAGGGCCATTCGGAGTCGTTCCTCGTTCTCGGCCAGGCGCTTGTGGACGTGGACGGACTCGGTCACGTCTTCGACAACTGCGATGAAGTAGCGGGGTCGGCCTTCGTCGTCGGGCACTGTGGAGACGGTCAAGCGACCGACGATCTCCGTTCCGTCTTTGCGGAGGTAGCGCTTGTCGATCTGGTACCGGTCGATCTGGGCGGTCGACAGCCGCTCAAACTGTGCGAGGTCCTTGGCCAGATCCTCTGGGTGGGTGATCTCCCCGAAGTGTTGCCCGACCAGTTCATCGGCCTGGTACCCCAATAGAGCCAGGAGAGCATCGTTCGCTTCGAGAACCTTCCCGTCGAGATCGACCAGAGCTGTGCCGATGGGGCTGCTGTAGAAGAGGCTGCGCAGGTGCTCTTGTGACGACCGGAGAGCCTCTTCGGTCCGGCGCCGGATCGTGATGTCCCGCAGATGGATGACGATCCCTGCGACCGCCGGGTCGGTGGTCAGGTCCGTGATGGTCTCCTCCACCCAGCACCATGTCCCGTCGGCGACGAGCACCCGCCACTCGACGACGGCCGCCCCGGAAGCGGCGAGGCTGGAGCGCATGCCGGCCACTCCCGCTTCTCGATCGTCGGCGTGGATGAAATCCCTGACCTTGCGGCCGAGGAGCTCGGCGGCGGTGTAACCGAAGATGGCCAGGGCGGGGCTGGCGAATCGGATGGTGCCCTCCACGTCGATCACGACCATGGCGTCTGCGGAGTTCAGCGCCAGAGCCTCGAAGTAGGATCCGGTCAAGGTCGGGGTCGCGCCATTGCCGCTCGGTGGCGGCGCAGCGGGCGGAGGTGACTTGTCCGCGACCTTGGCGCCCGTCCTCCTCGATGTGCGTTTCACTGACTGGTCCCGTGGTGGGGCACCAGTGGAGAGGGGTCGGTCCCGGCGTGGGGCACCGGCGCAGAGGGTGTAACGGTGAACGCCGAGGAGTACACGACGACGTTGGACAAATACTGGCCGGTCTCGCGGTCGAACGTGCCGGTGGTCACTGGCAACATGTTGAAGAACACCGCGGGGCCGTCAGTGGAGCGGACGGGTTCCGAGATGACGGCCGAAACCCACGAGGGCACGAGGCGGCCCCATCCAGTAACGGCCGAAGACAGTGGGTGCCTGGAGGCTGTCATCGGTGCCGATTCCCAGCTGCGACAGTCCCCACCGTCAGGCCGATGGCAGGACTCAGGCACCACGAATCCGTCGGCCGTGCACCACAACGGACCAGGTGGATCCCATGGTCCTCCTTCGGGCTACCCGGCAGCCGCTACCGCCGTCGGCGGTTGTATTGCGGGTGCATCTTTATTCTATATTGGAAAGAGATCACTAGCAAATCATTTCTAATCTGCTAGATTGGCCCTAATGCCAGGCTTCAGGTTCTTGACAAATCACGGCCGAGTACTGCTCTGCATCGCCCATGACCCGGACGTGCGCCTGCGCGACATCGCCACCGACCTCTCGATCACCGAACGGCGGGCCTATGGCATCGTCACCGATTTGGCCGCGGCCGGCTACGTGATCAAGACCAAAGATGGGCGCCGCAACCGCTACGTCGTCCAGCACCACTTGCCCGTGCCCGAATCCATCGACCGTCAACGAGCGATCGGCGATGTCTTGGCTGTCTTGTCCGGCTCTGATTTAACCGAGCACCCCACCCGACGCCCCCGCGCCGCAGAATCGTCGGTCACACAGCCCTGAAGGTGCGGATGGGTCGGTCGATCCGGCCACCATCGGAGACGAACCAGCCCATTGTGCGAGCCGACACTTTCGCCACCGCGTTGTCGTTCCAGAAGACCCAAGAGCACATCGGTTGCGAGCCTAACGGGGCTCCGCACGACGGCGGGTCCAGATCCGAGGCGCGAACGAAGACCGGGATCAGCATCAGGGGCGTCGAGGCGGAGGCCATCGGTCCGTTGCACGACGGCTCCGGCCACGTGCCGTAGGCGGGGAAACCGCCCGACCGCTATCGTGCCAATGTAATGGCTGACCTGCCCGCCGATCGGGGAAGACAGACCTCCAGACCGGATACGTTCGTCCGGTGGGTGATCATCTTCATTGAGTACGCGATCGTTGCCAGTCTGCTGCTGGTGGCTGGCATTGTCCTTGTCCGCACGGTCGTCAGCTTCCTGAGATACGGGAACGCCTACTCCCAAGCCGTGGTGGCGGCCATCGACGGCATCCTGGTAGTCATCATCACTCTTGACATCGCTCATACCGTATTCGGTCATCTGAGGACCTCCGAGTTCCCGGTACGGCCGTTCTTGGTTATCGGCATCCTGGCCGGGGTGCGAGACATCCTCAGCGCTTCAGCCCACTTGACATTGAGCAGTCCCTTGTCCCAGCGCGAGTTCTACGACACCCTGATCTCTCTCGGCGTCGGGGTCGGTGTCGTGGTCTTCCTGCTCTTGGGGCTTCTCATCCTCCGCTTTAGTGGGCACCGTGATGATGACGGGCGCGCCTGAGATCAGGCCGACTGGGGGGATGTCGTCACGCACCACTCCCAGGGTGCCCCCGACCCACGGCAGATAAGGGAATGGTCCCTGCGTAGGCCCGACCAGTGAGGATGCACGAGCGCAACGGCGAAGATTTCGGTCCGGCGTCGCGGGGGCAAGCTAGCGACCGGGCAGGCGAAACCTGAAGCGACGGCAACTGTGCTGTACCCACCAGGCACCGGCAGCCCGATATTTCGGCCCCGGGTGCAATCGGGGCAGTCGGTCCGAGGGTCGTCCATCGCGAAACGGAGACACCCGCTCGAGGAAATGGACGGAGGGTGGCGCGTGGACCAGCCGGGCCCGGTGGGCTCGGGGCAACGATGCCCTCTACCTTGGGGAGATCCCGTAGAGTCCTTCCGGTGATTCGCGCCCCACGAGGTGAGGGATCTGGTCGATGAGCACGACCGGAAGGATCTATCGATTCATCACCGGCCGCGCACTCTCGACGGAGGAGGCATCGAAGGAGCAGATCAACCCCGTCGAAGGACTCTCAGCGCTGTCGCTCGATGCGCTCACCTCGGTAGCCTACGGTCCCGAGGCAATCCTGATCGTCCTCGCCACGGCGGGCGCTTCGGCGTTGCATCTCATCCTGCCGATCACGATTGGGATTGTCGTGCTCCTGGCCATCTTGGTGATCTCGTATCGGCAGCTCATTAACGCTTATCCCCACGGCGGCGGCGCATACGCCGTGTCACGCGACAATTTCGGGCCCCAGGTCAGCAAGTTGGCCGGAGCCTCTCTGATCGTCGACTACACGCTCACAGTCGCGGTCTCGATCGCAGCAGGTGTGGGTCAACTCACCTCCACGTTCCCGTCTGCCGTGCCCTACACGGTCCCGATCTGTCTGGGCATCTTGATGATCATCACCGCGCTCAACCTACGTGGCGTTGGCGAGGGCGCCCGTGCCTTTCTCGCCCCCACCCTCGTGTTCATCGTCGGCCTCCTGGCGGTCATCGTTGTCGGCCTGATTCACCCCCTCGGACTCAACACGCCCCAGACCGGTAAGTCGCTGGTCCCAACGCACACGGTCGAGGCGATCACCGTCCTTCTGGTGTTGAAGGCCTTTTCGGCCGGGTGCAGTGCGCTAACCGGTGTGGAGGCCATCGCCAACGGCGTCCCGCTCTTCGCAGAGCCCCGGGTCGTACGAGCGAAGCGCACCGAGTTGCTGCTGGGGGTGATCCTCGGGACGATGCTGTTGGGATTAGCCGTGCTCAGCAATAAGTTCCACGTCGAGCCGCGGACCAACCAGACTGTGCTCAGCCAGGTCATGGTGTACTCCGTCGGGCGGCACTGGGCCTATTACATAGTCTCGCTGACGATCACCTTGGTGCTGGCACTCGCGGCCAACACCTCGTTCGGCGGCCTGCCGGTGTTGACAAGTCTGTTGTCGAGGGATAACTACGTGCCGCATCTCTTCGGGGTGCGAGACAGCCGGCTGGTCTTCGGCAACGGCGTTTGGGTACTGACCGGGTTCTCAGCGATGCTCCTGATCGCGGTGGGCGGGAACACCAACACCATGATCCCTCTGTTCGCGATCGGCGTATTCATCGGCTTCACGCTGGCCCAAGGTGGTCTGGTTGTCCATTGGCGCCGGACCAGGGAGGCGGGGTGGGCGCGGCGGGCCACGATCAACGGCATCGGGGCGACCATGACGGCGACTGCGACCCTCATCTTCCTCTTCAGCAAGTTCCTCGAGGGGGCGTGGGTCGTCGTGGTGGCCATACCCCTCCTCATCCTGCTTTTCACCCGCATCGAGGCGTATTACAACCGTGCCGGCGAAGAGTTGGGATTCGGGGTCATCCCACTCCCACCCGATCGCGATCCCACCATCGTCGTTGTGCCGGTGGCCAGGGTGTCCCGGCTCACTCGGCACGCCATATCCGAGGCGCTCTCGCTCGGCGACGAGGTCATCGCCGTGACTGTCGTTCTCGATGGTGAGCTGGCTGGCCTGCCCGCCGCGGACGTCGAGCGCGAGTGGCGGGAATGGAATCCCGGCGTTCCCCTCCGGGTTCTCCATACCGATTACTCGTCGATCGTGCAACCGATCGTTCGTCTGGTGGACGAACTCCGTGAGCGCAAGGACCGCCAGGTGGTCGTCCTCATCCCCGTCGTGATCCCAGATCGGCTCCGATATCACCTGCTCCAGAATCAGATCGACCTGGCACTAGCTACAGAACTGCGCCGCCGATCAGACGTGGTCGTGGCCCGCGTGCCGATGCTGATCCACTCCGCGGACGGCGAGGACCACCCATCGGCCCTCGACGACCAAGTAAATCAGGACCAGCCGTGACCCGAGGACGCGGACGAAGCCCCACTCGCCACGCGACGAGGACCAACCAGCCAGCTTGCCCCGCGCTCGGCGGCCGCTGAAGCCGGACGCGAAGAGAGCGCTGGACGCGAGTGCAGACGCCACGAGAGCTGACAAGGGGGAGCAGCGGGCCGCGCAGAAGCCGACCCGGAGACAGAGAGGGGGGGATGGGGAATGGGGACGAGAGCGCGGGCTCGGGAGCTCTCCGGGGCACCACTGAACCGGCGGTCTTGGATACCCACATCCAGTGCATGTGGGCTATCGACCAGCAGGCGACATGAGGAGCTGGAAACCATCACGAACTGATGCGCTCGCCAAGTGCTGGAAATGAGTAAACATAGCGAGCAGCCAATCCGGTGGTGTGTCGGCGTTTGGGCCAACCACTCCCACGTCGGACTCATTCGCCAGGGTTAGTTCGACGAAGTCTCGGAGTTGGCCTTCCGATGGCAAGAAGGTGTGGCCCGTAAACCGATCTCTGAAGTCCATCCGATCGCCCTCGCCAAGTCTTGGGTATACAAAGCCACGATCGCAAGATGCGTAGAAGTACACCAACGCCTCGACATCAGGCCCCACGATTTCGGAGAGAAAATCACGCTCTTGAAGTGTGAGCAACGCCACGGCTACTCCGTCGGTTCCGTAGACGGCGTGGCAGAGACCGGCAATCGAGACTGTCTCCGAACAACTCCAGGAGCGTAGGATCATTTCGGTCCGCTCAAGGTGATCAAAGAGAGAGCCGTTCACGTGAGGAAAATCGTCAGCACCGCGCTCGTGAAGGAGCTGAGCTACGTGTTCCCTTTGCCCGCCGCCGCCGCGCCCGGTTGTTGAAGTGGGTTGTCGTTGGTTACTCACGGGCGACTCCCCTGTAACATCCCGGGTTCTCACTCCGGCGAAATGGCCATGGTATCGGGGAAACCAAACTCGCTGCTCGATGGAGATACCGCTCAGACTCGCGGTAGGGATACGGGGACGTGGCCAGTATCGACACGTCCCGGATGGGGCGCAGAAGCGCATCCTCCCGCCGCCTCAGGCGCCATGACTGTGCTCCATCCCTGAGGATCCATTGGGCGATGTGTGCCAAACTCCATCGGCATGAGCGTGAGTAGTTGGCAAGCAGGCGACGGTGGTCCGACACGCGCAGAGGAACCATGACCGAGCTCTACGACCCGTATTCGCACGAACTGCACGACGACCCTTACCCCGTCTATCGCACACTCCGGGACGAGCAGCCGCTCTACTACTGCGAAGCACGAGGTGTTTGGGTACTCAGCCGCTTTGAAGAGGTATGGGAGGCCGTGCACGACCAAGCGACCTACTCCTCGGCCCAGGGGGTATTTCCCGGAATGGGCGAGTACAACCCCGATCAGATGCTGCCCGTAATGATCATGATGGATCCTCCCCGCCACACCCAACTTCGCAGGCTCGTAAACCGGGCCTTCACCAGGCGGCGGATCGCCGACCTTGAACAGGAGATCCGAGGGATCGCCCGGGACCTGGTCGAGACTCTTGTGGACGCCGGTGGCGGTGACCTTGTCGAGGATTTCGCCAAGCCACTGCCCACGATCGTCATCGCCGACCTTCTCGGTGTGCCCCGGGAAGACCGCAAGGAATTTCGGCAATGGTCGGACCGGATGATCCAGGACAACCCCGATGACCCGGAGGCGGCGGCCAGAGCCATGGAGGGTGGGGCCAGCCTGCTCGCCTATTTCGCCGACCTCATCGCCGAACGGCGCCGATCGCCCCGTGGGGACCTGCTCACCGCTCTCATCGCGGCAGAGGTTGATGGGGAGCGTCTCAGCGATGACGAACTCTTCGGGATGTGCGTCCTCCTGCTCGTAGCCGGGAACGAGACGACGACCAATCTGGTGAGTAACAGTGCCGTCCTCTTTGATCAGAATCCCGATCAGTGGAGGGCCATAGTTGCAAACCCAGCCCTCCTTCCCGGCGCTATCGAGGAATGCCTCCGTTTCGATTCTCCGGTCCAGGCACTGGCACGAACCCTCACCCGCACAGTCGTAATCCATGGGCAGACAATGAACGAAGGTGACAAGGTGCTGTTGGTCTACGGGTCGGCGAACCGGGACGAGCGGGAATTCTCGGAACCGGACACCTTTGACATCGAACGCACTATCGACCGACAACTCGCATTCGGCCATGGAATCCACTTCTGTCTCGGCGCACCCCTTGCCCGCTTGGAGGCGAAGGTCGCCTACTCGGAACTGCTTGGACACTCGCCCGAATGGACGGTCACCGGTACCCCCGAGCGGATGCACTCGGGGCCGATACGAGGACTGTTGCGCCTACCCGTTTCGATGAACGGGTAACGCCGTATGCCGAAGGCGCGTCCCACTCCCGGTGATATCGGGCACCTAACTCCCGAACACGAGTACCTAGCCGTGAGGTACGCCGACGGCGAAGGTTCCTGCGGCACCAACGATGACCGCCAACAACAGCACGGGGCCGTTGAAAGTGCCGACCAATGCCGGCCTCCTCCAGGCATTCTCAAGTTCACCGGCTCGCCGCCCACTAGGCCGGTAACCGTCGAATCGGCGCCTGGACTGGGCACAAACGAGGCCTGCAGCGAGAACGGAACGCCCGCGAATATGCCGGTGGCGGCCAGGAGTCCAGTGGACGGGGACATTACCGGCTTGATCTGGGCGGTCACGTCCAGGTTGTCGACATTGCCGACAAACGTTGGCACCAGCAAAGAAGAATCTTGAATCCTGGTGAAAGACGCCGTTCAACGTGGTGTCCGAGCCTGCGATGCCACCGGTCAACATGGCTGTCTCGGTCTGCTTGGAGGCCAACGGACTGACAACGCTCCAGGCCATTTGTAGACCGTCATCGTCGAAGGAGCCAGTCGCGACCGTCTTGGCTTCGATCTGACCATAGCCCTGCGGGAACGTTTGCACCGTCCGGATGTTCACGGGCTCACCGGCGATGGTTCCCTTCAATCCATTGGGAATGAAGGTCAAGTCAACGACCGCGGAGCGGAGGGAGGGCGTCGTCGACGTGGCCGACTGCTTCGAGCAGGCAGCCAGAAGCACTGCCGCCAAGCCGCCCGCTCCACTCACGAACACGGCCCGCCTGCTCAGTCGGTCATCGTGTGTACCGACGGGGGCTCCCCTCACGGCCAGTGTAGGCAGGACACTTGTGCCTCTCCGTCCCAGTGTACGTGGGCACCCCATCCTCTCGGCTGGATAGGGTTACGTCATGAGCCTGCAACAGTCCCTCGCCGACATCAGCCTCAAGGCCATGAACAAGACCCACCACATGATCCTCCGCCTGAGCGGGGGCCGGGTCTTGAGTTCCCCTTTCGGTATGCCCGCCGTCGAGTTGCACACCGTGGGGCGCAAGTCGGGCCGTCCCCGTTCGACCATGCTCACTGCACCGGTCGTCGACGATGATCGAGTCGTGCTGGTGGCCTCCAAGGGCGGAGATGACCGGGACCCTGATTGGTACGGCAACCTGGTGGCCCATCCGGAGATCGAGCTGACCATGACCGGCAGGCGCCGGCCTATGCGGGCCCGCCCAGCGACGACTGAGGAGAAGGACGAGCTGTGGCCGCGAGTGGTGGCGGCCTATAAGGGTTACGGCGGTTACCAGCGCCGCACCGACCGTGACACTCCGCTGGTCATCTGCGAACCGCGTTGACCTCGGCTGTCAGCGCCTCAATCCCTGCGGACGCGGACACCCAAAATCGCCGGACCAACCGTCATTCGGGGGCACCGCGAACAAATCGGAGGCGGCTCTGCCGGGTTCAGGTGATTCGTCAGTCCACCCGTAGCCCTGCTGGCGAGCGATTGTTTCTCGTCACGTAGCCGAAAGTGCTCGACGTTCCGCAGGCCGTGGGCGACCCGGCGGAGCCTCTCGGTAATGCCTCTGCACGAGCTGCCCAGTTCAAGACGACTGTGCCGCGTTCGTACGGCGAGTGCACGTCGTCGGGTGGTGGAACGGGAGCTGACGCGGGCCGTGAGAGAGTGGGGCTACATGTTGAGCGCCCGTTTCAGCAAGTCGTACGCGTAGTTGGCGAGCACTTTGTTTCTCGCCGGCGATAAACCAGCTGCGGGATTGCGATTCTGTCACCTGACTCGATAATGGAACCAAGACGGTGACTTCTTGCGGGATCCCACGGAGAATGTTTGATTCCGTGGATTCGCTTTAGGCTGTGGATTTGTTCAGCGTCACGGCGGCGCGAACGAGAGTCTTCAACGCCTTCTCGTCTATCTTCTCGCCCTCTTGGAAGTCGATGGCACGCCTTGTGTTCCCGTCAAGACTGGAGTTGAAGAGGCCCGAAGGATCCTTCAGAGCCGCCCCTTTGGCGAAGGTCATCTTCACGACATTCTTGTAGGTCTCTCCAGTGCAGATCATTCCGTCGTGGTACCACACCGGAACCCCTCTCCACTTCCACTCCTCGACGACTTCGGGATCGGCTTCCATGACCAAGGTACGGAGCCGGCTGAGCAACTTGCCCCGCCAGTCGCCTAGCTCCTTGATTCTCGCGTCTATCAGCTGAGAAGGAGACTTGCTTTTCTGCGACGCGCTGTTCTCCATGCGTTTCTCTTCCTTGGTCCCGAGGATTTGATGAATGGGGGTCATCCCCACCGTGCCGATTCTACCTGGAGCCGAAGAGCTGGCTCTGGGTCGTCCTGAAGTGCTGCCGCCGGGTTGCGGTCGGTGACCGTCATCCCGACGCTTCTGGGCGTCCCCGTCTGCCGATCTCTAACCGACATTTGGCGGCACCCCGCACGATCACGAGGACGGTGTGTTCGTCCAGGAGAACAGATTTACTTCTCGACGTAGACCATGAATGGCGGAAGGACGCCGTTGCCTGTCCATGGTAGCCTTCATCCCTTCGGGCGGGAAGCGATCGCCGCTATCACCGCCTCCGGATCCTGTGCATCACCGGTCACGGCGATGTTTTTACTCCATCCCCTGCCACGTAATCCACCACGTCCGTGACTCCCATGGAACTGATCTGATCTGATCTGATCTGATCGCTCTTGCTTTCCCAGGAGCCATTTCTCGAGGTCGACGACGCTGTAGGTCACCGCTCTTGGCATGTGCCCTCTCCCCTCGAAACAGCGTCGTTCCAAATATCGCGCTGGTTCGCATTTGTAACCCGACGCTTGGCCCAAACGCAATCGATCGGAGTGCATCCCGGCTAGGGGATCCAATGGGCGGATGTCTACACGAGCAAGCATGCGGTTATTGGTGCCGGAGATATCGGTCACCGAGCCGGTGCGGGTTGGGCACCCTCGCGGTCATCTGGTTGTGGGGGGTCGATTGCGACGGCGAGTATCGGGATCAACCTCTTCACCCTTGGGAACGGGCGTATCATGACGTCATGGCCACAATTGGCCCGTTTTCTCGTAGACAGCGGGATCTGGAAGGGGGGCTGGCACATCTTCCGCTCCCTGCCGGACCCGTTTCCAACGGTGAGTTCGTCCCAGCCGCCAGAGGTGCACGCGACCGCGCGATCAATGAGCTGATCCGGTCATCTATTGACAATTCGGCGAGGCGGCTCGGCATGGACCGTCGACGCTTCCTTCAAAGCGCTGGAGCCGTGGCAGCGTCACTTGCCGCTTTCGAGCTTGCCGGATGCGCGACCGCCGCAGAGTCGCACCGGTTGTCAGCTCCACACCGACGAGGCCGTGGTGGGACGTTCAGCGCTCCCCCAACCGAAGACACTGCCGCGTGTCAACAAGCGCTGGCAACCGGTAGCGAGTTCATCTTCGATGTACATACCCACCACGTCATTCCGAGCGGCCCCTGGGTCCAAAATGCCCCGGAGACGACCGGTCTTGTTCTTTCTATGCTCCCACCAGACTGTACGGACAACCCACAACTGGATTGTGTTGATCGGGCCACCTACCTACACGATCTGTTCCTGGCGAGCGATACAACCGTGGCGATGCTGACTGATGTCCCGAACTCTGGCCCGTCGAATGCGCCGATTCCCTTTCCAGATGCGCTAACTACCCAGCAGATCACTGCGGGACTTACCCACGGTGGCGCGAGCCGTGTGTTTGTGGAGAACGTCATCGCCCCAAACGTGGGGCCCCTGACCGCCACGCTGGACGAAATGTCGAACGCGGCGCAAACCGGCCCTCCTTCAGCGTTCAAGGTGTACACAGCCTGGAGCCCGACCGGCCAGGGATACTCCTTGGAGGACCCGGCCATCGGACTCCCTACGGTCCAGCACGCCCACGACCTGGGAGTCAAGGTCTTCGTTTCCCACAAGGGCCTCCCGCTCGTCAACTTCGACCCGACCTTCAACCATCCTGACGACATCGTGGCGATCTCACGACAGTTCCCGGACATGGAATTTGTCGTGTACCACGGGGCCTGGGATCCGTCCCACATCGAAGGCCCGTACGACCCGAACGCCACCATTGGGATCGACAGCTTGCTGGCCGCGCTCGACGGTCACGGCGTCCCGCCGAACGACAACGTATGGGTCGATCTGGCAACGGTGTGGCGTCAGCTGCTCACCCAACCCGACCAGGCAGCCCACGCCATTGGGAAGTTGCTCAGCCGAGTGGGACAGCAAAGGGTCATGTGGGGAACAGATGCCATTTGGTACGGCAGTCCCCAACCACAGATCATGGCGCTGCGGGCGTTTCAGATCACCGCCGAGTTCCAGGACCTCTACCACTACCCGGCATTGACCAACGAAGTGAAAGCTGCCATCTTCGGCCTCAATGCGGCCGAACTGTTTGGTATCGATCCGGCGGCTACTCGTTGCGCACTGGTAACGGACCCTCTTACGGCAAACATCCAAGAAACGGCCCAGTTGCGCAGCGATGGTGCGCTCCCGTCTGCATGGAGTCCTCACGGGCCGACGACACGCCGTCAAGTCCTCGATTGGCTTGCGTCGTCCACAACGAAGTGGGTGCCCTCGTAGGGGACGCGAACAGGCGAGGCTGCGGGCGAGCCCTCCGGGATTTGCTAGAACCCTCTGAAATGCTCCCCCGGTGATCGTGGCAGTGAGAAGTTGCAAGGATTTTCGTACCTCGGTTCAATCGCTTCAGTGAGTTGGCTCGATGCGTCGGGGTTCGGCACGCTGGGCGGCATCCGAATATGGTGAACCTGAGAAGTACGACAGGGAGGAACCTCATGGCAAAGTACCTACTCGAAGTGAACTACACCCTTGATGGAATCAAGGGACTGAAGTCCGAGGGTGGCTCCGCCCGCGTCGCTGCTGCCACCGAGGCAATCGAGGGACTTGGGGGAAAAATCGAGTCTTTCTACTTCGCCTTCGGAGATACGGATGTCTATGTTGTCGCTGACTACCCGGACAACGTCTCGGTGGCTGCGGCTGCGCTTGCCGTGAGCGCCGGCGGTGGGGCCAGGGTGCGGACAACGGTCCTTCTCACTCCTTCTGAGATTGATGCCGCTGCCGCCAAGAAGACGACTTATCGGCCGCCCGGTGGCTAAGCGGTGCTGATCGACCTGAGACGATACGGCTGTCCCGGTTCTGGACTGCCTCAAAGCATGCAGCCAACCACGCCGCAGTGAGCCACCGAACCGGCGGGCGGGTACGGTTTGCCTAGGCTGCACAAGGTGAAGCACGCCGGCCCAGACGCACTCGATCGCGTCGAGTCCCGTCTGTCTGAAATCAGTGCCATCTCGGGATTAGTCGAGAAGAAGAGGGGTATCTTCTACCGGGAGTCGGCGGCGTTCCTACACTTCCACGAGGATCCATCTGGGCTGTATGCAGACGTCCGTCTGGCCAAGGACTTCGATCGCTACCGTGTCGAGACTGCCAGCGAGCGCTCCGAACCGTTGCGACTGATTCGGTCAATCTGACGCCCCCTTGCACGCTGGGGCATCCAGCGACGACGTACGACGCTCCGAGCTATCAAGGGGTTGCCGCAGAGACATGCGGTAGGGCAAGGATCAACTGGAGCGGCTCACCTGTCTCCTGGCCCAGAGCGCGGCGAGCGAATGCAGCGAGGGCCTCTTCGTGGGCAACGTACGACTCGGCGATCTCACGCTCGGTCTCGTCCGAGGCGAACTGGACCAACTGGCGGTACTTGGCGAGGAACTCCGTGGTGATCGCTTCGAACGAGCCGAGGAATTCCTCCCAGGTGATACCGGCCACGGCGTCGGCCAGCTCAGCGGCAGTTGCCACCGTCGTGGCGGTGTCGCCACGGTCAAGCGCCCGCCTCTCGAAGATCGGTTCAGCCAGTTCCTTCGTCGCCCGCTCAAGGAGCGTCAGCACCTCTAGCTGGTGGCGATGATCCGGATCGCCTTCACGTTCGGCCAGCGACCCGAAAAGGACCTCGCCTAACACTTCGCCTTGGTAGGACTCTACCCAGAGTTCGGAGACGCTCATGCCCGTACTGTACGAGGCTGTCGTGACCCGTGCTACCGCACGTCCATCCTCGGAAAAGGGTGCGCGAGCGGGACAGCGGTACTCGACGCCTGTCGCTCGGAGCGGTCGGGATGCCGTCAATCCTGACCAAAATCGGCATGCTTTCCGGCTGACCGCCGTATCCCCACCCTCGTGCCATCATTTCGCCGTGGGCGAGTCCTGGGAGATCTGCAACTTCTCCTTGTTTCTTCCAGGAGGACAGGTTCGCTCTGAAGTGCCTGCGCTCTTGCGCCATTTGGCCGATCACCTCGAAGAGTTCGGACCGATCGAGGAGCGGGACCTCGTCATGCGAACAGACGTCACCGCTGAGGGATACGGGCACCACTTCACCGTGTACTTCCACACGAAGACTCAATCCGAGGACCAAGGTTCAGCCCAGTCCGTCAAGAGTCCTGGTTAGGCGCTCGGAGTGACCCCTAATCGGCATGACGGCGAGCCAGGAGGTGCCTCCCCGACTCGGTGAACGGGGGCACCGGAACCGGTTGGTTACCCAAAATACTTTTGTTCAGCGCTCCCATGGAGCAGGGCGGGTGACTCCTCCTGGCGTCCACGCTGAAGTAGGTGGAAGTGTCGACCGGTGATTGGACAGCGGGGGGACTGGGATTGACCAGCTCCGGCCCATCGATTCGGCTATCAGCGTCATTGCTTCGCGTTGATCAAGGACGCCTGTATCGACCTCAACGTCGTAGCGCACACCTGCGTGGACCGACTCGGCCTGATGACGAGCGATGCCCGGCAGTCGGCTCCCTCGTCGGGCCTCCCGTTCTGCTGCGATCTCTGGGTCGCAGCGCACACCTACCCAACACACATCCAAGCCCTTGAGGGCGTCATTCCACCGTTCTTGATCGGCGACCCCTTCAAGTGTCAGGTCGTCAAGCAGCACATTTACACCACTGCGGGCAAGAGAAGCCACGGCGATTTGGAATCCCGAATAGAGCGACATGAAAAGCTCTCCGCGAGTGATCACGCCCTCGTGCACCCAGACGCCGTCGACATCGTTGATCAACTCTGGTGGCAATGTCCAAATCAGGAGATCGATTCCGAGGAGCAGCCAAGTATCGGGTAACGCGGATTGAAGGCCGCGTCCCAGAGTGGTCTTTCCCGCGCTCGATCCGCCGTTGAGAATGATGACTCGACCGGGCTTATTGTCGACCCCCGTCACCCTGTGGACCGTAACATTCTCCTGGAATGAATTGGTTCCCTGAATTCAATAGTGGCAGTCACAAGATGACACCGAGCTGGGCAAGGGCTTTCTCGTAGCGAGCGATCCGCTCGGCGTTTCCGGCTGACTCGGGTGTACGACGGTTATTAGCTAGGTTCTGCTGCAAATCAATGATCTTCACGCGTCGTGCTACGTCGTGTGCGGAGAGCCGCTCGATGTAGTCGTCGTACGATTCGTTGGATCGGTGCGTCAGGCGATCGATCGCAGTCACGACATCATTTGGGAAGCCACCATCAACCAGGTCACGAAGGTCACAGTCGGTGTCCTCGACAACGTCGTGCAGGACGGCAGCCATCTGATCTACTGGGTCAAGGAACTCGATCATCACTCTCAATGGATGGAAGATGTACGGCTCTGTCCCCGGCGACGGGTAACGCTGCCCTCGATGGGCCTGCACGGCGAGGACGATTGCATCTTCGACAGAAGCGGTCACTCCGTCATGATATGGCGAGGAGACGTGGCCGCTAGGCCCACGGGCTGCCGGCGGAGTCTCCATCTGTGCTCGGGGACACCGCCGTCAGTCAGACGATCAGCAGTCCTCTAATCATCACGCGGTTCCGTTCGACCATCCAAGCGGAGCTGGAGCAGGACGAGATCCAACCACCGACCGAACTTGGCACCGATCTCGGGCATGCGGGCCACCTCGACGAAGCCGAGTCGCTTGTGGAACCGAATCGACGCCTCGTTCGAACTATCGATAGCGGCGACCATCGTGTGTTTGCCGCTTTCCCGCGCTTGGTCGACGAGAGCGCGCATTAGGTCCCGGCCAACACCCGAACCCCATCGGTCCTCGCGCACGTGGATCGTGTGCTCGACGGTGAACCGGTAGCCCGGTCGCTTCGCGACGTCGCGGAACCACCCGAAAGCCGCGACGCCCACGACTTCACCCCGCTCTTCGGCTATCAGAACCGTCTCGTGCTCATCCAACCACTGCAGGATGCTGCCCGCAGTCTGCGGCGTATCGGTCCACTCGATCGTCGTCATGGCGAGAAACGCGTTCAGGAGCGACGCAATCGCGACAACATCTGCGGCAGTGGCCGGCCTGACGATCACCCGACGATTCTCGCAGACAAGGAATCGCTGGCAAAGACACCTCGACATCCACGCCCCCCCGGACACACGACGACCTCCGGCTGGTCCGCCGACATCGTGCAGTTGATAACCGCCAAGCACAACCAGACCGATTACGGCACCGAGAGGCCGATCAGAACCTGTCTCGCTCCGACCGACTCAACCGGCGCCCCCAACGTGCCCAGTGGGTCACCCTCCCTGGTCCGGGGGCAGCTTGGACGCGGCTGTACGACGATGGAGAAGTTCAGCGGTTGCCCAGCACGACCGTACGGGCCAATTTGTCGTGGAGCGTTTGATTCCTTCGGTCCCAAATCGGCCACAGGTAGTCGACTAACCAGCCGAATGGGAAAATGGCAATAACTAATGCTGACCCGACGCGGATGGAGCCTTTCATGACGCCGACAGGGTAGGTGCCGTCCGCTGCGTTGGAGCCTCGAAGTCCAAGCCAACGCATTCCTGGCGTGGCGCCGAACGAACCGATGAAGAGTGCACCGTAGATGAACTCGACCCCAATGAACTCCCAATAGAGGAAAAGAGGCCCTACGTTGATCTTGGCCCCGATGATGACAGGTAGGAGAAAGAACAGGAAGAACACGATGATCGCGTCGATCAACCTGCCTCCGAATCGGACGAACCAGCCAGCAAGGGCGAACCGGCTCGGGGGGCGACGAGATCCAGAACCAAGAGTTGGGATCTCCTCGTTACCCGAGCCAGGTCGCGTGCTCTGGCCACTCAAAGGAGCAGTCAACTGCTGATGTATGGTGATTTGAGCAGGAGCCGACGGGTGCATCTCTGGCGGGTACCACTGCCCATTTGAGGCCAGCCACGATCCGGGTGGCCCCGGGGATCTCGGGGCTTGCGATCGGAAAGCGGGCAGCGGCAAGTTCTCAGGCGGATACCATCTCCCGTCTGACGCGATCCACCAGCCGGGTCCCTGCGATGCGTCACTCATCCCACTCCTCTTGCTGAGGGGAGGGTAGCAGGGAGCTTGTTGATTGCGCATGAACGATCCGCAGACGCGCATGCCGGGGAATAGCGCTGCCGCCCCATGATCGGAGATCGGCGGTCGTGAGAGGTCCGATTGGCCCAACATGCAGACACCGGTAAGGTGCGTTCGTCCACTCAAACAGAGGCCCAGCCATGAGCCAAAGTAGTTCCGACAGAGGGTCCTCGAACCAGACGGGGGTTTCGACCTTGATCGCCAATGACGCCTCTGTTGGGCGCTGGGTCCTCGACCCGGAGAGCTCACGCGTTGAGTTCCACATCAAGCATTTCTGGGGTGCGATCACTGTGCACGGCTCGTTCAGCAAGGTCAGTGGAGAGGGCAGCATCAGCTCGAGCCGGGCGATTACCGGCCAGCTGGTTGTCGACGCAGCATCGCTTACCACCAAGAACAAGAAGCGGGACGCGCATTTGCGCTCGGCCGATTTCTTCGACGTTGATCACCACCCTCACGTCGTCATGACTGTGACGGATGCCAAGCACATCGATCCGGCAACCTTGACCTGCCAAGGGACGCTCGAAGCGGCAGGTCATGTCAGGCCGATCGCATTTTCGGTAGATGTGAAGGAGGTCGCTGACCAGGCTGTCACCCTGCGTGCTGAACTGGCAATCGACCGCACCGAGTTTGACATGACGTGGAGCCCACTCGGAATGGCATCCAAGATGGCCCGCGCCATCGTCGTCGCGCGGTTCGTGCGCTCCTGAGTTCCAAAAGCGGCCCCCTCCTTCTCGATGGTCGGGGGCACCCGAGGCTCAGGAACGATAACCATGCGAAAGCAACGTCCCAGGAGCACCGTGGAAGGCTCTTGCGGCGGGGTCAGCATCTAACCAGTGTGCCTTCGGGTTTACGCGTCCCCGGGACGGCATACCTACCAGCTGGCGCCTGCTGGGATCCTCGGACCTCACCTAGGCCACCTGACAGCAACCCGGAGCAAACGCCGATGCCCCCAGCCGGCGCGAAGCTGGCTTTGTCGGAGGGGGGAAGCCATGTCTGAGGGTTACAAGCGGCAGCAGTCGGAGCGTCTCGACGAAAGGGAGCAATCCCTCAGTCGGGGATGGATGGACTTGGCGGCATGCCGGGGTAACCCCGAACCGTTCCTCGCCAATCGTGGCCGCACGTATCGGCAAGCTCGAGCGATCTGCGCCGGGTGTCCGGTGCGAACCAAGTGCCTCGACTTCGCCGTGGCGGGTGGCCGAGACGTGATGGGCTACTGGGGCGGAACGAGTGCAAGGCAGCGACAGTGGTTGCGGGCCCGGCGTGGGGCCGCGGCGTAGAGGTCATGCTCATGGCGATCATCTGGCGTAGCCAGAGCGGCGGCATCGCCACCTTTTAATACAAGGATGGTGCCAGGACCTCCTAACCGGTGAGTCAAGATGCCGCCCGGTCGACCGCGGAGCAGGCCTTTGGCAACGAGCAAGCGTTGGTCGAGTTCGACGGAGGATGTCGCTGGGCGAGGCGTCCCCTGGCCAGAGACTCACGCCTGAGGGCTGCTCTTACGTTCAGTCGGGGCCACCCACCTGCCTGAGGTCGCCCTTTCCTCGGCCGAGTTGGCCCTTCGTCGGGCGGCGCCTCTACGCCCGATCGGTCGGCACTCTGCGGCCTCCCCTCACTCGGACTCAAATCCGCCGTGACGCGGGGGGGTCCGTGAAGAGGACCGCAGCCGGGTCACAGGAGTCTTACGTCTGGTACTGGCGCCAATACGGCAGTTCCTCGTGCCGCTTCTCCAGCAAGATGAACACTGTGCCCCACGGGTCTTGGAACCAGGTCGTCCGCAAGCCCGCTACTTCAGCGATGCTTGGAGTAATAAATCGGATACCGCGCCCTTCCAGCTCATTTCGAGTGCCTTCGATGTCGTCGCAGACCAATCCAACGTGGGTCAGACCCAGGTGTGTGATTGCAGGCCTCCCTGACGGACTCGCGGGGATCCCGGCCTCGGGGTATTCAACGAGTTCGAGCACCTGATCGTCGTGGCCAAGCCCAACGATTGCGGCCTTTACCACCACCGGGGGCGGGAGGAGTTCTCCCATATCCCGCTCTATCGCTTCCCCCGCCATCCGATAGGGAGGCGACAGGACCGAAAGTCCTAGAACCTCGGAATACCAGCGGGCGGCCTCCTCGACGTCAGGAACACATACTGCGACGTGTGCAAACCCAGTGAGCATGCTCTGAGCGTAAGCCCGCTACGTGGGCTGGGGTAACTCTGACCGCTTGCCCTCCCGCCCCCCCGACCTCCCCGCGTCCCGGTGCGAGGGGTCGGGGCCTCCGCGTCCGGGGTCGGCGCGCCGCGGGCGACGACCGGGACGCCGGTCGGCGCCCTGGGGCCGGCGTACGCGGTGCTTGCGAGCTTGCCGTGCGAGCGTGGTGCCTCAATCCCAGACCCGTGCGGTACGCCTACGAAGTGCCCCGCGGTGTCTGAATTCAGTGACCAACAGTGCCCCTCGGTGCGCCCCTCGGGATTCGAACCCGAAACCTGCGGATTAAGAGTCCGTTGCTCTGCCGTTGAGCTAGAGGCGCACCGGGAAGTGTAGGCGATCGGGCTGTCCGATCCATACCCTCAGCCTCTGGGTCAGCTATCGCCCCGAGTATCCTGACCCGAGCGCCAGAGTGTGGGAGGCCAGGGCCGATCGTGCCGGTGAGCGGGTCCTTGGACCCCGACGGAGGGTCCACCGACCGGGACCTGAGGGACATGGCGATCGGTTACGAGATTGAGGAGAGCAAGTGAGCGGACATGGCCCCGATCCCAGCCGTCCGCACCCGGTCCGGGCGCTTCGGATCGCCGCTCTTCTCAAGCAGGTGCCCGTGGCAGAATCGCTCGAGCTCGGGCCCGACGGCCGGCTCCGGCGCGCGGGCGCGGCCCTCGAGATGAATGCCTACTGCCGACGGGCCGTCTCGAAGGGAACAGAACTGGCCGGGCTCTCCGGTGGGTCGTGCACGTTGTTCACTCTAGGTCCGGAGTCGGCTGAGGACGCGCTGCGCGAGGGCATCGCCTGGGGGGCCGACGACGGGGTCCACCTCTGCGACAAAGCCTTCGCCGGCTCCGACACGCTGGCCACGGCCCGGGCCCTGGCTGGCGCGCTGGACCTGGAGGGCCCATTCGATCTGATCCTCGTCGGGCGGAACTCCATCGACGGGGACACGGGGCAGGTGGGCCCGGAGGTTGCCGAGCTGGCCGGGCTGCCGTTCGCCAGCGGGGTCCGACAATTCGGGTTGGTCGGCGAGCGGCTGCAGCTCCGGCTCGAGCACGATGACGGTTGGAGCGAGGTGGAGCTGGATCTGCCGGCGGTGCTGTCGGTGGCCGAGCGACTGTGCGAACCGTGCAAGGTCGAACCGGAGGGACGGCGTGCGGTGTCCGCCGATCGCCTACGCCGCCTCTCGGCCTCTGATCTCGGCTCGGGTCCCTGGGGGGACGCCGGCAGCCCGACCAAGGTAGGGGCGATCCGGACTTTGCACCATCAACGGATGACCAGGGTCCTGACCGGCGACCTGGTGGCGCAAGTCGCTGAGGCGGTGGGGCTGATGGGCGAGCGGGGCGCATTGACCCCGGGCCAAGTGCCGGACGCCGGTGCGGCGGACCTGGCAGAGGAAGCCGCGCGGTCGCAGTCCTCCAGCGTGGCGATCGACGTCGCCTCCGACCCGTCCGATGGTCGGCCGCCGTTGGGCGTGGTCGTGATCGAGCCTGGACGTCCCCGGGTCGGGGCCGAGCTCCTCGGTGCCACCGCCCGCCTGGCGGCCGGGGTCGGGGGGTGGGTGGTGGCCGTATGTCCACCAGGAACTGTCGGCACCGCGCGATTGGGCGATCTCGGCGCGGACGAGGTCGTCCACCTGACGGGAGGTGGAACCGCCGAGGACGTGGCGGCTGCGCTGGTCGGATGGTCCAACGAGCGTTCCCCCTGGACGATCGTCGCCCCAAGCACGGCCTTCGGCCGGGAGGTGGCCGGCCGAGCGGCCGCCGCGCTGAGCGCGGGACTGGTCGGGGATGCGATCGGCCTCGAGGTTGTCGACGGTGTTCTGGTCGCCGCCAAGCCGGCCTTCTCGGGTGCCCTGATTGCCGACATCACCTGGACGTCGCCGGCGCAGCTCGTCACGGTCCGACCCGGTGTCCTCCCGGTCCCGGCGCCGCGCCGGCACGACGCCCAGCGCTCCGGGTACCGGGGGCCGTCGCGAGGCCGGGTGCGGGTGGTGTCAGAGGGTCGTGACGACGACGTTGAGGTCCTGGCCCGGGCCGAGGTCGTGATCGGGGTGGGTAGCGGGGTGCAGCCCGACGAGTACGAGCGCCTCAGCCCGTTGGCGGCGATCCTCGGCGCCGAGCTGGCGGCGACCCGGAAGGTCACCGACAAGGGCTGGGCTCCGAGAGCCCGTCAGGTGGGGCTCACCGGGCGGAGCATCGCCCCCCGCCTCTACGTGGCCCTCGGCCTCTCGGGGAAGTTCAACCACATGGTGGGAGTTCGGGCCGCCGGCACCATCTTGGCCATCAACTCAGATCGGGAGGCGCCGGTCTTCGGCTTCTGTGACATCGGGCTGGTGGGGGACTGGCACGATGTCCTGCCCGGTCTCGAAGAGGCCCTGCGGCAGCACACGGCGGGTGTGGCCAAGGCGGGTGTGGCGGTCGATCCGAGCGTCGGCTGAGCTCGGTATCGGGACCATCGGGAGCGGCGACCTCGAAGGGTCTGACGACACGGCAGCTCAAGGGAGTGATCGGGCTGTACGTGCTCCGAGTCGGCTCCCGGGGGGTCGACTCCCCGCTGGACCGGAACCGACGGGCCCCGACCGAGTGGGCCCGGAGATCTCGGACCTCGAGATCGACCCCTGGTCGGGCTGATGTGCCGCAGGGCCCGACGTTGGTCCGGAGCCCGGGTCCCTCAGGCGAGGCCGAAGATACGCGAGGCGTTCCCGCCAATGATGCGGGCCCGCTCGTCGGCGGCAATGTGCCCCATCATCTCCTCGATCACCTTGCGCGAGTAGGGCCAGTCGTTCCCGTGGTGCGGGTAGTCGGTCGACCACATCATGTTGTCGACGCCGACGGCGTGCCGGGTTGCGATTCCGGCCCGGTCGGTGATGAACGTCGCCGACAGGTTGCGCCGCCAGTAGAACGACGGTGGCTGGGCGATGGGGAGGTCGCCCCAGCTCCGGTTGCGCCAGTAGCGGTCGTCCATCTGCTCGACGAAGTGGGCGATCCAGCCCACGCCTGTCTCGATCAGGACGATCTGGAGCTTCGGGAACCGCTCGAAGACGCCGGTGAAGATCAGCTGGGCGACCGTGCTCGGGACGGTGGAGAACACGCCGGCCAGCCCTCCCACCGCCTTGGCGTTGGCCTTGGCCGCCTTCCCCCCGTAGATGTCCCTGCGGGTGCCCTCCTGGGCCGTACCGCCGGCCCGGGCGGGGCTCGCCGTCGCGGCCTCGCGGGTCGCCTGACGGGCCCGCCGGGAGATCACGTTGATGTGGATGGCGACCGGGATCGTGGCCTCCTCGGCCACCGCCCAGAAGGGATCATCGGCGTCGGACAGGGAGTCCTCGCCCGAGGGCCAGTTGGAGATCACCACCCCCTTGAACCCGTTGGCCACCGACTTGTGCAGGTAGTCGACGGCGTCGTCGATGCCGGTGGAGGGTATCTGGGCCAGGCCGACCAGCCGGCTCGGGTCGGGTGCGCAGAATTGCTCGGTCAGAAAGGAGTTGTAGGCGTCGACACCGGCCCGCACGAACTCGTCGTCATTGTCCCCCAGGAAATGCCCGATGGTCCGCTGGGGCGCGAACACCAGGCAGGCGTCGACCCCGTCGAGGTCCATGTCCTTCAGGCGCTCGGCCCCGTCGTAGCAGCCGGGTCTGGCTTCGTCGTACGTCACGCCGGTCCAGCGGAACTCGTCGTAGGGTTTGCCCGGGGTAGCCACCAGGCCGATGGGGTCCGGGTCACTAGCCCCGGCGAAGAGCCACGCGTCGCCGCCCTCCTCGTCCTTCACCAGCCGGGGCGCCTTGTCCAGGTGGCGGGTGGGCAGCCACGTCCGCCATATGTCGGGCGGCTCGAGGACGTGGGTGTCGGCGTCGACGATGCGGAAGATGGGCATTGCGACGAACTCCTCGATGCTGGCCCCGGCCGTCGCCGGCCGGGGCGTTGGGCCGGGGGAACCGGCCCGTGGGCCTCGGCACCGATCCGAACCCGCTGCCCGGGCCGAGGGTACAGGACACTGACACCGGTGTCAGGTGGGTGTGTAACATCGGGCGACTTCGGCCCGGCCCACCCGGCCCCGGCCGCCCCGACCCGAAAGGTGTCCGCCGTGGACCTCGAGTTCACCGACGACCAGGAGGAGCTGCGCCGATCGGTGCGGGACTTCTTGGACCGGGAGTGCCCAACCTCGGTGGCCCGGCGGGTGGTCGAGACCGGCGAGCCGGCCGCCGACTTGTGGGAGGCGATGGTCAAGCTCGACTGGCCGGCCCTGGGCCTGCCCGAGGACTGCGGGGGCCTCGGTCTCTCGTTCGTGGAGGTCGCCGTGGTGCTCGAGGAGCTGGGGGCCCACATCGCCCCGGGCCCTTACCTGGCGACGGTGACCCAGTTCGCGCCGGCCGTTCGGGAGGCCGGGACTCCCGAGCAGAGGCAGCGCTTCCTGGGCCCGGTGGCCGCCGGTGCGGTCACCGGCGCCCTGGCGGTGGCCGACCACCCCCGCCGCTGGCGGCCGTCCGACGTCACGGCCACCGCCGAGCCCGCTGACGGGGGGTGGGTGCTCCGGGGCCGCAAGCCGGCGGTCCTGGCCGCCCGTGACGTGGACGAGGTGGTGGTGGCCGCCCGCACGCCGGGCCCCGGCGGGGCCATCGGCCTGTTCGTCGTGCCCGGTGCCGACCTGGTCATCACCCCCGAGCACTCGCTGGACATGTCGCGTCCCCTGGCCACCATCGACCTGGACGGGGTCGCGGTGGCGGCGGACCGGGAACTCGGGCGGACAGGGGAGGACGCCTCGGCGGCCCTCGCCCGGGCGGGGGAGGAGGCGGCCGTGGCCCTCGCCGTCGAGACACTGGGGACCTGCCAGCGCCTGTTCGACATGGTTGTCGCCTACGCCAAGGAGCGCCGGCAGTTCGGGGCGCCGATCGGGAGCTTCCAGGCGGTCAAGCACAAGATGGCCGACCTCTTCGTGATCATCGAGCGGGCCCGGGCCCTGACCTACTACGCGGTCGCTGCGCTGGCTGAGGACGACCCGCGCCGGACAATGGCCGCCGCGATGGCCAAGGCGGCGGCCGACGACTGCCAGCGGCTGGTCTGCCAGGACTCGATCCAGACCTTCGGGGGGATCGGCTTCACCTGGGAGCACGACGTGCACCTCTTCGTGAAGCGGGCCCGGACCACCGGTTCCCTGTTCGGCTCGTCGGCCGAGCAGCGGCTGTTGGTGGCCGAGCAGCTCAACCTGACCCCCCGGGCCTGAGGGGCGGCCGGGGCACCGGCGCGGCCCGGGCGGGTCCGCCCGGGCCGGTCAAAAACGGCCATCAGAGGGAATTGGGCCGGGCCCGCTCAGGACGGGCCTGGCACCTCGAGCACCGTGGCCGAGCCCATCCCGCCGCCGGCGCAGAGCGTGCCCACCCCGACGCCCCCGCCGCGCCGGCGCAGCTCGTGGATGAGGGTGACCAGAATGCGGGTCCCCGAACAGCCGACCGGGTGGCCCATGCCGACGGCCCCGCCGTTCACGTTGACGATGTCGTGGGGGAAACCCAGCTTGCGGGCGCAGGCGACCGACATCGAGGCGAAGGCCTCGTTGATCTCCACCAGGTCGACGTCGGCCAGGCCCAGGCCCCCCAGTTCGAGGGCTCGGGGCACGGCGACGGTCGGGGCGAGGCCGGTGCGGGAGGGCTCGATCCCGCACGAGGCCCAGGAGCGGACCACGGCCAGGACCTCGAGGCCCTTGGCGTCGGCGTAGTCGCGGTCCACCACCACCATCGCCGCGCCGCCGTCACCGATGCCCGAGGAATTGCCGGCGGTGATGGTGCCCTCGGGCCCGGTGAGCGAGGGCAGCTTGGCCAGCTTCTCGGGGCTGGTGTCGCGCCGTGGCTGCTCGTCGACGGCGAAGGTCACCGTCTCCCCCCTCCCCGCCGGCACCTCCACCGGCACGATCTCGGCGGCGTAACGCCCGTCGTCGGTGGCCGCGACCGCCCGGATGTTCGAGTGGTAGGACCACTCGTCCTGCTCCTCACGGGTGATGCCGCACTCGTTGGCCGTGTTCTCGCCCACCGTGATGAGCATGTTCATGTTCGGAGCGTCGTCGCTGTCGGGGTGGCTGGGCGGCAGGTACCGGTTCACCCCGCCGAAGGGGAAGGGTGACTTCTCGAACTGGAGAGGGGAGCGGGTCATCGACTCGATCCCTCCGGCCACGACGACCCGGGCCATACCGCTGCGGATCTGGGCGGCGGCGTCCTGGACGGCCATCATCCCGGTGGCGCACTGGCGCTGGACGGCCACGCCCGGCGTGTCGATCGGCAGGCCGAGGTCGACGGCGATGTAGCGGGCCGTGCAGCCGCCGCCCTGGAGCACCTCTCCCAGGATGAGGTCGTCGATGTCCCCGGGGTCCACGGTCGTGCGCGAGAGCACCCCGGATACCGTCGCCTTGCCGATCTCGGCCAGGCTCAGCGCGGCCAGGCTCCGCCCGACCCGGGCGATCGGGGTCCGTGTCGCCGCCACCACCACTGCATCGGCCATCGGGCTCTCCTCTGTGCTCGCTCGGTGCCCGGCTCAGGCCGGGACGAAGACCGGGATGGTGAAGTCGTCACTGATCGGCATGAACCGGACCATCAGGGCCATCCCGACGCTGAGGTCCTCGAACGGGGTGTCCACGACGTTGGTCATCATGCGCGGGCCCTCGGCCAGATCGACCACGGCGGCGACGTAGGGGACCCGCTCCTTGAACGGCGGCATGTCGTTGCTGTAGATGACCGACCACGTGTAGAGGGTGGCCTCCCCGCTGGCCTGGTGCCAGACGACCCGCTCACTCCAGCACTTCGGGCAGAAGGGCCGGGGGTAGTACGAGTACTCCCCGCAGTCCTCGCAGTGCCGGATGAGGAGCCGCTCCTGCTTGGCCGCCTCCCACCATTCGAAGGTGTCGCCCTCGGGCGTGGGGAGGTCGAAGCGGACGGTGCTCACCTGTGCCGAACCCCCTTGACGGGCCCCAAGTCGGGGCCCGCACGTCGTCGTTCCTGCGTGCGGTGCCCGGATTGACCCCCGGGCGACCATCGGCCATGCTGCAACGAACCTGACACCGGCGTCAACTTTCGCCGGTTCCGGTCATGGACCAGGAGGGTCGATTCAGCATGGGCGCAGGGCAGCGACGGGCCGCCGTTGGCCGGGGAGCGGTCCGGGCCGGCCGGTCCGGGCGCTCCTGGGCGACCGCAGGCTAGGTCCTCGTGCTGCTCCCCGAGACGCTGCGCCAGATGGCCGGGTCCTTCGGCGACGAAGTCGCGTACTCGGTGGTCGACGGGGGCTCGCTGACCTTCACCGAGTGGGACGCCGGCGCGAACCGGCTGGCCCGGGGCCTCATCGAGGCGGGGGTCGGGCCGGACGACCGGGTGGCGCTCCACCTTTCGACCGGCAACGCCCTGCGCTGGATCGTGGCCTACGCCGCCATCCACCGGGCCGGCGGGGTGGCGGTGCCCCTCAACCCCCGACTGGCCCCGGCCGAGGTGGGCCACATGCTGGGCCACGCCGGGGCCCGGGGGGTGATCGCCGACGGGCCGCTGGTCGACCAGGATGCGGCCCTGGGCGGCGCCCGGGGCGCGGCACCCACCGTCGCCCTGGTGGTCGACGCGACGAGCGGGGCGACCCCCGGCGCCCGGCCACCGGCGGCGCCAGGGTCGTTGCGGCTCCTCGGCTGGGAGGCGGCATCGAGCCCCGACGCCGGCCACGTGCAGGTGCCGCGGGTCGACGACGACCTGGCCGACATCCTCTACACCTCGGGGACCACCGGTCGACCCAAGGGGGTGGCGGTGCGCCATGTGAACGCCTCCCTGGTGCCGCCGATGGCCCCGTCCTGGAGTGGGGGGGCCTGGCTGCACGCCAGCCCCATGTTCACCTTTGCCGGGCTGGCCTTCGTCTACAACCCGATGAAGCTCGGCCTGCGGGGCATCTACATGCCCAATTTCGATGCGGGTCGCTGGCTCGAGGTGGTGGCCGAAGAGCAGCCGGTGGCCGTGTTCCTGGTTCCGGCCATGACCCACCTCCTTCTCGACCACCCCGCTTTCGCCGGGGCCGATCTCTCCTCCATCCAGATCTGTTCCGTCGGGAGCGCCCCTCTGGCCCCGTTCGTGGTCGAGCGGCTCCAGGAGAAGATGCCCCAGGCGATGGTCAACAACAACTACGGGATGACCGAGGCGGGCTCGGTGTACTGCATCACCCCCAGGGGGGAGGCCAAGCGCCGCCCGGGCTCGGTCGGACAGCCCGTCCCACCGGCCAAGGTGCGGATCATCGACGGAACCGGGGAGGAGCTGCCGGTCGGGGAAGTGGGCGAGGTGCGCCTCAAGATCCCCGGGCGCACCCGGGAGTACTTCGGCGACCCGGAGGCCACCGCCGAGACCTGGGTCGACGGCTGGCTGGTGACCGGGGACCTGGGCAAGGTCGACGAGGACGGCTTCCTCTACATCGTGGGGCGAAGCAAGGACGTGATCATCCGTGGCGGCAACAACATCCACGCCACCGACGTCGAGCACGTCATCGTCTCCCATGACGACGTGCTCGAAGCGGCGGTGGTCGGCGCCCCCCACGCGGTACTGGGTGAGGACGTGGTGGCCTTCGTGGTTCTGCGCCCCGGTGCGGTGGCCACCCCCGAGACACTGCGCGCCTACTGCCTGACCCAGCTGGCCGACTATAAGGTGCTGCGCCAGTGGCACGTCGTCGACGAGCTCCCACGAAACGCCACCGGCAAGGTGGTCAAGCCCGAGCTGCGACGCCGGCTCGAGGTCACCCCCCAGGGCGGGGGCTCCTGACCGGCCGCCGCTGACCGGCACCGCCCCGGTCCCACCGCCCGCACCCACCATCGATGCCCCACCAACCCGACCACCCGAGCAGAGGATGACGACGACGTGGACCCTCTTCACGACCTGACCCTGGCCGACGTGCTGCGCGAGCACCGACGCAGCCGGCCCCGCACCAGGGGCCTGGTCTGCGGCGACCAGCGGTTCACCTACCCCGAGTTCGACGAGCGGACCAACCGCCTGGCCAACGCGCTGGTCTCGGGGGGCGTCGGGAGGGGTGACGTGGTGCTGTGGCTCGGCCAGAACTGCCACCGTCTGATGGAGGGGCTGCTGGCCTGCGCCAAGATCGGGGCCGTCTTCTCCCCGGCCAACTGGCGCCAGAGCCCCGAGGAGATCGTCACCCTCCTCGACGACGCCAAGGCGAAGGTCGTCATCTGGCAGGACGAGGAGATCGGGGCGAACATCGTCGCCGCCCGGAAGGCCTGGGGCGGCGAAGCCCTCTGGCTGCAGCACGACGGCACCGGGGCGGTGGTCGAGGGCGAGGGGGCCAGCTACGAGGCCTTCCTGGCCTCGGGGCCGCCCGACGACCCGGGCGTCACGGTGGACCCCACCTCGCCGCTGCTCCAGCTCTACACGGGTGCCTTCGGCGGGGTGCCCAACGGGGCCCTGCTGGCCCACGAGGCGATCCTGGCCCAGGACGTCATGGTGGCGATGGTCCAGCGGATCACCGAGGAGACCGTCTACCTGAATTCGGGCCCGATGTTCCATATGGCCACCCTCATGACCACCTTCGCCACCTTCCGGATGGGCGGCACCAACGTCCTCACCCGTCGGGTCGACGCCGAGGAGCTCTGTCGCATCATCGAGTCCGAGCGCTGCAACTACGGGTTCGTCATGGGCCCGACCGGCGCCGAGATCATGAAGGTGAACGCCGGCGGCAAGTACGACCTCTCGAGCCTCCGGACCTTCGGGGGCAACGAGCAATGGAACGCCATGGTCACGGTGGACGACAGCCCGTGGGGCACCCACCCCGCCGGCTACGGGCAGACCGAGGTCACCGGCATGCTGACGTTCAACGCCCTCGGGATCGGCACCGCCGGCACCAGCGGCCGCCCGTCGCCCCTGGTACAGGTGCGCATCGTCGACCCCGACGGCGACGAGGTGCCCGACGGCGAGACCGGTGAGATCGTGGCCCGTGGGCCCATCGTCACCAGCGGCTATCACGACCGCCCGGAGCTGAACGAGCAGCGTCGGCGGGGAGGCTGGTGGCACACCAGCGACCTCGGCCGTCGCGAGGAGGACGGGTCGATCACCTTCGTCGCCCCCCTGACCCGGATCGTGAAGTCGGCGGCCGAGAACATCTACCCGGCCGAGGTGGAGGGCTGCCTGGCCAAGCACCCGGCGGTCAAGGAGGCGGCCATCATCGGCGTGCCCGACAAGGTCTGGACCCAACGGGTCCTGGCGGTCGTCGTCCTGGCCGACGGCCAGTCGGCCAGTCCCGAGGAGCTGATCGAGCACTGCCGGACCCACATCGCCTCTTACAAGAAGCCGAGCGTCGTGGAGTTCGTCGACCAGCTACCCCGGCAGGGCTGGGCCATCGACTATGACGCCCTGGACGAGCGCTTCGGCGGTGGCGGCTACCCGGGGATGGGCACCGCCGTCCGCTAGCTGTTCTGCCGACGACGGCTCCCCGCCCGGCGGCTTCGCCAGCGGGCCGAGGTGCCGGCTCGGCGCCTCCGGGCCGCCACCCGGTCGGCCTCCCTCCCGTCGGGCGGGGTGGTGAGAGCGTGTCGGGCACCGCGCCGGGCCCACCGCGGTGACCGGATCAGCGGGGACCCCGGGCGCGCCGGGGTCTGCCGGCGACCATACTGACCATCGACGAGGAGCGGGTGGCCGACGCGGAGGACCGGATGCGGACCAGCACCAGTGCGGGGAGCTGGCTCCGTCGACCTCGGGGCGCCCTCTCCCGGGTCATCGGCCTGGCCGCCGTCGGGCTGGCCGCCGGTGGTGTGATCCTCGGGACCTCCGGGCCGGCCGGGCCGGCCACGGCCCCGAGGGTTCCCAACGTCGACCGCTTCGGCACGGTCTGGCTCTGCCGGCCCGGCCTGGCCGCCGACCCGTGCACGGTCCGGCTCACGGCGGCCGTCGTCGGCCCGCACGGTGGTACCGGGGTGCAGCGGGTCCGTGCGGCGAAGAACCCGCCCATCGACTGCTTCTACGTCTACCCGACGGTCAGCCCCCAATCGACCCCGAACGCCAACCTCTCCATCGACCCGGCGGAGACCGCGGTGGCCAGCGCCCAGGCGGCGCGGTTCTCCCAGGTCTGCCGGGTCTACGCCCCGATGTACCGACAGCTGACCCTGAAGGCGATCGGTGGTCACGGGCTGTCGGTCATCAGCGAGGCCACGGCCTACCTCAGCATGCTCGCGGGCTGGAAGGACTACCTGGCCCACTACAACCACGGCCGCGGGGTGGTCCTGATCGGACACTCCCAGGGCGCCGCCCTGCTCATCAAGCTCATCGAGTCCCAGGTCGACCCCAGCCCGGCGCTGCGGTCCCGGCTCGTCTCGGCCGTGCTCCTTGGGGGCAATGTCACCGTCGCGGTCGGCAGCGACGTGGGTGGGAGCTTCCGGCATGTCCCGGCCTGCTCGGGGCCTTCGACCGTCCACTGCGTGATCGCCTACTCGAGTTTCCTCCAGCCGCCCCCGGCCAACTCCCTGTTCGGCCGCCCCGGTGCCGGGGTCAGCGCGCTGAGCGGCCAGGGGGGGACCACCGCCCTCCAGGTGCTTTGCGTGAACCCCGAGGTGGTGGGCGGCGGCCCGCTCCTGCCGTACTTCCCGACCGCACGGTTCCCCGGGGTCATCGGCCAGTCGACCGGCACCGGCCTGTCGCGGCGGACCCCGTGGGTCACCTTCCCCGGCCTCTATTCGGCCACCTGCATGGACGCCGGCGGGGCAAGCTGGCTCCAGATCGACGTCGTTGCCATGCCCGGGGACACCCGTCCGACGGTCACCCAGTCGCTGGGTCCGGCCTGGGGGCTCCACCTGGTCGACGTGAACATCGCCCTGGGCAACCTGGTCGACGCGGTGCGGAGCGAATCGGCGGCCTATGTTCGGGCCACCCCGGGCCGGCGTTGACCGGGCCAGCTGCGAGAGAGGGGCTCCCATGAGGATCGTCGTCGCCTCCGACCACGCCGGGTTCGCCCTGAAGACGGCGGTGGTTGAGCACCTGGCCGGGGCCGGGCACGAGGTGGAGGACGTCGGGACCTTCTCGGAGGAGCCCGTCGACTACCCGCCGATCTGCGCCGGGTGCGCCAGGGCGGTGGTCCACGGCCCGGCCGATCTGGGCATCGTGATCGGGGGGAGCGGCCAGGGGGAGGCTCTGGCGGCCAACAAGGTGCGGGGGGCCCGGGCCGCGTTGTGCCACGACGAGTACACGGCGCGCTTTGCCCGCCTGCACAACGACGCCAACGTGTTGTCGATCGGCGCTCGGATCGTGGCCACCGAGCTGGCGCTCGACATCGTCGACGTGTTCATGGCTACCGCCTTCGAGGGCGGCCGCCATGTCCGGCGGTTGGCGGAGATCACCCAGATCGAGGACGAGGAGGCGGCCAGGGGCTGACGGCGGGGGGCTGCTCGCCCGGCCCGGCCGGCCCGGCGACGGGCGGTCGTCAGCAGACCGATCTCCTGTCTCAGGCGAGAGCGCCCCGGGCGTCCACCGGCCAGGTGGCCACGACCATCCCGTCCCGGACGGCCAGCACCTCGTCCACCAGGTTGACGGCGTTGCAGACGTGGTTGGGCACCACGGTCAGATGCCGGCCGACCTCCGGCGGGGCGTCGTTGCCGGCGCCCAGCTCCACCACGGCGTGGTGCTCGGAGAGGCTGATGACCACCGCCCCGGGGAGGCTCGGGATGATCCCGTGGCCCTCCAGCCAGTCCGGTCGGTCGGCCCCGAGGATCTTGCTCCCCGAGTCGAGCACGATCCGGCCGGGGGCCGGGGCGCTCACCACGGTGGCCACGGCGAACAGGGCGACGTCGGCCGGCCCGCAGGTCCCGAGGGCCACCTGCTGGGCGTCGTTGAAGGCGTAGACCCCGGGGCGCAGCTCGGTCACCCCGGGCGAGGTCCGCCGAGCCGTGGGCGTCGACCCGCCGCTGCGGACCGGGGAGTCGAGGCCGGCCGCCTCCAGCGCCGCCCCGGCAGCCTCCAGGGCCCGTCCCTCGTCATCGGCCGCCCCGGCCGCCGCCTCGGGGGCATAGGCATGGCCCGGAAAGGTGAAGACGCCGCATACGCGCAGGCCGGCCTGCTCGGCCGCCCGGGCCACGACCGCCGCCTCCTCGGGGCGGCAGCCCGAACGGTGGTGCCCCGAGTCCACCTCGACCAGGGCCTCGATGTTCGCCCCTCCCACCCGGGCCCGGCCGAGGGCGGTGGCGCCTTCGGCCGAGTCCACCCCGACCCGCAGGCGGGTCCGTTCGGCCAGCGCACCCAGCCGGGCCGCCCGGTCCCGGTCCGCCCAGACCGGGTAGGCGATGAAGAGGTCGTCGACCCCGGCGCCGGCGAACACCTCGGCCTCGCCCACCGTGGCCACCGAGAGACCCGCGGCGCCGAGTGCCAGCTGGCGGCGGGCCACCTCCACGCTCTTGTGGGTCTTGGCGTGGGGTCGCAGGGCAACCGACCGGCCCCGGGCCTCGGCCGCCATCGAGGCGAGGTTGCGCTCGAGGACCGTCAGGTCGACGACCAGGGTCGGGGTGGTGACGTCGTCGAAGGGCGCCACCTCAGCCCATCGCCACGATGGGGGCGTTGAGCGCGCTGTTGGCCGTCGATCCGTGGAAGTTGGCCCCGCCGAAGGCGAAAACCCCGCCGTCCGACGCCACCAGCCAGTAGCCGCTGGCGTCGGGGAGGGCCCGCATGGCCACGATCGGCCGATTGAGCAGGAGCGATCCGGTCGACCCCCAGAAGGGCGCGCCGAAGGAGAAGATCCCGCCGTCGGCGGCGACCAGCCAGTAGCCACCCCCGCCCGACGCGGCCATCCCCACGATCGGCGAGTTGAGCGGCCGACCTCCCATGGAGCCCGCGAAGGCGGCGTCGCCGAAGGCGAAGATCCCGCCGTCGGCGGCCACCAACCAGTAGCCGTGCCCGTCGGGGGTCCCGGCCATCCCCACGATCGGCGAGTTGAGCGGCCGACCCCCCATCGAACCCTCGAAGTCGGCGTCCCCAAAGGCGAACACCCCGCCGTCGGCGGCCACCAGCCGGTAGCCGAGCCCGTCGGTGGTGGCGGCCATGGCGACGATGGGGGAGTCGAGCGGCCGCCCGCCCATCGATCCCCAGAAGGGCGAGTCACCGAAGGCGAAGATCCCGCCGTCGGCGGCGACCATCCAGTAGCCGGCGTCGTCGGCCGTGTCGGCGAGGCCCACGATGGGGCGGGCGAGCGGGAGGCCCCCGGTCGACCCGTAGAAGGCGGCGCTGCCGAAATCGAAGATCCCGCCGTCGGCGGCCACCAGCCGGTAACCGGGGCCGGCTACGTAGGCCGTCCCGGCCTGGCCCGAATTCGGGTCGACCATGAGCGACGACTCGTCGACCGCCTCGAAGGCGCTGGCCGGCACGGTCTTGAGCTCGGCGATCAGTAAGGCCGGCCAGGCGTTGTCGGCGGTACCGCCGAAGTACCAGTTGCTGCCGTTGTCGGCCAGGATCAGGCCGTAGTGCTGCATCGCCCGGAGGACCACCTGGGCCTGGGGCGAGTAGCCCGAGATGTCGAAGCTGGCCTTCAGCCGGAACCGTGCGCCCATGGGCGGGTAGTTCGGGTTGGCGCTGGCCCCGGCCTTGTGGCGGGCCGGCCAGAGGTAGCTGGTGTCGGTGAGCTGGGCCGTCATGCGGATGGCGTGGGTCACCTGGCCCGACAGGACCTCGTCGTAGCGGAGCAGTCCCGGCAGGATCGGGAGTCCGGCCGCGTCGGCCGAGGTCCACCCGGCCGGCCGCAGCGCGTCGGAGTGCAGGTTCCAGATGGCGCCGGAGCCGGCGGTGGAGCCGCCCGCGGAGTACGAGGCGTTGTAGAGCTCGTAGAGGGTGCAGGTCGCGGGGTTGACCATGATGGCGTGGCGGTCGCCGGTCGAGCTCTGACCGCCCTCGATCGGGGTCTCGGGCCCGAACGGGTAGGGGCCGGGGTCGCTCTCGGTGGCGTAGTCGAAGGCGATGTTGACCAGCGGGTGGGCCGGCGGCACCACGATGTAGGGCATGCCGTAGGGGTTCGACGGGTCTCCCGACGACCCGAAGTCGGGGTGCAGGTCGGTGGTGGAGGCGTCCATGGTGGCGAGCCACGCCGCACTGTGCACCTCGACCGGGAGGTTCGAGATGTCGGTGTTCCAGATGTTGTCGGCCGGGAACATCGGGCAGTTCGGTGCACCGGGCAGCGGGGTCCCGGCCGAAGCCGGCCCGGTCCCGAACGTCGCCCCCGCGACGAGGGCCGAGAGGACGGCGACGGCGGCGCCGGCGTGGGCGGCGGTGCTCCCTCGGACCCTGCCTCGACGCCGTCGGCTCGGCTGGCCCGGCGGCCTGGGTGCTCGTGCCATCGCCGCCATCATGCATTGGCGCCCGGACCCCCGCCGAGAAGGCGTCGTGCCCGGAGGCCCGGGCGCCACCCGATTCGACGAGATCTCCGTCGCCAACCGCGCCGAGGTCACCGTCAACGGAGCCGGGTCGGGTCGGATCCGACCACGATCAGATCGGGCGGCAGCGATCGGCTCGGCCGTGCCCAGGGCCCGTCACCTGCGGTCCCGGTATAAGGTGAAGATGACACTGCTGTCAGCAAAGTCCGGCGGTCCCCGCCGCCCGAACCGGGCCCCGGGGGCCCACCGAGTCCGGAGCGCAGGGAGGGCCATGAACGTCGATCTCGAGGCACTGGCAGGGCCGAGAACCCGCCTGATGGAGGGCGGGACGGTTGACCCCGTCACCGCCGAGGTCATCCGAGGCTACATGGAGACGGTCTGTTTCGAGATGGCCATGTATGTCTCGCGGACGGCGACCACCCCGATCCTGAACCAGTCCAACGAACGGAACGCCACCATCTTGGACGGGAAGGGTCGGCTGGCCGCCCTGAGCGTCGGGATCCCCCAGTTCATGCTCACCTCTACTCTCCCGGTGCGCTTCGCCCTGGACTTCTTGGGGGTGGACGAGTTCCGGCAAGGTGACGTGTTCGTGGCCAACGACCCCTACCACGGGGGGGGCCACCTCCCCGATTACAACGTCTTCGCACCGGTCGTGGTCGACGACCACCTGGTGCTGATCTCGAGCATCCAGTGCCACCATGGGGACACCGGTGGTGCTGTGCCCGGTGGCTACAACGTCACCGCCCAGGACGTGTGGGGTGAGGGCGTCCGCTGGCCGGTGATCAAGGTCCTCGATCGGGGCGTCGAACGGCGCGACGTCCTCTACGCCCTGCAGGTGAACAACCGGCTCGACGGGTATCTCGGGGACATCCGGGCCCAGATCGGGGCGGCCAAACAGGCCGCCGACGAGCTCAAGGAGCTGGTCGAGCGCTACGGGGTCGAGATGATCGAGGCGTCGGTGGACGCCATGATCGACTATGCGGCCCGCCGCTTCGCCGAGGAGGTGGAGGCATGGCCCGACGGCGTCTACGAGGGCGACGCCTACGTCGACCACGACCCGATCGGGAACCCCGACATCCGCCTCCACGTCAAGATCACGGTGCAGGGCCCCAAGCTGACCATCGACTACACCGGGTCGGACGAGCGTCAGGAGCTGCAGGCCTGGTCCACCTACGGCAACACCCGCGGGTACACGGTCGCCCAGATTGCCGCCATGATGGACCCGGAGATCCCCAAGAACGAGGGCTTCTTCAACTCGATCGAACTGATCGTTCCCGAGGGCTGCGTGCTCAACCCCCGGCCCGGACGTCCGGTCAGCGCCGGGACCCACCACCCCGGGGCCGACATCGGCGAGGTGATCGCCGTGACCCTGAGCCAGGTCCTGCCCGACCGGGCGGTCCCCCAGACCTACAAGACCGGCATTCCGACCACCATACGGGGGGTCGACCCCCGCAGCGGGCAGACCTTCATCGACGGGTCGGCCGAGGTCTACGCCGGCTGGTGCAACGCGGCCAAGGGGATGGACGCCTGGGGCGCCGTCAGCGCCTCCTTCGGGAACCTGTGGAAGGCGACGGCCGAGATCAACGAGAGCCTCTATCCCCACATCCAGTGGAGCCGGGACTACCGCACCGACTCAGGTGGGCCCGGCCAGTGGCGGGGGGGCTGCGGGAGCCACTACGTCAAAGAGGTACGGGTCCCGTCGCACGTGTACACCTACGTGGTCGGGATGAAGTACCCGATGCCCGGCATCGCCGGCGGGGGCAAGGGCGAGCCGAACAAATTGACCCTGCGGGCCTTCTCTGACGACCCCTTCGTGGTCCGCCACACCGCCGACTGGGTGCCCATGGCGGCCGGGGACCGGATCGTCTACGACTACGGCGGGGGCGGGGGCTGGGGGGATCCCCTCGTGCGGCCGCCCCAGGCCGTCCTCGACGACGTCCTCGACGAGTACGTCAGCGTCAAGGGGGCGCGACGGGATTACGGCGTCGTGCTGAGCGGATCGCTCGAGGAGCTGACGCTCGAGGTCGACCAACCGGCGACCGAGGCCTGCCGGGCCGAGATGCGGGGCCAGAGGGCGGCGACCCTCCCGGCCGACGGCGCCGTCGCCAACGTGTCGGCCAACGGGCACGGCGCCGCCCCGGCGGGCGGGTGAGCGCCGGCCGCCCCGCCACGCCGTCGTCCAACTCCATCCTCTCGGGCCTGGAGGAGGAGGGCGACCGGGCTGAGCTCCGGGCCCTGGCCCGGGCCGTGGCCGACCGTGAGCTGGCCCCCAACGCCGCCCGGTGGGACGCGGAGGGTGAGTTTCCCGAGGCCAGCTGGAAGGCCCTGGTGCAGGCGGACCTCACCGGCATCACCATCGAGGCGGACTACGGGGGCTCGGGGTTGGGTGACGTCGAGTCGGCCATCGTGCTCGAGGAGCTGGCCCGGGTCGACGTCTCGAGCGCCATCCTGGCCCAGCTGGCCACGAACGGGCCGCCCCGGGTCGTCCAGCACCTGGCACCCGAGGTGCTCAAGCGGCGCTGGCTGCCGCGTTGCGCCGCCGGTGAGCTGTTCATGAGCATCGGGATCACCGAGGCCGATGCCGGCTCGGCCGTCGGCGCCATGCGCGCCCAGCTGACGGCCGACGGCGAGGGCTACCGGCTCAACGCCTACAAGAACTACTCCACCGGGGGCCACCGGGCCGGTGCCTGCCTGGTGTGGTGCCGCTTCCCGGGCAGCGAGGGGAGCAACGGGATCGGGGCGGTCCTGGTCGACCTCTCCTCAGAGGGGGCGAGTGTGGTCGGGACCCACCACAACATGGGTCTGCACGGCCTGACCGAGGCCGAGCTGGCGTTCGACGAGGTGTGGGTCGGGGCCGACGACGTCGTGATCGCCGGGGAACCCTCCAATTCGGACGCCTTCCGCTCCCTGATCGGGCACCTCAACCACGAGCGGTGCGGCAACGCCGCCATGTGCGTCGGCGCCGCCCAGGGCGCCCTGGAGCGGGCCGTCCGGTACCTGAACGACCGGACCACCGGGGGTCGGCGGCTGGCCGATCTGCAGGGACTGCAGTGGAAGATCGCCGACATGGCGGTGGCGCTGGAGGGGGCCCGCCTGCTCCTCTACAAGGCGGTCGGGCTGGCCGAGGCCAACGGGGGCACGCCGCCCCCGATGGAGTCGGCCATGGCGAAGGCCGCCGCCAACCTGGCCGCCAAACAGGTCTGCGACGAGGCGATGCAGCTCCTGGGGGGTTACGGCTACAGCCGTGAGGAGCCGGTCGAACGGGTGTACCGGGACATCAGGGGGCTGTGCTTCGGTGGGGGCACGGTGGAGATCCAGCGCAACTACATCGGCCAGAACGTGCTGCGGGGGCGGAGTCCCTCCGGCCCGGCCTGGCGGAACGGAGAGGGAGCACGATGAGCCAGCCGGCGTCCGACGGACCGGGGCCGTCCCCGGTGGGCCTGCTCGGGGTCGGGGCGGCGCTCCCCTCGGGGCGCCTGGCCGCCGCCGACGTGGCCGTCGGCTGGGGCCAGGCCGGCGGCCGCGGCTCGCTGGCCGTGTGCGGGCCCGACGAGGACTGCCTGACCTTGGCCTGGGCCGCCGCCGGTGCCGCCCTGGCCGCCGCCGGTCTCGCCGCCGCCGACGTCGGTGGCCTGTGGTGGGGGACGGCCCGGCCCCCGCTGGCCGAGGGCCCGAGCCTGGCCTTCCTGGCCGCCGCCGTCGGGCTGGACACGGCGAGCGGCGGCCTGCTGGCCGGCGGCTCGGTGCACGCCGGGATCGACGCCCTGGTGGCCGCCTGGGACGCGCTGGCCGCCGGCTCGGTGGCCAGCGCCCTGGTCATCGCCTCCGACGCCCTGGTCCCGGGCCTGGGCACCGGGGCTGAGAAGGCCACCGGGGCCGGCGCCGTGGCGCTGGTGCTGTCGGCCGACGGTGGGGCGGCGCGCCTGGTCGCCCGGGCCACCCGGGTGCGGCCGCTCCTGGACCGCTACCGGGGCGACGGCCAGGCCGGCACCGGGGACCCCTACGACCCCCGCCTCTACCGCGAACGCGAGCTCCTCCCCTCGGTGGCCTCGGCCGTGGACGCCCTCGGGGACCGGGTGCCCGCCCACGCCCGTTGGTCGTTGCCGGACCCCGACGGCCGACTCGGCAAGGCCGTGGCCCAGGCGGTCGGGGCCCGGTCGGTCTCCTCCGAGGGGGTCTTCCCCCGGGTGGGGGACACCGGCTCGGCCGCCCCGTTCCTGGGCGCACTGGCCGCCCTGGTCGAGCCCGGCCCGGTCTGCCTGGTGGGCACCGGTGGGGGCCGGTCCACCGCGGTGGTGCTCGACGTCATCACCCCGGTGCCCGGGGCCGGACCGGCCCTGGCCGCCCTCGAGGGCGGCGCCGGGGGCACCCGTGCGGTCACCTACGCGTCGGTGCTCCGCTCCCGGGGACAGTTGGTGCCGCTGGCCGACCCGGTTCCGATGGGCGTGCCCCCGGGCAGCGCCGCCTTCGTCCGGGGGAGCGAGGAGATCCTCAGCCTCGAGGGCCGCAAGTGCTCGGTCTGCGGGACCATCGCCGTCCCCCCATCGATCCACCCGGTCTGCATCGCCTGCGGCAACGAGTCGGGTCGGCTCGTGCACCTGGCCCGCTCGGGCACGGTGCAGACCTTCGTGGTGAACCACACGATGCCGCCCCCCTTCGAGGCCCCGTTGCCGCTGGCCGTGGTCGACCTCGACGACGGCTCCCGGGTGATGCTGCAGGGCATGCCCGAGGACGCGGCGGCCCTGGCCATCGGGGACCGGGTCCACCTCGAGCTGCGGCGCTACGCCCTCGAGCGGGGGGTGCCGGTGTACGGCTTCAAGGTGCGACGACGGATCGACCACAATGGTGGTCCCCCGCCGGCCTCGGCGAACGGGACCACGGGAGCCGCCGCCGGGGTGGTGGACCTGGCGGGGGCGCGAAGGGAGCGGTCATGAGCTGGAACCGGGTGGCCGTGGTCGGTGGGGGACTGATCAGATTCGGCGAGCTCTTCGACCAGAGCTACGAGAAGATGGCCCACGGCGCCTTCAGTGCCGCCGTGGCCAGCGTGGACAAGGGCTTCGAGCCCACCCAGGTCGAGGCGGCCATCGTGGCCACCCAGCGGGGCACCCTCTGGGGCCAGGAGGGCATTGGGGGCAACACCGTCCCCACGGCGATCGGGTTGGCCGGGGTGCCCTGCACCCGGGTCGAGAACGCCTGCCCCTCGGGCTCGGACGCCTTCAGGATCGGAGCCATGGTGGTAGCCAGCGGGGTGCACGACGTGGTCCTGGTCATCGGGGTCGAGAAGATGCGCGACAAGTCGACCGATGAGGGACTGCTCTCGCGGGCCGCCGCCGGCCACCCCATCTACAACCGGGCCGAGACGGCGCCGGTGCTCTTCGCCCCCTTCGCCACCCGGCACATGTACGAGTTCGGGACCACCCGCGAGATGCTGGCCAGTGTGGCGGTCAAGAACCACCACAACGGCACCCTCGACCCCTACGCCCACTTCCAGTCCGAGATCACCGTCGAACAGGTCCTGGCCTCGCCCCCGGTCTGCCACCCGCTGCACCTGCTCGACTGCTGCCCCCAGACCGACGGGGCGGCGGCGGTGATCCTGGTCAACGCCGAGAGGGCCCGCGAGTTCACGGACAAGCCGGTCTGGGTGGCCGGCTTCGGGGTCGCCACCGACCACCCCTACCTGCACGAGAAGTCGACCTTCACCGGGCTCCCGGTGACCACGGCGGCGGCCGAGCGGGCCTACGCCATGGCCGGGGTGGGCCCCGACCAGATGGACATGGCCGAGGTCCACGACTGCTTCACCATCACCGAGATACTCGACATCGAGGACCTCGGCTTCGTCGAGAAGGGGAAGGGCGGGGTGGCCAGCCTCGAGGGGGAGACGGCGATCGGCGGACGCATCCCGGTCAACCCCTCGGGAGGCCTGTTGTCCAAGGGCCATCCGATCGGGGCCACCGGGGTGGCCCAGATCACCGAGTGCTACTGGCAGCTGCGCGGTGAGGTCGGCGAGCGCCAGGTGGAGATCCGCCACGGCAACGCCCTCCAGCACAACGTGGGCGGCCGGGGCTCGGGGGTGTCGGTGGTCAACATCCTCACCACCAACAACCCCTGAGCCCGCCCGACGAGCATCTCGTCGATCCGGCCCACCGCCTGGGCACCAGGGGTTCCCCGGGCGGGACTCGGGGTGGGCCGGGACCGTCGGGGACCGGGGGCTTGACTCCGGACCATGGTCCGGGCCTTAGCCTGGACCGGTGGACGTCGTCGAGGCCCTCACCATCAGCGGACTGGCCCGCTCGGCCGGGGTCCCGGTCGAGACCGTGCGCTACTACGAGCGGCGGGGGCTGCTGGAGCCGCCGCCCCGGACCCCGCACGGCTACCGCCAGTACCCCCAGGACGCCGTGTGGCGGCTGGCCTTCATCCTGCGGGCGAAGGACCTCGGGTTCACGCTGGCCGAGATCGCCGGGCTGCTCGGCGGCGAGGGCCGCACCACCGAGGTGGTCACCGCCCGTGCGCGGGCCCGGTTGAGCCGCCTGGACGACGAGATGGCACGCCTGGCCGACGTGCGGGGACGGCTGGTCAGCCTGCTGTCGGTCTGCGCCGAAGGGAGCGACGAGGACTGCGTTGGGCTCCGTCCCGGTGGATGGCGGCCCGGAGCAGAGTCCCCCCCGGGTCGCGCCGACCCCGAGAGCGGCGAGCGGGCCGGGCCGTCCGATGGCTGACACCTTTGTCGAAGAGGTCGACGGGGCGACTCTGGACGAGTCCCTCGCCGGCAGCGACGGCGTGGTCCTGCTGGAGATCTGGGGCGAGGGCTGCCCGCCCTGCCGGGCCATCGCCCCGGTGCTCGAGGAGCTGGCCGGCCAGGTCGAGGGCCTCACCGTGCTGAAGGCGAACATCGACGAGCACCCCGGCTTGGCGGCGCGTTTCGACGTGCTCGGGGTACCCACGCTCCTGTTCTTCGTCGAGGGCCGGCTCGCCCAGCGTCTGGTCGGGGCCCGCTCGAAGCCCGCCCTCGTCGAGGAGATCCACCGGCTGGTGCGGTCCCCGCCTCCCCGCCGGGAGGGGTCACCGCCCTGAGGGCGCCGCCGGTGGTCGGTCAGGGGCGTTCGGGGAGGGTGCCGACGATCAGCCTTGCTATCACGGTGTAGCCCGAGGTGTGCGGGTGGATGTCGTGGTACTGGCAGAAGTAGGTGAGCTCGCACACCTTGGCCACCGGGACCGGGATCCGGCCGTAGGGGGCGAGCGTGGTGGTGGCGGTCAGCGGCCCGTAGGCTCCGGTAGCCGCCGTGACGTCAACGAAGCCACCGCCCACGGCGTGGTACTCCGACGCCAGGGCCGGGTTGATCAGGCTCTTGAACGCCACCACCGAGAGCTTGGCCAGGCTCTGCTCGGCCGGGCTGGCCGACAGGTCGTCGCCGAGGATGACGTCGGGGTAGGTGGTACCGACGATCCGCACCCCGGGCCCGGCCGCCCTGCGGAGGCCGCCCAGGAGGGTCGCCAGGTTGGCCTTGACCGTCGACACCGCGGTGGCGACGCAGGGGATCGGCGTGGCCGTTGCGGCGCAGGCGGTCACGTCGTTGCCCCCGATGGAGACGGTGATGAGGCCGATCCGTCCCCTGTGGGTCTCGATGAACCGCTCGGCCGCCGTGGCCTGGGGCTCGGTCGGGTAGGTCGGGGCGCCCGGGCCGAGGAGCAGGCAGCCGTCGGCCTTCAGGATCGAGGTGGTGGTGGCCCCCCCACACCCGAAGTTGACCAGGGTGTAGTGGTAGCCCCTGGCGGCGGCGAGCCGGGTGGCCTGATAGGCGAAGCCGTTGGTGGTGGCGTGGCCGCCCTTGGCGCTGGTCGGTTGGTAGCCGGCGGCGTAGGAGTCCCCGAGCGACACGTAGTAGAGGTGGCCCGGGGGGCTCTGGGCCCCCACCGGCGCCGGACCGAGCGCGCTGAGCGCGGTGAGCCCGACCAGGCCGGCCCCCGCCAGCAGACCCGCCCCGACCGCGGCGCGGCGGGCGGCGACCCAGCGGGTCATCGGGCGCGCCACGTCGTTTCCCGCATCAGGGGACCCTACCGAACGGCCGGCGACGACCGGCGTCGGGCCTCGGCTCAGCGGGGCTGGCCGCCCTTGGGGCGCAGCCCGAGCATGCGCAGCATCAGCCTGCCGGCCCGGCCCGGCTGGCCGGACTGCCGGTGGTCCGAGCCGTGACCGAGCCGCCCGGCGCCGGTCTCGGCGCCGCCGCCCTGGCTGGCGAGCGGGATGTTGTTGGGCTCCTCGTACTTGGGGACCTTGGCGAGCGAGCGCTTCGGCTTGCGCGACCTCCGGCCCTTGGATCCCATCGCACCATGATGCCCGATCTGCGGGGTCGCCCCCGGTGGCCGGCGGCGCTCAGCGCTGGAGGGACTTGACCTCGAGGAACTCCTCGAAGCCGAAGCGGCCGCGCTCGCGCCCGATGCCCGACTGGCGGTACCCGCCGAAGGGGGCGGCCGGGTTGAAGGCGCCGCCGTTGATGTCGACCTGGCCGGTCCGGAGCCGGCGGGCCACCTGCTCGGCGTGCTCCTTGTCGCCGGCCCAGACCCCGCCGGCCAGGCCGTAGACGGTGCTGTTGGCGATCTCGATCGCCTCCTCCTCGGTGTCGTAGGGCAGGATCGACAGCACCGGCCCGAAGATCTCCTCCTGGGCGATCGTCATGTCCTTGGTC
>Ga0182024_10000202_pt1 | contig 143140 bp, 95 predicted proteins | sample P32metaG_FD_120480 | JGI IMG/M metagenome (GOLD analysis project Ga0182024, IMG submission 120480) | Permafrost microbial communities from Stordalen Mire, Sweden - P3-2 metaG (Illumina Assembly) | ecosystem: Environmental > Terrestrial > Soil > Wetlands > Permafrost | place: Sweden: Stordalen...
CACGCCTGTCCCGCCAGTTCCAAAAAGCTATCGACCAGCTCCGCGACATCCAAGACGAACGCCGCCGCCTGGAGCGCCGCCAACTCACCGAAGCCGCCGAAATCCTCTTGCGCCATCAGCGCAAAGGACTTTCCTCGGAGCCCGCCTCGGTGCCCTCTCCCGAGTGGCTGCCCTCTGATGATGGCTTCGTTTTTTCAAAACAACAAGTCGAGCGCCACGCACGACAGCTGATGCGCCAGAACCCCACATATTACGCCGCCCACCCCCGTTTTCAAACAGACCCGCCGCCCACGGGAGCCGCATCTTGAGAACGCGATCGGGGACACGTCCTAATAAGTGCTCACGAGAATCGCCGGCCTTTACGGACGGATTACGGGCGCCTCCGACTTAGCGCAGTACCGACGCCGACACATCGGAAAATTTGATAGAGTACCGGGTGCGATGAGGCTCAGCGGAAATCTGTTGCTTCGCGCGGCTGCATGTATGGCGATTGGCGGCCTTCAGGCTCAATCGCCTTATGTACCAGACTGGCAGAAAACCGCCGGAGGGAAGATGGCCTTCGATGTCGCTTCCGTAAAGCCAACCACGGGGTTTAGGCTCTCTAACTTCCCGCTCAGTCCAGGGGATGCGAAGCCTCCGGGAGGACGCTTCTCGGCTGGCATGTCGCTGGCGATCTATATCAACTTCGCCTATAAAGTGGGATCAAACCCCGAGCAGGATCGGGTGCTCACACACCTGCCGGAATCGGTCAGTAAGGGTAATTACGAGATCGAGGCGAAGGCGGAAGGCAATCCAACCAAGGATCAGATGCGCTTGATGATGCAGTCTCTGCTTGCTGACCGGTTCAAACTGAAAGTTCATTGGGAGACCCACGATGTCCCCGTATTCGCCCTGACTCTGGTGAAGCCTGGCACGACTGGACCGAAGCTGCGTCCGCACGACCAGGGGCCGTCCTGCCCTGATTCCGATACACCGATCGTATTGCCAGCACCGGGCGCAATACCGGCATTAGCACCGTTGAAACCAGGCGACGTGTTTCCGCCCAATTGTGACGAGCGGGGAATGGCAAGATCGTCCAACGGCATGTGGTTGGTAGGCGCTCGAAACACCACCACGTCGATGCTGGCCACGATGATTTATGTCTACGGATCATCCGCGTCCGGTGACGGCGAGGTCGATAGGGCGGTCGTAGATAAGACGGGGCTCACCGGAACGTTCGATTTCACCATCGAATATTCGCCTGAAAATGGCGGGTTTGCTCGATCTCTTCCGCCTCTTCCCGCCCGACCCAATCCAAGTCCGCCGCGCGACTCGCAGGGGCCATCATTCCTGGAGGCGGTGCGAAAGCAACTCGGGCTGAAGTTGGTTTCTGACAAAGGACCGCTACAGATCCTGGTCGTCGATCATGTGGAGAAGCCTTCAGATAACTAGTAAACCAAAATCGTCGCCTGTGTCACAATGCTTTCGCAAGTCAGGTTAATTGTCTATCCGACTACCCGTAGCGGCGACACGCAAAGTTTGTGAGTGGTGCTGAGATCCCGGATAATAGCGTATATGCAGGAGGTCAACGTAGGAATCATCGGGCTGGGGAACGTAGGCTCGGGCACGCTCGCGATTCTCACTGAGAATGCCGACCAAATCGCGCTGAAACTGGGGTTCCAGTTACGGGTGAAGGCGCTATGCAGCCGGACCTTAAGTAAGACAGCGGGGGCGGAGAAGCAGACTAACGGCTCCGTCCTTCTTACGACGGACTGGCGCGAGGTGGTGGCGCATCCGGAGGTGGATATCGTCGCCGAGCTGGTGGGCGGGACCACGGTGGCGCGCGAGATCATCGACGGCGCCATTGCGCACAAGAAATCGGTGGTCACCGCCAACAAAGAATTGATGGCGCTGTGCGGCGCCGAGATTTGGGATCGCGCGATCGCGGCCGGCATCAATCTGGCAATGGAAGCGAGCGTGGCCGGTGGAATTCCCATTCACACGGTGTTGCGCGAAGGCATCTCGGGCGACCGCGTCACCACGCTGTATGGCATCCTGAACGGCACCAGCAACTACATCCTCACTGAAATCGAGAAGCACGGCGCATCTTTCGACGACGTACTGAAGGACGCTCAGCGACTGGGCTACGCCGAGGCCGATCCGAGTGCCGACGTGGACGGCTACGATGCCCGCTCCAAGCTCGCGATCCTGGCGGCGCTGGCGTTCGGCGAGAAGATTACGCCCTCCGATATTTACACCGAAGGCATCCGGCGCATCCTGCCGCTCGACTTCCAATACGCTCACAAGCTGGGACACACCATCCGGTTGATTTGCGGCGCGCATCAGACGCCTTCGGGCTTGATTCTGTCGGTGCGGCCGGCGCTGATTCCGCAGTCCACCATTCTGGCCGGCGTGCAAGGGGCGTACAATGCCGTTTGGGTGCGCGGCAAATACGGCGAAGACACGTTCTATTATGGACGCGGCGCGGGCGCGGCCCCCACCGGCGTGGCCGTGGTGAGCGACCTGATGCGAGTGGCGCGCGAAATCCGTTGCGGAAGCCCGGAGCGCGTGTCGCCCTTCGCGCACGAACGTCTGGGCGAGTACAAGCCGATCCCGGTGACGCTGCAGCACTCGGCCTACTATCTGCGATTCCGCGTCGTGGATCGGCCGGGAATTATCGCCAGCCTGGCTGCCGTGCTGGCCGGCAAGCAGATCAGCCTGGAGGCGGTGTTGCAGTTGCCGAGCGATAACCCGCGGGACCTGCCATTCGTGATCACCGTAGAACCGACGTCGGAACAATCTCTACGAGAGGCGCTGGTCCAGATGTCCGCGCACGACTTCTTAGTAGAATCGCCACTCGCGATGCCCATGGAGAAATCGCTATGAGAAAGATCGCCAGCCTGTTTCTGGTCAGCCTGTTTCTAATCTGTCCCGCCGCGTTCGCGCAGGTGGCCGACAAAGCCAACGAAGGTTATAAGACGCACGAAGGCCGCGAGAACGTCGCCAAGGGGCTCGGCGACCCCGCGCGCGAGGAGCGGCAGAAGCCGCGTGATATTGTCGACGCCATGGATCTAAAGGCCGGCGGCACGGTGGCCGACGTTGGCACTGGTGTCGGTTTCATGCTGCCCTATCTGAGCCACGCGGTGGGCGACACCGGACATGTGATCGGCGAGGATATCCAGAACGATTTTCTGGACCAGGCCAAGATGAAGGCGCAACTCAGCCGTTTGAACAACGTGCAGTTCGTGCTGGGCGCCGATCGCGATCCGAAGCTGCCGGCCGATTCGCTGGAGGGCGTGCTAGTGCTGGATGTGTATCATCACTTCGACTATCCGGAGGCGATGCTGGAACATATTCGCGATAGTTTGTTGTCGGACGGGAAGCTGGTGATCGTGGAGTATTTCAAGCGGCCGGGGGCGATGCCGGGCAGCGATCCGAATCGCGCGGTGGAGCATATTCGCCTGGATCAGGATGACCTGATCCAGGAAGTGGAAGCCAACGGATTCCGGCTCGTTTCTAAGCGCGATCTGGTGCCGAAGAGTCAGTACATCGCGATTTTTGAGAAGAAGTAACGGCCTGTGCTACCATCCGTTTGAGACCTGCCAAACACACCGGAGAGGTGGCTGAGTGGTCGAAAGCAGCGGTTTGCTAAACCGTCGTAGGCCTTTAAAGTCTACCGGGGGTTCGAATCCCCCCCTCTCCGCCAGACCTGATACCCGTGGACGAAGATCAAGCAAACAACGGCGCCAAGCAAGGGATCATGGATGCTGACGCTCGCATGGCTGCGCGTCTCAAGAAACTGATCGAGACACCCGGCATCAGCGACAAAGACCGCAAACAGGTTGAACGGAACTTGCGGCGACTTCTAGAATCGCAGGAGCTCCGGAGGGGTAATCAATAGGAAAGAGACTGGAGCGGCTACGGCAGGAAGGCGGGCGCGCCAGGGAGACGCGCTGGCGCTGGATCACGAGCATCGGCAACTGGCGGAGATGAATTCGCCGGTCTTCGCGTCTTGGGAAAAACGGTAAGGAGCGGAATCATACTTGCGACACATCCTTGTGACAGGTGGCGCCGGCTTCATTGGGAGTCACTTAGTCGATGTCCTGGTGCGCGAAAATGCAGGGCGCATTGTTGTCTTAGACAATCTGAAGCGCGGACGGCTCGCCAATCTCGCGCAGTCGCTCGATCGGATCGAGTTCGTCAACGGGGACATTCGAGATCGCGAGCTGATGGAGCGTACGAGCCAGGGCGTCGATCTGATTTATCATTTGGCGGCTCAATCGAATGTCTTGGGCGCCGTCCACGATCTCGACTATTCGTTTACCGCCAACGTGGTTGGAACCATCGAGGTGCTCCGGGCGGCGCAAAAGTCGGGCGTGCGCCGGGTGGTGTTCACGTCGTCGCGCGAGGTCTATGGAGACCCACAATCGCTGCCAGTGCCAGAAACTGCGCCGATCGCACCTAAGAACGCCTACGGCGCGAGCAAGGCTGCAGCCGAGATGTATTGCCGCGTGTTTTCGGCCGATCGACTTACAGTTGCTGTCCTGCGGCTCGCCAACGTCTATGGCTCGCGTGATTTCGACCGTGTGATCCCCATCTTTCTGGACCAAGCTTTGCGGAACCTCCCGCTGACGCTGTACGGGGGCCAACAGGTACTCGATTTTGTGTGGATCGACACCGTCGTTCAGGGTTTGATGGGCGCAGCCGAGCTTCCTGCGTGGCCGGGGCCGGTGAACGTGGGCAGCGGCGTGCCCACCACGATACTGGATCTCGCCGCGCGAGTTGTGTCGAAGACCGGTTCATCATCGGAGGTGCGTATTGGACCTGCACGCGATGTTGAAGTATCGCGATTCGTGGCCTCCACTGAGTGCATGCGACAGACGCTCGGAATTGTCCCGCCGGCAGACCCTCTTGTCCAGCTACCCGCCTTAATCGAATGGACGAAGGGCGCTCAACCAGGCAAGTCGATCTAAGGACTTACTAACTTACGTTCGTGTTCGAGATGGCGCGTTATAGGCGGACGATCTTATTCGAGCTGTAGCCTTTAAGAGCGTTCCGGGTGTCGACAATCAGCCGTGCTTCCGAGACCAACGCTGCATAGTCGAACTTGCCATGGTCGGTGACGATTACCACACAGTCGGCTTGGCTACGGAGTTCGGTCTCATCGAGCGAATTCATGAGATCGCCCTCAATATTGATACTGCTGACATAAGGATCGCTGTAGGTGACCTGCGCGCCGAGGCGCTTCAACAAATGGATAATATCCAGGGCCGGAGACTCCCTGCAATCGTCGATATCGCGTTTGTACGCAACGCCAAGGATGTGCACGTGAGATCCGCGAACCGCCTTGGATTGTCCATTCAGCGCATTCTGCACTTTGTCGACTACGAAATGCGGCATTTGCCCATTAATATTGCCAGCCAATTCGATAAACCGGGCCTCAATACCGGCCTGCTTGGTTTTCCATGACAGGTAGAACGGATCGATGGGAATACAATGGCCGCCTAGGCCGGGGCCGGGGTAGAAGGGCATAAAGCCGAACGGTTTGGTGGCGGCGCCTTCAATCACTTCCCAAACGTTGATGTCCATCCGATCGCACATCATGGCCAATTCGTTCGCCAAACCGATATTGATCATGCGGAAGGTATTTTCGAGCAACTTGACCATCTCCGCGACCTTCGACGAACTGACGGGAACCACCTGCTCCAAAGCCTGGCTGTAGAATATGGACCCCATTTCGGTGCACGCCGCCGTAACACCGCCGACAACTTTAGGGATGTTCACGGTCTGGAACTTCGGGTTGCCGGGATCGACCCGCTCGGGCGAGAAGCAAAGAAAGAAATCCTCACCGACCTTCATGTCGGGCCGTTCCAGCATTGGTAAGACTAACTCGTCGGTGGTGCCGGGATAAGTAGTCGATTCCAGGATGATCAACATACCAGGATGAAGATACTTAGCAATTCCTTGACAGGCTGCGACAATATAGCTCATGTCGGGGTCTTTAGTTTTGCGCAGCGGAGTGGGAACGCAAATATTGATCGTGTCAAGTTCGGCAACCACGGAAAAATCGGAGGTAGCGCGAAACTTGCCCTGATCGACGAGCGAGCCGATGGTCTCGCTCGGGACGTCCTGGATGTAGGAAACGCCCATATTGAGACTCTCAATCTTATGCTCTAGGACGTCGATTCCAACGACCTCAAAGCCGGTGCGCGCAAACTCAGCGGCAAGCGGAAGGCCGACATATCCCAAGCCGATGATTCCAACCCGAGCCCGTCGAGTTTTGATTTTTTCCTGAAGTTCGGAGGCGATACTAACAATGACTGGTTGCATAAGAAGAGATCCAGTATAGCCGACAAATATTTATATTTCTACTGCTTCTGGTACTGTCACGGTTATTGGGTCAAGCGGTCCTCTGGAGGAGTGGCGGGCGGATCGGAATGCGGCCAAATGCTTGATGGGTCACTAGGAATTTTCGTTTTAGGGGAGCTCGCGAAAATCCCCGGCACGAGGTAGAAGCCGTGAACGGCCTAGCAGTACCGGTACAATGCGGGACGCTCCCAGCTGATCTTCCGATGCGGTCCACCGCATGTGAGTGGCGCACGCATTTCCGTTGACACCCTTGCGGGTAACGGGTATTCTTAGAATCATTCGTCACTACTCCACAGCACTTCTGTGGTTGAGAAGGCGTAAGCTATGTCCGTATGAACATCCTCTCCATCGGGACTGAATAAAACCGCCCCCCAAAGTGGACCTGTTCTCCAAGGCATAACGATCCGGGTGATGGCGCTGTCCCTAGCGCCAAAGAGCACGAACCGTAATCGGCAAGGCACTGGCAGATGGCTACAGATTCCGTTTCCAAGCATGATCTCTCCTCGAATGAATTCTACGTTTGGCAGGTTCCCGGCAAGCAGATTTCGATTCACCTCCGCTTGGAGGTTGTCGAGCAACTAAAGCAGGAACTGATTCGCGTTTCCAGGCAGCCAGCGGCGCCCAACACTACCGGTGTGCTGCTGGGACAATCCATCTCGCAGCCCCACACCGTTGTGATGGTCGAAGCTTGCGAGTGGATATCTTCCGGTGAGGAGAGTGTCGATTCGAATTCAAGCCAAGCTCTCGCAAAGCTGTTAGAGAGTCACGCGCGCGGCGCGGACCTGCAGCGGCAACCTGTCGGGTTTTTTCGCTCACAGAAAGCAGGCTGGCTGAGCTTGACGGATGAGGATCTGGAGACCGCCAAGCAAAGATTCTTTCGTCCTCAAGATGTTGTCCTGCTGGTTCGATTTACCGAGAACCGCGAGGGTACCGCTGCATTCTTCATCTGGGAAGACGGCAAGATGCGAAGTAGCCGCTCGTATCATGAATTCCCCCTAAATGTCGCCAGGCTGGCATTGAACAGCAACGCCTTTCGGGAGGAACCGCTCGGGGTTTCCATTGTTGGAAGCGAGCCCGTCGAACCCACAAGCGGACGAAAATCTTTTAGTCTGCTGAAACTGCTGGCGTGGCTTCTTGCGATCATCATTGTAGGCACAGTCGCAATTACTGCGGTGGTTGGCTTGCGCTCAGCGAACCGATTGGGGGCGCCTGCACCGGTTCCTGAGGTCAAGGAAGCCTATGAAACGCCGTTGGGGCTGAAAGTTGCGTCGTCAGCCGGACGACTCGACGTTTCCTGGGATCACGATTCGCCAGTTATCCTGACAGGAACCAGAGCTGTGTTGACGATTACCGACGGCGATATTACGAAGCGCATTCAGTTGGATGAGAAACAGATGCGCGACGGTTCGATTGCATACACACCCTTCAGCACGGACGTGAATCTTCGGCTGGAGGTCGGCGGACCTGACGGAAAGACGATTGGAGAGTCGGTTCGAGTTATCGCTAACGACGTGGCGCCTTTCGACAATGCAGATCCTTTGCACGTTTTGCGGGCCGGGTCCCAGAGTGACGTGCCAACTCTCCGCAATGGTGGGTTGGTTTCGATGCTGCGGAAAGATCGCGGAGCGAAGCACACTGCGGAGCCAGTGGATCAGGCTACAGAACGATATCGCGCTGCCGCCAAGCCCGCCCGCGAAAGCAACGCGCTACCAACCAAGAACGTTTCGGCGCCGCTTTCGTTACCGCAAAATAACGCCGATCCCAACGGGGTTTCGATCGAACCTCCGCCGAGTATCGGAGTGGCGCCAGCGCAGACCGACGCCTCATTGGCGCAAATGCAGATCTCTGCCGGGCCGCCACCCGCCGCTGGTCACGCAACCTCCGAGCAGGCGCCGCAATCCGCTTCGACGACAACGACGAGCAAGCCAGTGACATCCCCGCCACCGCCTCAAGTGGTAGCGCCCCAAGTTGTTCATCGAGTAACACCGGCATTGGCGCGCGACCAATTTCCCAAAGACAGGCGAGTGGAGATAACTGTTGTAGCGCGGATCAATGCCCAGGGCACGGTGTGGAACGCATCGCTAGCTGAGGATTCCACTAGCGCCGACGCTCAACTCGCCGCCGCGGCGATCGCGGCTGCGCGCAAGTGGAAATTCCAACCTGCGACGATTAATGGGAAGAAGGTTTCGAGTGAAATCGAACTTCATTTCCGGTTTGGGCTTGACTTATCGCGGCCGTGAAATCGTGGAATTTGTGAAGGAAGCTTTCTCAAAGCAGGCTCTGTTAACGCCGCCCACGGGATCCGACCCAGTAGTCACCTGGCGGGTACCCGGCCTGGAACTTTGCGTTCAAATTCGCCACGACCTGATTGAGCGGTTACATCAGGAACTCCTCCTCAGCGCGTCCGGGGAGAATCCGAACGGTCTTCAAGGCGTACTGGTTGGCCGTCATTTGGACGGACCAGACAGAGCAATTATCATCGATGATTACGAGTTGGCGCGGGAGCGGCGTGAAGATGAGTTATTCGAATCCGAAGCAGATAGCATCCTTGCACTGGCTGACCGCTGGCCGACGTGCGGGGAAGATCGCTATGCGCTAGGTTTTTTCCGTTCGCCGCGAGCTCCGCAACTCATCCTTACAAGAGAGGACTGCGGTGTTGCGCGTCGCTTGTCTTTCTCTCAGAACGTTGTACTGCTGCTTGGTTCAAGAAAGGGTAGGTCCACAGGAGTTCTTTTCCTGTGGGAGGGCCAAGCAGATCCGGAGCGCGCGTTCCAGCTCGATTTGCCGTTCCAGACAGTTGTGCGATCAAGTGCGTCCAAGCTGCCAACACAAGGCGGGCAACGCGGGCGCTCGACACATGCGAATCGATCGGCCGCTTGGGCGAATCGCACGTTTCGTAAATTATTCATGTGGGGAATGGCAACCCTGGCTGTATTGAGCTGTGCGGCCGCTGTCTGGTTTGTAACTCGATCGCACAAACAGGAACACCCAAGGAACGTGGAATCGAGGAAGCTCAGGAATTTCCTCGATCTAAGAGCCGAATGGGAGGGCGGAGTCCTAAGCCTAATCTGGAATGGCGACGCAGCCGTGGCCGAGAGCGCAGAGAACGGAAGTTTGAACATCGTGGATGGGGGCGTCTCAAAGGATATTCATCTGTCCAAGAATCAACTGCGCAGTGGGCATTTGTACTTTGCCCCCCTGACGCTAGACGTTTCCGTTCGTCTTGCGGTCCGAGGCGTCGATGGGAGAGAGATAAGTGAAACCGTCATCGCCGTGGGAAAATTTGGACCCGCTCCTCAAGCGCTGGGAGGGCTCGCTAGGTGAGCTACTTGCGGCTCGCGTTCGTTCAAGAACGAGATTTTAATCCGGGATTGCTCCTGGACGAACCATTTCTGGCCTGTGACGATCTTGCGGCAGTCCGACGCAACATGGTTGAATCTAATTCAACGAGCACTCGCCGGTTCCCGACCGAAACACGAACGACGGCTCGATCAGGGGCCGGTATCCGCAATAGCGTACCCTGGAGTCCTTTTAAGGGACCGGCGACAATTTTGACTTGATCCTGAATTGACCGTCGAGACATATGCTTGCGAATCCGATGACGATTCCATCATGCTTGAAGCGGCGGAGGATAGAGAATACACTAGTGGTACTGGTACCGTTTATTTAGTGCCGAACCAACGATTGTTTTTGGCTGTCCTCGCCCTACGAGCAGCATGATTAAAATCTGGAAGTTCCAAGATGCACCACGGCATCTAAAGCAGCTGCAGCCTGCGGGAGAAGAACTGGAGTGGGTAATGAGCGTGCCTGCCGCTCTGCGAGCCGAGGCGGATGTGCTGCTCATGGCGGCAGAGCAAAGAGGCGAAATAATATTCCGGCAAGAACTCGAGGATGGCGCGCTGGTTTTCTTCGGCCGCAGCCCCAACCCCACTCTGGATCCACCCGCGGAAAAAGACCCGGCCAGAAAGCAACACGGCTGAGAGTCAGACGCCGCTATTAGTCATCAAGTAATTCCTTCTAGTACTGTTTTCTCAATCCACGGATCGCGAAATCGTGCGATTGTGGCGAAAAGGCACATTTTGGTCTGTCGATATTGCGGCAAACGAATCGGGTTTCGGTGGGGCGGCGGCGGCGGCCCGTCCGATTTTTGCGACTCGGTGCATGAGTTCAAATTTCGGACCCAAGTCAGACGCCAGCAGGCCCGAATGCAACAAGCCCGCGAACAGCCCCAAATCATAACGCCGTCTGGAACTTACCAACCGCAGGGCCGGGTTCGGGTGCCAGTCCATACAGTTTTGCTCGCTGGATTCCGTCCGTTGCGATTGCCCATCCAGGGGAAACGGTCATTCGACGATGTTGCCCCAAAACTAGAGCGAAGCGTCAGCTTGCCGGGAGTGGGATGTTTATCGGCGATTCCGGCGCGCAAGCTGGCGCCATCCGGGGCATTTCGCGGCAGGATGCCGGTGCTGGACATGGACGGCGCCGGAGCAGGCTGGCAACGATCGTCCACCTGCGTTCAGCCTGAGCTGTGCCTAGCTCTCCATCGTTCGCGGCCCGACCGAGGCTCGCCATCGTTCCGGCGGCGAGATCTTGGGTGGGCCGATCCGAAGCCTCTGGTCCCTTTCGCCTATGATCGGGCGCCGAAGACGTATCTGCATCGAACGCCGTATCGTCTTATAAGCCGAGATCCAGGCGGACTTTCATCGCTGATCCCGCTGCTTGGAACTTTCGAACCGCATTTGAAGATCGAACGGCGCCGGCGCGACAAGTTAGACGCGAATATCTTTAAGTCGCTGCCGGTGGGACAAGCGAATTGGATAACGCAGGATCGCCCTGTTCCCGTACTTCCGGGGATGCCTTGCAGGCCTGCTTCAGGCGGTCTTTCTCCGAATCAATCCTTCATCCTCGTGCAGGAGTCGCCGACGGCGCCTAAAGACCAGGCTGCCACGGTGCACACTCCCGCGGTTCTTTTCATGGGTGAAATGGTTGCGATTGCACCTACGCCTGAGCTGTTCGTCAAAATGCGTTCAGCTGGAAGCATTGTTTCCGGCAACGAATTGATTGCTCCGGCTGAAGCCATTATCCGCGACGCCACGCACCCCAGCCGCTTCCACACTGCCTTTTGTGTTCCGCAGAAGCACGTCTTGCCATCCTCGCCGATCGCAGACGAGGCCGGTCCGCTGGTCAGTTCTAAGTTCGTGGCGCTCGATTCTCCTCGCTTTCGAATCACGCGCGAGCAGGGGAATTGGAGACGCGGAGACTTTGCGCCCAAAGGTGCCGTGCGCTCCTCAGCTTTGCCGGGCTTGCAGTCCCCATTCCTGGTTTACGAGAATCTCATTCTTCCCGCATTGTTGTGGAATCCCGTTCCGACGGCCGCACGTTTTGGATGCTTCCCCGCGCATCTTGCTACTCCTTCCGCACAGGCTGGCAAGGCGGTGGCGAACTTTCCGGAGGCCTCCGCTACTCGCCTGCCTGTTTATCCCTGTTTGCCATCGGCGACTGATTTAGCTTTACCCCCGGTTTTCGCAACTTCGTTGTGCAAAGGTCGAGTGCCGGGAATCGCCTCCTGCTTGCCTGCAATCGCGAACGTGGTTCCAGTGAGCGTTGAAGCAAGTGAATATTGCGCTTTGATGCCGGATGCCGCGGATCTGTCCATCCAGCAGTTTTCTCTGAGTCCTGTTGCCCCGAGTTGGGATGTACCGCCTGGCTCAAGCGAACTCTCCAAGCCGGGAGCGATCATACCAATCGGGTTGCTCCTGCCCCACTCCGCACAACCAGTGCGGTTTTCAGTTCAGAGCCTGAACGTGAGCTTGCCGAGCGCGATTCAATATGATGCGCCGATTGGAGCGCTTGCGATGTGGGCGCCAGTGATTGCAACATCCGCCCAACCGTCCATTCAAACTGGCACGGCTAGCTGGCGATGGGGAGCTTTGCCGAAGACTGCCGAGGTCCACGTTCCCGCGATAACCGCCGGGTTCTTCGGTCAGACGGCGCCGGTTGCAATCGCACTGGAACATCCGATTCCAGCCATCTCGACTCCCAATGCATTCAAATTCAAAGCGCCCTTGTTTGGCTTGCCGGAACAGGTACGGTTGAAGCAGCGGCTTGCTCCGCTCACCGGACTTCCAGTGCGGCAGTCGTTACCCGATTCTCTTTCCACGCAGCTCATCGAGCGCTTCTTGAATCCGACTTTGCTGCATTTTCCCCCGCAACTGCCGGGCAAGAGACTAGAGTGCGCGCATCCTTCCCCCCGCCGACTCCAGGATTGGATGCCAATTGGGTTCCAATGGCGCCGAAAGACCCATGTATGGGAACGGCGCCGTGCGGACTGGAAAGTACCGGCGATGGCCAAACCCTATCCGAACACGTGGCCAGAGGGCTTGGCAGACCTACCGCACGAGCTGCTGAGTAGCGAACCACATAGGTGGGGATTAAGCGATCTCTCTAGTACCGCCCAGTACAAAGATAGCGGGCTTTAGCATCGATCGCTTCTCATAATAGATACACGGAGTTTGCAGCTTGAGGGCCTCGATGCCCGCATGATTCGCCGGCCCCGCACCGTTACCGGAGTCAGGTTGCCATGAATCGGACTGTGAAGTTAGCACGAAATAATGACGCGCAAAGGCCCGCGATGGGCCGTATGATGGGGGTTCAAAGCGATCTGCCGAACCCGCAGAAAGCGCTGAATCCAGGCCTCGCCAGAGCTGTCTCTCTGCATTTGGAAGGCAACCTTGACGGAGCGCTGCGAGAGTTGAAAGCCGCCTGTGAAACAGACCCCCATGATCCTGCCCTCTATTCGGCGATGGGGTTCATCGAATACGAACGGCACGAATATGAGCAGGCCGCCCAAAGCTATTCCAAGCTGCTCGATCTGGAGCCGGAGCACCGAGCGGCTCGCTTCAACAAAGCGATTTGCTACGCCAGATTGGGCCGCTGGGACGAAGCCGCGAGCGGATTTGAGCAAGCCCGCCTGATCGATCCGTCCCGGCTGGAAACCTGTTTGGGTCTTGGGACCTGCTTGCTGCACCTCAACCAGCCGGTTGAAGCGCTGGCCGCCTTCGACGATTATCTGCGTAGATATCCGGAACACGAAGACGCTCAGCTTGGCAAGGGCGTCTCGCTACAACAGATGGGACGCTTGGGGGAGGCCAAAGAAGTTTATCTGAGGATACTTTCCAAGAACCGGGCGTCGGAAGAGTGTTTGATTAACCTTACCGACATTGCACTGACGGAAAAGAATTACGATCGCCTTCGGGAATACGCCGAAGCTTTGCTCCGCCTCCACCCGGATTCTGAGCACGCTTTGATGGCTCTGGCTTCAGCGGCATTCGAGCGGAGCGACTTCATGGCGGCAATCAAGCATTGCGAGAGCCTGATACGAACCGAGCCAGATCACTTCGAAGGGTGGTTTAATCTCGGAGTTGCGCATCAGAAATTCGGCGATTTTCAAAAGGCCGCGGAGGCTTATTCGCATGCCGCGATTCTGCGTCGGGATTCCTATGAGGCGCGATTGGATCTGGGCATTGCATTGCAAAAGACGGGCGATCTTGTGGGCGCCAGGGCCGCCTACGAACAAGCCTTGCAACTGAATCCGAAACTTCCGGGCGCGATCTGGAATCTGGCGCTGGTCCTGGAACAACAGGGCGAGAAGGCGGAGGCCGAGAAACTATACGCGTTGCTGCCCGAGGACAATCCGGAATCCGCTGAGGCTTCATTCCGCCTGGGATACTTGAAACTACTCCGAGGCGATTTCCGTGGCGGAGCCGATGCATTCAAGGCCTGCCTGAAGAAACGCAGCGATTGGCCCGAAGCTCAACTCAATGTCGGCATCGCGTGCTGGCGCGCCGGAGATCTAACTGAGGCCCGCCACGCGTTTGAAAGTGTACTGGAAGCGCGGCCCGGCAATGTCGATGCGCTTCGCGGCCTGGCGACTCTTACTCTTGAGGAAGGCGACTTCCGGCTGGCCTTCGGCCTGCACCAGAAGCTAATCGAGATGGGACAGGCCAACGCGGAGATCTTCTATAACGCCGGCCTGATTAGCCAAAAGCTGGGCGAGGTGCGCGACGCAATTGTGTTCTATCGCGAAGCCCTGAAAATCGACCCGGATTTTCCTGAGGCCCTGCTGAATCTCGGACACGCGCTGAAGTTCATTGGCAGCCAAGAGGATGCTCGCGCTTGCTGGCGCAAGGCGATCTCCTTAAAACCCGAACTTGCGGCCGAATATTTTGAAGCCGACCGTAACTGAGGATCCAGCCCTGACTTCGAAATCATGGAAAGTACCATGCCTCGGCGCACCTCCTGCGAGCGCCTGAGTCGGGAGCCGGGTAGTAGTTCTAAACCTCCTAGTGCTTTCGCCATCGGCGCGGCGTGTTCGAGAAATCCAAGAGACTGAATCCAAACGAAAACGTAGTAGGACGTCCAACGCGCAAAATTCCGCGGAGGCTGTTCATGGAGCGCGGGACTAGGACAGTACTCGTGGTTGCACGTGTACCACGCCAGTCTTGCCTGCCTGAATTCTTACATGCATACTAAGCGAGAAACAAAAAAAGAGGTAAGTGAGTGTGTCGAATCATGTCGTATCGTAAGTTAATCGCCAAAATAGCGGCTCTATTTGCCTTCACGCCGGCCGTTCTCCTGTCGATAATGGCCGTCGGCGTTGTCAACGCCCAAGTAAGTGTCACGACTGCCCAGAACGACATCAGCCGGACGGGTGCGAATCTTAATGAGAACATTCTCACGACCTCCAATGTGACGGTTAGCAAGTTCGGACAGCTTTTCTCGCGCGCCGTGGACGGTTATCTGTACGCGCAACCGCTTTATGTTCCGGCCGTGACAATTTCCGGCACGACACATAACGTCGTTTATGTCGCTACGATGAACGACACCATCTATGCCTTTGACGCGGACAATCCCAATGCGAGCGCCCCGCTTTGGCAGACCAGCCTGGGAACAGCCGTCCCAGCAACCACGGCTTATTTGCCTGAAAACGCAACCGGCGGACTCGCCCCCACAACTGGCATTCTTTCCACGCCTGTAATTGACCTCAACACGCAGACTCTCTACGCAGTGGCGCTCGTCCTGGCGGGAAGTCCGGCGTCCCCTACTTACCAGTTACATGCTCTCGATATGACCACCGGAGCGGAAAAGCTAAGCGGCCCAGCAACTATTCAGGCTTCCATCAACGGATCCGGCCCCGACAGTGTGAACGGCGTCATTACGTTCAATGCGGCGGAGCATCTTCAGAGAACTGGTTTGCTGCTCGTCAACGGCAACATCTATTTCGCATTCGCTTCCTATGGAGACATCACGCCTTATCACGGATGGGTGATGGGTTACAGCGAGACCACGCTCCAGCAGACTGCGGTTTTGAACGTTGCGCCTGGCGGCGAAGCCGGCATCTGGCAATCTGGTGGAGGGCTCTCCGCAGACTCGTCTGGATTTGTGTACCTGTGCACCGGCAACGGCGCTTGGGATGGAACCGTAAACTTCGGCGAAAGCTGCCTCAAGCTGAATCCGTCTCAAGGCCTTTCCGTCACGGATTTTTTCACTCCGTACAACTACAGCTCTCTGAACGCTACGGACTCCGATGTTGGATCGAGCCGTCCGCTCCTGATCCCGGGGACCAGCTTGCTCGTAACTGGCGGAAAAGAGGGTACGCTCTACGTTTTGAATCAGAATGATCTGGGTCAGCTGACGGGCGGGAACACGAACATCGTTCAAGAGTTCGATGTGGGCGGGAAAGTCTATGGCAGCCTTGTCTATTGGAACAACCCGGCCACTCCGACCCTTTTTGTGTGGGCCGCCAACGGCAATCTCGCCGCCTATCGATTCAGCGGCGGTCTGTTCAACACGAATCCCGCGTCAGCCAGCGCAATAACCGCATTCTACGGGGCTGCTGTCAGCGTTTCGTCAAACGGGGGGGCCGCTGGATCCGGCATCGTGTGGGCCACGGCTTCGAGCGCTTCGCCAGGTCAGAACGCTGTGCCGGGCACTCTTCACGCCTTCGACGCTACAAATTTAACGAATGAATTGTGGAATAGCGATCAGAATTCAGCGCGCGATGCCCTGGGCAATATTGCTAAGTTCGCGGCGCCTACTGTAGCGAACGGCAAGGTATACGTATCCACTTTCTCAAACCAGCTCGTGGTGTACGGACTATTATCCACCGCGCCTCTGACCGTCAGTCCGAACGTTGTGAGTGTGGGTGCGTCTCAGATCCAACCGTTCAGCGCCAATCTTCCCGTTACCTGGGCCATCAATCCGTCGAACGGCTCCATCACAACTGGAGGTACTTACACTGCGCCGTCCACCGTCAGCTCGCCGACGACAGTGACAGTTACCGCGACTTCGCTCGACATGACTCAGTCGGCAACGGCGACTATCAATCTGATTCCGGTTGCGGTGAGCGTAAATCCGACGTCCGTCAGTCTCTACGCGTCTCAGACGCAGCAATTCAGTGCTGCGGTGGTGGGCACCGCAAACACATCGGTTTCGTGGTCCATCTTTCCAGCCCTGGGCTCGATTTCGAGCGCTGGTCTTTACACCGCGCCTGCTCCCATTGGCTCTACCGAGCCTGTGACCGTGACCGCCACCAGTCTCGCGAACAGCTCCAAGCTGGCAACGGCGGTTGTCACGCTAAACCCGCCGGTGGCGCCAACCATCACGCAACAACCCAAGAACGCGACGGCATTCGCAGGCCAGCCCGCCACTTTCACAGTTGCGGCAACCGGCGGCGCCCTGGCGTATCAATGGCAGTCGGAGGCTTCAGGGGCGGGCAGCTTCACGAACATCACAGGTGCAGTATCGAGCTCTTACTCGAGTTCGGCCGTCACCATGCCGCAGAATGGCACCCTGTTCCGATGTATCGTCACCAATTCACAAGGAACCGCTACTAGCAGTGCGGCCACGCTTACCGTTCTTCAGTCAGGATCGACCTTCGTAACAGCAACCACGCTGGGAACGCTCCGGAACAATTACAGCGGCTGGGTGGGCATGAGCGTGACGGTGAGCAACGTGCCGTTAGTCGTCACCGCCTTGGGACGCCTTGCCGCACCGGGGAACACCGGAACGCATACCGTCAAAATTGTGAACGGCGTTACGGGCGCCGACATAACCGGCGCCTCGGTGTCGATCAATGTCGCCGGCGCCGCGACCGGTACATTCGTTTATAACAGCCTGCCCGCGCCCGTGGTTCTAAGCGCTGCCGGAAATTACTACATCCTCAGCCAGGAGACGGCCGGCGGGGATGAATTTTACGACAACACGACCGCCGTGCTGACAACGAATGACGCAGCTGTTTCGGCTTCGGTATTTGGCACGGGGGTCCCTTACGACGCCGTTCCGGGAACTGCTGGTTTCTCCTACGTTCCTGTGGACTTCCTCTATAACTCCATTAGCGTCACACCTCTAGCCGCTAGTCTCTACGCATCGCAAACCCAGCAATTCACGGCAACCGCAATAGGTCTTGGAAGCTCAAACGTTACCTGGAACCTTTCTCCGAATTTGGGATCTATATCCTCTAACGGGCTCTACACCGCTCCGAGCCTGATCTCAAGTTCCGGGTCCATAACGGTCATTGCAACCAGCGTCGCGGATCCAACCAAGTCCGCTAGCGCCACGGTCAGTCTGATACCCGTCGCTGTGACGGTGTCGCCACTAACTGCGGGCCTGTTCGCCGGACAAACCCAGCAGTTCACGCCAACGGTTACCGGCAGCGGCAACACGTCGGTGACGTGGTCAATTAGCCCGACCACACTAGGTTCGGTTTCGTCGAGCGGGCTCTACTCGGCGCCTTCCTCCGTGTCGGTGAGCCAAAACGTGACCGTCACAGCCACCAGCGTGGCTGATCCTACCAAGAGCGGTAGTGCGGTTGTGACGCTCGCGCCACCCGTTGCTCCGGTAATTACACAACAACCACAGAACCTGACGATCATCGCGGGACAGACTGGGACGTTCGCGGTCATCGGGACCGGCGGTTCCCTGACGTATCAGTGGCAATCGATGTTGCCCGGCGCGGGGAGCTTTAGCAACATCGCAGGCGCAACCTCTAGCTTCTACACAACGCCGGTCATGTCTCAGATCGGAAGCGGAACGCAGTACCGATGTGTAGTAACCAACGTTCAGGGATCGACCGACAGCAGCGCGGCTGCGCTTACGGTAATTTCGCCAGGCGCGCATTTCGTTACATCCACGACACTGGGCACGATCCGGAACGACTTTAGTGGCTGGGTCGGGATGAGCGTGACCGTCGGCGCGAACCCTCTCGTCGTGACCACGTTGGGCAGATTCGTCGCACCGGGAAACACCGCTGCGCACACGGTCAAGATTGTAGATGCCTCGGGAAATGACGTCCCAGGAGGCGCTGTCTCCGTAAACACGGCCGGAGTTACGGTGGGGACCTTCGCTTACGCCGCCCTACAGAGCACCATTACGCTTAGCGCCAACACCACTTACTCCATCTTGAGTCAAGAAACTGACTCTGGAGACCAATGGTACGACAGTAACACCGCGGCTCAGACGACAAATATCGCGTCGCTCAACGGGGCCGAATATATCTTCAACGGAACCTACATCCTGGTACCAATGTCAGCCGGTGACATGTTTGTACCGTTGGATTTCTCGATTCCGATTTCCGTCGCGGTAGCGCCCAATGCCGCTAGTTTGTCCGACGGTCAGACCCAGCAGTTCGTCGCGTCCGTTACCGGCACAAATAGCGCGGTGAACTGGTCGATCAACCCCAGCGGCACCGGATCGATATCCAACACAGGTTTGTATACCGCTCCCGATCCAGTTTCCAGCACACAGACGGTTACTGTGATGGCCACCAGCGTTGCCGACATCACGCAATTCGCAGTGGCGGTCATTACGCTCAACCCGCCAGGTGCACCCACCATCACGCAGCAACCACAGAGCGCTTTATCGTTTGTAGGACAGACGGCGACGTTCAGTGTGGGTGCAACGGGCCTGGATTTGACGTATCAATGGCAATCCATGGCGCCCGGGGGGGGAAGCTTTAGCAGCATCGCGGGCGCTACGTCCAGTTCTTACACCACCCCCGCGACCGGCGCTGGGTACAACGGGACTCAATTCCAGTGCATCGTCAGCAACCGAGTGGGTAGCGTTACATCCAGCACCGCTACGCTTTCGGTGATGGGTACGGGTACGACCTTCGTGACCGGCGCGACACTTGGAACGCTCCGAAACGATTTCTCGGGCTGGGTGGGAATGCAGATCACGGTTGGTCCAAACCCGCTGATCGTCGGATCGCTAGGGCGTATGGTTGCGCCCGGAAACAGCGGCTCGCATGCGGTGAAAATTGTCGACGCGAACACCGGCTTGGACCTTCCGGGAGCTACGGCTTCCGTAACTACGACCGGAACCACCACCGGGATGTTCGCCTATAGTCTGCTGCCCGGTCCCGTGACGCTCAACGCTAATGGGGTCTATTTCATACTGAGCCAGGAAACCCAGGGCGGGGACAAGTGGTACGACATCGACACGGTGGCGCAGGTTACCAGCGATGCTTCGTTGACCTCAGCAGCTTATGGAACGGCCTCACCGTTTACACCAATCGGATCGTCCGGGCAATTGTACGGGCCCCTCAATTTTCAATACATAACCATCGCGGTCACCCCGGCAGCCGCAGTGCTGACCTCGTCGCAGACGCAGCAATTCAGCGCTGTCACAACCGGCACGTCCAACCCGGTGATGTGGACCATTTCGCCCGCGGTGGGGTCTATCTCGGTGACCGGGTTATACACGGCGCCGGCGTCCATTACCTCAATCCAAACCGTTACTGTGACCGCTTTCAACGGCGAGACAGGCACGTCGACAATAACGCTGAATCCCCCGGCGACGATCACACAGCAGCCCGTCGCCGCCACAGTATTTGCGGGTGAGCAAGCCACCTTCACGGTGGTGGCCGTTGGAACCGGCCTCACTTACCAGTGGCAATCCATGGCGCCGGGCGCCACCAGCTTTAGCAACATTCCGGGCGCAACGGCGAGCAGTTACACGACACCGCCAAACCAGGTTTCCGATAGTGGGACGCAATTCGTGTGTATCGTGACCAGCACACAGTTGCCAGTCGCGAGCAATCCGGCGACGCTCACGGTGCTGACCGCGGGCGCCACGTTCGTCGCTTCCACGGCTTTGGGACACACGCGCAACGACGTGACTGGATGGACGGGTATGAGCGTGACGGTTGGGCCGGTTCCGTTGGTGGTTACGGCTCTGGGACGAATGATCGCACCCGGCAATAGCGCCACGCACACGCTGAAAATTGTCGACGCCAGCACTGGATTGGATGTGCCGCTAGCGACTACGACTATTAACGCGGCAACCGGGACCGCCGGCACATTCCTCTACGGCCCTTTGACAAATCGAATTGCGCTCAATGCGAACGCGACTTACTACATCGTCAGCCAGGAGACCCAGAGCGGCGACTTGTGGTACAACGACGACACCACCGTAGTGACCAGCGCGGATGCAACGCTTGTTGGGGCAGTTCAGGGAGGCCCGCCTTACACTACCGCGCCCAATAGCGCGAACCAGCCTTACGGGCCGCTGGATTTTGTGTATGTTTCCATTGGCGTAACGCCGCTCACAGCGACACTGCAGGCCTTGCAGACACAGCAGTTCAACGCGACGACGGAAGGCCTTGGAGGTGGCGGAGTTACGTGGAGTCTTTCGCCCACAGTCGGCACAATTTCGGCGGACGGACTCTATACGGCGCCGGCTGTGGTTGGATCATCGCAGACGGTCACGGTTACGGCCACGCCGCAGTTCGCTAACGTCGTCACCGCCAACGCAGTGGTCACGCTGGTTCCGGTTGCGATCAGTGCGGGCCCCCAGAACGTTACCCTAATCGGATCGCAGACCCAGCAGTTCACCGCAACCGTGAGCGGCAGCAGCAATACATCGGTAACTTGGAGCATCAATCCGAGCAATGCTGGAACAATCTCTGCATCGGGCCTCTATACCGCGCCGTCCACCGTTCCATCGGCGCAAACAGTCACTGTGACCGCGACTAGCGTCGCCGACAACACCAAAGGGGCCAGTGTCACGGTCAATCTGACGCCCGTGTCGGTGGGCGTTTCGCCAAACATCATCACGCTTTTGGCTTTGCAAACCCAGCAATTCACCGCGACGGTTACCGGGGCCACCAATACGGCAGTGGTATGGTCGGTTAGCCCAAGCAATGCGGGCTCAATCGCCTCTGGCGGCCTGTATACCGCGCCGTCCCCGATTACTTCCATTCAAACGATAACGGTGACGGCCACCAGCGTTGCCGATTCCACCAAACTGGCGACCGCAACCGTGACGCTCAGTCCCAATCCGCCAGGGTTTGCGCAGCAGCCGGTCAGCGCCACTGTCTACCAGGGTGCAGTGACCCAATTTGCCGTCATAGCGACTGGCCTGAATCTAACGTATCAATGGCAGTCGATGCCGTCGGGCGCCACAATCTTTACGAATATTTCAGGCGCGGTTGCCAGCGCTTTCACCGTACCGCCCACAGCGATCACGGACAACGGAACGCAGTTCCAATGCGTAGTTACGAATCCGGAAGGCGTTGCGACAAGCCAACCTGCGACGCTCACGGTGCTATCGGCCGGGGCGAGTTTCGTCAGTTCGGTCACGCTCGGAACGCTTCGAAGCAATTTCGGCGGCTGGGTGGGCATGAACATTGCGGTGGGCGCCGCGCCCTTGCAAGTGCGGTCCTTGGGCCGATGGGTGGTCGCGGGCAATACCGGCACGCACACCATCAAGATCGTTAACGGCTCCTCCGGTGCGGATGTTGCAGGAGCGTCCGTTACTATCAATACCGCTGGTATGGCGCCTGGTGTCTTCGTGTACGCGGCATTCCCAACTACCGTAACCTTAGCTGCGAACAACACTTACTACATACTTAGTCAGGAAACGCTGGGCGGCGACCAGTGGTACGACTCAGACACGTCCGCGGTAACCACGGCCGATGCAACCTTAGTGGGCGCTGTGTTTGGCGATGGCACCGCATACACGCCTGTGGCCTTGACCGGCGGCCATATCTACGTCCCGGTCGATTTCAAGTATGTGTCGGTTGGAGTTACGCCCCTAACCGCCAACGTCTCAGCATCGCAAACTCAGCAATTCAGCGCGCAGGTTTCTGGTATGACGGGCGGAGTAACGTGGTCGTTGTCTCCAAGTGTCGGAACAATCGACAGCACTGGCCTGTATACGGCGCCCAGTTTAATTGCCATTCAAGAGACAATCAGCGTCACGGCGACCAGCGTAACGGATCCCACGAAGTCGGCCAGTGCCGCGCTGACATTGAATCCAGTCGCTGTAGCAATCACACCGACGAGCGTAGGCTTGTTTAATGGTCAGACCCAGCAATTCGCGGCAACCGTGACCGGTAGCTCTAACTCGTCAGTCGCTTGGACACTCAGTCCGAGCGGCGCGGGGACAATCTCAAACACTGGACTCTATACCGCGCCGTCCGTGATCTCGACTGCACAAACGGTAACTGTGACGGCGACCAGCGCGGCCGACACCAGCAAGTTCGCGACGTCTTCGGTCTTCCTGAGCCCTCCCGCGCCACCGGTGATTACGCAGCAGCCGCAAAACGTCACCGCAGTCGCGGGGCAGACCGCCACGTTCTCCGTCACAGTGACGGCTCTTGGAAGTCCAACGTATCAATGGCAGTCGTTGACGCCGGGCGCGAACGCGTTCAGCAACATCTCCGGCGCCACCTCGAGCTCATACACCACACCGCTGGTCGCGTTGACCGACAACGGTACTCAATTCCAATGCATTGTAACGAATTCGCTGGGGTCGATCACCAGTAATCCAGCCGAGTTGACGGTAGCGGCGCCTGCGGTGAATTTCGTGACCTCGACGACCCTGGGCCAATTATCAGTTCCCGACTTTACCGGTTTTGTTGGAATGAGCATCACGGTGGGTTCGAACCCCATGACGCTTGCTTCCCTGGGGCGATATGTTGCAGCAGGCAACAGCGGGGTCCATACGGTAAAAGTTGTGGATGCCAGCACCGGATTGGACGTGCCGGGAGCTGCGGTATCCATTGACACCACAACGGGCACCCCTGGGTCTTATATGTACGCACCCGTGACGAGCCCAGTCACTCTGAACGCAGGCGCCAGTTACTACATCGTGAGTTCCGAAACCAACGGCGGTGACGCATGGTACGACTCGACGACCTCTGTCCAGACGACCAATGCGGCCCTGCTGACTGGACCCGTGTATGGGCTCCCGTATTCTGCGGTGGCCAAAACCGGATACACTTACGGCCCGGTCGACTTCTCCTACAACATCCTCGTATCGATCAGTGTGACGCCCACACCTGTGACCTTGTATGGCGCTCAGACCCAGCAGTTCACAGCGAGCGTGGTGGGCAACAACACCTCGGTCACCTGGAGTCTCAATCCCAGCAATCTCGGTACGATTACCGCGAATGGTTTGTACACCGCGCCAACTACTATCACGACTCAACAGCCATTGACGGTGACGGCGACCAGTGTTGCGGATCCCAGCAAGTTCGCGAGGGCCTCCGTGACACTGAGTCCGCCGACGCCGCCGATCATTACCCAACAGCCGCAGAACGTCCAGAACTTTGTCGGACAAACTGCGACTTTCAGCATTACCGCCGTCGGTCAGGCTCTAAGCTACCAATGGCAGTCCATGGCGCTGGGCAGCGGCAGCTTTACCAATATCGCCGGAGCTACTTCGCCGTCCTACACAACTTCTGTCACAGCTCTGTCCAATAACGGCACGCAGTACCAATGTGTGGTGACGAATGCCCAAGGCGTGGTTACCAGCAACGTCGCGGTGCTTGGGGTGCTCGCGCCAGGCGGTGCATTCCTGACCTCGGAGACTTTAGGAACACTGCGTGGCAACTTCACGGGTTGGGTAGGGATGAGTCTGACCGTTGGTGCGCAACCCCTTGTCGTGAGTTCGTTGGGCCGGATTGTGGCTCCTGGCAACGTGAACACTCACGTCGTAAAGATCGTAAGTGAGGCGGGTGTAGACATCACGGGGGCTTCGGTTACCGTCAGCACTTCAGGACAAACGTCGGGAACATTCTCGTACGGTGTGCTCGCTGCTCCCATTACGCTCGCGGCCAATACGAATTACTATGTCGTGAGCCAGGAAACGTCCGGCACCGACGCATGGTACGACAGCAACACCACCGCAGTAACAACCTCGGATGCCGTGCTTAACGCACCTGTTTACAATCTCGGTACCGGTTACACCGTTATTACTACGCTGCCGACCGACCATCTTTTTGTACCCGTCAACATCCAATATGTGGTGGCAGTGTCCGTCGGCATATCGCCGGCCACCGCCAGTTTGTCAGGCGCGCAGACCCAGCAATTCACGGCGACGGTGGTGGGCAACAGCAATACGGCCGTCACGTGGAGTATCAGTCCGAGCGGTCTGGGCTCGATCTCGAGCGCCGGAGTTTACACCGCGCCTGGGTCCATTGGCGCTCAAGAAACCGTAACTGTGATTGCCACGAGCGGCGCGGATCTTACCAAATCCGCTACCGCGATCGTTACTCTGCTTCCGGTCGCGGTCAACATCACGCCATCCAGCGTCATTTTGTTCGACGCCCAGACCCAGCAGTTCACTGCAAACGTAACAGGCACCAGTAATGCGTCCGTTTCTTGGGCCATCAGCCCGAGCAATGCCGGTTCGATTTCGGCGGCCGGCTTGTACACTGCCCCGGCGCCGATCGTCACTCAACAGAGCGTCACGGTGACGGCCACCAGTGCGGCCGACAACACGAAGTTTGCTAATTCGACGATAACGCTGAGCCCACCGGCCGCCCCGGTGATTACGCAACAGCCGCAGAGCGCGAATATATCGACGGGCCAGACTGCGACCTTCACAATAACGGCGCTGGGCGGTGGATTGACGTATCAATGGCAATCCCTGGTGCTGGGCGCGAGCACGTTCACCAACATCGCGGGAGCGAATTCGAACTCCTACACGACACCCGTTACCGGACTCGCCGACAACGGAACGCTGTTCCAATGCGTGGTGACCAACGCGCAAGGTACCGTCACCAGCAATTCCGCGGAATTGATCGTATCCGTAGCGCCCGTCAACTTTGTCACGTCGCTTAGCCTGGGGACGCCCAACGACAACGACTTCACGGGCTTTATCGGCATGAATGTAACGGTGGGGAACACACCCTTAGTGGTTCGTTCTCTCGGGCGCATTGTCGCTCCGGGGAATACCGGCAGTCACCTGGTGAAAATTGTCGATGCGTCTAGCGGCAACGACGTGCCCAACGCCTTTGTGACCGTGAATACGGCGGGCGCTACGGTGGGAAACTTCGTCTACGGCACGCTTCCCAGTCCCGTGACGCTGAATACTAACGCGAGTTATTACATCGTCAGCCAGGAAGTGAGTGGCGGCGACCTATGGTATTCCGGCAGTACGAGCGCACAGACAACCAACGTTGCCACATTGAACGGATCCGTGTACGGACCACCCTGGGCGTCTACACCGGCGCCGGGCCAGATGTGGGGACCGATTGACTTTACTTACATACCCCCGATTTCGGTTAGTCTGACGCCAACGACAGCGCTTCTGTTCGCCTCGCAGACCCAGCAGTTCACTGGGACCGTCATCGCGGCGACCAATCCGGCCGTCACGTGGAGCATTACACCCACCGGCGCCGGGTCGATTTCTACCAGCGGGCTTTATACCGCGCCCGCTTCCATCGCTGCACAACAGAGCGTAGTGGTCACAGCCACCAGTGTGGCTGATGCCACCAAGTTCGCCACGGCCACCGTGACCCTGAGTCCTCCGGCCCCACCCTTTATCACTCAGCAGCCGCAGAACGCCAGCGTGGTGGCGACACAAACGGCAACCTATAGCGTTACAGCCGTGGGCGTGGGAATTAGTTATCAATGGCAGTCCATGCCGTCCAGCGCGAGCAGTTTCAGCAATATCCCTGGCGCGACATCCGCTTCGTACACGACACCGGCCACCTTGGTGAGCGACAACGGCACTCAATTCCAATGTCTGGTAACGAATGCCCAAGGAACCACTACCAGCAGCAGCGCTAGTTTGAGCGTATTGGCTCCAGGAGCGAATTTCGTGACCTCGACGACCCTGGGCAAATTATCGGATCCCGACTTTACCGGTTTTGTTGGAATGAGCGTCACGGTGGGTTCGAACCCAATGACTCTGACTTCCCTGGGGCGATTTGTCGTATCAGGCAACAGCGGAGTCCACACGGTAAAAGTTGTGGATGCCAGCACCGGATTGGACGTGCCGGGAGCTTCGGTATCCATCGACACGACAGCCGGCACTCCTGGGACTTATACGTACTTACCGGTCACGAGCGCAGTTACTCTGAACGGCAACGCCACTTACTACATCGTGAGTTCCGAACTCAATAACGGAGACACATGGTACGACTCAACGACCTCCGTCCAAACGACCAATGCGGCCGTGCTGAATGGACCCGTGTATGGGACTCCCTATCTTGCCGTGGTCGAGGCCGGACACACTTACGGCCCGGTCGACTTCTCGTATACCATTCCGGTTTCGGTCACCGTGTCGCCGTCCTCCGCCAATCTGTTCCAATTGCAGACGCAGCAGTTTAGCGCGTCCTTGGTGGGTAACACCAATATTTCCGTTACGTGGAGTATTAGTCCAAGTAGCGCTGGCACCATCTCCGCGGCTGGTCTGTATACCGCGCCGACGACGATCAGCGCGCAACAGACCGTGACCGTTACCGCCACCAGCGTCGCAGATGCAACGAAAGTCGGGAACGCGATCGTGACTTTGAATCCGCCGACGCCTCCCACTATCACGCAACAGCCGCAAAACACTCTGGTGTTCGCCGGGCAAAGCGCCACCTTCAACGTAGCGGCCACGGGAGGCGGCCTCACTTATCAATGGCAGTCCATGGCATCGGGCGCGAGCGTCTTCAGCAATATCGCTGGAGCCGTCTCTGCTTCCTACACCACGCCAGCCACGGCCCTCAGCAATAACGGGACGCAGTTCCAATGCCTGGTCACGAACGCTCAGGGGACCGTTCAAAGCACCCCCGCCAGCCTCACGGTGCTGACGCCGGGATCCGATTTCATCACTTCCAATTCGCCCGGGACGCTTCGCAACAACTTCAGCGGATGGGTGGGAATGAGCATTACCGTTGGGGCGCAACCCCTCCTGGTAAGTTCGTTAGGGCGGCTGGTAGCGCCTGGCAACACCAGCACGCACACGGTGAAAATCGTCACAGCGGCCGGTGTTGATGTTCCGGGAGCTTCCGCGTCGATCGCTACGGCAGGGGGTTCGACAGGAGCGTTCGCGTATGCTGGTATGGCGAGCCCTGTCAGTCTCTCGGCTAACACCACTTACTACATCTTGAGTCAAGAAACTCTTGGCGGAGATCAATGGTACGACGACAACACGACAGAGCAAACTACCACGAACGCAGTTCTCAATGGACCCGTCTATGGGACGCCGTACACCTTAGTGAGTGGAATGGCGAACCATGCTTTTGTGCCGGTCGATTTCGTTTACAACATCAGTGTCTTGGTCAGCGTTGCGCCGCTAAACGCCACCTTGTTTAACGGGCAAACCGAGCAGTTCACTGCAACCGTCCTCGGCAACGCCAACACAGCGGTTACCTGGACTATCAACCCGGCCGGCGCCGGATCTATCTCGTCGGCGGGGCTCTATACGGCGCCCGGGTCTATCGCGACGAGTGAAGCCGTCACCGTGACGGCTACCAGTGTCGCCGATTCCACCAAGTCTGCCAGCGCGACACTAACATTGAGTCCCCCAGCGCCACCAAGCATCACGCAGCAACCCCAGAGTGCTACCGCGGTAGCGGGGCAGACCGCGACTTTCAGCGTAACTGCAATTGGCAATAGCATAGGCTACCAATGGCAGTCGGAAGCACCCGGCGCGAGCACCTTCACCAACATTGGAGGAGCGACCTCGAGTTCCTACACGACGCTGGCCACCACGCTCAGCCAGAACGGCACGCAGTACCAATGCGTGGTAACGAATCCACAAGGATCGGTGATCAGTAATCCGGCTCCGATGACAGTGCTCCCAGCGGGCACCACGTTCGTCACTTCCAAAACCCTGGGGACGATCCGGGCTGATTTCACAGGGTGGGTTGGCATGGGCGTAACGACGGGATCGCAGTCTCTCGTTGTCAGCTCTCTCGGCCGCATCTTCGCGCCTGGCAACACGGGTACGCATCTGGTCGAGATTGTCAACGCATCCACGTCTGCCGTAGTAGGCTCGGTTTCCGTCAACATGGCAGGCGGTACGGCGGGCGCGTTCGTTTACGCCGTTTTAGCGAGTCCCGTGACCCTCGCCGCGAACACTACTTACTACATCCTGAGCGCGGAAACGCAGGGCCGGGATCAGTGGTATAGCGACGACACTACCGCGCAAACTACCACGGACGCGACACTTTCCGCGGCGGTATGGGGGACCGGTTCCACTTACACCGCGATTCCTGGAACGGCCGGCTTCCTGTTCGTTCCGGTAGACTTCAAGTACAACATCTCCGTTTCGATCGGCGTCAGTCCGACGACCGCCACATTGTTTGGGACCCAGACCCAGCAGTTCACGGCTACAGTAACCGGCAATAATCCGGCGGTTACCTGGAGCATCAATCCATCAACGGCCGGTTCGATTTCAAGCAGCGGCCTTTACACAGCGCCTGGTACCGTTAGTTCGCAGCAAACTGTAACGGTCACGGCGACCAGTGTAGCCGACACCACCAAGTTGGCCAGCGCGGCTGTGACATTGAATCCGCCCGCGCCTCCGGTGATCACGCAGCAACCGCGGGGCGCAACCGCAGTGGTTGGACAGACCGCCAGCTTCACTGTGACGGCGATCGGTCTGGGGCTTAGCTATCAATGGCAGTCCATGCCATCGGGAGCGAATGTCTTCGGCAATATCTCGGGTGCGACGTCTAACTCGTATACCACGTCGGTGCTGGCGCTCACCAGTAACGGCACGCAGTTCCAGTGTGTCGTTACCAATACCCAAGGGTCTGTCACTAGCACCCCCGCCACGCTCGCGGTTATTGCTCAGGGAACCGACTTCGTAGTCTCCAAGATCCTGGGCAGCGCGCGGAATGACTACAGTGGTTGGGTCGGTATGAGCATGACGGTTGGTTCCCAGCCATTAGTGGTTACGTCTTTGGGCCGGATTGTTGTGTCGGGTAACAGCAGCACGCACACCGTCAAAATCGTGAACGCGGCAAATGGCGTCGACGTGACGGGAGCCTCCGCGACAGTCAATACTGTCGGCGGCACTGCGGGAACGTTCGCGTATGGCAACCTCGCCGGCGCAATCACCCTGAGCGCCAACACGACTTACTACATCGTGAGCCAAGAAACGCAGGGTGGCGACCAATGGTACAGCAACGACACGACCGCACAGGTAACCACTGACGGCACACTCGCGGGCGCTGTTTACGGATCGAGCCCCACTTACTCCGTTCTCGCAGCCTCAGCCGGCCATATGTACGTGCCGGTGGACTTCAAATACACGATTCCGATTTCTGTCTCTGTGAATCCAACGACTGGTAACCTGTTTGGATCTCAAACCGAACAATTTGCCGTTACAATCACGGGCAGCAGCAACACGTCGGTGACATGGACGATTAATCCGTCCAACGTCGGCTCCATTTCGAGCTTTGGGCTGTACACGGCGCCGGCTTCCATTAGCGCATTGCAGACCGTAACCGTCACAGCCACCAGCGCGGCTGACACCACGAAGAGCGCCAACGCCACGGTGACGCTGCATCCTCCAGGGCCACCAACCATTACGCAACAGCCTCAAAATGCTTCGGCGCCTGTGGGGCAAACAGCGACCTTCACTGTCGTTGCGGGTGGCGGCGGCCTTTCGTATCAATGGCAGTCCCAGCCGTCGGGCGGCGGCAGCTTCACCAATATTTCCGGTGCGACGTCCAGTTCTTACACGACGCCCGTCACCCTATTGACGAACAACGGCACTCAATTTCAGTGCGTTGTCACCAATCTACAGGGGACCATCACAAGCAGTGCGGCCACCCTCACCGTCACCAGCGGCGGCAGTACCTTCATCACTTCTAAAACGCTCGGGACGCCGAGGAACGATTTCTCGGGCTGGGTTGGAATGAGTGTCAACGTGGGTTCACAGCCGGTGGTGGTCGGCGCCCTCGGACGTATTGTCGTGTCAGGCAATAGCAGTGTGCACGTGGTGAAGATCGTTACAGCTTCAACCGGGATCGATTTAACCTCGGTGTCTGTTCCGACATCGGGTGGGACGGCTGGAACGTTCGCGTACGTCAATCTGGCGACTCCGGTGACATTGAGCGCCAACACCACCTATTACATCCTCAGCCAGGAGACCGCTGCTGGCGATCAGTGGTACAACAGCGACACGTCTGCCCAAACGACAACGGACGCAACATTGGCTGGAGCTGTCTGGGGGACTGCCGCTCCATATAACTTAGTCGCCGGAAGCAGCGGACACTTATACGTGCCGGTCGATTTTCAATACACCGTTTCTGTTACCCTCGGTGTTTCGCCGACGGCCGTCAATCTGTTTGATGGCCAGAACCAGCAATTTGCAGCCACACTCACTGGTAACAGCAACACCTCAGTTACCTGGAGTATCAGTCCGGCTAACGTGGGCTCAATTTCGAGTATAGGTTTCTATTCGGCTCCCACGTCGATTACCACCCAGCAGAACGTTACGGTGACGGCTACCAGCGTGGCCGCCCCCAGCGTATCCGCCGCCGCTACAGTATCTTTGTATCCGCAGGCGCCGCCTGCCATAACCCAGCAACCGCAGAATTCGACGGCCGCTGTAGGACAGACTGCCACTTTCAGTGTGTCCGCTCTTGGCACTGGGTTGAGTTATCAATGGCAATCCGAGGCCTTGGGCGCAGGCAGTTTCAGCTCGATCGCGGGCGCGACCTCCGGTACCTACACCACACCTGCGGCAACGCTTAGTAACAACGGGACACAGTACGAGTGCATCGTGACAAACGCGCAAGGATCTGTCACCAGCAATGCCGCCACACTCACCGTGCTGGCGCCAGGAACGACGTTCGTTACTTCCAAGACCCTAGGCACACTACGGAACAACTACACGGGCTGGGTGGGGATGAGCATGACCGTTGGTTCACAACCGCTGATTGTTAGTTCCGTGGGACGGATTGTCGCCGCGGGCAACGTCAACACCCACACTGTCAAGATCGTCTCTGCCTCTACCGGGCTAGACGTCACCAACGGTTCCGCGTCGATTAACACGGCAACCGGTACGGCGGGTACGTTCTCTTATGGGACGCTGAGCAGCCCAATTACCCTGGCGGCGAATACCACTTACTACATCCTGAGCCAGGAAACATTAGGCGGCGACCAGTGGTACAACAGCGATACCACCGCCCAAACCACAACCGACGCGACACTCGCCGCAGCCGTGTATGGCGCCGCCAGTCCCAGCTACACCGCGATTGCCGCAACAGCGGGCCATATGTTTGTCCCGGTCGATTTCGAGTACAGCATCTCTGTTTCGGTTCAAGTGAGTCCGACCACCGCTATTTTGTTTGCTTCCCAGACTCAGCAGTTTGCGGCCACGGTGACGGGCAATAACACGGCGGTTACCTGGACTATCAATCCATCAACGGCCGGTTCAATTTCAAGTAGCGGCCTGTACACCGCGCCTGGCGCCATCAGTTCGCAACAAACTGTTACCGTTACGGCGACCAGCGTGGCCGACACTACGAAGTCCGCTAGCGCCACGGTGACGTTGAATTCGCCTGCGCCTCCGGTCATAACGCAGCAACCGCAAAACGCGGCTAAGTCGGTGGGACAGACCGCGACTTTCACCGTGACGGCGGTAGGTACTGGTCTCAGTTACCAGTGGCAATCCATGCCGGGCGGCGCGAGCGTCTTCGGCAACATCTCGGGTGCTACCTCAAATTCCTATACCACGCCGGCGCTAGCGGTCTCGAACAACGGAACTCAGTTCCAATGTGTCGTTACTAACACCCAGGGGTCTATCACAAGCAATCCAGCAACCCTTGCGGTCATTGCGCCCGGCTCCGCTTTCGTAACTTCAACCAGCCTGGTAACGCTCCGAAATAACTTCAGTGGTTGGGTGGGAATGAGTGTCACGATTGGCGCTCAGCCGCTGATGGTCAGTTCTTTGGGCCGCATTGTCGCGCCCGGCAATACCGGCACTCATACGGTGAAGATCGTGACCGCTTCCACCGGCGCCGACTTGACAGGAGGGTCGGCGTCCGTAAGCACTGCGTCGGGAACCACGGGAACCTTCAATTATGGAAGCCTGGCCGCTCCGGTGACCTTGGCCGCCAATACGACGTACTACGTATTGAGCCAGGAAACGCAGGGAGCAGATCAGTGGTATGACAGCAACACCGCGGCCCAGACCACTTCCGATGCAGCGCTGGCGGGGGCCATCTGGGGCACCGGTTCGCCATATAATCTCGTTTCAGGGACCGCAGGTTTCATGTATGTGCCGGTGAACTTCGAGTACACCATTCCTGTCTCCGTGAACCTCACTCCGCCGGCGGTCACCGTGTTCGGCGGGCAGACGCAGCAGTTCACGGCTACGGTTGGTGGCGGCGGCAACACGTCGGTGACATGGGGGATCAATCCTAGCGCGGGCTCCATCTCGATCGGGGGTCTCTATACCGCCCCATCGTCGATTACCACCCAGCAGACTGTTACGGTAACGGCAACCAGCGTGGCGGACGTCACCAAATCGGCGATCGCTACCATCACGCTGAGCCCTCCGGCGGCTCCTACCATCACGCAACAACCACAAAGCACCACGATTGTCGTGGGGCAGACTGCAACATTCACTGTCATAGCGCTGGGAGGCACTGTGACTTATCAATGGCAATCCATGCCGGCAGGCGGGGGAAGCTTCTCTAATATTTCGGGAGCGACTTCCAGTTCCTATACGACGCCGGCCTCAGTATCGACCCAAAACGGCACCCAGTTTCAATGCATCGTAACCAACCTCCAAGGCTCTACGACTAGCAATGCGGCAACCCTTACGGTGCTAACGGCAAGTACGAAATTCCTGACTTCGACCACTCTCGGATCCTTGCGGAACGATTTCTCCGGCTGGGTCGGCATGAGCGTTACCATTGGCGCACAGCCATTAGACGTGGGCTCGCTGGGCAGGATTGCCGTCTCGGGCAATTCCAACGCTCACGTGGTTAAGATCGTTAATGCCACCACCGGGATCGACGTGGCCGGCGCGTCAGTCTCCATCAACGTAGTGGGTGGCGCGCCCGGCACATTTGTATATGCGGCTCTATCAGCTCCCGTGACGCTCAGTGCTAACACAACTTATTACATCGTCAGCCAAGAGACCCAGGGTGCCGATCAGTGGTACGACTTGAACACCACCGCTCTGACAACCACAGACGCGACACTCGCCGCAGCTGTCTATGGCGCGGGTTCCAGCTATGCGGCAGTGAGTGCAACGGCCGGCCATGCTTACGTCCCGGTCGATTTTGAGTACGCTATAACCGGTCACTAAAGAGGCTGGCCGGTAGCCTGGATGTTCCAAGAAAAGCATCGTGCTATTCTTGGTTGCCAACGTCTTAAGATTACCCTCGCATTAAGCGGGAGGAAAGAGTAAAATATGAAGAACCTTTTCAATTTCATTCTCGTTTCCGCTTCCCTACTCTCCTTGCTGGCGTGCACCACAAGCCACGGCTACGTCGCCAAGGGAAACCGGCTGTTCGCGGAGGGCAAATACGACGATGCGATTCTCAATTACCGCAAGGCCACTCAGAAGGATCCCAAGCTCGGCGAAGCGTATTACCGCCTTGGTTTGGCTTCCCTAAAGCGGGACGATTCGATACGGGCTTATGAGGCGCTGAGCCGAGCCGCGGAACTCCTTCCCGCCGACGTCGAAGTTAAGGAGGCGCTCGCCGATCTGGTTCTGAACGCATATGTCGGAAATCCAACCCACCCGCAGCGGCTCTATGCGCAGCTCACGCAGTTGGAAGGAGACCTCTTTAGTAAGGACCCCAATTCGTTCCAGGGCCTCCGCATCAAGGGTTACTTGGCCTTGTCGGACCGGAAGTTCGACCAAGCCATTGAAATCTTTCGCCAAGCTCTACGAGTGAGTCCCTCGGACCCGAGTGTCGCGCATGCCTTATCGGAAACTCTGATCCGGAGCGGCAAAACCCAGGAAGGGGAAAGGGTGGCGCTGGAGCTCATCGCAAAACACAAGAACTACGGCCCAATCTACGACCAATTGTTCAACTTATATATCGCCACAAATCGGAGTGCCGATGCGGAGAATATTCTAAAGGCCAAGGTAAGTAATAATCCTCAACCCCAGTACATCTTTCAGCTTGCGCGTTATTATGCCGGACGGAACCGGACGGCCGAGATGAACAGCACCCTGCAGGCCCTGCTCAATCGCCCGAAGGATTTTCCCCAAGCGCGGCTTCAGGTTGGAGATTTTTATCTCGAGCTCGGCAATTTCGAGGAAGCGAAGCGCTATTACAAGGAAGCTGAAGAGGCTAATCCGGCCGATAAATTGGCTGCTCAGAAGCGGTTGATCCGTGCCCTCAAGCCCGAGGGAAAGCGCGATGAGGCCGTTCGTCTGGCCGACGAAACGGTCAAGGAAAATCCGAAGGACGAGGAGGCGCTGGGATTACGGGCCGATTTGTGGCTGGAAACCGGAAAGCCAGACGATCTGAACAAGGCCCTGAAAGAATTTCAGAATCTGTCGGCACAGAACCCTTCGGACGCCATCCTGCACTACCAACTTGGGCGGGCCGAGTTGTTGAAGAGGGATCTGAACTCGGCGCGTTCCCAATTCGCCGAAGCCATCAGACTCCGCAGCGGCTTCATTGAGGCGCGATACAGATTAGCGGAGATCAGCCTGGCTCAACATCACCCGAGCCAAGCGCTCCAACAAGCTTCAGACATTCTGGCTTATCGGCCCAACGACTTCCAGGCTCAGCTCCTGCATGCGGGGGCGGCAATGTCGCTGGGGAATCAGGCAGGAGCGCGTTCCGAATTGGATGCCCTTATCCGGGACTTTCCGAAGGCGCCGGAACCCAAGCTTTTGTTGGGAGAATTGATGCGTTCCGAGAAGAAATTCCCGGAAGCGGCCAAGGTGTTGGGAAACGTTGGCAATGACGATCCGCGAGCCACCTTGGTACTGGCTCAAACATATGCTTCGCAGAAGCAGGTGGATAAGGCTATTCGTCTGCTCGAAGATGCCTTGACAAAATCCCCCGATTCCACGGTTCTTCGCCAAGAGCTTGCTACGATGGCAGCCGAGAATGGGCAATATGACTTAGCACTACGCGAGTTCCAAAAGCTGCTTGACAAAAGTCCAAAATCGGCCTTCTTCTGTCTGCGAATGGGACAGTTGTATGAGAGGAAGGGCGATTACCCCAACGCGATCGCCATGTATCGCAAAGCGCAGCAATTCTCCGGGGACGATCCGGGGCCAACGATCCTGCTGGCCCAAGCATTGACAACTGCCGGCAAGTCCAGTGAAGCGATCGCTTTATATCAGAAGGTCCTTAGTTCGCACCCCGATCAAACGGTCGCGATGAACAACCTCGCAGTGCTTCTCAGCGATACGGGCGGCAATATGGACGAAGCGCTGAAACTCGCTCAACTCGCGGTGAAAAAAGCGCCTGGCAATGCGGTATTCGCCGATACCGCTGGATACATTTATCTGAAGAAGGGCATGCGAGACGTCGCTCTGCGAACTTTCCAGAACCTGGTGCACAAGTATCCGCAGTCTTCTACCTTCCACTACCATCTCGGGATGGCGCTGTTCGAAAACGGCGATAAAAGCGGCGCCAAGAAGGAACTCGACGCTGCGCTTGCCCAACACCCCCCCAGCAGCGAAGAATCGCAAATCCGGCAGTTGGTCCATAAGATCGGCTAGTGCGCGCCGCCGACGAACAGAATGTTCCGTCCGTCTCTTGTGAACGATGTTAATCGACCATCCGCTACTATCGAGCCCCCTGGAACGCCAGCCATATAATCTCGCGCCTGCGATCCAAAGGGTGGCGAGAGGAGCCTATTGGCTTCTCCCAATCGGGTTTTGTCTCGCCGTCTACTGGCAAGGCTTGTGGACCTGGTTCCAGCAGACCGACTTTATCTGGCTGGATCTGAGGAATCATGTTACCGACGTTCCAAGCTTTTTGCAGGCCATGTTCGCACCCATGGCTCAAGGAACCTTTCGTCCTCTCAGCGAGCGCGGCTTTTTCCTGCTCTTTACCCAGATTTTCGGCGTGCGAGCTTTCCCCTACCGCCTGCTCGCTTTTCTAAACCAATTTCTGAATGTGTTCCTCGTGATGTTGGTCACACGCAAGCTGACCAAGTCCGCTCTCGCCGGATTTGTGGCCCCCCTGCTGTGGCTGTCGAGTATCACTCTCATTATTCCGATGGCGTGGACAGCGGCTTATAACCAAATCCAGTGCGCCACGTTCTTGCTTCTCGGCCTCTATCTGTTTATCCGTTACACCGAAACCGGAGATCGAAAGTTCTATTGGGCCCAATGGGCAACGTTTGTTCTGGGACTCGGCTCGCTCGAACTTGGCGTAGTGTATCCCGCCATCGCGCTTCTATACGCGCTGCTTTTCGCACGCAGGTATATCCGGTCTACCATTCCGATGCTGGCCGCTGCTTCGGTGGCTGCATTCGGCATCCGCGTTGCCGCGAAAGCTCAAGCGAAACCGAACTACGATTTGAGTTTCCACCCAGCGTCGCTTTTAGCAACCCTGCAGGAGCACTGGCGGACCTTGCTCGGCTTCGCCGCTTTTGGGGAGCCGCGCCACTTGCCTCTCTGGATCGTCTCCAGTGTAATGTGTTTGCTGACGGCGGCCGTGCTCGGATTCGTAATCGTCCAAACTCTGAAGCGCAGCTTTCTCCCGCTGTTCCTGCTGGGCTGGTTCGTCATTGTGATCGCACCTCTATTAGCCGTCCACATGCGAACTCTTCAGTATTATGCCGCGATTCCCGCCATTGGCATCGCGATGCTGGGCGCCCTTGGACTATCGATGGCCTGGCGGACCCATTGGTCTGCCTGCGCCAGCACCATGGCTCTGCTCGCGCTTTATGCCGTTCCATCGCTCCTCGTCGTCCATGCAGGAGAAAGCTTTTATCGTCATCGGGCCGATCGGGCCCACGCGCTCTGTCAAGCTGTAGCCCAGGCCAGGCAACTCAACCCCGGGAAAATCCTGCTCTTGAAAAATGTCGACGACGATCTGTTCTGGTCTACCGTCTACTACTCGCAACTGCCGGTCTTTGGATGGAATGGCGTCTTTCTTGCGCCCAATTCGCCGCCTCTGATCCGAGAAGATAGCCGGTTCGACGACATCAGCATGTACTTCTTCCCAGACGCGGCGATTCTGCCGGCGCTCAGGAACGGATCCGCCGAAGTCTATCAAATAGAGGGGCAAAACGTAAAGAAGATTACTATTTCCTACTTAGAAGCTCTCGAAGCGCCTATCCCCGTTTCAATTTCCCGCGAACTCCAAAATCGCAAAGTGAACTAATGGTCGACTTTGCCAACCGGTCGACTAGCCCTGCTACCTAGTACTTTGAAGAACGTAATGGTACCAAAACACTATGATGTCTAAGGAGTTTTATTGACTCAAGTGGCTCAGTACTCTAAACTTAATCTGATCATTGGGGAAACTGACTGGCGTCCCGCACGAGCAGCACCTTACACAGGGTGCCTGTGGGATGTCTGAAGTTTGTAGTAGAGATAAGCAAGGAGGATGGAAATGTTGAAACTTTCACACATTGGTGCAATTGCTGCACTTACATTAGTAGGCGCGCCGCTCTTGAGCGCTGCGACATGCTCCTCCGAATCGGCAGCCGCTTACGTGGCTCTCGGTACGGGTGGCTGTAGCATTGTTTTTGATGGCGTCACGCTGAATTTCGCGGACTTTGCCTTCACGCAAAATGCCTCGGGCACCGGCTCGGGCGGCACGGCAACTTCGATATTTCTAACGCCGGACACTACTGGCGGAGCCGGCTTCGACATTACTAATCCGGGGGGTGCCTGGAGTGCGAACGGAACTGCAGTCAACGATGATGACATCCAGTACGTGGTGACTGTTGTTGGCGGCGCGGACGCACTCAACGGCCTGTTCATCTCAGAAACGGGCAGCGCCGGAGCGGGATTTACGCCGGGTCAGGACACGATCACCGAAACCTGGTGTCCCGGAAGTGTAGTAGAGCCGGCCGGTTCCTGCGCAGGGGCCCCGGGTGGCCTAGGCTATAGCAATGGCGGCAGCTTGGCGATCACAGGACCCGCTAGTGGCGTGACCGCGTCTCAGACGGAGGCTTTCGCGCTCACCGATTCTCTTACGGTGGACAAGGATATCCAAATCTCCGGCAACAACGGCGGCGCCAGCCTCACCGATGTTAAGAACCTGGTGACTCTTGCGACCCCCGAACCCTCCACCCTTGGATTCCTGGCGATTGCCTTCTGCGCGCTGGTTGGTTTCAAGAAGTACCAGCAAAAGAAGACCGCCTAGTAGTTATACTTGGGTTCCAAACACAGGCCGCACTTTGTGGAGCGACTCCTCCACAGGGTGCGGTCTTTACTTTTTGTGTCGTCTGGCTTCGCAAAGCGCATCGTGCCGGGGGATTGGCCCCCGTGAGCGCGCGGTCAGCGCAGAAGTTTAGCAGGTAAATCAAACTTAGCGATCACCAGCAGCACCAACGAAACGAATCCCACGGCATAGGTGGATGGGGCCCGAATTGCGTACAGTACGGGATCCTCGTGCAGATCGCCGCGAAATGCCAGCATCCAGAGCTTGCAAAGCCAATACAGCAAAAGCGGGAACAGCAGCCATAGATAGAGGGGCTGGCGATAAAGAAGGCGTACCTGATCGCTGTTGACGTAGAGGGTCAATACAAGCGCGGAAATGAAGCCGGCGCTTACAGCGAACGCCGTTACCAACTCGAAATCGGCGGCTAGATAACCTCGGCCATTGGTTTGGTCCTGCCTTAGATTCCGCAGCAGCCGTAGCTCTGCCAACCGCTTCGTAAAAGCGAGGCTTAAGAATAGAAACACCGAGAATGACAACAACCAGCCGCTGAGCCAAATGCCGGTGGCCACGCCGCCGGCCAGTATGCGGATGGTATAAAGGCCGGAGAGCAGAAAGACGTCGAGGGGCGCGCGGCTCTTCAGCCATAGCGAGTACGACAGCGAGATGCAGGCGTAACAAAGCAGGATCGCCTCCGCGGCCCGGCCCAGCGGACTGGCGATCGCAAAACTGATTGCCAACAAAACGGGCGCAACGAGAAGCCCGGCCGCGATCGGCAACTGGCCAGAAGCAAATGGACGTTCGCATTTTTCTGGATGCAGGCGGTCCGAAGATAGATCCAACAAGTCGTTAACGAGGTAAAGAGCCGAGGCGCAGCAGCAGAAAGCCAGGAACATCACGCCCGAATGGTAGAGGGCCGACGGATTCAAAACACGGTGGGAAGTGATCACTGGCAGCAGGATCAGAGCATTCTTGCTCCACTGATGCCACCGTAATGCTTTAGCCCAAAGCCTCCAGGGATTGGAACGCGAGACGAACGAGCGCTCCAGTTTCCCGTTGCTCCGTAATTCGTTTACGATCTGCGCCGGCGCATCCATCGCGATGGCGCGGCGAGCGCGGTTCCATATCGGGCGATCGGCTGAGGAGTCTCCGGCGTAATCAAAGCCCTCGGAGTAGCGTTCCTCAAGCACCGCGAGTTTGTTGGCGCCCTTGGCGTTCAGCGATCCGGTACTGGCGACTACTTCGGAAAAGAATCCCAGATGAGCGGCCACCGCGCCCGCCAATAATTCATCGCTCGCGGTGGCCAAAACCAGACGTCGGCCTGCGGCTTTCTCGGATCGGAGCCAGTCCAAAACTTCGCGGCGATAAGGCAGGGACGCAACATTCAATCGCACGCGACTGGCAATTTGGCGCTTCAGATAGGCGCGGCCATGCGTCAGCCAGAGGGGCAGCAAGAAAATCGCCCAGGGCCTCTGTTTGATAAGCAGCAGGAGCGTTTCCCACAGCAGATCCGTTCGAACCAGAGTTCCGTCCAGATCGACACACAACGGAACGTCTTTTTTGGCTAACGTTGGACCCATGCAACCTCGACATAACGTAGCATAGAAAGTCATGATTTTCGAGAGGGTTCTAGGACTATTACTCGCCTATTCTTTCGAAAGTCACTGAGGTCTAACGCCCATTTCAGGAACGGCGCCGCGTACTAGTAGTACCTCAGGCCGCGTTAGCAGTTTGCGCCGCGCTGAGGTCTCGATCCTGAAGCAATGAGGCTGTAGAGTAGAGTTATGCGGTATCTGGAAACGCTCTTAGCGCGAGATCTTCGCCTGGCGACGCCCGCCATGCGATGGACGCTCGCCGAGGCCGCTCTCGAGGAAGCTGGACGACGATTTGAGGCGCGACTAGTGGAGACTCTTGCGGCGGCGCTGAAAGACGGCGACCTGCGGGAATTATCCGCCCTCATGGAGAAGCATCCGGACTCTCCGAACGTGGCCTATCTTGCGGCTGTGTCGCGAGTAGGGCTGGGGGAAGGGAAGACCGCTGAGGCGTGGCGTAGGTTTTTCGCTTTGCACGACGGCCGCGATCCAGTGCACGTCCTTTCTTTTGCTCGCGCTCTGCAGGAAACAGGAGAGCAACAAGAAGCCGCTCTGCAACTTCAGATGGCGCTCTCGCGTATGCCTCCCTACGCGTTCTTTGCTCGCGCGCAAAAGCTGATTGAGAGTCTCGCGGTTACCTATCAGGGTTATTTGCGTCAGGCCCGCATCGCCGTTCTTGGAAGCAGCACCACCTCAATGCTGGTTCCAGTGCTCAAGGCGCTGTGCTTTCGCGATCGGATTCAAGCCGAGTTTTACCAGGGCTTGTACGGTGCAATAGATCAAGAAATTCTCGATTCTCATAGCGGACTGCATAGTTTCGAACCGTCCATTGTCCTGATCTCCGTGCAGTGGCGCGATCTCGATCTTCCGGCAATCTCAGCCGACGAGACTGCCGTGGTTGAAAGAATAGCAACCCGGTATGAATCCTTATGGACCTCGCTTCGGCAACGATTCGGCTGTCATGTCATCCAGCATGCGTTTGACAGTCCTGGCGAAGATGCATATGGCTATCTCGCCGGTTCCCTCTCTGGCGGCCGTTCGCGGATCACCACTGCGGTGAATGACGCGCTACTGAAGCGGGCGCCTTCCAACGTGTCAATCCTGGATACTCCGGGCGTGCAGCGCCGCGCGGGTGAACAACAATGGGCGGACGCGATGCTGTGGCACAAATTCAAGCAGCACCCGGCAAACGGCGCGCTGCCGCTGCTGGGCGAGGAATGTGCGGCTCATATCCGGGCGGTCTTGGGATTGACGCGCAAAGTGCTGGTCACCGATCTTGACAATACGCTATGGAAAGGAGTGATCGGCGAGGATGGATTAGACGGCATAGGGATAGGTCCAGATTCGGCGGAAGGCGAGGCTCACGCGGCGTTACAAGACTACATGCTGGACTTGAAGGCGCGGGGCATTCTGCTGGCCGTTGCCTCCAAGAACAATTCTGAGGATGCTCGCCTGCCGTTCCAGCGGCATCGGCACATGCGTCTCCGGCTGGAGGATTTCGCCGCATTTGAGGCGAACTGGAACGATAAAGTTAGCAATATTCGGGCAATTTCGGAAAAGCTTTCGCTCGGAATGGATAGTTTCGTGTTCCTCGATGACAATCCGTTGGAGCGTGAGTGGGTGCGGTCCCAGCTGCCGCAAGTGGCGGTGGTAGAGCCAGCGAGCAACTCGGTTTACCATTTTGTGCGTGCACTCGACCAAGCCAGGTATTTTTTCGCCTTGTCTCTTTCGAAAGAAGATCTCAGCCGTGCTGAACAGTACCGGATCGAAGCGGCCCGGGACGGTTTGCGCGCCGCTTCGTCGTCGATGGGAGAATTTCTCGCTCAGTTGAACATGAGAGCCGCCGAGGTTCCAGTAAGCGATTCAAACATTTCCAGGGTTGTTCAGCTTATCAACAAGACGAACCAGTTCAACTTAACCACGCGCCGCTATACGGAAGCGCAGGTCCGCGATAATGCAACAAACCCGGCAGGCTGGGCGCGCGCGTTTGAGTTATCCGATCGGATGGGCAGTTATGGTCTCATCGGCGTCGTCATGGCCAAGCCGGCCTGCGATGTCCAAACGTGGGTCATCGACACCTGGCTGATGAGCTGTCGCGCGCTCGGCCGCGAGATGGAAAACTTCATGTTCGATCAGTTGATCGCAGCGGCGCGGGCAAGGGGCGTGCGTCGGATTGAAGGCGTTTATCGGCCGACCCCGAAGAACAGTCTCGTGGCCGGGCTGTTGGAACGGTTTGGATTTGAACGCGTTGCCGAGAGCGGTGAGGAGACCAGGTTTGCGATGGAGATGCCAGATCGCTTTGAAGCTACCGCTAAGCACATACGGAATACCACCGGCCATGAAGCGGCGGTCGAGGCCATCGCGTAGATGACGGTAGCCAGTTTCAAGAGCCTGCTTGAGGATATTCTCGAGCTGCCGCCGGGAACCTTAGCCGATGCCGATTCCCGAGAGACACTGAAAACATGGTCATCCCTGGCGGATGTCCAGATCTTGACCGCGATTGCCGGCGAACTAGGAGTGGAACCGGATCCCGCGCTCCTGGAAGTGGAAACGGTCGGAGATATGATCGCGATTCTTCGTGAACGTTCGGCTCTTTCGGATTAAATTTCGCGGGCTAAAAGAACAATCCGCTCAAAACGGCGTTCGGACCAGCCAAATTGGTGAACAGAAGCTGAACGGACCCGGTGGCGGTAAACACCAGGTACTCGCCATTGCTGAAGTTCGACACAGTGCGGGTATCCAGAACCTGAGAAGTGGCCGCGTTCAAAATGTCTACACGCTGCGATCTGCCAGCCGCATCCCAATCCAACATATAGATCGCTATCTGGTGGGAATTGCCGTCGGTGAGATTGATGTTAACCGTGAAGCTGGCGCCGGAGTACCAAGTTGCGGCGATACGATCTGTGGTGGATTCGCTCTTCTGCAAAGCCCGCACATCGCTGGATGACGATGCCCAGGTCCAAGATGACTGTCCGCTCGGCGTAACGGCGGCGAAAGCCGGATACTGGGTTACATCCGCAATTACATTGAATCCGTTGCTTCCGTAGACGCCTTTCCAGCTACCTTCAGTGGATGTGTTGCTGGATGTAAACTGCGCGCTGGTGGCCGGCGGGGGGCCGCTGGAACTGGCGGCCCCGCCGAAAAAGATTCCGCTCACCACCGCATTTGTACCGGCGGTGAAACCGATTTGCACGTTCACGTTTCCAGTGATGTTCCAGACTAGATATTGCCCGTTGGTGAAGTTGGTAACGGTGCGAGTGTCCAGCAATGTTCCACTCGCAACATCATAAATATTGACCGTTTCGATGCGCCCGGCTGCATCCCAGTCCAGGAAATACAGCGCCATCTGGTGCGCTGTACCGCCGCTGACATTGACGTTCAGCGTAAAGCTGGTGGTGGAGTACCAAGCCGCCGCCACCCGGCCCGAAGCGCCCGCGTTCTGTAAGGCCCGCGGATCCGTAGTAGCGGGGGCCCAGACATACAATGTCTGACCGCTGGGCGTGACGGTCGCGTAGGACGGATAAGAACTCGCACCGCCCAGCACATTGTATCCGTCGGCGCCGTAACTCGATTGCCAATTGCCTTGCGTTGTGGCGTCCGGTTCGACGAAGGAGACGACGGCCGATGGTGGGGGTGTGACACCCGACGATCCCGCGCCAAAAAAGATTCCGCTTAGCACTGCGTTTGGACCAGCCGTGGAACTGATTTGCACATTCACGTTGCCGTTGATCGTCCACACCAGATACTGTCCGTTGGTGAAGTTGGAAACGGTGCGATTGTCCAGCAGGGTTCCACTGGCGACATCGTAAATGTTGACCGTTTCAGTGCGTCCCGCCGCTTCCCAATCCAGGAAATAGAGCGCCATTTGGTGCGCGGCGCCGCCGCTAACGTTGACGTTGAGAGTGAAACTTCTGCCCGAGTACCAGGCTGCCGCCACCCGGCCCGAAGCGCCGGCGTTCTGCAGCGCCCGAGGGTCGGTGGTGGACGGGGCCCAGACATACAATGTCTGACCGCTGGGTGTGACGGTAGCATATGCCGGGTAAGAACTTGCGTCACCCAGCACGTTGTAGCCGTCCGCGCCGTAACTGGATTTCCAGTTGCCTTGCGATGTGCCGTCTGGTTTGACGAAGGTCACGGTTGCGGACGGCGGCGGAGGAGCCGTAACCCCACCGAAGAAAATCCCGCTAACCACCGCACTCGCCCCGACACTCTTGGCGATATTAATTGTTACGTGCCCACTAATATTCCAAACCAAATACGTGCCGTTGCCGAAGCCGCTCAGACTGCGTGAGTCCAGGATACTGCCGCTATTAGCATCCGTGACGGTGATGTTTTGGACACGTCCCTCCAAATCCCAATCGAGGAAATACATCGCCACCTGATGAGTTTGGCCGTCGGTCTCATTCACGTCTACGGTGAAGCTGGTTCCGCTATACCAGGCGGCGGCAATGCGGTCCGTTGCGGAGGCCTTTTGTAGCGCTCGAACGTCGGATGTGGATGCGGCCCAGGTCCACTGGAACTGCCCGGCCGGAGTTGCCGCGCCATAGCTGGGGGCAACCGAGGAGTCGCCCACCACTGTGTGGCCGTCCGACCCGTAAAAAGATTTCCAGTTCCCCTGAGTGCTCGTATCGGCCCCCACAAACTGCATTTTGGCCGCGGGCCGCAAAGTGATCGCCGCTGTCGCAAACGCCGCAGTGTCGGCATTGGACGTAGCCGTGACGGTCACCGGCTGCGCCGCTGTAACTGGACTTGGCGCTTGGTACAGGCCCGCCGAACTGATGCTGCCGATTGAAGGGCTAACCGACCAGGTTACCGTGCTGTTCGAAGTTCCTGTTACCGTGGCCGTGAACGGCTGCGTGGCTCCGTCGGTTAGCGTTACGGCGGCGGGAGTGACGGATACGCCGACGAAGGTCGCATATTTGAAGTCTACCGGTCCGAATGTGTTGCCGACAGATCCCGCTATAATGTACGGCGTTCCGTAAACTGCCGCGGCGATTGTGCCCACGTTCGTGGTTTGCGCGGTAGTATTCTTGTCATACCAAGAGTCTGCCCCCGAGGTTTCCAGGCTGACTATGTAGTAGTTCGTGTTGGCTTGAAGAGTGACCGGCGCCAAAAGATTGGAATAAACGAAAGTTCCGGGGCTGCCGTTTGACCTTCCAACTGTGGTCGCGCTCCCTGCGACATCCTGCAATGTCGCCGCGTTCACAATTTTCATCATGTGGCCGCTTGTGTTGCCGGCCACCGCGATTCGACCCAGAGCCGTTATGGAAAGTGGAAATTGGCCGACTGCGACACTCATCCCCACCCAACCGCTGTAGTTGTTGCGAATTGTCCCCAGGTTCGTAGAAGTGACGAAATTGGTGCTGGGAGGCAGGACCGTCAAAGTGGCGGCATTGGAAGTGACCGAAATGACCGAACCCTGCGTGCTCGTTACGACACACAGAAACTGCGTACCGGCATCGGCGGTCGACACTACGCCGGTCGTATATGTAGTCGAAGTAGCACCGGAGATTGGCGTAAAAGAAGTGGCTCCCAGAGCCTCGCTTTGCCACTGATAAGTCAGGTTTTCGCCGCTGGCGGTTAAGGTGAAGGTGGCGGTTTGTCCAACGATCGCGCTCTCGGGTTGCGGCTGCATGAAAATGACGGGTGTTCCCGGCGTGGGCGGAACCGTGGTGGTGGCAACGGCTCCCAGATTGCTGGCAAGGAAGGTATTAGTGACCTTCACGCCACTGGCGGCATCGATGAGAAATCCAGGTGCTGCTGAATAGTCGACAATCACCAGATCGCCCGCCCCATCTCCATTGAAGCCGGGGTCGCCGCAGCAAGCTGCCAGGAATATATGGCCCTGACCGTCGGTGACAGGAGCGGAGAACTGAAAACCCTCCACGGTGCCAGAAAGGGTGATCCAGTGAAAGAGATGGGTAACGGGATCGTACTGTCCTACCCCATCCCCACCAGCCGTGAGGATATCGCCTGTCAGCGGATCAAAAGCCACGCCGTGATTGCCGCCATAGACCAGGCCACCGCGCGGATCGGCGCCGACGGGCTGGCCAAAGAGACGGTGTGTGGTGAACTGCGCGCCGTCAAAGGTTAGCGTTCCGAAATTGCCAGCGTCGCTGGATGAGGCTCCCGATCCGTAGTAAGCGTTGCCGTTGGCATCGAAGGCTACACCGGTTACCGATACGTCGTCACCCGTAACGGGATACGCGATTCCGCTGCCCAAAGTGGGTGAGAGTGGCAAGAGCGCGATGTAGTTGTAGCCGAATTCCTTTTGCAGCGCGATTAGGTAGTTCACCGGAAAGCCGCTGGTGTTCGGAGGGACCACCGTAAGACTATAAGCACGCGGATCTGGCAACCCTGGCGTCGTGTCGGGACTAACGCTATAAGGAACGCCCGGCTGTCCTGTTTCCAAGAGGTTGAAGACAGAACCAGGTTCCTCCGCTGTTCCGCCGCCAGCGATCAAAAGGTTTCCGTTATTGGGATTAATTACAATTCCGGTCGCGCCAAAGTTGGGATCCGAAGCTCCCGTGTATAGGGTCGTGTTATTGCTCAACGTAATTGTGTTGGTTTCGAAACTGTATTGAACATGAACCTCTCCAACTGCCGAAGTAGAGAAATATGCATATTGAGCATAGAAAAGGTTCAGGTTTGCATCGCTTCCGAGGACCGCAACCGCGAAGAAGACGAAGAGCAAGAACAGATACGAGAAAATCTTCGATGAGACCATATCAGAAACAATAATCGCCGGCGTTCACTAAGGTCCGGCTCATTCGGGAGTATACACGAGGAGGATGGATTCTTTGCTTTTTGCCGGGGAAATTGTGAGTCCTAGTACGGGTGTCATGGGGTAATGTTGGCGGTTTCGCTTGAGGAGTTTGATTTGGTACCAGTACGGGCGCCTTACGAGTGGGATTTAGCAGTCACGCTAACATCGTTTTCTCGGCCAAACAGCCTAGCGTTCCGGGAGGATTGGCGACGTCCGTTGCTCGACTAGACAATGAGATAGGACCCCAGCCCGGCCCACGTGCGCTGGCATCGACAAACGCACCTAGAACGACAGTTTTAGGCCTATCGCCATATGTTTGAGGGTTGACAGAACCCCTCTGTTGGTACAGGATAGTGTATCGATCCTACAGCACCTTTCGTAGGGTGCCGTACCTAAGTGCTTGGCTGGGACCAAGAATGGCGATAGCCTGTCCTACGGTGTACGGCGCGGGCCGGTCATTTCCGGGTTCTCCTTTCGCTCCGCCAAAGCGGCGCCTTTTCCCTTAAAATAATCGATGAGTAAGTCTGGCATGCGCAGAAGACAAACAGTCGGCGTACCGTCGCTCCAGTTGAGTGTGAATGGAGTCTTGAGTTTGAAGATAAACAGAGCGCTACGAATCTACCTGGTTGCGGTTGGATTAGCGGGTTACGCTGCCGCTGCCGCGGATAGCGTGGACCTGCCCCGGGCCGGTATGGTCCTCGACCGAAGCGGTGTGCGGTCGATTCTTGGTCTACCCGGCGGTGCGGTTTTCGGCGATGGAGTGGAACCGGGATTTCGGCCGGCGGTGGTCCGGTTCGCCTACGGCAAGAATTATGCTCTAGCAATAGACTCGGCCAAGGGACAGCTGATGTTATTGCGTAACCTGCTTTCCGGCAATTTGTCGAGCGCCGTGCTTGGCGCCACATCGGCCGCGGATGTGGTCCTGAACGCCAACGGGACCTCGGCCGTGCTCATTTCCGCCGCGGAGTCGACCTTCCAAGTTGTAACTGGCTTACCCGACAAACCTGTGTTTTCGCAGTCCATCTCGTTTGGCAACGTTGGACGTCCGATCACGGCAGTGGCGCTGGATACCGACGCCCAGAACATCTTGGCGGGTTTCTCCGATGGATCGAAGGGTGAAGTAGACTGGTTCAACGCAATGGGGGCAAGGACGGTGATTCTGCCGGCCAGCGAACCTTCTGCGATCGTTTTCACCAACGGAGATCAGGATGCAGCGGTTGCGGATCGTGGTTCCAATCAAGTCTTTGTCATCCGCCAGGTCACTACGTCGAGACAACTTGTTTCGGTAGCCAGCGCGCCGGACGCCATTGAACCCGTCGCCCTGAGTGTCTGGAATAGTACGCATCTGTTGGTAGCTTCTGCGGGATCCAAGAATCTGCTGGACGTGGACTTAACACAAATGACGATTGCGGCGCGATACGAACTTCCAGTGGCTCCTTCGAAGTTGGAGCCGTTGATTGACCCAAATGTGTTGCTGCTCAACGAGGGTGGAACGGGCCCAACTTACCTGTTTGCCCTGTCTGGAAATACGCAAATATACTTCATACCGCCGCCGGCGAACAGCCATGCCCGGCTGCATATTTCGACTTCCCGCTAATCCATGTGCTATTCGCATAAGTCTATAATCGTTGCGGCAATGTTGACCGCCGGGGCGTTGTACTGCTCCGCACAGCAGCTTGCGTTCCTGTCGTTCGCCTACCGGCTTCCGGGTGGGGCGTCAGCGGCGGTAGCCGGCGGGGGCGCCATTCCGTTTCCAGCAACATCGACAGGGTCGAGCAGTTCAGTGTCTTTGCTTGTGACCAACCAAGGCACGAATCTGTCAATTACCGCCGCGACCGTTTCTAATAGCGCCTATGCTGTGAGCCCGGCGACGGCTAGCCTTCCCGGCGGCGCAACCACGCCCCTGACAATAACCTTCTCTCCAACGACTGCGGGCGCATCGACGGCAACTCTTACGCTAACGCTATCCAGCACCGAAACGGTAAGTTTTCAGCTCAACGCCACCGCGGTTGTCGCAGATTTTGTAACGAGCTATAGCATAAGCCCGAATGGCAATCAGACCGTCGTCACCAACCAAGGCACCATCCTGTTTCCGAGCACCAGTGTCGGACAGTCCGCTACAGCGACCTTCGTGATCACCAATCAAGGCGCTAGCGCCGGAACGGTGACGTCGGCCAGCCTGGCAGCTTCTTCTTCTGCCGCGTTCCAGATTACGGGAAGACCACTGCTGCCGGCTCAAGTGAATCCGGGGAACAATCTGGCGTTCAACATCGTGTTCACGCCCACCACGACGGATCTTCAGACCGGCACGCTGCAGGTAACCCTGTTTGGAAATAACTATACTTTTGTGCTCCAGGGTTCAGGGAGCGGCGCATCGTATACCTACCAGACCATCGCCTCCGGCGGAAGCACCAGCGCGTTGCAACCCAATGGAACCATCGCATTTCCAGACACAAGCCTGGGCTCCACCTCTACGCTGAATGTCAGCATAACGAATTCGGGAAATGCTCCTGGGCAGATTGCGACGGCGACGGTCAACGGAAGCAGCTTTCAGCGGACTGACACGGTTCCGCTTCCAATCACTCTTGCCCCAGGCGGAACGCTGACACTCACGATCACCTTCGCGCCCAACAGCGTAGGAGCGCTCACTGGCACCCTGATCGTGGGGTCGGCAGTGTTCACCCTGCAAGGTAACGGGCTTGGGCCGAATCTGACGTTTCAATTCCAGGTGGCGGGAACGACCGTCTCAGTGGCAAATCAGGGCGTGGTGAATTTCCCAAATACAAATGTGGGCTCAAGCACTACTGCATCGCTGCAGATAACTAACGCGGGTAACCTTAGCGGAACGATTAACAGCCTCAATGTTACGCCCAACAGCGCTTTTTCGGCGAAGTTTCCTAGTTTACCGGCAACCATTGCCGTCGGCAAAACAATCAGCATACCGCTCACCTTTGCTCCGAGCGCCGTGGGGTCTCTGACCGCTACTCTGACGATTGATTCCTCATCCATTACGCTGCAAGGTGTCGGCGGGACGCCCGCCCTGGTCTCGGGCTATAGCTTCACGGGGCTCGGCAGTACGGTCACTCCGTTAACGCAACCGGCGGTGGGGTTAACTCTGTCGCAGCCCTATCCGGTGGCGATTACCGGACAACTTACCCTCTCGTTCAATTCAGGTTCATTCGCCGATGATCCGACCATTCAGTTTGCGACAGGTGGCCGAACCGTCAGCTTCAGCGTTCCCGCGAACACGAAGACGGCTATTTTTGGAACAAGCGGCACTACCGTTCAGTTTCAGTCTGGAACGGTGGCGGGCACCATCGTGCTGACCCCCTCGTTTTCTCTAGGGAGCGTGGACATTACACCGCAGACAGCTCAGCCATTAAGCACGGTGGTGGCGGCGGGTGCGCCGCAGCTAACCAGCGCCAATCTAGGAACGCTCGCGGCAACTACAGTTCAGCTGGTTATAAACGGATTTTCGACCACCCGCTCCGTCGATACGCTCACTTTCCAAGTTACGCCGGCCTCCGGATCGAACGTGGAAAACACAACGCTGAGCGCGGATGTCACCTCGGCGTTCTCGAGCTGGTACCAAAGCGCTCCGTCGGACGCAGTGGGCAGTCAGTTTTCGGCAACAGTGACAATTTCGGTCTCGGGGGGAACCACGGACGCGATATCGTCAGTATCTGTAACCGCGATGAATAGTAATGGCACGTCACAGCCGGTCAGTGTCGCGTTGCGTTAGGGTATCTTAGTCAGGCCGGTTGAGGCCGGCTTGCTTCCAACGCAAAACACTCAGCCAACTTGCTTTGGTACTAGTATTGCCACCGCACAATCCGGTAAGTTTTAGTACGCTAGCGTTTGACATGATCTCGAATCTGCGCGATTATTTGGCTTCCGTCAGAAATAGTCCTTGGAGGGATCGGATCATGTTGAGAGCTTGGGGTGGTGATTGTGTTTCTAGCGAGGAGAATTGGTACGCCTTGCGCGTGCGGTCAAACTCCGAAAAAGTGACCGTAACGCATCTGGAGAGTCGCGGATATGCGCCGCTGCTGCCATTGTATCGATCGCGGCGGACCTGGTCCGATCGACTAAAAACGATCGATTTGCCGCTTTTCCCGGGGTACATTTTCTGTTCGTTTGCAATCAATCAACGCCTGCCGATCATATCCGCCCCTGGGGTTGTGAATATCGTGGGGGCCGGAAAATGTCCTATCCCGGTGCACGAGGATGAGATCGCCGCTCTGCACGCCATCGGAAAGTCGGGATGCCCGGTGGAACCCTGGCCTTATCTGCATTCCGGCCAGCGAGTCCGTATCGATCGGGGAGTACTCTGCGGCATTGAAGGAGTGCTGGTCGAGATCCGGAAGGTTCATCGGATTGTGGTTTCCGTCACCCTTTTGCAAAGATCCGTGTCGGTGGAGATTGATCGTGACTGGGTGGTGCCGGTCCGGTCGGCGCCCTTCGCCTTGGCAAGTGGCGCATGAACCAAAGCCCGCTGGGACGACAACACATTCATCGGTAAGCGGCGAATTATTAACGTCCACCGTATCTAGAGTGTGTCAATTCGGTGTTTGACAGGCATTCGAAGACTGCCAGAAGATAGTAAGCAACACCGGCGAAGTTCTACAGCGCGACGTATGGTTCAACCGTTGTTCGCTTCGAAGGAAATTCGGAAGGTTCGAGCAACTAACTTTATGAAATTGTTGTTGACCCTGTTGGCGCTCGTGAGTGTGGTGCGAGCGCAAAGTCCGGACACGTCGCTAAAGATTCTGGTGATAGAAGGGGATGGCACCTTTAACAGCATCCGAGGCAAAACTGCTCATAGTCCAATCGTAGAGGTCCGGGACCAACAGGGTCGCGCCGTGCCGGGCGCGGTTGTTCGCTTTGTCTTGCCCATGGCGGGCGCCAGCGGAACGTTCCCGGGGGGCTCTCTGACGGCCGAGAGCACTACCGATGAAAACGGCAAAGCGTCAGCGCCCCTGTTAGTGCCGAATAGTACAGAAGGCAGATTCAATATCAAAATCTCCGCTTCCTTGGGAGATCGCCAAGGTTCCATCGTGATAGCGCAGACCAACACTCTGGCCGGGGGAGAACCCACGGCCAGCCATTCGAATAAAAAGCTGTTGATCATTTTGCTTATCGCCGCCGCTGCCGGGGGTGGGGCTGCGGTAGCTCTGCATGGCGGCGGAAAGAGCTCGACTCCATCGACGCCCACTGCCCCGCCGATTGTTCTGAGTGTAGGCGGCGTTACCGTCGCCGGGCCGCAGTAACGGACGCGGATTTCGCGTTCGTCAAAACTGCTTATTGTGTCTTTATCGGCGCTTGAGTGGACGGCGCGAGGTAAACGAATCTAATGCAGCAACGATTGAATCAATGGTTTATAGGGCACGTCTTTCGTAGTGTGTTCCTCTTACTGGCATGCTGTGCGGCGGTTCTGTCCAGCTACGCTCAGTCTTCTGATGCAGGCTCTGTGTCGAACAAGCAGGAAGCCCGCGACCTTGTGATCGGACCCGAGGACAGCCTGGACATTGTGTTACTGGGGAGCGAGGAACTCACCAAGGTCTGGCGAGTAGGAGCAACTGGCGATCTGAATCTGCCGATGGTCGGTCGCATGCACGTGGCGGGGTGTACGGTGGAGCAGTTCGAGCACGATCTGAATCTCAAGTTAGTGCGCTATTACAAAGACCCGCAACTCACAGTCTTTATTTCGGAGTTCCGCAGCCAGCCCGTTACAGTCACCGGCGCGGTAGTGAAACCGGGGACGACACAGCTGGAAGGAAATCGGACGCTCTTCGACGTGATCATGCGAGCCGGTGGCCCGAGGGACGCGGGTCCCGCCGTAACTCTTGCGCGTGCGGGTGCGAACGGCGGCATTCCATGGCCTGGCGCTAAGGAGGATTCGAACGGCTACTCGGTCGCAACCTTCGATTTGAAGGAAGTGATGGACGGTCACAGCACCGCTGCCAACATCCCAATTGAGCCGTACGACGTTGTATCGGTCCAGGAAGGCAAAGAGCAAAAGCTAGTTCACGTCATCGGCGAAGTCTACAAACCGGGTTCGGTTGAGCTGGTCACGCAGGACACTGTGTCGCTCCTGAAGGTGCTCGCTTTGGCTGGCGGGTTGACGCGTGGCGCCGCACCGACGAAAGCCCGCATCATTCATGTTGGTCCAGATGGATCGCGCAGCCAGCCGGCGATTGTGAATTTGAAAACGATCATGAACGGAAAGGCTCTGGATCTGGAGCTGACGGCGGGCGATATTCTTATCGTCCCTCCATCCTCTGGTATCAAGAGCAGCATCGAGGCGCTTGGAATGAGCGCGGCAACCACGAGCATTTGGATCGGACTGCTCGCAACTCTGTAGGCCCAGTCGTAACAACGGCCAAGGAAGCAGGCTCCCTGAACCCCTTCAATTCTCATAGCAGCGAACCCTCCTCCGAGATCATCGTAAGCAGCCGGGCCAACAATCCGGGCACAGCTCGCGTATTCTGTCTGGACCCGGTGGAGCAACCGCCCAAGAATTCCGACACGCTGGTCTCGTTCTTTCATTTGATTCGTTTCCGCCTGGGAACGATGATTACAGTCACGCTGCTGGCAGTTGTGGCGGGCGTGGTGTTGACCCTGAATGAGAGTCCAACCTATCAAGCACTGGCGACGATTGAGCTCCAGAGCGGTAACGAGAACATGTTGGATCGGATTGGCGACACCGATGTTGGCGCTCCGGTTTCGTCGGCCGACTTCATGCAAACGCAACTTAAGATTCTTCAAAGCCGAACGCTGCACGAACGGGTTATTGCGAAGCTGAAGTCTACCCAACGAAAGCCGTTCGCTCAACCGGATCAGATTGCGTCCTGGTGTCAGGCGCTGAACCTTAAGTTCTGCTCCACACCACGCCGGAAATCGATCTTGATGGCGCCCGTCACACTCCAGGCGAAAGAATCGGACCTGAGCCGAATCATTGAGCTGCGCGCCGACTCTTCGGACCCGCAGATGGCTGCCGATTTTGCCAACACCCTAACGTCCGAGTATATGGAACAGAACATGGAGGCGCGTTGGAACGCGGCGCAAGGAGCGGCCGGTTGGCTGACCAAGCAATTGGACGAGCTGAGATCCAAGTTAGAGAACTCCGAGCGCGAACTGCAGAACTACAGTCAAGCCTCCGGCCTTCTGTACACCGATGACAAGTCGACGATTGCCGACGAAAAGCTCAAGGAACTGCAAACCGAGCTATCGGCGGCTCAGGCGGAACGTCTGTCGAAGGAGGCTATCCTCACGGTAGCGACTTCCAATCCAGTGGAGTCTTTGCCGCAAATCCTCGACAACGAGCGATTGGGAGAGCAGCAGACAACCCTGGCGGACCTGAAACGCCAATTAGCTGAGCTGAGCTCCACTCTCACGCCGGAGCATTACAAGGTCGTCAGGGTCCAAGCCCAGATCACTGAATTGGAAACGAGTCTCAACAAGCAACGTGCCGATATATTGAGGCGCATTCGCATTGAATATGAAAGCGCGCTTCTGCATGAGAAGCTGGTCGCCAGCCGCTATGAGGCACAAGCCGCTCTGGTCACGGATTTAGACCGGAAGGCGATTTACTACAACGTACTGAAGCAGGAAGTAGACACCACGCGCCACCTCTACGATACGCTTCTGCAAAAGGTGAAAGAGTTCAGCGTGGCTTCCGCGCTGCAAGCGAGCAACGTTCGTGTGGTTGACTCTGCCCGGCCTCCGCTCGAACCTTATAAGCCCGACCTGCTGCGCAATATGGGGATGGGATTGGTTACGGGCCTCATGCTTGCTCTTGGTTGCGTGCTGCTCCGCGAGCGCATTGATCGCAGCATCAAGGCGCCAGGGGAAGCCTGTTTCCACCTGAAACTGCCGGAACTCGGCGTTATTCCCTCTATTCTTCTGGGAGCTGCGGAATCCAAGCCAACTGAAAAAGATAGAGAGCCGAAGAACGGCCACGGCGCCATGGTGTCGCTGGGCATGAGCCGCTACGGCGCGGTGGGCGAGAGAGACCGCGTCGAACTGGTGACGTGGCAAGACAAGGGATCGCCGGTGGCCGAATCGTTCCGCAACACGCTCGCGTCCATCTTGTTTTCGCAGCAGTATGAAAAGCGTCCCCGTGTGATTCTGATTACCAGCCCGGGCCGAGGGGAAGGGAAGAGCACTAGCGCAACCAATCTTGCCATCGCGTTGGCCGAAATCAATCAGCGGGTGCTTTTGATCGACGCCGACGTGCGCAAATCCACCCTGCACGCACTATTCGATGTTCCAAATACCTGGGGCCTGAGCGATCTGCTTCGCGAGCGCACACCACTGCAGGACTGCCCGCTGGAGGCGCTGGCCCGTAAGACGAGCATCGACAGCCTATACATCTTGCCCAGCGGCCCTGGAACGCTCAGCGTGTCGAACCTGCTGTATTCCGGGCGTATGTCCGAATTGCTGGAGCGGGCTCGAAAAGATTTCGACACCATCGTCATCGACACGCCTCCGATTTTGTATGTAGCCGATGCGCGAATTCTGGCGCGGCTGGCGGATGCCGCCGTACTGGTCATTCGCGCTGGAATCACCATGCGAGACGCAGCCATTGCCGCTAAGGAACGCTTTGAGCAAGACGGTATCCCCGTGCTCGGCATTATTTTGAACGATTGGGATCTTAAGAGCAAGAGCCCTTATAGTTATGCCTACGCCTCTGGATACGAGTATCCCCCGCGCTCCAACGGCAAATCGTCGGAGAAAAGCAAGGCGGCCAAGGCTTGAGCGCGCAAGCGTATCCGCGTCTGCGAATTGAAGCGCCGAAGGGGTTCGCGTCGCTTCACTTTCGTGAATTGTGGGAATATCGGGAGCTGCTTTACTTCTTGACTTGGCGCGACGTCAAGGTGCGATACAAGCAAACGGCGCTCGGGGCGGCCTGGGCTATTCTGCAACCACTGATGGCGATGGTGATTTTCACCCTGTTCTTTGGCCGATTGGCCAAGATGCCGTCCGATGGCGTTCCTTATTCGCTTTTCGCATATAGCGGGTTGGTTCCCTGGATGTTTTTCGCTGCCGGATTGAACCAGTCCTCGAACAGCCTGGTGGGGAGCGCCAACCTAATCACGAAAGTGTATTTTCCGCGTCTTGTGATTCCCATTGCAACCGTGCTGGCGGGCTTGGTGGATCTGTTCTTGTCCGGCGTGGTGCTCGCGGGAATGATGGCGATCAACCACGTCAGTCTCAAACCAAGCGTCTTCTTCTTACCGTTATTCGTCCTCCTCGCGCTGGCCGCTTCGCTGGCGACCGGGCTGTGGCTTTCCGCGCTGAACGTCCGCTATAGGGACATACGCTATTTGGTTCCATTTCTCACGCAGTTCTGGCTTTTCGCAACGCCGATCGCCTATCCAAGCAGCCTGCTTCCCATGCCGTGGCGCACCTTGTACGGTTTGAATCCGATGGTGGGCGTTGTGGAAGGATTCCGGTGGGCGTTGTTCGGAGCGAAGACCGGCGCTGGACCGTTAATCTGGGTCTCCGTTGGGGCCACGGTCGTGATTCTGGGAGCCGGCATAGTGTACTTCAGGCAAATGGAAAAGACGTTTGCCGACGTGGTTTAGAGCGAGCCATGCCGAATACGACGATCATCGCTGAAATAGCTCAGGCGCACGATGGAAGCTTGGGCGCGGCACATGCCTATATCGACGCCGTTGCGCGGGCCGGTGCGGACGCCGTCAAGTTCCAAACCCATATTGCTGCGGCTGAAAGCACTCCGAGCGAACCTTGGCGGGTAAAATTTAGCGTCCAAGACGCTTCGCGCTACGAATATTGGAAGCGCATGGAGTTCAATGAGGATCAGTGGGCCGGACTCCGGAAGCATTCGCAGGAGCGTGGGCTGAAGTTTCTTAGCTCACCGTTTTCGATTCAAGCGCTGGAATTGTTAACGCGAGTGGGTGTTGCGGCCTGGAAAATAGCTTCGGGTGAATTCAATAATGTTCCGCTCATCGACCGGATGGCCCAATCGGGTCTGCCGGTGCTGCTCTCGACGGGAATGAGCCGGCTGGACGAAATCGATTCCGTTGTCGACAGACTTCAAAAAGCGCAGGCGCCGCTCACAGTGCTGCAATGCACCACGGCGTATCCGTGCCCGCCGGAAGATGTCGGCCTAAACATGATTGGCTTTTTTCGTGACCGCTACGGATGCTCCGCCGGTCTCTCGGATCACTCAGGAACGATTTACGCGGGGCTCGCGGCAGCCGCCATTGGCATTGATGCTTTGGAAGTGCACGTCACCTTCAGCCGCGATTGCTTTGGGCCGGATGTCCCGGCTTCCATCACAACGGCGGACCTGGCTCAACTAGTGGAAGGCATTCGATTCATCGAACGAATGAAAAGCCGCCCGGTGGAAAAAGATCTGCTGGCCGAGCGGCTAGGTGGTGTCCGCCAGATCTTCAGCAAGAGCATCGCGGCGGTTTGCGATCTGGCGCCTGGAATGGTTGTTTGCGCCGAGCACCTGGCTTTGAAGAAGCCCGGGTCGGGCCTGCCGGCGCAGCGCCTATCCGATCTGGTTGGAAGAAAACTCGCCAGGCCGGTAGCCGCAAATCAACTGCTGGCCGACGAAGATTTCAGCTTGGACGCCACAGCGGCCCGAATGGGATGAGCGCGACAGCGGCGGAGGCGGGGATTCGGGATTTTGCGGCAATTCGAGTCGGGGACAAAGCTTCCATCGGCAAGACCGTCACCGAGCAGGATCTCGCCGCGTTCGCCGCGGCCTCGGGCGACTACAATCCGCTGCATATGGAAGCTGAATTTGCGCAGCAGACCAGCTTCCAACGCCGGGTTGCACACGGGATGCTGGTGGCCAGCTATGTCTCAACGCTGGTCGGAATGCACTTGCCCGGCCCGGGAGCGCTCTGGACGCAACAATCGTTTCGGTGGAACGCGCCGGTGTTTATCGGCGACACTCTGGAGATCACGCTCGAAGTGACGCACAAATCGGAAGGAACGCGCACGCTGGCCTTATCGGTTGCAGCGCGAAATCAAAACGGGACCACAGTGATGGAAGGCGAGGGATCGGCGGTAATGTTGGAGCGGAGGCGAGAGAACACTGACCGGCCAATTGCCGAACGCCTGGCTCTGGTGAGTGGCGGAGCGCGTGGAATTGGAGCCGCAACCGCGAAGGCATTGGCTGAGGCCGGCGCCGCTGTGGTGGTGAATTACCGTCAGAGCACTTCCGCCGCTGAAGAACTCTGCGATCGCATCCAATCCAATGGCGGCCGTGCACTGCCAATTCAAGCCGACGTCACCGAGTCCGGTTCGGTGGAGCGCATGCTGGCGCGCGCGAGCGAGCACTTTGGCCAGGCAGTCGACATTGTCGTGAATAACGCCGGCGCCGCTTTGGTGGCCAAGCCTTTTCTCGATCTGAGCTGGGAAGAAATTGAGCGGCAGATGGGAGCTCACGTTCGTGGCGCGTTCAATTGTATCCAGGCCGCACTACCCGGGATGCTGGCGCAGAATTCCGGACGAATCGTGAATATCGGTTCGACGCAGGCCTGGAATGCGCCTCCCGCGCAGTGGACCGCTTTCGTGATGGCGAAGACCGCACTGAAGGGACTGACTCGGTCACTTGCCGCAGAACTTGGACCCAGCGGCATCCGCGTCAATATGGTTTCGCCCGGCATGGCCGAAACGGACTTCATCGCGACTGTTCCAGAACGGATGCGGAAAGTCCACGCCATGCAGACGCCGTTACGCCGACTCACCTCGCCCACAGACGTGGCGCGCGCTATTGTCTTCTTGTGTTCGCAAGGGGGCGACTTTATTACCGGCGCCGACCTGCCCGTTTGCGGCGGGAGCGCGATGTAGCCATGCAGAAGACCGAGCTTCGTAGTCAAATCGACGAGCAGTTGCACGCGGGTGCTTGGACCCGCGCCGCCGCGAGCCTCACGCAATTGTGGAACCAGCAACCCGGTGCGGCGACGGCTGGCTTCGTGACGTCCCGGTTTCAGCAGATTCGTCCGCATACCGCGCTGATCCCCTTGCGAGTTTCTATCTTGCGGTCCTTCACGGTTGAACCGCTACTGCCGGTCCTGACCGCCGCGGGACTTGTTCACGGCCTGGATCTGACGTTGCACACCGGCAATTTCAACAGCTATACGCAAGAGCTTCTGGACGAATCGAGCCGCTTGTATCAGTTTTCTCCCGACGTGGCTATCCTGGCCGTTCGTCTTTGTGATATCGCCCCCGAACTGGCCAACGGCTATGCGGACCTGCAGCCAGGGGACGTTGAAGCGTCGGTCGGCCGTGTGATAGCCGGATTCGAATCCTGGATTCGCGCGTTTCGTTCCCACTCCGATGCCAGCCTGATTATTCACAATATGGAACAGCCGCTGGCACCGAGCCAGGGCGTTTTGGATGCGCAAGCAGAACGGGGCCAACAGAGCGCAGTCCAGCGGATCAACGCGGAGCTAAAGCGAATTGCGGCAGCGTATCGGAACACCTATGTCCTCGACTACGACGGAATGATTGCCCGTCTGGGACGGTCGCGCTGGTACGACGAGCGGAAATGGTTGATGGCTCGCATGCCTTTCGCAGCCGAAAGCATGATCCACATCGTAAATGAATGGCTGCGCTTCCTGCATCCATTGTCCGGAAAGATTTGCAAGGTCCTGGTAACCGATCTGGACAACACGTTGTGGGCCGGCGTTCTTGGCGAAGATCGTATCGAAGGCATAAAAGTAGGACCCGAATACCCTGGCGGCGCTTATCTAAACTTGCAGCGAGCAATGCTGGACCTGTATCAACGCGGGGTAGTGCTTGCCATCAGCAGCAAAAACGATGAAGCGGACGCTTTGCGCGTCATTGACACGCACAGTGGCATGTTGTTGCGCTCCCGGCATTTTTCGGCCATCCGGATAAACTGGACGGACAAAGCGCAAAGCCTGCGCGAGATTGCAGCCGAACTCAACGTAGGCATCGACGCAATAGCTTTCCTGGACGACAATCCAGTGGAGCGCGAACGTGTGCGCATGGATCTGCCGGAGGTGACGGTCATCGAGTTGCCGTCCGATCCCTTCGAGTATGCGGCGGTTCTTCGCAGTACGCCGGTCTTCGAACGGCTGACGCTTTCCAAAGAGGATCGTGAGCGCAACACCTATTACGCGGGCCAGCGCGAGCGCGCGGAATTAGCCAACAAGCTGGAATCGGTGGAAGATTTCTACCGCTCGCTGGATCAGGAGGTGGAAGTTGCATCCGCCGACCAGCGGGCTTTTGCGCGCGTAGCCCAACTAACGCAAAAGACCAACCAGTTTAATCTGACCACCAGGCGATATACCGAAGAGCAGATCGCTACCATGGCGAACTCACCCGGCGCGCATGTTTACGCCGTTCGGGTGAAGGATCGTTTTGGCGACAACGGGCTGGTAGGGGTGGCGATTACTCGTCAAGAGGGACGTAGGTGCCAAATCGATACTTTGCTGCTGAGTTGCCGGGTAATTGGCCGGACGGTAGAGACGGCGCTGCTTTCGTACCTCGCTGCTTGCGCCCGCTCAGAAGGCGCGGAAGTTTTGCAAGGCGAGTTTTTTCCGACCAAGAAGAATGCACCTGCCGCGAATTTCTATAGCCAGCACAAATTTGAACCAGTCTCTACGTCATCCGATGGGCGCACGGAATGGTCCCTGGATCTTTCGCAAACCGAGTTGAACTGTCCGCAATGGATTCGCCTGATCGTACCTGAGAGTTTATATCGTGAGCACGCCTGTTCTTAGTCGAGTGAGCGTCCTAGTGGCGGACGTGTTTCAAATTCCGGTTGAGGATATCCGGCCCGAGTCTTCGCCAGACTCCATAGAAGCCTGGGATTCGCTCCAACACCTCAATCTCGTGCTGGCGATCGAGCAGGAGTTCGGGATTCAGTTCACGCCGGAAGAAATCGAACAGCTGCTTTCGGTGGAATTGATCGCCGCATTGGTGGCGGAAAAGTTAGCAGCCTGCGGAGTTAGTTAATGCCAGTTACTTTCCGATACGCAAGATACGACGAGTACCCCAAGGCCGCGAGCTTTCTGAACGAATTCTGGGCGAAGGATCATATCTACGTCCGTTCGAAGCCGCTGTTTGATTGGACTTTCAATCGCCGCAGCGAATGGGAAGACGATACTTACAGTTTTGCCGTGGCCGAGGACAACGATGAATTCGTGGGCATCCTGGGTGGGATTCCTTTCACTCTCAACGTATATGGCAAGAAGTCGAAAGGCGTGTGGATCGTCAACTACGTCATCCGCCCCGATCACAGGAAGGGTTCGGCCGCGTTACAGTTGCTGAGCACATTCCGGCGCGCTCCTTATCAGGCCTGCATCGCATTCGGAATCAATCCTGCCACTTCGGCCATCTACCGCGTATTGCGGGGACAGGTGATTGATGAGATTCCGCGGCATTTTGTAGTTCTGCCCGGAGCCACTGAAAGAATGGAGAATCTCCTGCGGCTCGCCTACACCGATTGGGACGCCGACAAGATCAAGCAGGTGGCCGGCCTCTATAAGGCGACCGAGATCCCCGACTTAGCGGGTGCTTCCGCCGAGTCCATACCGTCAGATTGGGATTCTCACCAATGGCCTGAATTTGCGGCCGGCATGGTGGGCGCCGATCGTAACAGCGACTATTTGAAGTGGCGTTACTTGCAGCACCCGTGCTTTGGGCACCGCGTAGCGGCGGTTCAGGATGGCAGCCGGACAGGTTTGGCGATCTGGCGCGTGGAAACAATCAGGCGGCAAACTCCAGAAGGGCGTCAGGACGTAGATCGAATCGGAAGACTGCTGGAGTTTCTGCCCGCCTCTCCGAAAAATGCGCGCGACCTTATCGCGAAATTCTTCCAAGAGCTTACCGCCGCGGATTGCATGGGAGCCGACTACTACGGGTATCATGGCGTCACCAGGGGATGGCTGGAAGAGGCCGGTTTCCCTGAAGTCCGTCCCGGCGCCGACAGCCGTGCGATCCCATCCCGTTTTCAACCACTGGATGGAAAAGGAGGCGGCATCATGAGCGCCACCTTCCTGCACGAAGGAATCCCGCATTGTTCCACGGATCGAAGCTCCGATTGGTATTGGACCAAGTCCGATTCCGATCAGGATCGTCCTAACTAGCCGCTCAACAAGCTGCCTGCCTAAAATGAATTCTCCGGTTCTACATATCGTGACGTATCACTACGTTCGCGATCTGCCTCGCACTCGCTTCCCGCGGATCAAGGGAATGCTGACAAGCGACTTCCGCCGGCAGGTGGCGGAACTGTCGGACTGCTTCGAGATGGCGACGCTCGAATCGGCGCTGGCATTCTTGAAAGGCGAGTATCGCCCCGCTGCCGACCTCTGCCTGCTGACCTTCGATGACGGATTGAAAGAGCACTTCACCGAGGCAACGCCGGTTCTGGCCGAGCGCGGTATTCAGGGCGTATTTCACGTCATCACTGGTTGCCTGGAAGAACGACAGGTAGCGCCCGTTCACATGAATCACTTCCTTATGGCGACGCTCCCATTCGACGAATATCGGGACGGACTTCTGAAAGAAATCGGCGGCAACTTGGACGCATTGGATGACGTAGTCGTTCAGCGGACTTACCCGTGGGACGTGCCGGAAGTGGCGGCCTTCAAGTACCTTTTCAATTTCGTCCTGCAGCCTTCGGAACGGGATGCAGCGGTCGGATCGCTATTCCACCGGTATCTGGGCGATGAAGAAACATTCTCGCGGGAATTGTACTTGAGCTGGGAAGAAGCGCGCGAGATGCAGTCCGCCGGGATGTCCCTGGGCGGGCACACTCACGCGCACAGGCCGGTGTCCAAACTATCGGAATCGGACATGTTGGAGGATCTCACGGCGTGCCGTCGGTTGTTAGATGCAAACCTTTCCACGGCGAGTCTTTGGCCGTTCTGTTTTCCATACGGCAAGCGGGACTCTTTCAATCGCGAATCGGTAGAGGTTCTCCGTCAATTAGGTTTTGACTGCGCATTCACAACAGAGTCTGAAGTGAACAGGCCCGGGGTGGATCTATTTGGTGTGAATCGAGTGGATTGTAAGAACGCGCCGCGGGGCCGTTCCGGGAAAGTATCAGCAGCTTGAAAGACGCCTCGCCAGGCTAAGCCGCGAGGGAGGAATCGAAAACATGCCTGAAAACGGAACGAGAAATCCCGTGCCACGCCGCAAAGTATGCGTCGTATTGGTGGACCGCGCCAACTATGGCCGGCTCAAGCCGGTGCTACGCGCAATGACACAGCGGCCGGAGCTGGAAGTGCAAATTGTCGCCGCCGGAACGATGGTGCTGGAGCGGTTCGGCCAGCCGGTGAAGATCGTCAAGGCCGACGGCTTCCATGTGGACGGCGAAATCTACATTGAAGTGGAAGGCTCAACACCGGCAACAATGGCCAAGTCGGTTGGATTCGCCATGGTGGAATTCGCGAGCGAATTTCAACGGCTGAAGCCCGATATCGTCCTTCTCATCGGTGACAGGTACGAAGCGCTGGCTGCCGCTGTCAGCGCCGCCTACATGAACCTGTGCATTGTTCATATACAGGGCGGCGAAGTTTCTGGATCGATCGACGAGAGCGCCCGGCACGCCATCAGCAAGTTCGCGCACTATCATTTTCCCAGCACGCATCGATCGGCTGAATATCTGCTCCGGATGGGCGAGCGTCCCGACACGATTTTGGGAACCGGATGCCCCAGCAGCGATATCGCGCGCCAATTGAATGGCAGCCCGCTTCTGGAACATACGCTGAACAACATGGGTAGCGGATCTCAAATCGACATTAGCCGGCCCTTCCGGCTTGTGATCTTTCATCCCACGACGACCACTTACGGAGGCGAACAGCAGCAGATGAACGAACTGCTGGCGGCACTGAATATGTCGCCGATGCAAAGTATTCTGCTGTGGCCCAATATCGACGCCGGAGCGGACCACATCAGCAAGGCTATTCGCATCTTCCGGGAAAATGTAGCGCCGGATTGGTTGCGCACCGTCACCAACTTCATGCCGGAGGACTACCTGAAGGTCCTATCCAAGGCAGCCTGCGCCATTGGTAATTCGAGCAGCTTCGTTCGCGACGCAAGCTATTTTGGAACACCCGTGGTGCTGGTCGGCAACCGGCAAGAAGGCCGCGAAACCGACGCTCACGTGATGCACACGCTGCCAATGCGGGACGCCATCGCGGATGCGATTGGAAGGCAGTTGAAAGCCGGGCGGTACCCTCCGAGTAAATTGTACGGCGATGGTTACGTTTCCGAGCGTATTGCCGAGGAGATTGTCCATATATCTCCTTACCGCCAAAAACGGCTGCACTATATTTACGACAACGATCAAGGCATTCCACTCAATGGCCATTCGAGTCTTAGGGATCGTGACCGCGCGCGGCGGCTCGAAGGGGATCCCGAAGAAAAATATCGCACCGCTTCTCTGTAAGCCTTTGTTGGCTTGGACGGCGGAGGCAGCACTTGCTTCCAAGCGGCTGACTCGCACCGTGCTGTCCACCGACGATGAGGAGATCGCGCGGGTTGGCCGGGAATGCGGATTGGAAACGCCTTTCTTTCGTCCCGCCGAGCTGGCGCGTGACGATACGCCCACCGTGCCCGTGTTGCAGGACGTTGTACGGAGGCTGGAAACATCGGGTCAACACTACGATGCAATCTTCACGCTTCAACCCACCAATCCATTGCGGCGTCCCGAGGATATTGACGGCGCAGTCGACCTGCTCGAATCGAGCGGCGCCGACTCGGTTATCTCGTTTGTCGACGTCGGAGAGAAGCATCCAGCGCGCATGAAAATGATCGATCGGAACCTGCGCGTCATCGATCCGCCGTTTGCGGAGAATTTCGAAGGACAGCCCCGCCAAGCGCTTTCGAAGCTTTATCTCCGCGAAGGGTCCGTATATGTTACGCGGACTGAAGTTCTTATGCGGGACGGTTCTCTCAAAGGCCGCGACTGCCGGGCCTGGATGATTGCCGAAGAGCGAGCCTGCAATATCGACACACCCTTCGATCTGTTTCTCGCTGAACAGATCCTGAAATGGGAAGGAAATCATAATGGCAACTAATTCAACCGCGACCATCGAACAGCAGACGGGGAATTTATATGGCCAGCTGTGGCCGCACTACAACGACAAGCTGTTTCTGGAATCCGTCGCGCTGTTTGAGAAGCGCTGGAACGCTAATGGCGAACCGGCCGACTTCTTTGTCGGGAAGAAATGTCTGGATGTCGGCTGTGGCGGGGGGCGATATTGCATCGCAATGTCCGCCATGGGCGCAGCATCGGTGACCGGCGTCGACGTGGGCCAGGACGGCATTCGCGACGCGACACGCCGCGCCGAGCAGATGGGAGTAACCAACGTCCATTTCCGTCACGCGTCGGCCCTAGAGCTGCCTTTCGGAAACGAAGAATTCGATTTTGTGTGCTGCAGCGGCGTGTTGCATCACACACGGTCCATCAGCCGCGGTTTTCAAGAAATCTACCGGGTGTTGAAGCCTGGCGGGAGCTTGTATTTGCTGCTCTACGGGGCGGGCGGCCTGTTTTGGCCCTCCAACTACGTCATGCGCGCATTTGCGAGCCTGGTTGGCAAAGATGAGATTGAACGTTGCGTCGGCGAAGCGGGCTATCCCGCGAATCGGCGTCGAGCCGTGGTGGACGACCTGTTCGTTCCGGTCCTGGAAACCTACCCGGCCGAGCGCGTGGACCAAATGCTTCGCGACGCGGGTTTCCAAAAGTGGCGCCGCTGGGGCGGTGGGCGCATGGATCATGAAAACGATGCGCGCACCATGCTCGAAGAACTCGAGAGCCGAACGCTGCTGTGGGAAGCCGGCTCGAAGACTGCCACCGACCCTGTCGCCGGCTCGGTGGAGAAACATGCGGCCAGTATCAGCCGAGGGGTAATCGCGGCGGTGCGCGATCTGATCGCAGCCGCAGAGGCCGGAAAGATTTCCGAAGTGCAACTGCGCGATGCCGTCATCGGGCATGGTCATCACCGTCTGATCGCAGTGAAGTGAATCTTGGTGCGTATTCTCGTAACGGAATCATCGCGATTCTCAGACGCAGCGGTACGGATCTTACGCGGCGCCGGTGAAGTGCGGCTGGCCGATCTCGATCGCAACGGCCTGCTCGCTGAGGCCGGAACGGCGGACGTTCTGTGGATTCGTTTGCGTCACAGAATCGATCGCGAAGTGTTGCAGGCGGCGCCACACCTGCGAATCGTGGCGACGCCAACCACAGGTCTCAATCACGTTGATATGGAAGAAGCCGCTCGCAGAGGCATCCAAGTGTTGTCACTAAAAGGCGAAACGGATTTTCTCCGCGATGTTCCGGCTACGGCCGAACACACCATCGGGTTGATCCTGAGCCTGCTGCGGCACGTGCCGAAAGCCTTTGAGCACGCACGGGAAGGCGCCTGGAATCGAGATCTGTTTAGAGGCGCCGACCTTCGCGGCAAGATCGTTGGAATTGTCGGATATGGGCGAATCGGGCGCATGGTGGCTCGATACCTGACGGCGTTCGGCGCAGATGTGATCGCAACCGATCCACGAGCGCTGGAGGCCGAGACCGCTGTAGCCATGGTCGCGATGGACGATTTATTGCGGGAAGCGGATATCGTTACAATGCATGCCAGTCTGTCGGAGGAGACCATCGGAATGCTCGGCCATGAGCAATTCGGCCGCATGAAGGCCGGCGCCTGGTTCATCAATACGGCGCGGGGCGAGTTGGTGCAAGAAGCGTCGCTGCTCGAAGCGCTCGAAAGCGGTCGACTTGCAGGCGCGGCGCTGGATGTGTTGTGCGATGAGAATTCCGAAGGGATGGGTGGTAGCGTTCTGATCGAATATGCTCGTCAACATGGCAATCTGATCGTCACGCCGCATATTGGCGGATGCACGGCGGAGTCGATGGAAAAGACCGAAGTGTTCTTAGCGGGCCGCGTCGCGGCGGTGATCGAGCAGGGGCAGTACGTATGTGCGGAATAGCCACGATTTTCGGAAGAGGCTGGACCTCAGGCCAACTGAAGGCGATGCAATTCTCCCAACGGCATCGCGGTCCAGACGGCCAGGATTGCTATATCGATCCCACCGGATTGGCCGGTCTGGCGCACAATCGATTGAGCATCATCGATCTTTCCGAGGCGGGCCGGCAACCCATGTGGAGCTCCGACGGAAATCTCGCGGTCATTTTCAACGGCGAGATTTACAACTACTTGGAGTTGCGCGCCGAGCTGAGCGACTACCCATTTCAAAGCCGAACCGACACGGAAGTTATACTCGCTGCCTACCAACGCTGGGGGGAAGCATGTCTCGATCGTTTCCACGGCATGTTTGCTCTGGTCATCTGGAACCAGCGCGAGCGTTCCGTGTTCGCCGCGCGCGATCGTTTCGGAGTGAAACCACTGCATTACGCGCAACACAACGGAGCGGTGTACCTGGCAAGTGAAATCCGGGCCCTCCATGCGGCTGGGATACCGGCGGAGATGAACGATGCCGCCTTCGCGTCCTATCTGACAGCGGGACTGCACGACCACTCCAACCAGACTTTTTGGACTCACATTGAAGCCTTACCCGCGGGCCACAAGCTAACGTTGACTGAAAGCCGGATGCAGGTGGCTTGCTGGTACGATCTGGCCGGCGCCACAGGAACCGACCTGGACCAACGGCCGGTCGGGGTGGTGGAGCAAGAGTATCGGGAGCTGCTGCTCGACAGTGTACGGCTACGCTTCCGGTCCGACGTACCCGTGGGCATCAATCTAAGCGGTGGCTTGGATTCGTCTACGCTTCTAGGGCTGGTGCAGGCAGTGGATGGCGAAGCAAGTCAACTGGGGGCGTTTACCTACATCACGGGCGATCCTGCTTATGATGAATTGCCTTGGGTGCAACAGATGCTGGCGCATACGCGTCACCCATCCCTGGTGTGCCGGCTCACTCCAGAAGAGACTCGATGCTTGGCTGAATCCATCCAGCGCCATGAGAGCGAGCCTTTCGGCGGGCTACCAACGATTGCTTATGGAAAATTGTTCGAAACAATTCGAGGCGCCGGTGTTGTGGTTGTTATGGATGGCCAGGGCATGGACGAGCAGTGGGCCGGTTATGACTACTACGAAGCGCTTTCCAACCCCTCGGGCACCGCTCCAGTGCAGGGAACTAAACAGCGGACCGTGCGGCCCGAGTGCCTGACTCCGGAGTTTCGCGCTCTGGCGACGCCTTTCGATCCGCCGGCGCCATTTCCAGACAAGCTGCGCAACCGGCAATACTGGGACGCTCGGTACACCAAGATCCCCCGCGCGCTGCGGTTTAACGATCGCATTTCGATGCGCTGTTCGGTGGAGTTACGGGAGCCTTTCCTCGATCATCGCTTGTTTGAACTAGCGCTGCGGCAGCCTGCCGAACGAAAAATCGCCAATGGCGTCCGCAAGTGGATGCTGCGCCGCATCGCGCGGCAGCTGCTTCCGAACGAGATCGTCGAGGCGCCCAAACGCCCGCTTCAAACACCGCAGCGCGAATGGCTGCGAGGACCGCTGATGCCCTGGGCCAATGACATGATCGAAGCCGCCCTGTCGCGCTGGAGCGGATCATGGCTGGATGAGCCGATGGTGCGGAGCGAGTGGCAGCACTACCGCGATGGCCGTAGCGATAACAGTTTCTTTGTGTGGCAATGGATCAGCCTGGGGTTGATGATTCAATGAGCGACGTTGCGATAGAAGTACAGGAGCTTTCGAAGCGCTATAACATCGGGGTCCGCGAGTCGTACTCCACCTTGAGAGATACGCTGGCCAATAGCGCGGGCCGGCTTTTATTCTGGAGCAAGAAGCGCCGGAAAGCGCGCTCGGAAAGCTTCATTTGGGCGCTGCGAGATCTGAACTTCTCAGTTCGCCAGGGCGAAGTTCTGGGTGTGATTGGGCGGAACGGCGCGGGCAAAAGCACGCTGCTGAAAATCCTCTCCCGGATCACCACGCCGACCGACGGATACGCCGACATCTTTGGGCGCGTACGTTCGCTGCTGGAAGTGGGCACCGGATTTCATCCGGAATTGACCGGCCGCGAGAACATATTCTTAAACGGCGCGATCCTCGGCATGAAGCGCTCCGATATTATCGCGAAGTTCGATGAGATTGTCGCTTTTGCAGAAGTCGAAAAGTTCATCGATACACCGGTGAAGCGATTTTCCAGCGGAATGTATCTGCGGCTTGCATTTGCCGTTGCCGCGCATCTCACTTCGGAGATTTTGCTAGTCGACGAGGTGCTCGCTGTAGGAGACGCGGCATTCCAGAAGAAGTGTTTGGGAAAAATGGGCAAGGTCGCCCAAGAGGGGCGCACCGTGCTGTTCGTCAGTCATAACATGGCGGCCGTGCGGTCCCTCTGCACGCGCGGCTTGTTGATGGAAGAAGGCAAGATCGCGGCAAACGGCGACATCGAACGCGTGCTGTATCAATACACCCAAAGTATCCCGCGCCAGAGTGAGGGATCGGGCGCGTCTTGCTTCAGCGGTCTGCGCGTGAATGGCCAGACTCCTGGCTTGATTGGTTCCGGTGAGGCCTTCGACGTGAGCTGCGGTTTGCAAATGCGAACGGCGGGATCCGGGTTTCGATTGTTCTGCATTATTCAGGATTCCAATGGCGATCCCATCGTCGTCGCTCCAACAAATCATCGCGAGTTGTTGCTGGATAGAGATTCGGGACCGCACGAAGTGACGGTTAGATTCCCCGGTCTCTGGCTCAGGCCCGGCGTGTATAGCGCGCATTTCAAGCTCCTGATGAATTCCGCGGACGAAGGCAGCGGCCGAATAATTTCGGATCCGGTGATGCTGGACGTCTCCGGGACCGACGATCCGGAATTGTTGTTGGGCTATATAACGCCACAAGTTGCCTGGCGCGCCGATTGCTATTCGACAGTGGGGCGTTGACAATGTTCCTGACTCATCCTTCAGATCTCGCGAGACGCCGGAAACAGTGCGGAGACGCTCGCCAACAGTTACTCGCAATCGAGCGCCAATGCGTCACGTCGTGCAACATGTGCGGCTCGGCGAAAAATGTCGTGATCTCCGAACGCGATCGCTACGGCCTTCCCCTCCGCACGGCTCTGTGCACGGAGTGCGGCTTGGTGTATCTAGTGGATCGCTTTGGATCCGCCGGATACAACCGCTTTTATCGCGACGGCATGTACCGGGAGGTCAGTTCGTCGTTTCTCGGCACACGCCACAGCATCGCACAGATTCAAGCGAATCAAGCCGACTATGCGCGCCGTTTGGCCACGACACTCGAGGGTTATCTTCAACCTAGTCCCGGCGCCTCGCTGGTGGATATCGGCGGCAGCGCTGGGATAGTTGCGCTGGAGTTCAAGCGGCGCTTTGGACTTCGCGCTGTGGTTCTGGATCCGTCGGACGAAGAGGCCGCGGCTTCCCGGCAGGTCGGCATCGAAGCGGTCACGGGTTCGGTGGAGGATTGGTCAACGGACGAAAAGTTCGATGTGGTGCTCCTATGCCGCAGCGTCGAGCACTTTTTCGACCTCCGAACCGCGCTCCAAAAGATTCGCCAACTGCTCGCTCCCGGCGGACTCTTCTACTGTGACATCGCCGATTTCATGGAGCTGTGCCGGCTTTCGGGGCCGCCTGAAACAATCACCAAGATCGACCACTGCTACTGGTTGTCGCATGAAACGGCGCCCGGGATTTTCCGCGCCGCGGGTTTTGAGGTGGTCTCGACCAACATCGTGTTCGGCTCCGGTCAAATCGGATTTCTGATGCAAGCGTGCGAACCTGTCCCGGTTTCGCCCTACGCACCGGCTTGGGTGGAAGAGCGGATTCGCCGGCTGCTCGAGATCGAGTCGGCATGGAGACAATATGGCAGCACCTATCCGAACTGGACCGACTGGCTGCATCGCAAAGCCTATCGCGCGAAGCGCAAAGTTCTAAACTCTTTGAACGTTCTCAAGGCGCCGGCCACGCCAGATGCGCGCGCCGCGTCGACCAATCGTTAGAGACCACATGAGCAAACCACGTTTGGTGATACCGCTGAGCATTCAGTTCTCGGTCCGCTATCTTCTCCGGACCGGCCTGTTGCAGCGGATGACAGAGTTCGCGCAGCCGCTTGTCCTGTTGGGCTGGAAGGACGAGGAACTGCGCGGGGAGCTGGAGGAGATTGGCGCGGAAGTCTATCCTCTGATCGAGGCCCAGCGCAGCAGAGAATACCAGCGGGTCCGAAGCCTCATCAACATTTGGTACAAGAAACACTTGAACAGTCCTTCAGGACCTATCTGGGAGCGCCGCGCCGATGCCCATCGGGACGGAACCTACCGGGTGCGCCGGCGAGTCCGGAAACAGATCTTCAACGCATTGTTCACTGTGCCAGGCGCAGTGAAATGGCTTCTTGCTAAAGAGCGGGCCATGGTGAACGAACACACCAACCTGGACGAAATCCGGCGCCAAATGGATATGCTGAAGCCGGACGCAGCTCTTAGCCTGACTCCGTTTTTAGCCAACGAAGAGATGGCGCTACGCGGTTGTATGGACAGACAATTGCCGGTCTGCGCATCCATTCTTTCGTTTGACAACATTACCAGTCAGGGCTGGATACCGTTGACGTTCGAGCAATACCTGGTGTGGAACCGTTATGATGTCGCGGCGCTGCTACGGGGGTATCCAGGAATTTCCGAGGACGTCATAAGTATCGTAGGCTCGCCGCAATTCGATTTTTACTGGGATCCTCGCTACCTGTGGAGCGACGCGGACTGGCGCGACCGAATTGGCTTGCCGCAAGGCCGGCCGGTCATCCTGTTTGGCGGCGGCCACTATTTCTGCGCTCCACACGAGCCGAATTACCTGTTGCAACTCGACCGTGCCATTGAGGATGGTGAGCTACCCAGGGACGCCGTGATTCTGTTCCGATGCCATCCCGTCGATCCCATCGAGAGGTGGATCCCGGTGCTCAATCAGACCAAGCACGTTATCCGGGACGACCCTTGGAAAAGAGGAGCAATCTCGGGGCACACCAATGTGCGTATTTACGACATTCAGAAACTGTCGTCGACGTTGTGCCACAGCGCGGTGCACGTGAATGTAGCGTCCACCATGTCGATTGATGGCGCCATTTTCGATCGTCCGCAAGTGGGCCCCGCGTACGACGATAGTGCGAGTGGCAAGTTTGATCGCATAGCGCGGGAAGTCTACCTGCAGGAGCACTATCTACCAATCACTAACTCGGGAGGTTTGGAGATCGTCCGGAACAGAGCGGAACTGATCGCAGCCGTTCGTTCGGGTCTCGAGAATCCCAGCCGTTCTGCCGACGGCCGCAAGAAGCTCATTAAGGAATTGATTACCTTCGACGACGGGCGATCCACGGAGCGCGTTCTGGCTGCGGTTCGATCGTTTGTAAATAGGACAACCGCCGAGGATCGGGATGAGCCCGCGATCCTTCGGGTTGCACAGGGCAAGTGATCTCGACACCGGAGCGAAACAATTTCCTGAACCGTTGTTGGCGCACCGGGCGTTGGGCCGAGGGCGTTGCCATGCTGCTACTGCCAGTCCGTCTGCCGATCTATCGATTTCGCAAGACGGCGCTGCGCCGCAAGGCGCGAACCGCGCGCGTTCGGGCCGATATGCCAGGGGCCAAAGCGGACGAGTTCACGGCCACGGTACACGCGCCCTTCGGTGCGATTCCTGAACTTGCCGCCTTGGATGGCTTGGATACGCTGTTCGACGAAGCAAAGGCCCAGATGGTTGGCGAGTACCGGCTGGCCGGCGGCCGGACTGTTCGCGTGAATGTCGGCGCGTTGGGCGAAATGCAAGACGGCGAGGATCATCACGCTTTTCAGCGTCTGCACTGGGCTGTTCGGTACAGCCAGGCCGCGGCTTTCGGCTGCCCCGGAGCAAAGGAAGCGCTTCAACGCGATTTGGGCGCTTGGCTGTTGACCAACTGGGAGAGCGATTCTGTGTACGCGTGGCCTTACACAATAGCCGAGCGCATCGCGTCACTCGCCGAATGCCTGGTCTGGACACCGGAATTGCCCGTCGCAGCTGTCAAACACCAAATCTGGCAAGACGCGTGGCGCCTGGCGTCGACCATCGAATATTCGCTAGGTGTGCACAATCACTTATTGAATGACGCCCGTGGATTGTTCATTGCGTCTGCGACGCTCCCGGAACTAGCCGAGGCGCGAGATTGGCGCGAACAGGCTTTTCGAATCTGGGACGAGTACTTCCCGAAACTGGTGCTCGAGGACGGCACGTTCGCAGAGCAATCCAGCCACTATCACCTACTGCTCTGCCGGACGGCTCTCGAATACTGGTTGGCTGCGCGGTCCGACAACCGAAAGCTGCCGGCCGGTTTTGAACTCCGGCTACAGAAAATGTTCCGCTTGGCAAACGACCTTTTACGTCCGGATGGAACGCTGCCTCGCTTTGGCGATAATTCGCCGGACCATCCCGTTCGCGATTTATGGGGCCTGATGGCCGCCGCCCGGCACCATGGATTGTTGGAAGATTCACCCCGGCATTCCGCCGTTACGCCGTTGACCCGCTACTACTGCGGAGGCGCGCCGGGGTGGAAGCATTCAGACGACACTACGAAGATGCGCATCTATCCCAAGGGAGGGTTCGCCATGTTGCGCTCTGCCGATTGCGAATTGATTGCGCACGGCGATCCGCGTCCAGAGGCGGCCCCGCACGGCGACGCTGGACGGGGTAGTTTCGAGCTGTGGCGAAAGAACGAAATCCTCATTCGCGAGCCCGGAAGTTTTTGGAGCTCGGATCCAGACCGGCGATTTCACCGCACTGGGCGAGCCCAGAACGTTACATGCCTGAATGGCGTCGCACCCGGCATCACCGCCGAGGATCGGGGCTATCTGCCGGCCTGGTATTCCACCCAGAATGGATCGTGGGATGCTCCAGCCGATGGTGGCATTCGCTTCCGATGGCTCGGATTTGAGCGCGTGCGCCCGGATATTGCCTGCACTCGGACGTGGCGCTTCGAAGGGGCGGACGGTCTGCTGTTTGAGGAAAGCCTCGAAGGTTCCACGACCGTCGGATTTGAAACTCGCCTCTGTCTGGGCGATGCCGCGTGGGGACCGCTCGAATGGGACTGCACTACAGGCCGAGGCACGCTGAAACACCGGCAGGGACAAATGGCGATTGAAGCCACCCCTGAGACTCAGGCCCGAATTGAAGAATGTACCTTCCTGGAAGAGTACGGATTAACTCGGAAGGGAAAAGTTTTGACCGTGACGGGCGGACGAGCGCGGCTGCCGTTGAAATGGCGTCTGCGATTCTCCTTTGAAGGGAAATGACGTGACACAAACTGAAGAGAAAAAACGCGAGATCAGGAAGTTTTGGGGCAACCGGCCGTGCGGTGTGATCAGCAGTCCGCATCCGGTCCATACGGCTGCCTTCTTCGAGGAGACCAGAGGCAAACGGTACAAGTTCCACACCGATCTGGACAAGCCTTTCATGCAGGAGGCGATTGGATTCTCCAAATACACCGGCAAGAAAGTGCTCGAGATCGGCTGTGGGATCGGCATCGATGCCTTGGAGTGGAAGCTTGCCGGCAACAATTATGTCGGACTCGATTACAACTTTCCCAGCGTCCAAATTACGCGAGGCCGCTTCGAGGACGCAGGCTGCGATGGTGAATTCACGAACGGAGACGCTGAGAATCTGCCGTTCCCGGACAAGTCATTCGACATCATTTATTCGTTCGGCGTGTTGCATCACACGCCCGGAACCGAGAAAGCGATCAACGAAGTCTATCGGTGTCTGCGGCCCGGCGGCAAGGCGATCATCATGCTGTATTACAAGTGGTCCGCTATGGTGTTCGGCGATATCATTCTCGGACGCGGCGTCTATCAGGGAAACATCTGGAAGGTGCGCAGCGTTGGAGAGTTGATCAGCAAATATACGGAGTGGGACAGCCAGACCGAAAGCAGCGTCAATCCCCTTACGAAAGTCTACTCAAAGCGTGAGGCGAAAAAAATGTTCCGCCAGTTCAGTAGTGTGGAGATGGAACTCCACTATTTGTGGCGCGGACACTTCGGGCCGCTACGGCGGCTTCTGCCGCTGGTCCCCAATTCGGTGCTGCAGAACCTGCACCGTCGATTGGGTTGGAACCTGATTATCCAAGCCGAAAAATAGCTCCCGCTCGTCAGTCCCTTTCCTCAGTTCAGAAACAAGTCCAAAATGTGCGGAATAGCCGGCATTATTGACTTTTCCCGGTGGCCGCGCCGGGAAGAGCTCGAATCCATGGTGCGCATCCAGCGCCACCGTGGTCCTGACGGCGAAGGCATGCTTGTCGATGGCCCGCTGGCCATGGGCATGCGGCGTCTGTCCATCATCGACTTGTCTGGGGGCGATCAGCCGATCTTCAATGAAGACGGATCGATCGCCGTTGTTTTCAATGGCGAGATTTACAACTACGTCGAGCTGCGCCAGGAACTAATCGGCAAGGGCCACCGCTTCGCTACTCATAGCGACACGGAAACTCTGGTGCATCTCTACGAAGAGTATGGTCCGGACATGCTGCCGAAGCTGAACGGTATGTTCGGCTTCGCATTGTGGGATTCGAAAGCGCGCAAGGTCCTGATCGCGCGCGATCGCATGGGAGTCAAGCCGCTCTACTACGCCCAGATCGGTTCCCGCTGGTTATTCGGAACGGAACTTAAGAGTCTGACCATGCAGCCATGCTTCTCTGGCGAATTGGACGCCGAGTCGCTGGCCGACTACGTGCGCTTGGGGTACATCCCGTTCGAAGCTACCCCATATCGCGATGTCCAGCGATTATTGCCCGGTCATTACCTCCAGATTTCTCAGAGCGGAAGCGAACTGCGTCGTTGGTGGAACTTGGCGGAGTGGGATGCTGCTGCGCCGCTGACTGGGACCGAACTCGAGCATGAAATCGAAGCCATATTCGACGATGCCGTTCGCTTAAGGATGCGGAGCGATGTGCCGGTGGCCTCATTCCTGAGCGGTGGGCTGGACTCAAGTCTGGTGACGATCACCGCCCAGAGTCTATCGTCGATCCCGATGCACACGTTCACTCTGGCGTTCGAACACACAGAATTCGACGAGGCGCCGTATGCACGGGCGGTTGCGAAGCACGCCGGTAGCGACCATCGCGAGTTAATCGCGTCGCCGAAAGACGCTCTGGAGCGGTTGCCGCTCCTGGTATGGCATATGGACGAGCCCATGGGCGACTCCTCGATCATCCCCAACTACCTGATCAGCCGTTTCGCGGCGCAGCATGTCAAGGTCTGTTTATCCGGACTCGGGGGAGATGAACTGTTCGGCGGCTACTCGCGATATCTCGATGCGGGAACGGGCCGCATCCGCGGTGTCTTTCAACATGCGCCGGGAGCTGCGAGATGGCTGGCGCCCGCTGTCGATCGCTGGAACTACGCTTGGGCCGAGGAGCTGCGGTTGGCAGGCGATCAGTCTCGAGAATGGCGTGCCTATATGAAGCGCTTCGAAATTTCGAACCCAGGCTTGATGCGGCAACTCGGTGTTCCCGCCAAGGGGCGTGCAGAGGAAACCTTCGCGGAGCTGTGGAACCGGTTTCCCGGCACTGATTCGATCACGCGGCGTCAATTCGTCGACCATCATACGTATCTGCCCGAAACGATTCTTGCGCTCACCGACCGCATGGCGATGGCGAACTCACTGGAGGTGCGAACGCCATTCCTGGACTACCGGCTGGTGCGGCTTTCCCAACGCATCGCCGGCGCGTCGAAACAGAATCGGCAGGATTTCAAAATCATTCTGAAGAAGGCGCTCGGAAAACGCTGTCCGCCCCAGATTCTGAGCCGGCAAAAATGGGGCTTCGACACGCCTCTTCATCGTTGGGTGGCCCAACCGGAATTATTCGAGGTCCTGAAGAGTCTCCCGCACGGACAGTTAGTGGCGCAGGGCTGGGTGAAACGAGAGCCCTTAGCGGCAATGCTGGCAAGTCCGGCCACCGCCACCGTTCATGCGCGCAGGCTTTGGATATTGCTGGTTTTGGAAGTATGGCTGGCCGTTCACCGCCGCAAGTCGCCGCCAACGGAATCGCTCTTAGAATTGGTGTGCGCAGCCGCATGAATAACCCGCCGGTAACCGTACTCACGGCGGTGCGGAACGGCGCCGCTTATCTCGGCGAAACAATCGCCAGTATCCAGGCCCAGACATTCACGAACTGGGAATATCTCATTGTTGACGATGCGTCCACCGACAACACGCCGGAGATCGTTGAAGCTGCCATGAGAATCGATGGCCGGCTTCGATTACTGCGGCGTACCACTGCCGGCGGTCCCTATACAGCGGCGAACGAAGGAATACGCGAAGCGCGTGGCGCCTATATCGTCCGAATCGATGCCGACGATCTTTCGCCTGTAAATCGCATCCAGAAGCAATATGATTTTCTACAACAGAACCCTCACTACCGCGCCTGCGTTTCCTATTGGCAGGCCTACGATGGAACCCGCCTTCTTCCGGGATCCATCTTGAGGATTCCGGTGGATGGCACGGTGTTTTGCTGGTACTTACTACTGCGAAGCCAGTCCTTACATAGTTCAGTTTGTTACGAAAAGACGGCGATTCTGGAAGTCGGCGGCTATAGGGAGCTCCCTGTATCGCAAGACTACCGTCTTTGGTGCGAATTCACGCGCCGCGGGTGGTTGGGTGTGATTCCTGAGGCGCTCTCCTATGTGCGGACGCATTCGCAGCGCGAATCATACAAAAAGTGGGAGCTGCAGCGGCGTCTAGCGTTGGACATTATGGCGGATCATCTGCTGGCGCTGACCGGTGAAAGCTGGACCCGCGAGGATCTCGAATCGCTTTGGACGGTGGGCCACGGCGACACGATGCCAATCCGAAAAGGGCTTGAAATGCTGGCTCGTTGGGACCGCTTGTGGAAGTCCGCCAATCTCTCCGTGAAGCAGAGGCGCGAGTTGGAACGGCTCTCCAGCTTTCGCCGCTGGAAACATTTACGTTCGAATGCACGGCGTCAGCCGGCGCAAGCGCTCCTGAGCGCGGTCCAATACGGCTCCTCTCTGTGGAAGGCAATACCACGCTCGAGGATGCGAATTGAAGGTGAATCTGTCCTGTGAAATCCCCTGTTGTTTTTCAAGATCTCGAAGACGAGCTGGCTCCCGTAGCTACGCACCTAACCGGAAGGGTACTCAACGCTGGTTGCGGCGACCGTAATCTTGCAGCCTTCTTGAAGGCCAACGGCGCCGCCGAGGTGGATAACTGCGATCGCCGGAGCTCGATTCCGAACGCGATTATCTGCGATCTGGTGGACGTTCCGGTGGAGAGCGAGACGTACGATTCAATCCTATGTAATGCGGTATTGGAACACGTGCAGTTCCCCGATCGAGTTATGGCGGAACTGCGGCGATTGCTGAAGCCGGGCGGCACCATGGTGGTGTGCATTCCTTTCCTGCAGGCCTATCATCCGTCGCCGGACTTTCGGCGTTACAGCCGCGAAGGAATGCTGGAGCTGGCGCGAACCCATAACCTGGACGTAGTCGAAATTCTTCCCGTCCATAGTCTGGCCCAGACCATTACCTGGATTGCGTGGACCTATCTCGGAGAGCGGAAAAGCCGAGTCATGCAGGCTTGTCTGTGGCTCCCGTTCTATGCGTGGAACCGGTTGTCCTCCAAAACCGACTTCACAGTGCGGGAACAGGCCAATGGCTATCAGATGGTTTTAAAAAAATCTTCGTAAATTACAAACGAGCAACGACGTGAAGATTTGTTTTATCTGCTCGGAATATCCACCCGGACCGCACGGCGGGATTGGCACCATGACCCAGGTGTTGAGCCGCGCTTTGTCGGATGCGGGCCATGAGGTGTCCACCATCGGAGTGTATCCGGAAAAATATCCGGGAAACGACGACGATAGGGACGGCAACATACGAATCCGCCGATTGCGCGATTCCGGAGGCAAGTTCCGTTGGGCGTGGCTGCGAATGCGTCTCTATCAGGAAGTGGCCGAGCAGGTCCGGCGCGGCGCAATCGACGTTGTGGAGTCGCCCGATTATCAAGGATGGATGGCGGGCTGGAAAGCGTTACCAGCGCCGTTGGTCGTCCGTCTGCACGGGTCGGAAACCTATTTTGCCGCTGAACTGGGCCGCCGGGTAAATCAAATGGCATTTCGTCTGGAACGTGCTTCGCTGCGGCGTGCGGATACCTGGTTTTCAGTTTGCCGATATACGGCCGAAAAAACGCGCGCGCTGTTCCGCCTAGGGACGCAGGCGAGTGCGATTCTCTACAATCCCGTCGAAATTCCAGAGCTGCCCGATCACCGCATTCGTAGTTCCAAACGCGTGGTCTTCAGCGGTACTCTCACCCCGAAGAAGGGCGTAATCTCTCTGATCCAAGCGTGGCCGCGCGTTGTGGCAGCCTGTCCCGGCGCGGAGCTACACGTGTTCGGAAAGGACGGCCGCACTCAGACGGGCGGCTCAATGCGGACGTTTCTCGAAGAGCAACTGGGCGCGGCGCGCGGTAGTGTTCATTTTCACGGCCACGTCGGGCGCGAGAAGCTTTTTGAAGCTTTTCTAGGAGCGAGCGCAGCGGTGTTCCCGTCCTATGCGGAAGCTTTCGCCGTTGCCCCGCTCGAGTCGATGGCTTGCGAATGTCCCACCATTTATAGCCGGCGAGGCAGTGGTCCTGAGTTGCTAACGGACGGCAAGGAAGGCCTGCTGGTCGATCCGGACAAGCCGGAGGAAATCGCGGGTGCTGTCTTGCGGGTGCTGGGTGACGACAATTTCGCAAGGCATCTGGGCCAATCTGCTCGGGCGCATGTCATCGAAAAGTTTTCCACCCGCACACTTGTCAGTCAGAACGTGGAAGCGTATGCGCAGGCGCTTCAACGGTTTCATGCCGCTCAGCGGCCGCACGCCGCGATCGCGATCTAGAGACCACATGCAAGCCACCGTAGGGCAAGTCGTCAAATCGGGCGTGGCATGGGCCGGGTGGCGCATACCCAGTCCCACGGTCGGCAATCCGGTTATTCTGCTCTACCATGGAACTCCCCGCAAATCGCCCGCCGGACGCTTGGACGAATCCTCGTTCGCGCGGCAGATCCAATTCCTGAAACGGCACTTCGAGCTAATTGCACCCAGTGATTTCGGCGCGCAACGCAGTGGTGGGCGTACACGGGTCTTGCTGACATTCGATGATGGATTCCGCAACAACTTCGAAGTAGCGCGTCCGATTCTTTGCGAACACGACGCGCCGGCGATGTTTTTTGTCTCCTCGCGGCATTCCCAACCGGGCAAATATCTCTGGTTCGCCTATCTGCGCGCATTGGAGGACTTCTATCCCGAGCCCGCTGTCACCTTTCGCGGCTCTACGTTTTCGCTCCGCGGCGAAGCGCGCCGACCGAGCATCGAACGGCTGAAGAACATTCTGCTTACGCTTCGTCCGCATCCGACTGCCATGTACGAAGCCATCGAAAATGAGCTGCCGGCCCTGGAAGATTGGATGACTCCGGAGCAAATCAACGACTCATGCGCCGGTATGGACGCCGGTCAGGTGTGCGACTTGGCGCAAGACCCGCTGTTCACCGTTGGAGGGCATACTACGGACCATCCTTTTCTCGGTCGCTGCACTGAGGTCGAGATGAGACGGCAAATCGACGAGAACAAAAGCTGGCTGGAGCGGGCCAGCGGCCACACGATCACTGAGTTTGCTTACCCGAGTGGCGACTATGACAGCAGCGTTATCTCCGCATGCAAGGAGTTCGGATTCGGTCGCGGCTATGCAGTGATTCCGGCCGCGCGTCCCGCTGGATCCTACGAGCTAGGCCGCATCGGCGTCTATAGCACTTCACTCGATGTGGTAGGTTTCCTGGTGCGCTGGGGCAGCGTGCTGCGCGCATTGCGCGTGCCGATGGGCTGAACCGTGACCATTGTGTTCTTTACCAGGAAAGGGTTTGACTCGAACGAATTGTTTCTGTACACGTACGCGCGTGTGGCTGGCCGGTTCCCGGACTGTACCATCGTCGCTGTGCATCCGCCGGCCCAACGGCGAGGCCTTGCGTCCCGTCTGAAAAGGTACTGGAAAAAAGTACATCAACTCGGATTGCGCGAAACGCTTGAGATCGTTTCTTCGTATCCTTTGCAAATCTACTACTCCCGCCGCCATCAGCGCGAAAGAGACATCCTCCTACGACGGCTGCCGCGGCCTGCGGTGCTGGTCGGCGCAGCAACGGTCGTTGCCACGGTCAATGGCGCAGACGCAGTTACGGCCATTCGCAGCTTGAACCCCGACATCCTGATTCAAGCCGGCGCGGGAATTCTCCGCCCACAGATTTTCGGTCTGAGCCGCATTGCAAGTCTCAATCTGCATCACGGTATTGCTCCACTGATCCGAGGCATGAACTCCATCTATTGGGGCTTGTGGGAAAACCGGCCCGAATGGATCGGCTCCACCGTTCACGAAATCGACCAGGGTATCGATACCGGGAAAGTGCTTGCATATGCGCCGGTACAGCAACGCCAAACGGATGAGGGATTCCCATCCCTGTTCGTACGCGCCACCGAACAGGGAGTGGATCGGCTTCTGGAAGTGCTTTCGCGCTTGGAAAGCGGGGAGCGATGGCGAACTCCGCCGTTGCCTGGCCCAAGCGCATTTCGTTCCACCATATCCGGCTGGAAATTGGCAGCTCTCGCCCTGCGATTGCGATACAGGCGCAGCCTATGTGGCCGGGAAGCCCCTGGCCAAGCCGCCTAGTCCCAAAGCCACAAAATGTTCGTTTCAGTGATTATTTGCACGTACGGCCGCCCCGCAACCCTTGCCGCCGTATTGGATTGCCTGCTCAGCCAAACCTATCGAGAGATTGAGATTTTGGTCGTGGACGGTAATGAATCGCAAGTACTGTCGCGCGCCGCAGTAGAGGCTTTAGTATCGGAAATGCGAGCCCGGGGGCCGATCCGGATGATTTGCTCCAGCCGTGGCCTGACGCGCCAACGAAATGCGGGTATGCGTGAATCGCGCGGCGATCTCGTTGTGTTTTTGGACGACGACGTTACTTTCGACCAGAAGTTCATTGCCCAGACCGTGGAGCTTTTTAGGCGGCCCGACATGAAGCAAGTTGGAGGGATCACCGGATACGACGAGCTGACCTACGGCGGCCCTTTGGCGCCGCGGTGGCGGATTCGCAAGTTCTTTGGCGCCATTCCAAGCTTGCGCCCGGGCGAGATAGACCGCCTGGGGCGCGCGGTTCCAGTGAGCTTCGTCAAGCCCTTTTCCGGTTTCAAGCAGGTCGGCTGGCTAGCCGGATTCTGCATGATTTACAGGCGCGCGGCTGTGGATGGGCTCGAATTCGACGAATGTCTCCCCACTTACGGCGGCGAGGACCGCGATTTTTCCGTTCAAGTCGGCCGGCATTGGAAACTGTTGCTGTGCGGCGACCTTCGCTTGAAACATCACGGATCGCCTGAGAGCCGCGACTCGGAAGTTTATCGCATGTTGCAGAACTCGTTTGGTGCGGGCCGGCGTTTTGGAAAAGCGGCGCGCGGGATCTCCGATTACTGCGTGATCCTTCGAACGCTGTTGGGCGATCTGGTTGTGGATCTATTGTCGCTTTTGTCGCACCCATCGCGTAATCGTTTTCTGATTCCGTTTGCCCGAATTCGTGGGCTGATTCAAGGTATACGGTCGGTGCACGGCGGCGTTGCGATGTCGTGGGATTCCGATAGCTCAGGCCGGAATCGAGCGGTGGCGAACGGATGAGCGCGACCAACGCCGGTTCAGTAACTCTCTATTCATCCGCAACGGCCGCGGATATCTCCGCAATTGCTCTGCGGCCTGCGCGCGTGCACTGGAAGCTGTTTTTTTCAGTCGTGGCCTGTGTGGGACCCGCCATGACATTGGTCGGGTTGGGCTATCCATACGCGGGCGCGGTTTACGTTATAGCAGCGCTGGCTTGCTTCCTCGGTTACCGGATCGTCATGCGCGATCACTACGGATTCATGTGTATCGGCTTAGGCGCGGTTCCCGTGCTTGCCTTACTGCGCGGCCTCTTTGCCTATAACAGCTGCATCTTCATCTTCATCGGAGGGATTCTGCTATGGCTGAGCCAGGCGCCGGAAGAACTTAAGAAAACCTTTCGGGACCGCATAATTCTGACGTTCTTCTTATTGGCTGTCATCTATTGGTGGCTCTCGTACTTGAATACGGGGGAGTATGCCAACAATCTGCGCCTTGTCGAGTTGGTCCTCGCAGCCATCGCAGTCAAGCTTATTTCCGGCCGGCGATCCTACCTGGCCACTGCCTTTATGGGCTTGGCCCTATCCACAAGCGCCATTGCGCTGGGGATGCTCCCACAAAGCGATATTCGCCTGGGCGCCGCAGACATCGATGGCACGCACCTGGGGAATCCGATTGAACTTGGCGTCCCCGCGGTTTTTGTCCTGCTTCTTATTCTTTCGGATCGCGGACAATGGCTCTTTCTCGAAAGACGTTTCTGGACGCGAGTGTTCCTTGCGGTGGTTACCGGCGAATGGCTGATCTTGTCGGGGTCTCGCGGCAGTTGGCTGGCTGCTCTGGCAGCAATAGCGGTGCTCATGCTACTGAATCGCGGCGATCGGCGTCTGATCGTTGTTCTAGGTGCGGGAATGGTGATTGTCACTGCACTTGCGCTCACTACGCCGCTTGGAGAGAAGATTCAAACGCAATACGACAAGACGGTCGACTCTGACCGTACACTCGTTAACAGGACCAGCGGCCGATCGGCCCAATGGGCAGCAATACCCCTTGCTTTCGCAGAGTCGCCGGTCTGGGGTTGGGGTCCGGGAACGGGCCGCAAGGTGGTCGCCTACTACACCGGCCGGACTTTGAACTGGCACGCTCTCTATCTCCACATTGCAGCCGAAACCGGCTCCATCGGATTGACGGCATTGTTCGGGCTCCTGATCGCGATTGGCCGGCGCACCATTCGGAATTGGCGAGCCTTCGGTGAAATAACTCCGATATTAGCCTTAATCGTATACGTGTTTCTGGGTTTCTCCGTCTCGGCCTTCGACGCCAATTGTGGAATTCTCCTGGGAATGGCGATGATGGGCGCAGACTTTGCGCCCCGTTACCAGTTGGTAGAGGCCACCATCAGAGAGCTGGAGCCGGCGATATGAGCGATGCTCTGGGCCACATGCGCTTGGCGCTTGTCTCTCATGTGGTGCATTATCGCTGGGAAGGGAAGCTGTACGCCTATGCCGCCTATGCCCGCGAGATTGAGGTTTGGGCCGGCCTGTTCAGCGAGATCCTTGTCGCGGCTCCGTTTCGGCGGGAGCCGCCCCCTGGAGATTGCGTAGCGTTCGTTCACACCAATATTTCAGTCCGTCCGCAAATGGAAGCGGGCGGTAATTCCTGGCGGGCGAAAGTGGGCCTGGTCTTTTCGTTGCCGATGATGGCCTTCCAACTTTGCATGGCCTTCCGCGGTGCGGATGCCATTCACGTACGCTGTCCCGGAAACTTGGGACTGCTCGGCACCCTGCTCGCGCCTCTCTTTTCTCGCAACGTAATAGCTAAGTATGCGGGACAGTGGACTGATTATCCGGGAGAAGCCGGGACCACACGCTGGCAGAAGCACCTGCTTCGGTCTCAGTGGTTTCATGGTCCCGTCACGGTGTATGGAAGATGGCCGGGCCAACCGGATCACATTGTGCCGTTCTTTACATCCGTGCTGACAGCCGATCAGATTGCGCGTGCTCGTATGGTGGCCGGACGGATCCGTGCCGCTAGACCACTCGAAATAATGTTCGTCGGCCGGCTAAGCAAAGCAAAGAATGTTGATGTCCTGCTGCAGGCAATTGCCAAGGTAAGAGACAGTAACGCCCAAGTGCGCTGCACGGTAATCGGGGAAGGACCGGAGCGAGCCGCGTTGGAAGCCCAGCGCGCAGGCTTGGACTTGGTTGGTTGCATCGAGTTCAAGGGCGGCCTCGATTTTGAGGACGTGCTCGGCCATTTCGAGCGATCGGATGTTCTGGTATTAGCTTCTGAAACGGAAGGCTGGCCTAAAGCGATCACAGAAGCCATGGCATATGGATTAATCTGCGTAGGATCGGACCGCGGGCTGGTGCCCCAAATACTGTCGGAGGGACGCGGCGTTATTGTTGCACCGCGCGACGTCGAAGCGCTGGCCGCGGCGATTGAGAACATTGCGAGCGAGCCCGGAGAATATGCCGCGATGCGGTCCGCCGCAGCCGCTTGGGCTCAGCAGTATTCACTGGAAGGGCTTCGCGACGCGCTTCGCGCACTGCTCACAGAGCGCTGGCGGCTGCCGGTGAAAAATGCCGCGGCAGTAACGATGCGGTCATAAACAAATGCAGCGCCTAGGGGTCATGCAAGTCATCGACACGCTGGTTGCCGCCGGCGCGGAACGCGTAGCTGTCAACATCGCGAATCTTCTGCCACGCGATCACTATAGGTCATATTTGTGCACCACGCGGGAAGAGGGGCCGCTGGTTCACGCGATAGCCTCCGATGTCGGTCGTTTAAAACTGGAACGTAAAGCCACTCTGGATGTCGCGGCTATTGCCCGCCTGGTCAAATTTATCCAAGCGAATGACATTGGTGTGCTCCACGCGCATAGCTCCGCCCTGTTCATTGCCCGCGCCGCCGCCTGCTTCAAGCCTTTCCCTAAGGTCGTTTGGCACGCGCACTACGGCCGATATGTTGAGGACCGGCGTCCGGTTATGTACCGCCTGGCAACGCGGGGTATCGCCGGTGTCATCACGGTCAACCAGGAACTGGCTCATTGGTGCACCAGCAAGCTTCGGATTTCGAGAGCGCCCGTATGCTACATCAAGAACCCGGTTTGCGACGAACAGAATTCCGAAGAGGTATCGCCGGAACTGCCGGGCTCGCCCGGCGCGCGCATTATTTGCGTCGCTAATTTTCGACCTGAGAAGGACCATCCCACGCTGCTTCGAGCGATGGTGCGTGTGGTGAGGGCTGTACCCGAGGCGCATTTGATGATCGCCGGCAAATGCAACGACGCGGCGTACCTGGATAACGTGCGCAATCAAATCGTTGAGCTCGGTCTCGACAAACACGTCACGATTTTGGGCGAACGGCACGATGTGCCCGCGATCCTGAGGAACTGCGATGTGGGCGTGTTGAGTTCGGTTTCCGAAGGGCTTCCCATGTCCTTGTTGGAGTATGGAATGGCTGGCCTCCCCACCGTGGCCACCGAAGCTGGGCAGTGTGCCGAGGTTCTAAATTATGGTGTTGCGGGCATTCTGATTCCTCCCGGTGAGGCAGATCGTTTGGCCGACGGTCTTACTTCGCTGCTGCAACGTCCGGAAATGAGAGCCGTACTGGGGCGGCGGTTTCAAAGCTTTGTACAGCGTAAATTCAGCAGCGATAGAATCATCGGCCAGGTTTGCGACATGTATGAGGCGATAACGCCCCGGCATCGCAAGCGCTTCCCGGCCCACGGAGCGGCGCTGTGAAATTCGTTTTATCGAAAATCCCGATTGCCGCCGCCTGTTTGGCGTTCGCGATGGTAGGCGCAGATAATGCCTCGGGGCAGGTAAAGGCGGAGTTCGTCGTTCAGGGGGCTCAGCACTTCGTTTCACCGGATGGCAGGCCCAGCGGCCAAGGCAACGAAGCCTCGCCGTGGGATTTACAGACTGCCCTAAATCAACCGGCTGCAGTAAAGCCTGGCGACGTCATCTGGTTGCGCGCAGGTGTCTACGGTACCGGACGGACGCAGTTCACCAGCAAATTAGCAGGGACCGCCGGCGCCCCAATTGTGGTGCGACAGTGGCCGGGCGAGCGGGCCACCGTGAATGGCGGAATCGCCGTGTATGGGCCTTATGTGTGGTTCTGGGGTTTCGAAGTAACCAGCACCGTTTCCGATCGTGGGCCCAACCGCAACGCTTTAGATGGGTTCGACACCTACGCAGGCAGTATCGGAACGAAGTTCATCAACCTGGTCATTCACGACGACGCGCAGGGAATCGGCTTTTGGGACAAATCGATCGATGCGGAAATCAATGGCTGCATCATTTATCACAACGGCTTTCAAGGACCAGATCGCGGACATGGTCACGGAATTTACACCCAGAATCGCACGGGCACCAAACGAATTCTGGACAACATTATCTTCAGTCAGTTCGGTTGGGGACTGCACGCCTACGGTTCGGCTAAAGCCGCTGTAGAAGGCTATCGGATCGAAGGCAACATTGTGTTTGACAACGGTGAGCTTTCCGGCGAGTTCTCGGACAACATACTGTTCGCCGGTGGAGCGCCCATGAGCCGAATCGAGTTGAACTCCAACTACACGTATTTTTCCAGGAGCCAGGGCGATTCAAAACTAGGCTGGGCCTGGAGCCCGGCGAACGGCGATATCGTCGCCACGGGAAATTATTGGATTGGGGGCTACGTTGCGCTCGAAATGTGGAACTGGCAGAGCGCGACATTCACCGGCAACACGATTTACACGAAGGAATTGATCAATGTGGGTATGTCCGTGACTCCGACGGAGAGTCCGGCGAAATACGACTGGGACCGAAACACCTACTTTGGTCCGGCGCTGCTTCGGGTCAATGGGCAAAATCAAAACCTGGCTGCCTGGCGCGCAACTGGAGTGGATTCCAACAGTAAATTCATTCCCGAGCCGCCTCATGGCGTGTGGACCTTCGTGCGGCCAAACGCGTATGAGCCGGGCCGCGCCAATATTGCGATTTACAATTGGGACCTGAAGAAAACGGTTCCCGTAGATCTCTCCATGATTCTCAAGCCGTCGCAGGGATTTGAGATTCGGGACGCTCAAAACTACTTCGCTGAGCCAGTGGTGCAAGGCGTCTACGACGGCCAACCGGTCTTGGTGCCGATGACCGGCTTAACGCACGTTGCTCCGGTAGGCGAGATCGCACATCAGCCGCAGCATACGGCTCCCGCATTTGCGGCCTTCGTGGTGCTGCCGAGGCAGGGAGCAAAACCCTAGCAATTGCTCGGCGGATCTAAAGCATGAACCAGCTTCTGTTGAGGGCATACCACCGATTACCGTATCAGGCGCGCTGCACCGCGGCCGGGATTTTTGGCGCGTATTTGAACCGGTGGAGGTACGACGCTAAGACGGAGCGTTTGGTCGAGGGAGCTCTGGAACGCGAACAATGGACAGAAGCTCGATGGAGTGCTTGGCGTGAAGAGAGGCTCGCAGTGCTGCTGCACCGGGCCGCGACCGCAGTCCCTTACTATCGCGAGGCCTGGAGGAGCCGGAGGCTAAGCGGGGATCGCCGGTCTTGGGAGGTTCTTGAGAATTGGCCCATTCTCGAAAAGGAGGAGCTTCGCCGAAACCCGGAACGCTTCGTCGCCGACGATTGCGACCGCAGCCGTATGTTCGTCGAGCACACTAGCGGCACAACGGGGACTCCGATCGTTTTGTGGCGCAGCCGCGAGACGGTGCGCCAGTGGTATGCGCTCCATGAGGCTCGCTGCCGGTCCTGGTATGGCCTTACGCGGCAAGACAGATGGGCCATCGTGGGCGGGCGACAGGTGGTTTCGCCGGATCGGCGAAAGCCGCCATTTTGGGTGTGGAACCCGGCTCTCAAACAATTGTATTTGTCGGCGTTTCATGTCGCGCCGGCTCGAAGTCAATACTATTTGGACGCGATGCGCCAGTATCGCATCGAGTACATTCTCGGATACAGCGCCTCCATCGCAACGCTGGCCGGCGAAGCTCTTCGAAGCGGGCGCAAACTCACCCTGAAGGTGGTGATTACGAACGCCGAACCACTCACCGCCAGGCAGCGAAGCGTGATCGAGGAGGCCTTCGAATGTCCGGTGCGGGAGACTTATGGGCTGGCGGAAATCGTTGCGGCCGCGAGTGAATGCCAGTGTGGAAATCTGCATGAGTGGCCCGAAACGGGCATCAGCGAAATCCGGCCTGACGGCGAGCTGATCGCAACCGGCCTGATGAACGCGGATATGCCTTTAATCCGATATCGCACTGGCGATCGGAGAACGCCTCCGCTCCCCGGGGGTGCATGCGGATGTCACCGGCGGTTGCCCTTATTTGGGAATGTCGAAGGCCGTCTCGATGACGTGCTCTATCTTCGCGACGGTCGCCAGATCGGTCGCATGGACCCGGTATTTAAGGCTGAACTGCCCATTCGCGAGGCGCAGATTATCCAAGAAACGCTCGATCGGCTGCGCGTTCGATTTGTGCCGGCCGAGAATTTCACGGACGGGTCGTCCGACGAAATCGTGCGCTGCATCAGGAATTCGCTGGGGCCAATCCAAATCGTTCTGGAGCCGATGGAAGCGATCCCGCGAGAAGCCAACGGGAAGTTTCGGGCCGTGATATGCCGCCTGCCGCGCGATCATCAACAGTCGGCGCTCCAGGCCGCGGGCGGCTCCAGATGAGACACATCCGTCCTATCCCGGTGCTTTTGACAGTGCCGCATCTGAATTCAACCGCCAGCCCTTACCGGGAGATGATCGCGATTGTCAATCTTCTTCCCCGATCCGATTTTCGGCTGAGCGTATGTTCGCTGCGCGATGGCGGCTTCCGGGAAACGGCCCCGATGCTTGAAAGTCTTGGGATCGAGTGTTTCGTCGCTCGATTTCGTCCCACCGGCCGATCCGCCGGAGCAATTCGGCAAAGCTTGCGAGACCAGGCTCTCATTGACCGGCGCGGACCCTTCGCCATTCAACATTCGCTCGACTTCACCTCCTCACCGTTTGAAGCCCTGATGGCTCGCATTCGATCCAGGGCGTATATTTGCAGCCAACGCAATTTGAATCAAAACGGTCATCCCATCCTGTTGAGAATCAAGATGCGGCTCTGCCGGCGGGTGATTGCGATTTCCGACGCTGTCCAGCGATTTCTTCTCCAACATGGTGTGCAAGAGAAGAAGGTCAGCAAGATTCGCCTGGGCATTGACGCCGCGGATCTCGGGTTTCAACGAACACGCGGCTACTTTCTGTGTGTCGGGCAAATTGAACCTCTGAAGCGGCAGGAGGACGCCATTCGCGCTCTTCACCTGGTTGCGCGCGATTGTCCGGAGGCGCGACTGGGGATCGCCGGAAATGTATTTGATCGGGAGTACATGAATTTCTTACAGCGCCTGGTGGCGGAACTTGGGGTCGCCGATCGCGTCGAATTCCTGGGACCCCGCACCGACATCTTGCAATTGATGGCGAAATCGACCGGGCTGATTCATTGTTCCGAGAGCGAAGCATTTGGTTGGGTGGTGGTGGAAGCAATGTCGGTGGGCACTCCGGTTATCGTGGCGGCATCCGATGGCCCACGCGAGATTATCGACAGCGGCCGTACGGGCATTCTTTTGAATTGCGGCGACGTATCGGGTTACGCGGCCGCCATGCGATCGCTGATCGACGAACCGGCCTTGGCAGGCCAGCTTTCTGAGAACGGGCGGCAGGAAGTGATCCGGCGCTTCTCGCTAAATACGATGGTGGACCAAATCCGGTCGGTTTACTTGGATTGCCTGGGCGAAAATGCCGCGCCTGGGGCCTTGGCATCCGTGGCTTCACGAAATCTTTGATTATGCGCACCGACTTCGTATCCGTCATCGTCCCGTGCCGCAACGAACGCCGTCATATTCGGACCTTCATCGATTCTGTTCTAGGTCAGGAGACCGATGGGTTGGACTGGGAAATTATCGTTGCCGACGGAATGAGTGATGACGGCACCAGAGAGATTCTGGGCGGACTCAACGATTCGAAGATCGTCGTGATCGATAATCCCGAACTGACGGTTTCAGCCGGGTTGAACGCCGCCATCCGGATGGCCAAAGGCAACATCATCGTTCGGATGGATTGCCACACGGAGTATCAGCGGGATTACATCGCCCGTTCCGTAGCAGCCCTGCAAGAGACCGGAGCCGATAACGTCGGCGGAGCCGCCCGCACACGTGTTTCAGGACGATTGGCGCGCGCGATCGCGGCCGCCTATCACAGCCCTTTCTCCACTGGCGGGGCGAGTTTTCACAATGAACTTTACCGGGGTTACGTAGATACAGTCACGTACGGCTGCTGGTTAAAAGCGACGCTCGAGCGCCTCGGCTTTTTCGACGAGGCGCTAGTCCGCAATCAGGACGACGAACTCAACCTGCGGTTAGTTCGGAGTGGCGGGAAGATCTGGCAATCGCCCGACATCGTTTCCTGGTACAGCCCTCGCGGCTCACTTTCCAGCTTGTTCCGGCAGTACTTTCAATACGGATTTTGGAAGGTGGCGGTGATTCGCAAACATCGTATTCCGGCATCCTGGCGTCACTTGGTGCCGGGGTTGTTTGTAATCGGCAATGCGATGCTTCTGGCGGCCGGTTTTCTGTATCCCCGAGCCTTAGCGATGTGGCTGGCCACCATGGCGTTCTACAGTTTGTGCTGCGTCATTGCCGCGGTGCTGGCCGCCAAACGATCGGGCTGGGATCTAGTCGCTATTCTACCGTTGGTTTTCGTCGTTTATCACGTGTCCTATGGACTAGGCTTTCTCTTTGGCGTTTGTTATTGGCCCGTTGCGGGATCTGGAACGCATCGCGCCGGAAAGGCGTTTACGGCCCTATCGCGATGAGCGCCACAACAAGAACAGTTCCGGCCGATCAAATTGAGTCTGACGAGATCGCGCGCATCCGGGCCGAGTATGAGCGGCGCCGCCGCGAAATCCCGGCCGACTTTTATTCGTGGTCGCGCGATGTCAATTTCTTCTATCATTCCCAAATAGCACGGGCCTCCATTCGGGCTCTCCGCGAAGCCGGTAGATATCCCTTGAACGGATGCAAAGTACTGGACGCCGGCTGCGGGTCTGGCGCCTGGCTGCTCGAATTCGCGCAATGGGGCGCCGACCAGTTGCATGGGCTGGACTTGGATCCCGGCCGGCTGGACATTGCGGCGCGGATGCTCCCCGGGGCGGACCTGCGCTGCGGTGACGCGCGGGCCTTGCCGTGGCCGGATGAGTGCTTCGACCTGGTGAGCCAGTTCACCATGTTTACTTCCATTCTGGATGCGGATGTGAAGCGCAGCGTGGCTGGAGAGATGCTGCGCGTCCTGAAACGCGACGGCATGATGCTCTGGTATGACTTCCGCATTAACAATCCGGCCAATCGGAATGTTCGCGGCATCGAGGCTGCCGAAATTCGCTCGTTGTTTCCAGGCTGCGATGTGACATTGAAGCGCACGACGCTTGCGCCGCCGATCGCTCGCCGCATTGTGCCCGTCACATGGATAGGCGCACTTCTGCTCGAACAGATTCCCTGGCTGAGGACGCACTACGTGGCGGTGATTCGCCGGTCAGCCGCTGTCAAATCTTCTACGGTGTGAACTCATAAAATGATCAGCACTACATTCTTCTATCTGCGGCGTTACTGGATTATGGCCATTCACTTGGCCATTATTGCTTTTGCTGTGTCGACAGCTTTCTTACTGCGCTTCGACTTCGTAATACCTCGCAGCCAGATGGAGTTGCTGTATGGCGGCATCCTACTGGCGATTCCCATCAAGAGCATCAGCTTTGGAATCGCCCGCTTGAACAGCGGCTGGTGGCGCTTCGTCGGCATGCCCGACCTGCTGCGGGTCTTCGCCGCCAACGTCTGCGGCTCGGTGGCTCTGGTTGTGGCCGCTTCTATCGTTTTTGACGGAAGGTTTCCGCGTTCCGCTTACGTTATCGATCTGATCGTTTGCTTCCTGCTGACCGCCGGAGCGCGCTTCGCCGTCCGGTTGTACAGCGAGATCGTTCTCGGCGAGTTAACCAAAAGCAGCGGTAAGCGCATGCTCATTTATGGCGCCGGTATGGCCGGGATGACGCTGGTACGTGAGTTGCGCTCTAATCCGGCGCTCGGCGAGGTGGTTGGCTTTCTTGATGATGATCCCCATAAGCGGCGTCTTTCACTGCTAGGGGTGCCAGTTCTTGGGCGCGGCCGTGACGCCGCTTTCATCATCGACCGCAAGAAGCGGACCGGCCAGACCATCGATGAAATCGTGATCGCCATGCCGTCGGCAAACGGCACGCAAATGGGTGAGGCCCTGGCGAACTGCCGTTCGGCTGGTATCCCATGTAAGACCATTCCGAGCGTGGGTGAAATCCTGGCGGGCAAAGTGCTGAGCGCGCAGATCCGCGACATTTCCGTAAACGATCTCCTGGGCCGGGAACCAGTGCAGTTGGAAGAAGACCGTATTCGGCAGGGGTTGAACGGGCGTGTGGTGTTGGTAACGGGCGGAGGGGGCTCAATCGGATCGGAAATCTGCCGTCAGGTTGCGCGGTTCCAGCCGCGGACGCTGATCGTGTTCGATCAAGCCGAAAGCGAACTCTATCGCATCGAACAGGAGTTGCACCGAACGCTTCCGTCCGCCAACGTGATCGTAGAACTGGGTGACATGCGCGATCCGGTCCGCATTGACGAAGTGATCCGGCGCCACTCGGTGAACTCGATCTTTCATGCCGCGGCGTACAAACACGTGCCCATGATGGAGGCGCACATCATCGAAGCGGCCCGAAACAACGTGATCGGAACCTGGAATGTCGCTGAAGCTGCCCATCGCAACCGGGTACCGGAGTTCTTGATGATCTCCTCCGATAAGGCCGTGAATCCGACGAGTATTATGGGCGTCACCAAACGCATCGCGGAACTCATCGTAACGTCCATGCAGGTCGCCAATGGCGGCACCAAGTTTGTCTCAGTGCGGTTCGGAAACGTGCTGGGCAGTAATGGCAGTGTTGTGCCTCTGTTTAAGGAACAAATTGCAGCCGGCGGCCCGGTTACAGTGACTCATCCTGAAATGAGGCGATATTTCATGACCGTGCGGGAAGCTGTGCAACTTGTTCTGCAGGCGTCAACCATGGGCAAGGGTTCCGAGATTTTCGTTCTCGACATGGGAGAGCCTGTCCGCATTCTCGATCTGGCGCGTAACTTGATCCGGCTGTCCGGGCTGGTTCCAGACGAAGATATCGAAGTCCGCTTTACAGGTTTGCGTCCGGGGGAGAAGTTGTTCGAAGAAATCACGATTGAGGGCGAAAACATGCGTCCGACTTATCATTCAAAAATCCAGATTTTCCAGGGATCGCGGCCGGCCTACTCGTTCATGGAGTCTTGGATTGTTGCATTGCAACGGTTGGTGGAGGTGCGTGACGAACGCGCCATTCTGGCGCATGTTACGTCGCTGGTTCCCGAATACATAGGAAAGAAGACGGTGGGACAGGCACAGTCCGCGACGGCGATGCGGGCGGGAGCGCTTTAGGGGCCGTGCAAGACGAAGCGCTAGGCGTCTAAGAAAAGCCGATGAAGACCAGCATAGCTTTTGAATTCCGCCCCGCGACCGTGCCTGTTAAGGCTCGAACCGGCCGGATAGCCGCGCTTGCGTTTGCCATCGGTGCTCTCCTGGTGGGCTTGTTTGAAGCGTGGCTCACCCGGAACGATATGTATTCGGACGGAATTTCGTACCTGGATGTCGGCGACGCATTCTTCCGCGGAGATTGGCACGCCGCGTTGAATGCATATTGGAGCCCGCTCTATCCTGTGCTGCTCGGCGGTGCGATGTCGGTGCTCAAGCCGAATTCCGTCTGGCAATTTCCGGTAGTGCACCTGGTCAATTGGTTGATTTTTGCTCTCGTTGTTATCGCCTTTCAATACTTGCTGGCCGGATTGCTGCGTTTCCGATCGGATACTCTTCCGGAATGGCTCTGGATCGCTCTCGGGTATACGCTCTTTCTCTGGGCTACGCTGCGGCTGATTGGGGTGGGGCTGGTGAGTCCCGACATGTGCGTTGCAGCCTTCCTATTTCTGGCGACGGGCGTGCTGGTTCGTATCAGCCGGCAACCAACGCTCTGGCGCTATGCGTTGCTTGGGCTGATCCTCGGATTCGGATACCTCGCAAAAGCGCCAATGATGCCCATCGCGTTTGTGATGCTGTCCATCAGCGCCTTCTTGGCACGTGGAGCGCGTCGCGCCGTTCCCAGGGTCGGTTTAGCGCTGGCATGCCTTCTTGCTGTCGCAGGTCCGTGGATCTATGGTCTTTCCGTGGCCAAGGGCCGACCCACTTTCGGCGAGAGTTGGTCGCTGAATGTTGCCTGGTATGTGAATGACGTTCCTCGCTACCACTGGCAGGGGACGCAAGCCGCTCATCCAACTCGGAAGATCTTCGACTCGCCCGCGGCCTACGAATTCAATGGTCCGGTAGGAGGCGCCTATCCGATCTGGTACGATCCGGCCTATTGGAATGCAGGGTTAAAACCGCACCTCAGCCTGGGTCAAATGGCGCGTCAGATTCGTGTCAATGCATTCGACTATTACGAGCTGTTTTTCCGGTCGGAAGTAGCCGTCGCTGCGATCTGTCTGGCGCTGTTTTTCCTATGCGGCGCGGATCGGAAGAGGTGGATCCTGCTGATTCCACCCGCTGCCGCTCTGTGCATGTACGCGCCGGTTCACGTAGAAGACCGCATGCTGGGCGCGTATGTGGTGTTGCTGTGGCTCGGATTGTTCTTCTCCATCCGCATGGACGGTACGGAGCGGCGGAGATCCGCCTATTACTCAATGCTCGCTCTGATCGTGTTGGAACTAAGCCGCTTCGGACTTTCCGTTCTTGGAACTGCTGCATCGCATGGTTTGCATGAGCGGCCGGTACAGGCCGAGATAGCGCAGGCGCTGCTCCAGAGCGGGATTCACGAAGGAAGCAAGATCGCATGGGTCAGGCCTCGCTCCTTTACGCCTGTTGAGAACTATGCATGGGCGCGTCTGGCGAAGGTGCAAATTATCGCTGAAATTCCCGTGGGCCAAGAAAAGGCGTTATGGGACCCGGGTCCATCGAAAGAATTGCTGACTTCACTGCACAAGGCGGGGGCCGAAGCTCTGGTGGTTACTAGCCTGCCGGCGGGCGCAGCGCGCGACCAATGGACTCCGGTTGGCCGGGACGGCTATTTCGTACGGTTCTTAACGGATTAAAGCAACGTGCAAACCACCGCCACATCTTCTTTACGAGTGATTGACTCCCACCCCGGGGCGCAACGGAGCGCGCGTCCCAGCCCGTTCCGCCGGCAGCATTTTTACGCTGCGGTAGGCGTGATCGTGTGCTGTCTGGCAGTGGCGATTCTGCCTTTCGGCCCAAAGAAATACGGAGACCTGGAGTTTCATGCCGAAGCAAAGAACGTCGCATTGGCTCTCAAGGGCGTAAATACGGAGCCCGTAACTATCATCCGGGCGCCCGGTCCGGTGTTGTTTTACGTAATCCCCTATTTGTTTGTGCCCGCGGGCGCACCGGATAACTCGTACTGGAATGCCGCGGTTGCTTGGACCATCGTATGCATGGCGGTCGCGGTGTTCTGCATTCAGGGCGCGGTGCGAAGGCTTTATGGCGGCGTGGCCGAAGGTGTGGCGATCGTCCTCGCGCTGTTGACGCCGTTCTGGGCCTATTACAGCTTCGGCGTTAACGGCGAAGGTCCGGCATTCTTGGGTGACGCTCTGTTTCTCTATGGCTGGGCGCGCTGGCGCACTGCCGCGCGATGGCGCGCACTGGATCTGGTTGCTTCTTGGCTGGGCCTGGTATTGTTTCTGCTAACCAAGCCGAGCGCGATCGGATTAGCCGGGTTGGCAATCGCCGCGGCCATTGTGATGTGGTGGCGCAAGGATAGGAAGCAAGCGATGTTTGCCGTTTCCTGCGCCGTAGTGATGGGCTGCGCGTCGATGGCTTCTTCGGCGGCTTTGAAGCACTTCGAAAGGCCCGACTACCGCCCCGCGCAACTGCTCTATTTTCGATGGACGGCTTTCCTGGGTAGCCGTCAGATGCGTTCCGAGCCGTGGGACTGGAGATTTTGGGACGACACTACTCGCGCTGGAAGCCGCGACTACGCGGATTTTGTGCACGATCTGGCCACCGTTCGTGAAGAGGCGGTTCGCACGCGATACTCTGTCTTCGACCTGGAGTGGCGTTGGGTGCTGAACGACTTTGAGCACCATCCGCTGGTGCGCGCGAAGATGGCCTTGGTCCGTGCCTTATTCATGCACGTAAACCTTGTCAACTCGGTCGATCCCGATCGATTCCACCTCGGTCCGCTCAAGGGACGGGCAGCGTATATCGCGTTCCATGTGGCCATCAATCTTTTCTACTTCGTCCTGGTGGGCAGCTCGCTGGTTTTTCTCTTCACTCGCCGCAGTGATTTCTTCTCTTACTGGCTGCTTTGGGGTCCTTGGCTCGCGTTGCTGGCGTTTCATGCAATTGTCTATGCCGAGGCTCGATACTTGTTTCCCGTACAACCCGGGCTTCTTGTAATGGCTTCGGCCATGCTAGCTCCGCGCCTCCAGCGTCTGTGGCCGCGACTCGCATGTTGACTCAAACCAAGCAGCCGGTGGCCCCTGTTTCGCCTGTGCCGCGAATCAGGACGGTCTCGCAATCTCGAGGCGAAGCGTACGCCTACGCAGGGCTGTTGACGCTTGCCATTCTGAGACTGTGGATCTTGCCGCTTCGAACCGGCTTTTGGCTGGACGAAACTGGTACGTTTTGGGCCGCCAGCGGCACATTGGCGCAAACATTTTCGCGTTCCATCGTTTGGCCGTCGCAATTCCCGCTCTATACCGCGATTGCATGGATCGCGATGCATGTCGGCGGCCGCCCGGAACTAACCATGCGATTGCCGTCGCTATTTGCGATGGGCGTCGGCGCATATCTCCTATACCGTTTAGGCGTCGAGATGGTAAACAGAGCTGCCGCTCTCGCCGCTGTTTTGCTATTTGTCAGTTTCGAACCGGTGGCTTTTGCGGCGAGCGATGCGCGCTCGTATGCAATCGGATTGGCTGCCGTCATCGGAGCAATGCTGGCGCTGGTGCGCTGGCTTGAAAGCAGCCGCCTGGCCTACGGTCTTGCTTATGCCGCTTGCGTCGCGCTGACGTGGCAGATGCAGTATGTATTTGCGACGACGTTCATTGTACAGGTCCTGTATTTGTGCTTGAGGCTTCGTGGAGGGTGGCGCCTTAAGGTTTCGCACGGCCTCGCGGTTATTGGCACAGCCGTTTTGCTCGCCCTGCCATCGGCGCCGCACTTGCAGGCGATGCTTCGGACGGCCACCTCACACGGTTTCGCCGGTTCTCCCTCGATAGAAGGGCTGTTCGCAACGTTCGCTCCGCCAGCTTTGGTGTGCGGCTTGATCGCCGCTATTGCGATCGCGTGCGCGGTAGATGGTGGTCTGCGCTTGCGCTTCCCCGCCATAAACATCCAATATCTACAGCTGCTAATTCTATGGGCCCTTATTCCGTGCCTCCTTCCGTTCGCTATCTCCGTGCTTTCGAGCGCGAAGATATTTCTTCCCCGGTATATTCTGCCCTTCTATCCGGCCCTGGCGCTTCTCGGCGGCATCGTCATAGCCGGTATTCAATCGTCGCGCCTCAGGCTGGTGGGCGCCGCAGTGACGCTCGCGGCACTGATATTCTCATCGCGCGGCTTGTTGGACTTTTCACACGGAGGCGACTGGAGCAGGGCAATGCTAGACGTCCGTACCCTGGCAGGCGGCGCACCTGTGCTATTCCGCAGCGGCTTCCCGGAATCGCAGCCGTTCAACTGGCTGGGCGATCGGACACGGACGGACTATCTTCTCGCTCCGCTTCGAATTTATCCGGCGCCGGAATCCACTGTGGCGCTCCCGTTCCGTCTTGATTCGCAAGCGAAGTCTCGTCTGGAAGAAATCGCTCCGTGGCTCGCTTCCCGCGACCGGTTTCTGTTAGTCGAAATGGGTGACCAGAGTTACGATCTTTGGATCGCCGGCCGCTTCAGTGCCGCGGGATTTACTGCACGCACCATATCGGGTTACGGCGGACCTCAGGACTCTCTTCGGCTCGTCATTTTTCAAAAGAAGGCGCTAAACGATTCCGGGCATGGAGCTGTCAATGGTTAGCCCGGAGCGTCCCATCCTGCCGCAAGCCGCTGCGTTTTATCGCACCGCGTCCATCGTCTTGTTTGCGGTCCTGGTTTGCATCGTGCTGTCGACATTCGGCCAGTACGGAATAACCTGGGATGAACCCGGGCAAAACCGCTACGGGAGTTTGGTCGACCGGTATTATCTGGCATTACTTCATGGTCGCTATAATCTGGCGCCCATCGTCGACGATTATAACTTCGGATACTACGGTGGGCTGTTTGACTCCGTCGCAGTGGGGCTGGAGCACATCTCACCATTCGGAGAATTCGAAACAAGGCATTTGCTAAATGCGATGGTGGGCCTGCTGGGCATTCTCGGCTGTTGGAAGATGGCTCGCTTGCTGGGCGGCTACGCCGCCGCTTTTTGGGCCGCACTGCTGCTGGCCGTAACGCCGCGTTATTACGGCCCAATGTTTAACAATCCGAAAGATATTCCATTCGCGGTGGGATATGTGTGGACCGTTTACTTCTTACTCCTCGCAATTCCTCTGCTGCCCAGGATTCCGTGGAGATTGTGCTTGAAGCTCGGTGTGGTGATCGGTTTGACGCTCGGCATACGGGTGGGTGGGCTCCTGCTGCTCGCATATGTAGGAGCAATTCAGTCCGCCTACCTGGTTTGGACCGTAATGCGCCGGAAGACTCCAGGCTCCCTGCGCCAGGACATAGCGGTAACACTGTCGCGTTTCGCGGCCATCGCCCTTCCGGCGTGGTTGATTATGCTGGTGTTTTGGCCCTGGGCGCAGGCCGCCCCATTCAGCCGGCCTTTCCAGGCGCTCTCGTACTTCAATACCTTCCCATGGAGCGGGGCGGTGCTCTTCCATGGCAAGGAAATGCAAGCAACCTCCTTGCCGCGCACCTATACTCTCGAATGGCTGGGCATTACTTTGCCGGAAGGCGTTTTGGTGCTGTTCGCCCTGGCCATCGTTTTGGGAGTTCGAGCAATCTGGATCAATCGGAGCAGGCTCCTTGATGACGTGCTTCCAGCTCGATACTCCTTTGCCGTGTTCGCTTTACTTTTTCCCCTGGCCTACATATTCATCACGAGACCGGTGCTCTACGATGCCGAAAGGCATTCTCTTTACCTGGTTCCCATCTTGATTTGCTTGTGCGGTGCGTCGTGGGCCTGGGTCCTCGCCAGGTTATCGGCGTCCAGTAGACCCCTTGCGTTTGTCCTGACGGCGGCTTTCGTCGCGTACCTGGGCTGGCACGTATCGGTGCTGGTCCGCTTGCATCCCCAGGAGTATGTGTTCTTCAATCAAACGGCCGGCGGGCTCCACGGCGCCGCTGCTAACTACGAAACGGACTATTGGGGAAACTCCTACCGTGAAGCGGTGAATATTCTCGTCCGTCATGTCCAGCCGGAACGGCAGAAGGACCCTCAAAAGCAATATCGAGTCTATATGACGTCGGCCCAGAGGGTCTCGGCGACGTACTATTTTCCATCTTATTTCTCTCTCACGTTCACGCCGAAGGATGCGGATTTCTTCCTGGCGACCACACGCTACAACGTGCAGAACACGGTGGACGGTTGCACGGTGGGCGCGGTGGAGCGCTTCGGCGTTCCTCTGGCCGTTATCAAAGATCTCCGGTGCTCCAACCCTCTGCCTGCAACAGCGGAAGGGACGCTCCAGGGCAACCTACCTAAAGGCTGGTGACAGGGGAGGTCAAACGCTCTTCTTCGTACTACATTACCGGCGCGGCAAAGGAGTTGGGACCGGCCCATAAGCGGCTAGGGACAAAGTGGTCGTACCAGAAGCCGTCCCATTGACTTGATTTCGATTATAAGGCACAAACTTTCTATGATTGACAAGAGGCAAGCGCGATATTTTGACAAGGTGGACTACCGGGGGCCTACACACCCCGTTGTGACCGCCTACGTTCGCCCGAAACTTACTCACATTGCCAAGACCATCTCGCTGCAACGCGATTGGTCCGTGCTCGATGTGGGCTGTGGCAACGGCATCTTCACTCATCATTTGGCTCAGATTTGCCCATCGGTGGTGGGATTAGACTATTCCAGCCATTTACTGGAAGGGAATCCCCAAAGGGCGCTGGTCCGGGGAGACGCCAAGGCCCTGCCATTCCCCAATGAATCCTTTGACGTCGTCTTCGAGGCCAACATCCTCCATCACATCGGCGATCGAGTCGGCGTGGTCGCCGAAATGGCCCGTGTGAGCCGGAAGTACGTAGTGCTTTTAGAACCGAACCGGTACAACCCTTTGATGTTCGGTTTGTCTTTAGTAGTCTCCGAAGAGCGCGGTGGGTTGCGCTCTTCAGTGAAGCGACTGAACCAAGAACTCGGCCAATGCGGCCTGGAGTCGGTTTCGGCTCTCACTACTGGCATGATCTCGCAGAATAATACCCCTGAGTTTCTTACTCCTCTGCTGAAGCGCTTCGACCGGCAGATCTGGTGGGGCGAATACATTGTCATGATCGGCAAGAAGCAGACCGTCGGCCAAAGTCCCAGAGATTTGAAAAAGGTGGCGGCAAGCGCTTCGCCCGGGTCGCCGCTACGGCATCACGCAACTAAGTGAGAGAAGGTCCGTGTCAGAGAACAGTTTCGCTAGGTAGGTGTCCATGAAACTTCTTATCGCAATTCCGGCTTTGAATGAAGAAGCCAGTATCGAGAGCATCATCCTGCGGTCGTTGGCCGCGCGGAGATACATCATTGCCAATTCCGCGGTGACCGACGTCGAGATCACCGTGGTGAGCGACGGCTCAACGGACCGGACGGTTGAACGAGCCTCAGTGTTCAAAGAGATCAACCTGGTGATCTTTCCCAAGAATCGTGGATATGGCGCGGCCATCAAGGAAGCCTGGTCGCGATCCGATGCGGACCTGCTCGGCTTTCTGGACGCCGACGGCACCTGTGATCCAGCGTTCTTTGCCGACCTGTGCAGAGCCATCGAAACGCAGCACGCCGATGTGGTCCTTGGCTGCCGCCTGAATCGAGACAGCAAGATGCCTGTGGTTCGGCGCATCGGAAACTTCGCTTTCGCTTCCATCCTGACGGTTGTATCCTCCACTCGAGTGCGCGACACGGCAAGCGGCATGCGAGTGGTGCGGCGCGCCAGCCTGCCCAAGTTGTATCCTCTTCCGGACGGTCTCCAGTTCACACCCGCCATGAGCGCGCGCGCGCTTTTGAGCCGCGACTTAAGAATCTCCGAACTCGACATGCCCTACCGGGAGCGGGAAGGGCAATCGAAGCTCAGACTGGTGAAGGACGGACTCCGATTCCTTCGAGTCATCGGCGAAGCGGCATTCCTGTACAGGCCGTCGCGCCCGCTGGGCCTTCTCGGGGCACTGTTCCTGCTAGTCGCCATCGCGCTGATGGCTATGCCGACCGCTTACTATCTTTCCCACCGATCGGTTACCGAATGGATGATCTACCGCTTTGTGGTGAGTCACCTGGTGGGCACCAGCGCTTGTCTGCTGTTTTGCGCCAGCTATACAACCAATCGGATGGTGAAGATTTCACTCTCCATGCGAAGCAGCTCGTTGTCGCTCTCGGACCGCCTGGAGCGATTCTTCGCGAGTTCATGGTTCTGGGCGGTGCCTCTGGCTTTGGCCGGATCCGGCGTTGCGCTCGTGATTCCCAGTTTCCTCGAATTAGTCCGAACCGGAGCTACTTACGAACACTGGTCTAGATTTATCGCGATGTCCTTCTTGTGCTCGGTCGCACTCACCCTGGTGGTTACTCGGGGTGTCGATTACGTCCTGGATCTCCTTTCCGATCGCCTGCGATATCTCGAGTCGGCGCACGTCATTGAGCGGTATGTCGCCCACGCCAAGGCGTCATAAATCAGGATTATTGAGGAGGGACGAATGCCAACATCCGATCTTGCGGCCGCACGGCTCACGAATCCGAATCCCGATGTGTGGGAAGCGGCTTATTTGCGTTTTGAGACGCCCGAGCAGGAGACTCGCAAATTCCAGGATCGACTGAAGAAGCTGGGTGCGCGAGCCTGGCCCAGGGATGCCGAGATCGTGGAGCTGTTTTGCGGACGCGGGAATGGGCTTCACGCGTTGAATGGTCTTGGCTTTACACGGCTAGAAGGTGTCGATCTATCCGCCCCACTGCTCGCGCAATACCGGGGCAGTGCCGCTTGCCACACGTGCGATTGCCGCCACTTGCCATTCTCCGACGGCAGCAAGGACATTCTCATCGTCCAGGGCGGCTTGCATCACCTTCCGAAGCTTCCCGAGGATCTGCAGCGTACCGTGTTCGAAATGAAGCGCGTGCTGAGGAAGAATGGCATGCTGGTGATCGTGGAACCCTGGCTCACTCCCTTTCTTTCGTTCGTTCATGCAGTTTGTGAGAATCGTCTGGCGCGTCGCGCCTCGGGTAAATTGGACGCGCTCGCCACCATGATCGAGCATGAGCGTGAGACCTACGAGCAGTGGCTGGGCCAGCCAGAGGTCATTCGGAAGATCGTGACGGAGCAGTTTGATACCGTCCGCCAATCCATGGCTTGGGGGAAATGGAGCTTCGTCGGAAAGCCTAAGCCCGAGTGATCGCACTGGCTCGGTTTCGCTCCCAATTGTTATATATGCCCAGCGACAGCGGACAGCATAATCTAGAGCGGCGCGCCGAGGGTTTGTGACGGCGGCAAGACTTAAGAGTCCGCGCTTTCTCCTCGGGTTGATCGCCCTGCTAACCGCGATCGCGGTGCAGCCAGGCGACCTGGGTTCCATCGACACCGTCCGCCGCCTGCAAGTTACCCACTGGATGTGGACTTCGGCGCCGCAAGTGGCTCCCGGAGAGTTTCCGGGATTTGGAGTTCCTGGCAGGAACGGCCATATCTATGCCTGGTACGGTCTCGGCCAAAGCCTGCTGATGCTTCCCGGCGACGTGGCTGTCACGGCGCTCATCCACGCGGTGCCGGCGCTCCGCGGCAAGGACGAACTGCGAGCGCTGCTTCTGAGCTATTCTCTCTCGCCCCTCATCTGCACGCTGGCGGTTTTGGCCGCTTTCGACCTTCTTCAACAACTGGGATTCTCGATTCGCCAATCGGCTGGCGGTGCGCTCGGCTTGTTGTTTGCCACTACATTTTTGCACTACACCCAGAACATGATGGAGAACAACCTGCTCCTTCTACTTATGCTGAGTGGCCTCCGATTTCAGTGCGTGTGGTTGTGGACTGGTTCTAAGCGATCGCTGGCCGCTGGATCGATGCTCCTCGGCGCGGGTATGCTCGTACGGCTGACGGTCGCCCTGGATTGCATTGCGGCGGGCCTTTTTATTGCCGGTGCTCTATGGCTCTCTTCCCGAGAATCGTTGGCCCACAGGCTGTGGGAATATGTGAAGGTCTGCGCACCCTTCTATCTCGGGTATGCGCTGATCGATCGGGCTTATCACTTTTACCGTTTCGGACAGTGCTGCACCAACTACATCGGACTTTACGGAGAGCAGGCGCGGCGCATGGATCCCAGCCTGCCTGCCAATTTTCCTTACACTCTTCCGTTTTGGCAAGGTTTTCTTGGTCCCTTGATCTCGCCGGAGAAATCAGTCTTTCTTTTCGACCCTTTACTGATAGTGGTCATTGTAATTGCTTGCATCGCGTGGCATAGTCTTGCGTCGCATATCAAAGCTCTTATAGTGGCCATGACAATTCTGCTCCTAGCGTACATGGCGTTTCATGCCAGGCTCTTCTTCTGGGGCGGGGATGTCGCCTGGGGTGACCGTTATTTGACGACACCCGTTCAGATGTTGGCGCTGCTTGCGCTGCCGCTTGTGCTGCGGCACGGAGCACATCTGGGCAAGACCTTCTGGTTGGGGACGAAGGCCATCATTTCCCTCAGCGTGATTTTCCAAATCGAGTCGTTATTAATGCCCGCTTGGGTGGAGTTCAGGCAGGCCGACAGGTTAGGACATCCTATATTTGTCATTGGACGTCGACTGGTCAACGTCGTCGCCTTCATCACCGGGAAATTATGGGGATGGCAAATCGAATCCAGACCGGACCTCGCAAGTTCCTGGAGCAAAAGTATCTATCTCTATCCTTTTAGGCTCGCTCATGAGGCCATGCATGCCCCGCACTGGATCTCGCAGCTGCTCATTGTCTGCTGGGTCCTGTTGCTATGCGTGCTGGCTGCCGCAATTGTTCGTCTCCGGGCGGCCCTTGGGAATGAGCATTTCCGTGAACCTGAGTACAACGGATGGTTTGGTGCTTACCGCTCAACAAACCAACGTTCGACGGAGGTAATCACATGAAGCTTCTTAATTGCCAGACCGCGGACCGGTTGTCCGAACGCTTGCTAATCGATGAACAAAGCGCCAACGACGGCGTTCTTGGCGCCAGTACCAGTGAAGCGCAAGGCGCCGTGGCCACCGACTTTCCAGACTGGATATCGGCCGCCGGAAAATGCGCTTCAGTTGCGCGTATCGAGCTTGGCCCCTGTGACGCCATCCAATACGTCGACCCTCTGAGACCTTCCGGCATCCTCCCAATCCAAACTGTAAAACGACATCGTGAAAGTCTTTGAAATTAGTCGCTATCGAAATCTCCGGGGCAGGCACAGGGAGCTCTTCTTAAAGCGTTAATACTTGCTTAGGATCCACCTAAGACGAGGCCCGGCCTCGATGCTAAAATGGCATTTTCAGGACAAAGGCCGCTGCGGCAGCGTGGTGGTCAAGTTCGCGCCAACGGCATCCAGATATCGACATTATGCAGTCCGCCGATGCCCAACCAATCTGCCAATGTCCTCAATTCACAAGGGCGAGCCTCAGAGTAGCTCGGCCCAAGTTGTGGGTTCTCAGCCTCCTCCTTTTTGTGTTTGCGCCTGCGCTTTCGGCCGCCGTTTTTTATGCGTCGCCGCAAGGCGCCCCTCACGGGAATGGGACGATCTCCAGCCCTTGGGACCTTCAAACAGCTCTCAACCAAACATCCGTAATCCAACCAGGGGATACGCTTTGGCTACTTGGCGGCACTTACGTCTATTCAATTGCTCTCACCGGGAACAACAACGGGTTTAGCTCGAATCTGAACGGAACGGCGGCAGCGCCCATCGTCGTTCGTAATTATCAGTCTGAACACGTGACAATCGACGGGCACGGAATGTATGCGGCGCTTGCCGTCTACGGATCTTACGTCTGGTATTGGGGCCTTGAAATCATGGATTCCGATCCGGTGCGCATCACTCAGCAGACCTTCGATTTCGGCATCGGTTCTTATGGCCCGGGCAACAAATTCATCAATCTCGTGGTTCACGACACCTCCGAGGGCTTCAGTGCTTTTCTGGCCTCGCCCAACACGGAGATCTACGGAAATCTGGTCTACTACAACGGATTTCTCAATCCGCTAGCTTCCGGCCGCGTCAACTTCGGTCACGGAATGTACCTTCAGAATCTGACTGGAGTGAAGACCGTTGGCGACAACATCATCTTTGACAACGCCGCGTACGGGATGCAATTGTATGGGAGCCTCAACTCGAGCCTGGACGGCTTTGCGATCGATGGCAATGTCTCTTTCAATAATTCGTCCTGGGCCGGATTGACCTACGGGTTCAACTACATCATTGCAAACGCGGACGAGCGCAAGAATATTCAGTTTACGAACAACTACAGCTACTTTCCGCTGGATGCCCAGGCTGGACAGAACGCTTTGGGTTTGTACACGGTGGGACAGGACATCGTTGTCACTGGCAGCGTCTTCGCAGGCGGATACAACCCGTTGGAGATGCAGGATCAAGCTGGACCGGTTATATTTACAAATAATTTCCTCTATGCATCGCAGGGTCTGGGTCTGGTAAATCTCGATCTCGGCTCCGTCCCCAATTTGTCGCAGTACACCTGGAATAACAACTCCTACTACGGCGACAACGCTTTTCTGTTCCCTGGCGGGACTGGAACATTTAGCCAATGGCAAGCGGCAACCGGCTTTGACTCCGCCAGCACTTTCAGCGCCAACCCTCCCACCGCTAATTTGGTGTATATTCGACCGAACCAATATGAGCCCAAGCGCGCCAACATCGTCGTATATAACTGGACCGGGGCAAACGATATAGCGGTAGATCTTTCGAAGGTTTTCAGCGCAGGCGATCAATACGTAATCCAGGACGCCCAGAACTTCTACGGTGCTCCTGTCGTGCAAGGCGCGTACGCGGGCGGCACTGTGAATATACCTCTGACCTCGACGGCCAAGTCGCCGCTCCGCGGATATGCGACGCCTCCGCATACCGATAACGAATTTCAGATTTTTGTGGCACTGCTTGCGAGTGCCGCGACCCCGCCCCCGGTTCAAGTCGTAATGAACCCGCAAGCTGCGACCATCGCAGAAGGCGCCACGCAATCGTTTACCCCTGTCATTGTCGGATCACTCGATCCCACCGTGATCTGGAATCTGAAACCCAACATCGGTACGGTTTCCGCCAGCGGCGTGTACACTGCGCCGGCACGGGTATCGAGAGCTCAACAGGTGACGATCACGGCCACTAGTGTGGCAGAGCCTTCCGCTTCCGCCAGCGCGATCGTTAGTCTCGATCCGCCACCCGTTACGGTCGGCGGAACTTCATTGGTGACTCCGCAAACTTTCGGCACGCTTCGAAACAACTATGCAGGTTGGGTGGGAATGCAGATCACGGTCTCATCTGAGGAGTTGCACGTGAAGGGAATCGGACGATGGTGCGTCGCAGGCAACACGCAAGTCCATGCCCTCAAGATTGTGGACGCTTCCACCGGCGACGACGTTCCGCGAAGCCTCACCAGCGTGTTCATGGGCGGTTGCACGCCTGGCAAGTTCTACTACGGCCCCGTCCCGCTCATTGTGGGGCTCTCGCCCGGCCGATCTTATTATGTTGTGAGTCAGGAGAACTGGAATGGCGATCAGTGGTACGACTTCAACACAACGGTTGCAACTTCGGCGGAAGCTTCCGTGGTCGGCGCCATCTACGGCAACTGGACGGCTCTTGGATCGGCCGGCAACAGCTACGTGCCGGTGGACATCAAGTTCAGTGCCGGCTCCGGAAGCGTCCTCCACCGGCCGATCAACGTGAGATAATTCCGCAGAGCGCGCGCCCTAGGCTGCTTGCCACGGCGTCGCCACGGTTTCCTATTCAATCCAGATCAGGTCCAAGGTCAAATGGAAAGCAAGCATGAACGATTCCGCACGGCATAATCGCACATACCACGGCCACCGGTGGGTCCTGGGGGCCGTTATCCTGGTGTGTCTGTCCTTCGCACCGCGGGCAAGCGCCCAGTTAATCCAGACCGTAGCTGGCAATGGAATCGCAGGATTCAATGGAGACGGATCGGCCGGCGATGAATTAAACAGTCCTTTCGGCGTTGCCGTCGATAGCAATGGAACCATCTATATCGCTGACACGGAAAACAGTCGCATTCGTGTTGTGAATCCCGGCGCCGCGGCAGTTACGGTAGCCGGCGTCAGTATTGCGCCAGGCGCAATGGAGACTGTCGCAGGCACCGGCACGGCTGGATTCAGCGGAGACGGCGGCTTGGCCACTCAGGCTCAAATCAACCAACCTTTTGGCGTGGCCGTGGACGGCGCGGGCAACATATACATCGCGGATTTGTATAACTATCGCGTCCGCAGAGTGAGCGCCAGTGGGATCATGACCACGGTGACCGGGAACGATACTGGCGTGTACGGCGGAGACAACGGTCCGGCCGTCAATGCAACTCTTTATCCGTATGCGGTCGCCGTCGACAAAGCTGGAAATCTGTACATCGGCGACACGATCAACCAGCGCGTCCGCGCAGTGAACACGGGTTCGAACGCGATCACGGTCGGCAACGTCGCGATTCAGCCTGGATTTATCGAAACCGTGGCGGGCAACGGCGCCACCGGCAGTTCTGGCGATAACGGACCGGCCACCAGCGCTGAACTTGACTATCCCTACAGCGTCGCCATCGACGGCCAAGGCAACATTTATATCTGCGACACCTACAACCGCAAGATGCGTGTCGTAAATACCGGCACTAGCCCGATCACTGTAGCAACCATCACCATCCAGCCAGGCAGCATCGCGACAATCGCGGGCGACGGCACATACGGGTATAAGAACAGCGGCCCCGCCACGAAAGCCGAATTCGCCGATCCGGACGGCATTGCCGTGGACAGCGTTGGAAACATATATATCTCCGATCTGGAATCGGAAACAATTCGCCTGGTCAGTAACACTACCGGGCTGATTCGGACCATCGCCGGCGTTGGGGGACAATACGGCTACAACGGCGACAATATTCCAGCTCTGACTGCATTTTTAGCGTATCCGCGCTGCCTCACTGTGGATGCCTCCGGGAACGTCTATTTCGCGGACCAACCCAATCAACGTATCCGCAAGATTGTGGTCAATCCGGCGGCCGCCTCCATCCTGAGCGTCAACAACGCGGGATTCTTAGAAGGCACCCAGAAAAATTTCGCCATCATCACAAACTACTGGCCCACTCCGAGTCTGAGCGTTTCCGGAACGTTGCCGACTGGCCTTAGCTTCTCCGATAACGGAGACGGCACGGGAATTCTGGGTGGAACGCCCGCCGCTGGTACGCACGGCGTCTATAACATTTCCTTCACCGCGAGTAACGGAGTGTTTCCGGACGTCATGCAGAACTTCGCCCTTACCGTTTACGCTCCGGGAGGACTTTCGGTCTCGAGCGTGAGTCAGTTTATATCGGAGGATTCCAGCACGGGTGGCAATTGGCTGGGTCTGTACGGCACCGATGGGTATTCGTTGGCCGGTGGCAGTCAAGTGATTCCTGGGTACGCTTCTTTCGCGCTTCAGAATGAACTGAGCTACACCTGGACCAACAGCACGTCCGATACTCGAGCCTTGCTGACCGCGAGCGGGGCTGGAAGAATCGCCGCCGCCTGGTACTCAGCCGGCACTTTCACGATGAACCTCAACATGGGAGCTACTGCGCACAAGTTCTCCCTCTACGCCTTGGATTGGGACTACAACGGGCGGCTCGAAACCATTCAGATCCAGGACGCGGCTTCGGGATTTCCGCTGGACACCGAAGTGGTCTCCAACTTTGCTTCGGGCGCTTACTTGTCCTGGAATATCACCGGCAGCGTCCAGATCGTGATCACCAGCATCAGGGGCCCCAACGCCGTTGTAAGTGGCGCGTTCTTTGGTGGGGGAGGGGCAGGCGGAGGCATCTCGAATTTTGTCATTAACAAAACGCTCGGCACGCTTCGAAACAACTACAGCGGCTGGGTAGGAATGGCGATTACCACCGGCTCGAACGCTCTTCCGGTTAACGCCCTGGGCCGGTTCGTGGCGGCGGGGAACAGCGGCTCCCATACCGTGAAGATTGTGAACGGGTCGACGGGCGCGGATGTTCCCGGAGCCTCGGTGTCGATATCCACTGCCGCCGGAACGCCGGGTACTTTCCAATATGGCAATTTGAGCAGTCCCGTCACCCTCACTCCTGGTTCCGTCTACTATGTTCTCAGTCTTGAAACAGCCGGGGGCGACCAATGGTACGACCACGACACCACGGTTCAAACTTCCGCTGTGGCGAGCCTTACTTCCGCGGCGTACGGAACAGGTTCGCCTTATCTAACTACGGGAACGGCGGGCCAAACCTACGTCCCACTCGATTTTGTATACGGATCCACGGGAGGTTCGCCGGTGATCACCCAACAACCGCAGGGCGCTACGGTGACATTGGGCCAGTCCGCTACCTTTACCGTAGGCGCGACGTCCGGCACCGCATTAAGTTATCAATGGCAATCCCAGGCGCCCGGAGCATCCAACTTCACGAACATCCCCGGCGCTATTTCCGCGACATATACAACTCCGGCCGCACAAACATCCAATAACGGCACCGAGTACCTTTGCATCGTCAGTAACAGCGCGGGGTCCATATCCAGCAGTGCCGCCACTCTAACCGTCCAACCGCCGCCACCGCCCACCATCACGCAGCAACCACAAGCCGCCACGGTTTCGGTGGGACAAGCCGCGACATTCAGTGTTGGGGCGGTGGGTACGGGTCTCACCTATCAATGGTTCTCAATGGCGTCGGGAGCGAGCGGTTTTACCGCCATCGGAGGCGCCATGGCCAGCACTTACACCACTCCGCCCGCTCAAGCCTCCGACACCGGCACACAGTTCGAGTGCGTGGTCAGTAACGTCTCAGACGCCGTGACTAGCAATCCAGCGGTGCTGACCGTTCGGCCTCCTGGCAGCGCTACTCCATTCCTGACGTCCGAGATTCTAGGCACCGTCCGCAACAACTACACCGGCTGGGTAGGGATGGCTATCCAGACAGGTTCCAATCCGGTGGTCGTTAACGCGTTAGGCCGCATTGTCGTCTCAGGCAATAGCGCCTCGCATCTGGTCAAGATCGTCAACGGCGCAACCGGAGCCGATTTGCAGGGCGGATCTGTATCGGTGCCCACCGTGGGACTTGTGCCGGGTAACTTCTCCTATGCGAGCCTGGCAAGCCCCGTCACGCTAAGCGCCAATGCGACTTACTACGTGGTGAGCCTGGAGACGAACGGCGGCGACCAATGGTACGACCACGACACTGCGGTGCACACCACAAGTGTCGCCAGCGTCACCGCGCCCGTTTACAGCAGCGGAAGTTCGTGGACGATTTCTGGGGGTGCGGGTCAGACTTACGGACCCGTGGATTTCGAGTATGGAGCAACCAGCAGTGGTCCTCCAGTGATCACGCAGCAACCACAGGGCGCAACCGTCATCGTCGGACAGTCCGCCACTCTTAGCGTCGCAGCCACATCGGGCACGCCGCTAACCTACCAGTGGCAATCGCAGGCCCCGGGAGCATCCGGGTTTTCCAATATCCAAGGCGCTACGGACAGTTCTTATTCCACGCCGCCCAGCCAAGCGGCCGACAATGGAACACAATTCTTGTGCGTGTTAACCAATAGCTCAACTTCCCTGTCATCAAACGCGGCCACCTTGACCGTCCAGCCGCCGAGCAGTGGAACGCCGTACGTCCTATCCACCGTCTTAGGGACATCGCGCAACAACTATACAGGTTGGGTGGGTATGAGCATTTCCGTGAATGCGTCGCCTTTGACGATTACGGCGCTCGGCCGGATGTTTGCGCCCGGCAACAGCTTAAGCCATGCCGTCAAGATCGTGAACGCGGCCACCGGCGCGGATGTTACGGGCGGCTCGGTTTCCATTGCCATGAGCGGGGGGACGGCCGGCAGCTTCCTGTATGGCAGCCTATCCACCCCGCTCGTGCTCAACGCCAACACCACTTACTATGTTCTGAGTCAAGAAACTCTCGGAGGAGATCAGTGGTATGACTTCTCCAATACTTCCGCGACGACGAACTGGGTGGCGGCGCTGAACGGAAACGTCTACGGAACAGCGGCTCCGTACACAACCAGCGCAAACTCGGCCGGGCACATGTACGGCCCCGTGGATTTCGTGTACTCGGTGCCCCCGACGAATTACATTATCAACCCCAACTTAGGAACTCTGCGCAATAACTTCACAGGGTGGGTGGGAATGGCCATAACAGTCCGAGGCGCGCCTTTATCGGTGAGTCAGCTGGGGCGAATGGTGGCGCCAGGTAATTCCGCCACCCATGTGGTCAAACTGGTAAGCGCTACAGGAAGCGATATCGCAGGTGGATCGGTTACCGTGAATACCTCCGGCGCAACGGTCGGAAGCTTCACTTACGCGCCGCTGAGTAATCCGGTCACCCTCAGCCCGAACACGACTTACTATATCTTGAGCCAGGAGACTTCGGGCGCCGACTTGTGGTACGACCTGGACACTACGCTGCAGACCCTGAACGTTGCTTCGGATGTGAATGCGGTTTACGGTTCCGGATCGCCTTATGCGGCCGTTGGAGGTTCGGCGGGCCATTCGTACGGCCCCTTGGACTTCCGGTTCCAGTAACTGAACTACGACTTAGTTAGACAAAAGAACCGATCTCGCTGGTAAGTGGCTTCGCTGGGGAGGCTGACGATTCGAAGCACCGCTGCCACGCGGGGAGTATCGCTCATATTGCTGACACTGCGATGCACAAGGTCGCCTTCCATGATGCAGCAATCGCCCGTTTCGAGTTCGAGCACTTGCTCCTGAACCGCTTCGGTGGATTCCACCTCAGATTCGATCTGCCTGAAAAATCCATGGCGAAAGTGAATTTTGCTTCCCCGTGTCGGCTGCCGGTGCGATCCCGGAATCACACTAATCGTACCGGTCGCGCCTGTGGTTTTCCGATTTACGGGGAACCAGAGAGTCACCATTTTCTGGCACCACGAGTAATAGGCGCGATCCTGGTGCCAGCCATAGTCGAATCTCTGATCCCCCGGTAATTGGATGATCAGGTACAGCGGCATAAAGTGCAGTTGAGCCTCTTCCAGCCCGGTCACTGCCAGCAAAGTATCCAGGAACTTCTTTTGGCCGAGCAAACGGTACGCGAAAGCGCTGGTTCCTATGGATTGCGCCCCCTTGTAGACCAGAGCGTGATCTTGAGCTTCCGCCGCCATGATGTCCGCGTCGACGGAATGGCCGCCATTTTCCGGCAGTCTCAGGCTAAGCGACCGGGCCAAGCCGGAAAGGGCATTCAATGGGAAGGCCTTACGGACGATGACATATCCTTCTTCGTCAAAGGAGCGGTTGACCCGCTGCTGTCGATCCAGTGTTGCGACCGTTTTGGCCAACTCGCTGGAACTAAGATTCACGTTCATACTTTCCCTCCGGGACGTGGTCCCTCAACGGCGTCCCGGACCTTTGGCCAGCACGATAACCGACTCTCCAACCCTTTTACCGCCCTGCTGATTGAGTTCTAAACGAATATTTAATTCTTCCATCACGGGCTGGTACACGACACTGGTGTCGCGGAGCTGGTTGCGGTCCAGCCGAACCACGCGCCGGAGCGGGCCATCCAGAATCGTCAATTCGCCGTTCTCCGCGGAGACCACAACGGGGGAACCGCGATTCCACATCACGTTCACTTGCCGGGGTTCCAAATCCACTTGCAGAGCGATGGGTGGTTGGTACGTTGCCGCTTGAATAACGGGCGCCTGAGCGCTTCTGTGCGTTGGCAAGGCATCCAGGCCGGCTCGCAAGGTCGCGACTCCGACGGCGGCCAAAAGGGCCGAGGGAAGCAGTTTGGCCCAACGTATGGGTTCTCGAACCTTCCCGGCATGAGGCATCGGCAGGTTCGCTGGGCCGGAGGCAACAAGTTCCGCCTTCCGGGGCGGCTTAATTTGAGAGGGCGGCTGTTTCGCCCGCTGCGCGGCTTGGGCTTGAGCTTGAGCCTGGGCTTCCCGCCGTGCGGCAGCCTGTGCGCGTTCCCGATTCTCTGCAGAAAGTTTCGACACGTCGAAGGGGAACTCGCGATAAGATTGGCTGCCCACCATATTGCCCTGTTCCCATATGAAAAAGGCGCCTTCATTGATGCGGGCTTCTGAAAATCTAATCAACAGCGCCACATTCTCCGGGTCGGAGAAGTGCTTCCTTGCGAGCTTGAGATCGGAGTCGCTTAAGCTTAGCCAACCGGCTTGTTGCGACCGAAAAAAGCCCACCGCATACCGTTGGTGCAAACCGTCCCTGGACCACATGGCGATCCGGCGCCCAAAAGCTCTTTCGAGCGACGACTGCGAGGCTGCACTTGGAGCCTCCTCGCCTTCGGTGAGGAGTTCGTACTCTTCAATGAACACCGTCGGATCGGGACGATACAGAATATGTCCGATGAGAACGCCCTGGAGGTCCTGTTGGGGTTCATGCTTGAGGCGCCGGAGATGTTCTTCGTTCAGCCTCTCAACTAGATCGAGGCTGAGATGAACCGAAAGCCCAGGCTTGCCGGGAACCTGCCACAGATAGAACTCAGGTACTCGGGCCTGATGTGAGGATGTCGGTTCGCTTTGCATCTTTATCACCCGGCGCCGCCACGCTGCTTCTCGGATCTAGCGCAGCGAGAGCGGTTTCGCGCTTCTATGTTGACTTGGGATCGCCCAGCGACGAATGCATCGTTGGTTCTGGTAAGTCCCAAAAGTACTGTCCGCCCGAGTTAGTAACGGGTCCCGATCTGCGGTACGGTCCGGGATCGAACTGCTTGACAAGAAGAGGGTTTATGAGTCATCATTCCTTGGGAACCGATCCAGAGTTAGGGTTGCACGGTCCTTCGTGTGACGCACAAAGGCGGTAGCGCGCCTTGGTTCTGCAAGCCAGCCCTTTTTCACTCCTGAAGCGAAACCGTACTCAGAAATGATTCCCCCGTTGGACAACGGCAGTTCCATGACCGATCACCTGTACCGGCGATTCCGTAGCGCCGGTGAAAAGTATCCGGAGCGGCCTGCACTGGAAGTGGGTGGACAAGTTCTCACCTATCGTGAGTTGGATGCACGGGCGCTCTCCATCGCAAGCACGATTCAAGCGAACGATCTTTCAGGCCATCCGATGGTGGCCTTCTTGGCGTATCGCAGCGTTGGAGCTTACGCCTCGGTTCTTGGGATTCTCGCCGCCGGTAAGGGTTACGTTCCGCTGCATCCCCAATTTCCCGCTCCGCGAACGCGGCGGATGCTGGAATTCTCCAAAGCTGAAATCCTGATCGTGTCGACAGAAGGTCTCCCGGCCTTGCACGAGATCCTGTGCGAATTCAATGCGCCGCTCACCGTCATATGTCTTGAACCTGCGGACGCGGACGATCTAAAGTCGCGATATCCACAGCATCGCGTCATCGCTAACCAGCCGGGCGGGGATGTCGCAACGCCTGCAGTTCTTCCTGACAGCGTTGCGTACCTATTGTTCACGTCTGGCAGCACTGGTACGCCGAAGGGTGTCCCCATTTCGCAGCGTAATGCGACCAGTTATGTGGAGTACGTGAACCGGCGATACCGGCTGACGCCCCAGGATCGGTTCTCGCAAACATTCGACATGACCTTCGACCTGAGCGTCCATGACATGTTTGTATGCTGGTCGAATGGCGCCTGCCTCTGCTCGCTGCCACAATCCGCCGTTATGGCGCCGGCCAAATTCATCCGATCGAGCAAGCTTACGGCCTGGTTCTCCGTGCCGTCGGTTGGTATGTTCCTGCAGCGAATGCGCCTGCTCACGCCGGACAGTTTTCCCACCCTGCGGCTTAGCCTGTTTTGTGGAGAACCGTTGCCCTCCGCTATCGCCTCTGCGTGGCAACAAGCCGCGCCAAACTCGATTGTGGACAACTTGTATGGCCCAACCGAGACCACCATCGCCATCTCACACTACCGCTGGCAACCCGGCATCAGCGAATCGGAATCGGTTCACGGCATCGTACCGATCGGGACGATTTTTTCCGGCCAGGATTGTTGCGTAATCGACAGCCAGCGCGGAATTCTACGGCGCCAGGAGGCGGGCGAGCTCTGCCTCTCCGGTTCGCAGGTAGCAAGCGGGTACTTGAACAATCCCGAAAAATCGGCTGAGCAGTTTGTTCGCATTTCTGGGACGCCTCCCGACAGCGTCTGGTACCGGACCGGGGACCTGGTTCGCCAAGACCAGCAGGGTTGTCTTTACTACCTCGGAAGGATCGACAATCAGGTTCAGGTGCGCGGATATCGCGTGGAGCTTCAAGAGGTGGATCACGTGTTGCGGGAAGCTGCCGGCTCAGATCTGGCAGTAGCCGTTGCATGGCCCCCGGACTCCGGACATGCCGACACTCTTTATGCCTTCGTTTGCGGCGGCCAGCGGGAGCGCCACTATGTTGTCGCGCACTGCAAGAAGTTATTGCCGGAATACATGGTCCCGCAGGATGTCTTCTTCATTCCAGAGATGCCTCTCAATGCGAACGGCAAAATCGATCGGCCGGCTCTAACGCGCCGGCTCGGAGAACTTCTGAATGGACAATAGTTCCTACCAAATCCGCGCTTTCATCCAAGATGAGCTCGGCAAAATTGCTTCCGACAACGGACAGACGATGACTCTGGCCGATGACAGTTTAAACCTGGTGCATGCCGGCTTACTCGATTCGTATGGGTTCATCCGCCTGGTCATGTCTCTCGAGCAACGGTTCAACTTCCAGCTCGATTTCGGCGAGATGGATCCAGAAGAGTTCTCGACGCTGGGTGGCCTGGTTCGCGCGGCCGCCCGAGCCGCCGGCTGCTCATGATCGCCAGTGCTCCATCCAGCGCGAGGACCGGCTTGCGCATCGTACCTATCCGCGTTAAAGACCTTTATCGCTTTTCGTGTGAGTATCTGGATAACGCGAGCGGACAACGTATTTCACCCATTACCCGGCATCGCGCCTTGGCGCAATCGAAAAATCCTTATGCCGATCCGGACGATGTGGGTCTCCTGATCGCCTACGACGGCGACCAGTGCATCGGATATCAGGGAATTCTACCGGGCCTGGTTCGAACCCGATCCGCCTCGGGCAAAGTGCTATGGTTCACGGCAAATTACGTCCTGCCGGAGTTTCGCAAGCGCATGGTCGGTATCCTCTTTCTGAAACACGTCATGTCGATGGGTTGCGACGTGGTGGCCACCGGCTTTGAACACGCGGGAGCTCACATGTTGAAAGGGCTTCATTTCAGGGAACTGGGACCGTTAACGTATGGCAAGCTGAATCTCGAACGGCTCGACTTTGTTGGGCGCCTGTTGAGCCGTGGTCACCGGTTGCAGCGGCGATGGCCGCTGCTCCGCTCGATTTCCGGGCGTGCTACGGGCGTCTCAAGAGCATTGCTCTATCGACCCGCTCGTAGCCTCTACTTCCGCAGGCTGGCTCGTCATGTTCATCGACGTCTGCAAGGTGTTCGCGTGCGCGAGGCGCGGAATGTGCGGGCTTCCGCTCAAAGTGACGAGAACCCAGCGCCCCGTTTTGAACGCGGCGTCGAACTGATCAATTGGACGATCGAGTTCCCGTGGGTGACCGAAAACCAGGCTCCCACGGTTCCAGAGTACTTTTTCTCAGATACGCGAGGGCTTGCGCGCCGTATTGTTCTGGAACTGGAGTCCGCCGGGGGCCAGGATCTGGGATTCGCGGTCCTGTTCATCTCTGAGTTGGGCGGCCGGCGCTACGTGAAAATTACCGATCATCGTTGTGCACCGCAGAACCGGGAAGCGATATTGTGTGCTTGCCTGAAATACGCGCTCGAATATCGAGCGTCTGAAATCCAATGGCCGCTATCGTTTGAAGACGTCGCGGCTCGGTTGCCGCTGGCCAACTGTTTACTGGAATGTGTGCAACGCCCTTATATGTATTTTCCCTCGGCCCAAAGCCCGATCGCCGAGGTAGCTCAGGAGATGGTGCTAGACCTCTCCGATGGCGATTGCTCGTTCGCATGATGTCTGGGTTCCCTGCTCGCTACGGACGTAAAGCGGCGCGCTTCGCGCTACGCCAGGTCCCAACCGGCCTTTATCGTTGCGTCATACCGCGGGACGCGATAGGATTCGTCTATCATACGGTCGCGTCACGGCCTCTGCCCCATGTCAAACATCTATACGCGTTCAAGACCCCCGAGGAATTTGAGCAAGACATCCAGTTTTTTCGAAGCCGTTATTCCTTCCTTTCGCTTGACGATCTGCGGTACGCGAAACCTCGCGGCAAACGGCCCGGCTTGTTCATTACCTTCGATGACGGTATGGCCGAGTGCTTCCGGGTGGTGCGCCCCATCCTGCTCAAGCACCGGGTCCCGTGTGTGTTTTTTATAACCACCGCGTTTCTCGACAACAAAGAAATGTTCTACCGGCACAAAGTGTCTCTTTGTATCGAAGCCGTTAACACTGCTCCGAACGGCCGGCAGGATGCGCTCCTGCAATATGCCGGGGTCTCCACTCCTTCCGCGTTCAAGAGCTGGATAAAGAATCTCACGCTCGCTGAGGAAGCGACGATCGACCAGGTCTGCGCCCTCTGCGGTGTCGATCCCGCGACTTACTTGCAGCGTGACCGCCCTTATCTGACCAGTGACGAGATCCATCAAATGATCGCCGACGGGTTCACCATCGGGGCCCACACACTTCGTCATCCTATATTGTCGAAACTGAGCAGCCCGTCCTTGATTGAATCGGAAATCGTCGATTCTTGCAGTGCGATCCGCAAGATGACTAAGGCGGATAAAGTTCCGTTCGCATTTCCCTATAGCGCCGACGGCATCGATCGGTCGTTTCTCAGGAACATTCTCGCCAAGCACGATTTCATCGGTCCATTGTTCGACGCTCATGGGATCGCTGCCGAAACTCCATTTATTAGGACTCGCATCGCGGGTGACGTGCGGCGGCCTGCCGGATCTCTCATTCGTCAGGCCTATGTGAACGAATCCCAAAAGCGGCTCCGCATTCCAAACGATTAAGAGAGTTGAGATTTTCCGCCGTGCCTGAGGGGCGGCCTACTTCATATGTTACCCACAACCAGGTCTAACCGGAGGACGAAATTGCGCAAATCCTTTTTGCCATATGCTTTACCGACCATTGGTCAGGAAGAGATCGATGAGGTGGTCGATAGTCTTCGATCCGGCTGGATCACGACGGGTCCGAAGGTCGCCAAATTTGAGGAGGAATTTGCCCAGTATGTGGGCTGCCGGCACGCAATCGCTGTGAATTCCTGTACGGCGGCACTGCATGTGATCCTGGCTGGCTTGGGTATCCGGCCGGGTGACGAAGTGATTGTGCCGACGCTCACGTTCTGCTCTACCGCTCACGTGGTGGCGCATCTGGGGGCCACTCCAGTGCTGGTGGATGTCGATGAAGATAGCCAGATCTCGGTGGAGGCGGTGGAGCGTGCAGTTACCTGGAAAACCCGCGCCATCATACCCGTGCATTACGGAGGTCAGCCCTGCGACTTAGGCGAGATCCTGCAATTGGCCGAAGAACGCGGCATCGATGTGGTGGAGGACGCCGCCCACGCGGTCGGCTGCGAGTATCAGGGACGTAAGATAGGAACGCACGGACGTGCCACCGCCTTCAGCTTCTATGCCACGAAGAACCTGGCCACCGGCGAAGGCGGCATGATCACGACTGCCGACACCAAGCTCGCCGAACGCATGCGCCCGCTGGTTCTGCATGGGATGACACACGATGCCTGGAATCGCTACACTCGGCAAGGATCCTGGTACTACGAGGTCGCCGATCTGGGGTTCAAGTACAACATGACGGATATTCAGGCGGCTATGGGTATCCACCAGTTGCGTAAGCTCGATCGGATGAATGCGCGCCGCATTGAGATCGCCGCCAAGTATAACGCGGCCTTTGCAAAAATTCCGGAACTTGAAATTCCAAGACTAGTGGAAGAGCGCACACACGTGTACCACTTGTATCCGGTACAGATCAGTGGGCTGCGCATCGACCGGTCCGTCTTCATTAATGAGCTGAAGAAGCTGAATATCGGCGCTAGCGTTCACTTCATTCCGTTGCATCGGCATCCTTTCTATCAGAAGCGCTACGGATACCGTATTGGCGATTTCCCAATGGCCGAGAAAATATATTCCGGATTAGTATCGCTCCCGCTGTATCCGAGAATGACGGACGAGGATGTCCAGTATGTCATCGACGCAGTTACTCACATTGTGAGGAAGAACCGGGGTAAGCCCCGCACCATCCAGCTCAGGGCATTGGGCGCGAATGGTTCATCCTGACCCAGTTCGAGTGGAGAAGCCCGGAATTCGTGTGCCCAAGTGGGCCCGATACAGTCTCGCCTCGTTTCTTGTGGTGATGTTGCTGCTTTGCGCTGGTTACAGATTCCGCGCATCCTGGCTCCCTCTGGCCGCCCGATTCCTGGTGACGCAAGACAAACTCGAACCGGCCGATCTGATCTATCTCCTTAACGGCGATCCGAATCTACGGCCATTTCGCGCTGCCGAGCTCTATCACAGAGCGTTAGCGCCTGTCGTCGCGATTGCACGGGCGGGCGATTCGCCCATGGTCACGCTGGGTCTTCAGGCCAACACCACGGATATGTGCATCGGTGTGCTCACAAAGCTCGGGGTGCCCTCCGCCGATATCGTTCAGCTGAAAAGTCCAGGGGGCGTAGGCAGCACATTCGACGAAGCGCAAATGCTCCGTTCCTACATGCGCCAACACTCTTTGCACACGGTAATCGTCGTTACGTCCGCATTCCATACTCGCCGCTCCGGATGGATTTTCAGACGCGTACTGCGCGACACGCCCGCGCACGTCATGATGTCGCCCATCGAGGATCGGAAATATACGGTATCCAATTGGTGGAGGAAGGAAGACGGACAGATTGCGGTGAACGACGAATACGTGAAACTGGGCTGGTACATGTTGCGTTATGGATTCTAAGGGTCCTGGCGTTTGGAAAGATGTTTTCGACCGCGCCGCCGCCGCGCTGGGTCTCCTGCTCACATCGCCCCTTATGTTGATTTGTGCGCTGGCCGTTTTGGTCGACGATGGCGCCCCGGTTTTCTTTCGGCAAGTCCGCGTGGGAAGGAACGGCCGTCTTTTCCGGCTGGCGAAATTCCGGTCCATGCGATCCGGCCAGCCCGGAACGTCGATCACCGTTTCGAAGGACTCCCGAATTACTCGGGTCGGGAACTTTCTCCGTGGCTATAAGCTTGACGAACTGCCTCAATTGTGGAATGTTTTGCGCGGCGATATGAGCTTCGTTGGTCCGCGGCCCGAAGTGCCGGAGTATGTCGAGCTTGCCTCGGCCGAATGGCGCATCGTACTTTCCGTCAAGCCTGGCATCACCGATCTGGCGACGCTGTTGTACCGGAATGAAGAGAGAATTCTCTATCTGCAACCGGATCCGCAGAGATACTATCGCGAAGTTGTGCTGCCCGCCAAACTCTCTCTCAGCATTGCTTTCATTCGAGCTTCCAATTTCTGGCTGGAATGCAAGCTAATCGCTTATACAGTTTATTACAGTGTCTTTCCAGGCCGGCTCGACCGCCGTCGTCTGGGACGAATATTCGCGCCCGCGCTCGCGGACCGCTCCAGCGACAACTAGCGATTCTCCATTCATGGCATCGCCCATTGTGCAAAAGTCTCCGGTCAACCTGCGCCTAAGCCGGCCTATGAAAGTGCCGGCTCCCTACGAATTCGGTCTATTGCAAGGGCATCTGGAAGAAGCGTCTGCAATCATGCAGGCCACGTGGGCACACAACGTGGAGCGCGCCCTTGAGTACACCCCGGAATTCCTGGCTTCCTGTCTGGATTATCCCGGCGTTGAACCCCATCAGTCTCCGGCCATATACAAGGATGGCAAACTGCTGGCTTTTATCATGGGTCTGCCGCGTCATATCGGCTTGGATGGCCGCAAACTCAAACTGCTGCTGCCCACCCTTTTTACCGTTTCTTCCGAGGCAAGATCTTTCGGCGCCGTTCTTTGGATGGAAGCACTCAGGCGCGGATACGAGGCAGGCTACGACGGAACTATTCACTTCTGCGCCGTCACCAATAAATCCAACGAGATTACTACCTCACTCTCCCGGCTGGTCGGCTTGAAGCCGCAACTTGTGATGAGCGTGAACTATCTGATGGGGCTTCCGCCCGCCGTGCCGCAGCCGGTAAGCCCGGCTGAAGCGGCCTCCGAAGAATTCTGCGATGCATTCTTGCATCACGCCAAGCAGGTTCGCAGTCCCGCAGCCCGGCTATGGACCAGTGAAGAAGCTCGCTGGCAATCCGAAACCCGTACCGGCTCCGTTAGGGCCAGCTTTCGGGGCGATCCCCGCAGAGGACTGATCACCGGATACATTCAGAACATCGCCGATGCCAAGCGCACCTCGTGTCTTCTGATTGAAGACATTTTTTGGGGCGCCCTTCACCAGCCTGAGCGTGTTGAACTCCTCCGCCAGTTTATGGCGCGCGCTCAGGCGGCCAAGATCGCCGTCGTGCCTCAACTTGGATACGCCGATATGTCCCCTTTCATTGAACTGGGCTTTCGTCCTTCGCCCCGCAAGATGAATCTCTATCTGACCCTGTGGGCAGAGGGCGCCCCGGATTCGCTCGAATCTGTCTATGTCGATGTTTTCTGACTTACTCGGCAAGTCAATTCTGAACGGATCGCATCCACACCTCCCCATGCTTCGAAACCACCTTTTGTGCGCGCTTGTGCTGGCCGTTGCCGCTGGCCACGCTCTTGCTCAATCTGGCGGCCAGACGCTCTACAACGGCATCGCATTGCCGGCACAATGGCCTCCCATCGAAACTCCGAATCAGAACTACAATCTCCCCACCTATATAGGCAATCCGCCGGCGGTGATTCCGATCGATACAGGCCGTCAATTGTTTGTGGATGACTTCCTGATCCAACAAACCACCATGGTGCGAACTCGGCATCGGCCTGTGATGTATCCGTTGAACCCCATCATTACGCCCGATCAAAACGATACCGGTGGATTTGCAATGCCCTTCAGCGGCGGAGCATGGTTCGATCCAAGCGCCCAGCTTTACAAGCTATTCATATTCTGCGGCGGAGCGCCAGCCAAGCTCTGCTATGACTACTCCACTGACGGCATCCACTGGACCAGACCCTTCCTCCCGAATGCTTTAGTTCCAAATACCGATCAAGTGCTGCCGACGGCTCTGACGGTCTGGATGGACCAGCACGATCCGAATCCCGCGAACAAGTTCAAGGCCTTTGTCTACGACCCGAACTCCACCGATCATCCGGTCTTATTGTGGCTTTCCCCCGATGGTATTCAGTGGACCAGCACGAACGATACTCAATACCCAATTGCGCTGGTTTACGATCGCACGTCCCTTTTCTGGAACCCCTTCCGGGATGTTTGGGTGGACAGTATGAAGAACTATTTGACCGTGCCGTCCACGCCCGCTCGTGCACCCTATTTGACCCGCCTTCGCAACTATGCCGAGAGCCCGGACCTGATGAATTGGACTCCGCTGGAACCAGCCAACTTCGGCACCAGTTTCTGGACTGGTCCCGATGTCAACGATCCCCCCTATGTCGCGGGTGGAACTTTCCCGCAGCTCTATAACCTGGATGCGGTCGGTTACGAAAGCGTGATGGTAGGGCTTTTCAGTTGGTATTACCCTGGTTTCGATGACGATAATCCCGCTAACTTACCCGGTCCTGATTTGGTGGAACTCGGAGTGGGATTCAGCCGGGACGGCTTTCAGTGGGTGCGGCCGACGCGGGGCAGCGGACCCGGACCGAACGGCGCTTTCATTCCCGCCACCAATGTCGCCGGTACATGGAATATGGGGAACACGCAATCGGCCGGCGGCGGTTTTCTGGTGGTGGGCGATCAACTATGGTTCTACTTCAGCGGCTTCAACGGACTGCATGGGGACCCCAACGCGATGGCGTCAACCGGTCTGGCAACGCTCCGCCGCGATGGATTCTATTCCATGGATGCAGGATCGACGCCAGCGGTCCTGACCACGCGCCCGGTCCAATTCTCGGGAAAGTATCTCTTCGTCAATGTCACCGATCCTCAAGGCTCCCTCCAAATTCAAGTTCTCAATCCAACCACCTCGGCGGTCCTGGCCACCTCGCTACCGCTGAGCGCCGACAAAACTCTGCAGGCGGTTTCCTGGAACGGCTTGCCCGATCTGTCCAGCTTCGCGAATCAGCCGGTTGAATTCCAATTTACCCTCACGAATGGTGAGCTCTATTCGTTCTGGGTGTCGGCGAGCACCTCCGGCGCAAGCAACGGATATGTGGCGGCGGGAGGTCCCGGCTTCACCGGTCCAACCGATAATCTCGGTGCTGGAGCGTATCCGACGATTGCCGCGACCCCGATAATTTATCCAAACGGAGGGATTGTTTCGAGCGCGACCAATATTACCCTCTCGTCCGGTACCCTGGGCGCCACCATCAACTATACGCTGGACGGCAGCAACCCCCAGGCATCCTCCCCAGTCTATAGCGGCCCCATCCATCTTTCGTCGAACGCTACCGTCACTGCTGTCGCCTACGCTCCCGGACTCACCCACAGCTCCATCGTCTCGGCGAACTTTACCATCGACAACAGCCCTCCTCTCGTGTCGATTACCTCCCCAACCAACAATCAGACCATCTCCGCGGGAATCAGTCTCTCGGCTAATGCTTCAGACAGCCTGGTTGGAGTAGCCGGCGTTCAATTTCTGCTCGATGGTGTTCCGGTAGGAACCGTGGCCAGCGCTCCGTATACCATCAGCGTCCAAACCACAACGCTCACAAACGCGAGCCACCAGATCACCGCGATCGCCACGAACAACATCGGGACCATCGCCACTTCAACTCCAGTCACAGTGACCGTGCAGAACGTCTTTACTGGACCCACTGTCGGGCTGGTGGGTTATTGGAGTTTCGACTCGGCGTATGTGAGCGGCGCCACCCTCTTCGATCAATCCGGTTACAACAACAATGCAACGGCGATTTCGGCTCTGTCGGTGCCGGGACCAGTCGGACAAGCGTTGCATTTTGACGGCAGTTCCAGCTACGTCCAGGTGACGTCCAGCCTGGCGGCGCAACAAGTGTATGACTTGGTTGGCGACCTAAGCTTATCTCTGTTGATCCAGACCACCAACTCAAGCCGCACCGAAACCCTGATCACAAAGCTGGCATCGGGAGGGGCAGGTTCCGGATATATCCTCCGCACCACATCGCTCGGTACCGTCCAATTGGCTTTCGGAGTCTCAAATATAGCCGGCGGGAGCAATGTAGCAACCGATGTCACCAAGATCAACGATGGCAACTGGCATCGGGTAATCGCGGTGATTAAGCTCGGAACCAGCGTCACGTTCTATATTGACGGGCAATTCAGTTCAACGTATACGATGAACTCGGTGGCCGGAACCGCCAGCACTTTCTTGCAATTCGGATTGGATCCGTACCCTCCCAACGGCACATATTTCACCGGGAACATGGACGAAGTCCGAGTCTACAATCGGGCTCTGTCCGGCAGCGATGTGATTGCTTTAGGCGGCGGCGCTTTGAACGTTCCGCCGCCCGCCGGTAGCGCTTCATTCGTCGCTACCGACACCTCAACTCAGGGCAACTGGACAGGAATGTACGGACAAAACGGGTATATTATCCCGAACGATTCGAACAATTCGCCGTCGTACGCCACGGTAAATTTCTCCGGAGCCAACTCCTACACCTGGACCACCTCTACTTCGGATCCGCGAGCGCTCCTTGCAGGCTCCGGAAACGGTCGCATTGCATCGGCCTACTATGCAACCAGCGGCTTCACCATCGATGTCAACTTTACGGATGGGCTGGAACATCGGCTAGCGCTGTATTGTCTGGACTGGGACAATACCCAGCGTAGCGAGACCATCTCTATCTTGGATGCGGGCACCGAAGCTGTGCTGGACCGCCGTACTATTTCAAACTTTAGCGCGGGAGAATACTTGGTCTGGAACATACTCGGCAATGTGCTCATCACTGTCACCAGCACCGCCGGACCCAACGCGGTAGTCAGCGGCCTATTCTTCGACCCGTTGCCAGGACCCGATCTCACGATCAAGAAAACTCATACCGGCAACTTCACGCCTGGAGACATCGGCGACACCTATACGATTACCGTGTCGAACTCTGGTTCAAACCCAACCACCGGCTCGGTTATGGTCACCGACACGTTGCCCCAGGGGCTGACGGCCACTGGCATCACTGGCGTCGGCTGGGCTTGCACTGCTCCTTTCGGGCCCTGTTCGCGCAGCGACGTGCTTGGCCCTGGCGCCAGCTATAACCCGATCACTCTGACGGTCAATGTCGCTAGCAATGCACCCTCAAGCGTCACGAATACGGCGACGGTATCCGGGGGCGGCGAGTCCGATTCGAGCAACAACACGGCCAGCGATCAGACCACGATCGCGACGCAGTCGAATGCGAAGACCTTCGTTACTGGATACGCCCTGGATAGTCCAGTTCTGCGCAACAACTTTAGCGGATGGGTGGGGATGGAATTGACGGTCGGCGCCAATCCCCTTACAGTAACGTCCCTAGGCCGAATTTGCATCGCCGGCAACTCCGGTAGTCACGTTGTCAAGTTTACAAATGCCAGCAACGCTACCGACGTACCAGGCGGATCCGTCACCGTGAATATGTCTGGATGTACCGCCGGCAAATTTGTGTTCACCGCTCTCTCAGGCTCCGTTACATTGCAACCGGGGACGGCCTACTATCTGGCAAGTCAGGAAAGCGCTGCTGGCGATCAGTGGTACGACCACGGAGCGCTTACGCCCACCGGCGACGCGGCAGTGAATAGTTCGATCTACTCCGCAGATAGCGCCACTTGGACCGCGGCTTACAACGCGAACTCAGCCTATGTACCGCCCAATTTCTCGTATCTGGTAACAGCGCCCACAACGATCCCAGTTACCGTGCAGACAACTCCGGGGAATCTCTCCATCACAGTGGATGGAACCACTTATTCCACTTCCCAGGTATTTAACTGGATTGCGGGTTCGTCCCACACCATTGCGGCGACCAGCCCGCAAAGTGCACCGGCCGGCACTCAATATGTGTGGACGAATTGGAGCGACAATGGAGCTCTCTCCCACATCGTTGCGCCGTCTGCCGCGATCACCTTTACAGCTGACTTCGCAACGCAATATCTGCTGAGCGCCGGTGTTTCAGGCTCCGGCGGAGTCGTGACGCTCAATCCCACTTCCACCAGCGGCTATTACAACAGCGGAACGAATGTGCAACTGACAGCTGTGCCCAACACCGGCTGCACTTTCACCAACTGGAGCGGCAGTGTGTCCGGCAGCTTCAGCCCGCTCACCATTACGATGACAGCGGCCCAGTCCGTTACTGCAAGTTTCCAATGCGGCGCCCCCACCACCAGCTTCTTAACCGGATACGCCCTCAATCAACCCGTGGTCCGGAACGACTTCACGGGATGGGTCGGGATGGCGCTGACCACAGCGTCGAATTCACTCAGTGTTGCGTCGCTCGGGCGCGCTTGCCTGGCGGGAAATTCCGGAACGCACAGTGTCAAGTTGGTGAGCGCTGCAGGAACCGATGTGGCCGGCGGATCGGTATCGGTCAACATGGCTGGATGTGTGGCGGGCCAATTCATGTATACCTCGCTAGCCAGTCCTGTTACGTTGCAGGCCAACACGACTTACTATTTAGCGAGCCAGGAGCTCCTCGGCGCCGACCAATGGTACGACCACGGCGCTGTGTCATCCACCACGGCCGCGGCGGTGACTAACGCCATCTATTCTCCCGATAGCGCCACTTGGATTGCCGCTGGCGGCACGGCCACGTCGTATGTCCCGCCCAACATGCTCTACTCGATTGTCGCGGCCCCACCCGACCTTACAATTCTGAAGAGCCATACCGCCACCTTCACGCAAGGCGACGTCGGCGACACCTACAGCATCACCGTCAGCAATATTGGAGGAAGCCCGACCACCGCGCCGGTATCTGTTGCCGATACAATCCCAACCGGGCTCGTCGCCACGGCAGTCTCGGGCACCGGCTGGACCTGCACGCAACCGGCGGGACCCTGTTCGCGCAGTGACGCTTTGAACAACGGTCTTAGCTATCTGCCGATCACCGTTACAGTAAACGTAGCCAGCAACGCCCCATCCAGTGTGATCAACGTTGCTACTGTCTCAGGCGGCGGAGAGACCAATACCGCCAACGACAGCGCGAGCGACACCACCAGTATCAAGCAGCTGGTCCCTCCCGACCTTACGATTCTGAAGAACCACACCGGTACCTTCACGCAAGGCGACATCGGCGACCCCTACAGCATCACCGTCAGCAATATTGGAGGAAGCCCGACCACCGCGCCGGTATCTGTTGCCGATACAATCCCAACCGGGCTCGTCGCCACGGCAATCTCGGGCACCGGCTGGACATGCACGCAACCGGCGGGACCCTGTTCGCGCAGTGACGCTTTGAACAATGGTCTTAGCTATCTGCCGATCACCGTAACAGTAAACGTAGCCGGCAACGCCCCATCCAGTGTGATCAACGTTGCTACGGTCTCAGGTGGCGGAGAGACCATTACTACCAACGACAGCGCGAGCGACACCACTACTATCAAGGTCCCACCCGACCTTACGATTCTGAAGAGCCATACCGCCACCTTCACGCAAGGTGACGTCGGCGACACCTACAGCATCACCGTCAGCAATATTGGAGGAAGCCCGACCACCGCGCCGGTATCGGTTGCCGATACAATCCCAACCGGACTCGTCGCCGCGGCAGTCTCGGGCACCGGCTGGACATGCACGCAACCGGCGGGACCCTGTTCGCGCAGTGACGCTTTGAACAACGGTCTTAGCTATCTGCCGATCACCGTTACAGTAAACGTAGCCAGCAACGCCCCATCCACTGTGATCAACGCTGCTACTGTCTCAGGTGGCGGAGAGACCAATACTGCCAACGACAGCGCGAGCGACACCACCAGTATCAGGCAGATTGTGCCCATCACGGTTCAAACCAACCCAACGGGCCTTTCGTTCACCGTGGATGGAACCACGTATTCCAGCAGTCAAGGCTTCAACTGGATCGCCGGCTCGTCTCACTCCATCGCGACTACGAGTCCGCAGAGCGGGGGAGCGGGAATCCAATATGTCTGGAGCGGATGGAGCGATGCCGGCGCCATTTCACACTCAGTCTCTCCCACCAGCGCCGCAACCTTGACCGCAACATTTGGCGTTCAATACCTGCTAACGGCCTCTGTGTCGCCTTCGGGAGCCGGCACGATCGCCGCCAACCCGGTTTCTGGAACGGGCTACTACGCCAGCGGAACGCAAGTACAACTGACGGCCACACCCACCTCGAACTACGCCTTCTCGAACTGGAGCGGCGGCCTCACTGGAAGCACCAACCCACAAACCATTACCATGTCGGCGCCGCAATCCACAACGGCGAACTTTCAACTCCTGAGTACCGCCATTACAGCTTTTGCGCAAAACGCGTCAGCCAGCCGCAATAACTTCACCGGATGGGTTGGAACCAGCTTTACCGTCAATGCGAACCCGCTCGGTGTCGCATCATTCGGCCGCGTGTGTGTCGCAGGTAACTCGGGCAGTCACAATGTCAAGTTTGTGCAAGCGAGCACTGGGATCGATGTGCCGGGTGGAAGCGCGGTGGTCAACATGGCGGGATGCACGGCTGGACAATTCGCTTATGCTTCAGTGACGGTCACGCTGCAGCCCAACGTCACGTACTACCTGGTCAGCCAAGAATTGATGGGCGGCGATAATTGGTACGACTTTGGCTCCGTCACGCCGTCAGGCGACGTAACCCTCAACGGGGCGCTGTACCTCAACGGCGCCAACTGGGTCCAGGCCGGTGTCGGCAATAGTTCCTATGTGCCACCCAACTTCAAGTACCTCGTGCTCCCGGCTCCCCCTAGCCCTAGGTTCGTGACCGACTATAACTTGAACCTTCAGGCGCCACGGAACAACTTCACCGGCTTCGTCGGGATGCAGTTTACGGTGGCCGCTAGTCCGCGGACCATATCGTCTTTGGGACGCGTCTGCTTGGCTGGCAACTCCGGGACCCACACGGTTCAGGTAGTCAATGTGAATACAGGCGCGGTTGTGCCCGGTGCGGTGGCATCCTTGAATATGTCCGGCTGCACAGCAGGCCAATTCGTCTTCACCGCCTTGCAAGGCCCGGTCACCTTACTGGCTAACACCGCTTACTATCTTGTTAGCCAGGAAGTGAGCGGCGGCGATCAATGGTATGACTATGGAACAGTCAGCACCACCACCGCTGCCGCCGTGACGAACTCGGTCTATTCGTCTGACGGAATCAACTGGGCAACCACTGGCGGCGCAAACACATCGTACGTGCCACCCAACTTCCAGTAGGCTCTAAGCCGGTACGGTCTCCAGAAATCCAAGTGGAACGAACCACACAGATCGACGAGGGCGGGGAATCCGTACTGATCGTCGGGAACTTCCTCTCTGGAAGCGTTGGCAATCGCGGTGTCTGCGAAGAACTGGCGGATCGTTTAAGGGCCAGCGGCTGGAACGTAATCGCTACTTCCAGCCGAACGGGGCGCTTTGAGCGGCTGGTGGACATGTTAGGGACGGTGTGGCGGCGCCGCCGCGAGTTTCAGGTCGTACAAATTGACGTCTTCAGCGGGCCAGCCTTCTTTTGGGCGGCCGCCGTTAGTGTTCTGCTGCGCGCCCTCGGAAAACCTTACGTCCTGACTCTACATGGAGGTAATCTGCCGGCATTTAGCAACCGGTGGCCGTGGGCGACGCGCCTCCTGTTCCGGTATGCGTCCACCGTGACCGCACCTTCCGGCTATCTAGTCGAGGCCATGCGGCGGTTTCGCCCGGACCTGCGCTTGCTGCCTAACGCGATCGATCTTTCGCTCTATCCATTCCGCCTTCGAAGATCAGTCCGCCCTCGGCTAGTTTGGCTTCGCGCCTTTCACCGGATCTACGATCCGTCACTGGCCATCAGAGTCCTCAGCTTGTTAGTGCCCGAGTTTCCCGACGTACAGTTGTTGATGGTTGGGCCGGACAAGGGAGACGGCAGCCTTCAAGAAGCATTGTCACTGGCGGCTGCTTCAGGAGTGCAAGAGCGTGTTGAGTATTCAGGGCGGGTCGCAAAATCCGCAGTAGCGGATTGGATCAACCGTGGCGATATCTTTCTCAATACGTCCACCGTGGATAACAATCCTGTAACGATCTTGGAGGCCATGGCTTGCGGCGCTTGCGTGGTGAGCACCCTGGCCGGAGGGATCCCATACCTGGCGAGCAACGGCGTGGATTCTCTTCTAACCGAGCCTGGAGATGCGGACGGCATGGCCGCTTGCGTAGCCGAATTATTGCGAAATCCGGAACTCGCCGCTTCGCTGTCGCTGAATGCCAGACGGAGAGTAGAGGCGATCGACTGGTCTAATGTGCTGCCAGAATGGCAAGCCCTGTTGCGGTCCGCTTCCCAGCAAACTCCGCTCCGTACGGAAAAGCTCCGAAAGGCTGTCTCATGAAATCTTGAAACAGTCAGGATTTATGGACGCAATAGTAGCGGTCGCGTTCATAAACCGGCTGGCTTGCGTTATTCGCCATCCGGACCAGGCCGGCAACCCGCGGAGAGTTGCTCCGGTTAGCCACGCTGCGGTGCACCAAATTTCCCTCCATGATGCAGCAGTCTCCTAATGCCAGGTCCAAGATCCGCTCTTGCTCCAACTCGTGCTCATCCATCTTGGACTCCATCTGCCGGAAAAATCCGTGACGAAGATACTCCTCGCTGCTTCGCGGGCCCTTACGATGTGAGCCAGGAATAACGCTGATGGTTCCTGTTTCCCGGTTGGTTTCTCGGTTTATCGGAAACCAAAGTGTTAATAGCTCCTTGCACCACGCATAGTAGCTGCTGTCCTGATGCCACGTATAATCGAATCGGTCGTCGCTGGGCATCTGAATGATCAAGTACATCGGCATGAGATGCAGCTCCGGCAAGGTAAAACCTGTAATCGCCAGTAAAAGATTAAGAAATTCTGGTTGTCCCATGAGCTGGTAAGCCGCCGCACTGGTCCCAACCGATTGAGCTGCGGCGTAAACAGAACCGTGGTTGCGGGCGTCCGTGATGGAAATAGCATCGTTCAGAGGTGGCTGCAGGCCACCCCGTGGCGCTAGAGCGTCGTTATTCTGGGCTAGGGTGCAAAGGAGAGCTTGCCCTACGGCGCCCAAAGCCTTCTCGCTAAATGCTTCCCTTAGAACCACGTATCCATTTTCGGAGTACGATCTCGTCAGATCGACGACGTCTGCGTTCATGTCACAACCTCCCACTGGCCGGAATAGTTCCTTAGAACGAGCCGGCGTTTCTTTTTCCGGCCCAGCCGGAAAGCAGCTCGGTGGCATTGAAGGCTTAGTGAGCTGAGAACGCAAAATTCAAGCAGGTGCGTCACTAGAATGAAGCTTTCGGCGCAAGTTAGCAAGCCCTTTTAGTACTAATAGCGTACTGCGACTTTCTGGGTAAATGCATTCACGGCGCACACTTGAGGCAATACTGGATGGCGTCGACGCCGATGTCCCAAGACCATGATCCGCTGGGGGTTACGGCATACCCGCCGGGCCGGATGCAAGGGCTGCGGCTACTAGGACGTTTAGTACAAAACGCTAGGCCTATAACCTACCCAGAATGCCGACGAACTGCTAAACTCGCACTTACATTGCAGCTTGCAGCGTCTGAGTTCGGAGGGTAGGATTGCGTAAAAGGCATCAAAGAGAGGCTAAATTACCCAATTCGCCCTTGGTTCGCACTGTGTTGCTGGTCGGCGAGCGGATTATTGTGACTGGCGGCCCGTTGGAAGGCAGTGAGGGATTTGTGGTGGAGGATCGGTCGCCCAGAGTAGTTTTCTCCATCAGCTTGGCGCGGCAACCGAAACTGATGATCGAAATTGACCGGGATTGGATTACGCCCGTATCGATCCCCACACAGTCGGCGATCTGTCTGTAACCGCAGTCGCTTCAGCCGCAGCCACCAATTCGTCAAAGCCCGTTGCCGACCCCCTGTGGAATGGCTTCCGCACGGAGTGGTTCCTCGGTGAACCAAGATTGCGCCACCGGTTTCCCCGAAACCGGCGATAGTTGTCTCCAGCTCCAACTCCTCCCGCTTCAGTCTGCCACCCTGAGGGCATCGACATAAGAGCCGAACTGGATGTGCTGAACCCGCATCTCACCGGGCTTCGCCATGCCTGAGCGGAGGCCGCCTGAAAGACCAACCGCACCACCGTGGCGCCGATGTCCTTGCGGATTAATTCGGCCGGCGATAGGAATCCTCGACACTAGTCTGTGATTCTCGCCAATCTCCTATACGCCCGGATCGCTGCGTTTTGAAACTCCCACGCTTGTTGCCCGGGTGGTGGTGCGCCCTTCCACTCGAGTTGCCATGCAAATCCTCGCGAAAGCGGCCGCGCGACGACGCCCAAAGCGTGCCCGGCGAACTCGGGATACTGTTGGGCTGCTTCGGCCAGAGCAAGGCGATTCAGCTCAGGGTCGATCTCAATCGGCTGCATGGCATCATCATACCGTCTCGAGCGTAAATGCAAACTCAAACCGTCTCGTAGAAGCCCCCTATGGCCTCTCGCTCGGCAAAGTCGGCGCCGTGGACCTTTCCGGGCTTTGATATCCTTGGAGTCTCTCAGGCCCAGGCTGCACCAGGGAGCAAAAGATGACCGCACGTCGAACGATTCTTGCATTAGCGGCACTTTTCGCCGCATGTCCGGGCTGGGCTCAGCAATCCTGCGAAAGCCTGGCGTCCGTGCCGATCCGTGGCGTCGCCATTACCTCCGCCGCATCTGTTCATGCCGGTTCCTTCCAATTACCCGGGGGCGCCGCAGCCGCAGTTCAGGTACCCGCATTCTGCCGCGTGGCGGCGACGGTGGGCAAGGAAGTCCGCATGGAGTTATGGATGCCGCAACAGTGGAATCACAAACTGCTCGCTGTAGGAAATGGCGGACTCGCCGGATCGATCAGCTACATGCCGATGGTGAAGCCATTGGAGGCGGGTTACGCCACCAGCAGCACGGACACCGGTCATCGGGGCAGCGGTACCGATGGCGAATGGGCCCTTGGCAACTACGAACGCATCGTGAATTTTGCCGACCGCGGCACCCATCTCATGGCGGAAGCCGACCAGGCGATTCTCAAGGCGTTCTACGGCGCGCAACCGGTTCATTCCTATTTCAGTGGATGCTCCCAGGGCGGCCACGAAGCGATGATCGAAGCACAGAGATATCCCGCAGATTTTGACGGCATCGTCGCGGGCGACCCGGCCAACAACTGGACCCACCACTATATCGGTGGCCATCTCTGGACGGCCCTGGCGATGGATGGCGACGGCTACATCCCAGCCAACAAAGTTCATATTCTGGCAGACGCCGTGAACAACCAGTGCGACGCGCTGGACGGGATCAAGGATGGAGTGTTGAATGATCCTCGCCGCTGCAACTTCAACCCCGACACGTTGCTCTGCAAGGGTTCGGATACCTCGGAGTGCCTCACGGGCGAGCAGGTGTCCGCCGTGCGGAAGATCTGGGCCGGTCTTCGGACGCCAGATGGTCAGGTGATCTATCCCGGACTGCTACCCGGTGGCGAAGCCGGTCCCGGTGGCTGGGCCGGTTATGTCACCGGCGGCGCGCCGGGCGAGGGGCGCCACGCCAGGCTCGGCCTTCCATTTTTCAAGTTCATGGTGTTCGACGACCCGAATTGGGACTACAAGACTTTCAAGTTCAACGCGACGGATGGCTTTGACAGCGACATCGACTACACCGACTCCAAGCTCGCAGCTTTGTTCAATGCAGTGAGTCCTGATCTCAGCGGATTCAAAGCCCGCGGCGGCAAACTGATTCACTATCACGGCTGGAGCGACCCGGACATTACTCCGCTCAACAGCATTAACTATTACGAGAGCGTGATGAAGGCGCAGGGCGGCGATGTCCACGGACTACAAAACACGACGGAGTTCTACCGGCTCTTCATGGTGCCCGGAATGCAGCATTGTCAGGGCGGACCGGGAGCAACGAACTTCGACATGATCGAACCACTGGATCGGTGGACGGCCCAAGGCGTCGCGCCGGCCAAAGTGATCGCATCGCATGTAACGAATGGCGTCGCCGACCGGACGCGGCCGTTATGCCCATACCCGCAGGAAGCGCAGTGGAAGGGCACTGGGAGCACTGACGACGCGGCGAATTTTGTCTGCGCCGTTCCGAAACAGTAGGCGTAGCCCCACCGTCCTATGTCGATGAAAAACACTCGACTTGACCACGGCCCTCGCCATTCCTTTCCGCCACTCTGCTGCTCAGCATGCGCGCGCCGAAATGGAATGACGCGGCGCTCTGCGAAAGCACAGCGCACTCCAGACCTTGACACCCTTCGCGCTGAACGATATACCTAGATGGCATGGAGCCGGGACAGGAATCGTGTTTCGAACGAAGAAAAATCTGGCGCTTGCCGCAACCCTGACGCTGTTTTCCGCATTGCCATTGGTTGCGCATCGCTCCGTGCCGGCCGAATTCAACTCTGACAAAACCATTACATTGAAGAGTATCGTCTCGAAAGTCGACTGGGACCTGATTACAATGAGGTTGGATGAGGAACTTACTTAGAGCATCGCGGTTCACACTGGGCAGTGTGACGTGCGCGGCGCTGCTGACCGCAATACCCGCGTTGGGGCAGGCGCCGGCCTCGAACAGGCCGGATCTGACTGGCATTTGGCAGGCATTGAACACCGCTAATTGGGATCTTCAGACGCATGCGGCCGAGCCGGGGCCGGATCCGGCAATCGGTGCGATGGGCGCCGTACCTCCAGGGCCGGGTGTGGTGGAGGGCGGCGAAATCCCCTACCTTCCGGCCGCCGCGGCGACGCGAAATCAGAATTTCAAAAACCGCTGGAGCGCCGACCCCGAGATTAAGTGCTACATGCCCGGCGTGCCGCGCGCCACTTACATGCCGTATCCGTTTCAAATCGTCCAAGGCTCGGACACCATCCTGATTTCCTATGAGTTCGCCGACGCGGTTCGGCTGGTGAACATGAAGAACGCCGGATCGGCGCCGGCCGACAGTTGGATGGGATGGTCGGCGGGACACTGGGATGGGAACACGCTGGTTGTGGATGTCACCAGCCAGAACGACCAAACCTGGTTCGACCGGGCCGGAGACTTCCACAGCGACGCGCTTCACGTGGTGGAGCGTTACACGCCGCTCGACGCAAACATCCTCATGTACGAGGCCACCATCGAAGATCCGAAAGTATTTTCACGGCCCTGGAAAATCAGCATGCCTCTCTACCGGCATGTCGAAAAGAATGCGCAGTTGATGGAATTCAAGTGCATCCCGTTTTCCGAGGATGTGCTCTACGGCAACTCTGGCAAAGAGGCGGCCCGATGAAAGTGAGGAGGCTTCGAATGACTTATCGATGGTTTTCTATCACGCTGGCAGGCGCGGCGATTCTCGGCGCCCTCCCGGCGTTCGCCCAGACCGAAAAGGCCTGGACGGCGCCGCGGACCCCCGACGGTCATCCCGATTTACAAGGCATCTGGACCAACAAAACCATCACCCCCCTGGAACGTCCCAAGGATCTCGGAACCAAAGCGTTCTTTACTCCGGAAGAGGCCAAAGCGTACACGCAGACCACTCTCGAGCGAAACAATAAGGATAATCGCGGCGGGGGCGTCCGCGATGTGTTGAACGCGTACAACGCCTTCTGGTGGGACTCCGGAACCAAGGTGCTCAGGAACATGCGGACGTCGATTATCACCGATCCGCCGGACGGCAGAATCCCTCCACTGACGCCACATCGGCAGGCGCAGTTGCAGGAGCAGGCGGAGGCCGTGAAGGTGCGCTGCCAGCGTCCCGGTTGCGCCATCACGAATGGTGGCCAGCCCGGGCCTGCCGACAAGGCGGAAGACTTGGACTTGATGACGCGCTGCATCTCGTTCGGAACGGTGGTGCCCATGCTTCCGAGCGCGTACAACAACGACTATCAGATCGTTCAAGCCCCAGGCGTGGTGGCGATTGATACCGAGATGGTCCATGAGGTCCGCCGCATTCCGACCGACGGGAGCCCGCATTTGCCGTCCAACGTCCGCGAATGGATCGGCGATCCACGGGGCCATTGGGATGGCGACACGCTGGTTGTGGACAGCACCAATTTCACGGGCCAGACCAGAGTGCGCGGGGCCGATGAGAACTTGCACCTGATCGAGCGGTTCACGCGAGTAGGCCCCGATACGCTGCTGTATCAATTTACCGTCGACGATCCCACGGCATTTACCAAGCCGTGGAGCGGGGAAATCCCCATGGGCAAGACGGATGGATTGTTGTACGAATACGCGTGTCACGAAGGCAATATCGGCATGAAGGACATCATCGCCGCCGCCCAGGCCGACGAGAAAAAGGCCGCCGGGCAACCGGCCGGAAAGTAAACGATCGACATGACAAAAATAGCGTTTGCGATAATTTGCATCGGAGCGGCGGCAGCGCCCGTTTGGGCCCATCATTCTTTCGCTGCGGAATTCGATGCGAACAAGCCGATTAAGCTGCACGGCGTGGTCACCAAGATGGAATGGATCAATCCTCACTCCTGGATCCACATCGACGTCAAAGGAGACGACGGCAAGGTGGTGAACTGGGCGATCGAATGTGGCAGCCCAAATACGATGTTTCGCAGGGGATTAAACAAAGATTCGCTGCCGGTGGGCACCGAGATCAACGTCGACGGCTACCTGGCCAAGGACGGCGAGAATAAAGCCAATGGCAGAGACGTTACGCTCTCTGACGGACGAAAGCTATTCCTTGGCTCGTCCAATCCGGATGCGGACAAATAAGCCGTGAGCGGATTGAGGCGTCATCGTAGGGAATTCATCCAGGGCTTGACCGGCGGGATCGCGGGCGCGTTGATTGGCGCCGGCGCACTGCTGGATGCCGCTCCGCAGGCCCCGCAGTCCGGCGCGCCGGTGACGCGGAGAGAAGTGCGCGTGGGCGGCAAGCGCGTCAAGGTGGTAGACGTACACGCGCACGCTACGTTTCCCGAAGTCGCGGACTTAGTAAAGGACTCGCCGCTTGCGCGTTTCGCGCGAGGCGCGCGGGCGCTGGGGCCGGACCGCATCCGGGAGATGGATAAGCGCGGCATCGACGTGCAGGCGCTCTCCGTGAATATCTATTGGTGGTACCAGGCGGACCGCGATCTGGCGGCGAAGATCGTCCAGACACACGACGAGGGACTCGCGAAATGGTGCGCCGCGCATTCGGATCGCTTTGTCGCGCTCACGTCCCCGGCGCTGCAGTTTCCGGATTTGGCGGCCGAGCAACTCGAACACGCCGTGAAGCAGTTGGGAATGCGGGGCGCCTCCATAGGCGGGCACGTCAACGGCGAACCGCTGTCGCTGCCGAAGTACGATCCGTTCTGGGCCAAAGCGCAGGAGTTAGGCGCGCTCGTGTTCATGCATCCGAACAACGCGGAGAGCATCGTAAAGCCCGACGCGCTACAGGGCTCCGGCGATCTGGGGAACGTCATCGGGAATCCCTTCGAGACGACATTGTTCTTCTCGCACCTGATTTACGACGGAACGCTGGATCGCTTCCCCGGCTTGAAAGTTTGCGGCGCGCACGCGGGCGGCTATTTGCCGTCCTATTTCGGACGCGTTGACGTGGCGTGCGACGTGCGCCCGAACGCAAAGTGCATGAACAAGAAGAAGCCCCGTGAATATCTGCATGACCAGATCCTGGCGGACTCGATGATCTTTTCGCCGGAGGGCATACGGCACTTGGTCGCTGAGATGGGGCCGAGCCAGGTGGTGTACGGGACCGACATGCCGTTCGTGTGGCCCGATACGGTGGACGCAATCCTGGCAGCCGAGATTTCAGACCCGCAGAAAGAAGCCATCCTGGGCGGGAACCTGGTCAAGTTGCTGCGCCTGTAAACATGGGGCGCACGCACGAGTGCGCGGGCCACGGGACTTCAAGCGACCAGTTGGTGGTAGCAGGCGAGCGCCTCGTGCAGAGTATCGAAAATCCGATCCGCGCCGATAGCCTCGGTCAGGTGGTGGCGGTCCAAGTCGGGCTTCAGGTCCGATTGCACATGTGCCAAAACCAATTCGACATCGCGCTGAGCCAAGTCTTGCTGTAGTTCGCGGACCACCCGCGCGGCAGTGTAGTCCACCTGAGTGATCGCACCCGCATCCACCACCAGCCAGCGCAGGGGCGAAGGCGCGGGTCCCACCAGGAGACGGATCTCATCGGAAAACCCGCCGGCATTGGCGTAAAACAGGGGCGCCCCAAAGCGGTAGATTACTAATCCAGGCTCGGTAACGGCGCCTGGAACAACCGGGGTCAACTGCCACAATCCCGCTTCGCCTTTTATGAGTACCGCGGTGTGCGGACGATAGCTGTGCCGCACAATGCGGAGCAGTGAAAGCACCATGGCGAATACGATTCCCTGTTCAACGCCAACCAGCACCACAACGCCCGTGGTGGTCAGGGCCAGCAGAAATTCGCCGGGGCTCTCGATGCGGATGCTCCGTAGCCCGCGCACGTCTACCAGCCGGATCGCGACAATGAACACAATGGCGCCCAGCACACAGCGCGGGAGGTACTGCAACGGGCGGGTGAAGAACAGAAGTACGAGCGCAACCACAGCCGCCGCGGCAACATGCGCCACCTGGCTCCGCCCACCGGAGCTTTCCACCATCGCTGTTTGAGTTGGACTTCCGTTCACCACAAACGCGCCGCTGAGTCCCGCTGCGGTGTTCGCCGCGCAAAGGCCGAGCAGATCCGCGTTTTCATCCAGGGATTGATGGTTGCGCGTGGCGTAGATGCGGGCGGTAGCCGCGCTCTGCGCGACGATCATTACAAAGCACGATCCCGCCACGGGAACCAGCAACTCCACCTCGTGCCAGCTCACGCCGGGCAAGCCCAGATGCGGCAAGCCGCCGGCCACCGGCCCAATAACGGCGATGCCGCGCGCCGCAAAGTCCCAAATCGCGCTGGCCGAAATCGCGCCCGCCACGGCGATCAGGGGACCGGGGATTCTTGGCGCAAACCGGCCAAGAGTGAGGACGCCTCCCACCACTACCGCCGAAAGCAAAAGAGACGGTAGGTGAACGTGAGGTAGCTCGCGGACGACCTGCATCAGTTGAAGAACCGACCTGCGGGAGTGGACCTCCAAGCCGAGCATTTCGCCCAGCACCGCAATTCCGACCTGAAATCCTACCCCGGTGAGAAACCCTACCAACACAGTTTGCGAAAGGAAGTCGGCGATGAAACCGAGCCTGAGCAATCTCGCCACGAGTAGGAACCCGGCGGTGAGCAGCGCTACCGTTCCCGCGAGAGCCACGTATTTCGCGCTGGCCAGTGGCGCCATTCCAGAGACCTCTCCGGCGAGAATTGCGGCGGTGGCGGAGTCGGCGGCCACCACCAGGTAACGGGACGAACCGAATGTCGCGAACGCCAGAAGAGGCAGCAGCAGCGTGTAGAATCCGGTAACCGCGGGCATGCCGGCGATGCTGGTGTAGCCAAGAGCCTGCGGGATGCTCATCGCCGCCAGCTCGATTCCGGCTAAGGCGTCGCGGATGGCGCGCGCGGCATGGAGCGGCCGCATGCCTCGGAACAGCATCAACCGGCCGTGCTGTCCGGCGTTGGAGCGACCCTCTGTGACTGGCTGCATGACGGGCTGGTTACAATTATCCTGGTCGCTCCATTGTATGTAACGGCGCAGCCCCGTATGCCACGCCGCTCACCAGGCTGCGTTTATTGAGCGGCGGGCGCGTAGCCCTTCAGGGAATGCTCGTGTGCGGCGTAGTAGTCGCCGGCTGCGTTCAATTCCGGCTTGCCCGACGTCACGTGGCAGAAGGTGCAAGCTTTCCCCTCGGCTTTCGCATACGCCGGCTTGGCGTACGACGGTGTTGCGCTGACACCCCAGAAACCGGCGGTCAGGATCGCTGCGGCTATTGCGCTCTTTAAGATTTTCGGCATCGCTGTTGGTATCCTCAATCAACCGACCGTCGGCCAAAACTACGACAACAATGGCAACACGCTCTACGTCACCAACGCCGGTTCAACCTATACTCTCTATTACGACGCCGAAAACCGTCTGAATACGGTTTATTTCAGCGGAAGAACCATAGAGCAATATGCCTACGACTCGCAAAACCACCGCCTCTGGAGTTGGCCGGGCACGAATGACACGTGGGGGAACACCACCAACTACACCGTGAACATCTACTCACCCAGCGGCCAAAAGCTGGCCGGGTACTTGCTTGCGCCGGGTGCCTGGACCAGCAATCAGACGGGGCAAACGACGCCATTCATGCAGGTGACGGCGGTCTCCGGCGACACGTATTTCGGCAGCCTTCGCCTGGGGGTGATGGACCGTTTGGGCTCAGCTGTGAACGCCTACTCGCCTACCCAGACGTACTCTCCGTGGGGCGAGACCAAAGGTACGTCAAATCCGCAGGACACCTGGAATTTCGCGACGTATTGGCAAGATTCGGCAAGCGGCCTCGATTATGCGAACAATCGCTACTACTCCAACCTACGGTCGCTTCATGACCCCCGACCGGTATAGGGGAAACAACGGAGGCTCCTGCGACCCGAAAAATCCCCAAAGCTGGAATCGTTACGCCTACACGACTGGCGACCCGGTAAACTACCGTGACCCGAAGGGGCTTTTCATCGAGGCTGTGTCAGAAGAAGGGGATGACGGCGATGATGACTGGGGCGCCTGGGGATTTTCATACGACGGCTGCATGCCGACCTACGATGGGCTCTGGGGAGGCTACTATGGTTGCGGCGCCGGACCCACGTTCTCTACGACCGTCACCGCGGCATTTGCATCTACAGTGCCGCTTGTCGCGAATGTTAACTCCAATAAGCAAAGCATTTTCAAGAACGCATTTAACACGGCCTACAACCTCCTCAACAGCCCCAAATGCGATAGCGCCTTTGGAAATGGAAGGCCCGCCAACGTGCTTCAGGGACTATTACAGAATGCTAACTACATGTACGGCAACGTAACCAGCCAAGGTAATCCCATTCCTTCGGACGATGTTGCCGTTACTACACCCTATGGCAGCACCGTGACCATTAACAGCGCAGCGATAACCAACTTTTTCGGCACCAGCGCGAACAGCGTCCTGGTACAGGGCGATTCCCTGAGTCTGAGCACTTTTCGGGCTTTTGTGCTCTTGCACGAGCTCGGTCACATGGTGGGGTTTGGCACTCTATGGGATTCCGATAGTGCCGAACAAGAGCTGCCAATAGACTGCTTCGGGCTCAAATGAAGAACTGGGTGCAGCTATTCATCGGATTCGTCGGAATTGCGAGCACGTTCTTGGGGTCGCAGCCTAGAACTGCCGGCGTCAAACCGGTCTTGGAAGCCCTGGTGCTCAAGGAATACTATTGTCTAGGGCAACCGGGAGGGAATGGAGTTCCGGAGAGGTTGCCACCCGACGCTATCACATTACGGTTGCGCGTCCGATTATCCTATCGCAACCCATCGCCGAGACCCATCATACTGCCGCTTCTTAAGGGGCTTACGGCTCTTGTCCTAAGCCCGGCCAGCCGCGACAACCTGCAGTCCCGGCCGCAGCTAATTGTTCCGTACTTCGGACGAATGACACCTGACGATCTGGACTTCGAAGGAGGCGAACCGACTCTTAAGCATCACTTCGAGGTTATTCCGCCGGGCGGTGGGGAATGCCCGGATCTCCGTTGAAACTAGCGGCTCCCGTGCAACCCACTCTACGATGCCTTTCTCCGTTTGACAAGCTCCGATTTGGGCGGCACCAGAGCTTCTAATTCTCTGATGAGCG